>Ga0265338_10000150_pt1 | contig 126424 bp, 99 predicted proteins | sample 42126metaG_FD_193579 | JGI IMG/M metagenome (GOLD analysis project Ga0265338, IMG submission 193579) | Rhizosphere microbial communities from Carex aquatilis grown in University of Washington, Seatle, WA, United States - 4-21-26 metaG | ecosystem: Host-associated > Plants > Roots > Rhizosphere...
TCCCACGAACGCCTCGCGACGCCGCAGTTGCCCTTCGGCTAGATCTTCCCTCTGCAGGGTGATCAACAGACTTACATGTGTGACTATGTTCACTGTTCAGCGGGTGCGCCCTGCCGGGCGCACACAAAAAAAGTGGCCCGGCCGTCAGGCCGGGCCACGCAATGGGAATCTCGCCTGGGTACCGCTTAGAAGCTGTACTTGGCGTCGATGTAGAACATCCGGCCGACCGCGCCGTCGTAGGTGCCCACGTCCGCGTTCGTGTTCGGGAACGCATTAATGGCCAGCGGCGGCATCTTGTCGAAGGCGTTGTTCACGCCAATGGTCACCTTAAGGCCGTCGAGCCACTTGCTCGCATGCAGCGCCTTGAAGTCGTAGGTGAGGCCGAAGTCCCAATCCAGGAACGACGGGACGCCCTCCAGGCCGAACTGGTCGTCGCCGCCGACGCCGATGTCCTGCACGCTGGAGACATAGGTGGCGCCGACAAACACGTCCATGCCCCTGTCGGACCAGTCGAGGGTCGTGTTCGTGCGCCATTTCGGAACGGTTCCCTCGTTTTCGGAGGCGAAGCCCGCGTACTGGTAGTACGGCTCCGTCGGAATCAGCTCCAGCTTGTAGCTGTTGTACCAGGTCCAGGTCGACACGAATTCGAACCTGCCGACGTTCGCGACCTTCTTGACGTAGTCAAACGTGATGTCCGTGCTGTTGACCTTCGCTCCCGCGAGGTTGACGAGATTCTGGATGACATAGATCGACTGCGCTGAATGGCCGCTGATGCCGCCCGGGCCGGACACCTCCGGACCGACGCCGGTGTTGTAGTGCACCAGTCCGACATAGGGCGACGCCGTTCCGGCTGTCTCGACGCTCTGAATGATCGTGTTCGCCGGGACGACGCCCACGATCTGTTTCTCCGTTATCACCGAGTAGTCCACCGACACCGTCAGGCCGTCGAGGAACTTGGGAGTGGCGACAAAGCCCGCCGTCCACGAATTGGCTGTCGTGGGCTTCAGGTTCGGATTCGCACCGCCCGTCTGGTTGAACTGGGCCGTCTTTGTCCCGCCGCCAACCGTGTTGTACGTGATGGAGGTCGTCGAACCGGAGCTCACCGGGCCGTAGAGGCTGTAGAGCTGGGGGGCGATGAACGACTTGCCCGCGGACGCGCGGAGCTTGAACTGGTCGTCAACGGGCGCCCAGCTCACGTTGACCTGCGGGTCCGTGGTCGATCCCACGTTGCCGCTGTAGTCGTCGTAGCGGATCGCGCCGTCGATGTTGATCGAGTGCGCGCCGGGGATGTTCATCTTGGCGCTCGTCACCGGGACGCTCACCTCGGCGAAGTACGACGTGAAGTCGCGTAGGGCTTGGAACTGCTGGAACGTGGTCGCGTTGGCCCAGCCGGCGGTCGTGCCCGTCGCGTTCGGAAGGCTGTTGATGTCCGGGACGGCGGACAGCGCCTCGCGCACGAAGTTGATGCCGACCGCGAAGCCGAGCTTGCCGCCGGGAAGGTCAAACGGCGTGCCGTCGATCTTGGCGTCGAAGGCGTTGAGCGTGCTGAGCATGTTCACGAAGGCCGTGCCGAGGACGCCATTGAAGGCGCTGTCCGGCGGGTTGGCCGCAAAAGGGTTCAGCTGTCCGTCGGCCCACGCCGCGTTCAGGGCAACCGTATCCCAGAGGCCGGGGTTGGTGTAGCTCAGCTCGTAGCGGTTGATGTCCGCCGCCATTTCCCAGTGGATGTCCGGGGTGATGTCACCCCTTAGGCCGCCCACCACGCGGTAGAGCGTGGAGCTGTCGATGTACTGCCTAGGGTGGTTCGTGTAGCGGTCGCGGATGAAGATGTCCACTCCGCTGCCGTCGGCGTATCCGGGGCCGGACTCCGGAACGAGCTTGCCCGCAGAACCCTGGTCGAGGTAGGTGGTCGAGAACGGATTGCCGGGGATGTTTGTCGGGGCGTAGTTGACGCCGGTGGGAGGCGGGTAGCTGAACCCGTAGGTGTTGACCGCGATCCACGGATCCAGGAGGTACGGAACCAGCGGCTGCGCGTTCAGCTGGGAGAACGTCTTCGTGTTTGAGAAGATCACGTTGCCGAAGGCCACCAGGCTGTCGCCGAAGATCTTGTGCTCCATGTTGACCATGGCGCTGTACCTCTTAAGCGAGCCGATGAGGGTCTCACCATTGGCTAGGTTGAACGCCTGGAAATCCTGGGCGGCCGTGAGGGGCTGGTACACGCCCATCGTCAGCAGCTGCTGCAGGCTGTACTGGCCGCCCGTCGGGGGCGCGGCGACGCCGGGCGCCAGATGGTAGAAGTTGTCCGAGCCCGACGTGTTGTCATACGCCTCGATCGTGCCGCCCGGGGCCGTGTAAGTGCCGTAGATCGGGTTTGTGTACGGACGGGACGCCAGGAACAGGTCGTTGTGTTGGCTGTAGTCGAACGACACGGTGACGGAGGTCTTGTCGTTGGCGACGCCTCCGACGAGGTAGCCGGAACGCTCCTCATAGCGGCCACTCCCGGTCGAAATGCCGTAGTGGCTGCCGATCTCCCAGCCGTTGTAGTCCTTCTTGAGGATGATGTTGATCACACCGCCGATGGCGTCCGAGCCATAGATGGCGGAGGCGCCGTCCTGCAGCACCTCAATGCGCTCGACGGCCGCCGGGGGGATCAGGTTCAGGTCGACGAACTGGGAGCCGCCGGTGCTCTCTGCGGGGTCGTTCGCGACGCGCCGGCCGTCAACCAGCACGAGCGTCGGGAGGCCCTTCAGGTTCACCGAGGCGCCGCCGAAGTTCGACCCGGTAGAGATCTGTGCGTTCTCCTGGCCGATGCCGCTGATGTTCGGCGCAACCTTGCGCAGAATGTCCAGCGTGTCGGAGAAGACGCCGGAGTCGGCGATCACCTGGTTGTCCACGACCGCGACGGGAATGGCCAACGCGTCGGCCGCCTGCGGGATGTTGGAGCCTGTCACCACGTACTTCTCAAGGACGACGGGCTGATTCTCGGTTGATGTGGTGGTGGTGGTGGTAGTAGTCGCGTTTGTAGTCTGCGCTTTACCGATGGACGTCATTATGCCTAATGCTGCGAATGCGCACAGCACGGCAGATAACTTCCGAATACGGAGGTCATTCATAGCTCGTTGTAGTTTGTGTTGTTGTGTTAAGCCTACGCGGCCTTCGCCGCACTATGCTTGGGGGCAGAGGAAGGGCCAGTTCCTCCAAATTGCAACCCCATTTTAACCGGAGCGTAATGCAAACGTGTAATGCATACGGCCGTAGATATTAGCCGGAGTGCGGCCCCCATTTACAATCTTCATGGCCTAATCTGGAGGTTCCCAACGGGCCCCCGGACCCGGACTTGCAATACCCCGGACATAGCAAGTATCGTATCCGTTCGGTTCATTGACTGCGCACGGTTCAATTTCGAGGGGGTGTTCTGGATTCTACCCTTGGTTGGCGTGCGTCGCTGCCTGTCGAGAGCCGAAGGTCCCTCGCTAATCTCCCTTCGAAACAACAAACGGCACACACGAAGAAATGCCTCTGGCAGCCTAAATTAAGGCAGCCACGCAGTACCGGCGACACCTGCTAGCCGAGTACTGCGACGACAGCAGGAATAGCGCGCGGAGCGACCCGCGGTCTGCGCGCCGTACCTTCATCCGGGGGTTGGCTTGGGCTTAAGCGCGCGTTTACGCATAACCCGGGCGAGACTAATGTGACGCTACGCAGGTAGACGCGGCGCGCAAAGGCCTGGGGCACCCGGGTTCAAATCCCGGCACCTCCACCATTTGGTTGCGGGTCAGACGACCAGGTGCCCGCAGCCATCCGCCTCAGGGAGCGCGGAGCCACACGGCATACGGCTGGCCGCCAGCGCCCGCCTCCGCAAACGGAACAAGTGTGACCAGGTGCGGGTTGACATCCCACTCCCCGCGCACAGCCACGTGAAGGATAATTCGTTGCGGATCGGGCGCCAGGGCCGGGAGCCTGTCATCGATGACTCGGACAAACTGCGGTGCGCCGTTTCCTCCGTTATCGCGATTCAGTGCATCATCAAGGGCCAGGATGTAGGGTCCCCAGGCGTAGGCCACGCGAGAATAGTTGGTGAAGTCGCCGCGAATGACGCGGCCGTTGAGGTTGAAGGTGATCGTGACCTGATCGCCGTCCCGCCAGTCGCGCTCCGGCAGCGTGATCCAGCCGTCCCGGCTGGAGGCGTTCCCCACACGCAGCGGTTCAGCCCAGGCCGGAGCCCTGATCTTGAGCGTGAAGCGGGCCGCGGAGGGGATCCGTAGCGTCAGCGTCGATCGGCCCGCGTACGGAAACAGGCTTTCCTGCCTGACCTCGACGGTCCGGTCCCCGACCTGGAAGCGGGCCCGGGACGATTCCAGCGTGTTCACACAAAACACGTTGCCCTTCTCCAGGTAAGCCAGCGTCGGGGCCAGCGCCAACGCGCGCGGTCCGCTTGAGTGGCAGCATGTGATTTCCTTGTCGTAGTGTTTCACCCCTTCCAGCGGCGTGTAATAGCACCAGTCGCCGCTTTCGGGATTTTGCGCGGCGGTCAGCTGGTTATAGAGAGAGCGCTCAATCTCGTCGCCAAACTTGGCGTCGCCGGTCTGTGCCAACAGGGCGGCGTTGAGCTGAATCCACGTCGTGGTCACGCAGGTTTCCCCCAGGTGCGCAGCCTCCCCGTTCGGCAATTCGTGGCTGTTGCCGAAGGTCTCACGGATGCTGGCCGTGCCGGTGATGTAGAGGCGGTTCCGGGTGATGTCGGTCCAGGCGTTCTCCACTGCCCGCAGCAGCCGAGGGTCCCCGGTCACCTGGTAGAGTTCCGTCAGGCCGACCAAATTGGAGAGCATCTCGTAAGCCTTGCCGTTGGCGACGCGGTCGACCGAGCCGCCTTCTGCCAGCAGGGTCCTGACAATATCCGGTCCGTCTTTCTCCTCATAGGATCGAACGATGTACTTGGCGAATTCAAGGTAGCGGGCGTCACAGGTGAGCCGGTAGAGATCTATCATCGGACTGAGGATGCTGGTTGCAGCCATTCCCATGTGCGTCCCCGCCTTCAGGATGCTCCTCTTCGCCGGAAAGGTCGCAAGCAGTAGGTCGCCAATCCTCCGGGACGCAGCCAGCGCAGCCGGATTGCCCGTGTACCGGTAGTAGGTCAGGAGCCCGATCAAGTTGTACTTGTGGCACCACACGTCCCAGTCCGCGCCGTCGTAGAGGCCGAAGCGCTTCTCGGCGGTGTAGGTCCCGAGGTAGCCGTCGGCCTCCTGGGTCGCAATGAGCGAAGCGACGACGGCGTCGAGCTTCCGGCGCAGCGCCTCGTCGCCCGAATAGGCCCAGGCAAGGGTCGCCGCATGCAGCCATTTGCCGACGTGTTCGCCAATCCAAGGCTGGTTCCCGGGTCTGTGCCGGTAGCCGGCGAGCAGGGGTTCGGTGTCCACCCGCAGCAGGCGATGGCTTTCATTGGCGTCAATGCGGGCACCGAGCCAGCCGTCCAGCCTCACCGCTGACGGCTGCAGAGGGTGCAGGGCGGGCGGAGCCATGGGCGCCACGCTGTCCGCGACCGGAAGGACTGGGCCAGCGAGGGTTGTGCAGGCAGCTGATATCGAGATCAGGAGCAGGCTAACAGATCGTCGCAATAGAAGTGTCGTGATGGTCGCCGGCATTGTGAAAGCGGCATCGAGCCGAATCAGGGTGTTATCATAGGAAGCGCGTGCCGGGTAAATCGCCGATAGATTCGAAGGTCATCCGCATCGGTGGTTACGACCATATGCTCGCGGTAAAGCTCCGACAATCTCACCAGGCAGGCATCGGCATAGTCCATACGTTTTCCGTAGCGCGTAAGCAAAGCCCTCACCGCAGGCGATTCATCGGGCAGCAAGGGCAAAACGCGCAGGATCCCGCGTTCAACCAAGGCGAATATCTTCTGCCGCGCATCGGGCACGTCGCGCAGCAGGAGGCAAGCCTCCGAAATCACGGCTTCACACGTAATGGCGGGCTGTTTCATTGTAGCAAACTGACCTGCGGCCCATCCGTGCCATTGGTCATCAGCATCCAGCGAGCCCACGAGGGGACCCGTATCGAGAATGACGTCAACCACGGCCGTACCCAGCTAAGGTCTTCTTTGACCGGCCGCTCCGGACAGACCCCATCAGGTCGCCCATGGCCTCCGCTAGACTCACGGTGCTGGTTTTGGTCGCGCGGAAAACGAAATTGTTGCCAGCCCGGTCCCGAACGCGCACTTCCCTTCCGGCCAATGCAGCTCGGCGAAAGCTCGGGAACTTACGGGTAAATTCGCGGGTAGTAACTTGTATGACAGACATCCATGTCAGTCATCGGATCAAAGTCAAGGAATGCCGTTGGAATCCGAGCTATGCTTTCAGCACAGCAAACCCGCTCACTGCCTTCCTTTCATGGAAGAGGGTTGGACTGAGTTTCATAATGGCCAAATGCTCCGATCAAGCATCCAGACAAACGCCGGACAATCTGGAGTGAGAATCACTGTCCCTGAGCGATATGCTTATAGGAGGGCGCCCGGGTCCGAATCCCGGCGCCTCCACCCTTTTGTTGTCCACTGGACCGCGCATGGCGTCGGACGATCCGTGGAAGCTCGGGGTTCCCGGCGCAATGCGCCCAAACGCCGATCAAAGGCATCCCGGTGTGCAAAGGAGAGCTATTCTAGCTGTTTTGGCTCGCCCAGCAGACATCAATACATTCTTTGAGGGGCCGCCTCCGCTCGGCCACCCCCCATGCCCCTTCTTCGCAAGCCCGCCCGTCCGAGATCCAGTGCGTTCAAGACCTTGATTGTGGCCGCCCTGGCATTGCCCGCTGCGGTGTTCGCGCTCGAATCCGCAGAGGCGTCCAAGGCGGAGTCCGACGTCTTCCGCGCGGTCCGGACCGGCGACTCCGCCCTGCTGCGCTTGGCCCTAGGCCGCGGGGCGGACCTATCGGCCCGTGACGGCCACGGGGACACGGCGCTCCACATTGCGGCCTACCGGGGAAACGCCGCAGCCGTAGAGGCCCTCTTGGAGCACGGCGCAAAGCCTGATACGCCGGATGACGACGGGGCGACGCCGCTGCTCTACGGCGCGGGGAATGAGGAGATCGTCCGCGCCCTGCTTGCGCATGGCGCGAACCCGAACCTTGCCTCGAAGCTCGAGCTCACGCCACTCATGTCGGCGGCTGCGCACCGGGATTCGCGCCGAATCGTCAGCCTCCTGCTGGGCGCCGGGGCCGACACCCACGCAAAGAAGGGCGGCCAGGAGTATATTGCGCTGAAGGCGGTCTATGGGGGCGACCCGCAGACGCTCGCGCTCGTGCTGGACCACGGGGCAAGCCCCCAACAGGTCAAGGGGATCGCCGCCTCCCCGCTGGCGATGGCGGTCTATTTCGACGACGAGGCCGCCATGACGCAGCTCCTGGAGCACGCCGCCGACGTCAATTTTGATTCGGACTTTGCGGGCCATGCGCTCAACTGGGCGCTCTACTCGGGCCACACCGCGCTTGCGGCCGACCTGATCGGCAAGGGCGCAGACCTTCACTTCAAGTCGCCCTGGGGGCACCAGACGCCGCCGATGGTGTTCTCGGGCTACAGTGAGCAGGGCGACCCGGCGATCGCCCGCCTGCTCCTGGGGAGGGGCGCAGACGTGAACGAGGCCAACGAGACGGGAGCCACGGCGCTGACGTTCGCGATGAAATCGGGGCCCCATTCGAAGCTTGTCGCGTTTCTCGAGCAGTCCGGGGCGAGGGTGCCGCCGTCGACCCGCTCGCCAAAGGAGCTCTCGGCCCGCCTCATGCCGGACGGTGTCCCCGTCCGGGAACGCGCCCAGAGGGCGATCGACCTCCTCCAGCGGGCCTCCACAGGATTCATCAACAACCGCTTCGTCCGGGACGAGGCAAAGTGCGTCTCCTGCCACCATGAGTACCTGCCTGCCGTCGCGTTTGCCTTGGGCGCCGAGCGGGGCCTGCATGTCGACGAGGCGGCCCTCGGGCACCAGCTAGCCGCGCAGCTCGAGATGTGGCGTCCCCTGGTCGAATCCGCGCGCGAGATGGAGGATCCGATCCCCGACTCGCCGGTGCAGCTCGGGTACGGTCTCATGGGCCTGCACGCGGTGGGATACGCCCCTGATGCGATGACCGAGGCGTTCGTGCGCTACCTCGTGAACGGGCAGAGCCCGGACGGATCCTGGCACTGGACCGACCTGCGCCCGCCGCTCGAGGGGGGCAGGTTCTCGGTCACGGCCTGGGCCATCCGCGCCGTCCAGCTTTACCCGCTCCCTTACTCCGACGATGAAACGCGCGCCTGCCTTTCCCGGGCGCGCCGCTGGCTCTGGAAATCCGAGGTGAAGACATTCGGCGACCAGGTCTCGCAGCTCATGGGCCTTGCGTGGGCAGGCGAGTCTTCCTGGAGGCTCCGGAGGCTTGCTGCGTCAGTCCTGGAAAAGCAGAGGCCTGACGGAGGCTGGGCGCAGCTGGACGGCCTCGAGAGCGACGCGTGGGCGACAGGTGAGGCACTGTTTGCCCTTCATGAGGCCGGACGCATCTCGGTTGGGGACACGGCCTACGCGCGCGCTGTCCGATTCCTCCTGCAAACCCAGTATGAGGACGGCTCATGGTGGGTTCGCAGCAGGACCTGGCCGTTCCAGCCGCACTTCGACAGCGGGTTTCCCCACGGCAACGACCAGTGGATCTCCGCCGGGGGTACGGCCTGGGCGACCATGGCCCTCCTGCAGACGATGCAACCTTCGGCGGCTTCGCGCCCGCTTCCCCCCGTGGAGGCGCTTGTCGCATCGTATGAGAGCACCGAAGGCATGAAGGAAAAGGCGGCCCGGTCGCGGGTCCCGGCCGCGCCAGGCGGAACCGGAGCTGTCGGTGGGCCGGCCGTGGACTTCGCCCGCGATGTATACCCTGTTCTCGAACGCTCCTGCATCAAATGCCACAGCGGAGAAAAGCCGAAGGCACGTTTCAGCATCACGTCCAGGGAGGCGCTCCTGAAGGGCGGCCGGAGCGGTGAGCCGGCGGTTGTGCCTGGCCAGGGAGGCGATAGCCAGCTCGTCGCTTTTGCATCAGACGAGGTGGAGGACCTTGAGATGCCTCCGCTTAAGCACAGGGACGAATTCCCGAGCCTAAGCGCACCGGAAATCAAGCTGCTCCGGACTTGGATCGATCAGGGTGCGGCGTGGAACAAGGCGCCAGTCGGATCGTCGTCGATTCAGTAGGCCTTGCAGCAGGCCGTTTCCACAGCGGCATAAGCCATCACAGCTCGAGGCCCCTGTCCCGTTCCTTGGCCTTGCGCATACTGCGGGCAGGTTGGGGCATCAATGCGTCATCCTTGCTGAGGGTCGGAAGCTTGAGGGCCGGCGCGAGTTCAAGAGCACATTCCACGCAAGCCTTCCGAATGACCGACCAGTCCTGCCAGCGGCTTGATAGCTTCTTGTATTCGCTCAAGTCGGTCTGCGAAAGGTCGAATGGCATCGGGCTCGACAGCTGCACAATCAGTTGCTGCGTGGGTGATTCGCCGTTCGGTTGCGGGTAAAGCCGGTCAAAGGAACCCATAGCGGTGAGGGTGCCCTTCATCCCGAGCCGGTCGTGCAGCGCGACAAAGTCAATGTAGTCCCGGGTGGCGTTCCGCTTCAGGATGAGGACCGCCTTTATCCGAAGCATTTCGGCCTTGGTGGGCACCGTGATCGTATGGTCCCTGACGGAAACCTGCTGTGTCTCTAGCGGGTCGTTGCGTATCAGCTGCCGCACACCCGTCTCAATGCCGTCCAGGCTGCCAAGAATCTGCACGGGGCGGCGAACGCGGGCGGTCTTCCACCCGGCCACGGACTCAAGCTGGGCCAGGACATCATCGAAGCGGGTATTCAGATCCCTTAAGACGTGATCGGCATCGGCCGAGAGACGATGTTCTGCGTGGATCGCGGTCGCGGTCCCACCGACCAGCACAGCATCCGGCAAGAGCTCCTGAAGGTGAGCGGCGGCCGTGAGAATGCGGTCCCATTCAGGCAGTGGCTTGGCGGGAGGCATAGTTATTCCAGAAATGATAGCGTTGGGCGTAACCGTCCGATACGTGGGCCGCGCACACGCGCAGGACGCGGGACCGGATCTCAGGCGAAACGTCGACGGCGGTAAGCAAGGACACCCAAGACTCGCGCTTGCCCCGGTCGATCACATCATCGATCGCCGCGAGCGTAAGGCCACTGCGGTTGAGATGCCGATGCCGCATTCCCGTGCCAAGAGAAGCGACTGCGCGACGGGCATTGATGGCCTTCATGCGCTCGCGGCGGAGGGCACGCTCCGCCTCGGAGAAGTGTTTTGCCTTCCCTGCTGAAAGTGAGGCCAGCATGCGGGCGGCCTGCTTCCGCGTTAGAGTTCTCTTGCAATGGGGACACTTGGGAAGCACGTCCATACCGCCGAAAGATTAACGATAAGCGGTTATTGTCAATCTAAGACAATTGAAGCACTCCTGCCCCGCTCCTCATGAACGTCCGGACAGAAACTAGACAATCACGAGTGCGAGATGAAAAACGTTGTTGTTAGGCCTACCGGAGGAGAGATCCCGGGTTAAAATCCCGGCACCTCCAGCATCTTGTCTCCCGCACCCAGAGATGCCGAACGCCACTGCGCGCCCCGCAGACGCCTCATTTGGGTGTGCCGTCTGTTGCCGGGCACGCTCCGTCAGGAGGAATCGCCTCTGCCATCGGAGCCGGTGCATACCACCGTGCAAAGGCCCGGGCGCTCATGACCAGGGGCCGTGGTGCCGACCGTCTTGTGCTGACTGCCCGCGACGGGGACCCTGTTGAATCCCGGCCCTTGCCGGCTGGTGTGTTGACGCCGGCCGTGGCGGCAATCAAGGCTCCCGGAATGAGAAATCTCCGCGCTCCCGGACTGGCGCTTCTTGCCGCCATTCCCCTAGTCCTACGCGCCGCCCCCCTTCGGACGGTCGCGGAATTCCAAGCGCTCGCCGTCCCGTTCAAGTCGGAGATCCGCGTGCCTCCCTTCGAGACCACACCGGACCAGATCCGTGACTCCGCGACCGCCGCCATGGCCGCCGGCGACGCCGCCATCGACAGGATCGCCAAGCAGGACCTTGCGGCCTCAACCTTTGAGAGCACGTTCGGGGCCCTGGACGCCCTCGAGGCCGACGCGGGCCTGGTGGAGAACCGGCTCGGCTTCATCCAGCAGTCGAGCACCAGCAAGGGGGTGCGCGACGCAGCCGACGAGGCCGGAAAGAGAATGCAGCAGTGGGACATCGGGGTCGGCTACAGGGAGGACCTCTACGCCGCGCTCAAGGCGATGGCCGCGAGGAAGCCGGCCCTCACGGGCGAGGACCAGAGGCTCTTCGACTTCACGCTGCGCGACTACCGGCGCGAGGGCTTTGAGCTGCCGGCCCCGGCGCGCAAGGAGCTTGAGGCCCTTTTCAAGGAGCTGAGCCCGATGGAGACGGACTTCGGGACCAACATCGTGGACACCCGCATGCCGCTCGTTTTCACCCGGGCGGAGCTGGCGGGCGTGCCGGACTCGTTCCTGGGCGCCCCGGGCGTCAAGACCGGGGACGACGCGTACACGATCCTCGTCAACGTGACTCCCCAGCGCCAGATGGTGGAGCAGAACTGCTCGGTGGCGGCGACCCGCATGAAGGTCGGCGTCGCGGAGTTCCACCTCGCGCAGGCCGTGAACGTGCCGCTCCTCAACAAGATCGTGGCGCTGCGGGCGGAGATCGCCAGGAAGCTCGGCTACGCCTCGTGGGACGACTACCGCACGGAGGTCAAGATGGTGAAGACCGGGGCCGCGGCGACCAAGTTCATCGAGGACCTCGTCCACGGCATCCAGCCGAAGTTCGACGCCGAGGTCGCCGAGATGCGCGCGCTCAAGATCGCCGACACCGGCGACCCGAAGGCGCAGATCGATTTCTCGGACTGGCGCTACTACCAGAACCAGCTCGTGAAGCAGAAGTACACCGTCGATTCGGAGGCCCTGCGCGTCTACTTCCCGTATGAGAACGTGCTGCACGGCATGTTCGCGATCTACCAGTCCATCTTCGGGCTGAAGTTCGAGCAGCTGCAGCCGCCCTACGCGTGGGCCGACGGGGTGACCCTGTGGGGCGTCACCGACGCGAAGACCGGCGAGCCGATGGGCCTGTTCTACCTCGACATGTTCCCACGCGAGGGGAAGTACAACCACTTCGCGGAGTTCCCGATCCAGGAGGGGCACCTGCAGCCCAGCGGGACCTACCTGAGGCCGACCGTGGCGCTGCTCTGCAACTTCCCGCAGCCCGCCAACGGGGCCCCGGCGCTTCTCAACCACCAGGAGGTGACCACGCTCTTCCACGAGTTCGGCCACGCCATGCACGCCATCCTCACCCGCGCGCACCGCTTCCGTTTCGCCGGGACGAACGTCCCGGGCGACTTCGTCGAGGCGCCCTCGCAGATGCTGGAGAACTGGACGTACGACAAGAGCGTCCTGGACACCTTCGCCGCGGACTACCGGGACCCCAGCAAGAAGATCCCGGCGGAAATCCTCGGCCGCCTGCAGGAGGTGCGCCTGGCGACGATCGGCGTCTTCTACCGGCGCCAGCTCTCCTTTGCCCTGCTTGACCTCAGGCTCCACGGGCCGCGCGCAGAGGGCGCGGCGGTCGACAGCCAGGCCGAGAGCAACCGGGTCATAGGCGACGTCTTCTTCCCGGTTCCGGACGACACGGCCTTCGTGGCCTACTTCGGCCACCTGGTGGGCTACGACGCCGGCTATTACGGCTACGCCTGGGCGGACTCGATCGCGGCCGACATGGCCACGGTGTTCAAGGCCGCGCCGGACGGGTTCCTGGACCGGGGCGCCGGCATGCGGATGCGCCGGGAGATCTACTCGCAGGGTGACTCCCGCGACGTGAACATATCGATCGAGGAGTTCCTCGGCAGGCCGCGCTCGATCGGGCCGTTCCTGAAGAAGCTCGGGATCCAGTAGCCCGCGCGGCGGGGATTGCGGGGCGGCCGCCCGCCCCCGGGCGGGGCGAGGGGGACTTTAGGGTCGCAACGGCGAGTCCAAGCATCATTTCATCGGGCCGCCGAGTGAATCCCGCAGAACCCGAGGTCTCCGTCGTCATCCCGTGCCTCAACGAGGCGCTCACGGTCGGCGCCTGCGTGAGGCAGGCGGTGGAGGCGCTTTCCAGCCACGGCATCGCGGGCGAGGTCATCCTCGCGGACAACGGAAGCTCGGATGGCTCGCGCGAGGCGGCGGCCGCGGCCGGGGCCCGCGTGGTGTGCGTTCCGCAGAGGGGCTACGGCCACGCCCTGGCCGGGGGGATCGCCGCCTCGACGGGGTCCCTCGTCATCATGGGGGACGCGGACGGAAGCTACCCCTTCGGAGACCTGCCCAGGTTCGTCGCCGAGCTGCGCGCAGGCAACGACCTGGTTCAGGGGTGCCGGTTCCCGAGCGGCGGAGGGCGGATCGAATCCGGGGCGATGCGGCTCATGCACCGCTGGGTCGGCAATCCCGCGCTGACTCTGCTGGCCCGGCTCATGTTCGGCACCCGCATCAACGACATCTACTGCGGGTTGCGGGGCTTCACCCGCTCCTTCTACGACCGGGCGAACCTGCGCTGCACGGGGATGGAGTTCGCGACCGAGATGATCATCAAGGCGGCGCAGCTGGGCGTCCGCACGTCGGAGCTGCCGATCACCCTCAGCCGCGACGGGCGCCTCGGCCGGGCATCGCACCTGCGCACGTTCCGCGACGGCTGGTCCACGCTGAGGCTGTTCCTGATCTGCAGCCCGGACTGGCTGTTCCTCCTTCCGGGCATCGCCCTTGCCGTCTTCGGGCTTTTCGGGGGCGCGCTCAGCCTCTCCGAGGCGCGGATCGGCCCGGCGACGCTCGGCGCCCACTCGCTGCTGGTCTCGTCGCTGTCCCTCCTGGTCGGCACCCAATGCTGCTTCCTCGGGATCTTCGCGCACACGTTCGCCCTGGTGAAGGGCCTGCGGCCCCCGGGGTCCTTCATCGTGGGTTTCTTCAGGTTCTTCACCCTCGAGAAGGCGCTCGTCGGCGCGGGGGTGATCGCGCTCTGCGGCCTCGCCCTCATCGCGTCGGTCTTCCTCGAGTGGCGGGCCGGGGGGTTCGGGCCCCTCGTCTACGCCCACACGCTCAAGTCCGTCATCCCCGGCGTGACCCTTGTCGCCCTCTCGGCCCAGGTCGTCTTCTGCAGCTTCATGGTCAGCATCCTCAGCCTCGAGTCCAAATGAAGGGGATCGACGCCCTGCACGAGGGCTGGGTGCACCCGCGTCGCATCCGGGTCCTGGCTGAGGCCGCCGCGAGGCTCCTGCCGGTGAACCTGCGCGTGCTCGACGTCGGCTGCGGCGACGGCCTGCTCGCGGCGGCGCTCGCCGGGCTGCGCCCGGACCTCGCGGTCGAGGGCGCCGAGGTCCTGCCGCGGCCGGGCTGCAGGATCCCCGTCGCCGCCTTCGACGGGCTGCACCTGCCTTTCCCCGACGCAAGCTTCGGCGCGTGCCTCCTTGTCGACGTCCTCCACCACACCGAATCCCATGCGGCGCTGCTCGCCGAGGCCGCGCGGGTCGGCTCCGGCGTCGTGCTCCTGAAGGACCACCTGCGGGACGGGTTCGCCGCGGGCCCGCGCCTGCGCTTCATGGACGTCGTCGGCAACAGGCGCCACGGCGTCGCCCTCCCCTTCAACTACCTGAGCTCAGGGGAATGGAGCAGCGTCTTCGCCCGCTGCGGCCTGGGCGTCGCGGGAAGGGACGCGTTGGACGGGCTCTATCCGTTCCCCGCGAGCCTCGTCTTCGGCCGCGGCCTGCAATTCATGGCCCTTCTTCGGCGGGACGCGCCGAAGAACTGAGGCTCCTCAGCGGTCAGCTTGCCGGGGTGGCCCTGTTCTCCACCACGCCCTTGGTGAGCCACTTCTCCAGGAACGCAGCGATGATGCAGCCCGCGAGCGCGTAGGACCCAAGCACGAGCCACATGGCCTCGGGCCGGTGCCAGTAGTCGAGCTGGTGCGCGACCATGGCCTGCTGCAGCGGGACGGAGACCCCGTTGACCACGACCTTCTCGGGCGACCAGCGCTCCAGCAGGTGCCCGGAGAGCGCGCTCACCAGCGTCTTCGCGAGGAACCACGGGATCAGCGAAAGCCCGAGGTAGGCGCCCTCCTGCCCCTTGGGGGCGATGGCCGCGGTGTATTCGTAGAGCTTCGGCGACCACACCACCTCGCCGATCGTCACCAGCACCATGCAGAGGAGCGCCATGACGTAGTGGGCCCTGGCGATGCTCATGCCGTAGATGGTCCAGGGAAGCGCCATCGGCAGGAGGGCGATGGACGAGATCATGGCCCCGTAGACAAGCATCCGGAACACGGGCCAGCGGTTTGCAAACGGGATGAAGAAGATGAGCCCGATCACGATCCCGATGGGGTTGATCGCGTTCAGGGTCCCGAAGGCCGCGTCCGGCCCGATGGTGCGGAGCCAGTACTTGGGCATCAGGATGTAGAGGTAGGTGTAGACGGCCCGCACGCCGACGATCAGGGCGACCAGCACCGCCAGGCGCAGGAGCGCCGGCTCCCGGATCATCTCGCGCCACACCTTCAGGGGATTCTTGCGCACGACCTTCTTGTCCTTCTCCTGCTCCTCCGGCGGCTCGTCCGCCGCGACGAGCTGGTCCTCGCTCTTGATGAAGAGCTTGGTCGTGATGATGCTGAGGACGGCCATGGCCACGCCGAGCGAGAAGATGTGAACGTTGCCGATGTGCAGGAGCTTGCGGATGATGTCGATTGAGAATCCGGCCGCCGCGGCCCCGACGTTCATGAAGAGGTACCAGAGGTTGAAGCCGGCGCTGCGGGACTTGCGCGACGTGTACCGGTTGGTCCCCGCCTGGAATACGGTCTGAAGGCCCGCGATGAAGGGGGCCATGAGGAAGAAGATGGCGCCGGCGAGGAGGCCCCGGTGCGGCAGGGACGGGGTGAGGCCGACCCAGAGCATCGCGAGGCGAAGCACGAGCTGGCCGCCGAGGACGACGTTGAGCGATCGCCTGATCCCGAGCCAGTCCGTGGCCATCCCGGAAAAAAGCAGCAGCAGCGACACGGCCGATGTGAAGAGCGTGATCGTGTAGCCGGCCGCGCGGTCGCTCATCCCCAGGTCGTCCGAAAGGAACACGGCCGCGATCGTCAGCAGCGCGAAGTAAGCCGTGCAGTCGAGGAAGTTGATGATCTGGATGCCCCAGTATTCCTTCCGGGTTTCGCGGAGGACCCCGAAGTCCTTGAAATACCCGATGATCATCTCGGAGGCGGTTCGACGGCTGGCTGTGTCGCTCATGGATGGGGATGTTTTTCGCGGAGGCGCCGGCGTGGGCAGGGCGGCCGATGGACAACGAACCTCCGGACAAAATGGAAATGCCCGACATTGGGCAACAACCAACCCGAGCGGTCTCCGGGCCCGGCGTCCGGTGTCCGCGGGGGCCGCACTCCGGCCGCCCTCCCGCCCCATCCGCCTCTTGCCATGAATGACATTGCGGGCGACGCTGGCCTGGTTCGAGGAAGGACGCATGCGGGCCATCAACACCATCTCCATCGCCGGCGCGCTCCTGACGGTGGCGCTGGTTTGTCCGTGCGCCGGCCAGTCGGGCGGCCCGCTGCGCCTCGAATTGCGGGACTTCGCCGCGAACATCCGCGCCGACGGGGGCTGGTCCGCGTGGGCCGAGCGGGATGAGATCCGGCCGAAGTGCTTTGTGGACACCGCGCACTTCCGGTCGGCTCCCGACGCGCTGGCGATCTCGGGAAACGGCAATCCCGCCGAATACGGGGGATGGGCCTACCCCGTTGCCGGCGTCCGGGCCGCGCAGTATTACCGGCTGACCGCCTACTACCGCGCCAAGTCGGTCGCCGACGAGGCGCGCCAGGTCGTGGCCAGGATCGACTGGCTCGACAGCCAGGGCAGGCGCGTGGGCCAGCCCGACTACGCCTACGAGACCTCGGCGGACGGGGACTGGACGCGCGTGACGCTGCGCGTGCCGGCGCCGCTGCAGGCCGTGCGCGCGAGGATTGAGCTCAGCCTCGGCTGGGCCCCGCTGGGGACCGTGTGGTGGGACGACGTGACGTTCGAGGAGGCGCAGCCGCCGCCGGCCCGGTGGGTCCGCGTCGGCACCGTCTCGCTCCACCCGAGGAACAACCCGGACAACCTGGGCGCCTACCTGCAGGCGCTCGACCGGATCGCGAGGGACAAGCCGGACATCGTGTGCCTGGGCGAGGAGATGCTCCTTGAGGGCAGTTCGAGGCCGTACGTCGGCGCCGCGGAGGAGATCCCCGGGCCCAGCACGGAGCGCCTCGGCGAGAAGGCCCGCAGCTACGGGATGTACATCGTGGCCGGGCTCACCGAGCGGGACGGTGCGGCGGTCTACAACACGGCCGTCCTCATCGACCGTCACGGCCGGGTGGCCGGCAAGTACCGGAAGGTCCACCTGCCCCGGGAGGAGGTCGAGGGCGGCCTCACGCCGGGCGGAGCCTTTCCGGTCTTCGACACCGATTTCGGGAGGATAGGAATGATGATCTGCTGGGACGCTGAGTACGTCGACGCGGCGCGCGCCATGGCGATCCAGGGGGCGGAGATCCTCCTGGTGCCCGCCGCGGGCGGTTACATGACGCTGCTCAAGGCCCGCGCCCTCGAGAACCACCTGTACGTGGTCTCATCCGGCTTCGACGTCGAGACGGCCATCATCGACCCGACGGGCCAGGTCCTCTTCGCCACGCTGGATTCAGGGGTCGACAGGGTGATGCCGATCAACCTCGAGGACCGCTTCATGGACCCGTGGCTCGGGGACATGCGGGCCCGGTTTCACAAGGAGTTGCGCCGGGACATCCCGATGCCCTGACCGAGGGGCGGGCGGCCCGCCTCAACGCCTGACCGCCCCGCGCTACCTCTTCGCGGGCAGCGGCGCCGGGGCGAGCGTCGACCAATCCTGGTCCGGGTACTTCTCCCGCAGGACCGTTGCCAGCTTCGCGTGCTCGGCCGTGCACTCAGCCATGCCGCGTTGCAGTTCCGTGGCGGCCGCGGTCTCGCGGGCCAGCTGATCGACCACGGCGTCCTTCTCCTCCAACCGCTTTGACGCCGCGTCGGCGGCCTCCTTCAGCCTGCCGACGACCCCCACCACCGCCGCGTCGTCCTCCCCGCAGTTTGCGACGGCGTCTATGGATCCGGTCATGATCCCCATGAGGACCTCATCCAGTGCGTCGGTGCTGTGGCGGCGCTTGAGCGCGTCCCGGTTGAGCGCGGCCAGGCGGCCGAGCTCGGTGAAGAAGTCGCGCCGCTCGCCCACGGCCTGCTGCGCCACGGTCGCCAGCTGAAGGGCCGCCGAGTCGACGCCGTCCGTCTTGATCGCGGCGATGCGCTCCTGCGCCTGCGTGCAGATCTGGGAAAGGGCCTGGCACCGCTCGTAGACCGAACCGTAGTACTGGTTCACGAAGAGCGGATAGATGCGCTCCATGCCGTTGTAGATTCGAAGCTCCTCGGACGTCGGGTTTGCCGGGAGCAAGGGCCTGGTCGGCGGGGCCACCTTTGGAAGCTCCCTGATCTGGCCTGCGAGGCTTGTGAAGACGGACTCGTACTCGCGGACGTACGCGCTCGTCGCCGGTCCCCTGTTCTGGGCGCATCCGGCCAAAACGCCGCCGATGACGATGCCCGACAGAAGAGGCCAAGGGGTATGGCTCACGCTGTGAGATTACCCCTTTCCAGCGCCCAGCGGCTGCGCATGTATTGCTTAACCCCTCGCAGATTTTGCGGGCCCGCGGACGGCTCGCCGAAGCGCCTGTTGCACCCGGGTCCCGCCGCGGTCGGTCAACGCACCTCGTAGGCCTCGACGAGGCCGACACCCGTCGAGGATCCGGACCCGGAAACCTGCGCGGTGTCGTTGCCCGGAGGGAGCGTGACGGTCATGGCGGCGTCGGCCGATCCGCTCGCCAGTGGAAAGGCGCCGACCGCGGCCATGCGATGGGAGTTTCGGAGGGGGCATTGAGGAGTCGGCCTCTTGTCTCTTCAGTGGGGCCACCCCAAACGCTGTCTGATTCTCATCCTGTCGGTTCCGGCCACGACCGCAATCACGGCGTTACAGGCCGCGCTTGGAGCGTGGCCGGCCTTCGCGATCCCAAGGCGACCGCAGCGGCTCAGTTGTTCTCAGGCCGGCCGGAGGGCCACGTGACGTCGTGGACCGGGCTCAGGATCCGCTGCACGCCCGAGAGCAGCTCCTGATCGATCGGCTCCCCGACTTCCTGGATGTTCCGGAGAATCCGCTTCGGGTCAGCCGTACCCACGACATTTGAGGCGATCCCGGGATTGGCCACGGAGAACTGCAGGGCCAGCTTGCTCAGGTCTCCCCCCCGTTCGGCGCAGAACCTCGCCGCCTCCGCGCACTTCGACCTCACCTGCTGCGGCGCGGGATGCCAGGCCGGCGGGCCCTCGAGGCTCAGAAGGCGCATTGCAATCGGCGCGGAGTTGATCACGCCCACGCCCTTCTCCTTCAGAAAGGGAAGCAGCGAGGCGAGCGACGTGTCGTTCAGGCAGTAGTGGCAGTAGGACTGTATCTGGTCGACCTCGATCCGCTCCATGACGGAGCGCAGGAGGCGAAGGGGCAGGCAGGTGATCCCGACAAAGCGCGCCTTGCCGGAGGCCTGCACCCGCCGGAGGGCGGGAATGGTCTCCGTGACGATCTGCTCGACGCTTCCGAATTCCATGTCGTGGACCTGGATGAAGTCGACATGGTCGGTTCCCAGGCGCCCAAGGCTCTCATCCACGCTCCTCGTGACCCGAGCGGCCGAGAAGTCGAAGTCCCTCTCCTTGTGGCCGTAGCGCCCCACCTTCGTCGCAAGGATGTACCTGTCGCGCGGTATCTCCCGGAGCGCCTTGCCGAGGACAAGCTCCGCCTTGGTGAGGCCGTAGAACGGGGCGGTGTCGATGAGGTTGATCCCGTGCTCGATGGCCGCGTGCACGGTGCGGATCCCCTCCTTCTCGTCGATCTCGCGGAACACCGAGCCGAGCGACGAGCCTCCGAATCCAAGGACGGACACCTTCAGGCCGGTCCTGCCTAGAGTTCTGTACTTCATGTTCTGTCTGCCAGGTTTTGAGGTCTTGCGGCGAAGGTTCGGATATTGATGATCGAAGGCGGAAACTGAACACCAATCGTCGCCGCAAGCAGGGTTGCGCGGCGCCCACGCTTTAGCCCCAAACCCCCTCCCCCCATGGCCATCCGCACCCCGCCCGCGGCGTTTCCGCGCGCCCTCCTCTCCTCAGTCCTGCTTTGCCTCGCCTCCGCCGCCCTGTGCGCCGCCGAGCCGGCCGCGAACCCGCGGGAGGTCATCGCCTTCGACGCCGGCTGGCGTTTCCGCCTGGGCGACGATCCGGCGGCCAGGCAGCCCGCCTTTGACGATGCGGGCTGGCGCACGCTCGATGTCCCGCATGACTGGAGCATAGAGGGCGCCCTCACCGCGCCCCCGGAGGGCGATCCGAACGGAGGCTTCTTCCCGCACGGAATCGGCTGGTACCGGAAGGCCTTCGCGCTTCCGGCCGCCGCGGGCAGGAAGGTCGTCATCGAGTTCGACGGCGTGTACATGAACAGCGAGGTATGGATCAACGGGCATTTCCTCGGGCGCCGTCCCTACGGCTTCGTCGGCTTCCGCTATGACCTGACGGACTTCCTTAAAACGGACGGCTCCCAGAACGTCCTCGCCGTCCGCGTCGACGATTCGCTCGAGCCGTCCGTGCGCTGGTACGCGGGCTCGGGAATCTACCGGCACGTGCGCCTCATCGTCACGGGCTACACGCATTTCCATCTCGACGGCGGCGTCAGCGTCACGACCCCGGAGATCACGGCCGACCAGGCGATCGTGCAGGCCGCCGTGGTCATCGACGCCAGCTTCTTCACGGAGCAGGAGCGGCAGGCGTGGCTCAAGGACGCGTGGCACGCCAAGCCCGCCAAGCGCGAGGTCGCGCTGCTCTGCAGCGTGCTGGCGCCGGACGGCACGGTCGCCGCGAGCACCGAGTCCAGGCTCACGCTGGAGAGCATGCGCCCAGGCCAGCGCGCGACCCAGTGGATACCCGTGGCGAAGCCGCGCCTCTGGTCCGACCGCGCGCCCGAGCTCTACCGGCTGCGCGCCACGCTGAAGCTCGACGGGGCGACCCTCGACGAGACCGTCACGACGTTCGGCATCCGCCAGCTCGTCTTCGATCCCGACCGCGGCCTGTTCGTGAACGGCCGTCCCACCAAGCTCCGGGGGGTCTGCGTGCACCAGGACGCGGGCTCCTTCGGCAACGCGGTCCCCGTCGAGGTGTGGGCCTTGCGCCTTGCGCGCCTGAAGGAGATGGGCTGCAACGCGGTCCGCACAAGCCACCACCCCTTCGCGCCGGAATTCTACGACCTGTGCGACCGGATGGGCCTCTACGTTTTCGACGAGGCCTTCGACGAGTGGACGAGGGACTGGACGTACAACCCCACGGAGGACACCCGCGGCAAGTCGCTCTACGGCTATCACCTGTACTTCAACCAATGGCACGACGCGGACCTTCGCGCCATGCTCCGCCGCGACCGCAATCATCCCTGCGTCGTGCTCTACAGCATCGGTAACGAGATCCCGAACCAGCTTGAGGATGGCGGCGCCAAGGTCGCCCGGGAGCTCGTCGCCGTCTGCCACGAGGAGGACCCGACGCGCCCGGCCACCTCCGCGTGCGACCAGTCCCACGTCTCGTCGCGAAACGGCTTCATGGACGCCCTCGACATCGCGGGCTACAACTACATCGACCGGCTCTACGGCGAGCGCACCTACGCCCCGGAGCGCGAGCGCTTCCCTCACCGCCTCTGCCTGGGCACCGAGACCAGCAACAAGTCCGCCAACTGGCTCGGAGTCCGAGACAACGACTACGTCATCGGGGAGTTCATCTGGACGGGCATCGACTACCTCGGGGAGTCGCACAGTTTTCCGCGCCGCGGGTCGGGTTCCGGCTACCTGGACCTCGCCGGCGGCAGAAAACCCGAGTACTTCCATCGCGCCGCCTTCTGGAGCGACGCCCCGGTGCTCCAGCTCTCCGTCCTCTCCGGTGAGAAGCCCGAACTCGATTGGCGGCCCGCGCCCTCGTACTTCAGGTGGAACTGGGCCGACGGCGCGCAGCTCGTCGTGAGGGCGTCAACCAACTGCGACGAGGCCGAGCTGTTCCTCAACGGCCGCTCCCTTGGCCGCCATGGCGTCTCCCGCGACGCGTGCTCCAGCGACTGGACGGTGCCCTACGCCCCGGGCGTGCTTTCGGCCGTCGGCTACCAGTCGGGAAAGAGGGCCGCCGAGCAGGAGCTGCGCACTGCGGGCAAGCCCGGGCGCCTGCGGATCGCCCGCCTGGCGAAACCGCTGCCCGGCGGCATCGAGTTCTATGAGATCACCGTGGTCGACGACCATGGCATCGAGGTGGCCGACGCGACATCCGAAGTCACGGTCAAGGTCGAGGGCGACGGCCGCCTGATCGGGCTCGACACCGGCGACCTGAGCTACGGGGGGCTGTTCAAGGTCGCGACCCGCGCGGCCTATCAGGGACGGCTTCTCGCGACCGTGCAGCGGACCGCACCGTCGGGCGGCATGAATGTGGGCGCCTATTCTCCCGGAATGCCGGGCGAGGTTGTTGCCGAGCCGATGACAAGAGACGGGGCGAAGGTGAGCTACAGGCCGGAAGGCAATTGACCCGGAACCCAGAGCCCTGCTCCCTTGTGCCCTCGCCCGGAATCTTCCCCAACGGACCCTGACCGCATGGCCCACCGCCTCATCCGACTCCTTGCACCGCTGGCCGGAGTGCTCGCCGCCTGCGCCGCGCATGCGGGAGCAGGCGACGGCAGGCTCGACATCTACTGGGTTGATGTCGAAGGCGGCGGCGCGACCCTCATCGTCACGCCCGCGGGAGAGTCGGTGCTCATCGACTCCGGGAGCCCGGGCGGGCGCGACTCGGGGCGCATCCGCCACGTCGCCGCGGATGTCGCGGGCCTGAGAAGGATAGACTTCCTTGTCACGACCCACTTCCACATGGACCACTACGGCGGCGCCGCGGAGCTCGCGACGCTGATCCCTATCGGGCAGGTGTACAACAACGGCTTCCCCACCCACGATCCGGACAACAGCCCGACCGACACCCGGTGGGTCATGCTCCTTCGCCCCTACCATGACTTCGCCGCGGACGGACGGACCATCATCCACCCGGGCGACCTGATCCCCCTCAAGTCCCCCAGCGGCGCCCCCGCCCTCACGCTTCAGTGCATGGCGGCCCGCCAGCAGTTCATCCCGGCGCCTGCCGGCGCCGGACCCAACCCGCTGGCCGCGGAGAACACCGCCCATCCGGTCGACACGACCGACAACGCCAACAGCATCGTCCTGCTGCTCTGCTACGGCCCGTTCCGCTTCTTCGACGGCGGCGATCTCACGTGGAATACCGAGGGGGCCCTCGTGACGCCCGTCAACCGGGTCGGGCGGGTGGATGTCTACCAGGTGGACCACCACGGCTTGGACCTGAGCAACAACCCGGTGCTCATCCACAGCCTGTCGCCCACCGTCTCCGTCATGAACAACGGCGCGCGCAAGGGCACCGCCGGCTCCACCATCGATGCCCTGAAGAGCTCCCCCGGCATCCAGGCGATGTACCAGCTCCACAAGAACGTCCGCCCCGACCGCCAGGACAACACGGCGGACGAGTTCATCGCCAACGTCCCCGAGAAATGCGACGGGAACTACATCCACCTTGCGGTGGACCCAAGCGGTCTCAGCTACACGGTGACGATCCCCGCCACGGGCCACAGCCGCACCTACGCGACACGGCCCGCGGAGGGCAGGTAGGACGGGGCCCGCGGTTCAGGCCTCGCAAAGCTCGCGCCGCCGCCGACGACCGGGCAGATTCCGGGAGTCATGCACGCGCGTTGGACAACCCTGTTCGCAGCCTTCATCCTGGCGGCGGGCGCGCAGCCGACGCCCACCCCGGCGCCGGCGGGCGCGGACGATCTCTTCAATCTCGGCCAGCAGCTCTTCGACCAGTACGCGCCGCCCGAGGTCAAGGACCAGTACCGGTTCCCGACGAAGGACGAGTGGGACGGGTTCGCAGCCCGCCTGCAGCATGCTCTTGACGGCAATTCGCTCGAGGAGCTCGCCAAATTAGAGCCCGAGGCCCGCGCGGCGCTTGTGGCACTGCGCACGCTGCCGGGATACGAGGACTACGCCGACTGGCTTGCGCTTCGGATCGACGAGATCGACGCCGCCCGGCTGGCGGTGTCGCGCCCTGCGGCGCCCACGCCCGGCCCGCCCGGGGTCCGGCGTCCGTTTTCCCAGGTCCCCCACTACGACCTCTGGCTCGCCCGCGAGCGCGGCCGCCCCGTGCCCACCGGCGCAGCGGAGCTCATGCCGGTCCTTCGGGCGGCGTTCGCCGCCGAGGGCGTCCCGCCGGAGCTGGCGTGGATAGCCGAGGCGGAGTCGACCCTGAACCCCGCGGCCCGCAGTCCGTCGGGCGCCAGGGGGCTGTTCCAGCTCATGCCCGACACGGCCCACGCCCTGGGCCTGAGCACCTTTATGCCGGACGAGCGCACCGACCCGGAAAAGTCCGCCCGCGCCAGCGCGCGCCTCCTGCGCGAGCTCTACTCGAAGTTCGGGAGCTGGCCGCTGGCGCTCGCCGGCTACAACGCGGGCGAGGGGCGGGTGCGGCGCCTGCTCGCCTCAAGCGGCGCAAGCGACTTCGCGGGCGTCGCTTCCGCGCTTCCGGCCGAGACGCGCATGTATGTCCCGAAGGTCTGCGCGCTCGTCACCGTCCGGACGGGGGCGTCGCTCGAGAGCCTGCGGCCTCTGCGCGGCTGAGCCGCGCATCTCGGGCCGGGGTCAGTTGTGGACGTTCCAGACGTAATGCTCGGACTCCGAGGGCCACGTGCCCGGGGGCCGCTCCGGCGCGCCGCCGCGGGTGCAGGCGACCTTCTGGCGGAGCCCCTCGATCACGAGGGCTGCGGCGGTCTCCGGACGGATCTGGTCGGTGTTGATGACGATGTCGTAGGTGTGCGGGTCGTCGATGTCGCGGCCGTAATGTGACTTCACAAACCGGCGCCGGCCGAGGTCGGTCCGCTCGATGATCGACCGCGCCTCGCCCGCGCCGACGTGCTGCAGATCCATGAGGCGCCGGATCCGGGTTTCCTTCCCCGCCACAAGGCGCACGTGAAAGCCGCCGGGAAGGGCCTGCGTCAACAGGTGGGACGCCCGGCCGACAAAGACGATGCGCCCCACATGGGCGAGCTGGACAATCGTCTGAGCGACCTGGTGCTCGAGCTCCCAGAGCGACGGGTGCAGGCCCAGGATCTCTCCGATAAGCGCGTCGATCTCGGAGATCTTGTCCTCCGGCAGGTAACGGGCCAGCTGCTCGGGCAGCTCGTGCCGGGCGAGGGCGTAGCTGATCAGGTCCTTGTCCAGGAGGATCCACTCCTCGCCCTGCCCGCCGAACTCGGCGTTGAGCGTGGGCAGGAGCGAATGGCTCAGGGTCGTGGCGCCCGCGCAGACTTCGCGCGAGAGGGTGATGAACGGACGGTTCGCGGCGGCAACCGCCGGGGGGGAGCTGGGCATCGGGCTGCCTAGGCGGGCCTTCAGGATGCTGACTCCATGGTCGAGATAGGCGTGGGGTGTCATGGAAGTCTCGGGTTTTGGGGTTATCGGGGTAGGACAAATGTGTTCACGGACGGGCCGCGTTCCGGCGGCCGACAGCGCCTCGCGCACGGCGCGATGGCCCAACGCGGGGCCGATTCGCCGGAATCCGTCTCATGGCCTCCCCTTTCGTCGTTTGCCTCGACACTCGGACCGGCGATCAAACCGGCCACCGAAATTGGAAGCCAGCCGTTCATAGGGGAAACCTACTGCCTAGGTGATAACATAGGCGTCCCGTGCGCGAAAGCAAATAGAGCGGCGGATTCGCCCGGCCCTGCGGCCCGGTCCCGCGGGCGGCGCGCCTAGGCTGGCGCGGTCCCGGGGCTCGCGTCCTGCAGGTGCGTCTTCTCCTTGTACATTTGGGCGAAGAGGACGAGCACGACGCCGGCCGCTGCGGCAAGCGCGGCGAAGAATAGGTAGAAGGATGTCCCGTTGAGCTTGAGCGTGCCGTCGGGGTTCTGGATGACGACGTGAACGAGCGCGGTGAATGCGTTCCCGAGTGAGATCGACCAGAGGTAGACGGCCATGACGAGCGACTTCATCGACTTGGGCGCCTGCGTGTAGGAAAACTCGAGCGAGGTGATGGACACCATGATCTCGGCCGCCGTCAGGAGCGCGTAGGCCGGAAGCTGCCACCCAATGCTGGGCGTCTCCCCGGCCCTGATGCGGGTCTCGATCCAGGCGACGATGAGGAAAGAGGCGCCCGCCACGACGAGGCCTATGCCCATCTTGCGCAGGGGCGTCAGGGTGAAGACCCGGTTGATCGCCGGGTAGATCCCGTACTGGAAGAGCGGGATGAACGCGAGGATCATGACCGCGTTCACCGCCTGGATCTGGGACGCGAGCCACGTTATCCCCATGAAATGCAGGTTCATCTTCGCCGCCTGGAGCACCCATTCCCCGCCGCTCTGGTCCCAAAGCGCCCAGAACACGGCGACAAACAGGTAGATGACCGCCAGCCGGAGAAGCAGCACGAAGGTGTCCCAGGTGAACGTGTCGCGCAGGAACTTCATGCCGCCGGGAGGGATGTGGACGAACTTCTTCTGGCCCATCCAGAAGACGAGGGTCGCGACCGCCATCAGGAACCCGGGGACGGCGAAGGCCGTTCTGGACCCGTAGTTCTGGAGCAGCCAGGGGATCAGCAGGATCGAGACGAACGACCCGGCATTGATGGAAAAATAGAACCAGCCGAAGGCGCGGGAGATCAGGTGCTGGTTCGACGCGCTGAACTGGTCGCCCACGTTGGCCGACACGCAGGGCTTGATCCCGCCCGAGCCGATCGCGATCAGGCTGAGGCCCATGGTGAGGCCGAGCCGCGTGTCGTCGAGCGCCAGCGCGAAGCTGCCGACCGAGTAGACGATCGACAGCCAGAAGATCGTCCGGAACTTGCCCCAGATCGCGTCGGCCAGGATGGCGCCGAAGATCGGGAAGAAATAGTTCGAGGCGACGAAGATGTGGTACCACTTGTCCGCCTCGTTCTCGCTCATCGGCGCCAGCGCCCCGCTGCGGTCGCGCAGGTACTGCGTCATGAACACCACCAGGATGGCGCGCATCCCGTAGAAGTTGAAGCGTTCGGCGGCCTCGTTTCCGACGATGTAGGGGATGCCCGCGGGCATCCGGTCCGTCCCTGCCGGGGCCGTCCTGTTTCCTGTGCCGGCCGCTGGGAGCGCTGGTTTCGCGGCCTGGGGTTCGGGCTGCATGAAAACCTGATGAAGGGATAAGGAGGCAAAATCCAGTATTATCGCCCCGGGGCGGACCGCGCTTGCCTTGGCCCGCCGCGCGGGGTAAGCCGGGAGAAGGGCTCCGGGAGCCGGAAATCCGGCCGCAGGGCGCGGGTGCATGACTGGCGGCCGCCGCGCCGTCACCCCGCAGGCCGGTCTCACGAGCCCACACACCAGAACGATGAACCACCCCACCCTTCCACGAACGGCCCTTGGGCTCGGCCTTGCCGCGCTCGGCATGGCCGCCGCGCAGCGCGGCGCGGCTGACACCCCCGGTGCCGCCGGCAGCCCGCCCGCCGTGGCCGACCGGCCGGACATGACCTGGTTCACCGATGCGCGGCTCGGCATCTTCATCCACTGGGGCGTCTACTCCGAGGGCAAGGGGAGCGAGTCGTGGGCCTTCCACGACGGGGACATGCCCTATGACGTCTACATCGCCCAGGCGAAGACCTTCACCGCCGCTAACTACCAGCCCGAGCGCTGGGCGGAGCTCTTCAGCGCGGCGGGCGCGCGCTATGCCGTCCTCACCTCGAAGCACCACGACGGCTTCGCCCTGTGGGACACCGCCCAGAGCAAGCTCAACGCGAAGGACGGCTCGCCCGCAGGCCGCGACCTGGTCGGCCCGTTCTGCGCGGCGATGCGCAAGCAGGGGCTCAAGGTCGGCCTGTACTTCTCGCACCTTGACTGGTCGCACCCGGACTACGCCAGCGTGCTCAAGGAGGGGGGGACCCCGGAGGCGGACCGGAAGAACAGGTTCTCCTACCCCCAGGGCCCCGAGAATCCCGCCGCCTGGGAGCGCTTCCTCGCCTTCCACCGCGCCCAGCTGAAGGAGATCGCGGAGCGCTACCACCCCGACCTGCTCTGGTTCGACGGGGACTGGGAGCGCTCGGCGGCGCAGTGGCGCATGCCGGAGCTGCGCCGGCAGCTGAAGGCGTGGCTACCCGACGTCATCCTCAACAGCCGGATGGGGGGCTACGGCGACTATGCCACGCCCGAGCAGGCGCTGCCGGTCCATCCGCCCGCGGGTCCGTGGGAGCTCTGCATGACGGTCAACGACTCGTGGGGGTACCAGGCCAGGGACCAGAACTTCAAGAGCGTCCGCCAGATCGTGCGCATGCTCACGGAGTGCGCCTCGCAGGGAGGGAACCTGCTCCTTGACATCGGCCCCAGGAGCGACGGCACCGTCACCCCGGAGCAGGAGAGGATCCTGCGCGACCTCGGGCGCTGGACCCACAAGAACGCCGAGGCGCTGTACGGAACGACGGCGGGCATCCCCAAGGACTACTATTACGGGCCCAGCATGCTGAACAAGGCCCGCGACGTGCTCTACCTCGTCTGCTACGACCGTCCCGCCGACGGCCTCTACATCAAAGGCATCCGCAACACGGTCACCCGTGCGAGCGTCGTCGGGGGCGGCGAGCTTTCCCAGCGCCGGTTCATGAAGGCCGACTGGGCCGGCCAGTCCGGAATCGTCATCGTCGACCTGCCGGCCGCCGCAGCCGATCCCGACGCCACCGTCGTGAAGCTCGAGCTGCAGGGGCCGATCGACCTGGCGGCCGACTAGCGCGGCCCGCCAGGATACCCGCCTACCGCTCGCCGCCCGAGTCGAGCGCGAAAACGATCGGCACCTGCATGTGGACAAAGACCGCGCGGCCGCCCTTCATCCCGGGCGTGAACTTCCACCGGCTGACGGCGCGGCAGGCCGACTCCTCGAATTCCCGGTTGGTCGACCGGACGGCCTTTGCGTTCCTCACGTTCCCGCTCGGGTCGACGATGAAGTCCACCAGGACGTCCCCATGGATCCCCTGCTGCTTCATGCCCTGGGGATAGACCGGAGCGTCCCTGTATTTTGCGACGGGCTGCTGCTCCAGCTGGCCCGGATCGAAGATGGGCTGGGCCGGGCCCGTTCCCCCCGGTCCCTGGGGGATCCTGACCAACTTCGGGTCCATAGAGACCGGCGGAGGCTCCACCGGCACCGTGAAGTCGTCGGGAAGCTTCGCCTGCGGAATATCCGGCTGCGCCGGCGGGGCGACGACATCCTCCTTCGGCTGCGGCCTCGGGTTGCCCGGATCCGGATTCTCAACCGGATCAGGATTGAGGACGAAGGGGGTCGGCGTGGGGGTCGGCTCCCTCGGCGGGGGACGCAGGGCGCGGAAATGGGTCTTCTCGCCATACCAGGCGACCCCGGCGATCAGCACGATGGAGAAGAGGGCTCCGAACAGCAGGTTCCGACGGTTCATGGGGGTATGGGTTGACGGGCCCCTGCTCCGACTTCCGGGCGTCCGGAGGCAGGTCTGTGCGGGGTTGGGATCCAAGTGGGGCTCACGGCCGGGCAGCCTCCGGAGTTGATGACATCCAATTCAGCACCGGGATCCCGAAGCCGCGAAGAAATTCCGGGTTGACGCCCAGAGAAATACTGTATTACAACTCTAATACACCGTGTTTCTCCTCGACCCCAACAGCGGAGTCCCCCTCTACGTCCAGCTCCAGCAGCAGGTCCGCCAGCGCATCCTGTCCGGACAGCTTCAGCATGGCTCCCTGCTTCCCTCCGTCCGCGACCTCTCCGCCGAGCTTCACATAAACCCGCTCACCGCAGCCAAGGTCTACCAGCTCCTCGAGCGCGATGGCTTCGTCGAGACGAGGCGCGGGATCGGCACCTATGTCTCCCCCCGGCCGCCCGTCCTCAAGATGGACGCCCGCCGCCAGCAGATTGGCCCCGCCGTGGACCAGCTCGTCGCCGAGGCGATCCACCTCGGGCTCGGGCCGAACGACGTCCAGGCCCTCCTTTCCGAGAGATTCCGAAAACTGAACCGACAGGCCGAACCCTCATGAACGAACCACCCATTCAGATCCAGAACGCCTGCAGGTCGTTTGACGGCGTCCCGGTCATCAAGAACCTGAGCGTCTCCATCAAGGCCGGCAGCATCTACGGCTTCCTGGGCCGCAACGGGGCGGGCAAGACGACCACGATCCGGATGCTGGCGGGACTCATCCGGCCCGATGCGGGGACGGTCCGCGTCTCGGGCAACGACCCCTTTGGCATCGGCGCCGAAGAGCGGCAGCGGCTGGGGTACATGTCCGAGAAGGCGGTGATCGCCCCCTTTGCCACGGTGAGGACCGTGCTCAATCTCGGCCGATGGCTGTATCCCAGCTGGAACTCGGCGCTGGTCGATTCGCTCCTCGCCAAGTACGGCCTCTCGCCCGGCAAACGCCTCACCACCCTCTCGCAGGGCAACCAGCGGATCCTCGGGTTCATCATGGCCATCGCGCCGCGGCCGAGCGTGCTGCTGCTCGACGAGCCGGCTGCGAATCTGGACGTCGTCGCCAGGCGCGAAGTCCTCGACGACATCCTCGAGCTCATCCGCGACTGCGGCTGCACCGTCCTGTTCTCGACCCACATCCTGAGCGACGTGGAGCGCGTGGCCGACGAGATCGGCATCCTCGCGAACGGGACCCTTCGCGTCAGCGAGCCGCTTGACTCGCTGAAGGACTCGATACGGCAGGTGCGCTTCTTCGGATTCAGGAACGGGGCGCCGAAAACCGACGTCCCGGGAAGCTTCAGGACCGTCCGTTCACGGGACGACGTGACCGTCACGATGCGGATCAATTCCGGCCCGACGCCCGATGAGCTGGCCGAGCAGTGGTCGTGCCGGCACGAGAGCCGGGTCCTCAACCTCGAGGACATCTTTGTGGAGCTTTCCCGCAACTGACACACATGCACACACCATGAACCCATCAAAGCAGTTTTGGGCGCTCTTCAGATTCCAGGCTGTCGTCCTTCCCTACCTCTTCGTCCTTCCGATCGTCTTCTGCGCGCCCCTCCTCTTCATGCTGCACAGGGACACCTCCCTGAATCTGCTCATCATGACCCAGAATCTCTTCCTCGTCGTCCTGTTCGGGGGCCTGCTGATTGCACCCGAGATGTTCGCCCATGCTTCGATGAACCAGACGGGCGGGCTCGGCATGGAATTCTTTCGGACGAGGGCGGTCGACAAGGCCGTCCTGGTCAGGGCCAAGGCCGCCTTTTTTTACATCCTGATACTCTTCGCCCCGATCGCCCTCATCCTGTACTCGCTGCCGAGCCCCGACCTGCGGGTGATCATCTATTCGAAGGTGGTCCGGCTGGACTGCCTCCGCAACGTCCCCGGAAGCTCCCTCGTCACGGGCGCTGGCGGCCATTCCAACCTTGTCTCGATCCCCTCGGGCAACGTCCTCATCGCGGAATGGTATGCCTGGAAGTTCCTCGTCCTCGCGGCGGCAGTCCAGGTGTTCGTCTACTGGATTTATCCCAGCAGGTATCGGAGGTGGTTCTTCTTTGCCCTCATCATCGCCGTCAGCGTTCTGCCCCTGATCGATGCTTTTTCCCAGAGCGATTCGGTGCCGTGGAATGAACGTCTCTTCTTTCTGTTCTCGGCGAACCAGATCGTCTCCTGGATTCTGGCCCTTGGCGCCCTGATCCTGGGCCAGCTTTGGTGCGAGCGGCGCTTTGCGCAGCTGGAGCTCTGAGGCTCGGGCGCGCCTCAGGCGCCGAGTCGCGCAGGCTTGAACCGGCCGCCAATCCCGTATATCCACAGTGCGTATGCACGCTCGGTTTCGAAACCGCGTCGAAGCGGGCCGGCAGCTGGCCGAAAGGCTGCTGGCGTATTCGGGCCGGCCCGGCGCCCTCATCCTTGCCCTGCCCCGCGGAGGCGTTCCCGTCGCGAATGCCGTCGCGCAGACGCTGGGCCTGGAGCTGGATGTGTTCCTCGTGCGCAAGCTCGGGGTCCCATGGCAGCCGGAACTGGCCATGGGCGCCATCGCCACGGGAAACGTGCGCGTCCTGAACGACCGCGTCGTCGGGTCGCTCGACCTCGGGAAAGAGGTGATCGACGCCGTCGCGGAGCGCGAGACGCTGGAACTCATCCGGCGGGAGAAGGCCTACCGCGGAACCCGGCCCGCCTGCGCGCTGGCCGGGCGGGTTGCAATCGTCATCGACGACGGAATCGCTACCGGCTCTACCGTGCGCGCCGCGATCGCGGCGCTGCGAAAGCAGAAGGCCCGGCTTGTCGTCGTCGCCGCCCCGGTCATCTCCCATGACGCGTTTGTGATCCTCCGGGGCGAGGCCGACGAGGTCGCCGCCGTCATGACTCCCGAGGATTTCTCGAGCGTCGGCGAATGGTACGACGACTTCACACAGACGACCGACCAGGAGGTGCGCGGCCTGCTCAAGGAAGCGGAGGGCCGCATTCCTCCCGGCTAGAGTCCGCCTTGGCGGTGGCCGCGGACGTGCATCGATGTTGAAATCACACCGGCGCGGTCGTACTCAACAGGGCCCCAATCCCATGACACTCCCAAGATTGCTCATAGTGGCTTCGCTGCTGCTCTCCGTCAGGCTGGCTGCCGATGACATCGCGGTCGTCGCCAAGGACGATTGCCGCACCATCGGACCCGGCTACCAGGTGGCGCCCCAGGACTCGGCAAACGCCGCGTTTCTCACGGCCGCGAAAGAGGCCCTCTGGAGCCAGGCGCCGTATGACCGCGCTTTCCCCCTGATCAATCCGCCCGCGTGGGGCCGCGTGGTCAGCCCTGAGACCTCGGGGAGGCTCCAGATACGCCAGTCTTTCGCCCGTGGCTTCGTCTTCCGCCTGGACATGGCGCATCTGCTTCCCAAGCACACCTATGTCCTGTGCATCAACGGCCGGCCGCAGCACCCGGGCAACGAGCTTCTGCCCCAATCGGTGCCAGGGCACGAGGAGGAGAAATACTACGACTTCTGCACGGTCACCACGGACGACACGGGGGGCTGCCACGCGGGATACGCCCTCCTGCTCCATCCGGGCCCCTACAACGTCCACTTTTACGTGAAGGACACGACCGACCACAAGATCGTGCTCTACGGGCTAGATTATTTCGATTTCACCGCAGAGTAGCCGGGTCCTGGTTTGACGTTCAGGCGACCCTTGTCAGGGGGCGGCCGGCGCGGCGTACGCAACGCGCCAGATCACGTCGCCGCCGTCGTCGCTCACGAGAAGCGCCCCGTCATGGGCAACGGCGACCCCGACCGGCCGGCCCCAGACGCTGCGGTTGTCGATCACGAAGCCCGTCATGAAGTCGTCGTACTCGCCCGTCGGGACACCGTCCTTGACGCGCACGCGAATGACCTTGTACCCGGTCCTCGAACTCCGGTTCCACGAGCCGTGCTCGGCGGCGAAGACGTCCCCGCGATACTCCGCGGGAAACACCGACGCGCCCGCCTTGGCCGTATAGAAAGTGAGCTGCAGCGAGGCGGAATGCGCCTGCAGCGGCACGTCCGGGACGATCGCCGTGTCGGCGAGATCGGGGCGCTCGCCCGCGTGCCGGGGATCCTCGTGGTTGCCCATGTAGTACCACGGCCAGCCGTAGTACCCACCCTCCCTCACCCGCGTGATGTAGTCCGGCACCAGGTCGTCGCCCAGCGCGTCGCGCTCGTTTGTCGAGGTCCACAGGTCGCCCGTTTCCGGGTTCACCGCGAGGCCCACCCCGTTCCGGATTCCGGTCGCGAACGTGTGGAGCGGCGCGCCGCCCTCCGGGTCGGTCACAAGGATGTCCGCACGGTTGGTCTCCGGGCCCCACGCGGCGCCGCGGCCGTGCACGGCCTCCCAGACCCGCACCTCCTCGGCGCTCTTGGGCTGCATGTCCTGGGCCACGTTTGATCCGGAGCCCACCGAGATGAACATGCGTCGGCCGTCCCCCGAAAAGGCCACGTCGCGCGTCGTGTGGCCGCCTCCGTTGTGCGGCGCGAGGACGGGAACGATCGTCTGCGCCTCGCCGCGCGCCTTCATGTCGCCGCTTTGGTAGGGAAAGCGCACGACCGAATCGAGGTTGCCGACGTACACCCACTTCGGCTCACCCGTGATCGGATAGAATGCGATGCCAAAGGGCCCCCTGAGCCCCTCGGCAAAGACCTCGTTGCCGGAAGGGGCGTCCGCCCCGTCGGCCGCGCGCAGCACCCGGATCCTTCCCGCGCGGGTCTCCGCTATGAAGAGGTCGCCGTTGGGCGCCACCCGGAGCAGGCGGGGGCCCGTGAGACCCGACGCGAACATCCTGACCGCGAATCCCGGCGGGACGGACAGCGCCGCGTCCGCCGGACGACTGACCACCTGCGGTCCGTTGCCCGATGACGCCGTGGCGAAGGGCGCCGGAAGCTTGGCCAGATCGATGACATGCCTCACGCCAGGCGCGTCGTTGCGCCAGTCACCGGGGTCGGCGCCCGCGGCCACCAGCGGAGACGATGGCGGCGCGGCCGCGGAGGCGGGGATTCCGAGCGCGTCGAGGTTCGAAAGGAACGCGATGACGTCCAGCCGGTCCGATTCGCCCGGAACCGGGACCGGCATCAGCGTGCCGGGCACCGCCAGCGACGGGGCCTGGAGGAAATGATCGAGCGCCGCCGCGTCCCATTTGATTCCCGATTGGCGAAGCGCCTTCGAATACCCAAAATTGTCGAGCGAGGCGGCCCTCCGTCCCAACACCCCGACAAGACTCGGCCCCTGCCCCGAGATTGCCTGATGCCCGGCGCCGAGCACCGTCGCGTGGCAGAGCGCGCAGTTCTGCTGAAAGAAGGCCCGCCCCTTCCGGGGGTCCGCCGACCCCTGGGCCTGTTCCGCTGCCCAACAGGCTGCATCAAGGGTTAGGACAAGGAGGCCGCTTCGGAGCACCGCAGGGAACGTTGATTTCATAGGGGGGATTCGACGCAAAGGATTCCGGGCGGAGCCGCCCAGCCACCCCGGATAGGCCATCGCATTTCGGGAATCTTTCAAGTTTGGACATCCGATTCCTTCAGCGGAGCACCGGGCCTGACAGCGTTTCCCAGGATTGCCTGGAGATGACATCTTGTGGCGTTCCACCTTCCGGACAGCCCTTGTGGCTGGTGTTCGCGGGACATTGAAAGGCGACGCTGACCGTCCCCGAACGGTGCTGGCCAAGTTCGGGTGAGACGCCGGCGCCAACACGGACCTGCGGGCCTTTCTCGCCAAACGACATGGCCAGGCAAATCCAAGCCCGTCTAGCGCGGTTCAATCGTCGTCTGGTGTGAGCCTTCCGGAGGGGCCCCGTTCGATGGATCGGAAGTCGACCCGTCCCGTGGATAGTAGCCGTACGGCGACGTGAAAACGAAAGGAAGCGTCATCCTGCAATCGACCGGCGTGCCCTTGACCTCAGCCGGACGGAATCGCCATTTCCGAACCGCCGCGACCGCGGCTTCGCCAAACAAGACATCGTCCGCCTCCACAACCGACGCATCTTCCACCTTGCCGTTCGAGCGGACCGTAAACATGACAACGGCCTTCCCGGTTAGGATCGACGCAAGTTCAAGCGGATAGTTGGGCTCAACCTCACGGGTCGCCACGGGGCGAACGTCGACTGCTTTGATGCTGTAGACGCCGGCCTTCAACGGCGAGATCTGGTTCTCGACAGGATGCTCGGAGACGTATTCGGGATTCGAGCAGCCGGTGATCGCTGCGGTAACAAGTAAAATCAAACTGCATCTTATCCATGCGGTAGGCACAGGAATCGTGTGTAGCCGAGTCATTCGTCGTCGCTCATCTCGGAGCACACAACCTGGGAACACAACACCCGTAATCCACGATCAGCGCAGCGTCCTGCCGCGCTTTGGCCTGCGGTTCTCCTGCGCATCCTGCCAAGGCCGGCTGCACGTTTTCCCCTGTGGGGCCTCAGGACGCCGGAAACCGCAGCTGGAAGCGGGCGCCCCCGCCCGGGGCGTCCGTGACTGAGGCCGACCCCCCGTGGGCCTCTGCCACCGCGCGCACAAGCGTCAGTCCTAGGCCCAGGCCCCGCTGCGAGCGGCTCGCATCGCCGCGGTAGAGCCGGCGCCAGACCGCCTCGCGCTCGCCGACGGGAACTCCCGGGCCGTTGTCGCTCACCGTGACCGTGAGGGCTCCCGGCTCGGTCGCCGTGGCCAGGGTGACCCTTCCCCCCTCCGGCGTGTACTTGAGGGCGTTGTCGACGAGGTTTGAGAGGGCCTGCCCGATTCTCACCGAATCGCCCTCCATCCTCGCCTCGGGCCCCTCAAGCCCGATCTGGATGTTCTTCTGCTCCGCCACCTCGCGGTAGAGGTCCGCGGCCCGCGCCGCCAGTGCGCGCAGGTCCACGGGCCCGCGCTGGAGCGCCAGCGCACCGGCCTCCGCGGCCGACACGTCGAGCAGGACCTCCATCAGGTGCAGCACGCGGTCCGTCTCGTCGATGCACGAGGCGAGCGCCGAGCGCGCCTCCGCGGGATTGCCGCCGTCCCTCAGAGCCAGCTCCGCCGTGCCCCGCAGGCGCGTGAGCGGCGTCCGCATGTCGTGCGCGAGGTTGTCCAGGGTCTCGCGGAGCACCCTCACGTGCGTCGCGTTCTTGTCGAGGAGCGTGTTCAGCTGCCTGGCAAGGATGGCAAGCTCGCCGCTCCCGCCCGGGTTCGGGATGCGGGCGCCAAAGTCGTCCTCCTCGAGAATGCGCCGCGCGGTGGCGGCCACCTCGCGCAGCGGCCGGGTCGCGCGCCACGCCAGGAGCGTGCCTGCGGTGAGCGACAACAGAAGCGCCACGGCGCCGACCCCGGCAAAGTCCGTCCTGAGCGGCGCAAGCAGGACCGCCCGGCTGTCGGTGCTGCGCGCCACCTGTATGAGCCGCCCGTCCGACAGCACGCGGGAGGCGACGGCAAAGTCGCGCGCCGCGTCCCGCGGAATCCTGACGGAGTGGATCTCCTGGGCGCTCCAGCCCCCCCAGCCGTCCGGCACAAGCCGCCGCTCCACCTGGGACTCGACCCAGTCGGACGGGATCGTCGCAAAAAGCGTCACGCCGTCCGGCCCCAGGAGCCGCACAAAGAGCGAGCGGGCGTCGGGGGAAGGGTCCGCGCTCAGCCGGGCCCGAAGCGCGATCGCGCCCCCCTGCTCGTAGGCCTGCGCGTAGTTCCCGGCGCGCAGCTCGACCGCCGCGCGGTCGCGCTCCTCGAGCGAATGAGCGAGGATCCAGTAGAGGATCCCGAAGAGTGCGGCGGCCCCGGCGGCGAAGACCAGGGTGTAGATCGCGGCGAGCCGGATCGCGAGGGACTGGCGGAACGCCTCAAGCATGGGGGCGGAACACGTAGCCGACGCCCCGCAGGGTCTCGATGCGCGAGTGGTCGGGGTCGATCTTGCCGCGCAGCCTGTGCATGACGACGTCCACCACGTTGGTCTGCGGGTCGAACCCGTAGTCCCACACCTGCTCCAGGATCTTCGTCTTGCTCACCGGGTGGCCGGCGTGGCGCAGCAGGAACGCGAGGAGCGAGAATTCCCTCGGCTGCAGCTCGACCGGCCTGCCGGCGCTCGTCACCTCGCGGGTGACGAGGTCGAGCGACACGTCGCCGGCCACAAGGCGCGTGGCGTCCGGCGCGTGGGTGGCCCGGCGCACGAGCGCCTGTATCCGGGCAAGCAGCTCCGAGAACGCGAAAGGCTTCGTGAGGTAGTCGTCCGCGCCGCTCTCAAGCCCGCGGATCCGGTCCTCGACCGCGCTCTTCGCGCTCAGGAAGAGCACGGGAACCTGGCGGCGCGCCGAGCGCAGCCTCCGGACGAGGCTCAGCCCGTCGAGACCCGGAAGCATCACGTCGACGACCGCGGCGTCGTACCCCGTCGTCTCGGCCAGCGCGAGCCCGGTCTCCCCGTCCGGGGCGTGGTCGACCGCGTGTCCGGCCTGCTTGAGCCCGCTCACGACGAACGAGGCGATCTTGGCATCATCTTCAACCACGAGGACGCGCATGGAGTCACAATGCACAAAGGCCGATTCCTTGGGAAGCTGGTACTGGCCTGCGGAAAAAGGGACACCGGCCCGCGATTCGGAGCCGGTGTCCCCCAACACAAACCACCTGCTGCTGCCCTGTTGGCGTCTGCGTCAGGGCGCGCTGTCCAGGGACGCGGATCCTGACTCGTCGACGACAACATAAACTGTGCTTCCGTGTGACCAGAGCTTGACCAGGGTCTTCTTGCTCGCGGCGCCGGCGCTCAGGTCCACCGCGCTCTTGGCGGAGGTCACCGGGTGGCGGTTGATCTCAAGGATCACGTCGCCTTCGCGCAGGCCGGCGCGGGCGGAGGCCGAACCCGGATCGACGCTCGTGATGACTGCGCCGGAAAGGCGGTCCGGAAGGTCGAGCTCGCGACGGGCGTTTGCGTCGATGTCGCCGACACCCACCCCGTTGAGCACGCCCTCGTCGCCAGAGGGGGCCAGCTCGTCGCCGGCGCTCCGGTCGCCCGAGGGCCGGGTCTCGGTGGTCACCGCGACCTTCTCCGTCCCCCCGTTGCGAAGGACGTCGAGCGTCATCTTCGTGCCCGGGGGCGTCTCGCCCACGGCAAGGCTCAGGTGGCTGGCGGAGGTGACGGGCTTTCCGTCAACCGCGGTGATGACGTCGCCGCTCCTGATGCCGGCCTTTGCGCCGGGGCTTTCCGGCTGCACGTCGGAGACGAGCGCGCCTTCCTGGGCCTTGAGGCCGAAGGAGTCGGCGAGGCCCGGCGTCAGGTCCTGGATGCCGATCCCGATGAAGCCGCGCACGACCTTCCCGCTGGTCACGAGTGTCTGGGCCACGTTGCCAACCAGGTCGCTGGGGACCGCGAGCCCCACGCCCTGGAAGCCGCCGCTGCGGCTGAGGATCGCGGTGTTGATCCCGACAAGCCTTCCCTCGACGTCCACGAGCGCCCCGCCGGAGTTGCCCGGGTTGATCGCCGCGTCGGTCTGAATGAAGTCCTCGTACTTGAGGCCGAGGCCGGCGCGCCGGCCGGTCGCGCTCACGATCCCCGTCGTGACCGTCTCGCCGATCCCGAAGGGGTTTCCGATCGCGAGAACGCGGTCGCCGACCTGCACGTTCTGGCTCGGGGCGAAGGTGATGGCCGGCAGGTCCTTGGCCGCGACCTTTATGACCGCGACGTCCGTCTGGGGATCGCGTCCCACGACGCGCGCCGGAAGCTCTCTGCCGTCCGAAAGCGTGACGGTGACCTCCTTCGCGCCGTCAACGACGTGGTTGTTCGTGACGATGTAGCCGTCGGAGCTGATGATGACGCCCGAACCCAGGCCCGCCTCGGGTATCTCGGGCGCCGACGGGAGACGGTTCCCGAAGAACTGGCGCAGGTCGGGGCCGTTCCAACCGGGGAACGGCGAGCCGTCCCCGGAGTTGAACTCGGCCCGGTGGGCCTTTATCTGCACCGTCACCTTGACGATGCTCGGGGCGACCCGCTTGACGACGCCGGCGAAGCTCGCGGATTCGATCGTCCCACGGTTCACGGTGCTGTCGTCGCGCTTCAGGTTGATGGCGTGCTTCGCCGGGGGCGCGGAGTCAATGGCCGCGAAGAGCCCGCCGGTGGCGAGCAGGATGGCGCCTAGGAGCGCCGTGCGCCTCAGGCGGGTGTGGTGGGAATTGTTGTTCATGGGCATGCGCGACTGTCGCATGCCAGCCTTTCCGGGACCTTTCCCGGAAATTACAAATTTGTAATTTCAAAGCGTTGAATCCGGCCGGGCGCCGCCCGATAGTGCCGGCATGATACCCCATCCCCTGCGGTTTGCATCCATCGTGGTCCTGGCCGCGGCGTCGGCCGCGGCCTCCGATCCCCGCGCACGCGTGTCCCTCGACACCGGCTGGCGTTTTGTGCGCGGCGACGCCCCTGACGCAGGCGGGCGGCTCTCCTACGAGGCGCTCAAGCCCTGGATTCTTCCCACGGGCGACGCCCTCCTCGACCTTGCGCCGTCGAGGCCCGAGCCCCCCGCCGGCGGGCCTCCGGAGTCCGTGTCCTTCGCCGCGGCCGGGTTTGACGACAGCGCGTGGCGGCAGGTCGACGTGCCCCATGACTGGGCCATCGAGGGCCCGTTCCAGCAGGAGCTCCCCGGCGAGACCGCGAAGCTTCCCTGGGTCGGCGTGGGCTGGTACCGAAGGCATTTCCAGGTTCCCGCCGGCGAGGCGGGCCGGCGGGTCTACGTCGACTTCGACGGGGCGATGTCGCACGCGGCCGTGTGGGTCAACGGGCGCTTCGTCGGCGGCTGGCCCTACGGCTACGCCTCGTTCCGCCTCGACCTCACGCGCTTCGTCGCGCCGGGGGCCGACAACGTGATCGCCGTCCGGCTTGAAAACCCGCCCGACTCGTCGCGCTGGTACCCCGGAGCCGGCATCTTCAGGAACGTCTGGCTGGTGACCGAGGGCCCGGTTCACGTCGCGCACTGGGGCGCCACGGTCACGACGCCGCGCGTGTCGGCCGACTCGGCGCTCGCCACCGTGAACGTCGTCGCGGCGAACGAGACGGCGGAAAAGGCGCTGGCCAGCGTCTCCACCCGCATCTTCGAGCTCGGCGCCGACGGGCGCATGGGGAGCGCTCCGGTAGCGGCGGCGGCGCCCCGCGACCTCACCCTCTTCCCGGGCAAGCAGGCGTCGTGCACGCAGAGCCTCGTAATCGCGCACCCGAGGCTCTGGGACCTCTCCCACCCGGACCGCTATGTCGCCGTCACGACGGTGGAGATGGGCGGCGCCGTGGTCGACCGGGTCGAGACGCCCTTCGGCGTCCGGACGATCGAGTTCGACGCCGACCGGGGGTTCCTCCTCAACGGCCGGCACGTCCCTATCCAAGGCGCCTGCGACCACCACGACCTCGGGGCCCTCGGGGCCGCGATCAACGTGAGCGCGCTGGCGCGCCAGATCAGGCTCCTGCAGGAGATGGGCTGCAACGCGATCCGCACGAGCCACAATCCCCCCTCGCCCGAGCTCCTGGACCTGTGCGACCGGATGGGAATGCTCGTCATGGACGAGGCCTTCGACTGCTGGGCCATTCCGAAGAAGCCGAACGACTACCACCTCCTCTTCGCCGACTGGCACGAGAAGGACCTGCGGGCCATGATCAGGCGCGACCGCAACCACCCCTGCGTGATCCTCTGGAGCATCGGCAACGAAATCCCGGAGCAGCGCTCGCCCACGACCGGCCCGAAGCTCGCCAGGCACCTGACGGCCATCGCGTTCGAGGAGGACCGCACCCGGCCGACGGTCTCAGCGTTCGACCAGGTGGAGAGCGGGTACAACGGCATGCAGCTGTCGGTCGGCGTCGCGGGCTACAACTACAAGCCCTGGGAGTATCCCCGCTTCCGAGAACTCAACCCGACGATCCCGCTGGTCGGCAGCGAGACCTCCTCCTGCGTCAGCACGAGGGGGTTCTACCTGTTCCCGGTGAGCGACGACAAGGCCAAGGGAGCGGCCGACTTCCAGGTGAGCTCGTACGACCTCTCGGCGCCGCCGTGGGCGACGCCGCCGGAGACGGAATTCCGTGGCCAGGACAAGTCACCGTTCGTCGCCGGGGAATTCGTGTGGACCGGGTTCGACTACCTCGGGGAGCCGACCCCGTACTATGACGACGCAAAGGCCCTGCCCGAATTCAGCGATCCCGCGGTGCGCGAGAGGATGCAGGCCCAGTTCAAGGCCACGGGGAAGATCCCGGTGCCGTCGCGCAGCTCCTACTTCGGGATCCTAGACCTTGCGGGCCTTAAGAAGGACCGGTTCTACATCTACCAGGCGAGGTGGCGCGCCGATCTCCCGATGGCCCACCTCCTGCCCCACTGGACCTGGCCCGAGCGGACGGGCCTGGTCACCCCGGTCCACGTGTACACTTCGGGGGACGAGGCCGAGCTCTTCCTGAACGGGCGCTCGCTCGGGAGGAAGACGAGGGGCCCGCTCGAGTACCGGATCCGCTGGGACGACGTGCGCTACGAGCCCGGGGAGCTGAAGGTCGTCGCCTACAAGGGCGGCAAGCCGTGGGCGACCGATGTCGAGCGCACGGCCGGAGCCGCCGCAGCCGTCGCGCTCGCGGCGGACCGCCCCTCGCTCGCCGCGGACGGAAGCGACCTTGCCTACGTCACGGTGCGCATCACCGACCGGGACGGGACCCTGGTGCCGCGCGCCTCAAACCGGGTGCGGTTCGCGCTGTCGGGACCCGGAGACATCATCGCGGTCGACAACGGCGACCCCACCTCGTTCGCCCCGTTCCACGGGACCGAGCGCGATGCGTTCAACGGGCTCTGCATCGCCATCGTCCGCACGCGGCCCGGCTCGCCGGGACGGATAAAGCTGACCGCGGAGTCGGAGGGGCTCGCGCCTTCGACGATCGAGATCGAATCCGGGCCCGCCACCTAGTCCGGGAACCTGCCGCGGCGCGTCACCTGGCGGGTGTCAGGGTCGCGCCGCCCAGGTTCGCTGCGAGGAACGCCTCCACCCTGTGGTAGAAGTCCACGCGGTTCTGGTAGCTGAAGAACCCGTGGTTCTCCAGGGCGCGATAGAAGGTCTCGTACGGAACACCCCTTCGCTTGAGCTCGCTGGCCAGCCTCCTTGACTGCGCGACGTCCACGACGGCGTCCTCGGTGCCGTGCGCGATAAGGACGGGAACGTGGATCTGGCCCGCGTAGTCGAGCGGCGATATCTGCTCGAGGTGTCCGCCGTCCCTGCCCGGCTTTCCGAGCTCGCCGGTCAGCAGCTCGTATTCGCCCGGCCTGCCGGAATAGCTCTTGGACTTGATCAGGCGCGCCCAGTCAAAGATGCCGCACTCGGTGATCGCGCACCGGTAGAGGCCCTGCTCGAACGCCACGCCCGCCACCGCCAGGTAGCCGCCGAAGCTCGCTCCCATGATGGCGACGCGCGCCGGGTCGACCATGCCCCCCGCCACGACCGACCTCGTGGCGTCGGTCACGTCATCGTGCATCCGGCGGAAGTCATACAACCGGTCGTGGCTGATCTCGGGAGAGTAGCCCGACGAGCCCCGGTAGTTCGGCTGGAGCACCGCGTAGCCCCGGCTCGCGAGGAACTGCACCTCGGGGTTGTAGTCGGGGATGTCGCGAATCCACGGCCCCCCGTGGCAGAGGACGACGAGGGGGACGGGATGCCGGACGCTCGCGCCGTCGGGGAGCGTCAGGTAGCCCTCCAGCTTCACGCCGTCGCGCGTGGTGAAGCCGATCGGCTCCAAGGGCCGAAGCGGCCTGCCCTTGAGCCAGGGAGCCGAGTCGGCCAGCTCCTGAAGCGTCTTCGCCCCCAGGTCCAGAAGCTCAAGGGTGCCCGGGTGCCGCGGCCCCGTGCTCAGGAAGAGGAACTTGCCCTCCGCGTCGTCGTGGTCGATGAGCCTGTTGCGGGTGTTCGGCAGGTGCTGGTCGATCGTCGCCTGGGCCACGGCATAGTCGCCCAGAAGCCACGCGGACACCCGCTCCGTCCTTGCGTAGGTCACCCCCGCCAGGCTGTGCCTGCGCGCGGAGAAGACGAGGGTCCCCGACCCGAAGTCGTACGCTGCGTCAGTGAGGACCGGCGCCTCGAGCGCGCCGCTGTCGAGGTCGAGGCGGCGCAGCTCATAGCCCCTCGCGCGCGAGTGCGTCACGACCCAGAGAAACCGCGCGTCGGGGTCCAGCGCCATCGCACGGGCCCCCGGGGGGAGCGCGACGTCCCTCCAGGAATCGGACGCGCGCACGTAGCGGTGGAGCCGGCTCCTGCCCTCGACCAGGGTCGTGCAAAGGGCGAGGTCGCCCTCGCGGTCCGTGTCCCAGGCCAGGACGGGCCCGTCCTGGGGCGGTTTGTAGGAGCGGACCAGCGCGTTCCACCCGCCGCTCCCCTCGAGGGCGCTCTCCGGCATCGTGTAGGAGCGCGCCATCGCGTTCCATTCCACCACCTCCTCGAACGAGCCCGTCCTGTGGCTTGCGTCCAATTCCAGGAGCGGGCCGGGCCTGTTGTCATCCTTGGCCGACTGCCGGATCCAGACCAGCACGCGGTCCGGGCGCGACCTCGGAACGCCGACGACCTGGGTCACGTCGAACCTGTCGAGCGGCGTGAAGCGCTCGAGGTGGTTGATGGTCGCGGAATAGAGCCCCCATGAGTAGATCTTGTCCTTGGAGACGCTGAAGATGAGGCGCCTGTCGTCGAGCCAGTGAAACGTGCTGATCTCGAGCGAGCCGCTCCCGCGAAGCCCCGTCGGCTTCTTGGTTGCCAGGTCGTAGACGAGGAGGTCCTTCATGTCGCTCTTGTCGGTGACGACGGCGCCCAGGTGGAGGCCGTCGGGCGAGAGGCGGGCCTCGCCGAGCGGCGCCGCCCGAAAGAGCTCCTCCGCCGACAGGGGACCGGTCGGCGGCGGGGGCGCGGCGGATGCCGCGATGGCCCCCGCAAAGGCAAGAACGGCTAGGTACCGGAGCATCGGGGAATCATCGAGGCACGAAGCCTTGCGTGAACCCTGCCGGGGGATCGAGCGAAATTGACCGCGGGCCTCGTTCGACTTGCCCGGATGCGCAAGTTGACGCACCGTGGGCCCGCATGAAATTACCCCTCACCGGTTTCATGGTCCTGGGCCTCTTGGCGGCAGGCCTCCTCGCGCAGGATCCGGACCCCTCGGCGGAGCACGGTATGCCCCCGGGGTTCCACACACTCAAAATAGGCGAATCCGCCCCCGACTTCTCGCTCCTCGGCGTCGACGGGAAGACTTACAGCGTGGCCGACTTCAGGGACTCGCGCTTTTTGATGGTCATCTTCCTGTCCAACCACTGCCCCGCCTCGCACGCGGCCGAGACGCGCTTCATCCCGTTCGTGGCCGGGCTCAAGGGCAAGGGCGTGGCCGTCGTCGCCATCAACCCGAACAGCCTGGAGGGCCTCAGGGTCGAGGAGCTCGGCTACACGAAATACAGCGACAGCTACGACGAGATGAAGGTCTACGCCAAGGAGCGCGGCTTCAACTTCCCCTACCTCTACGACGGGGCCACGCAGGCGACGGCGAGGGCGTACGGGTGCCTCTGCACCCCGCACCTCTTCATCTTCGACCAGGACCGGAAGCTGCGCTACGCGGGGCGCTTCGACGACTCGCAGCTGCCCGACCCCGACTCGGTCCACTCGCGCGACGGCGCCGTCGCGATGGAGGCGCTCCTCGCGGGAACACCCGTGCCGGTCGAGGTGACGCGGCCCATGGGCTGCTCGACCAAGTGGATGACCAAGCAGAGCGCGGTCGCCGAGGGCAACGAGGCGTGGAAGAACATGCCGGTCTCCATCGAGCGGGTCGACGCCGCCGGCGTCGCCGCGCTTGCGAGGAACCCGACGAACCGCCTGCGCGTCATCAACCTGTGGGCCACCTGGTGCGTCCCCTGCGTCGAGGAATTCCCCGGGCTGGTGCTCATCTCGCGCAGGTTCGAGACCCGCGACTTCGACCTCATAACGATCAGCGTCGACGACCCCAAGGACGAGGAGAAGGCGCTCCAGTTCCTCAGGCGCCAGCACGCCGCCGTGCCGCCGGGGGCGAGGGCCTCGGTCGCGCGGCAGGGCCGCACGACGGACAACTTCATCTACACCGGGCCGGGCGGCGACGCCCTGGCCCGGGCCCTGGACCCAAGCTGGCCCGGCGGCTACCCGTACACCGTGGTGATAGCGCCCGGAGGAAAGGTGCTCTACCGCGCCGTGGGCGCCCTCGACGTGCACGACCTCCAGTCCAGGTTGGTCGACATGCTCGGGGTCTACTACAGGAAGGCGCCCTGAACCCAACCCACCCATGACGACCCTCGAGAACTACCGCACCTACCGCGACCTGCCCCCTGTCGCCGGGATCTGCTCCATCGCCGAGGCGGCCAGGATCGGATTCTCGGTCGACGAGTGCGTGAAGCGGCTCAAGCGCCACCACTGGACCCTGAGGCGGCTCCATGAGATCCTGATCGAGCGCCTCACGGCGGAGCCGGCCTACGAGCTCAAGATGGGCTTCAGCCTCCACGCCCACTACTGCGCGGAGCACGCCGCCGCATGGAGGAAGCGCGTGGGGGAGATGAGGGAGCCGCCGCTCGGCCTCGACAACCCCCCGGACGCGGCCCTCGACGCGTTCCTTGACGAGATCCTGGCGGCCCCGGACACGGCGGCGCTCCTTGTGGGCGTCTACGAGCACGCGGTCCCGGCGCTTCGCGACGCGCTCGTGCGCCACCGCGACGGGACGAACCGCCTTGTCGACCACCCCTCGTACAGGATCTGCCGCTTCGCCCTCATCGAGGTCGATGAGATGCTCGGGTATGGGACCCGCTGCGTCGAGCGGCTGGTCAGCTCCCAGAGGCGCGCGGAGCTGGCCGACTGGAAGGGCCTGCTCGCCCGGCTGCTGGCCCAGGCCGGGAACCTCGACGGGAGCGCGCCGGCGGCCGCGGGCGCGCCCGCCAGGCTCTTCTCGGCCAGGCCCCGCAAGTTCGACGGGGTGCCGCGGCGCGACGAGCGCTTCCCCGACCCCTACAACATGGGCGTCCACGCCGAGGCCTTCCTCTACGACCCGAAGTTCCCGCCCGAGCCGAAGACGCTCATGATGTACTACAAGAGGCTCCGGGAGATCGACGTGCCCGAGATGATGGCCTCGATCATCGCCGAGACCAGGGGCAAACCCTGGGACTACTACGTCGACATGACCCGCCAGCTCTGGGACGAGGCGAGGCACGCGATGATGGGCGAGGTGGGCTTCGTGCGCGCGGGGATCGACTGGGGCCGGCTCGTGCGCGTCAACTTCACGTGGTCGCTCGCCCTCAACACCCAGTTGACGCCGATCGAGCGCCATGCCGTGCTGTACTTCATCGAGCAGGGCCTCATGCCAAGGACGGGCAAGCGCTTCGAGTGGGAGGTCGGCATCGCCTCCGGCGACGCCTTCTCGCGCATGATCCAGGACTACGACTGGGCCGACGAGGTCCTGCACGCGCACATCGGCCGCGACTGGTTCGTGCGGCCGTACGGCGACGCGAAGAAGGCGGTCGAGTACGGGGACAGGAGCTGGTCGAAGGTCCTGATCGACTGGTCGAGCTACCGGGACAAGGGGCTCACCAGGCACGAGAACTGGTGGCCCGCGCTCTACCTGGCCTGGTGCGAGGCCCAGGGGAGGAAGCCCGACCCCGCCGTCCTGGCCTACGACACCACCTACGCCGCCTCCCGCGCCGACCTCAAGGACGTGAGCGTCTCCGCCTGACCCCTTCATGACCCTCCAGTGGATCGACTGGGCGGCGATCGGCGCCTACGTCCTCGTCATCGCCTGCGCCGGCCTTCTGCTCTCGCGCAAGCCCAAGTCGTCGGAGGACTACTTCCTGGCGGGCCGCTCGCTGCGCTGGCCCTTCATCGGCGCCTCCCTCTTCGCCGCCAACATCTCGGCCGAGCACTTCGTGGGGCTCGCGGGAAGCGGGTACTCGGGCGGCATGGCCGTCGGCGGGTACGAGTGGTCGGCCGTCTTCTGCCTGGTGCCGCTCATCGCGCTCTTCCTGCCCTTCTACATAAAGAACCGGATCTACACGGTGCCGGAGTTCCTCGAGAAGCGCTACGGCACGGGCGTGCGGCTCTTCTTCTCCGGCTTCATGGTGATCCTCTCCGTCCTGACGAAGATATCGATCTCCCTGTGGGCGTCGTCCCTCGTCTTCTCGAACCTTCTCGGGTGGAATCCCCTCGCGGTCATCTGGGTGGTCGGCCTCGGGACGGCGCTCTACACGATGAAGGGCGGCCTCCGGATCGTCGTCTACACGGACGCCCTGCAGACCACCGTGCTCCTGGTCGCGGCCGTGATCCTCACCGTCGTGGGCCTCGGGCACGTCGGCGGGTGGAGCGGGCTGCACGCCAAGCTCGCACCCGAGATGTTCTCGATGGTGCGGCCCGCGACCGACGCCGATTATCCCTGGCCCGGGATGTTCTTCGCCGTCTTTCTCGCGGGAAGCTTCTACTGGTCGATGGACCAGGTCCTCGTCCAGCGGGCATTTGCCGCGAAGGACCTGAACGAGGGGCGAAAGGGGGCGATCCTCTGCGGCTTCCTGAAGCTAACGACCCCCTTCCTGCTCGTCCTCCCCGGCCTGATCGCCAGGGCGATGTTCCCAAGCCTGCCGAGGGCCGACCAGGCCTACGGCGCCCTGCTGCAGCACATCATGCCGGCGGGCCTCCTCGGCCTCACGATCAGCGGGATAGGCGCCGCGCTCATGGGCCACATCAGCGCGACCTACAACTCGGTCTCGACGCTCGTGACGCGCGACTTCTACCTTCGCTGGAGGCCGCAGGCCTCCCAGGCGGCGCAGATCCTCGTCGGCCGGATCGCGGTCCTCACGGTGTTCGTCCTCGCGGCCGCGTGGGCGCCGATGATCGGGCGCTTCGGGAACCTCTTCACCTACCTCCAGACCATCCAGGTGTACCTCATGCTCCCGTTCGCGGGCATCTTCTTCGCGGGCGTCCTCTGGAGGCGCACGACAACGCAGGGCGTCGTCGCGTGCCTGTGCACCGCCGGGGTCGTCTGCCCTCTCCTCATGGCGAACGGCAAGTACAACTTCCTTCCGTTCATGGACACGCCGCTCATGAGGCCCTGGCTCCACTCGGCGATGCTCGCGTTCCTTGTCTCGATGGCCGCCCTCGTGTCGGTGAGCCTCTCCACCCTGCGCACGCCCGAAGCGAAGCTCATCGACACGACGGTGTCCGACTGGCGGACCCTCGTCGCGCCCGGCACGGGGACGGGCCTCAGGGACTACAGGCTCTGGCTGACGGTCCTGTTGCTCATAACGGCGGGACTGTGGTACGCGATGCGCTGAGGATGGGACAAGATTCTCATTCCAAACACCCGCGCGCTTAGCTAGAGACCTGAGCGTCCAACAACCCCCGCGCAGCCTGTCCGCTGCCGCCCAGACCCCCATGCCCGACACCACCGCCCCCGCAACTCTGGACCCGTCCCAGGAGCGCCTGAAGATGCGCGAGAAGTTCTCGTACGGCTTCGGCGACCTGGCGTCGTGCCTCTACTGGCAGACGATATCGATGTACCTGCTGATCTTCTACACCGACATCTTCGGAATCACGGCTCTGGCGGCGGGCGCAATGCTGGGGCTGAGCCGGTTCAGCGACGCTTTCTTCGACCCGGTGATCGGAATGATCGCGGACCGCACGAAGTCCCGATGGGGCAAGTTTCGGCCCTTCCTCCTCTGGGGCTGCGTGCCGCTGGCTCTCGCGGGCTTCCTGACCTTCACGGTGCCCGACTTCGGGGAGAAGGGTAAGCTCATCTGGGCCTACCTGACCTTCAATGCCCTGATGCTGATCTACACGACGATCAACATTCCCTACACGGCAATGCTCGGCGTCATTTCGCCCAACCCGAATGAGCGCACGGCGCTCTCGTCCATCAAATTCGTGGGCGCCTTCGCCGCGGGAATCATCGTTTCCGCCACGCTGCTGCCGATGGCCAAGGTCGGCGGGTGGCTGGGCGCCACGACGGTCCAGCGGGGCTGGCAGATGTCGTTCGCGATCTATGGCGTCGCGTCCATCATCTTTTTCCTGATCGTGTTCCTCAACACGAAGGAGCGGGTGCTGCCTCCGAAGGCCCAGAAGACCTCGCTCGGCAAGGACCTTGGCGACCTTGTTACCAACAGGCCGTGGGTCATCCTGCTTGCGACCACCATCACGTTCATCCTTTTCGTCGCGCTCCGCGGCAATGTGACCGCGCATTACTTCAAGTACTACGTCGGCTCGCAGACCGTCACCCTTCCCTCCTTCCTGCCGGATGCGATTGCCGGCACCCAGACATGGGGATGGGAGAGTCTTGTCTCGGCGTTCAACACCAGCAACCAGGTCCTGTCCCTGCTGGGGGTCATGCTGGTTCCGTTGTTCGCGCGACTCGTGGGCCGAAAGATGGCGTTCATCATCCTGTTCGTGATTGCGATCCTTTCCACCGCCTCGTTCTACGTTCTGAGGCCCGACCAGATCCTCCTCATCTACGGAATCAACGCCCTCGGGTCCATCACCGGCGGCCCGCTGAGCGCGCTTCTCTGGGCCATGTATGCCGACACCGCCGATTACGCGGAATGGAAGACCGGGCGCCGCGCCACGGGACTCATTTTCTCCGCGTCGATATTTGCGCAGAAACAGGGCTGGGGCGTGTCGGGCGGATTCACGCTGATACTGATGAGCAGTCTCGGCTTCGTCGCCAACCAGGTCCAGACGGCCCGCTCGCTGCATGGCCTGGTCGAGCTCATGAGCATCTTTCCGGCGGCGCTCGGCGTTCTCTCCCTCTTTCTCCTGATGTTCTTCTATCCCCTGAACGAGCACCGGATGTCGCAAATCGCCGCGGACCTGAAGCAGCGCCGGGCAGCGGACGCGGCTTCCTGATTCGGGGTGTGGGGATCGTCCCATTAATGGGACGGTGTGGTTTCGGTTCCGAATATTCCCAGTCGGGGACGCGAGGGTGTGTAATTATGCAACCTATTATTAAGTAATATGTAACAATAACATCGTGCGTCTGGCACGAGCCATGCGATAAAGGCGCATCATGATTCAGCTAAAAAGCGTCGACCGGGTCTACCCCCTGAAAGGCGGGCCCTTTTATGCCCTGCGCGGGATCACCTTCGACATAGGCGAGGGCGATTTCGTCTCGATCATGGGGCCGTCCGGCTCGGGCAAGTCGACGCTCCTTAACGTCCTGGGGATGCATGACTCCGGGTGGACCGGCGAATACTGGTTCGGGAAGGAGGAGGTCCACAAGCTCCCGCAGAAGCGAAGGCTGGACCTGCAGAAGAAGAACATCGGCTTCGTCTTTCAGAGCTACCATCTCCTCGACGACCTGACCGTCTACGAGAACCTCGAGATCCCCCTCTCCTACCGCGACGTCCCGAAGGCCCAGCGCCAGACGATCGTCTGCGACACGCTCGACCGCTTCCACATCGTGGCCAAAAGGGACCTCTACCCCTCGCAGCTCTCCGGGGGCCAGCAGCAGCTCGTGGCCGTGGCCCGCGCGCTGGTCGCCAGGCCCAGGCTCATCCTCGCCGACGAACCCACGGGCAACCTCCACTCCGACCAGGGCCACGAGATCATGGCGCTCTTCAAGAACCTGAACGAGAAGGACGGCGTGACGATCGTGCAGGTCACGCATTCCGAGGCCAACGCGGCCTACGGGCACAGGATCCTCAGGCTCGCCGACGGGCTCCTCCTCAAGTAGCCCATGCGCCGCGTCGCACTCCTTGTCCTTGCGGCAGCCGTCGTGGCCGCGCTCGCCCCTCCCCTGGCCGCCCAGGAGCCCGGCCCGACGCTCACGCTCGACGACGCCATCCAGCTCGCGCTCAGGCGCAACCGCGACCTCAAGGTCGCCTCGTACTACCCGGCGATCGCGAGGGCCAACCTGCTCGTCGCGCGGGGCCAGTTCGACCCCTCGCTGGTCGCGAGCCGCAACTTCTCCGAAACGCAGTTCAACACGTCGATCGGCCCCATCCCCGTCAACGACCAGACCAAGGTCGACTACTACAGCGCCGGTATCCAGGGAATCCTGCCGACGGGCACCCAGTACAGCATCTACGGGAGCACCCAGGAGATTCGCGACGTCTACAACGGGATCACCAAGAACTATCAGACCTTCGGCGGCTTCCAGGTCACGCAGCCGCTCCTGAAGGGCTTCGGGTTCGCCTCCAACCTGGTGAACGTCCGCATCGCGAAGGCTAACCGCTCGATCAACGAACTGACCTACCGCCAGTCGGCCATCGACACGGTCTGGAACACGGTGGTCGCGTACAGCAACCTCCAGCTCGCGCACGACCAGCTGGACGCCATCGAGCGGGAGCGCGCGCTCGCCGTCCAGGAGCTCGACGAGAACGAGAAGCGCTACAAGGTGGGCCAGGCCTCGCAGAGCGACGTCCTGACGTCGCGCTCCTACGCCGCGTACTTCGAGGACCCCGTCCTGCAGGCCCAGAGGGGGGTCCGCGACGCCCAGAACGTCCTGCGCAGCTTCATCGGGGAGGAGACCTTCTTTGAGGACGAGCCCCTCTTCACGCTGGCGCCGATGGAGGTTCCCGAAGTGAGGATCGACCGGAAGGCGGACCTCGAGCGGGCGCTCGCCATGCGCCCCGACTATGAGCAGCAGCGGCTCGCCATCGTGAAGACCCGCGCAAGCGAGGCCTATGCCGTCAACAGCCTCCTGCCGGAGGTGAACTTTGTCGGGGGCTACGGCTACAATGGCTCGGCCGAGACGTTCTCCGCGAGCAGGCAGATGGTGCAGGACCACATGAACCCGTCGGTTGCCGCGGGCCTGACGGTCTCCGTCCCCCTCACATTCTCCGTCGGGCGCGGGAACCTGCGCTCGGCCAGGCTCCAGCGCGAGCAGGCCGAGGCGGCCCTGAAGGATCTGCAGGCGAACATCGCGCTGGGCGTCGCGACAGCCGAGGGCCAGATAGACGTCGCGCGAAAGCGCGTGGTCGCCGACCAGGCCGCGCTCGTGCTTGCAAAGAGGGCGCTCGAGGACGAGCAGAAGAAACAGAAGGCCGGGATGAGCACGTCGCTCAACGTCGTCCAGTATGAGCAGCAGCTTGCCCTGGACGAGACCAGCATCTCCAATGCGCTCGCCGCCGAGCGGCAGGCCGTGGCCAACTACGACCACGCGCTCGGCACGACGCTCGAGCGCTACCACGTGAAACTCACCGCCGAGTGAGCTTTGGCGCTCGTCTCACCCAAGCCCCCGTCCTTGAATCAAGCCATGTCCGGCGCCCCGACCCACCGCATCCTGATCGCAGACGACAACGCCGACATCATCGAGGCGCTGCGCCTCCTCCTGAAGGGCGAGGGCTACCAGACGGAGGCCGTCAAGTCGCCGGCCGCGGCGGTGAAGGCGGTCGAGGCGCGCGACTACTCCCTGGCGCTTGTCGACCTGAACTACGCGCGCGACACCACCAGCGGGAAGGAGGGCCTGGACCTCCTGAGCCGCCTGCAGTCGCTCGATCCGACGCTGCCGGTCGTCATCATGACGGCCTGGGCCAACGTCGAGCTGGCCGTGGAGGCCATGCGCCGGGGGGCGCGCGACTTCATAGCGAAGCCCTGGGAGAACCTGCGGCTCCTCGCGATCGTGCGCAACCAGATCGAGCTCGCCGGGGCCGTCCGCGCCTACCGGCGGCTTGAGCAGGAGAACCAGCTGCTGCGGGGCAAGCAGGGCCCCGCCCTCATCGCGCAGTCGGCCGCCATGCGGCCCGTCCTCGAGCTCATCGCCCGCGTGGGACCCTCCGACGCGAACGTCCTGATCACGGGCGAGAACGGGACCGGCAAGGGGCTCGTGGCCCAGGCGATCCACTCCGTCTCCCCGCGCGGAAGCCATCCCTTCATCTCCGTCAACATGGGCGGCCTGCCCGAAGGCATCTTCGAGAGCGAGCTCTTCGGTCACGTCCGCGGCGCGTTCACCGACGCCAAGGGCGACAGGGCCGGCCGCTTCGAGCTCGCCGAGGGAGGCACGCTCTTCATGGACGAGATCGGGAACATCCCCCCGGCCCAGCAGGCCAAGATCCTGAGGGCGCTCGAGCGCGGGGAATTCGAGCGGGTGGGTTCCTCGCGGACGATCCGGGCGAACGTGCGGCTCATCTCCGCCACCAACGCCGACATTGCGGCGGAGGTCGCCGCGGGGCGGTTCCGCCAGGACCTCCTCTTCCGGCTCAACACGATCCAGATCCACCTGCCGGCGCTGCGGGAGCGCCGGGAGGACATCGATCTGCTGGCCCAGCACTTCCTCAGGCAGCACGTCGAGCGCTACCGCAAGGCGATCACGGGGTTCGATGACGATGCCGCGCGCGCGCTGCGCGCCTACGCATGGCCGGGCAACGTACGCGAGCTCAACCATGCGGTCGAGCGCGCCGTGCTGATGGCCCAGGGCAAGGTCATCCGGACCCCCGAGCTCGCCCTCAACGCCGCGGCCGCCGTGCCCCGCCTGGACGACATGAGCCTCGAGGAGGTCGAGGCGTTCCTGATCAAGAAGACGCTCGCCCGCTGCGACGGAAACGCGCGAAAGGCGGCGGAGCTGCTCGGCCTGAGCCGCAGCGCGTTCTACCGCCGCCTGGAAAAATACGGACTGTAGCTTTTCCCCGGGAAGGGCCAAGGTCCCCTCATGCCCAAACGGTCGGGGAAGATCACGCACGAGCAGGCGATCCTCGCCTACTGCCTGCTGGGCGGGCTGCCGGCGGTGGCATTCACCTTCGTGTGGATGTGGGGCGCGCCCCACGCGCCCGAGGTCCGCGCGACGGTCGCCCTGCTGGTCCTCGGCTTCTGGCTCGGGTTCGCGTTCGCGGCCCAGCAGCGCGTCGTGAGGCCGCTGCAGACGATGTCCAACCTGCTGATGGCCCTTCGCGAGGGGGACTTCTCGTTCCGCGCACGCGGCGCGGCGCGGCGGGACCCGCTGGGCGACGTCCTGGCCGAGATCAACGGCCTCGGCGAGATCCTCCAGACCCAGAGGCGCGGGGCGCGGGAGGCGACCGCCCTCCTCTCGGCGGTCATGAAGGAGATCGACGTGGCGATCTTCGCCTTCGACGCCGACGGGGTGCTGCGGCTCGTCAATCCCGCCGGCCAGGCGCTCCTCGGCCAGCCCGCCGAGCGCCTCCTCGGGCGCGACGCGAAGGCGATCGGGCTCGCCGACTGCCTGGAGGGCGAGCCGAACCGGATCCTTAGCCCCGCCGCGCTCCCCCGCGTCCTCGGGCGCTGGAACATGCGCAGGACCACCTTCCGCGAGGACGGCCGGCCGCACCAGCTGGTCGTGTTCGGCGACCTGAGCCGGCCGCTTCGCGAGGAGCAGCTCAAGTCATGGCAGAGGCTCGTGCGCGTCCTCGGCCATGAGCTCAACAATTCCTTGGCCCCAATCAAGTCGATCGCCGCCACGCTGGGAAGCACGATGGACCGCAGGCCCCGGCAAACCGACTGGGAGGCCGACATGCAGTCGGGCCTCGGCGTCATCTCCGCCAGGGCCGAGAGCCTTGAGCGCTTCCTCGAGGGCTACACGCGGCTCGCAAAGCTTCCGCCCCCGCAGGCGGCCTCGTGCGACCTGCCGGCGATCCTGAGCCGCGCCGCGGCGCTCGAGCGGCGGCTGACCGTCGAGATCACACCGGGGCCGCCGGTCGCGCTGGTGGCCGACGCCGCCCAGATAGAGCAGGCGGTCATCAACCTGGTGAAGAACGCCGTCGAGGCTTCCCAGGACCAGGGCGAGGCGAGCGTGCGGGTCTCGTGGCGGCTGAATGGCGGCGTGGTCGAGATCTGGGTCGAGGACAACGGGGCCGGGATCGGGGAAACCTCCAACCTCTTCGTCCCCTTCTACACGACGAAGCCCGAGGGCTCGGGCATCGGCCTCGTGCTCTGCCAGCAGATAGCCGAGAACCACGGCGGCTCGCTTGCGCTCTACAATCGCGACGACCGGACCGGCTGCGTCGCGATCATGCGCCTTCCGCTGCCGAAGGCCTAATGGGGGGGCCCGTGCGGGAGTCCCGATATTGGGACGACCCTTTCCCGCTACTGGATTAAACGCCGATCCCGAGGCGGTTTCATATAAACTTTAATAACTGTATATCAATAGGATAAGCTTATGCGCGACGGCTGGCATACCCTGTGCAAATAAAAACCAGCACCATGGATATCCAGCGCCCCTCACAGGCTAAGGCCAAGCTCAGGAAACGCCTCTTGATCGGGGGCGTCGTTGTCGCCGCCCTTGTGGGAATCACCGTGGTGCTGGCGAGGCTGCAGCCCGCCGTACCCAACGTCGACAAGAGCCTCGTGTGGGTGGACACCGTGAAGCGCGGTCCGATGATCCGCCAGGTGCACGGTCCGGGCACGCTGGTCCCCGTTGACATCCGCTGGATAGCCGCGCGAACCCAGGGGCGCGTCGAGAGGATCGTCCTCCTGCCGGGCGCCATCGTGGAGCCGGACAGCGTGATCATGGTCCTAAGCAACCCCGACGTCACCCAGGCCGCCCTCGACACGGCGTCACAGCTCAAGGCCGGCGAGGCCGAGCTCTCCAATCTCAAGGTCACCGTCCAGCGCGACGTCCTCCAGTCCGAGTCCGAGGCTGCGACGGCCAAGGCGCAGTATGAGCAGGCGCGCCTCCAGGCGGAGGTGGATGAGCAGCTGTTCAAGGACGGCCTCGTCGCGGAGCTCGAGCTCAAGAAGTCGAAGGTGAACGCCGAGCAGGACGAGACCCTCAACTCGATCGCGCAGAAGCGCTTCGCGTTCGCAAAGGACTCGGTCGGGCCCCAGCTTGCAGTTAAGGACGCGTCGGTCGACCAGCTGCGCGCCCAGGCGAAGCTCAAGCAGGCCGAGGCCGAGGCCCTCAACGTGAGGGCCGGCATGCGCGGCATCCTCCAGGTCGTTCCGGTCGAGGTCGGAGCCCAGGTGCAGCCCGGCACCAACCTGTGCCGCGTGGCCGACCCCACCCGCCTCAAGGCCGAGATCCAGGTCGCGGAGACCCAGGCCAAGGACGTGCAAATCGGCCAGAGCGCCGAGATCGACACGCGAAACGGCGTTGCGGACGGAAAGGTCTCGCGCGTCGCCCCCTCGGTCCAGAACGGCACGGTCACGGTCGAGGTGGCGCTCTCGGGCGAGCTTCCCAAGGGCGCGAGGCCGGACCTCTCGGTGGACGGCGTCGTCGAGCTCGAACACCTGGACGACGTGGTCTACGTCGGCCGCCCGGCCTTCGGCCAGGAGCATTCGACGACGGGGATCTTCGTGCTCGATTCCGACGGGGTGTATGCCACGCGGACGCAGGTCCAGCTCGGCCGCAGCTCCGTGAACACGATCGAGATCGTGAAGGGGCTCCAGCCCGGCGACCGCGTGATCCTATCCGACATGTCGCAGTGGGACTCGCACGAACGCGTGAAGCTCAACTGATCCCAATCCCACCCCCCCTGCCCCCTTTGACCGCCCGATCAACTCAGAACATACTCCCATGCCACAGAACCTCCTGAAGCTCGACAACGTCACGAAGGTCTTCCTCACCGACGAGGTCGAGACCCACGCCCTCTCCGGGATCCACCTCGAGATCAACAAGGGGGAATATGTCGCGATCGCCGGACCCTCCGGCTGCGGGAAGTCCACCCTGCTCTCGATCCTCGGGCTCCTCGACACCCCGACGGACGGGACCTACGTCCTCAACGACCGGCCCGTCCAGGGGCTCACGCCGGCCGAACGCGCGAGGATCCGCAACCGCGAGATCGGGTTCATCTTCCAGTCGTTCAACCTGATCGGCGACCTCTCCGTCTACGAGAACGTCGAGCTTCCGCTCACGTACCGGGGGATGCCCTCCTCGGACCGCAAGGCTCGCGTCGAGGAAGCCCTCGAAAAGGTCGGCATGGCCCACCGGGCCAAGCACGTCCCCTCGCAGCTCTCGGGCGGCCAGCAGCAGCGTGTCGCGGTGGCCCGGGCCCTGGCCGGCCAGCCCGCGGTGCTCCTCGCGGACGAGCCCACGGGAAACCTCGACTCGAAGAACGGCGACGCCGTGATGGAGCTCCTGCAGAACCTCCACCGCACCGGCTCGACCATCCTCATGGTCACGCACGACACGCGGTTCGCCAGGCACGCGGACCGGACCGTCCACCTGTTTGACGGCCGGGTGGTCGAGGAAAGCGTCGAGAACAAGGAATAGCCGCACGGCTCCGGCCATGCTCTCGGACCTGAGATACGCCCTTCGCCAGCTGACCAACAACCGGGCCTTCACCGCGGTGGCCCTGCTGACGCTGGCCCTCGGGATCGGGATCAACACGACCACGTTCACGCTCGTGAACGCGATCCTGTACCGGATGCCGCCGTACCGGGACCCGGGCCGCCTGGCCGTCATCTTCGGCACGATGCCGCAGTCCCAGTTCACGAAGCTGGCGCCGGGAAACGCCCGCGACGTCGTGCAGCAGGCCGAGGGGTTCGAAAACCTCACGCCCTGGTGCTGGGACTATTCCAACTTCGCCAAGCCGGGCGAGCCGGCCTACCGGGCGCTCGGGGTCCAGGCCTCCGGGAACTTCTTCTCGACCCTGGGCATCGCCCCGTCCATGGGCAGGGTGTTCAATCCGGATGACGACCGCCCAGGCCACAACGACGTCATCGTCGCGAGCGAGAAGTTCTGGAGGGAGAAGCTGGGCGGCGACCCGGGCGTCGTGGGCAGCGTGATCCGGCTGAACGGGAAGTCGGTCACGGTGATCGGCGTGGTGCCCGAGAGGGACCAAGACCGCATTTATTTCGGGTCGGTCGACCTGTGGCAGCCGCTGGGTTACGGGGAGGACACCTGGAGCAAGCGCGACAACGACTGGATGGAGTTTTTCGCCCGCCTGAAGCCGGGCGTGAGCCTGGAGCAGGCGCGGGCGCAGCTCGCCACGGTCGCCGCGCGGATGGCCCACGACCATCCCGACACGAATTCCCACCGCGGCCTCAACATAGCCCTTTATGAGTCCTCCCGCTCGAGGGGGTCGGCCCAGATCCTGTGGACGATCATGGGGCTCATGCTCTTCGTTCTCGGAATCGCGTGCGTCAACCTGGCCAACCTCCAGCTTGCGCGCACCGTGGCGCGGATGCGCGAGTACGCGATCCGAATCGCGCTCGGCGCCTCGCGCGGCCAGCTGATCCGCCAGCTGCTCGCCGAGAGCGTGCTGCTGTCGCTCGCGGGCGGGGCGCTCGGCCTCCTGGTCTCGGTCTGGGGAAACCGCCTTCTCGGCAGCCGCCTCCGCATCGACAGTGGCGGAAACAGCCTGGACCTTCCGCTGGACTACCGCGTGCTCGGCTTCACCCTCGCTGCCTCGGTCGCGACCGGGCTCCTCTTCGGGCTCATGCCCGGCTTTATCGCGTCAAGGACCGAGGTGGGCGCCGCGGTCAAGCAGGGGGGCCGCGGGACGGTCGGCGACCGGTCCAAGCACCGGGCGCGAAGGGCGCTGGTGGTGACAGAGCTCGCCCTTGCGCTGGCGTCGCTTGCCGGCGCGGCGTACTTCGTCCGGGGGCTTCAGCGCATCACCCACGCCGACAAGGGCTGGGAAACCGCCAGCCGCATGACCGGCAGCTTCATGCTCCCGCAATCCAAGTACTCCACCGACGACCAGACGCGGACGGGCGTCGAGCGGATCCGAACGGAGCTCGCGGCGCTTCCCGGCGTGGAAAGGGTGGCCGTCTCGGGCCAGATCCCCATCGGCGGCTCCTTCTCGCACCAGGGCAACTTCCTCATCGAGGGGCAGCAGCGGCCGGCCCAGGGCCAGGAGCCGCTCGCGCTGGCCGAGCGCGTCACCCCCGGATATTTCACCACGCTCGGGATGCACGTCGTCGGCGGCCGGGACTTCGAGGAGGCCGACCGCGCCGACGGAAAGCAGGTCGTGATCATCAACCAGGCCATGGCCAGGCAGTTCTGGCCCAAGGGCGACGCGATCGGCCACCGCATCGGCAGCACCGACGCGAAGAAACCCGACTGGAGGGAAATCGTTGGGATCGTGAACGACCTCCCCAGCACCTACGGCCCCGCCCTCACCCCGTTCCAGACGTACCACCCGTTCGCGCAGGATCCGGACCACTGGCTGACCTTCACGCTTCTTTGCAAAGGGACGCCCTCGGGGCTGACCGACGACGCCCGGCGCGCCATTGCGCACGCCGATCCCGACCTGGCCGTTTACCTGCTGGGCACAGTCGACTCGATCATTGAACAGCTCGGATCGGGCTTCACCCTCGTCGAGGAGCTGCTGACGATCGCGGCTCTGTTGGGTCTCCTGCTGGCCGTCGTCGGCATCTACGGCGTCATCGCCAACCTTGCGGTCCAGCGGACCCAGGAGATCGGAATCCGGATGGCCCTGGGCGCGCAGACCGGCGCCGTGCTTTGGCTGATCCTGCGCGAGGGCGTCCGTCTGGCCGCCGTAGGGACGGGCATCGGCCTCGTCCTTGCCTTTCTCCTGACGCGGGGCCTGAGCCTCGCGCTTCCCACGATTCCGGGCCAGGATGTTCCTATCATAGCGGCGCTGGCCGCCATCCTGATGGCCGCGGCCCTCCTGGCGTGCTGCCTGCCGGCACTTCGCGCAACGCACGTAAACCCGGTGGACGCGCTGAGGGCCGAATGACCTCCGGTCGCGGACCCTCCGCTTCGCCAGGATTCCGGGGTCGTGCGCTCCCCGGGGCCCGGGCCCTAACCGGGCCCGGAGAGGGGAAAATAGGACAGGAATCCATTGTGACGTCCTTGTGACGGAGGATGCGGTTCGGGACTCGTTGGGGCAGCGAGAGTAGCGCTACAGGCCATTCCCCATCTAAATCCCGATTCCTTTGACGATTCCAGGGATGGGGGTAGATTGCCCTGTGGAAACACCGCCAAAGACAGCCATCATGCTCCGGCTGCACGAGCTGGCACAGCTGTTCAACTCGATGGACCCCTCCCCGTTCATCGACAGGGACCTCGATGCGGACGCCGAGGAATACATCGTGAACTGGGCCCGCGAGCTTCCCGCGGGCAAGCCCTTGGAACTGGTGATCCAGCTCTCGCTGCCGGCCCCCGACGACCGCGCCGCGGGCGTCGAGGACGCGGTCCGCCACTACTTTGCGACGCGCGCAACCACCAAGCGCCTTGAATTCAGCCAGCTGATGCGCCGTGGCCGCCTGAGCCTGCTCGTCGGCTCGGCATTCCTGGCGACCTGCCTGCTGCTTGGCGAGCTGGTCGGCAAGCTGGGTAGCACCCCGGTTGCGGACTTCGTAAGGGAGGGCCTCACGATCGGCGGCTGGGTGGCCATGTGGCGGCCCCTTGAGATCTACCTGTACGACTGGTGGCCGCTCTTCGAGGAGCGCCGCAGGTTCGACCTGCTGTCCCAGATCAAGGTGCGGATCGTGATGCCGAAGGACAAGGGCGTGACGGGCGAGGCGCAAAGGGCGGCGGCCTGAGCCGGCCCGGGGGTCACGCGGTCAAACGCGTGCCGGTGGCGCCATCAAGCGCCGTGGAAAGGCCGGAGGGGCATGTGATGACGGCGAAACCCCCGCGCTGCTCGACAAAATGAATGCACGCCTCGACCTTCGGAAGCATCGACCCAGGCTCGAATTGGCCCTCGGCGATGTAGCGCCTGGCGTCGGCCACGCTCATCGTGTCGATCGCCCGCTGTCCGGGCTTGCCGAAGTCGAGGCAGACCTTCTCCACCGCGGTCGATATCATGAGGACGTCCGCGTCGATCTGCGCTGCGAGAACGGCAGAGGCGAGGTCCTTGTCGATCACGGCGGCCACGCCGCTCAGGATCCCCTTCTCGTCGGCCACGACCGGGATCCCGCCCCCGCCCGCGGCAATCACGACGTAGCCGCCCGTCACGAGGTGCCGGATGGCCCCGGATTCGATGATGCGGACGGGGGCCGGCGACGGCACGACGCGGCGCCAGCCGCGGCCCGCATCCTCGAGCATCCGCCACTTGTCGACGCGCGTCCGCTCCTCGGCCTGCGCCTTCGTGTAGAATTCGCCGATCGGCTTGCTCGGCCTCGCGAACGCCGGGTCGTCCCTATCCACGAGCGTCTGCGTCACGATCGCCGACACCGATTTTGAGAGTCTGCGGCGGCGAAACTCGTTCTCGAGCGCCTGCTGGATCTGGTAGCCGAGCGCGCCCTGGGTGTCCGCCACGATGGAATCGAGCGGCACCTCGTGCAGGATGCCGCGGGAATGCTCGCTGCGCAGGAGGATGAAACCCACCTGGGGCCCGTTGCCGTGGGTGATCACGATGCGGTGGCCCTGCTCCAGCATGTCCGTGATGTGGCGGACGGTCTCGACAACCGCCGCGTACTGGTGGGCCACGCTCTGGTGGCGCGCATCCTTGATGAGTGAGTTGCCGCCTATGGCTATGACGAGGGTCTTCACGTGGGTATCCCCTGCCGGGTCTTATTGGTGAGGCACTTGCGCGGCCCGTCGTCAATCTCGGAGACTCCGTTGGACAAAATATGCACAGCCTTCGGCAAGACCTGGGTAGAGCCCCCGGGGGCTTGGTGAGAGGATACTTACGAGACCTTCACCCGCCAGCCTGGCATGAAATCCGCCTTCCATTTCCTCACCGACGCCCGGCTCAAGGACGAATTGAGCCGGTGCGTCTCCTGCGAGGAGAAGCCCTGCCAGGTGGCCTGTCCTGCCGACTGCTCGCCGGCTGACTTCATCATGGCGGCCGGCGGCGGCGCAAAGTCCGACATCCGCCGGTCCGCCGCGATGATCCTTCGCGCCAACCCGCTAGGCGGCGTTTGCGGGGCCGCCTGCCCGGACACCTTCTGCATGAAGGCCTGCTCGCGCACGCTGTTCGACCGGCCTATCGAGATCCCCGCGGTCCAGGCCGCGATCGTCGAAAGGGCGAAGAAGCACGGGCTGCGCCCGCCGCCGCCCGTTGCCCGCAACGGGATGAGGGTCGCCGTCATAGGCGCGGGCCCCGCGGGACTGAGCGCCGCGGGCGTCCTCGCGCAGCGCGGCTACCGGGTCACCGTCTTTGAGAAGGGCCGCCAGCTCGGGGGCATGATGAACCTCATCCCGGGCTTCCGGCTGCCGAAGAACATCGTGCGCACCGACGTCGCTTTTGTCCGGGCGCTGGGGGCGATCGACTTCCGCCGCAGGACGGCCGTGTCCGACCCGGTGAGGCTGCTGAAGAGGTTCGGCGCCGTCATTGTCAGCGCCGGGCTCGGCGAGCCGATCCTTCTCGGCATTCCCGGCGAGGGGCATGTCGTGCCGTGGCAGCGGTTTCTCCAGCAGCGCGGCAGCGTGCGCGTCGCCGGAAAGCGGGTCGCAATCCTGGGCGGAGGGGCGGTCGCCGCGGATTGCGCGACCACGGCGGCCCGACGCGGCGCCGCCTCGGTCGAACTTGTCTACCGGCGGCGGCTGCGGGACATGCCCGTGACCTCCTACGAGCGCCGGATGCTCCTCGAGCACGGCGTGGAGATCTCAACCTGCATGAAGCCGCTCGCGGTTGTCCACGAAGGAGGGCATGTAAGGGGCCTTCACCTCGTCCGCCAGACCCTGCCCCGGGGCAGGGCTCCAAGGCCCGGCAACTTTGTCGCCAGCGCAAAGGAGCCGCCGGCGCTGCGGGAGTTCGACGTCGTGATCTCCGCCATCGGCAACCATGCGGCGCTCCCCACCGACCCGGCCACGGGGGTTTTCTACGCGGGCGACATCGTCCTGGGCTCGTCCACCGTCGTCGAGTCGGTGGCGAGCGGAAAGAACGCCGCGCGGCAGGCCGACGCGTTCCTGCGCGGCGAGCCGGTCCCGAAGATCGCGGACCGGGCCAAGAGCCGCGTGCTGCTGACGCCGGCCGACCCGATCCCGGTCCCGCTCGAGACCGACTTCTTCGGCCGCCGGATTCTCTCGCCGCTGCTGCTGTCGGCCGCGCCCCACACCGACGGCTACTCCCAGATGCGCGCCGCCTACGCCTCGGGCTGGGCCGGCGGCGTGATGAAGACCGCCTTCGACAACGTGCCGATCCACATTCCGGGCGACTACATGTTCGTCCTCGGCCGCTCGACCTACGGGAACTGCGACAACGTCTCCAGCCATCCGCTCGACCGCGTGTGCCGGGAGGTCGAGCGGCTTGTCAGCGGGTTTCCCGACCGCCTGACCATGGCCTCGACCGGGGGTCCGGTGACCGGCTGCGACGAGGGCGACTGCGCCTTCTGGCAGTCGAACACCCGCAAGCTCGAGGACGCCGGCGCGATGGGGGTCGAGTACAGCCTCTCCTGCCCGCAGGGCGGGGACGGCACGAACGGCGACCTCGTCTCCCAGAGCGCCGAGCTGACCGCGAAGATCGTCGGCTGGGTCATGGAGACCGGCAGCCCGGACGTGCCGAAGCTCTTCAAACTCACCGGCGCCGTCACGGCCATCCAGCCGATCATCCGCGCGATCCAGGAGGTGCTCGCCCGCCATCCCGGCAAGAAGGCCGGTGTGACGCTCGCAAACAGCTTCCCGTCGCTCGCGTTCCGGTCCTCGGCGGGCCGCCGCTGGGAGGAGGGGGTCGTGATAGGGATGTCGGGCGAGGGCGTGATGCCCATCAGCTGCCTCACGCTGGCACGGGTGGCCGGCATGGGCGTCACGGTTTCAGGGAACGGCGGGGCGATGACCTACCGCGATGCGGCCAACTTCCTCGCGCTCGGCGCAGGCACCGTGCAGTTCTGCACCGCCGTGATGAAATACGGCCTCGGCTACGTCGGCGAGCTTCACTCCGGACTCAGCCACATGATGGAGGAGCGCGGCCTGCGCTCGGTGAGCGAGCTGATCGGCTCGGCGCTCCCGAATCCGATCTCCGAATTCGCGTCGCTGTCGGCGGTGAAGAGGATCCCCACCGTCGCCGCCGCGCTCTGCACGCACTGCGGCAACTGCACCTACTGCCCCTACCAGGCGGTGACGCTCAACCGTCGCGGAACGCCCGAGTTCAACGCGGCCCTCTGCGTCGGATGCTCGCTGTGCGCGCAGAAGTGCTTCGCCGGCGCGCTCACGATGCACACCCGGTCGGCCATCGAGCTGGCCTCCCTTGCCGAGAGCTGAACCCCGGGCGCCCATGCAACACACCCTGCTCGTCGAGGACGGTACCCTGCTCTCCACCGGAGGGGCGGCATCGGTGCGTCGCGGCCACTCGGTCCTGGTCGAGGACGGCTTCATCGCGAAGGTCGCGCCGAGCGACCAGTTCAAGGGGTACAAGGGCGAGCGCGTCGCCGCCGCGGGCAAGGTCGTCGTTCCCGGGCTCATCAACGCCCACACCCACCTCTACAGCACGTTCGCCAGGGGTCTCACGAAGGCCAAGCCGTCCAAGGACTTCATGGGGGTCCTGAGGAACCTCTGGTGGCGGCTGGATTCCGCGCTCACCGCCGAGGATTGCTACCACAGCGCGCTGGTCGCGCTCATCGACTCGATCCGGCACGGCACCACCACGCTCGTCGACCACCACGCCAGCCCCGGCGCCGTGGTCGGGTCCCTCGACGCGGTCGCCCGCGCCGTGGGCGAGACGGGCCTTCGCGCCTGCCTCTGCTACGAGGTCTCCGACCGCGATGGCGCGAAGGTCGCGCAGGAGGGCCTGGCGGAGAACGTGCACTTCATCCGCCGGTGCCAGGCCCACGGCGGCCCAGGCCTGCGTGCGCTCTTCGGGCTGCACGCCTCGTTCACGCTCTCCGACCGGACGCTGGAGGACGCGGCCAGCCTGGGGCACGCCCTGGAGGTCGGCTTCCACATCCACGCCGCCGAGGCGAAGGCCGACCAGCAGGCGGCGCGCCGATCGTCGCGGATGGGAGTCATCGGCCGGCTGGAGCGGTTCGGCATCCTCGGAAGGCGCTCGATCGCAGCCCATTGCGTCCACGTCTCCGGGCGCGAGATCGCGCGCCTAGCGGAGACCGGCACCGCGGTCGTGCACAACCCCCAGTCGAACCTCAACAACGCCGTGGGCGTTGCCCGCGTCCTGGAGATGGCGCGTCAAGGGGTCCTTGTCGGGCTCGGAACGGACGCCATGACGGCCAACATGCTCGAGGAGCTGCGGGCCGCGCTCTGGGCGCAGCATCTCGCGAGCGGGAATCCCTCCTGCGGCTTCAACGAGGTCGCGGGCGCGCTCTTCGACGGCAACGCAAAGATAGCCGGGCGCATCTTCGGGCTCCGCTTTGGGGAGATCCGCAAGGGCTGCGCCGGCGACCTAGCGATATTCGACTACGACCCCCCGACCCCGCTCGTGGACGCAAACGCGCTCTGCCACGTCCTGTTCGGCCTGTCGCAGGCGCAGGTGGACACGACCATCGTTGGCGGGCGCGTCCTGATGGAGCACCGGCGGCTCAAGCTCGACCTCGATGAGGCGCGCGTGAACGCGCGCGCCCGGGAGCTCGCGAAAAATCTATGGAAACGAATCTGAAGAAGGGAATCCGCAACACGGACACGCCGCCCTCGGCCACCAGCTTCGAGGCGATCCGAAGGCGCGCGAAGGAGATGGAGGGCGACACCGCGCGCTTCCTCGGCGACCTCGTGCGCACGCAGTCCTTCTCCTCGAAGGAGGCCGCCGTCATCAAGGTGATCAAGGGGGAGATGGAGCGGATAGGATTCGACGAGATCCGCGTCGACGGGCTCGGGAACGTCATCGGCCGCATCGGGTCGGGCCCTCGCGTCATCGCGTTCGACGGGCACGTCGACACGGTCTACCCTGGAGACCGCTCGCAGTGGACCTTCGACCCGTTCGACGGGACGGTCGCGGACGGGAAGGTCCGGGGCCGCGGCTCGGTGGACCAGAAGGGCGGCGTCGCGACCATGATCCACGCAGGCCGCGTCATCAAGGAGCTCGGGCTCAACGATCAGTTCACCATCTACTTCACCGGGACGGTCATGGAGGAGGACTGCGACGGCCTGTGCTGGCAGTACATCCTCAACGAGGACGGGATCAGGCCGGAGCTCGTCGTCATCACCGAGCCGACGAACCTCAACATCTACCGCGGCCACCGCGGAAGGATGGAGATCCGCGTCGAGGTGAAGGGCCGCAGCTGCCACGGCTCGGCGCCCGAGCGCGGCGACAACGCCATCTACAAGATCGCGCGCATCGCGCTCGAGGTCGAGAAGCTCAATGAGCGGCTCCGCAGCGACCCCTTCCTCGGCAAGGGCACGGTCACGATCTCCGAGGTCAAGTCCTCCTCACCCTCCCTCTGCGCCGTGGCCGACGAGGCCGGCATCCACCTCGACCGGCGCCTGACCTACGGCGAGACCAAGGAAAGCGCGCTCGCCGAGGTCCGCGACGCGGCGGCGCGCGCCGGCTGCCCCGACGCCAGGGTCTACGTGCTCAACTACGAGGAGGCCGCCTACACGGGCACGGTCTACCCGACCGAGAAGTACTATCCAACGTGGGCGCTCGACCCGGCCTCGCCCTTCCTGAGGAGCGCGGTCGAGGCGTACACGGGCGCGCTCGGCAAGGCGCCCCTCGTCGACAAGTGGACCTTCAGCACAAACGGCATCGCCACCGCGGGCATGAAGGGAATCCCGACGCTCGGGCTCGGGCCCGGCAACGAGGTCTTCGCGCACGCGGCCGATGAGGCGTGCCCGGTCGAGCACCTGAGCGCGGCCGTGGCCTTCTACGCCGCCCTCGTCGCCAGGCTCAACGGAAAGGCCTAGGGCCCATGGTCAAATTCGTCTACAGGTGCACCGTCTGCGGGGGCCGCTTCGAGCGCGACGAGGTGCGCTACCTTTGCCCGCAGTGCGGCAAGTCGTACCGCCCGGGCATGCCGCTCAGCGGGGTCCTCACCGCCGAGTTTGACCACGAGCACATTCGGCAGAAATTCCGGAAGTCGAGGCCGGACTGGAGCCTGTTCTGCGCCGTCGAGCCGGAATTCCTCCCTCCCTACGCGATGGTCCCGACGCCGTTCGCGAGGTCGGCCGCCCTCGGCGAGGCATTCGGACTGACCGATGTCTGGGTGAAGAACGACGGGCTCAACCCCAGCGGCTCTCTCAAGGACCGTGCGTCGTTCCTGGTTGTCGCCGAGGCCAACCGGCTTGGCGAGGATACGGTCGTCACGGCGTCCACCGGCAACGCGGCCAGCTCGCTCGCCGCGGTCTGCGCCGCCGCCGGCAAGCGCGCGGTGATCTTCGTCCCTAAGGCCGCCCCGAGGGCGAAGCTCGCCCAGATGCTCCTTCACGGCGCCCTCGTGGTCCCCGTGGAGGGCACCTACGACGACGCGTTCCGGCTCTCTCTCGAATACACCGCCCGCCACGGGGGCCTCAACCGCAACACCGCCTACCATCCGCTCACGATCGAGGGGAAGAAGACCGTCGGGCTCGAGATCTGGCAGCAGAACGGGTGGCGCGCGCCCTCGGTGATCGTGGTCCCGACCGGCGACGGCGTGATCCTCGCCGGCGTGCACAAGGCGTTCGAGGACCTGCGGGAGGCGGGCCTGATCTCGCAGCCTCCCCGCCTGGTCTGCGCGCAGGCCGAGAGCTCGAGCGCGATCCACGACTACATCCTGACCGGGCACTATCGCAACGCGGTCCACCCGTCGACGATCGCCGACTCGATCTCGGTCTCGGTCCCGTCAAACGCGCACCTCGCCCGGGCCGCCGTGCTCCTGAGCCACGGGTCCTCCGTCACCGTGAGCGACGCGGAGATTCTCGGCGCCCAGCGAACGCTCGCGGAGACGAGCGGAGTGTTCGCCGAGCCCGCGGCGGCGGCCTCGGTGGCCGCACTCGCCAAGCTTCGCGACAGCGGACTGCTGGCGCCCGGCGAGCAGGTCGTGGTGCTCGTCACCGGGCATGGCTTGAAGGACGTCGACGCCGTGCTCAGGAACCTGCAGGTGCCCCCGGCTATCGCGCCCACCCCCGAGGGGCTCGAGGGCGTCGCCGAACGCCTCGAGGGGAAGGGGGCGCTCAATTGAAGGCCGAGCACGAGAAGGGCTGGCGCAACGACGCGCACGCCAAGGTCACCGGCAGGACAAAGTACACCGACGACCTGAAGTTCGCGCGCCTGCTCCACGCGGCGCCGGTGTATTCCGGCTTCGTCCACGCGAGGATCACCCGCATCGTCACCGAGGACGCCGAGAGGGCCCCCGGCGTCGTCAGGGTCCTGACGGCGAAGGATGTCCCGGGCGCCAACCGTTTCGGCCAGATCATCCGAGACTACCGCATCTTCGCGGACGACAAGATCCGGTACAACGGGGACGTGGTGGCGATGGTCGTCGCCGAGACGCGCGACCTCGCAATCCGCGCCTCGGACCTCGTCCGGGTCGAGGCGGAGCCCCTGCCCGCGGTGCTCGACCCCGAGGAGGCCCTTAAGCCCGACGCCGTGCTCGTGCACGAGAGCCACGGCTCGAACGTCGTCAACACCCACCGGATCCGCCGCGGCGACATCGACGAGGGCTTCCGCCAGGCGGACTTCGTCGTCGAGGAGCATTTTCGCACGCAGTGCGTCGAGCACGCCTACATGGAGCCCGAGGTCGCCGTGAGCGCGCCGCGGGCGGACGGCGTCATCGAGGTCTGCGGCAGCATGCAGCACCCGTTCAGCACGAGGCGGTTCGTCGCGGCGTGCCTCGGGGTGCCGCTTTCGGGCGTCGAGGTGTTGGGAACGCCGATGGGCGGCGGGTTCGGCGGCAAGGACGACACCGCCGCGGTCGTCTGCGCCCGCACCGCGCTGGCCGCCAGGATCCTCGGGCAGCCGGTCAAGCTGATGTACCGCCGCGACTGGTCGATAAGGGAGAGCTACAAGCGCCACCCCTACCGCGTCGACTACAAGATGGGCGTGGCCCGGGACGGCCGCATAACGGCGGTCAAATGCCGGATACTCGCCGACGGCGGCGCGTACTGCTCCGTGACGCCCTGGGTGACCTGGCGGTCCACCGTCCAGTGCTGCGGGCCCTACGTCGTAGAGAACGTCCACTGCGACACGCTCGGGGTCTACACCAACAACGTCGTCGCGGGGGCGATGCGCGGATTCGGTTCGCCGCAGATGAACTTCGTCGTGGAGCAGATGGTGGAGATCGCCGCCGGCAGGCTCGGCATCACGGGCGTGGAGTTCCGCCGCCGCAACATGGTCCGCCAGGGAAGCGTGACCATCACCGGCCAGAGGCTCGGCTCCCACAAGGTCGCCATGGGCGAGGTACTGGACGCCGTCCTCCGGGAGACGGCGTACGAGGAGAAGCTCGCGAGGTGCTCGCGCGGGAGGTCCGACGGCGACGAGCTCTACGGTGTCGGCCTCGCCATGAGCTACCGCGGCGTGAGCCTGGGCGCCGAGGGGGTCGATTTCTGCGCCGCGGTGATCAATGTCCAGACCGACGGCTCGATCCTTCTCGAGGTGGGCGTCCATGAGAACGGCCAGGGCGCGGAGTCGGCGATGTCGCTCATCGCGGCCGAGGAGCTGGGGGTCAGCGTCGACCGCATCCGCTACCGCCGCGCCTCGACGTCGACCGTGCCCGACAGCGGCACGACGGTCGCGTCGCGCGGCACGATCATGGGCGGGGGCGCGGTCACGCTCGCGGCGCGCGAGCTCAAGAGGAGGATCGCCGAGGCGGTCTGCGGGCGGCTGCAGTGCCTGGCCGGCGCGGTGCGGTTCGAGGGCGGCGAGATCCTCGATCCCACGGGCCACAGGAGGATATCCTTCGACGAGGCGATCTGCCTCATGTTCGCGACGCAGCACTTTCCCCACGTGGTGGGGGTGTTCAGGGCGCCGCGCGTCACGTGGGACGAGCACACCGGCCAGGGCGACGCGTACTTCACGTGGGTCTACGGATGCCAGGCGGTCGAGCTCTCGGTGAACAAGAAGACCGGGAGGGTCCGGCTGCTGGGCGCAGTGGCGGCCCACGACGTCGGCCGCGCGGTCAACCGCGAGATGGTGCGCGGGCAGTTCTTTGGCGGCATGGCGATGGCAACCGGCTACGCGCTCCACGAGGAGATACGGACGAAGGACGGGCGAATCACCAACCTGAACCTCAATTCCTACCGCATCCCGCGGGCCATGGACCTGCCCGAGATGAAGGCGATCATCGTTGAGAACCGCGACCCAAACTCGCCCAGCGGCGCCAAGGCGCTCGGCGAGCCGACCAACGAGATCCTTGCGCCCGCGATCGCCAACGCCGTCTTCCACGCCACAGGGAAAAGGGAGTTCTCCCTTCCGATCAGGCTGTCCGCCGCCCCCGAGGAGCCTCCCGAGGAGGAGTGCCGCCTATGAGGCTCAACATCAACGGGCGCGACCTCGAGGTACCCGACTCGGTCGGCGAACGGCGCCTCATCACCTTCCTGCGCGAGGACCTCGACCTCACGGGGGCGAAGAACGCGTGCGACATCGGCGCGTGCGGCGCATGCACCATCCTGGTCGACGACGAGCCCCTGAAGATCTGCATCAAGCGCGTAAAGGACGTCGCCGGCCGCCGCGTGCTCACGATCGAGGGCATGGCCGCCCCGGACGGCACCCTGCACCCACTGCAGCGGGCCTTCGTCGAGTGCGGCGCGATCCAATGCGGGTTCTGCACCCCCGGCATGGTCCTCGTGGCCCACGCGTTCCTGCTCAGGCAGCCCCATGCGACGCGGGACGAGATCCGGAAGGCGATGAACGGCAACCTGTGCCGCTGCACCGGCTACCAGCAGATCATCGACGCGATCGAGCAGGCCGCCGTCCACTACCGCTCCGCGCCCGCGCACGCCGTCCCATCATGAACACCGTCAAAGACAGCCTTGCGAAGCTCTCCAAGCTGAAGGCCGACGCCTACGGCAGGGATTTCCTCCTCACCTGGGAGAAGACCGACGACGAGATCCGCGCGCTCGCCCTCGTCGCCGAGATCCTCTCGGAGCTGCACCGCGCCGGGCGGCCGCTGCGCGTCTTCAAGTCGGGGCTGGCCATATCGATCTTCCGCGACAACTCCACCCGGACGCGGTTCAGCTTCGCCTCGGCGGTCAACGCGCTCGGGCTCGGCCTTTCCGACCTGGACGAGGAGAAGTCCCAGATCGCGCACGGCGAGACCCTGCGCGAGACGGCCAACATGATCTCATTCATGGCCGAGGTCATCGGGATCCGCGACGACATGTACCTCGGCGAGGGCAACACCTACATGCGCGAGGTCGCGAAGGCGGTCCAGGAGGGCTTCGACCAGGGGGTCCTCCACCAGCGCCCCACCCTCGTGAACCTGCAATGCGACATCGACCACCCGACGCAGTCGATGGCCGACCTGGTCGCCCTGAAGAGGCACTTCGGCTCGATCGAGGCCCTGCGCGGGAAGAAGATCGCCATGTCCTGGGCCTATTCGCCGAGCTACGGGAAACCGCTCTCGGTTCCTCAGGGCATCATCGGGCTCATGTCGCGCTTCGGCATGAACGTGACCCTGGCCCATCCCGAGGGCTACGGGCTCATCCCCGAGGTGGTCGAGCTTGCCCGCAGGAACAGCGCCAGTAGCGGAGGGTCGTTCTCCGTGGTGTCGAGCATGGAGGAGGCCTTTCGCGGCGCGGACGTCGTCTATCCGAAATCCTGGGCGCCCTACGCGGTCATGCAGCGCCGAACCCCCCTTCTGAGGAAGGGCGACAGGGACGGGCTCAGGGCGCTCGAGAAGGAATGCCTCGCAAACAACGCCAGGTTCAAGGCCTGGGAGTGCGACGAGGCGAAGATGGCGCTCACGCGTGCCGGAAGCGCGCTCTACATGCACTGCCTGCCGGCGGACATCTCGGGGGTGAGCTGCGCCGAGGGAGAGGTCGCCGCCGGCGTGTTCGAGCGCTACCGGCTCGCGACCTACCGCGAGGCAAGCTTCAAGCCCTTCGTCATCGCCGCCATGATCCTCATGGCGCGCGTCAAAAACTATCCCACCGTGCTCCGGCACCTGGCAAAGGACCAACATGTCTAAGATCATCAGGCAGCTCTACCCCGAAACCATCCGCAAGACGGCGAAGCGCTGCCGCAACCGGGAGATCGTCATCCCGACATTCAAGCAGCTGCGCGACCCGTCGCTCGTTCCCACGTCCGTGCGCGCCCGGCTGGCGGCCGTCGGGATGTCGGACGTGAACCCGATCAACCTCTTCCGCATCACGTGGAAGAACGACGTGCGGACCGGTCTGTACGGGGGCGTCAACTACCTCGAGATTCCGCCCTCGATCACGGGGGTGAAGGCCCGCGTCATCGGGCTGATCGGCTCCTATTTCCCGACGGGGGCCCACAAGGTCGGCGCGGCCTTCGGCTGCCTCGTCCCGCGGCTGGTGAGCGGCGAGTTCGATCCCGAGGTGCACAAGGCCGCATGGCCCTCGACCGGCAACTTCTGCCGCGGCGGCGCGTTCGACTGCGCGCTGCTCGACTGCACGGCCATCGCCATCCTGCCGGAGGAGATGTCGCGCGAGCGCTTTGACTGGCTGAGGGAGATAGGGGCCACCATCATCGCCACGCCCGGCTGCGAGTCGAACGTGAAGGGGATCTATGACAAGTGCTGGGAGCTCAAACGCGACCCGGCCAACATGATCTTCAACCAGTTCGAGGAGTTCGGAAACCCCATCTTCCACTACAATGTCACGGGCCCCGCGATCGAGGAGGTGTTCTACGGGCTGCACGACCGCAGGCTGCGGGCCGCGGCCTTTGTCTCGGCGACGGGCTCCGCCGGCACCATAGCCGCCGGAGACTTTCTCAAGGCCGTGCACCCCCAGCTGAGGATCATCGCCACCGAGGCGCTCCAGTGCCCCACGCTGCTGCAGAACGGATTCGGCGCGCACCGCATCGAGGGCATCGGCGACAAGCACATCCCCTGGGTGCACAACGTCCGCAACACCGACGCCGTCGCGGCGATCGACGACGAGGACTGCATGAGGCTCGTGCGCCTTTTCAACGAGCCGGCCGGGCGCGACTACCTGGCGTCGCTCGGCGTGGCGAAGAAGCACCTCAAGAAGCTTCCGCTCCTCGGGATCTCGGGGGTCTGCAACCTCCTCGCCTCGATCAAGACGGCCAAGTACTACGACCTCGACGAGAACGACGTGATCTTCACGGTGTTCACGGACTCGATGCAGCTCTACCAGTCGCGCCTCGCGGAGCTGCGGGAGCAGCGCGGCGACTACAAGGAGAAGACCGCGGTCGCCGACTTCGCGGGTGCGCTCGCCCACCAGTCCGTCGACTTCTTCAAGGAGCTCTCCTACGCGGACAGGAAGGCCATCCACAACCTGAAGTACTTCACCTGGGTCGAGCAACAGGGGAAGACCGTCGAGGAGCTGAACGCCCAGTGGGACCCGGAGTACTGGCGCTCCATGTTCGAGGATGAGATCGCCAATTTCGAGAGGTTGATAGTCGCCTTCAACAAGATGGCGACGCGCTGAACGCGCCCGAAGGCCATTCCGGGTGGGTAGGGTTTTACCCCATTTGTCGCTGGGCGGCCCGTCTGTAACCTCGCCGCGCCGGGAAACATCCTACCGACCAAACGCGTGCGAACCCAGTTGACGAAGCTTCCGAATATGGGCGATCCGGAGCTCTGGAATTCCGGGCTGCGTGCGATGGAGGATTCCCAGCACCGGCTGCCCGCAACAGTGGCACGACTCTCGCCCAGGGCGGAAAAGCCCGCAGGGGTTCCGGCAAAGAAGATTCTGGTCGTCGACGACGATGAGAACATCCGCGAAATGGTGGCGAGGACGGTTTCACAGGCGGGATTCAGTGCGGACACGGCGGAGGACGGCGAAGCAGGCTGGCAGGCTATCTGCATGACCCCATACGATCTGATCATCACCGATCATGAGATGCCGAGACTGACTGGCTTGAGCATGATCCGGCGGCTGCGCCAGGTCTCGCACGAACCGCCCTGCATACTGATCTCCGGAGGCCTGCCCGAGCCCGAGTCCTCGCTTAAGGGGATCATTCACTCCAGCGCGTTCCTGCCGAAACCGTTTTCTCCGGTCGCTCTGATCGAGAAGGTGTACGGCATTTTGTTGTACGGCGATTTCCAGGCGTATTGAAGGGCGCCTTCGGGTAGCCGCGCCGCAGTCTGGAGCGCGGCTTGGCCACATTTGGCATCCCAGATTGCGGCGGCTCAGTTCCGAGGCCTAAAAGTGTCGCAAGCTGTTCTACTACAATAGCTTCCACATGTTAGATAGCACAAAGCATTGACGGAGACCTTTTTTATAACCACTACCTTTTTATCACAAGGTAGCTTTACAAACAATCGCGGTGAGCATCAACGAGAAATTCACAGCCATCAAGAAGGGCCTCCTCGAGTTTCTCGTGCTCAAGATTGTCGCAGCGAACAAGGTCTATGTGGCGGACATCCTGAACCAACTGAGCGCGACGGAATTCGCGACCCAGGAAGGCACCCTGTATCCCCTCCTCAGCAAGATGCGCCGCGAGGAGCTTGTGGACTATGAGTGGAAGGAATCCGAGGCCGGGCCTCCCAGGAAATACTACCAGCTGACCGCCAAGGGCAGGGAACAGCTCAGGGAGACCTCAGAGTATTGGCAGAGGATCAGCGCAACCGTGAAGAGCCTGGGCCAGGATCCGGGACAACCAACCGAAGAGAGCACACCCCGATGAACAAAGTTATCATAATCAACCTGAATGGAATCGCCTACCAGCTCGAGGAAAACGGCTACGAGGCGCTGCGCAGCTACCTTGACGCCGCCGCACGGCGCCTCGAGGGCAACCCCGACAAGGATGAGATCATTGCCGACATTGAGCAGTCCATAGCCGACAAGTTCCGCACCGTCCTCGGGGCCAACAAGACCGTGGTGGTGACGAAGGAGGTTGAGGATGTGATCGAGGCGATGGGTCCCGTCCAGAACGCATCGGACGAGACGCCGGCCAGCGGACCCGGCGCAAGCCAGGGCACCGGGACGGCGGCACGCGCCGGCGATTCCCCGGCGCCCCCGAAGCGCCTCTACAGGATAAGGGACGGCAAGCAGTTCGGCGGCGTGTGCAACGGCCTCGCCGCCTATTTCAACGTCGACGTGACGCTCGTCAGAATAGCCTTCGCCTTCATGGCCCTCACCTGGGGCGCAGGAATCATCCTGTACCTGATCATGATGCTTGTCGTTCCCTGGGCCAACACCTCGGCCGAGAAGGCCGCGGCCACCGGCCTTCCGTCCACCGCCGAGGAATTCATCCGCCGCGCCAAGGAGGGGTACTATGAGGGAATGAAGACGTTCAAGGACAGGAGGGCCTTCCGCGAGTGGAAGTGGCAATTCAAGCAGGAGATGCGGCAGCGCAAGCGCGAGTTCCAGCGGGAGTTTCACCAGAACGCGGAGCAGTGGCGCCAGAACTGGCACCAGCACTGGGCGCAGTTCCCCCAACCGCACCCCGGCTGGTGGTTCGTCTATCCCATACTGGCGGTTATCAGCGCCGTGCTGACGCTCCTTTGCCTCGCCTCTATTGTGTCCCTCGTGCTCACCGGCGCGGTCTTCGGAATCTTTTTCCCGGCGGGAATCCACCTCTGGCTCGGGATCCTCATCCTGCTCGTGATCTTCAGCATCCTGAAGCTGCCACTGAAGGCGATTCGCTACTCCTGCTACTACCACGGAGGCTGCGGACCGGGCTACTACTACAGGCCCGGCCTGCATCTTTGGAACACCTTCGTGGGGCTCGCCTTCCTCGTCTTCGTCCTGTGGCTTCTGAACAGCCACTCCGAGCACGCCCACGAAGCCATCGAGCACGTGCGCGCCGCCACACACCATGTCGTGGACGCCCTGCGCGACTGGTGGAACCAGCCCTCGCCCGCCCCTTGATCCGGCCCCAATGCCGGTGCGCCCCCGGGGTCCCCTCCGAAACCTTCCTGCAGGGCCAAGCCGACTCCTCCCGGCCCATGACCTCCGACCGCATGACCACTCGCATCACGCGGCCCCCTACCCACTTAGCCCGCCGTCCGCCCCTGAGATCCCATCGCATGCCGGCTGCCGGGGGCGCCTGCGGGAGCCGCGGCGCCGATGATTCACGCAGGTTACACCCTGTAGAAGAGAAGCGCCAATCGAGCGGGCGGGCGCGCGGCGGCCACTACGCCGTTGACCCCCGCTGGAACGGCGGGTTGAGTGCCCGTCCTTTATGAGCCTATCCAAGGCCGCTTTGGATTCCTTGCGAATAGAGCGGGGTGCCGAACCACGTTCGCCGAAGCGAGCCTCGTCGCTGGCGCTCGTGGCTGTCGTTGTCGTCGCCGCCGCGGCGGCCGTGGTCCTGCTCGCGAACAGTCATAAGGCGGTCGAGGTGCGCACGGTGGCGGCCCGCCTAGCACCTGCCACCGGAGGCGAACGCACGGTCCTCAACGCATCAGGCTACGTCACCGCCCGCCGCCAGGCGACCATCTCGTCCAAGGTTACCGGCAAGGTGACCGAGGTGCTCATCGAGGAGGGAATGCGGGTCACCGACGGCCAGGTCCTGGCGAGGCTCGACGACACCAACGTCGTCGCGAGCCTGCAGCTGGCGCGGGCGCAGCTTGAGGCTTCGCGCCAGGCGCTGGCCGAGACCCAGGTCCGCCTAAGGGAGGCGAACCAGGACCTGCAGCGCCAGACCGAGCTCATCGCGAAGAACGTCGTCGCGAAGGCGGACTTCGACCACGCGGAGGCGGACGCCTCGGCGTACCGGGCGAGGCTCGCCCAGCAGCAGGTGGACGTGACCGTTGCCGAGAGGACCGTGACGATCTGGCAGCAGCAGCTGGACGACATGGTCCTGAGGGCTCCCTTCTCCGGCATCGTCACCTCGAAGAACGCCCAGCCGGGCGAGATGATCTCGCCGATCTCGGCGGGAGGCGGCTTCACGCGGACCGGCATCTGCACCGTCGTGGACATGGGGTCCCTCGAGATCGAGATCGATGTCAACGAGGCGTACATCAACCGCGTCGAGCCGGGCCAGCCGGTGGAGGCGACGCTCGATGCCTATCCCGACTGGAAGATCCCCTGCAAGGTCATCGCGATCATCCCGACAGCCGACCGGGACAAGTCCACGGTCAAGGTTAGGGTCGGCTTCGACAAGCTCGACCCGCGCATCCTCCCGGAAATGAGCGTGAAGGTGGCGTTCCGCGAGGAGGGCGCCGTCCACGCGGCCGCGGTCCAGGAGGTGATCGTGCCCAAGTCGGCGATCCGCCAGGACACGGGGCACGACATCGTCATGGTGGTCCGGGCCGGGAAGGCCGAAAGGCGCGCGGTCACCGTGAGCAGCGCGACCGACAACGAGACGGCGCTCAGCGCCGGGCTGACGCAGGGCGAGCACGTCGTCGTCGACGGGCCCAAGGACTTATCCGACGGGGCAACCGTAAAAGAGGTCAATCCATGAGCGAACCAAGCAGGGACGGCGGCGTGTTGGTGGTAGTCGACGGCGTGGAGAAGGTGTTCCACCGCGGCTCGGAGGACATCCAGGTCCTCAAGGACCTGCACCTGAAGGTGCCCGCCGGCGAGTTCCTCGCCCTGATGGGGCCGTCGGGCTCGGGCAAGAGCACGCTCCTCAACCTGATCGGCGGGCTGGACCGCCCCACGCGCGGGATCGTGAGCATCGCCGGGGAGGAGGTCGACAAGCTCTCGGACCGCCACCTGGCGGCGTGGCGCGCGCGGCACATCGGCTTCGTGTTCCAGCTCTACAACCTGCTTCCCGTGCTCACGGCGGAGCGCAATGTCGAGCTGCCCCTTCTCCTCACCCACCTGTCGAAGGCCGAGAGGAGGCAGCACGTCGCGGCGGCCCTCGAGATGGTCGGCCTCTCGCAGCGCGCGCACCACTACCCGAGGCAGCTCTCCGGCGGCGAGCAGCAGCGGGTCGGCATCGCGCGCGGGATCGTCACCGACCCGACGCTGCTGCTCTGCGACGAGCCCACGGGCGACCTCGACAGGAAGGCGGGCGACGAGGTCCTGAACCTCCTGCAGGCGCTCAACCGGGAGCACGGCAAGACCATCATCATGGTCACCCACGACCCCCACGCCTCGGCGCGGGCCTCGCGGACGGTCTACCTGAACAAGGGCCAGCTCACCAACGTGCAGCAGGCCTGAGGCGAACCGCAAAGACGGAGACCGACCGCACCGCCGCCATCCATGAAGTACTGGCACCTCATCTGGAGCGACCTGCGCCGCAAGAAGACCCGCACGGTGCTGACGCTGCTCTCCATCGTCGTCGCCTTCGTGCTCTTCGGCTTCCTCTCGGCTATCAAGCAGGCCCTCACCGGCGGCGTGAGCCTGGAGGGCGCCAACCGCCTGATCGTCCGGCACAGGGTCTCGATCATCCAGCTGCTGCCGCAGAGCTACCAGCAGCGCATGGAGCGCATTGCGGGGGTCGCGACCGCCACCCACCAGACGTGGTTCGGCGGCATCTACCAAGACCCGAAGAACTTCTTCATGCAGAACCCGGTGGTCCCGGAAGGATTCATGGACATGCACCCGGAGTTCCTCCTGCCCGCCGACCAGCGGCAGGCGTGGCTGCAGATGCGCACGGGCGCCGTCGTGGGCCGCAAGACCGCGGAGCGGTTCCACTGGAAGATCGGCGACAAGGTTCCCATCAAGTCGACCATCTGGGCGCAGAAAAGCGGCAGCTTCCTCTGGACCTTCGACATCGTCGGCATCTTCGACGGCAGGGACAAGAACACCGACACGACGCCGCTGTTCTTCCGCTACGACTACTTTGACGAGGCCCGCCGCCTCGGCTGGGGAAAGGGCATGGTCGGCTGGTTCACGATACGGGTGAAGGACCCGGCGAAGGCCGCCGAGGTCGCCAAGCTCGTCGACGCGGAGTTTGAGAACTCCTCGGCGGAGACGAAGACCGAGCCCGAGGGCGCGTTCGTGCAGGCGTGGGCTAACCAGATCGGCGACATCGCCCTGATCACCGCCTCGATCCTCGGCGCCGTCTTCTTCACGATCCTCCTGGTGACCGGTAACACGATCTCGCAGTCCGTCCGCGAGCGGACCGGGGAGCTCGGCGTCCTCAAGGCGATTGGCTTCTCCAACGTCCAGGTGCTGGGCCTCGTGCTCGCGGAGTCGTGCCTGCTGGCGGTGCTGGGAGGCATTGTCGGCCTGGCCGTCGCCTGGCTCCTGACGTCGCGCGGCGACCCGACCGGCGGCCTCCTGCCCCTCTACTTCTTCCCGTTCCACGATGTGCTCATCGGCGTGGCCCTGAGCGTGGCGCTCGGCGTCGTGACGGGATTCTTCCCCGCGCTGCAGGCGATGCGCCTGCGGGTGGCCGAGGCCCTGAGGAGGATATGACATGGCCGGCCCCGTCAACTGGATCTCGCAGATCGCGTCGGTCACGAAGTTCGGCCTCCTGAGCATGCCCCAGCGGCGCGGCTCGGTCCTGGCGGCCGCCTTCGGCATCGCCGGCGTCGTCGCGGTCCTGGTCGGCGTGCTGTCCATCGCGGCCGGGTTCCAGAGGGCGATGACCGCGTCCGCGTCGCCCGACGCGGCGCTCGTGCTCAGGAGCGGCGCCGACAGCGAGATGGTGAGCGGCCTCGGGCGTCCGAGCACGCGCATCATAGCGGACGCGCCGGGAGTGGCCCGCACCGCGGCCGGGCCCCTCGCCTCGGCCGAGCTCTTTGTCATCATCAACCTGCCCAAGATCTCGACCGGCTCGGACGTCAACGTGCCCCTGCGAGGGGTCGAGCGCGCGGCCCTCCTGGTTCGCGACAAGATGCGGATCGTCGAGGGCCGCATGTTCGACTGGGGCAAGGACGAGGTCATCGTCGGGATCGGCGCCGCCAGGGAATTCTCCGGCCTGAGGGTTGGCGACCAGATCAAGGTCGGCCGCTACAACTGGCCGGTCGTCGGGATCTTCACGTCCGGAGGCGGCGCGGCGGAATCCGAGATCTGGTCGGACGCCGCGGTCCTCCAGGCCGCCTACAACCGGGGCGACAGCTTCCAGTCCGTATACGTGAGGCTCAAGTCGCCCGAGGCGTTCAACGAGTTCAAGGACGCCCTCACCACCGACCCCCGGCTGAACGCCCAGGTGATGCGGCAGACCGACTACTTCGCCGACCAGTCGACCGCCGTGACGAAGCTCATCACGACGCTCGGCTTCCTGATCGCGTTCCTTATGGCCATTGGCGCGGTGTTCGGCGCCCTGAACACCATGTACAGCTCGGTCTCGGCGCGCACGCGCGAGATCGCCACCCTGCGTGCCCTTGGCTTCGGGAGCGGTGCAGTCGTGGTGTCCGTGATGCTTGAGTCGATCGTGCTGGCGCTCCTGGGGGGCGCCATCGGCGCCGGCCTATCGTATGTCGCGTTCAACGGGTTTCACACGGCGACGATGAACTGGCAGAGCTTCAGCCAGATCACGTTCGCCCTTGCGGTGACGCCGCAGCTGCTGGTCCAGGGCGTGGTCTGGGCCACGCTGATCGGCGCCATCGGGGGCCTGTTCCCCGCGATCCGCGCCGCCAGGCAGCCGATCGCAGCGGCGTTGCGGGAGCTCTGAACGCCGGCCCCGGCGGCAGTGCCGAGGGCGGGGCGTCCGCCCGGCCCCCCTTCCCGCGGGGCCGCGGTTTTACTTTTTCTTGACCGGGCGAATCTGGATGGGCCCCGGGGGCGGCGTAACCTTTCCGCCACATCCGCGTCTTCTCGCCTAACTCATTGGCACAAACATGCGAGCAAACGTTCCGCTGGTTGCACGTCCCGCCCTTTCAACGCGCGCCGTTCTCTTGGTCGCCCTGGCCGCGTTCCCTGCGCGCGCGCGGGCGCAGAATACGCCGCCACCGGTAAGCATCCTCCAGAGCGGCGGGTCGCTCGCGAGCGGCTACGTCTTCGTGACCGCCGCAGGGGGTTCAGGCTCCTCGAAACCCGGCTCTCAGAATCCGTCCACGGTCTACGTCAACGGCCCGGAGATCGTGGATGATCTGGGGCGCCCGGTCTGGTACGCTCCCCTGACCGGCAGCGGACTGGCCACGGACCTGCGCGTCCAGACCTACCAGGGCCAGCCCGTCCTCACCTGGTCGCAGGGAATTGGCTTCGAGATGCAGCAGCCCGGCGCAACGGTGGACTACATTGCCGACCAGACCTACCACGTGATCGCCACGGTCCAGGCCGGCAACGGGCTGGACGCCGACCAGCATGAATTCCGGCTCACTCCTCAGAACACGGCGCTCATCACGATCTACAACACCGTGCAGGGGGACCTTTCCGCCCTCGGCGGCTCCTCCAACGCGCAAATCCTGGAGGGTGTGGTCCAGGAAATCGACGTCGCCTCGGGGAACGTCCTCCTGGAGTGGCACAGCCTGGACCATGTCGACCCGAGCGAGAGCTATGTGCCCGTTCCGACCTCGCCCAACACCCCCTACGACTACTTTCACGTGAACTCGGCAAGCGTCGACACCGACGGCAACCTCCTGATTTCGGCCCGGCACACGTGGGCCGTGTATAAGGTGAACCGCACCACCGGCGACGTCATCTGGAGGCTCGGCGGAAAGAAGAGCGATTTCGCGCTCGGGCCGGGCCTTCCGTTTGCGTGGCAGCACGACGCCGAGGCCGCTGACGCCAGCACGATCAGGATCTTTGACGACGAGTCGAACGGCACACCCGTACTTCCGGCATCGCGAGTCGTCTGGGTGACCCACGACGACAGCACCATGACGGCGACCCTCGCGCGCTCGGTCCAGCATCCGAGCGGGCTGTCGGTGGCTGCCGAGGGAAACGCCGAGGCGCTCGACAACGGCGACACGTTTGTCGGCTGGGGTGTGCTGGGACGCTTTTCGGAGTTTGATCCAAACGGACTGCTCCTCTTCGACGCCAGCCTGCCCAATGGCTTCGGCTCGTACCGGGCCTACCGCTGCCCGTGGACGGGCACCCCGGCCACAAGCCCGAACCTGACCGCACTCTCAAACAGCGACGGCTCAACCACGGTCCATGCCATCTGGAACGGCGCGACGGAGGTCGCCACGTGGCAGGTGATGGGAGGCTCCTCGGCCGCTAACCTGAGCGCGGTCGCCTCGGCGCCGTGGAGCGGCCTGGACACCGCGGTCTCCGTGGGCGGCCAGCCGGGCATTCTGCGGGTTGTCGCCCTGAACGCGGCGGGCTCGGTCATCGGGCAAAGCGCGACACTTTCACAGCCCTTCGCATCCGCCGTCCCGGCCATAGCGGTCCAGCCCCTGTCGCAGACGATCTCCGACGCAACCACGGTCGTCTTCAGCGTCCAGGCAACCGGATGGCCGTTGACCTACCAGTGGTCGTTCAATGGCAGCCCGCTCTCGGACGGCGTCCTTGGCGATGCCACAATATCCGGCTCAAACGGGCCCATCCTTGTCCTCGGCGGCGCCAGCTCCTCCAACGCCGGCAGGTACACCTGCCAAGCGTCGAATTCGGCGGGCTCGGCGGCCAGCACTGCAGCGACGCTTGCGATAAGCTCGACGGCGGACACCGGCCGGCTGGTCAACGTGTCGTGCCGGGCGCAGGTCGGGACCGGCGCAGGCGCCCTGTTCACCGGGTTTGCGATCGGCGGAGCCGGTGCGTCAGGTTCGCTGCCGGTCCTCGTGCGGGCCACCGGTCCGTCGCTCGCGCAGTTCGGCGTCCCCAATCCGATGGCGGACCCCGAGCTGCAGCTTTTCGGCCCCGCGGGTGACGCCCCTGTGGCTTCAGACGCGGGATGGGGCGGAAGCCAGGACATCGTCAGTGCCGCCGCAGTCGCGGGCGCATTCTCGTGGGGCGATCCGGCCAGCCTCGATTCCGCGGTTGTTCAGGCCCTGACCGCGGGGCCGTACACCGCCGAGGTGACCGGGGACACCGGCGACAAGGGCGTCGCGCTGGCCGAGGTCTACGACGTCACGTCCGCGGGCTCGTACGCGGCGGCAATGCCGCGCCTCGTGAACGTCTCGGCGCGCGCGGTGGCCGGGACTGGGTCAAACGTCCTTGTCGCGGGCTTCGTCATCGGCGGCTCGACCTCGAAGACGGTCCTCATCCGCGCGTCGGGCCCGGCGCTTTCCCAGTTCGGGCTTTCCGGAACACTACCCGACCCGGTGCTCCAGCTCTACAACATTGACTCGGGGAGCACGCTCCTCGCCTCCAACAGCGGTTGGGGCGCCAACCCGATCGTCGCCTCCGCCGCGTCATCGGTCGGCGCCTTCTCGTGGGGCGGCTCGGCCACACCCGACTCGGCGATCCTGGCCACTCTGGCACCCGGCGCCTATACCGCACAGGTGTCCGGCGCCGCCGGCGACAGCGGCATCGCGCTCATCGAGGTCTACGAATTGCCATAGGCATTCCGGCGGGGCCGGAAACCCTCATTGGCTGCTCGCCCGGAACGCGGTGGTCGTCGGGGGGCGTTGATATTGCGGTCAACACCCCATACCGCGGCGCGCGGCGCCAGGGTATCCTCCCGTGCAGTTCGCTGCGACGATGGGCCCAAATGCTCGCCTAACTTGTCACCTGTGTGGCCAGGAACATCTCCCGATTCGGCTTGAGGCGGGCCAGCGGGCGCTTTGCGCGCGCTGCGGGGCCCTGCTGGCTAAGGGAATGCGATTGGGGAGGGACGCGTCGTTTGTCCTTTCGATCACCGGCCTTGTCCTGGCCGTCCCGGCAGCCCTGCTCCCTTTTGTCAGGGCGGGAAAGCTCGGCGATGAGCGGATCAGCCACCTGTTCACCGGCGTGGTGAGCTTGTGGACTGGTGGCATGCGCTCGCTGGCGGTCCTCGTCTTCCTGTGCGGAGGGCTCCTGCCCCTCGCGCTCCTCTGCGCCCTGGCGATCCTGCAGGCCCCCGCCCGCATCCGCTGGCTGACCCGCGACCGCTGGCTCCTCCGCCGGGCGGCCCGGGTTATCGAGCACTGGTCGATACCCGAGGTGCAGGTGCTGGCTGTTCTCGTCGCACTGATGAAGCTCGGAAGCCTGGTCGACATCACAATCGGCCCCGGCTTCTGGTTCTACTGCGCGATGGCCTTCTCGCTCCTGTTCGCACAACGCAGCTTCGACTTTGCCCCGTCGGCGCCGACTCCCGCTCCCGACGGAGCCCATGCCGGGAACCCGCTATGAGGAATCCCTTTGCGAATGCCAGGTTCAAGAGCACGGCCACTGCCGCCGCACTGGCGCTCACCGCCGCCATAATGCTTGTGCCGGCCAACCTTCTTCCCGTCCTGAGCACGGAGACCTCCGGAAGCAACCGCAGCGACACCATCTTCTCCGGAGCGGTCGAGCTCTGGCGGCAGGGCCTTTGGGCCATCGCCGCGATCGTGTTCACCGCCAGCATCCTGATCCCGGTGCTGAAGCTCGCGGGGCTGGGCTGGCTGCTGCTGTGCGTGCGACGGGGCGCCCCCCTTGATTCGCGCCGGCTCACCCGGGTTTACGCCGCCCTCGATTTCATAGGGCGCTGGTCGATGCTCGACGTCTTTCTGGCGGCCTTCCTGACCGGCCTGGTGCAGTTCGGCGAGTTTTCGACGGTGACACCCCGCAGCGGGATTGTCGCGTTCGCGTCGGCGGTCGTGCTGACGGTGCTCGCCACCCAGGCCTTCGACCCCAAGACCCTCTGGCCAGCAACCCAACCGCTCCCGCAATGAGCACCCCTCCATTGCCCAAGGTTTCCCGCGCCCCGGCGTTCCCGCTCATCTGGGTGGTCCCGTTGATCGCGGTCGCGATCGCAGGCTGGATGGGGTACCGCGAGCTGCGCGATCGCGGGCCCAAGATCACGATCGACTTTGCCGATGGAGCGGGCGTCGAGGCCGGGAAGACCGTCCTGGAGTACAAGGGCGTCGCCGCAGGCGTCGTGGAGTCCGTCGAGCTGAAGCCGGGACTTGGGGGCGTCACCATCCGCGTGCACCTCAACAGGAGCGCCGCGTCGCTCGCAAGCGAGGGTGCACGCTTCTGGATCGTGCACCCCGAGATCGGGTTCTCCGGGGTGCGGGGGCTTGACACCCTTGTCTCCGGCGTGCGCCTCAACGTGCTGCCCGGAAGCGGGCCGCGCGCACTGCACTTCACGGGGCTCGACACGACGCCGGCGCCGAAGGTCACCGACCAGGGCCGGGCCTTCCTCCTGCAGTGCGACCGCCTGGGCTCGCTCACGGCGGGCGCGCCGGTGTTCTACCGCGAATTCAAGGTCGGGCAGGTGGAAGCCAGCAGGCTTTCCGGCGATTCGACGACGGTGCTGATCCGCATCCACCTCGATGCCCCCTATGTCGATCTCGTGCGCACCAGCACGAGGTTCTGGAACACGGGCGGATTCTCGTTCAAGGTCAGCCTTTTCGGGGGCGCCGAGCTCAAGGACACGTCGCTTGAGTCGCTGGTGACAGGCGGCGTCGCCTTCGCCACCCCCGACACGCAGCCGCTCGCGCCACCGGCGCCGAACGGCTCGCAGTTCACCCTCGCCCCGGATCCGGACAAGGAATGGCTCAAATGGTCCCCAAAGATCCCTATAAAGTCGCCGGAGGAGGCGTTGGGATCGCCGCCCAAGGCCGGGATACTGGACGATCTCATGAAGTAGTGGAACCGCCGGGATCACACCGTTCCTGCGCCGGCGACCCGACTCTCTGCGCGCCAGTGGCCGGTCATTTCTGCAGCCGCTTCGGACCGCTGACGCATGGGTTTCCACGCTCGAAGAAGCGAAGCGGCCGGTGCGCCTCCTTCGTGATCCCGATGCGCACGCTCTCCCCGACCGAAGGGGGGGCCCACCGCCTGCCGGGAGCACCGAGCCAAAGGGGACCCGGCGCGCACAGGTCCAAGCCGTCGTGCCGCCTGCCGATCCCAAGGGCCGTCGCAAGACAGCCGGGGCCGGAGGCCAGCTTGTGCGGCGGCGCGCCGGACCGGCGGCCGAGCATCAGGCTCGCACCCTCAAGGGGCTCGAGCGCCCGCAGCAGGACCCCTCCTCCAACTCCTTCCGTTTCGCCGGAGACATTCAGACAAAACCACGCGCCGTAGATGAAATAGACGTACGAGTGCCCATGTTCCCTGAAGAGCGACCTGTTTCGCGGCGTCATCCCACGGAAGCTGTGGGCTGCGGCGTCTCCCAGCACGTAGGCTTCGGTCTCGACGATGCGGCCGCTCATCCGCCCCTCGGGCGAGTCGTGGACCAGCACCTTGCCGACCAGGAAGCGGGCGAGCTCCTTCGTATCGACGGGAAGTTCTGAGCGGCGAAGCCGCCGATATCGGTGCATGTCGGGTCGGGCCCACCGGTTGTGGGCTAGGAATGCACCCTACCCGAAGCCCCCGGGGAGATCAACATGGCCGCATCCGGAAAATGGAATCGATCCGTGTTTGCGGTTTCCGTCCGGAAACCCTATCGGTTCTGCCATGACTAGAAACCACCCCATGTCGTTTGCCGTTGGCGCACTCATGCTTGGCGCCGCGGCGTTCGCCCAGGAGCTGCCAACCGCAAAGCCCGAGAACGTGGGGCTTTCGCCCGGGCGCCTCGAGCGCATCGGGGGCGCGGTTCAGCAGTCCATCGACGACAAGCGGATCGCCGGCATGGTGACCCTTGTCGTGCGCCACGGCCGGATCGCCTGGTTTGACGCCCGGGGGAACGCCGACCGCGAAACGGGCAAGGCGATGCAGAAGGATTCGATATTCCGGCTCTGCTCGATGTCGAAGCCCATCATCAGCGCGGCCGTCATGGAGCTCTACGAGGAGGGGAAGTTCATGCTTGAGGACCCGATCTCGAAGTTCATCCCCGAGTTCAAGGACCCGAAGGTGCTGGTGAAGCCGGCAACCGGCGCGCCGTACACGATTCCCGCCACCCGCGAGATAACGATCCGCGACCTGCTCAGGCACACGTCGGGGCTCACCTACCAGTGGGACGCCGACCTCGGCAAGGCCTATGTCGACGCCAACGTGGCGAGCGGGCTCGTGCAGTACGACGGCACGATCGGCGACAGCGTGAAACGGCTGGCCGCCCTCCCGCTGCTCTTCAACCCCGGAGACCGCTGGAACTACAGCCTGTCCGTGGACGTGCTGGGACGCCTGGTCGAGGTCGTGTCCGGCATGCCGCTCGACCAGTTCCTGCGGACCCGGGTCTTCGAGCCCCTCGGGATGACGGACACGTGTTTCTACCTGCCGCCTGAGAAAGTGGACCGGCTCGCGACCGTCTACACGTACTACGACGGGAAGGGCCTCGCCCGCTTCCCGGACACGCCCATCGTCGAGGGGACCCTCGTCTACTCGGCCGACTATCCCTACAAGGGGCCGCGCAAGCTGTTCTCGGGCGGCGCGGGCCTCTGCGGGACCGCAATGGACTACGCACGCTTCTGCCAGATGATGCTCAGCGGCGGAAAGCTCGGCGACGCTCGAATCCTGAGCCGCAAGTCTGTCGAGCTCATGAGCCACGACCAGCTCGGCAAGATCAGCCCGGAGATGGGCTTCGGCCTCGGCTTCGGGATCGACGGCGCCAAGGCGCCGCTCAAGGAGCTTGGCAGCTCGGGGTCCTATAACTGGGGAGGCTTCTACTATACGTCGTTCGAGATCGATCCGAAGGAGGACATGATCATCATCTCGATGGCCCAGCTGCACCCCACCGGCGACATCGACCTCTCCGGGGAGGTCAACGTCCTGGCATATCAGGCGCTCGTCGACCAGGCTGCCGCGGCAGAGATCCCGGCCGCGGTCACCGGCCTTCACTGAATTCATCCATGGCCGACCCAAAGATCCTGCAGACGTTCCCGAATCCCGCGCCAGAGCGCGACTACGTGATCGAGCACACCCACCACGAGTTCACGTCGATGTGCCCCATCACCGGGCACCCGGACTTCGGGGCCATCACCGTGCGCTATGTGGCCGACAGCAAATGCGTCGAGCTCAAGTCCCTGAAGCTTTACTTCCACGGATTCCGCAACCAGGGCATCTTCTTCGAGGCGCTGACCAACAAGATCTGCGATGACCTGGGATCGCTCCTTAAGCCGCGGAGCTTGACCGTCGTGTCGGACTGGAAAGGCCGGGGCGGCGTCACCTCCGTCATCACTGCCGAGTGGAATCGAAAGGGCGGAGCGCGCCGGAAGCCCGGGCCAGCCTGAGCCCCCGCCGCCCCCCCTCTTTTGCCCCCTGCCGGGTTCGCGGGTCCGGAAAACCGCCGGTTGTGGTGACGCCTAAATTGCACCCCAAGACCTTATGCTGCATCTTCTTGCAATCTTTGAGTCGCCTTTGCTCCTAAATGCCTCTAGGTCATGGGCCTGACAATTGATGCGGAGGTTTGGGCAACCGATGCAATGCGGGACCAGACGCTGAAGTTTAAACTGGTCATCCTCTTATGATCGAGTCCATCGAGTCCATGGTCCGTCCCATCTCCAATTTCTGGCGCTCCGCCCGTGACAGCGCCACCTCCCCCGCGGATGCGGTCAGCGCCATTCGCAGCCGGTGCAACATCTTCGTTCACGGGGCGGCGGCAACGCCCACCCCGCTGATAGAGGCGATGGCCGCACGCCATGACCTCATCGACGTGCGCCTCTACCACCTGCACACGGCGGGGCCGGCGCCGTTCGCGGAGCCCGGCCGTGAGCGCGAGTTCCTCTCGAACTCGCTGTTCGTGGGCGCCCCGCTGCGCCCGGCCATCGCGTCCGGCCAGGCCGACTTCGTTCCCATCTTCCTCTCGGACATCCCCGGCCTGTTCTCCACCGGCACCATCAAGCTCGATATCGCGCTCCTCCAGCTCTCGCCGCCCGACGAGCACGGGCTGTGCTCCCTCGGCACCTCCGCCGACGCGGCCAAATCGGCCGCGGACAACGCCCGGCTCATCATCGCGGAGATCAACGAGCAGATGCCCCGCACGCACGGCAACAACGTGATTCCTTTCGACAAGATCCACGCCTTCATCGCCACGAACAGGCCCCTGCACGAGCACAAGGCCGAGCCTGAGACCCTGATCGAGGCCCGAATCGGCGAGATCGTGGCCGCGCTGGTCGACCACGGGTCGACGCTGCAGATGGGCATAGGCGGCATCCCGGACGCCGTGCTGTCCCGCCTGCACGACAAGCACGACCTGGGGGTCCACACCGAAATGTTTTCGGACAGGATCATCGACCTGGTCGAGTCCGGCGCCGTGACCAACAGGCTCAAGGCGGTCGGCCACGGCCGGATCGTGACCTCGTTCATCAACGGCACCCGCCGCCTCTTCGACTTCGTGGACGACAATCCCCTGGTGATGTTCTACCCGTGCGACTGGACCAACGACACGTCCATAATCCGGCAGAATCCGAAGGTCGTCGCCATCAACTCCGCCATAGAGATCGACCTGACGGGCCAGGTCTGCGCCGACTCGATCGGCCACCGCATCTACTCGGGCATCGGCGGACAGATGGACTTCATCCGCGGCGCGGCCCTTTCCCCGGGGGGAAAGCCCATCATCGCCCTGCCGTCCACGGCGAAGGGCGGGCGCCTGTCGAGGATCGTGATACAGCTCGCGCCCGGAGCGGGCGTCGTCACCACCCGCGGCCACGTCCACTGGGTCGCCACGGAATACGGCGCGGTCAACCTGCACGGAAAGAGCCTGCGCGAGCGCGGGGAGGCGCTGATCTCGATCGCGCATCCTGATTTTCGCGCGGAGCTGAGTCGCGACCTCGCGGCGCTGCGCCACTTCACACCCGCGGCCTGAGGGCCGGACGCGCGCCCCTCCGGACGCGCGTCCCGTGTTCGGGATCGGATTGAACACCGGCTGGGCGCCGAACCCTTCAACGTGTCGCGGGGGGCACGGAAGCTTTGCGGCCGCGGTGCGCGCATTGAAGGGGGCCGGCGCTGGCTGGTGTTATGCCGGGCAATCCCACTACCCCATGAAGAGCCCAACATTCCTAGCCTTGTGCGCGTCCCTCCTGTGCAGCCCGCTCGCCCCGGCGCAGGTCGGATTGCCGGACTATGTGCCGGTAAAGATCAACCAAACCGTCGACGCCACCTATCCCCTGACCATGGTGACGTACGGCGTGAAGAGCGGTGCGGCAAGCTTCGCCTTCTCCGTCGACGACAAGGGCGTTCTCGCCGACTGCCTGGCGACCGCCTACACGCACCCGGCATTTGCCGATTCCGCCATGGCTGCGCTCAGGAAGTGGACGTTCGAGCCGGCGCGCATCCACGGCGCCCCGCGCAATTCCAAGGCGGACGTCACGTTCCACTTCGAGCAAGACGGCGTGGCCGTCGTGTCCATGGACGTGATCTCCTACAACGAGCTCGTGCATTTCACGGTCGCCCCGAACAGCGAGGCCTACAGCGCGTGCTCGGTGGCGCAGCTCGACCACGCACCCGTCGCCACCAGGACCGTAGCGCCGGTCTACCCGGACCAGCTCGCGCGCACCAGCCGTGGAGGCCGCGTCCAGGTGCTGTTCTACATCGACCCGCTCGGCCGCGTGCGGATGCCCTCGGTCGCGAGGGAGACCATCGAGGCGAACGCGGAGCTCGCGGCGCTGGCCGTGACGGCGGTCTCGCAATGGCAGTTCGACCCGCCGACTTCGAACGGAAAGCCCGTGCTCGTGGCCGCCAGCCAGGAGTTCAACTTCAAGGCGCCGGCGCAGTGACGCCGGCCGGGCCCCGGCTCAGCCGAGCGTCGCCACGATTCTGGTGCCGTCCCTGATCCGGTCGAGTGGCGCGAGGGCGCCCTCGACCGGCTTGCCGTCGATCACGAGCGACGTGACGCCCTTGCTGACGCCCTTCGGGTTCTTTACCACGATCTTGACCATCCTTCCGCGGAAGACCCGCGTCATGCTGAAGCCGGGCCACACCTTGGGGATGCACGGATCGATGCGCAGGCCGTCGATCTCGGGCCGCACGCCGAGGATCCACTGCAACGCGGCATGGTGGCTCCACGAGGCCGTTCCCGTGAGCCACGGCGTCGCCGACTTCCCCGCATTGCGGTTGCAGGTGGCGTAGGTCGTCTGGCAGTGGACGTAGGGCTCTATCTCGCGCAACTCGGCCCTCGTGTTGTAGGCGGAGGGCATGAAGGCCCGGTAGTATTCGTAGGCCTGGTCGCCGTTGCCCAGCAGGCACTCGGCGATGACCGCCCAGCTCTGCGTGTGGCAGAAGATGCCGGCGTTCTCCTTGATGCCGTGGTTGAAGATCACTCCGACCATGACGGTCGGGGGCGTGTCCGTGAACGGCGGCGCGCTCAGCATGATGCCAAAGGGCGTCGCCAGGTCGCGCTTGAGGGCGTCCATGCAGGAGCGTGCCTGGTCGGGCGTGGCAGCCCCCGAGATGACCGCCCAGCTCTGGGTGTTGATGTAGATCTTGCCCTCGGTCTCCTGCTTCGACCCGTAGCGGTGGCCGTCCGCGCCGATCGCCCAAAGGAACCATTCGCCGTCCCACGCGGCCTTCTGGATGCTTGCGTCCAGCCGCGACCGCTCCGAGCGGGCCCATTCGGCCTCCGCCGGCAGGGCCAGCCGCTCGGCGATCTTCTCGTAGATCTCAAAGGCGTGCCGCACCTGGAAGGACACCATCACGGACTCGCCCTCGTAGCCCATCTTCACGCAGTCGTTCCAATCGGCGTGAAGGCCGCACGGCAGGCCGTTTTTGCCCTCATGCGCGAGGTTGAACTCGATGGCGCGGCGCAGATGGCCCAGCACCGTGGCCTCGCCCTTGTCGGCAAACGGCAGGACTTTCCTGTAGAAGTCCACGTCGCCCGTCTCGGCGACGTAGTCCGGCACTGCGTCGAACAGCCACTGGCAGTCGTCGGACCTGAACTCCTCGCGCTTGGGCGCGGGCATCGCTCCGGGATGATGGTTGAACTGCTGCACGACGGGCATCGCCCCTCCGCTCGCTACCTGGCCGGTGAGCATGAGCTCGAGGCGCCCGCGGATGCCTTCCTTGAGGATCGGGATCGCCCCGAGCATGTCCTGCACGGTGTCGCGGTACCCGAGGCCGTCGCGCTCGCCGTTGTAGGTGAGCGACGCGTGCCGGGACCAGGTGTACGTGATAAGCGCGTTGTACGCCCCCCAGACGTTCGCCATCGAGTCGAACTCCGGGTCCGGCGTCTTCACCCTGGAGCCCTCGAGCAGACCGTGCCAGTGGGCGACGAGCTTCTGCAGCTCGGCCTCGCAACGCTCGTGGGTGCCGAACTCGGCCCGCGCCTTGTAGCCGTGCGAGTCGGGCGTGCCGAGGCCGAGCATCGCGATGAGCTCGCGTGTCTCGCCCGGCTGCAGCGTGATCTCGACCTGGAGCGTGCCGATCGCGTTCCCGCCCTCGGCCAGGAAGTTCGAGCACTTGCCGTCGATCACGGACTGCGGGTTGGCGTAGGTGTTGTAGATGGACCCCAGGAAACGCTCGCGGACGGTCTCGTAGCCGGCGAGTGGCGCACCGACCAGGGCCATCCAGAGACGGTGGCAGCCCATGAGGTTCGTCAGGTCGTATTTCATGTAGGGATGGACCGCCATACCCAGCATGTCCTGCTCGACCGTGGCCTTCGTTATGAACTGCGAATACTGCAGGTTGCTCATGTCGTTGGGCATGAGCCAAGGACTGGACATCTCGCAGTAGGTGAAGACGGACAGGCGGCGCTCTTTCTTCGACTTGTTCGTGACCCTCAGCCGCCAGTACTCGAAGGCCTGTCCGAGGGGGACGAAGTACGTGGACTCGGTCTCGATCCCGGAATAGCGCGACGTGATGACGGTGTAGGCGGTGCCGTGGCGGCACACGCTCTTGTACTTTGAAAGGGGCCTGCCAACCGGCTGCCACGAGGACGACCAGTAGTCCCCGGTGTCATTGTCGCGGAGGTAGAAATAGCGCCCGGGCTGGTCCATCGGCACGGAGTTGGGCCGCATGCGAAGGAATCGGCTCGAAAGGGCGCTCTTGTAGAAGCTGTAGCCCCCGGCGTTGTTGGTGATGATGGCGCCGTAGTCGAGGGACCCAAGATAGTTGCTCCACGCGCGTGGGGTATCCGGGCGCGTTATGACATATTCCTTGGCGTCGTCGTCAAAGTGCCCGAATTGCATCAGTAGTAAGCCGCAACGATTAAAGACCTGCGGAAAATCGCAAGGATTTGCCGCGGCTTGGGCCCAGAATATGACCCACCCGTATGGGGTCATGCGCCCGGATAATGTGACCCGGTCTTCGCACCAAACTAAGGCCGCCTGAACGAGGCGCGGCGCACCCGCCTTCGCGCAGCTTCGTTCATCGCGTGACCCATTTCCGTCGAAAAACCAATCCAGGAAGGGCCAAAACGTCCCTCAAGAAACGCCCAGCCATTGCCAAAATGTGAGGAGATGCCGGAACCGCCGGGCGGTATCCTTCTTCCGTGGAAGCTAATTCTATCTTGACCGATAGGAAGGGCGGCGCTGCTCGAATCATGAAGCACGCCAGTGGGGACAAGCGTTTCAAGATCCTTGAGGCGCACATCAAGAAATTCCAGGGCCGCCAGGACGCGCTGATCGAGGTGCTGCACCGGGCCCAGGAGCTCTTCGGTTTTCTCGAGGACGACCTCCTCCTCTTCGTCGCCTACAAGCTGAAGCTGCCGGCGAGCCGCGTCTACGGCGTGGCCACGTTCTACCACTACTTCATCCTGAAGCCGCAGGGCGCCCACACGTGCGTCGTGTGCACCGGGACCGCCTGCTACGTCCGCGGGGCGGACAAGGTCCTCGCGGCGGTCGAGGCGAAGTCCAGGATCAAGGCCGGGGAGACCACGGCCGACAACGAATTCTCGCTCCTGACCGCGCGTTGCCTCGGCGCCTGCGGAATTGCCCCCACGGTCGTCTACGACGGGGTGATCACGCCCCACCAGACGCCTGAGTCGGCTGTGGCCCGAGTGAACGAATGGCTTCCCCATGATCATTGACGACCTCGACGCGATCGCGGAGGCGGAAAGATCCTCCGGAAAGAAGATAGTCATCCGCTGCTGCATGGCGGCCGGCTGCATGTCCTCCCACTCCGAGGCGGTCAAGACCGCCCTCGAAAAGGTCATCCTCGACTCGGGCCTCTCCGACCGGATCGAGGTCCGCGGTGTCGGGTGCATGCGGCTCTGCTGCCAGGGCCCGCTCGTCGGGATCGACCCGGAAGGCGTCATCTACGAGAAGGTCACGCCGGAGGACGCCCCGGCGCTCGTCATCTCGACGCAGGGAGGCGAGGCCAAGGTCAAGAAGGGCGACCCGAACCACCCCTTCTTCACGAAGCAGCTCTCCGTGGTGCTCGCCAACAGCGGGCTGATCGACCCCGAGCGGATCGAGTCCTACATCGCGGTCGACGGCTACCGGGCTTTGCACGCGGTGTTGCGCGAGATGACGCCCAACGACGTCGTCGAGAGTGCGATCAAGAGCGGGCTGCGGGGGCGCGGGGGCGCGGGATATTCCACCGGCCTGAAGTGGGCCACGGTGGCCAAGACGCCCGGCATCCAGAAATACGTGGTCTGCAACGCGGACGAGGGCGACCCCGGCGCGTTCATGGACCGCAGCGTCCTCGAAAGCGACCCGCACAGCGTCCTCGAGGGCATGGCCATCGCCGCCTACGCCGTCGGCGCGAACCAGGGCTACATCTACGTCCGCGCGGAGTACCCGCTCGCCATCAAGCGGCTGCAGATCGCCATCAAGCAGGCGAGGCAGACCGGCCTCCTCGGCAGCGGCATCTTCGAGTCGCCGTTCAACTTCACGATCGACATCCGCATAGGAGCGGGAGCGTACGTCTGCGGCGAGGAGACGGCGCTCATGGCCTCGATCGAGGGCAGGCGCGGCACGCCGCGCCCCCGGCCGCCGTTCCCCGCGGAAAGCGGCCTCTGGGGCTGCCCGACCCTGATCAACAACGTGGAGACCTTCGCCAACATCCCCTCGATCATCCGCAAAGGGGCCGAGTGGTTCGCCTCCATCGGGACCGGACTCAGCAAGGGGACCAAGGTGTTCGCCCTGGCGGGCAAGATAGAGAACACGGGCCTCATCGAGGTGCCGATGGGCACGCCCCTGCGCCAGATTGTCGAGGAGATGGGCGGCGGGGCGCCCGGCGGCGCCAAGATCAAGGCCGTGCAGACCGGCGGGCCATCAGGCGGATGCATCCCGGCCAGCGAGCTCGACACGCCGGTCGACTACGAGTCGCTCACCCGCCTCGGCTCGATCATGGGATCGGGAGGGATGATCGTGATGGACGAGTCGACGCGCATGCCCGAGATCGCGCGCTTCTTCATGGAGTTCTGCATGGACGAGTCGTGCGGCAAATGCGTCCCGTGCCGCACCGGCACGGTGCAGATGCACCGCCTCCTCGACAAGATCGTCAAGCGCGAGGCCAGCGCCGAGGACCTGGCCAAGCTGGAGGAGCTCTGCGACATGGTCGCGCGCACGAGCCTCTGCGGCCTGGGCCAGAACGCCCCCAACCCGATCCTCAGCACCCTTCGGTTCTTCCGCAACGAATACCTCGAGCTGCTGCAGCCGCTACCTGATGGGAAGCACGCCGCCGCCCCTGCCCCGAACGCCAACGCCACCTGACCCCCATGGCAGCCAAGACCCTCATCATCGACGGCAAGCAGGTCAGCGCGCAGGACGATGCCACCATCCTGGACGCCGCGACCGACGCCGGAATCAAGATCCCCACCCTCTGCCACCTGGGAGGAGTGTACGACGTGGGCGCCTGCCGCCTCTGCCTGGTCGAGGTCGCCGGCGCGAAGAAGCTCTTCTCGGCCTGCACCACCCGCGTCGCCGAGGGGATGGAGGTCCACACCGACACGGAGCGCCTGCGCAAGTACCGCCGGATGATGCTCGAGCTCCTCTTCGCGGAGCGCAACCACGTGTGCGCGGTGTGCGTGTCCAATGGGAACTGCGAACTCCAGACCCTGGCGTGGCAGAACGGGATGGACCACGTCGGCTACGACTACAGCTTCCCGAAGTGGGGGGTCGACGCAACGCATCACCTCTTCGGCCTCGACCACAACCGCTGCGTCCTCTGCCAGAGGTGCGTGCGGGTGTGCTGGCACATCGAGGGCGCGGGCACCAAGAATGTCGCGGGGCGAGGCGCCAAATCGAACATCATCGACGACCTGAAGCAGCCGTGGGGCGACTCGGAGACCTGCACCTCCTGCGGGAAGTGCGTCCTCGCCTGCCCCACCGGGGCCCTCTTCAACAAGGGCTCGACCGTCGGCGAGATGTCGCGCGACCGCTTTAAGCTAGAATACATCGTCAACGCCCGACTCAAAAAGCAATGGATCGTCTTAGAATAGCCACCGTATGGCTGGGCGGCTGCTCCGGCTGCCACATGTCCTTCCTCGACCTGGACGAGTTCCTGATCGACCTGGCGGGCATGGTGGATCTCGTCTACAGCCCGGTGATCGACGTGAAGGAGTACCCGGAGGGCGTCGACGTCTGTCTCATCGAGGGCGCGGTCTGCAACCAGGACAACCTCGAGATGCTCCACAGGATCCGCCAGCGCACGAAGGTGCTCGTCTCGTTCGGAGACTGCGCGGTCACGGGCAACGTGCCCGCCATCCGGAACCAGCTGGGCGCGGGCAACGACATCAACGTGCTGCAGTGCGCCTACATCACGAACGCCCAGAACAATCCGCGGCTGCCCGTTGCGGACGGCATCGTCCCCAAGCTCCTGAAGCGTGTCCAGCCCCTGCACGAGGTCGTTCCGGTGGAGGCCTTCCTGCCCGGCTGCCCGCCGTCCGCGGACAGGATCAAGCTGCTGTTCGAGCGCGTGCTCGCCGGCCTCCCTCCCGCCCTGGAGGGCGAGCAGATCAGGTTCGGCTGAGGAATTTCCATGGCAAAGCGCATCGTCATCGACCCGGTCACCCGCATCGAGGGACACGCCAAGATCAGCATCTTCCTGGACGATGCCGGCCAGGTGTCCGACGCCGAGTTCCACGTGGTGGAATTCCGCGGCTTCGAGAAGTTCTGCGAGGGCCGCCCCTTCAGCGAGATGCCGGCGATCACCGCCCGCATCTGCGGGATCTGCCCGGTGAGCCACCTGCTCGCCTCCGCGAAGGCGGGCGACGCCATCATGGCCGTGGCGATCCCTCCCGCCGCGGACAAGCTGCGGCGCCTGATGAACCTGGGCCAGATCGTGCAGAGCCACGCGCTCAGCTTCTTTCACCTGAGCGCGCCCGACTTCGTCCTGGGCTGGGACACCCCGCCCGCCAAGCGAAACGTCTTCGGCCTGATCGCCGCCGACCCCGCGCTTGCCCGCTCCGGGATCCGGCTGCGCCAGTTCGGCCAGGAGATCATCGAGGCGCTCGGCGGCAAGAAGATCCATCCCGCGTGGGCCGTTCCCGGCGGCGTCCGCAGCGGGCTCGACGAGGAGGGCCGCGGCCGCATCAGGCAGCGGCTGCCCGAGGCGTTCGCGACGGCCGAGGCCGCCCTCACCATCTTCAAGAAGGCCCTGGAGTCCCACCGGGAGGAGGCCCTGATCTTCGGCAATTTCCAGTCGCTCTTCATGGGGCTTGTCGCGGCGGACGGGGGATGGGAGCACCACGGCGGGAAGCTGCGGTTCACGGACAGCACCGGCAGCGTCATCGCGGACCAGATCGAGCCGGCGCGCTACCTGGAATTCCTGGGCGAGTCCGTGCAGGAGGCCTCGTACCTCAAGACACCGTACTTCAAGGCGCTCGGGCTTCCCGGCGGCATGTACCGGGTCGGGCCGCTCGCGAGGCTCAATGTCTGCGAGCGCATCGGGACGCCGCGGGCGGACGAGGAGCTCAGGGCCTTCAAGCAGATGGGCCGGGGCGCGGTCACCTCATCGTTTCTCTACCACTACGCGCGCCTGATCGAGATCTTCGCTGGCCTGGAGGCCATCGAGCGTGCCCTCGAGGACCCCGACCTTGAAAGCGACGATCTGCGCGCCGACGCGGGCGTCAACTCGCTGCGCGGGGTCGGCGCGAGCGAGGCCCCGCGTGGGACCCTGTTCCACGACTACACGGTGGACCGCTCGGGCCTCCTCACGAAGGTCAACCTGATCGTGGCCACCGGCCACAACAACCTTGCGATGAACCGCACGGTCGCGCAGATCGCCCGGCACTACGTGCAGGGCGAGGACATCCCCGAGCCGGTGCTCAACCGGATCGAGCACGGGATCCGCTGCTACGATCCGTGCCTGAGCTGTTCAACCCACGCCGCAGGCCAGATGCCGATGCGGATTCGGCTGGTCGGGCCCCGCGGCAACGTGCTCCGCGAGGTGGTCCGTGGATAGCTACCTGCTCGTCATAGGCTACGGAAACACCCTGCGCCGCGACGACGGCGTGGGGCCCAGGGTCGCGGCCGCGGTCGAGAAGCTCCGCCTCCCGGGAGTGCTCACGATGGCGTGCCCCCAGCTCACCCCGGAGCTGGCCGACCCGCTGTCGCAGGCGGGCGCCGCCGTCTTTGTCGATGCGAGCGTGGACAAGCGGGGACCCGTCCGGATCCGCAAACTGGACCCTTCCGACTCCTCGCAGATCCTCGCCCACGCCGCCGACCCGCGCGTCCTGCTCGCCCTGGCGCGCGACGCCTTCGGCCGCGCGCCGCAGGCGTGGATGCTGACCATCCCGGCCAAGGAGCTGGGATTCGGCGAGCGCCTCTCGCGCCCCGCCAGCGTGGGCCTCAGGGATGCCGTGCGTGCAGTGCGGGCGCTTCACCGCCGACTGCGGGTGCGCCGGCGTGCGAAGGCTCCGGCTGCTTGAAAGCGTCGGGCGCGGTTCGTCCGCAGGTCCATGTGCGGACGTAGATCTGCTCCGGCGTGCCGAACGCCGGCACCTGAATCAGGAGCCCGCGCTGGGCGTACCACTCGAGGAGGGGCTGCGTGCTCTCCTGGTAGACCCGCATCCTCGTGCGGATCGTCTCGGGCTTGTCATCCTCGCGCTGGATCAGCTGCTTGCCGCAGGCGTCGCAGATGCCAGGGCGCGTGGGCGGCTGCATAGTCATGTGGTAGACCGCCTTGCAGCCCGGGCAGACTCTCCTGCCGGCGAGGCGCGAGACGATCTCGTCGATGGGCAACTCGTAGCTGAACACGGCGTCCAGCGCCACCCCCTCGCGGTCGAGAAACTTGGAAAGGGCCTCTGCCTGCGCCACGGTGCGCGGGAAGCCGTCGAGGACGAACCCGCCGCAGCAGCGGAGGCAGCGCCCCCGCTCGCCGACAAGCTCGAGGATGGTCTCGTCCGAGACCAGCGCCCCCGCCTTCATGCTCGCCAGGGCGGCGGTGAGCGCCGGCGTGCGGTCGTTTCCCGCGCAGTCAGCGGCCCGCAGGATGTCCCCCGTCGAAAGGTGGCAGGTTCCAAGGCGGGAGCAGAGAAGCTCGGCCTGCGTTCCCTTGCCCACCCCCGGCGCCCCCAGGAGCACCAGGCGCCAGGGCGATCCCGGTGGCGGATTGGGCGGATTAGCGCAATGCGCCTTGCCGCCGCGCAGCCACGCCATACGGTCAGGTTTGTTCGTCATAAGTTGCAATTCTCCACGCCTGAAGGATTCGGATGTAGTTTGACCTCTCGAAGGCCGCGGGATCGGGGCAGCGCTTGAGGTTCATGGCTCCGCGAAACTCGCTCACGCTCGTGTAGCCGTGGTCGCCCATCCACTGGCTCATGCCGTCCAGAAGCACCGCGAGGAAGCGCGGGCCGTTCTGCAGCAGCGCGGAGACGATCTGCACGGCGTGGGCTCCGGCGAAGAGCGACTTGAGGACGTCCTGCGCGCTGTGCACCCCTCCGGTCGCGGCCAGGGAGCAGCGCACCTGCGGTGAGATGATCGCGAGCCAGCGCAGGCGCATCAGCAGCTCGGAGGTGTCCGACAGGCGCAGCTTCGGCAGCACCTCCATCTCGTCGAGGTCGAGGTCCGGCTGGTAGAACCGGTTGAAGATGACGACGCCGGCCGCCCCGGCGTGCTCGAGCGACAGCGCGAAGTTGGCGGGCGACGTGTGAAACGGCGAGATCTTGACGGCGACCGGGATGCGAACCGAGTCGGAGACGAGGTGCACGATCTCCCGGAGGTCGGCCTCGACCTCGTCGGCCGCGACGGTCGCGCGGGTGGCGAGCTGGTAGAGGTTGAGCTCGATCGCATCGGCACCGGCCGACTCGAACTTCCGCGCATAGTCGATCCATCCGCCCATCCGGGACCCGTTGAGGGACGCGATGACCGGGATGCTGAGCGCCTTCTTCAGCCCCTCGATCTGGCGCAGGTACTGGTCGGGCGCAAGCTGGTACTCGGAGAAGTTGGGGAAGTAGGAGGTCGCCTCCGGGGTGCTCTCGGCCGGCGTCTCGATGTGGTGGGCCAGGGCCCGCAGCTCGACCTCGATCTGCTCCTCGAAGATGGACCTCATCACGACGGCCGCCGCACCTGCGTCCTGGAGTTGGCGGGCGGAGTCGACGCTGTCGCAGAACGGGCCGGCGCCGACGATCAGGGGGTTTTCCAGCTTAAGTCCGAGGTATTCGGTGGAAAGGTTCATGATTGGGCCGGTGGAGGGGTTGTGGTTGGGGGCGCCATCCTGGCCGCCACAGCAATTGTCGCAGGCGGTGCGCCTGCGGACGGCGCGGCGGCCGGGGCTCCCCCGTTGCCGTTGCCGGCAGGGCGCCCCGCAATGCGCTCATAAAAGGCGTAGCGCCGCTTCACCTGCTTCTGCGCGCGCGCCGCCAGCTCCGTCGCCCGGGCCGGCGCGACGTGCTTGAGCATGCTGAACCGGGTCTCGTTGCCCATGAACCGCGTCACGTCCCCCTTGGGGGCCGCGGAGTCGAGCTTGAGCGGCTCTCCCGTGCCGTAGAGCCTCGGGTCGTACCGGAACAGCGGCCAGTAGCCGGTCTCCACCGCGAGCTTTTGCTGCTCGGCCCCCAGGTGCAGCGGGAATCCGTGCGCGATGCAGTGCGAGTAGGCGATGATGAGCGCCGGTCCGTCGTAGGCCATCGCCTCGCGGAAGGCCGTGACGGTCTGGCTGTCCTTGGCGCCGAAGGCAACCTGCGCCACGTACACGTAGCCGTACTGCATGGCCATGAGGGCGAGGTCCTTCTTCGCCACGGACTTGCCGCTGGCGGCGAACTTGGCGACCGCGCCGATCGGCGTGGACTTGGAGGACTGGCCCCCCGTGTTTGAATAGACCTCGGTGTCGAGAACGAGCACCTTGACGTTGGCGCCGCTGGCAAGGACATGGTCAAGGCCGCCGTAGCCGATGTCATAGGCCCAGCCGTCGCCCCCGACCACCCACACCACCTTCTTGACGAAGTCATCGGCCAGCGCCTCGAGCCGGCGGGCATCGGCCCCGTCGAGCGTGCGCAGGATCTCCCTGAGGGCCGCGACGCGCCCGCGCTGGGCGGCGATCCCCTCCTCGGTGCTCTGGTCTGCGGAGAGGAGCGCGTCCTTGAGTCCCGAGTTCGGCAGCCGGCTCTCGATGCGCCCGAGGACGTCCCTCGCGGAACGGGCCCTCTGCTCCATCGCGAGCTGCAGGCCGTAGCCAAACTCCGCGTTGTCCTCGAAGAGCGAGTTCGCCCAGGTCGGCCCGCGGCCGTCCTTGTTCGCGCAGTAGGGCGTCGTCGGCAGGTTGCCGCCGTAGATGGACGAGCAGCCCGTCGCATTCGCGATCACGAGGCGGTCGCCCGCAAGCTGCGTCAGGAGCTTCAGGTAGGGCGTCTCGCCGCATCCCGCGCAGGCGCCGGAGAACTCGAACAGCGGCGTCATGAACTGCGCCCCCTTGACCACGCTCGGGTCGAGCTTAGTGCGGTCCGGGTCGGGCAGGCGCAGGAAGAAGTCCCAGTTGGCGCGCTCGGCCGCGAGCAGCGGCGGCTGCGGCATCATGTCGATCGCCTTGTGCCTCGGGTTGGTCTTGTCCTTCGCGGGGCAGATCTGCACGCAGAGCGAGCAGCCCGTGCAGTCCTCGGGCGCGACCTGGAGCGAGTAGCGCTGGCCGGGAAACTCGGTGGACTTGAAGGCCGTCGAGGCGAACTTCTCCGGTGCGCCCTCCAGCGCCTCCGGCGGGTAGAACTTCGCGCGGATCGAGGCGTGCGGGCAGACCAGCACGCACTTGTTGCACTGGATGCAGACGGACGGATCCCAGACCGGGATCTCGAGGGCGATGTTGCGCTTCTCGAAGCGCGACGTTCCCGTCGGCCAGCACCCGTCCAGCGGGATCGCGCTGACCGGCATGAGGTCGCCCTTGTCCGCCAGCAGCCTGGCCGTGACCTTGCGGACGAACTCGGGCGCCCCGTCGTACGCCGGCGGGACGGTCGCGACCGACCCGGCGTCCGGGGCGGCCGGGATCTTCACCTCGTGGAGCCCTGCCAGGGCGGCGTCGACCGCCGCGAAATTCATCTGCACGATCTGCTCGCCCTTCTTGCCGTAGGTTTTGGCGATCGCCTGCTTGATCTGCGCAACGGCCTCGTCGGGCGGAAGCACGCCGGAGAGCGCGAAGAAGCACGTCTGAAGGACCGTGTTCGTGCGCCTGCCCATGCCTGCCGCGTGGGCGACGCCGGTGGCGTCGATGACGAAGAGCCGCAGTTTCTTGGCGATCAGCGTCTCCTGCCACTCGCGGGGAAGCTTGCTCCACGTCTCCTGTTCCGAATAGGGCGAATTCAGGAGCACGGTGCCACCCGGGGCCGCGTAGCCCAGGATCTCGGCCCTTCCGATGAAGCTGAACTGGCTGCAGGCCACGAACTCCGCCTGCCGGATCAGGTACGGCGCGCGGATCGGCCGCGGCCCGAAGCGAAGGTGCGACACGGTCACCGAGCCCGACTTCTTCGAGTCGTAGACAAAGAACCCCTGCGCGAAGTTGTTGGTCTGCTCGCCTATGATCTTGATGGAATTCTTGTTGGCCCCGACCGTGCCGTCGGCGCCGAGCCCCACGAACACGCACCGCCGGACATCCGGCCGCTCTAGGTCGAATTCGGCGTCGAACGCCAGCGACGTGTGGGTCACGTCGTCGAAGATGCCCACGGTGAAGTGCGCCGGGCCGGCGGGGTCCGACAGGCGCTCGAACACGGCGCGCGCCATTCCCGGCGTGAACTCCTTCGAGCCCAGCCCGTAGCGCCCTCCGCACACGCGCACGGCAGCGGCCCGGGCCCGGTCGCCCTCGGTCAGCGCGCCAAGGACGTTCATGTACAGGGGCTCGCCAAGGGAGCCCGGCTCCTTCGTGCGGTCGAGGACGGCCACCTCCCTCGCCGTGGCCGGCAGGGCCGCCAGGAACGCCTTCACGCTGAAGGGGAGGAAGAGGCGCACCGCGACGACCCCGACCTTCTCGCCCCGCGCCACCAGCCAGTCGACGGTCTCCTCAATCGTCTCGACCGCGCTGCCCATCGCAACCACCACGCGCTCCGCCTGCGGATGGCCATGGTAGTCGAAGAGGTGGTAGGAGCGGCCGGACGCCGTCGCCAGCATGTCCATGGACGCCTGCACGGCCTCCGGAAGGACGTCATAGAACCGGTTGACCGCCTCGCGGCCCTGGAAGTAGACGTCGGGATTCTGGGCGGTCCCGCGCAGGGTCGGGTGGTCGGGCGTCATGGCCCGGGAGCGGAATTCCGCGATGTCCTTCTCGTCGACGACGGAGCGAAGGACCCTGTCCGAAAGCAGCGCCAGCTTCTGCACCTCATGGGACGTCCTGAAGCCGTCGAAGAAGTGGATGAAGGGCACGCGCGTCCTCAGGCTCGCGGCGTGCGAGACCAGGGCGAGGTCGTGGGCCTCCTGGGCCGAGTTGCTGCAGATGAGCGCGCAGCCGGTGGCGCGGCAGGCCATGACATCCTGGTGGTCGCCGAAGATCGACAGGCCCTGCGCGGCGAGGGCCCGCGCGCTGACGTGCACCGTGAACGGGAGCAGTTCGCCCGCGATCTTGTAGAGGTTCGGGATCATCAGCAGCAGCCCCTGCGAGGCCGTGAAGGTCGTCACGAGGGCGCCGCCCAGGAGCCCCCCGTGGACCGCGCCCGCCACGCCCCCCTCGGACTGCATCTCGACGATGCGGGGCACCTGCCCCCATAGGTTCGGCCGGTCGGCCGCCGCCCATTCGTCGCAGAACTCCGCCATCGGGGACGACGGGGTGATCGGGTAGATCGCGACCAGCTCATTCAGCCTGTAAGCGACCGAGGCAACGGCTTCATTGGCATCACACGTAACATACTCCAGGGCGGAAGGCATTTTTCCCATGCCACCATGATGCCACTCCAAAGGGGCGCCCACTACGCAGTTATTGCCAATCGCTAGGCGAATATTGCCGGGGCCAATTTTTGGATGTCCAATAACTGCACAGCAATGCGCAATTCATGCGCAGTGCGGCCCCCGGCCTGTTGGTAACGTAGGGCGTCATGAAAACGATACTCGCACCGATCGACCTCTCTGACGCGGCGGCCGGCGTGACATCTGAAGCCCGCGCCCTGGCAGGGATTCTCGGAGGCAAGGTGCACTTGCTGCATGTCGTGCCTCCTCCGGTTGTCATCAACGAATATTCCCCCGAGGCCGAGCGCCTGGCCGACGAGGAGCAGCAGTCCGCCGAGCAGAGCCTCGAGTACTGGCAGCAGAACCTGAAGAACGAGGGCGTGGAGACGGAGATCGCCCTTCGGCACGGCCCCCCCGTCGCGACGATCCTGGACGAGGCGGTCCGCACCAACGCCGACTACGTCGTCATGGGCTCCCACGGCCACGGGGCCCTCTACAATCTGCTGGTGGGCGGCACCGCCTCGGGCGTCATCCAGAAGTCACCCTGCCCCGTCGTCATCGTGCCGACCCAGAAGGCGGTCGCGCACGCAGCCGCAGCCAGCCAACAGTCCTCGTGAAACCCAAGACCAGCACCCTCATTTCGGCCGCGCTCTTCCTGGCCGCCATCCCGGCAGCCCAGGCGCATCCCGGCCATGACCCCGCAGCCGGCCTCGCAGGCGGCTTCGCGCACCCCTTCAGCGGGTGGGACCATCTCCTCGCGATGCTCGCGGTGGGCTTCTGGGCGGCGCAGCAGCGCGCCCCCCGCCTCCTTCCGGCCGCGTTCCTCGCGGCCATGGCGCTCGGCGCCCTGGCCGGCGGCTGGATCGGCCCGGTGCCCGGCCTTGAGCAGGGGATAGCGGCTTCGGTGCTCGTCGCCGGGCTGCTGATCGCCCGCAGGGTGCGCATGCCGGCGGCAGCCGGAGCCGCGTGGGTCGGGGCGTTCGCGCTCATCCACGGGGCGGCCCACGGGGCCGAGATGCCCGCCTCCGCGGGGGCGCTCCCCTACGGTTGCGGCTTCATCGCCGCCACCGCCCTCCTGCTGGCGGCGGGGGTCGCCGCGGGAAACCTGGCCGAGCGGCTGCCCGCCCGCGCCTCACGGGCGCCTGGGTGGCTCATCGCCGCCGCCGGGCTCGCCCTGCTGGCCGCATCGGCCGGAATCAGACCTTAGCACGGAGGTTATGCACGCATGCATGAGGTTGGGATCATGGAATCGGCGATCGAGGCGGTCCTCGCAGAGGCCCGCGGCCACGACGCGACCCGTGTTCACAACATCGTGCTTCGTGTGGGAGCGCTATCTGGAGTGGAACCCGACGCGCTCCGGCTCGCCTTCGATGCTGCAGTGAAGGACACGCCCGCGGCCGGCTCCGGTCTCGAAATCGAGTCGGTGCCGGCACGCGGGCGTTGTCCTGACTGCGACCTGGAGTTCGACGTCGACTCGGACTTCATCTTCACCTGCCCCAAGTGCGCCAGGATATCGGGAGAGCTCGTGCAGGGCCGCGAGCTCGAGCTGGCCCGGATCGAGATGTCATGACCCCGCCGCTGCAAGCCCCCCCCGCGCCTTCCGGAGCAAGGGCCACGCGCACGGTCGAGCTGCGCCTGTCGCTTCTGGAGGGAAACGACCGCCAGGCCGTGGCCAACCGCCGGCGCTTCCGCGAGCTCGGGATGGTCGCGCTCAACCTCGTCTCCTCCCCGGGCTCGGGCAAGACGACGCTCCTCGAGAGGACCCTGTCGGAATTCGGCGCCGCGACGCGGTGCGCCGCCGTGGTGGGCGACCTCGCCACGGACAACGACGCCCGGCGGCTCGGCCGCTCGCGCGCCCCCGTGGCCCAGATCACCACCGGCTCGGCGTGCCATCTCGACGCGGGCATGGTGTCCCGCGCGGTCGACGGGCTCGACCTCGCGGGCGCGCGCATCCTTTTCATCGAGAACGTGGGCAACCTGGTGTGCCCCGCCTCGTTCGACCTGGGCGAGAAGGTGCGGGTCGTCCTTCTTTCCGCGGCCGAGGGCGAGGACAAGCCGCTCAAGTATCCCCCGATCTTCAAGTCCGCCCACGTGGTCCTGCTGACCAAGATCGACGTGGCGGGCGTGCTCGGGTTCGACCTGGACGCCGCGGCTGAGAACGTCAGGCGGATCGCCCCCCAGGCGCGGCTGATCAGGCTTTCCGCGCGCACCGGCGAGGGAATCAAGGAGTGGTACGACCTGCTCGCGGCCCTGGTGACCAAAGGGGAAGGGTGATCCCATGGTCGCCCATGCCTCCAGCCCGCCGGCAAAGCGCGAGCCGTCGGACATGCTCCTGCGCGTGCGCGGCACGGTCCAGGGCGTCGGCTTCCGTCCGTTCGTGCACCAGGTGGCGACCCGCCTTGGCCTGCGCGGCTGGGTGAGGAACGACGCCGAGGGCGTGCTGATCCGGGCCGTGGGCTCCTCCTCGGCCGTGGCCGAGTTCCTCCAGGCGCTCAGGACCGAGGCGCCCGCGGCGGCGCGGGTTCAGGACATCGAGGGCGTGCGCGCCGGGACCCGGGACGACGAGGCCCTGGCCGCGTTCGCGATCGCGCCAAGCGGGCCCGCCGGCATGCCGGCCGCCACGGCCCTTCCGCCGGATCTGGCGATCTGCCCCGACTGCCGCCGCGAGCTTCTCGACCCGCGGGACCGCCGCCACCGCTATCCCTTCATCAACTGCACCCAGTGCGGGCCGCGGTACTCGATCGTCGAGCGCCTGCCCTACGACCGGCCGAACACCACCATGCGCGCCTTCCGGATGTGCCCGCAGTGCGGGGCCGAGTACCTGTCGCCGCGGAACCGCCGCTTCCATGCACAGCCGAACGCCTGCCCGGCGTGCGGGCCGCGCATCACGCTGCGCGCGCCGTCCGGGGAGGGGCTGGGCGGCGAGGCCGCGCTCGGCGAGGCCGTCGCCGTCCTCTCGCGCGGCGAGGTCCTTGCCGTCAAGGGGATCGGCGGGTACCACCTGATGGTCGACGCGGGCAACGACGCCGCGGTCGCCGAGCTTCGCCGGCGCAAGCACCGCGACGAGAAGCCCTTTGCCGTCATGTTTCCCGACATGGAGGCGCTGCGCCTCGCGGCCGAATCCTCAGCTGCCGAGGAGGAGCTCCTCGGCTCACCCGCGGCCCCCATCGTGCTGCTCAGGCGGCGGCCAGCAGCCGCGCTCGCGCCGAGCCTTGCCCCCGGCAACCCGTGGGTCGGCGCGTTCCTGCCGTACTCGCCGCTGCACCTCCTGCTCCTCGCGGCCTTCGGACGGCCCGTCGTCGCCACGAGCGGTAACCTCGCGGAGGAGCCGCTCTGCACCGACTGCACCGAGGCGCACGTACGGCTGGCGGGGATCGCCGGCACGTTCCTCGACCACGACCGGCCGATCGCCCACCCGGTCGACGACTCGGTCGTGCGCGTGTCCGCAGCGGGCCCGGTGCTGCTGCGCAGGGCCCGCGGCTACGCGCCCGCCCCCTTAAGGCTGCCCGGCACGGCCGACGGGAGCTGGCTCTGCGTCGGGGCCCAGATGAAGAGCACGGTCGCGGTCGCGGCCGGCGACCAGCTTGTCCTCAGCCCGCACATCGGGGACCTGGACGCGGCCCCGACCCAGGCCGTCTTCCGCCGCACGGTCGCCGTGCTCGGCGAGATCCACGGCTCGAAGTTCACGCGCGTCGTCTGCGACCGCCACCCCGACTACGCCTCGACGCTCTACGCCAGGGCGACCGGCCTGCCGTGCACCGCGGTGCAGCACCATCTGGCGCACGTCCTGGCCTGCCTCCTCGAGCACCACCGCAGGGCGGACGGAGTCCTCGGCGTTGCCTGGGACGGCACGGGCTTTGGCGAGGACGGGACGGTCTGGGGAGGGGAATTCATCCTGCTCCGCAAGGGGGAGGCCCTGCGCTTCGCCCGCGTGCGCCCCTTCCGCCTTCCCGGCGGCGAGGCCGCGATCCGCGACGGGCGCCGTGTCGCGCTCGGGCTCGCCCACGCGGCCGACAGGACGGCCTTCCTGCCGCTTGCCAGGCGGCTCGGCTTCACGGAGAACGAGAGCGGGCTCCTCGACACCATGCTCGAGCGCGGCGTCAACTCGCCCTTCGCGAGCAGCGCGGGCCGCCTGTTCGACGCGGCGGGCGCGCTCCTCGGGATCGGCACCCACAACCAGTTCGAGGGCCAGATCCCCCTGGCGCTCGAAGCGGCCGCCTCCTTCCACTGCGGCCCGGCCGCGACCCTGCCCTTTCCGCTTCGGCCGGTCATCCACGGGGGCGGGGCCTGCGCCGAGCTCGACTGGGAGCCGCTCATCGCCGCCCTCGGCTCGGGCCGCGCCAAGGGCATCGACCCTTCGGGGCTGGCCGCCTCGTTCCATCAGGCGCTCGCGGACGGGATCGTCGCCGCCGCACGCGCGGCCGGCGCCGGCACCGTGGCGCTCAGCGGCGGCTGCTTCCAGAACGCCCGCCTTCTCGAGCTCGCGTCGGCCGGGCTTGCGTCCGCGGGATTCGAGGTGCTGATCCCGCGCGAGCTCCCTCCAAACGACGGCGCGATCGCCGCCGGCCAGGCACTCGGCGCCCTCTGGAACCTCACAAGCGTAAAGCTGCCCTAGCCGCCATGTGCCTCGCCGTTCCAGGAAAACTTCTCGACACCCAGGGTGATGACCTGGAGCGCAGCGGCCGCGTGAGCTTCGGCGGGATCATCAAGGTGGTGAGCCTCGCCTGCACGCCCGAGGCGCAACCCGGGGACTACGTGCTCGTGCACGTCGGCGTCGCGATCGCCGTCGTCGACGCGCAGGAGGCCGAGGAGACCTTCAGGTATCTTCGCGCCATGGGGGACCTGGAAGGGCTTGAACCCGAGCCGGCCGCGCCGGCGGCCCCGCCATGAAGTTCGTCGACGAATACCGCGACGCCGCGCTTGTGCGCAGGCTCACGGAGGCCATCGCCCGCACCGCGACGCGCCCGTGGACCGTGATGGAGATCTGCGGCGGCCAGACCCACGCGATCGTGAAGTACGGCCTGGACGAGCTCCTGCCTCCCGGCGTCACCCTGGTGCACGGGCCCGGCTGCCCGGTCTGCGTGACCCCGGCCGAGATGATCGACCAGGCGGTCGCCCTGGCGCTCCTGCCCGGCGTCACGCTCTGCTCCTTCGGCGACATGCTCCGGGTGCCCGGCTCCGGCGTCGACCTCCTGACCGCCAAGGCCAGGGGGGGCGGCGTCCGGATGGTGTATTCCCCGCTGGACGCCGTGGAGCTCGCGCGCGCGAATCCCGCGCGTCAGGTCGTCTTCTTCGCCGTCGGCTTTGAGACCACCGCGCCGGCGAACGCCATGGCCGTGCTGCGCGCGGAGCGCCTGGGCCTCGCCAATTTCTCGTTGGTGGTCTCCCATGTCCTCGTGCCGCCGGCCATGCGGGCGATCCTCGGGGCGCCCGGCAACCTCGTGCAGGGGTTCCTCGCGGCGGGCCACGTCTGCGCGGTCATGGGCACCGACGAGTATGGGCCCATCGCCCGGGAGTTCAGAGCGCCGATCGTCGTGACGGGCTTCGAGCCGGTGGACATCCTCGAGGGACTGCACCGCTGCCTCCGCCAGCTGGAGGCCGGCACGGCCGAGGTTGAGAACGCCTACGCCCGGGTGGTGCGCCCGGAGGGCAACCGGCCCGCCCGCGCCATCGTCGAGCGGGTGTTCGAGGTGGTCGACCGCAACTGGCGCGGCCTGGGCTCCATCCCCGCCAGCGGCTGGGGCCTGCGCGAACGCTTCGCCGCCTACGACGCGGCGCGCCGGTTTGGCCTGCAACCCGCGGCGGCCGCGCCCGCCGGCGAATGCATCAGCGGCGAGATCCTCAGGGGCCTCAAGAAGCCGCTGCAATGCCCCGCCTTCGGCACACGATGCACCCCGGAGCACCCGATCGGAGCCCCAATGGTCTCAAGCGAGGGCGCCTGCGCCGCCTATTACCGCTATCGCCTCCGCGGCCGCGCCGAAAGCGCGGCCTGACCCGCGGTCAGGCCTTCGGCTGCTCGGGAGTCTCTTCCTTCTTGTCGCAGCAGCAGGCGAGCATTCCCAGCCATATGCTGAGCGCGAGCGCCACCACGGCCGCGATCAGGCTCCACATGCGGCCGAACGGTTGGCTTCCGATCATCACCGCGAACGGGTGCACAAGACGAAACAGGTGCGCCAAAGCGACCAACATGAACACGACGCTGGCGACCATCAGACCCATCTTTTGAGGCTTCATATATTTTCTATCCTGTCTTGGGGTTATTTCTCTTCCTGTACCTTGACCTAGCAAATTCGGGGAAGCTGCTCGCCGCTGAGCCGGCTGAGGATCCGCTCGGCACCGACCTGCCTGCGAAGCATGACCTCGCCGGACGCAGAGTCCCGCACGCGGCCGATGATCGCGGGCGGACCGCCCGGGGCCGAGCGGGCGAGGACGGCGAGCGCGGCGAGCGCGGAGCGTTCCGGGACAAAGCAGATGAAGCGCCCCTCGTTGGCAACATAAAGCGGGTCGAGCCCCAGGATCTCGCAGGCGCCGCGCACCTCCTCGGTGACCGGGACCGACCGCTCGTCGACCGCGATCTCAAGCCCGCGGGTCTCGGCCAGCTCTATCAGAGCCGTCGCCAGCCCGCCTCGGGTGAGGTCCCGCATGCAGTGCACCTCAAGGTACTCGGCCAGGAGCGCGGCCACCGGTTCCACCAGGGGCGCGCAATCGCTTTCAATCGCGCCCTCGAAGGCCATGCCCTCGCGCACCGCCATGACGGCCATCCCGTGGCGGCCGATGTCCCCGCTCAGGATCACGACGTCGCCCGCCTCGATTCTCGCGGGCCCGATGCTGACGCCCTCGTCGACCAGCCCGACGCCCGAGGTCGTCACGTAGAGCCCGTCGCCCTTGCCGCGCTCGACGACCTTTGTGTCGCCGGTGACAATCGAGACCCCCGCCGCGTCTGCTGCCGCCTTCATGGACGCCACCACGCGCCTGAGCACATCGATCGGCACGCCCTCCTCCAGGATGAAGGCGGCGCTCAGCCAGAGCGGACGGGCCCCGCACATCGCGAGGTCGTTCACCGTGCCGAAGACCGCCACCTTGCCGATGTCACCGCCGGGGAAAAAGAGAGGGCTCACGACGTGCGAGTCGGTCGTGAAGGCCAGGCGCTCGCCGCCGGTCCGAAGCAGGGCGCCGTCATGCCTGCAGTCGAGGGCGGGATTGGAGAACGCCGGCCGGAAAATCTTGTCGAGCAGCTCCTCGGTCAGCCGGCCGCCGCCGCCATGGCCGATCGTTATCTCGGACCGCTCCAAAATCGGCACCGGGCACTCGAGCACGCCGCTTGCGGCGTGCGGATCACCGGCCCGGGCTGGAGTATTGCTTGCCGTGACCATGGAGGATCGCCGTTGCCGCAATTATCGCTCCACGGTGAATCCAATGCTGCGCGCACGTTGCCGAAGGCTGCGCAATTTTTGCCCGGGCATGAAGGGGGCCGCTTGGGGCCGGTCCCATGGGTCGGCGGCCCAATCTCCTTCCATCAAGGATGCATGTACTTTGTCCACCAATAACATATAAAATACTTGAATCCTTTGGCCCAGGACCCTCCCGCCCGCGGTCACGCCGGGATTGATTCGAACCTGCCGCGGCGGGTAAATTGGCGGGAATGCAGGGCCAAAGCGCGTCTCCGCCATCCCGCTTCCGACTCTTGTGGACGGCGGCGCTGATCCTCGGGCTGTCCCTCGCGTGCTACTGGCCCGCGCTTCGCGGGAGCCTTATCTGGGATGACGACGCCCACATCACCAAGCCCGAGCTGCGTTCGGCGGCGGGACTCTGGCAGATCTGGTCCGACCCGCGGGCCACGCAGCAGTACTATCCGCTGCTCCACAGCGCTTTCTGGATCGAGCACAGGCTGTGGGGGGATGCCACCCTCGGCTACCATCTCGCGAACGTGCTCGAGCATGCCGCCGCGGCGCTCTTGCTGGTCCTCATCCTCCGGAGGCTCCGCGTCCCCGGCGCGTGCCTGGCGGGGATCGTCTTTGCCGTCCACCCGGTCTGCGTCGAATCCGTCGCATGGATCTCCGAGCAGAAGAACACCCTGTCGCTGGTCTTCTACCTGCTGGCAGCGCTCGCCTACCTGAGGTTTGACGGGGAGCGGGAGAAGCCCGCGGCCGGCCGCTTCTACTTCCTGGCCACGCTGCTTTTCGCATTGGCCCTTCTCACGAAGACCGTGACCGCGACGCTTCCCGCGGCGCTCCTGGTCGTGTTCTGGTGGCAGCGCGGCCGCCTCGGCTGGCGCCGCGACGTCGCTCCCCTGCTCCCCTGGTTCGTCCTCGCGGCCGCGGGCGGGCTCCTCACCTCCTGGGTGGAGCGCACGCTGATCGGGGCGCAGGGAGCGGAGTTTGACCTGACGCTGGTGCAGCGCTGCCTCCTGGCCGGCCGGGTGGTCTGGTTCTACCTGGGCAAGCTCCTCTGGCCGGCAAATCTCATCTTCATCTATCCCCGCTGGGATGCGAAGGCGCAGGCCCTTGGCTGGTCCGGATACCTCGCGGCGGCCGTTCTGGTGACCGCGGGCCTCTGGCTTCTGCGCCGGCGCATGCGGGGCCCGCTTGCGGCGTGGCTCCTCTTTGCGGGCTCGCTCTTCCCGGCGCTTGGGTTCTTCAACGTCTACCCCTTCCTCTTCTCCTATGTGGCCGACCATTTCCAGTACCTGGCCAGCATGGGGATCATCGCCGCGGCCAGCGCGGGCGCGGCGCTCCTCCTCGACCGGGTCCCGCCGCCCGTCCGGGCCGCCGGGCCGTGGGCTGCGGCGGCGCTGGTCGCGTTGCTGGCCGTGCTCAGCAATGCGCAGAGCCGGATCTACGCGGACCAGCCCACGCTCTACAGGGCGACGATTGAGCGAAATCCCGCGTGCTGGATGGCCCACAACAACCTTGGCCTCTGGTATGAGGGCCGCGGAGACCTTGGTGACGCCGTAAGCGAATACCAGGAGGCCATCCGCCTGAAGGAGGATTTCGCGTCGGTGCACAACAACCTGGGCGGCATCCTGCGGAAGATGCCCGGCCGGGCGGACGACGCGTTCGCCCACATCCAGGAGGCCCTGCGCCTGCAGCCGGACTTCCCGGAGGCGCACAGCAACCTCGGCGTGTGGTACGAGGACCGCGGGGACCTTGCGAACGCCGTTGCCCAGTTCGAGGAGGCGCTGCGCGAGAATCCCCGCTACGCCACGGCGCACAACGACCTCGGCAGCGTCCTCGGGATGATGCCCGGCCGCCTTGGGGACGCCGTCGCCCATATCCAGGAGGCCCTGCGCCTGCAGCCCGGCTTCGCCGAGGCGCACAACAACCTGGGAAGCGCCTGGATGAGCACGCCAGGCCGGATCGATGACGCCATCGCCGAGTACCAGCAGGCCGTGCGGATCCGGCCGGACTTCGCCGAGGCGCACAACAACCTCGCGAACGCGCTCCTCAAGGCGCCCGACCGGCTGAACGAGGCGGTCGCCGAGTTCGAGGAGGCGTTGCGGCTGAGGCCCGACTACGGCGAGGCGCACAACAATCTTGGCCTCGCCCTCAACGCCCAGGGGCGGACGGGCGAGGCCGTCGCCCACTACAAGGAGGCGCTGCGGCTGATGCCGGGCCATCCCGAGATCCACTTCAACATCGCCCTGGCGCTCCTGCGCACGCCGGGCGGCGAGGGCAAGGCGGCCGAGCACCTGGAGGCGTTCCTTCGCGTCGCACCCGACAACGAGCGGGCACGGCAGCTCCTTGCCAGGATCCGGGCGACCGCGCAGTGAGACGGGGCCCACGGGAGACGCCCGCGCCTAAAAGTGCCACCCCAGGCTCGCCATCGGGCCCACGGCGGTCAGCCCCGGATTGACGTGGTTCAGATCGGTGTTCGAGACATGCTGGAAATACACGCCGACCGAGCCGCTCAGCCTGTCCCTGAGCATGAATCGCACCCCTGGATAGACGAGCCAGCTGAAGTTGAAGTCCTCGCCCTGCCCTCCCCTGACCGCATGGCCCTTGCTGTCGAGCCAGCCGACACCGCCGCCGGCCGAGAAGAAAAGGGCGCGCGTCCTCCGCCTGTCCCACCATTCCATGATTCCCGACGCGGCGCCGCCCACGAAGTGGTGCTCGGGGCCCATTGAGATCGGCTCAACGAGAAGGCTGAAGCGGTTGCGGATCACCAGGTCGCCCCCCGCGAGCGGGCGAACGGTGCCTATCCGGGTGCTCTCCACCGTCACAAGCTGGGGCAGCACGGTGTAGGCAAGCGGCGACGCCAAGCTCGTCAGGTGCCAGAGCACCCCGGTCTCCGTGTTGACCTCCCAGTGCTCGGTCGGGTCGTAGGGCTGGGCGGTCGTCGCGTCCCCGTCCGCGAACGCGAAGGGCGCGGCCATCGCGGCAACCACGGAGACTGCCCACATGAATCGCATCCGGCGACACTTGGGGCGGCCGGGGGCCGAAACAAGCGCGCAAAGCCGGAAAGTCACGGCCGCCGGAATCCAAACCCGAGGGGTTTCCGCGGGCAGACCCGAGTAAAACGGGGATTTGACGCGGCCATTCAAGTGACGAATACCCGACCCGCTTCAGGTTCGGGAATAGACTCCGGGATGCTTTTCGTTAATAGTGTGCGCCGAGCCGGAAAAGCGGCCAACCCCACCCCCTTATGAAGGATACCTACCTTCCCTCTGAACTGCGGAACTTCGCCGTTGTCGGCCATGCCTCCGCCGGCAAGACGATGCTCTGCGAGGCGATGCTCATGTGCAGCGGCAGGATAGGGCGGATGGGCACGATCGCCGCCGGAACGACGGCATCCGACTACCACGCCAGCGAGCAGCAGCACCAGTTCTCGGTCCACGCCTCGCTGCTCAACACCGAGTGGCAGGGCAAGAAGTTCAACATCGTCGACACCCCCGGCTACGCGGACTTTATCAGCGAGGGCATCGGCGCCCTGCGCGTCGGGGACTTCGCGCTCGCCGTCATCAACGCCGCACACGGGCTCGGGGTCGGCACCGACGCTGTGTGGGACTACGCGACGCACTACGGCCTGCCGAAGATCATCGCGGTCAACGCGCTCGACAAGCCGAACACCGACTTCGACGCCGTGCTTGCCGGGGCCCGGGAGCACTTCGGGAGGACTGTCTTCCCGATGACGCTGCCGCTCGACGCAGGACCCGGCTTCAGCCGGGTCCTCGACGTTTTGCGCAACGAGGTCATCACCTACAAGCCGGGCGGAAACGGCGCCTACAAGGAGGAGACGGCGGACGGGGAGCTGGCCGAGCGCGTGCACGAGCTGCATCGCCAGCTGATGGAATACGTCGCCGAATCCGACGACGCGCTCATGGAGAAGTTCTTCGCGGAGGGCGTCCTCGGCGAGGAGGAGATCCGGGCGGGCCTCCACAAGGCGGTCCAGAACCAGGTGTTCATTCCCCTCTTCGCCGTTTCGGCGGAGCGCAACGTGGGCGTCGCCCGCCTCATGGACTTCATCGCGAAGTTCGGCTCATCGCCCGAGGACAGGGCCGACGTGCCCGCCCGCGACGGGAGCGGACTTCCCTGCACGGTGTCGCTCACCCGGCCGGAGCCGGTCGCCTACATCTTCAAGACGATGAACGAGCCGGGCGTCGGCGAGATGTCCCTCTTCAGGATCTACTCGGGGAGCGTCCGCACGGGCGAGGAGCTCTTCAACCGCACCCGCCAGGTGAACGAGCGCCTGGGGCAGCTCTACATGCTGAACGGCCGCGAACGCGTGCCGGTCGCGACGCTCAAGGCGGGCGACTTGGGCGCCGTCGTCAAGCTGCGCGAGGCCCGGACGGGCGACACCCTGTGCAGCCCCCGCTTCATCGTGGAGCTGCCGAAGGTGGAGTACCCCCATCCCAACATCCACATCGCCCTGCACCTGCGCGCCAAGGGGGACGAGGACAAGCTCGCGGTCGGCCTCGCCACGCTCCAGCAGGAGGATCCCACGTTCCGCTCCCGGGTCGACGAGGAGGTGCACCAGACGATCATGTCGGGCCAGGGCGAGATCCACCTGCAGGTGATCGTCGAGCGGCTGGCCCGCCGGTTCGGCGTCAACGTCGAGCTCGAGGAGCCCCGCATCGCCTACCGCGAGACCATCCGCGGGCGGGCCGAGTCCCGCTACCGGCACAAGAAGCAGACCGGAGGGGCCGGGCAGTTCGCGGAGGTGTGGATGCGGGTCTCCCCCGGCGCCCGCGACAGCGGCGTCGTCTTCACCGAGTCGCTCGTCGGCAACGACGTCGACCGCGTGTTCGTCCCGTCGGTTGAGAAGGGCGTGCGCACGGTCGCCAACGAGGGCGTCCTCGCCGGCTACCGGATCGTCGACGTGGTGGTCGACTTCTACGGCGGCAAGATGCACCCGGTGGATTCGAAGGACATCGCCTTCCAGGTCGCCGGCTACCACGCGTTCAAGGAGTCGTTCACGAACGCGTCCCCGTGCCTCCTGGAGCCCATCTACACGGTCACCATCACGACCCCCGAGGACTACGTCGGCACCGTGCTGGGCGACCTCTCGTCGCGCCGCGGGCGCATTCTTGGGATCGACTCGGACGGCCATTTCCAAGTGATCCGCGCCACGGTTCCCTACAAGCAGCTGGCCCACTACACGACCACCGTGCGTTCACTGACGAGCGGCCGGGGCCGCTACGCGGAGAACTTCAGCCACTATGAGGAAGTCCCCACCGACCAGGTCCAGGCGATCCTCGCCGAGGCCAAGGCGCGGCGGGAGGCGCTGGCCGCGGCCAAGTGATCCGGGGGGTCTTGCAGGGCGTGCGCCCGGCCGGCGCTCCACAGGGGCCCCGCTCGGGCCGCGGCGCCTACGCCGGCGTTGCGTCTCCGACCCTCACGGGTGGAGCAGGTCCACGAGGTAGGATTTCCACACCGCGGCATGCGTGTGGGTCCCGTGGCCGTAGGTGGCATCGCTCGCCGGGATGACGACCGCCCTGCCGTACGGCACCCGTGTGATCTCCCGCTCGAGGATTCCAAGCTCGGGGGGATTGATAAGGTCGTCGGCGGAATTCACGGCAAGGAGCCGGGCACGGATCTTCCCCAGGTCCGGCCCGGGGTTGTAGTCGCGCGACGCGGACACGGCGTACAGGAGGTCGTTTGCATCTCCGATCGCGACGTCGTGGTCCACGGTGCGGTCAAGGACCGCGTCGGCCTCGCCAAGGGTCGGCATCTCCTTCTGCCTTCGGACCGGGTTGCTGCCCATGAAGAAGAGTATCTCCTCGGCGGCGCGAAGTCCGGGCGGCTGCGCCGTGTACTCGCCTCCCTTCCATGACGGGTCGTTGCGGATCGAGTCGATCACCGCCCGCCGCCAAACCCGGTTGCGCCCCGATATCTGCGTCGGCACGCTCGCGAGCGGCATCAGCGCGTCCATGAACCCGGGGTACCGCTCGCCCCAGACCCATGTGTGCATGCCCCCCATCGACGTCCCGAGCACCAGGAGGAGATGGTCCACGCCGAGCCCCTCGGCCAGGAGCCGGTGCTGGGCGTCCACCATGTCGGCATAGCCGTAGGCAGGAAAGCGGGCGTGCAGGCCGTCGCTCGGCTTTGACGACCCGCCGTGGCCGATCCCGTCGGGGATCACGATGAAATGGGTCGCGGCGTCGAGCGGCTGCCCGGGGCCGAACAGCTCGCCTGCGAAAACGGCGTTGATGAAATTCGCCCCGGAGCCCCCGGTGCCGTGCAGGATCAGCACCGCGTTGGTCGCCGTCCCTCCGGGACCGCGCTCCAGGCGCCCAAGGAACCTGTAGTGGATGCGAAGGGCCGGAAGGTTCTCGCCCGACGCGAACCTGAAATCCCTGATCACATAGTCGGCCACGGACGGGGCCGGATAGTCCCCCGCCCGTGCGACGAATCCCGCGACGCAGGCCAGCACGAGCGGCGCCGAAAGCCATGTCTTCTTCATCCCGGAATTACGCACGGCCCGGAGCGCGTCCCGCAATCCCAAAGCTCACGCGGAAGCCGGCCTGCCGAATTCCCGGGCCCTCCCCGCCAGGACGGGGACTTGACGCTCCTCCTGGGTGAGGGACGCAAGCCTCAGCGCCTGCCACACCCACCCGCTCGGAAGCCCGGCGAAAGGCAGCCGGCCCAGCGCCAGGCAGCGCCGAAGGACCTCGGGGCGTTCACGGAACCGGCGGGCGTAGCAGCACGCATTGCGGTAGGTGAAGAACCTGGCCAGCCATCGGCCGGCGCGCGGATACGAAGGGAACTGCTCCGCGGCGATCCTCAGGCGCAGCAGGTGCGTGAGCCCCAGCATCCTGGCCCAGACCCGCTCGGTCCACTGTCCGGGTGCCACGCGATAGAACGCCCCGATCGCGCGGACCACGCTGATCCGGCCCGCGCATCCCAGCCGATACCAAAACTCGTAGTCGGCGATCGGCCCCCACTGCTCGTCAAATCCGCCCAGACGCAGGGCGACATCCCTGCGAACGAGGACTCCCGGAAACGGGGTCATCGAGCTTTTCAGGAAGTGCCGCGGCGGATAGGCGGCGACGGGCGGGGCCACGTAAGGCCGCTTGGCCTGCGGAGCGACGGGCCCCCTTGACGTCATCGTGCAGACCGCGACGGATTCGGAGCAGAGGTGCGGGAGCACGCATTCCAGGTACCAGGGATAGAGCGCATCGTCCTCATGAAGGACCATGACCCATGTGCCGCGGGCCAAACTGAGGCACCGGTTCCAGTTCCCGACGGCGCCCAGGGTCTGCGGGTTCCGCGAGTACTGTATGGGCCCCCAGGCGTGCCGCTTCACGAGCTCGCGGGTCTCCGTCATCCTGAGGTCATCGCAGACGATCACCTCCAAGGGGACGCGGACCGTCTGAGCGGCGATGCTCGCCAGTGTCTCCGCGAGCATGGCCGGCCGGTTGTAGGCCGGCACCGCTATCGTAATCAGGGGCGGTTCAGCCCATCGACGCAGCCGCTGGGCTGGGTCAACAGGTAATGTCGGGCTGAGGGACCTCGGCATGATGAATCGCCTCAAAAGACGATCCGGTGACGGAAAGGTTTCCGCATTTAACACATTTAATCCTCGCGGCGGATTCACGCGCGGTCCTCGCGCGCGATGGCCCGTGGAGCGCACCGGGCTGCCCCCACGATGGACGAACCCTCCCTTTGGCGGAACCTTTTCCGTCGGGGGTGCGTCTCGCCAGACCAGAACCTCGAGACGGGCAATACCACCCCTGTGCCGAAACCGGTTCACCCCCCTTTTCCCGACTACGCCATGTCCCTTGCAGACAAGGTTCTTGATGGTATTGTGCTTGATGCCCATTCGGTCTGGCGGTTGCCCGGACTGGAGAGATTCGGCTATACGGACGGGAAATCCCAAGAGCGGTACCTGCACGAGGTGCTTCGGAAGGCCTCCGATTTGGGCTCCGATTCCTACGAGCTGGAGCGCGCCATCCGGAACTGGGTCACCGACTACCACCTGTCGAGGAAGCGCTCCCGGCTCCTGCGCGGGTTCGCCTTCGACAGGTCTAATAAGGTCCTGGAGGTCGGTTGCGGTTGCGGCGCGATCACCCGCTATCTCGGGGAAACCTTCGACGACGTCGTCGCCGTCGAGGGAAGCCCGGCGCGCGCGACGCTCGCGCGCATGCGGACCCGGGACATGCCCAACGTCTCCGTCCTGTGCGCCCCGTTCCAGAACGTCCGGTTCAGCTGCCGATTCGACATCATCTTCTGCATCGGGGTCTTCGAGTACTCCAAGATCTTCGTCGACGGGCCCGACCCCTTCGCCTCGGTGCTTCGCCACTTGGCGGGCCTGCTGGCGCCGGGCGGGGCCGTGATCCTGGCGATCGAGAACCAGTTCGGACTCAAATATTTCGCGTCGAGCGCGGAGGACCACAACGCCATCATGTTCGACGGCATTGAGGGCTACCCGCGCCAGGACCTGCACAGGACCTTCGGCTACAGGGAGCTCAGGGACCGGCTGACGAGACACCTCGGCCCAACCCGGTTCTACTTTCCCTACCCCGACTACAAGCTGCCGTCGTGCGTCGTTTCGGAGGAGGCCTTCGGCAAGGTGAACCTTGCGGAAATGATCGGGAACTTCGCCCCCCGGGACTACTCCAAGGCGCGCACGCCCGCATTCGACCAGCGGCTCGTCCTCATGGAGCTCGCCAAGAATGACATGCTGCACCTCTTCTCGAACTCGTTTCTGGTCGTCGCTGGCGACACAACCGGGAAACGCGCAGCATTCGACGGCCTGGGAATCCTGTTCAGCGACCGCCGGACGAGGGAGTTCCAGACGGAGGCGAGGATTTCCGAGCACATCGACGGAAGCGTGTGGATCTCAAAGCGCCGCACGGGATCAGGAGTCTCCGGCGACGGGATTATCAGGCTGTATGGGTATGAGGAGCGATGGCTGGCATCCGATTCCGTGAAGATGCAGGTGCTCAAGAAGGCAAAACGTAGAAAGATCACCTTCGGCGAACTGTTTGAGCCGTGCGCCCTCTGGATGCAGAAGATGCAGTCCCTCGGCACGGTGAAGTCGGGTGAGCTCGTGGTGGACGGCAGGTATGTCGACTGCAGCTGGGCAAACTCCTTCATTCAGAATGGCGAATGCGTGTTCATCGACAACGAATGGGTGTGGAAGGGCGACATCAGGGTGAACGTGCTGATCGTCAGGAACGCGAATTATCTCCTGAATGAGATCCGGGGCATGCGCGACCTGAACCCCCAGCTTTCAGAAGGCGGGACGAAATCGCTGGTCGCGAGAATCGGCCGGGAGCTCGGGGTGGAGATAACAGCAAGGGATTGGGACGATTTCTGGACGCTGGAGGCCGCGTTCACCCAGATTGTGACGGGCGGAAAGGGAAGGTGGAGGGATCGCGCCCTCGAGAAGATCAGGCGGGCGCTCACGCCGCGCCTGGACGCGTGACCCGTCGGGGTCCTAAAATACGATGCGGCGAATGCCTATGGCAATCGTGACCGTGTTGGTTCGTCCATAGGACGGCTGCCAGACCGCGGCGACGACAGAGGATGCGGCAATGTTTGCATCCTTCGTGACGATTGGCAGCAGGTGAATCCTGGCAGCTGGACTCCCTCGCCCGCCGGATTGCGCTCCCCGCCAGGGATCGCCTAGCTAGGCGGCATGGAGGACGTCGTCGGTCTTCTCACCCGGCTCTTCACCGAGCCTCCCGCGTGCTATCTTTCGTGGCCGGCGGCGGCGATGGTCGTGGGCACGTTGGTCGGGATGCTGTCGCAGGGTTCGGCTGCCCGGCTCGCCCTGGTGCCTCGGACCGGGGGCGGGCTCCTCGGGATCATCACGGCGCCGTTCATCCACACGGGCCTTTCGCATCTGGCCGCCAATCTGCCGCCGTTCCTCGTGCTGGGAGCGCTCGTGCTTCGCCGCGGAGAGCAGCAGTTCCTCGGAGTCGCGCTGGCGATCGCGCTCGGGCAGTCGGCCCTGCTCTGGATCTTCGGAAGGCGGGCGGCGCATGTGGGCATGAGCGGCGTCATCTTCGGCTTTCTCGGCTACCTGCTTGCGCTTGCATGGTTCACGCGGACCACGACCGACCTCTTGGTGGCCGCCGCCGTGCTCCTCTTCTACGGAAGCATGCTGGCCGGCGTGGCGCCGGCTCGCAATGGCACCTCATGGGACGGGCACCTGTTCGGGCTCATCGCCGGCCTCGGTACGGCGTGGTTCCGGTACCGCGCCTGAATCCCCGGGCGCGGCCACGCCCCGCTCAGGCCCCGGGTTCCGTGATCGCGAGCCGCGAGGGCTTCGCCACCCGGTCCCAGTCGGCGGCGGACATGATGATGGAATCCGTGACGCTGCCCGCATTGAAGGCCACCGTCGGGTAGACCTGGCCGATCGCCACGTCGGCCGTCAGCTCAAAGGGCAGGATCGGCTGCCCGAACGGGGGCACCGCGCCGGGAACCAGGCCCGTCTGGGCCAGAAGCTCCTCCTTGGAGGCGAAGCGAAGCCGGTCGAGGCCCAACTGCCGCTTCACGGATGCCGAATCCAGCCGCCTGTCCCCTGGCAGCACGAAGAGCCGGAACGTGTCGTCGGCCTTGAGCAGCAAGGCCTTGGCGCCGCTTCCGATCGGCTCGCCCCGGACGCGCGCGGCGTCCGCGGAGGTCGGCGTCGGCTCATGGTGCAGCTGGCGGAAGCTGACCCCGGCCTCCGTCAGGAAGCTCACGATGCGGTCGTGAACGGGAAGGTCGCTGCTCATGGCAGCGGTGGTACCATCCCGATACCGGCGATGCGACGCATTTCGAGGTGAGGGCTCCCGGCGGCCGAGTCGGGATTGATCTGGAGCTCTACGGGAGGGTAAGGTGGAAGCATGCAGGCTGATGGCCCGCCCCAACCCTCCCGCGCCGGCCCCTGGGGGACCGCGGCGCTCATTATCGCGCTCTCGCTCGCATGCTACTGGCCGGCGCTGCACGGGGACCTCGTGTGGGACGACGACGCCCACGTCACGCGGCGCGGGCTGCAGTCGCTCTCGGGACTGCTGCAGATCTGGACCAACCTTCACGCCACGCAGCAGTACTATCCCCTGCTCCACAGCGCCTTCTGGCTGGAGCATGGGTTCTGGGGCGACGCGACGCTCGGCTACCACCTCGCCAACGTGCTCCTGCACGCCGCGTCCGCCTTCCTGCTGGTCGTCGTCCTCAGGCGGCTCATGGTCCCCGGGGCGTGGCTCGCCGGGCTCCTCTTCGCCGTTCATCCGGTCTGCGTCGAATCCGTCGCCTGGATCTCGGAGCAGAAGAACACCCTCTCGCTTGTCTTCTACCTGCTGGCGGCGCTGGCGTACCTGTGGTTTGACAGGGTCCGGGAGGAGCCCGGCGCCAGGCGGGCCTATGCGCTGGCCTGCGCTCTGTTCGTCTGCGCCCTCCTCACAAAGTCGGTGACCGCCACGCTGCCGGCCGCACTTCTGGTCGTCTTCTGGTGGAAGAACGGCCGGCTCCTCTGGCGCCGGGACGTGACGCCGCTCGTCCCGTGGTTCGCGGTCGCGGTCGCAAGCGGGCTCTTCACCTCCTGGGTCGAGCGCACGATAGGCGGGGCCGAGGGCGGGGAGTTCAGCCTGACGCTTGTTCAGCGCTGCCTTCTTGCGGGCCGTGTGGTCTGGTTCTACCTCGGCAAGCTCCTCTGGCCGACACGGCTCCTGTTCATCTATCCCCACTGGGATGTCGCATCCGCGGCCTCCGGCTGGGCGGGATACCTGGCGGCCGCTGCGCTCGTGACCGCGGCCCTGTGGATCCTGCGCAAGCGCACGCGGGGCCCGCTCGCCGCATGGCTCTTCTACGTCGGGTCCCTCTTCCCGGCGCTGGGCTTCTTCAACGTCTACCCCTTTCTGTTCTCGTACGTGGCCGACCACTTCCAGTACCTGGCCAGCATGGGCGTCTTCGCCGCATTCGCGGCCGGAGCCGTCCCCCTCTTCGACCGGGCCTCCGCCAACGCCCGGGCCGCCGGACTTGGGCTCGCCGGCGCGCTGGTCGCCCTGCTCGTCATCCTGAGCAACGCGCAGAGCCAGACCTATGAGGACGCGCGCGCCCTCTACACGGCCACGCTCGAGGGTAACCCGCAGTGCTGGATGGCCCACAACAACCTCGGCACATGGTACAAGGACCACGGGGATTCGCCGAGGGCCGTCGCCCACTACCAGGAGGCGCTCCGCCTGAGGAAGGACTACGCGCAGGCGCACAACAACCTCGGCATCTGGAGCGAGGAGAGCGGGGACGCGGAGGGTGCGATCACCCACTTCAGGGAGGCCATCCGCCTGAAGAGCGACTTCCCCGCCGCGCACAACAACCTGGGAAGCCTGCTTGGAAGGATGCCCGGCCGCCTCGACGAAGCGGTCGTCGAGTTCAGGGAGGCCCTGCGCATCCAGCCTGAGTTCGCCGAGGCTCACCACAATCTGGGAACCGCCCTGCTCAAGATGCCCGGCCACCTGAATGAGGCGATCGCCCAGTATGAGGAGGCGATCGCCATCGACCCGGGGTTCGCCGCCGCGCACGCCAGCCTCGGGGACGCATTGTCCGCCATCCCCGACCGGCTGGACGAGGCCGTCGCCCAGTACGAGGTGGCGCTGCGCCTGGGCCCAGACAATGCCGAGGTGCGCAACAACCTGGGCCTCGCCCTGAACGCGCAGGGCCGGCCGGGCGACGCCATCGACCAGTTCGAGGAGGCGCTCCGGCTCAGGCCCGGCTTCGCCGAGATCCACCTCAACATCGCCATCGCGCTGCTCGGCATCCCGGGCCGCAGGATGGAGGCGGCGCAGCAGCTGGAGGCGTACCTGCAGGTCAGGCCGGCAAACGAAACGACCCGCCAGATCCTGGCCCAGATCCAGTCAGGCCAGCCGTGAGCGCAACCTGCGCCGGTCGGGCGCTCACCAGCTGACGACCGTCACGGCAAAGGGCTCCAGCCTGATCCCGCCGCCCGCCACGGCTGCACCGCGCGCGGGACCGTCACCCGTGCCCGCATCCACCGTGAGCGCGCTGGCCTTGTCCGCGCCCGGGAGCGTCACCTCAATCGCGCGGTCCCGCTTGTTGGCGAGCAGCAGCCTGCGGCCCGCGGGCGTCATGAAGGCCTGCGCGGCCAGGCCTTCCGAGCCGGCCCCGCCGACCGTCGTCTCCACCAGCGTGTCGCCCGGGTGGAACGAATCCTTTATGAGCGCCAGCACCCAGAACCGGGCGTTCGGCCTGTTGTCCTCCCAGTTCATCATGCTCACGCTCGGAAACTGGGTGGGATAGCCGACCAGCTGGGATTCACCGATGATGTCGATCTGCTGGCGCGCAAGCTCGATGAAGAGGTAGGCGTAAAGCGAGCCTGCGAGGTTCCAGTAGGCCTGCGGAATCGGCTTGGTGACATGCCCCGGATCGTTCTGCGACAGGTCGTCCGCGGAAATGACGCCAAGCTCGTCGGTGTCGGTCCCCGTCTGCGGCGAGAGGCGCTTTCGGACGGCCTCGATGTAGCGCACCGCCGCCAGGAACCCGTCCGCCTGGTCGAAGAAGCTGTACTGCCAGCCCGCGAAGTCCTGGGTCCGATCGGGGACCGCGTAGAAGTGGTAGGAGATGTAGTCGATGGGGATGCCCGGCCTGTGGTTCGCGGGATTCAGGAAGTACTCGAAGAAGTGCGGGCCGCCTCGGGGGTTTCCGAGCGCCATCCCCATGAACTTCGTCTCCGGGCTCACCCGGCGGATCCCCGCAACAATCGCGTCATAGCGCGCGGTGTACTGCTCGGGGGTCGTCGCGTGCTCCCACTCCGGCTCGTTCAGCACCTCCCACACCGGCAGCCTGTAATGGTAGCCGGACACGTGCCTCACGCCGTTCTCATCCGTGAACCCCCCGTTCACGTACCAGCTCACGAGGCGGCCGTAGTAGTCGCCAAGCTCCCTGCCGCTCGGGTCCCTGAGCTCGGTCCCCTGCGTGTAATCCCAGGCCACCTGGTTGGGGTCGGCCGGGTAGGCCACGGGCTTGTCGGTTCTGAAGAGCCACGCGGGAATCGTGCTGAAGTTGACGACCGTCGGGTGCCCCTGCGTTGCGGCGAGGAAGTCCTTGGTCATGGGGTCTATGAGGCTGAAGTCCCAGGAGGTCCCCTTGGGGGTCGGCGGCTCCAGTTCGGCCACGGCGAGCCGCGGATAGGGAAGCCAGGGCACGTAGCGCACATAGTCGGCCCCCAGGTCCTTCACGGCCCTGTAGGAAGCCGGGCCGAGCGGGCCGCCCGGCCGCAGCGGGGGGTTCACCACCACCTGCAGCGTCGGCACGGAACGTGAGACCACGGTCGCCTTGCCCCAGTCAATCGCGACGGTCGGCTGGCCGCGGGCGTGGAGCCCCGCAACGCCGAGGCAGGCCGCCGCCGCCAGAAGCCGCGCGAAACCGCGCGCCTTCCGGCAATGTTCAAGCGGGGGACCTGCGCCCGCCGACCGGAGGAAACGTCCTTCGAAGCGGTTCAAGTGTCCCCTTTGGGGCCGCGGGTTCCGGTTTGCACTCCGGCGGGCGCTCCGGGCAGTCACCCGGGGCGCCGCGGCGGAGGGTTTTCCGTTCAAGGCACTTCGTAGACCTCGGCCAGGCCGACTCCCGTCGTCCCGCCCACCCCGGAGATCTGCATCGTGTAGGCTCCCGGCTGCAGGTTGACGATGAGCGCGCTGTCGGCGCTGCCGGAGACGAAGGCGAACGCCCCGACCGAGGCCGCTATGCCCGATATCTGCGAGGGATTGGAGTT
>Ga0265338_10000151_pt1 | contig 126283 bp, 124 predicted proteins | sample 42126metaG_FD_193579 | JGI IMG/M metagenome (GOLD analysis project Ga0265338, IMG submission 193579) | Rhizosphere microbial communities from Carex aquatilis grown in University of Washington, Seatle, WA, United States - 4-21-26 metaG | ecosystem: Host-associated > Plants > Roots >...
TTGACTCCCACCGGCTGCGATTCAAAGCCAAAAATACACCCAAAATGCAGGATGCAGCCAGAAAGGCCACAGAATCAGAGTCATCCAGCTAACAGGACACTTGACGCATAATCTAAGGCCTGCATCCTCTCGACCAGTTCCGCGCGTTCCAGGCGATGCGCGAGAAGGGCATGACCGAGGAGGCGATTGCGGCTGCATTCTTCGCGTCCGTCCAGGTCGTGAAGCAGCGGCTTCGCCTCGCGGCCGTCTCGCCGTCATTGCTCGATATCTATGCCGAGGACGGCATCACGCTCGAACAGCTCATGGCCTTCACCGTCACCAACGATCATGCGCGTCAGGAGCAGGTCTGGGAGTCGGTTCGCAATAGCTGGCAGAGGGAACCCTACCAGATCCGGCGCATGCTGACCGAGACCGCCGTCCGCGCATCCGACAAGCGGGCCGTATTCGTCGGCATCGATGCCTATGAAACCAACGGCGGCTGCGTGCTGCGCGATCTCTTCCAGGATGACGACGGCGGCTGGCTGCAGGATCCTGCGCTGCTCGATCGCCTGGTCGCCGACAAGCTGAAAGCCTCCGCCGAAGCGATCGCCGGCGAAGGCTGGAAATGGATCGAGGTGGCGATGAGCTTCCCCTATGGCGCCACCCACGGCCTGCGCGAGATCGTGGGCACGCCGCTCGACCTGACGGCTGACGAACAGGCGACCATCGAGGCGCTCAACGCCGAGTGCGCCAAGCTGGAGGCCGAATATGAGAACGCCGACGAGTTGCCGGACGAGATCGATCAGCGCCTTGGCGAAATCGAAACCGCGCTCGCCAGCTTCGACGAGCGGCCGGTCCACTACGAACCCGCCGACATCGCGATCGCCGGGGTCTTCGTCAGCCTGGACGCCGACGGCACGCTGTCGATCGACCGCGGCTATGTCCGACCCGAGGACGAGATCGCCAACCAGGCGGGCGATGGCGAGGGTGAAGAGCAGGATGGCGGCGACGATGACGCTGACTATCCGGCGTCGCCTTCGGTCCAGCGCGCGGTCATCACCATCTGCGGCAAACCTGCCGAGCCCGAGGAGGAGGACGAGGACGACACGATCAAGCCGCTCCCCGATCGACTGATCACGGAGCTGACCGCCGATCGCACCCTCGCGCTCCGCGACAAGCTCGCCACCGATCCCTCGGTCGCCTTCGTCGCCGTCCTGCACAAGTTCTGCCAGGACGTGTTCTACGGCGGCAGCCAGTACGGCTTCGCGATGGAGGTCAGCGTGCGGGGCACGACCTTCCATTCGCAGCCCGAAGGGCTTCGTGACAGCGTCTATGCCAAGGCGATCGAGGCCCGGCACGATAGCTGGCGCAAACGGCTCCCGGCCAAAGTCGCTGATCTCTGGGATGGGCTGGCCGCACTGACTGGCCCCGAACAGGCCGAACTCTTCGCCCATTGCGCTTCGTTCGGCGTCAATGCGCTTTATGAGCGGGCCGATCGCTACGGTGGCCGTGTCTCGGCGCATAGTGTCGAACAGCGCATCGCCGAAGCCGATCGCCTGTCGCTGGCGGTCGGGCTCGACATGGCCGAAGCCGGGTGGCGGCCGACCGTCGCCAACTATCTCGGCCGCGTCACCAAGCCCCGCATCCTCGAAGCGGTGCGTGAAGGCGCCGGCGAGCGCGCCGCCCAACTCATCGCACATCTGAAGAAGGGCGACATGGCGACCGAAGCCGAACGTCTCCTCGCCGAGACGGGCTGGCTGCCCGAACCGCTGCGCAATTCCGGCGCCGATGCCGAAAGCACCGAGGCGGACTCTGGCGAGGGCGACGAGGCGTTGCCGGACTTCCTCGACGGCGATGACGAGGAGACCAACACCGATGATGAGGAGGAACGGCACCTCGCCGCCGCGGAGTGACGGCGGTCCTCATCTGACTTGACGAGCCCGGCGTCCCTTCGGGGGCGTCGGGCTTTTTTCATGCGCGCCGATCGAGAGGGAGAGTTTGGCCCGGACGTGGCGAGCCGGACATGGAGGAGAGAGCGCCTGCCGGCTCTCCCGTTCCCTGCTCTCCGGGAGTGGCCTCATGGCCGACTATTTCACCCATTTCTCATGCCTGCTCGATGTCGGCACGCCCGAGACCGCAGCCCGCGCGCTCGATCTCTACAACCAACTGTCCGAGGACGGAGCATCCGAGGAACCGCCGTCCGATGGCTTCCTCCTGTCCATCCAGCCCGAGCATGGCGGCTCCAAACTCTGGATGCGCGACGATGTCACCGGCGATCCCGAACGGCTGATCCAGTTCGTCATACGCTGCGCCGCCGAATTCCACCTCACCGGCCGATGGGGCTTTCAGTACGCCAACACCTGCTCCCGGCCGCGTCTCGATGGCTTCGGTGGCGGCGCGCATGTCCTCGATCTCGCGACCGGCGAAACTGTGGCGTGGATCTATACCAACGGTTGGCTCGCCGAGGTGATCGATGGCGGCGATGGTGCCTGACATCATCGAGACCATTGTCTGTCGCTTGATGGCGCGGCCGGGCCGCGCCCCTTGAGAGCGAGAGGAAGGCCGGGACGGGTTTGAGCCCGTCCGGTCCGAGAGAGAGCGCCGGCGGGCTTTCCCGCTCCGCTCTCCCGAGGACGTCTCCCATGAATGCTCACACCCTTGCGGCGGCGCTGCCGACCGCCGCCGATCAGCCGACCGACGCTGCCGCCATCCATGCCGCGGCACTTCTCCTCCTTCCTCACATCGAGCGCGGCGAGCGCATCGACGCCGCGGTCTTGCGCACCGCCATGGAGACCGCCTTCGGCGCGTCCGATACTGCCGGCGCCTGGGACTGGAAGGACGCCTATGACGCCTGCGAAGCCGCAACCGTCCTCATGCTCCGCAAATACGGAAAGGCGCTTTTGCGCAAAGCCGGGTCTCCGGCTGCGGCGGTTCCTCTGTTCGGCAAGATCGCGGGACTTCTGCCCACCCACACGCGCCGCTCCGAGGAGGCGCAGGCCTTCCAGCAATTCTCGACGCCGATCCCGCTCGGCCTGGCCGCGATCACTGCGGCCGCCATCACACCCGCCGATCGCGTGCTCGAACCATCGGCCGGCACCGGCCTGCTCGCCATCCTCGCCGAGATCGCCGGCGGCACGCTTGTCCTCAACGAACTCGCCGAAACCCGGGCCGCACTCATCTCCTCCCTCTTTCCGGCCATTCCCGTGACCCGCTTCGACGCAGCCCAGATCGACGATCATCTCGACCCGGCGACCGTCCCAACAATCGTGGTGATGAACCCGCCATTCTCGGTCCTCGCCAATGTCGAGGGGCGTGTCGCCGACGCAGCCTATCGCCATCTCGCATCCGCGCTCGCGCGGCTCGCCGATGGCGGGCGCCTGGTCGCGATCACCGGCGCGAATTTCGGCCCCGACATACCGGCCTGGCGCGACGCCTTCGTCCGCCTGCAGGAGAGGGGCCGCGTCGTGTTCACCGCCGCCGTCCATGGCTCAGTCTATGCCAAGCACGGCACGACCGTCGAAACCCGGCTGACCGTGATCGACAAGATCCCGGCCGACGAGCCATCCGCATTTCCGGCGTCCCCCGGCACCGCTCCCGACATCGCCACGCTGATGACGTGGATCGCCGAGCATGTGCCGCCGCGCCTGGCTGTCGCGCCTGCTGTTCAGGTCATGCCGACCGGCGCCACGCCGCGCACCGTTCGCGGCTATCTCGCGCGCACCGCGGCGACATCGGCGACCCGCGTGGGCCTCGCCGATCCCGAGGGCGTGCCGCTCGCCTATGAGACCGTCGACTGGACCCCGGCCGAGGGCGCCCGCCTCAGCGACGCGATCTACGAGCAATACGGATTGCAGACGATCCGTATTCCCGGCTCTCAGGCCCATCCCACCAAGCTCGTGCAATCCGCCGCCATGGCCTCGGTCGCCCCGCCCAAGCCGAGCTATCGGCCGACGCTGCCAGCGACCATCATGGACTCGCTCTCAGACTCCCAGCTCGAAACCCTGATCTTCGCGGGCGAAGCCCATTCCGATTTTCTCGCAGGTTCCTGGACCATCGACGACACTTTCGATGTCGTGGCGGCCGCCGCCGATGATGCAAACGGCGTCGTCCGCTTCCGCCGCGGCTTCTTCATCGGCGACGGCACCGGCGTCGGAAAGGGGCGCGAGTCGGCCAGCATCGTGCTCGACAACTGGATGCAGGGCCGGCGCAAGGCGGTCTGGATCTCCAAATCCGACAAGCTGATTGAGGATGCGCAGCGCGACTGGTCCGCACTCGGCATGGAGCGCCTGCTGGTCACGCCGCTCTCGCGCTTCCCGCGGGGCAAGCCGATCGCTCTGCCGGAAGGCGTCCTATTTACAACCTATGCCACGCTGCGTTCCGACGACCGCGGCGAGAAGGTTTCGCGGGTCAAGCAGATCGTCGAATGGTTGGGCTCCGATTTCGACGGAGTGATCATTTTCGACGAGGCGCACGCGATGCAGAACGCTGGCGGCGGCAAGGGAGAACGGGGCGATGTCACGCCCTCGCAGCAAGGGCGCGCGGGGCTTCGCCTGCAGCACGCCTTGCCCAATGCCCGCGTCGTCTATGTCTCCGCCACCGGCGCCACCACGGTCCAGAACCTTGCCTACGCGCAGCGCCTCGGTCTGTGGGGTGGCGACGATTTTCCCTTCTCGACCCGCGCCGAGTTTGTCGAGGCGATCGAGGCCGGCGGCGTCGCGGCGATGGAGGTGCTTGCCCGCGACCTTCGCGCGCTCGGCCTCTACACCGCCCGATCGCTGTCGTTCGACGGCGTCGAATATGAGCTGGTCGAGCACGAGCTGACCGCCGAGCAGCGGCGCATCTACGATGCTTATGCCGGCGCCTTCGCCATCATCCACAACCATCTCGATGCGGCCATGCAGGCGGCCAACATCACCGGCTCGACCGGGACGTTGAACCGCCAGGCCAAATCCGCCGCGCGCTCCGCCTTCGAAAGCGCCAAGCAGCGTTTCTTCGGTCATCTGCTAACATCGATGAAGACGCCGACGTTGATCCGCTCGATCGCGGCGGACCTGGAGGCCGGGCATTCCGCGGTCATCCAGATCGTCTCGACCGGCGAGGCGCTGATGGAACGGCGCTTGGCCGAAGTTCCGACCGAGGAGTGGAATGACATTCGCGTCGACATCACGCCCCGCGAATATGTCCTCGATTATCTCGCCCATTCCTTCCCGGTGCAGCTCTACGAGCCCTTCAGCGACGGCGAGGGCAATATGTCCTCGCGTCCGGTCTTTCGCGACGGCCAGCCGGTCGAGAGCCGCGAGGCGGTCGCCCGCCGCACCGAGCTGATCGAGAAACTCGCGAGCCTTCCGCCGGTGCCGGGCGCGCTCGACCAGATCGTCCAGCATTTCGGCGCGGACGTGGTGGCCGAAGTCACCGGCCGCTCGCGTCGTATCGTGCGCAAGGGACAGCGCCTTGTGGTCGAGACCCGCGCGGCGTCCGCCAATCTCGCCGAGACCCAGGCCTTCATGGACGACATGAAGCGCGTGCTCGTGTTCAGCGATGCCGGCGGTACGGGCCGCAGCTACCATGCGGAGCTGTCGGCACGGAACACGCGGCTTCGCGTCCACTATCTGCTTGAGCCGGGCTGGAAAGCCGACGCCGCGATCCAAGGCCTCGGCCGCACCCACCGCACCAACCAGGCGCAGCCGCCGCTCTTCCGTCCGATCGCGACCAATGTGAAGGCGGAGAAGCGCTTCCTATCGACCATCGCGCGCCGGCTCGACACGCTGGGCGCGATCACGCGCGGACAGCGCCAGACCGGCGGCCAGGGCCTGTTCCGACCCGAGGACAATCTGGAGAGCCACTATGCGCGCGATGCGCTTCGCCAGCTCTACATCCTGATCGTCCGCGGCAAGATCGAAGGGTGCTCGCTCCAGCGGTTCGAGGACACGACCGGCCTGAAGCTGATGGACGACAACGGCATCAAGGACGAGCTCCCGCCGATCACAACCTTTCTCAACCGCCTGCTCGCGCTCACCATCGACCTGCAGGACGTCCTGTTCGCCGCCTTCGAGCAGCTTCTGACCGCCAAGGTCGAGGGCGCGATCGCCGCCGGCATCTACGACATCGGACTGGAGACGCTGCGCGCGGAGAGCTTCGTCGTCACCGATCGCCAGACCATCTACACCCATCCCGGCACCGGCGCGGAAACCAGCCTGCTGACCATCCAACAGCGCGAGCGCAACCGGCCGATGACCGCCGAGGAGGCGATGGCTTGGCTCGACGATCCGGTCGCCAAGTTGCTGGTCAACGAGCGCTCCCACCGCGCCGCGGTTCAGCTTCCAGCGCCTTCGCTGATGCTCGACGACGGGGAGATCGAACGCCGCGTGCGGCTGATCCGGCCGATGGAGCAGCATCACGCCTCCATCCGCATGATGGACGAAAGCCATTGGATCGCCGCCAGTCGCGCCGAGTTCACCGCCGCCTGGAACGCCGAGATCGCGGAGGTGCCAGCCTATTCCGATTCCACGATCCACATCGTCGCTGGCCTGCTGCTGCCGATCTGGAAGCGGCTGCCCAACGAGTCGAGCCGTGTCTATCGGCTCCAGACCGATGACGGGGAACGGATCATCGGCCGCCGCGTGTCGCCCGCATGGGTCGCCAACGCCACGACAGTCGGAACGACGAACCTGTCCGCCGACCATGCCTATGCCGCGCTCATCGAGGGCAAGACAATCCTCGATCTCGCCGAAGGCCTCCAACTCCGTCGCGTGCGCGTCATGGGCGCCGATCGCATCGAACTCTCCGGCTTCACCGACGCGATGCGCGAGCGCCTGCGCGCCTTTGGCCTCTTCAGCGAGATCATCTCGTGGAAGCTCCGCTTCTTCGTGCCCGTCGGCGCGGACGGCGCGACCATCATCGGCAAGCTGATCGGCACCTACCCGATCCAGCGCGTCGGCGAGCGGGAGGCAGCGTGATGGCCCGTCTCGACGCATCCGATCTCGCGCAACGTCTCGGCCGACAGGCCGAGGCGGTGTGCCGCCATTATCTCAGCAATGGCCACCGTCAGGGCAACTACTGGCAGGTGGGCGACGCCCGTAACACTAAGGGCCGCTCGATGTACGTCCGGCTCAAGGACTCGCCCAAAGGCCCCGCCGGGAAATGGACTGACGCCGCTACCGGCGAGCATGGAGACCTCCTCGACGTCATCCGCGAGAGCTGCGGCCTCATCGACTTCAAGGATGTCGCCGACGAGGCTCGGCTCTTCCTCAGCATGCCACCACCAGCGCCGGAACCCTCCGCCTTCCAGCCGCTGGCGCCCGCACCACATGGATCGCCCGAAGCCGCACGGCGCCTCATCCGCATGTCGCAGCCGATTGCGGGCACAATCGTCGCGGCGTATCTCCGGCAACGCGGCATTACGGATCTCCGTGGAGCCGGAAATCTGTATTTCCACCCGCACTGCTATTATCGCCCGGACGAGCATGCGCCGACCGAGACTTGGCCGGCCATGATCGCCGCTGTCACTGACCTCGACGGCATGATCACCGGGGCGCATCGCACCTGGCTCGACTCACGACGCCACGACAAGGCGCCATTCGAAACCCCGCGCCGGGCGATGGGCGATCTCCTCGGCAACGCGGTCCGCTTTGGCGCTGGTGGCGAAGTGATGGCAGCCGGCGAAGGCATCGAGACGGTCCTTTCAATCCGCCAGGTCGTGCCCAACATGCCGATGGTGGCGGCGCTCTCCGCGGCACATCTCGCCGCCATCCTGTTCCCGGACACGCTGCGGCGGCTCTACATCCTGCGCGATGACGATCCGGCAGGCGATGGTGCGCGTGACAGCCTGATCGAACGGGCGAACGCGGCCGGGATCGAGGCGATCGTGATCTCTCCACAGCTCGGGGACTTCAACGAGGATCTCCGCACCCTCGGCATCGCGACATTGCGCAGTCAGACTCGGGTACAGCTCGGGCCGCAGGACGTCGCACGCTTCATGGCGCTGGCGGCATAGCCGGTAAGGAAGCGGCAGCGGCCCCGCCGCCGTACTCGCTCAGACGCAGCGGATCGGAGAGGACCGCGCCTCGGCCTTCGAGAGGGCGATCGGCCCACAGGCAGGCCGGCCCGGCAATGGCTGCGGCCGACTATTTTCCGGCGCGGCCCCAAGGGGCCGCTTTCCATCGCGAAACAAAATAGCCGGCCTCCGCCATCCTCCGCTGACGCTCCGGCCCTCGCTCGCGCTCCGGGTGCAGGGCCGCCCCGCCGGTGTGCTTCGTCGCCATGAAGGCCGCGACGGTCGCGGTCCATCCGACGGAGCATCCGATGCGCGATCTCGACGACTACGAACCGCACCACGAATCCTCACCGACTGACCACGTCCTCAACGAATTGCAGCTCCACGGCTACCGGCCTTTCGCCGACGAACCCGATCAGCGGCTTCTGCCGGACGGCAACGCGGTCGCGGGCGCGGTCGCCGACATCTTCGACGCCCTGATCGTGACCCTGGAGGACACGCGCCTCGAACCCGACCTCGACGATCTCCTCTGGTCGACCGTGAACGTCTTTCATCGCGCCGCCGAACGGATCAACCGCGAGCTCGACGACAACGAGCAGGCCCAAAAGCGCTCCCAACGCGAACAGGACGGCAGCGAGGTGAAGTCGGTCGATCTCGAGCGCCTGATCGCCGAGGGCAAGACACAGGTCGAACGCCAGACCGCCTTCGAACTGATGCGCGACCAGGCCGCCGAGCACTACGAACGCCAGGTCGGCAAAGCCTGGCTCCCGCGGTCAGGATCGAAGGTCAATCATCGCAACCTCACCTCGGCGATGATCGACAGCCGCGACTTCATCATGGCGAAGAAGCGTGCCGAGCAGGAAGTGCTCCTGCCGCCTGGACCGAAGATCGCCGTCACCGGCGGGCTCGATTTCGACAACCATCACCTCATCTGGGCCAAGCTCGACCAGGTTCACGAGAAGCACCCCGACATGGTGCTGATCCACGGCAAGTCGCCGAAGGGTGCCGAGAAGATCGCTTCTCTCTGGGCCAGGAATCGCAATGTCCCACAGATCGGCTTTGCACCCGACTGGACGAAGCACGGCCGGGCAGCACCCTTCAAACGCAATGACGAGATGCTGCAAATCCTGCCGAAGGGCGTGCTGCACTTCCCCGGCACCGGCATCAATGACAACCTCGCCGACAAAGCCAAGAAGCTCGGCATCCCGGTGTGGAAATTCGGCGGCGCGTAAGCGCCGCCGCATCGGGCACCTGCTAAACGGCCAAGCCTATGGCATAACGCAACGAATGCAGCGACTGAAGCCACTCCCGAAACCGGCACGTTCGGACGCCGTTCTCGCTGCGGTTTTCCTGGAGAATGCCACCGTGAAGGCTGCAGCCGCCGAATGGGCGGCGGATCAAGGATTCGACAATCAAGCCCTTCATGCGATTGCAATTGCCATCGAACTCCTCCTCAAATCCTATCTGCTTAACGTCGCGACCGATGATGTTTGGAACCGCGCGAACATCGGGCACGATCTCGCCAAGGCACTCCATTATTCGGCTCAAGCCGGCTTGGTGCCTCCTTCACGCATCGAGTGGATTATCAGCCACCTCCATCCGCATTTTCAGCGTGGCGGGTTTCAGCGCGAGCCGTCGAGGAAATGGCCACCAGGCTTTGCGGATGACGCAGGTGAGGTCGCACGGCAGCTCGCGCAGACAGTACGGCTTCACCAACGTCACGGCCACATCGACTCGGCTTCCAGCCCGGAGAAGACCACTCCCCGCTGAATGGCGCTGGTCCTTGGTCCAGCCGATGGCCTGACGCCATCAACCCGTAAAGGGTCGGACTACGCATAGCGTGCCGCCGCGCCGGCGTTGCCTGCGCGGTGATTGCGGCCATCGGCCGAACACATCGGGCGCCTGTCAGCGGGGGGATGGTCCTCCGCTCGAAACAGGAGCCGGATCGATGTCCTTCCCCGACGCACACGCCTTCGCCTTCAGCCTCGCCACCACGCTGATGGCCGTCATCGTCATCTTCCGCGCGGGCGACGGCACTCTCTCGGTGACACCCGCAAACGAATACGACGGCGACGTCTCGGAGATCGTCCACGAGGTCGATCCCTTCGCGCCATGACGGCGCGCCACCCTTCCAGGCGACGCGGAGACCCCTGCGGTTTCCGCTCCCGACGGAGCACAGCTTTTGCTATGCTCCCGAATGCGCCGTGGTGGTGGTGGAAGGCGCGACCGTCAGAATTTGCTCTTTCGGAGACACCACCATGATTATCCTCGGCATTGTCCTATCCTTCGCAGCCATCGGCATCTTGTGCTGGTTGCTGTTCACGCTCGCGGTGTTCGCACTGCCATTCTTCGCGGGCGTGACCGCCGGCACCTGGGCCTATGACACTGGCGCGGGCTGGCTCGGCGCCATCCTTATCGGCATGCTCGGCGCCGGCCTGACGTTGGGCGTGGGGCAGCTCTTGCTTGGAATTGTCCGCCCGCTCTGGGCACGCCTGCTGATCGCGCTGGCATTTGTCGCACCCGCGGCGATCGCCGGCTTCCACGCCACGCATGGCATCGTGAAACACACCATGCCGTCGGAGACCTGGCAGCTCGTGTTCTCCGTCATCGGTGCGGTCGCGGTCGGCGTCACCGCGTTCGCGCGCGTCGCTGGGATGGCAAGCACCGGCCCGTCCAGCCAGGGCATTGCACCAGCCTGACACCACGACGGAACCGTCGCCGGGGCGACCAGTCGGGGGTTTCAGCCCTCAGCGTTGTGCAGTTGGAGAGGGAGCCGCGTCACCGGAACCTGACTGAAGCCCATCGTGCGGCCGCCTCAACAGCGCCCGGATTTCTGCTCGGCGCCTCTGTGCGCGGGAACGGTGCAACACGAAGTCGAGGGCGTCATCTCCACTGGCCGACTTCGAAACGAAAGCTCGACCCTCGCCTGTACAAGGGGAGGACGGGTCGCAGATGATCTTCAGCTTGCGCCGTCTGCTGGTTGCGACCGGGTCGCCATGATCTTCCGTTCCTGATTGTCTCCAGACCGCTCCGAACGGCCTCTCCAATGGCCTGATCTGACCGAAGGACGGCTGCGCCTCGACCGCCTATGCCGCAACGGCGCGTCCCGACTTTCTTCCCCTGCCGGCCAAGGCCGTCATTCCTCGCGAAACAACAAAGTCGTTCCTGCCATCCTCCGCGTTGCTCCGGTCGCAAGCGATGCGGCGTCGGTCGCCTCCGGCCTGTCGATCGCCATCGAGGCCGCAATGGAGCGGTCCCGAAAACGAAACGGAGACTTACAATGGCGACCATCGGCACCTTCAAGAAGACCGGCTCGAACGAGTTCACCGGCGAAATCGTAACCCTCAGCGTCCAAGCCAAGGGCGTGCGCATCGTCCCCGACACCCGCGCCACCGGCGAGAACGCCCCCAGCCACCGGGTTCTGGTCGGCCGCGCGGAAATCGGCGCCGCCTGGTCCAAGCGCTCCAACGAGGGCCGCGACTATCTGGGCCTCAAGCTCGACGATCCGAGCTTCAACGCCCCCATCTACGCCAACCTCTTCGACGACGAGGACGGCGACACCCACTCGCTGATCTGGTCCCGCCCGACCCGCCGCGGCGACTGAGCCCCGAGCAAGGCCCCGGCCGAACAGGCCGGGGCCTTTCCACTGCTAGCGCGAATCACTTCGGCCGCCCGGCGAGGGCACCGCCAGCCCTGAGACGCCGATTACCCTCGCAATGGGCGCAAAGAACGACTATTATAGTCGTAGTTCTGGCAAGCGTGTGTCCGTCGGTGGGAGGTGATCATGCATGATCACCGCCCGACAATCGCGGGCCGCACGCGCGTTGCTGGGGTGGACACAGGAGACGCTCGCTGACAAGGCCCGGACATCGCTAACCGCGCTCAAGCGCCTTGAGTCCGAAAGTGGATTAGAGGTGTACGAGTCGACGCGCGATCAGGTGCGAAGGGCGCTTGAAACAGCCGGTATCGTCCTGCTTTCCACCGACAAGGGCGAAGGAGTGCTGCTGCTCCATGAGCGGGACGACCGGCCGACGAGGCGTTAGCAGCGCCGTGATCGCGTGGCGCACACCATCCATCGCACGTTGTCACAGTAATGCCGGGCACGAGTGTTAACGAATGCTTTCCGCGCGAATATAGTCGCCTGATGGAATCCGCGATGCCGCCGTTTCTCGATGCGCCTCCGATCAGCCAGACCCTCACGGCCTATGACCGCGAGCATATGGTTCTCTATCTGCGCCTGCTCGATTCCTCGCGCGACGGAGCTGATTGGCGCGAAGCCGTCCAGATTCTCTTTGGCCTCGATACGGCACGTGAGCCGCAGCGGTGCCGCCAGGTCCATGACACGCATCTCGCCCGCGCGCAGTGGATGACCGAGCACGGCTATCGAGACTTGGTCCGCTCCGCACAGTGATCGCCGCGATGCCGTTTCGGCACCACCCTTTGCCGGCCCTCTGACTTCCACTGAACAACCCAGCCGGGAATCCTGACTCTCCCACAAATTCAAAGACTAGGGAGGATCGCGATGACACCAGATGCTTCCGGCTGGCGTTCATCGGAACGCTATGCGCACGTCGCCGACATGACCGCGTCCGACGTCGCGTGGGAATGGCTGCGCCGCAACGAAACCTACGACAGGGATTTTCAAGCGCTCGGCGACAGCGAAAGTGATCTGCGCACGCTGACCGACGGGATCGGGCAGCGGTGGGGGTTGCGATTTCCCCGTAGACCCGATGCAGGCACCTCCCGAAGCGCAGGTGATCTGGCTTCCCCAGGAAGACACAAGCGCCATCGTTCTTGGCCCACCTCCGGATATTCCGTCCGCAAGCGCTGATCCCCAACCGACGATCGACGCCGCCGTAAGCGTCGATGTCGGCAGCGAGACCCATCTGGTTCTCGATCTCGGAAACGGTCAGCGCGTAGCGCTTGTTCATCCGTCCGAGACACGACCCGCCAAATCTCTTGGCGCCTTCATCCCGCTCGGCCTGGAAGGCTTCGACCGGCTCCAATCGGTCGCCCGCTTGCTCTCCGCCCTCCATGGCCGCGCCATACCGCCCGACACCCGACTGACACGGCAGCAACGTGCTCGGCTGTGCCGGATGCTGCAGGCCTTCGACGGTCATCGCGCGGGCGCGACCCAGCAAGAAATTGCGCAGGTCATATTTCGGATCGGCGCTCTCGGTCGCGACGACTGGCAGGCATCTTCCGCCCGCCACGCCACCAAAGCCCTGCTTCGAGATGCCCGCGCGATGATGGTGGGTGGGTATCGCACGTTGCTTCGTCATCGGCGGCAACTTTAGCCGATCTCCATCCGACTCTTGGTGGGCGAATTTAGGCCCCCCTGAATTCGCCCTGCATCTCGCCGGCCCTGCTTCGCCAACGTGGCCTTCGTTACCCGCCGCTTCCCGGCGGCCCCAACGAACCCACGGAGGCCCTCCCATGCGACCTGATCTCGCCGTTCTCCCGCCGCGCTACCTGCGCACCAAGGAAGCCGCCGAATTCCTCAGCCTATCGGCCCGCACCCTCGAAAAGCATCGGACTTACGGAACGGGTCCGGCCTATCGCAAGCTCGGCGGTCGCGTCGTTTATGCGGTCGACGATCTTGAGGCCTGGGCCGAGCGCGGCGCCGTCACCTCCACCTCCGATCCGCGCGGCAGCGTGCTTCCGGCCAAGCGCCATACGCCTGCGCCGCCGGCACATGCCGGACGATACGCGCGCTGATCGCCCCCGGATTCCCGAATGGCGGCGCGACACCAGTCCCTCTCGGAGCGCGGGCAGCTCGATCTGTTCCGTGCGCTCCCCGGCGAGTTCGCAGCACGAGACGCACAGGATCTCATGGCCTATCCGTTTTTCTCCCTCTCCAAATCGCACCGCGTCGCGCCGATCGACTTCGCCGCCGGCAATGTGTCGATCCGCGTCGAGGCCGTGCCCGATCACGGCATGGCGACCATTTGGGACGCCGACATCCTGATCTGGGCGGCGAGCCAGATCGTCGAGGCGCGTGACGCCGGCCTGCGCACGTCGCGCCTGATGGTCGCCACGCCCTATGAAATTCTCAAATTCATCGGCCGCGGCACGTCCTTACGCGACTATCAGCGCTTGAAGGCCGCGCTCGATCGTCTGCAATCCACGACGGTCTGCACCTCGATCCGCCAATCCGCCGAGGGCCGGCGTCATCGCTTCTCGTGGATCAACGAGTGGAAGGAGCGCACCAACCGCAACGGCAAGCCGGACGGGATCGAGATGATCGTCCCGGACTGGTTTTATCAGGCCGTTCTCGACGATGCGCTCGTGCTGACGATCGACCGGGCCTATTTCGATCTCACAGGCGGGCTCGATCGCTGGCTCTATCGCCTGGTGCGCAAGCACGGCGGGCGCCAGCGCAATGGCTGGCGATTCGACTTTCGCCACCTCCACCAGAAATCCGGCGCGTTGTCACCGTACAAACGCTTCGCCTTCGAGCTGCGCGACATCATCCGTCGCCAGCCGCTTCCCGGCTACACGCTGTTCCTCGAGATCGAGGCCGGCGGCCGAACGTTGCTCGCTTTCGAGCGGACGCCGCCCTGTGGAAAAGCTGTGAAAGGCTTCGTGCCATCGGGAACCCGAAAGCGCGTGCCATCAGGAACCGGCCCCTCGTGCCAACGGGAACCGAAACACGGCCTAACCCACGACAGCAGAACCGAAAATCGCCTCGCTAACTTAGAATCTAACAGAGAATCTAACTTTGAAGAGCGCGCGCGAGAGGTGGAAAACCTCGTCCGGCAGGCCGCGAACGCGCTAAGCGCCGCTGGCAAGCGGCGCACCAGCAGCGCCGCTCTTACCAACGCTGGCGCGGCGAGAAACGGGACCTCCGGCCCTCCGCAGCTTCCCTTCGGTCCACGCCCGGGAGGCCGCCGATGATCGTGGCCTTCCTCAACCAGAAGGGCGGCGTCGGCAAGACGACGCTGGCGCTGCACCTAGCCGGCGAATGGGCCGGTAGGGGAAAGCGGGTCACGCTCGTCGATGCGGACCCCCAGGGTTCGGCGCTCGACTGGTCGCAGCAACGCGCCCGCGAGCACGCGCCGCGCCTGTTCGGCGTCGTCGGCCTGGCGCGCGACACGCTCCACCGTGAGGCGCCCGAGCTGGCGCGCGATGTCGATCATGTGGTGATCGACGGGCCGCCGCGCGTCGCCGGGCTGATGCGATCCGCGCTGCTCGCCGCCGACCTCGTGCTGATCCCCGTGCAGCCGTCGCCGCTCGATGGTTGGGCCTCGGCCGAGATGCTGGCGCTCCTGTCGGAGGCGCGCATCTATCGGCCGGAGCTTCGCGCTCGCTTCGTCCTCAATCGCTGCGGCGCGCGCACCGTGATCGCCCGCGAGACGGCCGAGACGCTCGCCGACCACGATCCGCCAGTGCTGCGCACGGCGATCGGACAGCGCGTCATCTACGCCGACGCCGCGCAATCGGGCCGGCTCGCTTTCGAGATCGACGACGACGGACCCGCCGCGCGCGAGATCGCGGCGCTCGTCACCGAGCTCGAAAGGATCTCACCATGAGCGAGCGATCCGAACGGCGCGGCTTTGCGGCACGTCCGACCAATCAAGAGGCCTGGATCAAGGCCGCAGATGCCACCGCGCCGCGCGCGCCGGACGATGAAGCCTTCACCGCCCGCATGACGATCGACGTCACGCCCGCCTTACGTGGACGGATCAAGATCGCTGCCTTCCGGCGCGGCGTTACCGTTGCCGACATGCTGCGCGAGATGCTCGCGCGCGAATTCCCACACATCGAAGGAGACCCCTCATGACCGGCGCCGCGGCCCCCCGCGCGCGCGGCGGCCCGACGCCGACCGCACGCCACCAAGACAATCTCACCCATGTCGAACTGACCTGGGTTGAGAAGAAGATCGAGAACTGGATCCGCTTCGGCACGCACGCCCACGAACAGATTCTCGATCGCCGTCGGCGTGTCCTGTCTTTTCGCCCCGGCGCGGTCTTCGCCTTCGTGCGCTGGGCCTCGAATGACTTCGGAACGATCATCTCGCGCATCGACGTCGTGCGCTCGGTTGCGCGCGGCGAGACGTACCAGACGCTGCCTTTCGTTCGTCCTGGCGGCGAAATCCTGCTGAAGGTCGAGAGCTGGCCCAGGGTCGAGCGCGTGCTGCAGGCGATCGACGCCATCGAGCGCATCGGCATCGATCCCGAAGCGGTTTCGCCCGATCATTGGCGTCACGTCCACAACCGGCTCGCTGCTGGACACGAGCCGCGCACCTACACGCTCGACCATCATCGCGCATTCCTGCTGCGCCGAAAGGCCGAGTCGTGAGCCGCGCCGGACTTCTCCTGGCGACGACGCTCGCCGCGCTCAGCGTCGGCTATCCCGGCCTCACGCCGATGCCCATCAAGCTGATCTGGAACGCATCGGCGAGCGCGCCCATCGGGTTCTATTCGATCGACTTCGACGGGCCGCTCGACGTTACCGATCTCGTTGCGGTCGATGCGCCCGAGCCGCTCGCGACATTCCTCGCCGAGCGCGGCTACCTGCCCAAGGGCGTGCCGCTGATGAAGCGCATCCTCGCCGTCTCCGGGCAGACCGTTTGCCGTTCGAACCTCACTATCACCGTCGATGGTGTGGAGGTCGGTGCGGCACTGGAGCGCGATCGCGCAGGCCGCGATCTTCCCGTCTGGCAAGGCTGCCGCCGGGTCCAGACTGGCGAAGTCTTCCTCATGAACTGGCAGGTCCGCGACAGCCTCGACGGCCGCTACTTCGGCCTGATCTCGACCGACCAGATCATCGGCCGTGCCGTCCCACTGTGGACCGATGAAGACGGCACCGGCCGCTTCGAATGGCGTGCGCCGACACGCTGACCGCCTTCCCATTCGGCGGGAGCGGTGCTCGCCGATGGCTGTCCCAATCCCCACCGCGAAGGAGACTGACATGCCCCAGATTGGCGAATTCACGCGCGACGAGACCGGCTTCGTCGGGCATCTGACGACGCTGGTTTTGAACCAGGACGTCATAATCATCGCAGCCGAACCGACCGAGGTTGAGAACGCACCGCAGTATCGCGTGCATGTCTTCGACGGCATGAACAATGAGCCGGGCGCGGAGATCGGCGCCGGATGGAAACGCTCCGGAGAGAAGGCCGGCGAATACGTCGCGCTGCGGATCGACGATCCGACATTCCCGCACCCGATCCGCGCCAACATGTTCCGCGACGACGATGGCGGCTCGGCCTGGTCGCTGCATTGGTCGCGTCCGCGCGATCGCGGCGAGAAGGACTGAGCGATGCTTGGCTCTCGTCAACCGAGGAGCCGTTCGATTGCGTCCGGGCCGCGCTGCGCTGCCCGGCGCATGGCTCTCCTCCTCCTTTCCGGCCTTAGCCTCGCGAGCATCATGCCGGCGATCACGATGGCGCAGGACTTGGGCGCCGATCGACCGTCGCCACGCGATCCCTATGGCGATCATATCGCCGAGGCTTCGCGGCGCTTCGGCGTTCCGATCGCATGGATCAGGGCGGTGATGCGTGCCGAAAGTGCAGGCGATCCACGCGCCCTTTCGCCGAAGGGCGCGATGGGCCTGATGCAGATCATGCCGCCCACTTGGGCAGGCTTGCGCCTTCGCCACCGTCTCGGCGCTGATCCTTATGATCCGCATGACAACATCATCGCCGGCGCCGGCTACATCCGCGAGCTGTTCGATCGCTACGGATCGCCCGGCTGGATCGCGGCCTACAATGCCGGTCCTGGTCGTTACGAGGACTCGCTGAAGGGCCGGGCGCTGCCCGCGGAAACGCGCGCCTATGTCGCCATCGTCGCGCCGTCGGTGACCAGCGGCGATGCGACTTGGCCGATCGTGGCCGCCGCGGCCGATGCACTCGCCTGGACACGCGCGCCGCTGTTCATCGCGCAAGCTGAGCGCATATCGATACCCGTTCCCGTACCGGCCGAGCGCGCTTCCGATGCCGCGATGACGACATCGTCCGTGCGCGATGTTTCCGCCATCGAGCCGCAGTCGGGCGGGCTGTTTGTCCCGCGTTCGGGCCAAAGGAATGCGCCATGAGCAGCCCGGTTCCTGATCGCACGATAGCGTGCTCAAGCGCGTCATGGTGTGCGTTGAGGGTAGAGGCAGGCAACACGACCGGACGATGGCAGGATAAAAGGCCGCGAGGTGCGGCTTGGGTCGGTTGTGGTTTTTCAATAGGTTATGAGGCGATTTCGCGATGTGCGGGATTTCCCCGCACCTCACGACTACGCCGATTTTCCTGCGATTTCCTGTGCTTGGCGCGATGTGCGAGGCATCAGCCATGACCGGCGACAGTGATTTCCGCATCCGGCCGGGCCGCATCCGCTCGACCCGTGCGCAGCAGGCTCGTCCCTTCATCGCGCAGGCTCTCGCCGCGGCGAAGAAGGCCGGGGCCGGCGTCTCACGCTCCGGCCGGATCGTGTCCGGCAACCGCTCGCGCTTCGGGCGGGGCCAGCGTGCGAGCATCCAGGCGAACCGGCTGCTCACCGCGCGAACGCGCGGCGCTGTCATCAAGGCGCGCGTCGTGCGCCAGACATCGCGCTCGGCGCCGCTCGCGACCCACCTCAATTATCTGCGCCGCGAAGGCGTGACCCGCGATGGGGAGAAGGCCCATCTCTTCGGTCCCGGGGGCGACGACGCCGATCCGAAGGCCTTTGCGGAACGGTGCCAGGACGACCGCCACCATTTCCGGTTCATCGTCTCGCCCGACGATGCGCCCGACATGGCCGACCTGCGGTCCTTCACCCGCGATCTCGTCACGCAGATGGAAAAGGATCTCGACACCCGCCTCGATTGGGTGGCGGTCGACCACTGGAACACCGAGCATCCCCATGTCCACCTGATCGTGCGCGGGGTCCGTGACGACGGGCAGGACCTCGTCATCTCACGCGACTACATCAAGGAAGGAATGCGCGACCGCGCGCGTGACCTCATCACGCAGGAATTAGGGCCGCGCACCGACCTCGACATCCAGCGCAGCCTGAAACGCCAGGTCGATGCCGAGCGCTTCACGCAGCTTGACCGCCAGCTTATCCGCGATGGCCATGCCACGGGCGTCATCGAGACGGCGATCGATCCGAACGTCCGGCTCGACGAATTTCATGCGCTGAAGGTCGGACGGCTCCGCAAGCTGGAAACACTCGGCCTCGCCGAGCAGGTCGGCCCCGGTCAATGGGCGATCGACACGAAGGCCGAGGCGACTCTGCGTGAACTCGGCGAGCGCGGCGACATCATCAAACGCATGCACCGGGCTTTGACGGATCGCGGCATCGAACGCGGCTCGGCGGGCTATGTGCTCGCGGCCGAAAGCCTCGATGCGCCCGTGATCGGCCGATTGGTCGATCGCGGTCTTGATGACGAGCTGAAGGGCTCCGCCTACGCCGTGGTCGACGGCGTCGACGGCCGCACCCATCACATCAAGCTGCCCGATCTCGAAGCCGCCGGTGACAGCGCGGCGGGTTCGATCGTCGAGTTGCGTGCGTTCGATGATGCACAGGGACAGCGCCGGGTCGCAATCGCCGTCCGCTCCGATCTCGATATCGATCGTCAGGTCACGGCAACCGGCGCGACTTGGCTCGATCGGCAGAACATCGCGCGCGAACCTGCCGCCCTGTCCGAGGCCGGCTTCGGCGCCGAGGTACGGCAGGCGCTGGATCGACGCGCGGATCATCTGGTCGGACAGGGCTTCGGCGAGCGACACGGCCAGCGTGTCACCTTCAATCGCGGGCTGATCGACACGCTGCGCCGTCGCGAGCTGGAAGCGGCCGGCGAAAAACTCTCCGCCGAAACAGGCCAGCCGTTCAATCGCGCGGGAAGCGGCGAGTATGTTGCCGGCACCTACCGCCAGCGTTTGGCACTCGCCTCCGGCCGCTTTGCCATGCTGGACGACGGCCTCGGCTTCCAACTCGTGCCCTGGTCACCCTCTCTGGAAAAGCACCTCGGCAAGCATGTTTCCGGCGTCGCCCGCGATGATGGCGGCATCGACTGGAGCTTTGGCCGCAAACGAGGGCTCGGCCTCTAACCTCTCTCCGAAAGGACCGTTCCAATGTCCGCCACGAAGATCCTATGGGGCCAGATCCTCACCGTTTTCCTGATCGTCCTCGCCACCACTTGGGGCGCAACGGAATGGGTGGCTTGGCGATTGGCGTTCCAGCCGGAGTTGGGCGCGCCGTGGTTCACGCTGTTCGGCTTTCCTTTCTATCTGCCACCCTCCTTCTTCTGGTGGTGGTACGGCTTCGACGCCTACGCACCCGCGATCTTCGTCGAAGGCGCTTTCATCGCGGCGTCCGGTGGCTTCATCTCGATCGCCGTCGCCATCGGCATGTCGGTCTGGCGTGCACGCGAGGCCAAGAAGGTCGAGACCTATGGCTCGGCGCGTTGGGCCGAGAAGAAGGAGGTGGAGACGGCCGGCCTTCTCGGTCCCGATGGTGTCGTGCTGGGACGCTACGAGCACGCTTATCTGCGCCATGATGGGCCTGAACATGTTCTGTGCTTCGCGCCCACCCGAAGCGGCAAGGGTGTTGGCCTCGTTGTGCCCTCGCTGTTGACCTGGCCGGGCTCGGCGATTGTTCACGACATCAAGGGCGAGAACTGGCAGCTCACCGCCGGCTTCCGCGCCAGGCACGGCCGCGTGCTGCTCTTTGACCCGACCAACACAAAATCCGCTGCCTACAATCCTCTGCTCGAGGTGCGCCGCGGCGAATGGGAGGTTCGCGACGTCCAGAACATCGCCGACATCCTGGTCGACCCAGAAGGGTCGTTGGACAAGCGGAACCATTGGGAAAAGACGAGCCATGCGCTGCTAGTCGGCGCGATCCTCCACGTCCTCTATGCGGAAAAGGACAAGACTCTGGCCGGCGTCGCGGCGTTCCTCTCTGATCCGAAGCGACCAATTGAATCCACCCTCGATGCGATGATGAAGACGGCGCATCTCGGCGACGCCGGACCGCATCCCGTGATCGCCAGCGCCGCACGCGAGCTCCTCAACAAATCCGACAACGAACGCTCAGGCGTGCTCTCTACCGCCATGTCGTTCCTGGGACTCTATCGCGATCCCGTCGTCGCCGAAGTGACGCGGCGCTGTGACTGGCGGATCTCCGATATCGTGGGCGGAAAATACCCGGCAACACTCTATCTCGTCGTGCCACCATCCGACATCAACCGCACCAAACCGCTTATCCGACTGATCCTCAATCAAATCGGCCGACGCCTGACCGAGGATCTGCAAGCAAAGGGCGAACGCCATCGTCTCCTGCTGATGTTGGACGAGTTTCCGGCGCTGGGGAGGCTCGACTTCTTTGAGTCAGCACTGGCCTTCATGGCCGGCTACGGTCTGAAGAGCTTCCTGATCGCGCAATCCCTAAACCAGATCGAAAAGGCCTACGGGGCGAACAATTCGATCCTCGACAATTGCCATGTGCGCGTCAGCTTCGCGACCAACGACGAGCGTACCGCCAAGCGCGTTTCGGACGCCCTCGGCACCGCCACCGAGATGAAGGCCATGAAGAACTATGCCGGCCACCGGCTGTCCCCCTGGCTTGGCCATCTGATGGTTTCGCGCTCGGAAACAGCTCGGCCACTGCTCACACCTGGCGAAATCATGCAGCTCCCTCCCACCGACGAGATCGTCATGGCGGCGGGCACGCCGCCGATTCGTGCGAAGAAGGCGCGCTATTACGAGGATGCTCGGTTCAAGGAACGCCTGCTGCCGCCGCCCGCGCTCACAACGTCGCAGCAAGGACAGCCCGACGATTGGACCACGCACCAGTTGCCAGCCCGACCACAGATTGCCGAGGCCACCTTGCTAGCGCAGCCCGCCGATGAAGATCCAACCGAGTCGGAACGCCGCCAGCAACCGGAACTCAATCGGGTGAACCCCGTCGAGAAGAAAGTGCCAATCGACAACCCGTTCGAGATCGATACCGATCGGGACGAGTCTGACGACGATGCCGTGCGCACCAGCCGTATGAACCGGCTCATGCAGGGCGTCGCGCGCCAGGTCTCGCTCGACCCCGGTGACGGCATGGAGCTGTGAGACGCCCGTGACGAAACCACCCCGCAAGCAACGCCTCTCCGTCTATCTCGACCCCTCTGTCATGAACCGGCTCGCAGATCACGCCGCGCGCCGCGACCATTCGCGATCGTTGGTCGCGGAGGCGGCGATCGAGTCATTCCTCTCACCCGATGCCGCCGAACGCCAGGAGGCCGTCATCACGAAACGCCTCGACCAGCTCGACCGACGCATGTCGCGGATGGAGCGCGATATCGGAATATCGGTCGAGATGCTCGCAGTCTTCGTGCGCTTCTGGGTGACCACCACACCGAGTTTGCCAGAACCTGCTGCGCAGGCCGCGCGCGCCAAAGCTGGCGAACGCTATGATCAGTTTGTCACAGCTCTCGGCCGCCGTCTCGCGAAGGGCCCGAAGCTTCATCAGGAGATTTCTGAGGACGTTGATGGCGAGGCAGAATAGCTCGTCAGATCGCGCACGCTCCTGCGTGAGCCCAAGCTGCTCTCCAAGGCCGCATTGAAGTCAGCAATAATCGACTGCCTCTCAATCCCTTATTCTTTCCAATCTCTCGGACATCCGCCCGAGTTCAAGCAAGGATGCCGCCTCCATCTTCCGCATGATCTGCGCCCGACACACCTTCACCGTGATTTCGCTGAGTGCAAACTTCGCAGCAATTTGCTTTGTGAGTTTTCCATCAAGTATCATGTCCATAACTTGGCGCTCGCGAACAGAAAGCGAATCGTACCGCGCGCGAAGATCAGCTGTCATTGTCTTCTCGTTTCGTCGGATTTGCGAAGTCTGGAGACCGAGATAGATCGCATCAAGTAGGTCTTGGTCCCTAAACGGCTTGGTCAGAAATTCGATCGCGCCAAACTTCATAGCCCGGACCGACATCGGGATATCCCCGTGCGCCGTAATGAACACGACCGGGATCTCCACACGCGTTCTGAAAAGCTCTTGTTGGAAATCCAAGCCGTTCTGACCCGGCATTCTAACGTCCAATACCAAGCAAATCGGCGTATCAGGAATCGACCACGCCAAAAACTCGTGCGTAGACGCAAAGGTGTGAATATCAAGTCCGACAGAACTCAGGAGATTTCTGAGCGCTTCACGCACGGAAAGATCATCGTCGACGACGGCTACCGTGCCGCCCACAACGACGGGCTGTTTCGACTGTCTCATAGTATTTTCTCCCTGTCGCCAGGCAGAGTAAAACAAAAGGTAGCGCCGCGCGGATTGGTCGGCTCAGCCCAAATATTACCGCCGTGAGATTCAATAATTGATCGGCATATTGGCCCCTGAACATTAAAGGGGCACAGATATACGGCAGGCGGATCATGGGTTGAACGGGATGGCTCGGAACCCGTTTTTGTCGAGAGCCGGCTTTTCTTCCCAGAGGTAATCGCCGGTCAGGTTCACATGCTCCCATGTGAGAGGCGACAGGCTGGACAGCAGATGATCCGGGATAGCCTGTCCTGCACTGCGCAGGGCATCGATGACGCGGCCGATATAGATTGTGTTCCAGTGAATGATGGCGGTGACAACCAGATTGAGAGCGGATGCCCGGATCGACAGGTTTTCCTGACTGCGATCGCGGAAACGGCCGAGACGATGAAGATTGACTGCCCGAACAAGGCTGTTCCGGCTTTCGCCCTTGTTCAATTCAGCGGTAGTTGTCTTTCGCAATTGCTCGTCGTTGATCCAGTCGAGGGTGAAGAGGGTTCGTTCAATCCGTCCCATCTGGCGCAACGCCTGGGCAAGACCGCTTTGCCTCGTTGTCGCCGACAATCGCTTCAGCATGAGCGAGGCGCTGACGGTGCGCGTGCGTAGCGAGGTCATCAGGCGCAAGATATCATCCCAATGCGTCCGGATCAGATCGGCGTCAATCCGGTCACCCATGACATTCTGAAGAATTCCGTATTGTTTGGCCAGTCCGAAGGCGTAGAGGCATCGCCCGTCGAGATCGGGGATGCGCGGCACGAATGCGAAGCCGAGCGCATGACAGAGGGCGAATACAAGATCGCTGACGCCGCCGCCATCGACGTGGTGTCGGACAATATTAAGGCCAGCGTCGGTTTCCAGCAATGCGTCAAGCACGTGAACGGCTTCACTTGCCGTTGCGGCGATGATTTTGGTATGAAAGGGCGCGTAGCGACCAGAGATTGCGGTGTAGAGCTTGATAATCGGGTTGTTTCCATACCTGCCATTGACGCCGCCTGCGACTTCGCCGCCGTCGCCAAGATGGATATGTTGTCCGTCCGACGAGGAAACAGCGTGCGAGCCGAACACTGTTGAGAACGGGGCAGAGTGTTGAGCCTCAACCAGTTTGGCGAGCGCCAGAGCGAATGTCTCCTCGCGAAAATGCCAGATTGCCATCTGCTGTAGCTGGCGGCGCGTGATGCCGGGACAGGCATGCGCCATCTTCGAGAAGCCGAGATTTGTGGCTTCGGCGATCAGCGCCGCATAGAACACCCGCAGATCGGAAGGTGACCGACCGGTCTGGAGGTGCTCGAATAACGAACTGAAGCCGGTCATCCGGTCGATATCGGCCACAAGGTCCGTCAACCGGATTGGCGGCATGGCTGTCGCCACCCGCCTTGCGAACGCGATTGCGGCTTCGGTTTCCGTGCTTCTGACCGCTGGGACCCGCAATCCTTTTGCGCCGATGCGGGTATCGCCTCGACTAGTTTCCAGGCGACGTGTCGCCTCACGCAGCTTTTGATCCAGAGCGTCGGCCTTCTGGGCGAGATAGGTCTCGACATCGATCGGAATCGCGACCGGAATGCGGGCCTCGGCTTTGATGACGGCAAACGTCTGGTGCGAGATCATGTACTCGTCGAGTGCGCGGTAGGCGCGGGAACCCCTGATCCATATGTCGCCGGCGGCAATCCTGTTTTTCAGCTCGACGATGAGAAAGAGTTCCAGCATCTTCCGGTCGATCACGTCATCAGCGCCGACGATTTCCTTGCGCCATCGCGCATTCGCCAGCAGCAACGCCTTGCGGATCCAGGGCCGATCGTTTGATCTGGCCCCTTTCCTCCAGGCAGTTTCCATCTGCACAATAGCTTCAATGATATGTACGTTTCGGCGGTTTCCTTCAAAGGTGAACGAGGCCAGAAATGCAGCCGCGAACCGCCGGATGCGAGCATATTGAGCCGGCAGGTAGGTGATCAAATCATCCTCGCTGCGAGGCCTTCTCACTGCCTTCGCCGAAGCTGTTGCCTGAATGAGCTCTTCCCAGCTCGCGACAGTGGTCACCGCCTCATCAAGAGAAAGCCCAGCTTCGCGTTGGGCGGTTATGGCTTCGCCAAAATTGACGAAGAAATCGAGTGCGGATGTCGCCGACGATGCGGTTTCGAGGAGTTGCTTGTCACGGGCTGCCTCTGCCTGCCGAAAACTCTTGCCAATCAACGTCTCGAACATGCTGATCGCCGCGTCGGTGAGTGCTATTTCCATTTCCAGAAAAAACGCGGCCAATGTCGCGTGACGGCGGCCTGGCCGCATCTGCTCAAAATTCTGGGCAGTCAGACGACGACCTTCCTGTGCCATCCGACGAACACGGTGAGCCGGGATCGCTTGAAGCACATCATTGGGGACACCGACATGACGCACGGCCTCCAGTCGATCTATCAATCCCCGCATGGCCGTTGCCCCGGCTTTACCGGGAGGTTCTCGCAACCAGGATATGCCGCTCTGTTTTGCGCGTCGTCCCGCGCCGAGCAATGTTTCCATCCGAAGAACAAGGTCCGGCGTCAATCTTCCGGCGACATCGGTATACAGCGCCTCCTCGGCTTCAGTGCAAGCCTGCCCCGCCAACCGTTCGAGCACGGTAATGCCGGGAATAATGATGCGCCTCCGCCGCATCTCGTCAGCCAGTGTTGCAACGACAAATTTGTCTTTCGTCGAAGCGATCGCAATGCCGCGTGCAAATGCAAGCAGATCGGCGCGCAACGGGTGTGACAGTTCAGTGAAGCCATAGTGCTGGCGCAGGATGGCGAGCTGCTCATAGCGGGTTGGTGCTCTCCGTGCAAAAGTGGAAAGTGCCTCTGGCTCGATCCCGAGTTGTTCGGCCAGAAACGACAGCGCCACAGAAGGGATGACTTCCCCCCGCTGAATCAGGCGGCCGGGATAACGAAGAGCAGAGAGCTGAAGCGCTAATCCCAACCGAGTGTCATCATGGCGTCGAGTTTCGATAAGATGGCGATCATCGTCATCGAGGCACCAATGCCGGATCAGAGTGTCGTCATCAATGGGAAGAGCAAGGAAATTCTGCCGTTCGGCATCCGTCAAAATCATCCGGCGGGGCATGGGTACTCCGTTCGTCACAAAAAGATCGGAGATAACCGTTCATGGAGCTTACATTGCAAGACGGGTTATGTGACAATCTACAGACTTTGGCGCGACCAAATGAAGAATGTCACACAAACGGACGTATAAATGACATTGTTGATCGGATACGCACGGGTCTCGAAAGCTGATGGCAGTCAAGCCCACGACCTGCAGCGCGACGCCCTGATCAGGGCCGGCGTTCTGCCTGACCATATCTATGAGGATGCAGCCTCGGGCCGCCGCGACGACCGACCCGGTCTTGAGGCATGCCTGAAGGCGCTGCGTGTTGGCGACACACTCGTGGTTTGGAAACTGGATCGGCTCGGCCGTGATCTACGTCATCTGGTCAACCTGGTCGGCGATCTAACCAAACGCGCCATTGGTCTGAAGATATTGGCTGGCGAAGGCGCATCGATCGACACCACCACTACCAACGGCCGACTGGTATTCGCCATCTTCGCCGGGCTGGCTGAGTTCGAACGTGAGTTGATCGTCGAACGGACTAAGGCAGGCCTGGCGTCAGCCCGCGCCCGAGGGCGCAACGGCGGCCGCCCCTTCAAGATGACGCCAGCCAAGCTGCGGCTTGCCGCCGCATCCATGGGACAACCGGCAACCAAGGTGCGCGATCTCTGTGCCGAACTCGGAATTACCCGGCAGACGCTCTACCGGTTTGTCGGGCCAGAAGGCGAGTTGAGAGCCGATGGTGAAAAGCTGCTCAGTCGTCGCAAGCGCGAAACCTGAAGTATGCGAGGGGGACAGCTTCGTGCCTTCTCCGGCCGCTCCCGGACCCCTTTCGGACCTTGGTTCGAGAAAGTTGTACGGCAAGCCATGAGCCACTGCGGCCTTTTCCGGCAGAGGGCAGGAACGTCGCGGTGGAGTGGAATTCTGCGCTTTCGATTGGTTGCCGAGGGCGGCTTGGTTGCCACTTTGCGGACATTCGCCACAGGAGAAGCTTGCCAGATCGACTAAGAAACACGAACCCATGACATGGGTTGATGGAGCTGGGCCGCCTTCAGCTGACCGCAGAGCGCATGCGAAAACAGATCGCCTGTACCCACGCTCTTTGACGTCGCATTTAAGCTCCTCACTCAATCATCGAACCGGTTGAGCGACCGCTTAGACCGTGCGAAATACGCGTTCATGACCAACAAAACGCGCATGTAGCCGATTCGAGAGGCGCTGACGTCAGCGAGCGGATACCGTCTCATTGCAGTGAGCGTTCAATAGATGCTGGGCGAAGGCCGGTATAGGCATGCCCGAAATGCCGGTGCGCCAAGCGACAAACAGGTCCTTTCGTAGCGGCGGGTCAGGGAAGGGTAAGGCACGCAGGCTTCCGGCCCGCACCTCGTCCGATACGGCTGACGCCAGAACTAGAGAGATGCCAACTCCAGCCTTTACCGCCTGCTTGACAGCCTCGGTGCTACCCAACTGTAGGGAAACCCGCGGCATTTGAGCGTGATCGCCGAAATATTTCGCAAGCATCCGCCCGGTCCCGGTGCCAGGTTCGCCGCCGAGAAGCTCAAATGCGGATAACTGAACCGGATCAATGTGGTCTTGAGACGCCAATGGATGATCGGGCGGAACGATGACGACGACGGGCTCGCTTCTCCAGCGCTCGACTTGGCAGCCGTCGCGGTTGTCCCACCATTCCAACACGGCCACATCTATTTCGACATTCTCCAGTTTCTCGACGATGGACGGATTGCGGTCAATCACCATATCAAAAGCCGCTGGATCGCGGCCTTCCAGATATGACCGGACATAGGGCTGCAGCAGATAGATTCCGATATTGGAACTGGCACCGATCCGCGTGCGCTCCCCAGAGACCGCGGCGAGTGCACGCTCGTTAACCCTAAGGATGCTCTGGGCATAAGGCAGAAAGTTCATCGCTTCCCGCGTCGGCTCGCACCCCGTTCGGGAGCGATGGAATAGCAGGACACCCAGCTGCTCCTCAAGCTTCTGGATATGTGATGAGGCCGTCGGCTGAGCGATCCGAAGATATTCTGCGGACGCTTGAAAGCTCTTATGCTTCGCCAGGGCCAGAAATGTCCGCACCCATACTAGATTCAGCATTGCCGATCTAAGCCACTTGTCTCGGATTGTTGACGGCATCCATTGGCGGCTTACCCGAAAGGGCCTGCAGGATATTTTCTGCAGCGCGCAGTTCGATTGCCAAGCGAACTTTCTTAACAGCAGAGCCAATATGCGGGCTGAACATCGTGTTTGGGTGACCCAGCAAGCCCGGAGCGATCTCCCGCGGTCTGTCTTCGCGAGCCCAATCCTCCAGCTCGAACACGTCGGCGGCATACCCGCCGAGCTGACCGCTGGTGAGCGCAGTTAGAACAGCAGCTTCGCTCACGACAGAGCCGCGGCATGGATTCACGAGGTATGCGCCTGGTTTCATCAGGGCGAGCGTCCTGTCGTTGATCAGATGGATGGTGTCTGGGGCCAGCGCCAGGGCCAGGATGACGATATCGGATTCGGATAATACCTCCTCCAGGCTGCGCCGAGCAACACTAGGTCGAGCTTCGCCGCCGGGTGCTGGGATCGGCACCCGGTCGTTGTATAGCAGCGTTGCGCCCCAGCCATTCAGCCGTTCGGCGATGGCTTGCCCAATCGCCCCCATTCCGAGAATACCAATGGCGGACCCCGCGATGCCCAGGCCGAAAAACTCCGGCCGCCAACCGGCGAATTTGCCGCAGCGGACCCTGGCATCGGCCTGGATCATCTTGCGGGTGAGGCCGATGGTAAGGCCGATGGCCAACTCAGCCGTCGGCACGGTCAGGAGGTCAGGCACGATGCTCAGCCAGATGCCCCGGGCCGTACAGGCCGCGACATCGAAGTTATCGTAGCCCTTCAAGGCCGCGCCGATGACCTTCATCTGCGGGCAAGCTGCCAGGAAATCGGCGTCGACCCAGTCCGGCATGAAGGCCATCATTGCATCCGCCGTGCCGACACGGCGGCGAATCTCTTCGCGGGGCAGGGTTTCCATAGTTTGATTGGGAGTGACTTCACAATGGTCACAGAGGAGATCCAAGGTTTCCTGATGCACTTTGTGGGTGATGACGACGCGCGGTTTCACGATGGCCGGTCCTTACTTGAATTTCTTCCGCAAATAGCCGCTCAGGCCATCGACGATTGTCACCATTATCAGGATGACGAGTAAAATGGCGCTGACTTCTTGATACAACATGATTCGAAGCGATCCCATCAGCTCAAACCCAATACCGCCTGCGCCAACCATTCCCATTATCGTGGATGCGCGGAAGTTATATTCCCAGCGATAGACGGATACGTCTGCGAACTGCGATGACACTTGTGGCAGGACGGCGTGGAACAACACTTGAACCGGAGTTGCACCTGCGGCGCGCGCAGCCTCTATGGGGGCCTCATCGACATGCTCAATTGCTTCCGCAAAAAACTTGCCGACCATACCGACCGAATGCAGGCCTAATGCCAGAACGCCGGGTAAAGCACCAAAGCCTACGGCAGCAACGAAAATGATGCCCATAATCAGCTCCGGGACCGAGCGAAGAGCGTTTAGCAGGGTACGGGCGACATGAAATACGATCGTGTGCGGCGACGTGTTCCGGGCAGCAAGAAAAGCCAGCGGAAATGACAGAAGCACCGCTATTGCCGTTCCGGCAATACTCATTGCCAAGGTGTCCACCAGCGGCTTGAGCCACGCGCGCGCATTGGTGAAATCCGGCGGCATCGCCTCGCGGGCCAGCGTTAAGATGGCCGGAACCCCGTTTGCCAGGGTCCCGAAATCCAGAAGACCAACATACCAGAATGCAACCAGCACAATAGCGAGTACCGCAGCAACCTGGGCAGACTGCCGGATCCACGCCCGACTGTACTGATCGAGATAATGGTTTGTTGTGTTGATTGTGGTTGCGCCGAGCGTCGTCATCACGTCCTCACATCGCTCCGAAGTCGATTCCAAGCAACTTTCCCATATCGCGGATCACGTCGTAATCATTGTCCGTGATCGGGGCGAAACCGTCCGCCTTGAAGTTCTTCAGAACTGCGGGGTCCTTCAGGTTCACGAAAGTGGTGCGGATCTTGTCCTTCAGCTCCGGCTTCAGGTCGGAGCGCATCGTCCACGGGTATTGGGGATATTCCTTGCTGTAGGCGATGACCTTGACCTTGCCTGCGTCGACGAGCTTTCTCTCAAGAAGAGTTTTCCAGATCACCTCGGAAAGGCCCCCGACTTCCGCATTGCCGTTGGCGACATTCACCGCAACCGCATCGTGGCTGCCGACGAAGTGCTGCTGGTAATCGCGATCATTCACGACACCGGCTTCCGCCATCAACGTCTTCGGAATCAGATGGCTGGAGGTGGAAGCGCGATCGCCGAAAGCGACCTTCTTGCCCTTGATGTCGCTGAGCGAATTCACATTGGCATTCGCGTTGGCAATGACGACAGAGCGGTAAGTCGGCTTGCCGTCGCTGACCATTGCCGCAAACGGCTCGATATCGGCTTTGCCCTTGGCAAGCACGTACGAGAGCGGACCGAAATAGGCTATGTCGATCCGGCCGAAACGCATTGCCTCGATCATCGACGAGTAGTCTGTTGTCACAACCAGATCGACCTTCTTGCCCAGTTCCTTCTCGAGGTAGTCCTTGAGCGGTTGATTGCGCTTGATCAACTCGGACGCATTCTCATCCGGTAACAGTGCGACCTTTAAAGTCTCTGGATTCGGATTGGCGGCGTGGGCTGGCGCTGCCAGCCCCATGGCAAGGGCGGCAGCAATGGCAAATTTCAGCAGGCGGTTCATAGGGACATCTCCATCTCAGGCGTAAACGGTGGCTGGGCGTAGGCGGGGTTACTCGTCCGGCTGGGTGCGATTGGCTCACGGCGGTGCCCGGCGTATATCGCGGCGAAATTGTCGTCATTGAGCTCATCAGGAGCGCCGTCAAACACAACATGTGCACCGGCAAGGCCAATGATCCGGTCTGCAAAGCGCTGCGCGTATTCCAGCTGGTGCAGCGACACGATGGCGGTGATGCCGTCTTCTTTGCACACCTGGCGAAGCAGTTCGAGGATCTTCTCCGAGGTGGCGGGATCGAGGCTGGCGACAGGCTCGTCGGCCAGAATGATGTTGGGCTGCTGCGCCAGCGCGCGGGCAATCCCGACACGCTGCTTCTGGCCGCCAGAGAGCTGATCGACACGCGTCATGGATTTGTCGGCCAGACCGACGCGCTCGAGGCAGTGGAGAGCCAGTTCCAGGTCCGCGCGGGGCAGCGGGAAGAAACTGCGCAAGGTATTGTGATAGCCGAGTCGGCCGGTGAGGACGTTGGCGAGGGCCGTATGTCGCTCGATCAGCTGATGGTGCTGGAAAATGAGTGCCGTTCGGCGCCGGTGCTGGCGGAGTGCGCCGGTCGGGCCAAGGACACCGAAATCCGATGAGACAATCTCGCCGGAGGTAGGTTTAACAAGGAGGTTCAGGGAGCGCAAAAGTGTCGATTTCCCCGCACCCGACAGGCCGAGTAAAACGGAGAACTCGCGCTGGAAGAAATCGAGGGTGGTCGATCTGAGCGCCACCACTCCGCCTGAATAGGTCACACCGACATTTCTGAGCCGCAACACGTATTTGCGGTCGGTCTCGGCATCGCTGGGCTTCATGGATCACCATCTGTAATGTGAATGACGCAGAGATTGCGTTTCGCAATACAGTAGGGCTCGTGGATGACACTTCGATGTCAAGGTCGCGAAGGTTTTGTGACTCTATCCGTCAGTGAAGTGACCCTTCGCCGCGTGCAAGGCGGACGATGCTGCATTGCGGCAAGGTTGTTACATCCGCAAATGTCTCATTTCCGCGTTCAAACCTAGGTGCTTGTGTTGTGAATGGCGTCTCGTTCCGATGGGCGAGACGAACGGCAAAGTTCCACCCTTCTACGACCTTCGACTGTGGCGCGGAAGCCCGTCGCTGTTCGTGATCTGAACTTTCTACCGTATATCTGTGCCCCTTTAATGTTCAGGGGCCATATTGAAAGTCCAATTCCCATGCCATCGCTCTTGGTGGAGTGAAAGGCATCGAAAAGATGCCTTACGAAGCCAGGATCGATACCGCCTCCCGTGTCTTCTATCGTGATCATCACGCCGGACGCGCTTGATTTAGCGGAGTTTATTCGAATCTCACGAACACTGCTCTGCAGCGTACCCATCGCATCTATCGCGTTCACGAGAAGGTTGAGTGCAACCTGTTGAAGTTGAATACGATCACCGAAGATCATGGGCAGATCACTCGACAGGTTCGTATAAACGGAAACTCGGCTTTCTCGGAAACGGCTTTGCAAAAGCCCCAGCACCTCTCTGATTACGACGTTGATCTCAATCCAGGACCTCTTTGGTTCTGCACGCATAGACAGCGCTTGGACGCGCTTGATGATTTCACTTGCTCGGTTTGCGTCGCTGACGATGCTATCTATCGAAGACGCGGCTTTTTCTAGGTTCGCGGGATCTCCGTGAATCCAGCGTGTACATGCATTGGCGTTGGTCACGATTGCGGCGAGCGGCTGATTGACCTCATGGGCGATTGAGGCAGCGATCTCGCCGAGAGTCGTGATCCGAGCGACGTGCGCAAGGCGGGTCTGCGCCTGTTCGGCCGCCACACGAGCGGTCTCCATCTTGACAGCGAGATAGGTCGTTGCCGCGATCGCCAGCAGGCTGATCGAGGTGTTGACGACTCCGGTTCCGAAGCTTCCACTCGGCGTCAGGATGTAGCTCGCGATCGTCAACGCGATGCATATTCCAGAGACCGTGCCCATGCCCCGCGTGTGGCTGAAGCGAGCCGACAATAGAACGACAATCACATAAAACGTCGCAGCGGATATCTCGTAAGGGGTTATGGTGTCGATGATGAAGATGCCGATAGTGAGGATGCCGATCAGCAAGGGAAGCGTTCCAGACCTAACGAGGCGCCATAGCCCATCGATGAACGTCAGTAGTTCCCTTGAACGGGTGCCGAGCGGGTATCGATGCGTCAAGTTTGCCTCGTGATCTATAGGATCGACGTGGGCAGGCTGATTGACTGGTGTTTTTTGTGGAGCCATCGCAGTTCACTTGATGTAGGTGTGCAAAACGTCGACTAATTCGAGCGCGGCATTACGTTCAGCTTCTGTGGGCGTGCGGTTCGCATCGACCATATGCGCTTGAATGTGCCCATTGACGACTTCGGCCATGATTCCGTTGATCGCACCGCGCGTGGCCGTGACTATCCGCATCACGTCGCCGCAACTCTCATCCGCGATGAGGGCCCGTTCAATCGCATCGACCTGACCTCGAAGGCGTCGGACCCTATTCAGCAGCTTCTGCTTCTCAGCCACCGCATGCGCCATCGCGTCCCTCCGCTATACCCGGGTATAGTTGTAATATACCCCCCAGAGTATATATGAATGTCGCGCGAAGTGAAGACCGGCAGGGTTGTTCGCGTCGTGGTCCAGTTCGTCGTGAATTGGATCCGGATTGGCACAGCAGAGGATCATATGAACCCGCGATCTAGCAACGACCCCTCGGAGGGAGATAGTAGGCGTCAGTCACCTGCTATCGACGCTCCGCTGGGTTGCATCATCGCTCGGGTCGGTTCTGCCGACGTAACTGCGCCAGCACTTCGACGCTGAGCACCGTCCGTCCAGGCCACCCGGGTTCGAGCAACTGCTTGAACAGACGGAGGTGGCCATGGCCGCTCATCTCAACATCGACACACGTCGGGCGCCACCGGTGGTCGCCCATGATGATATTCAATTCGCCGGGGTGTTTCCCGGCTTGAAATTGGGCGCTCGCAACTTGGCGAGACCAAAGCTTCTTGCCCATTGGCATCAGGAATCCGATGGCCGGCTGATTGGGGGCTGGCAATTGGAGACATCCGCCACTCTGAAGAATCCTGACGATTGATCATAGCGACACACGGCAATGCCGTGCGCAGCGTAGCGCTGCTGTTGGCAGCAAAGTTCAAACGAAGGGATTAACTAATGAATGCAGTGGTGGCTTTGCTGCCTGCGCGCCCCGCAGGCACTAATACGACTTGCGCGAATACTATCTTCGCCAACGATTTAGAGCAGCTCTACAACGCGCTGAATGATGTGACATTGACGGAGCATGCTCGCACGGCAGAGCTGATGAATGCCGGATTGCGGAAGATCTCGCAGAAGGTTGTCGAGGAGGCTGCCGAGGTCGCTCTCGAGGCGGTGAGGAAGCGGACCCAAAAGACGGTCAGCGAAAGTGCCGATCTTCTCTATCACTTGGTCGTTCTGTGGCACGCACTCAATATTGAACCCAGCGAAGTCTGGGCCGAGATGCGGCGCCGCGTGGAAAGCATGGGCATTGCCGAAAAGCTTCCTAAGCCGCGTCGGGGAACGACTGATCCCGCCCCGGTCAACGACAGCTCGGAAGGAAATCGCGTACCTGCGCCCTGCATCACCGCCAACTCGCGCGCACCAGCACCGTGTCCCGAAGAGCAGCCCGAAAGGACACGGCCATGCGCCTCCTAGTCTGTGGAGGACGTCACTTCGAGGACGCCGAGATGGTGCATCACGAACTAACTGCACTGCATTGGCGAAAGCCAATCAGCGTTGTGGTCCACGGCAGCATTGCAGGCGTCGGCATCATCGCTGAGGCGTGGGCGCGTCGCCATGGGATCGCTGTGGTGCGTTACCCGCCAAATTGGGAGTTTTACGGCAAGAAGGCCGAAGGGCTGCGCAGCGATTTCATGCTGACAGACAGCCGACCCGACTTTGTCGTGGCTTTCCCAGGGGGGCGCCACACCGCCGATCTCGTCCAACGGGCAATCAACGTCGGGCTCGCCGTGCTCGCCATTCCGCCCAACACGGCTGGAGCTTGCCCAGTCGCAAAGCATCCGCCGCAGCGGGGCCAGCCAACAACCGCTTCGCTCTGATCCAGTGAATTCACCCAAAAACGAGCAAAACTCAACGGAGTTTGAAATGTCCGATACCTCTGCGACATCGCTTGAACAAATCGAATTGGCCTCAAGCGCGCCCGCTGTCCTGGATAGCGCGCATATTGGCGACATCCACGGCGCGTTCGGCACCATCCGGCAGCACGACACCGGCGTACGAAAGACTTGGCGGGCTAGGCTGGCGACCTTGATGGCAATCGTCGGCCCGGGACTGATTGTCATGGTCGGCGACAATGATGCCGGCGCTTTTGGAACCTATACGCAGGCAGGTCAGAACTACGGCACCTCTCTGCTGTGGACGTTGATGCTCTTGATCCCGGTGATTTACGTGAATCAGGAGATGGTGTCACGGCTAGGTGCTGTGACGGGCGTTGGCCATGCACGACTGATATTCGAACGTTTCGGAAAGTTCTGGGGTGCCTTCAGCCTTATAGACCTAGTTCTTCTCAACGGACTAACCATTGTAACCGAGTTCATCGGCATCGTATTCGCACTCCAATATTTTGGTTTGCCAAGAGTTCCGGGACTGATTGTCGCGGCGGTGCTCATAGTGGCCGCCGTCAGCACCGGAAGTTTCAAGCGGTTTGAACGCTTCGCGATGGTTTTGGTCTTTGGCAGTCTGTTGCTAATACCTGTGCTCCTCGCCATCCATCCACCAATCGGTGAGATCGCCCATGGACTGCTCGTGCCGCAATGGCCCGCTCACTCCGACATGGCGGCAGTCATGCTGCTTGTCATTGGCATCGTTGGCACGACCGTCGCACCTTGGCAGCTCTTTTTCCAACAAAGCTATGTTGTCGATAAGCGGATCACGCCCGCCTTCAACGGCTACGAGAAAGTCGATCTTTGCCTCGGGATCCTCCTGGTAGTAATCGGCGCCGTTGCCATGATGGCGTTCTGTGCCGCATTGTTTGCCGGACGGCCGGAATTCGGCAATTTCACGGATACAGGTGCGGTGCTTACGGCGCTGGACAAATATGTGGGTCCATATTCGGCGACGATTTTTGCAATCGCTCTTTTGGATGCTTGCCTCATCGGCGCAGCAGCCGTCTCGCTCTCGACGTCTTATGCGATCGCCGACGTCCTCAGGGTGAGGCACTCATTGCATCGCAAAGTCACGGATGCCATCGGATTCTACGTTGCTTACGGGATTCTCATATTCATTGCCGCAGGCCTTGTTGCCTTCGCAAGTGATGCGCTGCTGGGCCTCTTTGTCAGTGCCGTGCAGGCTCTCGCTGGCGTGCTGCTACCAAGTGCCACGGTCTTCCTGCTCCTCCTTTGCAACGACAAGGCGGTTGTCGGCCCCTGGTCCAACGGTCCTAAGCTCAATGTATTCACCGGAGCAATAATCTGGTCCCTTGTGTTGCTCTCGATCATCCTCACCGTGGCGACCGTCTTCCCAGATGTGGCTGACAGCACAATTCTGAAAATACTGATTGGCGGCTCTTTGCTGGGGCTTTGCGGGTTCGTCTTTTCGTTCGCAGCACGCAAGCGTAGTTATGACGTGCCCGCTGCCGCATATGGCAACGATCAAGATCACCGCTTCGCCAAGATGACGATGCTCGAGCGCCGGAACTGGCGCATGCCGCCGCTTAATCGGCTGCCTGCCCTGCATATGACGTTGATGACGAAGGTCTGGATGGGCGTGCTACGCGGCTATCTTCTGATTGCTGTCGCGCTGATCGGCTTCAAGGTCTTCGTCGCCGCGACCGGCGTCGAGGTCAGCATCCCCCAGATCGGCGGAACGCCAACCAGCAACGACGCTGCTACAAGCAATACCGGCTCGAAGTAGCACGCAAGAAGGCGGGTGACGACGTTGACGCACGGGCGCGAGCACCGACATGTCCGCAATAGCCTCGCGGACGTTGCTATACCCCGCGTCGTCGCCTGCCAACCAAAACGAAAAGGAAACAATCTGAATAGACAAAACTCTTTTGTTCTAACTAGCTGATGGGGGCGCCTCATGTCTGAACAATTCAAGACTCTTCCCGAACGCATCCAGGCGCTTTCCGATGCAACTTCTTGTAGTTCTTTTTCGCTGACCTCAGTCGAGCAGACCAAGGGCTTTCAGATTATCGCTTTTGTCGACAGCTGTTTCGGCGATTCTCAATGCGAGATCGATGCTTGCGGATTGATCGCCGCTATGCTGATCGCTTTTGCCAAAGCGCGCAGCGATCCGTTCACGTTTCATTATTTTGCAACGCGTGCTCTCCATGACGGACTAGAACGTTGCATCGCTATCCTTGTCCAACGCGGCGAAAGGCTGCCCGTTGTCGCCTATGCGCTCATCGCAAATTATATCCGCTGGACGGCTCGACGCCGAGAGATGGCTTTAGCCGCGGCGTTTGAGCGTCTGCGCCTTTATCCGACACTTCCAAACATGTTGATCTGGCCGCCGAAGCGCACGCCAGGATAGCGTGCCAGCGCCTGAGATTCATCGAACAAAAAAAAGCCGTGGCAGATTTTCTCAAAGGAGACGCAAAACAATGAGTAATCAACTATCGCATTGGCCTCCGCCACTTCGGATCCGCCTTCTGCTTTTTGTGGTGTCTCGCATCGAACACTTTCTCCTCTTAAGGTGTCCGAAAGGTCGCATCAGGCGATTGGGATTGGCTTGGGTCGACCAGATTCATGCGCGCGTGCGCAAAAAGCTCAGCCGTGCAGAGCTACCCGAAACGCGTTGATGTTTCTTCCGCGTTCGATCGCGCGTCAAATAGCCTTGAATCAGCGCTGAATGGTGAGGAAGCCTACAAATCTCTTTCCGCGCCGATCGGTCCGTCACCGTGATCTATAATCGACGAGGGCTTCATTGCGCCGCGCCGGTGTTAAACTGTCAAGGAGGGCGTTGGCCTTCTCAATTACCTTGCTGCCGATCTCGCGCTGTTGCCCTTGATTGGCTTTTCGGGCGCCCTCGGCGAACACCGATTCCGCGGGGAGTACCGCCGCAGCAAATGCGGCGGCGGCCAAAACCGATCTAAGAAACATAGGCTACTCTACTCGGCTGGGGTTCATGGCTGCAAAGATGCTATCGTACGTACCGTCCCGTTCAGCCTAACGCCGTGCATGATCCCGATTAAGAAGGATCTCACCCCCCGGATGATCTCCGCGATCGAGGATGTCCATCACCTCCACAACAAATGCATTGAGCGGTCATTGTGCGAGGATCAGACGCTTGCGCAGAGCCGGTCAAGCTCCGCGAGCGTATTGGCGTATCGTGCGTCCGACACCGCCGTTCTCCTGTATTTGCACGCTACACTACTACGTCGATGAATCTTTGTTGAATCGCCCCGAAATCTGGCCCCTTTAATCATCCCCGTCTGGGGAAGGACTGTATCGGCCCCGATAGAAACGGGGCACTATGACAGCATCACACCACAATTCGGAAGGCCTCGCGCGCGGCGCAAGGATGCTGCGCACTGCGCTCGGTCCTGCAATCGCGCGCTATCTTGATGACGCCAGCATCGTCGAGGTGATGCTCAATCCCGATGGGCGCCTCTGGATCGACCGACTCTCCGAAGGACTTTCCGATACCGGTGAGCGGCTGTCACCAGCGGACGGCGAACGTATCGTTCGCTTGGTTGCGCACCATGTCGGAGCCGAGGTTCATGCTGGTGCTCCTCGGGTATCCGCAGAGTTGCCTGAAACCGGCGAGCGGTTCGAAGGCCTGCTGCCACCCGTCGTCGCTGCCCCCGCATTCGCGATCCGTAAGCCCGCTGTCGCGGTGTTCACGCTCGACGACTACGTCGCGGCCGGCATCATGTCAGCGACGCAGGCCGAGATACTCCGCCGGAGTGTCTCCTCACGCGCCAACATCCTCGTCGCCGGCGGGACATCCACCGGCAAGACGACGCTGACAAACGCGTTGCTCGCCGAAGTTGCGAAGACCGCCGATCGCGTCGTCCTCATCGAAGACACCCGCGAACTGCAATGCGCCGCGCCGAACCTCGTGGCGATGCGAACAAAAGATGGCGTTGCCTCACTTTCCGATCTCGTTCGCTCTTCGCTGCGTCTGCGGCCCGATCGCATACCCGTTGGCGAAGTGCGCGGCGCCGAAGCGCTCGAACTGCTCAAGGCCTGGGGCACCGGCCATCCTGGCGGGGTCGGCACCATCCACGCCGGCAGCGCGATCGGCGCACTGCGCCGCATGGAGCAGCTCATTCAGGAGGCAGTCGTCACGGTCCCGCGCGCATTGATCGCGGAAACGATCGACCTCGTTGCCGTCCTCTCCGGTCGCGGGTCCGCGCGGCGACTCTCCGAACTCTCGCGCGTCGAAGGCCTCGGTCTCGACGGCGACTACCGCATCGCGCCGGCCACCACGGATGGCGACGGCAGCTCGAGCTTGTTCGTCCCAGCACCTGAAGGAGAAAGCCTGTGATCCAACGCCTGCGGCGCGCGCGCCATCATCTCGTCTTGACCGTTTCCATCGCCACTCTGTCGGCGGTGATGGCAGCCCCCGCTCACGCTTCCGGTTCGTCGATGCCGTGGGAACAGCCTCTCCAACAGATCCTGCAGTCGATTGAAGGTCCCGTGGCGAAAATCATGGCGGTGATCATCATCATCGTTACCGGCCTGACGCTGGCCTTCGGCGATACCTCCGGCGGCTTCCGCAGGTTGATCCAGATCGTGTTTGGTCTCTCGATTGCCTTCGCCGCGTCGAGCTTCTTCCTGTCGTTCTTCTCGTTCGGCGGCGGGGCGCTGGTCTGATGACGGGCGCTGTCGATCAGGGCGGCGACGTCCCAGGCTATACCGTCCCCGTTCACCGGGCACTGACCGAGCCGATCCTGCTCGGCGGCGCCCCACGGGCTATCGCCATCATGAACGGGACGCTCGCTGGCGCGGTCGGCCTAGGGCTTCGCCTCTGGCTGGTGGGGATCGCGATCTGGGCGATCGGCCACGTCACCGCGGTGTGGGCTGCCAAGCGCGATCCGCTCTTCGTCGACGTTGTGCGCCGCCATCTGCGCGTCCCCGCACACCTTTCGGTCTGAGGGGAGCGCGGCCATGATGAACCTTGCCGAATATCGCAATCGCAACAGCCGCCTGGCCGACTTCCTCCCCTGGGTCGCGCTGGTGGGCTCCGGCATCGTCCTCAACAAGGACGGCAGCTTTCAGCGCACCGCGCGGTTTCGCGGCCCCGATCTCGACAGCGCCGTACAGGCTGAGCTAGTCGCCATCGCCGGCCGCCTCAACAATGCGTTCCGTCGCCTTGGATCAGGCTGGGCAATCTTCGTCGAGGCGCAGCGGCAAGCTTCGAACCTCTATCCCGACAGCCGCTTTCCCGATCCCGCCTCGGCGCTGGTCGACGCCGAGCGCAAAGCGGATTTCGAGGAAGCTGGCGCACATTTCGAGTCGAGCTATTTCCTGACCTTCACCTATCTGCCGCCGGCCGAGGACGCCGCGCGCGCGGAATCCTGGCTCTATGAAGGCCGGGAAAAGTCGGGCCTCGACCCCAACGAGGTGATGACCGGGTTCGCCGATCGCACCGATCGCATCCTGCGCCTGGTCGAAGCCTTCATGCCCGAATGCCGCTGGCTTGATGACGCGGAGACGCTCACCTATCTCCACGGCTGCGTCTCGACCAAACGGCACCGTGTCCGCGTCCCCGAAACGCCGATCTATCTCGACGCGCTGCTCGCCGACCAGCCGCTCACCGGCGGGCTCGAGCCGCGCCTTGGCGCGTCGCATCTGCGCATCCTCACCGTCACAGGCTTTCCAACGGCGACGACACCTGGCCTGCTCGACGAGCTGAACCGTCTCGCATTTCCGTATCGTTGGTCGACGCGGGCGATCCTGCTCGACAAGACCGACGCGACCAAGCTGCTGACCAAGATCCGCCGGCAATGGTTCGCCAAGCGCAAGTCGATCGCCGCGATCCTCAAGGAGGTAATGACCAACGAGGCGTCCGTCCTCGTGGACACCGACGCCGCGAACAAGGCCGCCGATGCCGACATGGCGCTCCAGGAACTCGGCGCCGACTATGCCGGGATGGCCTACGTCACCGCGACGGTGACGGTGTGGGACGAGGATCCGCGCGCTGCCGACGAGAAGCTGCGCCTCGTCGAGAAGGTCATTCAGGGCCGCGACTTCACTGCCATGGCCGAGACGATCAACGCGGTGGACGCCTGGCTCGGATCATTGCCCGGCCACGTCTATGCGAACGTCCGCCAGCCGCCGATCTCCACGCTCAATCTCGCCCACATGATCCCGCTGTCGGCGGTGTGGGCGGGGCCGGAACGGGACGAGCATTTTGCAGCGCCCCCACTGCTCTTCGGCAAGACCGAAGGCTCCACCCCGTTCCGGCTTTCGCTTCACGTCGGCGACGTCGGCCACACGCTGATCGTTGGCCCGACCGGCGCGGGCAAGTCGGTCCTGCTGGCGCTGATGGCGCTGCAGTTCCGACGCTATGCTCGCGCCCAAGTCTTCGCCTTCGACTTCGGCGGCTCGATCCGCGCGGCGGCGCTCGGCATGGGCGGCGATTGGCATGACCTCGGCGGCGATCTCAGTGACGGCGCGACCGATAACGTCAGCCTTCAACCGCTCGCCCGCGTTCACGACGTGCCCGAGCGCGCCTGGGCGGGCGACTGGATCGTATCGATCCTGACCCGCGAGGGCGTGGCGATCACGCCCGAGGTGAAGGAGCATATCTGGACGGCGCTGACCTCGCTGGCATCGGCGCCCGTCGAGGAGCGCACGATCACCGGCCTGGTCGTGCTGCTCCAGTCGAACGATCTCAAACAGGCGCTCAGGCCCTATTGCGTCGGCGGTCCCTACGGCCGGCTGCTCGACGCTGAACGCGAGTATCTTGGCTCGGCGTTCGTTCAAGCGTTCGAGACTGAGGGGCTGATCGGCACCGGCGCGGCGCCGGCGGTTCTCTCCTATCTCTTCCATCGGATCGAAGATCGGCTCGACGGTTCGCCGACTCTTCTCATTATCGACGAAGGCTGGCTGGCGCTGGACGATGACGGTTTCGCCGGCCAGCTCCGCGAATGGCTGAAGACGCTGCGCAAGAAGAACGCCAGTGTCATCTTCGCCACGCAATCGCTCAGCGACATCGACGGCTCGGCCATCGCGCCTGCCATCATCGAAAGCTGCCAGACCCGGCTTCTGCTGCCGAACGAGCGCGCGATCGAGCCGCAGATCACGGCGATCTATCGGCGCTTCGGCCTCAACGACCGCCAGATCGAGATCATCGCGCGGGCAATGCCCAAGCGCGACTATTACTGCCAGTCGCGGCGCGGCAACCGCCTCTTCGAGCTCGGTCTGTCCGATGTCGCGCTCGCTCTGTGCGCCGCGTCATCGAAGACCGACCAGGCGGCCATTGCCCGCATCGTCGCCGAACACGGCCGCGACGGCTTCCTCGCCGCATGGCTCGATCACCGTGAGGTCGGTTGGGCCGCCGATCTCATCCCCACGCTCACCAACAAGGAGACGTCCCAATGAAACTGCGCAATTCCCGCGCAGCGCGTTTTGCTGCCGCGCTGCTGACCGCTCCCGTCGCGCTCGCGCCCATGCTGGCGACGCCCGCTCACGCCATCATCGTATTCGATCCCTCGAACTATGCGCAGAACGTGCTCACGGCGGCGCGATCGCTTCAGCAGATCACCAACCAGATCACCTCGCTTCAGAACGAAGCGCAAATGCTGATCAACCAGGCACGCAACCTTGCGAGCCTGCCGTTCTCGTCGCTGCAACAGCTTCAGCAGTCCGTCCAGCGCACGCAGCAGCTTCTCAACCAGGCGCAGAATATCGCCTACGACGTCCAGCAGATCGACCGGATGTTCCAGCAGAAGTACGGGAACGTCTCGCTGTCCGCTTCGGATCAGCAACTCGTCACCGATGCCCGCTCGCGCTGGCAGAACACGGTCGGCGGCCTGCAGGACGCAATGCGGGTGCAGGCGGGCGTCGTCGGCAACATCGACACCAATCGCACGCAGATGTCGGCGCTGATCGGCCAGAGCCAGGGCGCGACCGGCGCGCTGCAGGCGACGCAGGCCGGCAACCAACTCCTTGCGCTCCAGGCGCAGCAACTCGCGGATCTCACCGCCGTCGTGGCGGCCAACGGCCGGGCGCAGGCCTTGCAGTCGGCCGAGCAGGCCGCCGCCGCCGAACAGGGCCGCGAGCAGCGCCGGCGTTTCCTGACGCCGGGCTCGGGCTACCAGCCCGGCAATGCCCGCATGTTCCCGAACAGCGGCAACTGAGGCTGGCACGATGGACGGCAAGACCCTCGCTCGCGTCGGCGCCATCGTCTTCGTCGCGGTCGCCATCACGGCGACCGCGATCGAGATGAACCGCAAGGACGTTTCGACGGACGTCCTCGCGACGCGGGGCCGTCCAGTCACAGCCTTAGATCCACTCACCGCAGAACTGCTTCGCTGTTCCGAGATCGGCGAGGCCGGCACGCGTGACCCCGGTTGCCTGAAGGCGTGGGCGGAGAACCGGCGCCGCTTCCTCGGCCGGCCGGCACCGGTTTCATCACCGTCGCCGGTTGCGCCAGCCACGCTGTTTCCAAGCGCGCCCGCGTCGGCCGCTCCCATCCACAAAGACAGTGCGCCAGCGGACGTGACCGGGCCTGCGATGCAGGCCGAGCCCGCTCAGCCAGAGGTTCGCTGACATGGGCGGCACCGGTGTCATCGACCATTTCCTCGAGGTCTTCACTCGCTACATCGACGGAGGATTCGGGCTGCTCGGCGGCGAAGTCGGTTTCATCGCCACCACCTTGATCGTCATCGACGTCACGCTCGCCGCGCTTTTCTGGTCATGGGGCGCCGACGACGACATCATGGCGAGGCTGGTCAAGAAGACGCTCTTCGTCGGTGTCTTCGCCTACCTGATCTCCAACTGGAACAATCTCGCCCGCATCGTCTTCGAGAGCTTCGCGGGCCTCGGCCTGAAGGCTTCGGGAACGGGCTTTGCCGTGAGCGATCTCATGCGCCCCGGCAAGGTGGCGCAGACTGGTCTCGATGCCGGCCGGCCGCTGCTCGACTCCATCTCCAGCCTGATGGGCTACTGGTCGTTCTTCGAGAACTTCATCCAGATCGCCTGCATGTTTTTCGCCTGGGCGCTGGTGCTGCTGGCGTTCTTCATCCTGGCGATCCAGCTCTTCGTCACCCTGATCGAGTTCAAGCTGACCACGCTCGCCGGCTTCGTCCTCATTCCCTTCGGCCTGTTCGGCAAATCGGCGTTCATGGCCGAGCGCGTGCTCGGCAACGTCATCTCCTCCGGCATCAAGGTGCTGGTGCTCGCCGTCATCATCGGCATCGGCTCGACGCTGTTCTCCGAGTTCACCTCGGGCTTCAACGGCGCAACGCCATCGATCGACGATGCCATGGCGATCGTGCTTGCCGCGCTGTCGCTGCTTGGTCTCGGCATCTTCGGTCCCGGCATCGCTAACGGCCTCATCTCCGGTGGCCCGCAGCTCGGCGCCGGCGCGGCCATTGGCACTGGTCTTGCCGCCGGCGGCGTTGTCGCAGCAGGCGCGGCCGCTGCCGGCGCCGTCGTGACAGGCGGCGCTGCACTTGCTGGCGGCGCTGCCGCCGCCGCGCGTGGCGGTGCAGCCCTCGCCGGTGGCGCCTCCACCGCCTACAGCCTCGGCGCGGCCGGCCAGGCCGGCGCATCCGGCGTCGCGTCGGGTCTTGGCAGTGTTGCCAGCACCGGCGCGAAGGCGGCCGTCTCACCGCTGAAGCGCGCAGCCGGTCGTGCCGCCGACAGCCTGAAGCAGAGCTATCAGGCCGGTGGCCAGGCCGCGACGGAGATCGCCACCGGCGCATCCGGTGCTGCGACGACCGCCACCGCGGAGGCCGCATCTCCCGGAGCTGCGTCTTCCACCAGCGACGGGCCGCCGGCCTGGGCGAAACGCATGAAGCGCTCGCAGCAGATGTCCCATGGCGTTCAGGCCGCCGCCCACGCCGTGCGTAGCGGCGACAGCCATGGCGGCGGCTCCTCCGTCAACCTCTCCGAAAGCGACTGACCATGTTCAAGCGACCATCCACCCACTACGGCAAAGCCCCTCAGCCCGAGACTCCCTATCAGCGCGCCGCTCAGGTCTGGGACGATCGCATCGGCTCCGCCCGCGTGCAGGCCCGTAACTGGCGCTACATGGCCTTCGGATCATTGGCCCTCGCGGGCGGCCTTTCGGCCGCGCTGGTCTGGCAGTCCGCCAACGGCTCGATCGTGCCTTGGGTAGTGCAGGTCGACCGGCTCGGCCAGGCGCAGGCGATCGCGCCGGCGACCGCCGACTATCAGCCAAACGATCCGCAAATCGCCTTCTACCTCGCGCGCTTCATCGAGCAGGTCCGCTCGATCCCGTCCGACGCCATCATCGTGCGGCAGAACTGGCTGCGCGCCTACGACTTCACGACACAGGGTGGCGCGCTCGCGCTGAACGATTATGCGCGCGCCAACGACCCCTTCACCAAGGTCGGCAAGCAGCAGATCGCGATCGAAGTGTCGTCGGTGATCCGCGCCTCGCCGTCGAGCTTCCGCATCGCCTGGATCGAGCGACGCTATCAGGACGGCTCACTGGCCTCCACCGAACGCTGGTCCGCGATCCTCACCGTCGTCGTGCAGCCCCCACGCGACGCCGACACGCTGCGGAAGAACCCACTCGGAATCTACATCAACGCCATCAACTGGTCGAAGGAGCTTGGACAATGACGCCCGCACTCCGCAAAGCCGCCCCTTGGAGTGCAGGGCTCCCGGCTTTGCTCATCCACGTAGTTCCGGTTTTCCGCAAATCCGCTTTGCCGGGAATCTTGCTCGCCGGTTCGGCGCTGGCAGGGTGCGCCACTCACACCCCGCCGCCGGAGATTTCCTACGACAATGCGGTGCCGGCTGTGCAGACCTCCGATCCGCCAGCGCCCGTCCGGGTGGTGGAGCTTCCCAAACCGCTCCCGCTGCCTGGTCAGTTGAAGCCCATCGGCAAGGACGGCAAGCCCGAGCCGGAACCGTCCGATCCCGCCGCGCGCGTCAACCAGGCCAATGCCGCAGCGCGCGTCCAGCCCGTCCGCAACGGCTTCATCAACTCGATGCAGGTCTATCCCTTCGTCGATGGCGCGCTCTATCAGGTCTACGCCTCGCCGGGGCAGATCACCGACATCGCGCTTCAGCCCGGCGAGCAGCTCGTCGGCTCCGGTCCTGTCGCCGCTGGCGACACAGTGCGCTGGATCATCGGCGATACCGAGAGCGGCGTTGGCGCGGCCAAGCAGGTCCATATCCTCGTGAAGCCAACGCGGGCCGAGCTGATGACCAATCTCGTCATCAACACCGACCGGCGCACCTATCACATGGAGCTGCGCGCGACGCCATCGACCTATATGGCATCGGTGTCTTGGCAATATCCGCAGGACCAGCTCATCGCGCTGCGCCGCCAGAACAGCCAAGCCGAGGCCGCGCAGCCGGTGTCGGGCGGCATCGATCTCGCCCGTGTCAATTTCCGCTACGAGGTGACCGGCGACCGCGCACCGTGGCGGCCGCTGCGCGCCTTCGATGACGGCAAGCAGGTGTTCATCGAATTCCCCCGCGGCATCGGACAGGGCGAGATGCCGCCCTTGTTCGTGGTCGGACCGGAGGGCGACACCTCCGAGCTGGTGAACTATCGCGTGCGCGGCAACTACATGATCGTCGATCGACTGTTCGCCGCCGCCGAACTGCGGTTCGGCGCGGGCAAGAACCAGAAGCGTGTCCGCATCTCCCGCACCGACGGGAGGCCGGCATCGTGAGCGACGAACGCGATCCCGAAAAGGAGGAAGGCCGGACGCCCGGTTCGGCGCCCCAGCCTCAGCCGACCGACGACGACGCTCGGCCGCTGACCGGCGAGCCGGCCGCGACCATGCGGCTGCTCGCCGAGCCGCCGCGTGTGACCCGCCTGTCCCGCAAGGTGCTGGCCGGTCTGGGTCTTGCGGCAAGCCTCGGTGTCGGTGGGGCGCTGATCTATGCGCTCCAGACTCGTCACAGCGGCCAGGGTCAGGAGCTTTACTCTACGGACAACCGCTCGACACCGGACGGTCTGGCTGGATTGCCGAAGGATTATTCCGGCGTCCCGAAGCTCGGCCCGCCGCTGCCCGGCGACCTCGGTCGCCCGATCCTCAACGCGCAGAACGGTGGCACAGTGCCGCCGATCGGCGCACCGGCATCAGGTCCGACGGGACCGAGCCCCGAGGAACAGCGCCGGGCGCAGGAACTGGAGGCGGCTCGGACCGCACGGCTGTTCGCATCCACCGAGACTCGGCCCGCTACGGCTGGAGCTTCGACACAGCCGACTGCGACCGCCACGCCGTCGGCCGATCTCGCCAGCCTCGGCCTTGCGCCGCAGCCAGCGACACCCTCCGCGCAGGATCGTCAGCTCGCATTCCTCAATCAGACGCCCGACAAGCGCACTGTCTCGCCGGATCGCGTTGCCGCGCCAGCGTCGAAGAACGTCCTGCAGGCCGGCGCCGTCATCGCGGCCGCGCTCATCACCGGCATCCGCTCCGACCTGCCGGGTCAGATCACCGCACAGGTGACGGAGAACATCTATGACAGCCCGACCGGCAAGATCCTGCTTGTGCCACAGGGCACGCGCGTTATCGGCCAGTATGACAGTGGCGTCGGCTTCGGTCAGAGGCGCATACTTCTCGTCTGGAACCGGCTGATCTTCCCCAATGGCCGCTCCATCGTTCTGGAGCGTCAGCCTGGTGCGGACGCCGAGGGCTATGCGGGCCTTGAGGATGGCGTCGACTATCACTGGGGCGAACTGTTCAAGGCCGCTGCACTTTCCACGATTCTGAGCATCGGTGCGGAGGCGGGCTCGTCTGGCCAGGACAGCGATATTGTGCGGGCGCTGCGACAGGGTGCCTCCAATAGCGTCAGTCAAACCGGCCAGCAGATCGTCCAGCGCCAGCTCAACATCGCACCGACCCTCACCATCCGGCCAGGCTTGCCCGTCCGCGTCATCGTCACCCGCGATCTCGTTCTCGAACCCTACGGAGGCTGACATGACCAAGCTGAAATTGGGAGCGATCGTCGACGACAAACCGGTGAAGGTCACGGTGGAGTTACCGGCAAGCCTGCATCGCGACCTAACGGCCTACGCAGAAATTCTCGGCCGCGAAGCGAGGCAACCGCCGGCCGATCCCGTTCGCCTCATCGCTCCGATGCTGGAGCGGTTCATAGCCACGGATCGGGGATTTGCGAAAGCGAGGAAGTCAAAAGAACTGCCGAAACCGTCTGAATGATTGTGGCGGCAGCCGAGCGCGACATTGAACGCGCAAGACTGAGGAGGCGGCGCCAGGCCGGGTTATCATTCCGCGGCGACCACACCGCGCAGAACGGCAGAACCTCGCCGGCAAGCTGCCGATAGGCAGTTCCCGGAAACTGAGCCGCCGTCCCGGCCTCGCTCATGACCGTGACGCCTTGGCCGATCGCCACAAGCGACAGGAGATTGTCCCTCCCGACGTATTGGGTATCGATTTCTGGGTGACGCCCAAGATCGGCGAGGCGTTGAACCAAATAGTCGTGAATTTCCGATCCAGGGGCACCGTCACTTACAATGAATCTCTCGTCCACAAGATCACGCCAGCCAAGCTCCGATTTCTCAGAGAGAGGATGATCGCTGGGAAGTACGGCGAATACTCGCTCGGACCAAAGTTGCTCTGTTTCACAGTCCGACCACTGTGTGGTTCCCGTGATAAAAGCCACATCGAGTTGAAGTCGCCGGATCGAGGCAACGTGATCCGCAGGATCGCCGTCAAAAAATTCGACCCGTACACTTGCATGCTCCTTGCCGTAGGCTCCCAGCAGATCGGACAGGAATCCAGACGCGAGCGACGAAAAGATGCCGACCTTGATATGCCCCCGCTCGGAGCGACCTATGGCGGCCACATCCTTCGCGCCGCAGTCGATCTGTTGAAGTGCTTTGCGTGCTCGACGCACAAACTGCTGTCCTGCCAACGTCAGGCAGACGCCGCCGTTGTGCCTCTGAAATAGGGAAGCGCCGAGTTCGTCTTCGAGATCGCGAACGCGACGGCTGATCGCCGATTCCTGTATTCCCAAGGCCAAGGCCGCCTTTCGGAAGCTGCCATATTCGGCCGCCGCAAGAAAATACCGGATCTGGCGGAATTCAAGCATCGGTCAATTGCGACCGAGATCTATTCGAAATGATTCCTGGCCTCGCGACGGTCCATCGTCCGCTCGTTGCGAGCATCGCTCTGTAAGCACCATCTACCACGACCATCGCGCCCCGACCGCAGCTAAGGCAAGACCTCCCGATTCTCACCCTAGAATAGACGGCTACAGACGCTCATTGGCCGATGATCTTATATAGATTCGATATACCAACGTATCTTCGAAATATACCGTGTTCTGAAAGGGGGGGGGTGGCACGCCCGCGCAGATCGCGCACCAGTTCGCGGTGCAGGGGCTCTCCTCTCAGTCGAGATTCAAACGCTCAAACTGTCCGACATTCTAACAAGGTCAATAATCGTCTTGGCCTGCATCTTCTGCATGAGATGGCTACGGCGAACCTTCACCGTGATCTCGCTAACATTCAGGTCGGCGGCGATTTGTTTATTGAGGAGGCCCTTTACAACGAGCTTGAAAACGTCTCGTTCGCCGGGCGTCAATGTCTCCCAACGCGCATTCAAATCCAGCGAACGCGCTTCGCTCTCGCGCCTTCGCCGGTCTTTTTCGATCGCTTGTTGGATAGCATCCAGCAGGTCTTGGTCGCGAAACGGCTTGGTCAAGAACTCGAAGGCGCCATTCTTGATGGCGTTCACGCCCATCGTGATGTCCCCATGTCCCGTGATGAATATCGTCGGCAGATGAATGCCGTATTCAGGCATTTGCCGATGAAAATCGATCCCGCTTTGTCCGGGCATTCTCACATCGAGCAGCAGGCAGCCGGGCGCGTCCGGCATGGAGCTTTCCAGAAATTCGGCAACCGAGCTATACGAGCGCACCTGTAGCCCAACGGATGCGAGCAAATCTTCGAGCGCGGCGCGAACGGACCGATCGTCATCGATGACATAGACGATGGGCTGCGGCCGCGAATCCGCCGTCGGTTCATTTTTCATCAGGCTGCCTCCATGTGGCGCGGCAGGCGCACCTCAAATACGGTCCCGCCTCCAGGGACTGGAGCCGCGGAAATCTGTCCGCCATTCGCTTCAACGATCGTCTGACTGATGGTAAGGCCAAGACCCATGCCTCCCTCTTTCGTCGTCCAGAAGGCGTCAAAGAGGTGCTCACGAGCTCCCGGCGCCAGACCGGTGCCGGAATCGGCCACCGCGAGAACGATCGCATCCCGTCCATCCTGCGAGGCGGCAATTCGCAGACGACGCTCGGGCAATGCGCGGTCCGACATCGCCTCGGTCGCATTGAGGACGAGATTGCTGATGACCTGCTGGATCTGGACCCGATCGGCAAAAACGCGAGGTAGGCCGTCATGCAGGTCCAGTTGCAAGGCGACGCCGCCACGCTCGATCTCGCCGCGCGACAAGGTCGCGATTTCCATGACAGCTTCCCTGAGGTCGAATGGTTGTCGGCGCGGCGCCTCGCCCTTCGAAAGGGCGCGAATGCGCGCGATGACCTGGCTTGCCCGGTTGGCATCGCTGACGATGCGGTCGAGCGCGAGGCGGGCCTTGTCGAGATTTGGCGGCTCCTGGGCAAGCCATCGGGTGCACGCGCCGCCGCTGGCGACGACGGCAGCCAGGGGCTGGTTGACTTCGTGCGCGATCGACGCCGACAGTTGACCGAGCGTCGTGACCCGCGCAATTCGCAAAAGCCGATCGCGCGCCTCCAGCGCCTCGGCCTTCGCAGCCACCATCCTTAAACTGAGATAGGTTGTAACGCCGATCGCAACGATACTAATCCCGGTATTGACGATGCCGACCTCATACGCACCGGAGTGGGTCAAGAAAAAACTGATCAGGGTCAGCGCGACACAAATGCAAGCGAGGGCCACTACAGCCGTGCCAGACAAGATGCGTGTCGCAACGAGAATGACCGCTGTGTAGAATACGGCCGCTGCGATGGCGTAGTCCGTGACCGTATCGGCGATAAAAATGCCGGCCATCGCAACGCCCATCGCGATCAACGTCAGCGCCGATCCGGGACGTATATCATTGGCGATCTTGAGCATTGTTCACCTTCTCGATCAACTTACCTACTTTCAATATTCTTCCCTGGAGAATCTACTCCGCCGTGTACCTAGATAACTATTGCTTCTCGGTCACTCGCCTGGCTCGAACCGCCACCGAGCAGATGTTACCAGCGGCTCCAGACTGAGACGACCGATAATCTGTTCCAAAAGGCGATCCTGCCGAGTGTCGGCTCGCACTGTCGCGCTCACCTGGACTCGGTTTGTGTCCTCGATATTCGTGCTTTCGAGGTCGCGGATGTGCAGCGCACCGGCGAGATCGCGAAGAAGAAGCGCCCGAACATGCGCCTCAGCCTCTCCATGGCAGATGATGCTGATCGCATATGCGCTGTCCAACGGGCTTGCGGCGAATGACTGGCGCTCAACGAGGCGCACGAGCGGGCGCAGAACTGCGTTGACGGCGATGACGAACGTCGTCGCAATCAATGCATGAAAGAAAAATCCGGCCCCACACAGCGCGCCGATCGCGGCGGAGCACCACAGCGTCGCGGCGGTGTTGAGCCCGCGCACATTCAACCCTTCCTTGAAGATGATGCCGGCGCCCATAAAGCCGATGCCGGAAACAATCTGGGCCGCAACGCGCGTCGGGCTCGCCTCGCCGGGGAACAGCCCGGCAAAGAGGACGAAGATGGCCGCGCCGAGCGCGACGAGGGTATTGGTTCGCAGCCCGGCCAGGCGCTGGCGCCATTGCCGTTCGAAGCCGATCAAGCCGCCAAGAAGGAATGCGCCCCCGAGCGTGAGTGCGGTGTGGCCAAGGCTTTGCCAATCCATCTGAATGTGTTCCCATCTCGTTGCGTCGGTCGCGCCCTCCCGAGGCGCAAGCCCGCGCTATTGCTGGAATTGCCACTCCACTCGCTGTCAGAATTCGGCGTGGGCGCGAAGCGACAGAATCGAGGCTGGTCCGCGGTCGGCGTTGTAGGCGGGGTTTGCAACAAACTGATAGTCGAAGGTGACGGTGCTCCAGCCGTTGACCCGCAAGGCGTAATACGCCTCGACGATCGACTCGTGGCCGTAGCGCAGTCTCCCATCACCGATCAGCAACCCCGTGCCTCCGGCGGCGAGGAAGTTACGATGTGCACTCGAGAGGCCGTTGACCGCAGCACCGACTCCGATCGTGTCCGCAGGCCGTCCCCATGCAGAACCCTTTAGGGAGAAACCACCGGAAATGCTGCGGTCGATGTCCGTGAAGGAGAGGATTTCGGTGCGGCCGTCGTTCCAGCTTGCACGGGCGAAAAGCCCGAGGTCAGCTGTCAAAGCCTGTTCGATATTTCCATAAAAGCCATACTTATTCTGATTGCGGCGCAGGGCCGTCATCGCATCGTTGATATCTGTTTGAGGGCTCGCTTGCGCGAGGTTGATAGCGTCGCGATACGCGCCGGTGTAACCACGGTTGATGAAAGCGCCGATCCGAACCTTACCCGGCTGCCCGAACAGGCTGTGCCGTTCCTCGAACTCGACGGCGCCACCGCCGCCCCCATTGAAGACCAAAACATCACTGTTCGGCTCCCTGGGCACTTGGAAGGCCCCGGCTCGCACAGCCCAATCCTTACGATTCAGCTCGATGACCGCACCGCGCGTCATGCCGGGAAGGTCGGCGGGGAAGTCATAGGCCCCCGACGACCAGATTGCCCAATTCATGAAATCCGCGCGCGGATCCTTGGCATAGGCATTCGCGTCGAAGAAATCGCCAACCGCGAAACGACCAACCGTGACAGTGACGCGATCGATATCGCGTCGCCCCGCCAGTTGCAGGGGGCCGTCTGCGACATCCTCCTGCTCGCCACCAAGACCGAATGTCTGCTGAAGATAGTAGCGCTGTGGCCGAAATTTCGGAAATTCAGCGCCGCCTTTTTGCGCTTCTCCATTTGGAAAGCCTGCGAGTCCGAGCGTCCCGTTCAGCCCGAAGCCTTGGGCTAGCTCGGGATTGAAATAGAACGCACCACCGTCCCAAAGCCTCACGCCAAGAAATGCGTCCGCGGTCCACGTCTCACGAACTTGCCCACCACCGGGCAGGCTGGCGCTGGAAGCGTAGGGGGAACGAATCGCGGGATAGCCTTGGGCGATGAATGTGGTCTGGCCATGAATATTCCAGTCCGGCGACATTTCGACAGTTGCCGGTGGTCTTGGGAGTGTCGAGGCCACATCGCCCAGTCGGTAGTTCAGGCCAAGCGTGAACCTCTGGGTTCGGGGGCGGACGGACACATCGCGCAGTCCGGCACCATCGAGTCGATAGGTCGAGGAAGCCAGATCGAGGTAGTCGTACTGGACGCGTGCCGTCCATGGTCCGCCCAAGGCCATTTCGACACCTGCGCCTGCCGTCCACCCAGCGTGCCAGCGCCCCAGTTTTGACAAAACGCTGCCGTCATCGCCATTGATGTCGACGTTCGTTCGTGTCCAAGCGAGGCCTCCCGTTGCATAGGGGAGGAATGGGCCAAAAGCATAGCCGATCCTGCCACGCACCGTCCCCACGACATCCAGGGATGTGTTGAAGGGAGCCGGTATCCGTCGCGTCTCATCGGGCGGGCTCACAAAAGTGACATCGGCTTCCGCGCCGAGCACCCAACGATCGCTGGCCTGAAAGTTGTAGCCTCCCTGAAAGCCGCCGATCATTCCTGTCACCGTAGGCGGCAGGCCAACGGACTGATTCAAGACGGGGTTCGTTCCCGGGCCAAGGCTGCCAGCCCCGAAACCGGTGTGTCCGCCAAAATAGACGCCCGACCAGTCGGGCCCGCCCGATTCCACCTTATTGTCACGCGAGGCCCCCGGTGCCTTCGTTGGCATCGCCAGGATGGGTTGCGGTCCACTAGTGTTGAGCCGTGCCGCATCCGGATGGCCGGGAGTCGTTTGAAGTTCTTGCGCGTGCGCTTTGGTTACCTGAAGAACCGCTACAAGACCGAGCGCCAGCAAGTAGAAAGCGATCACCATCAGTCGGCAAAAAAGAACCCGACGACGCCTGAAAACCTTCAGTCCGGTGGTGATAGTGAAATTGGGAAGTCCGTGGGTCGTAAAATAAGTCATGGGCTACTCCTGGCGTCGGGTTGCGAGAGCGCCCGGCGCCAATAGCCGCGAGCTGCCCTCCTAGTTTTCTCGTGAATTCAAGCGGCGCGAGTTGTTGGTCGCGCCGCGACTAGATGGGTCGTCCATTTGAAGCTCCTTGCTGATCGAAGTCCGGTTCAGGTCCGGGCCTCGTGCTTTGGTTCCATGCAAGCGATCGTTTTGCGCTTGTGTGGCTCACCAGCGGCAACGCCGCATTCGCGATATCGCCGCTCTGTTCAACCGTGCGCCGCAACGCAGCAGGAATCTGAGCTTGAAACCGTCCAGCAGACGGCGACGAGCAAGGTGAACGGCCGCATGCGTCACGAACATCGCCAAAACCGCCAAAGCCCAACACAAACGTCTGTCCAACCGATTCCGAAGCGACGACCTGGCATCGCCCGGCTCGCGATTGTGGGGCGGACGCGGCGCTTGTCGCCTCGGCGGTGGCGGCCCTTGTCGCGGGCAGTCTCCAGCCTGCGGCGGCGCAAATCTCAGGATCAACGGTGATGTGGACATGATCAGGACCTCTCATGCGCTTGGCCGTCAGAACCATTGTCCGAACCGGCGGATGTAGACGGTCTTCATCAGTTGAGCGACGAGGCAGTAGCAGAGCAGCGTTCCGGCCAGCCACGGGAAGTAGGCGATAGGCAGGGGCTGCAATCCGATGGCTGCTCCCAGCGGAGAGAACGGCAAATAGATCCCCAGTACGCAGATGACGCTCGACATCAGCAAGACCGGCAAAGCCGCTGTGCTGTTGACGAAGGGAATCTTCTGGGTACGCAGCATATGGACCACGAGCGTTTGAGAAAGCAGGCCCTCGATGAACCAGCCCGACTGAAAGAGCGATTGATGCTCCGGGCTATTGGCGGCAAAGACGAACCACATCAGAGCGAACGTCGTGATGTCGAAGATCGAGGACGTCGGCCCGATCCAGATCATGAAACGACCGATATTCTTGGCATCCCACTTCCGCGGTTTGCTGAGAAACTCCTTGTCCATGTGATCCCAAGGCAGCGCCAATTGGGAAATGTCGTACATCAGGTTTTGCACGAGCAAATGGATCGACAGCATCGGCAGGAACGGAATGAATGCGCTCGCCACCAGCACTGAAAACACGTTTCCGAAGTTCGAGCTGGCGGTCATGTTGAGGTATTTCATGATGTTGCCGAAGGTTTCGCGCCCCTTCAGCACACCCTCCTCAAGAACCATCAGGCTCTTCTCGAGCAGGATGATATCGGCCGACTCCTTCGCAATATCGGCGCCGCTATCGACGGAAATGCCGACATCGGCATCGCGCAGCGCCGGGGCGTCATTGATGCCGTCACCGAGAAATCCGACGGTATGACCGTTAGCCTGAAGCGCCTGCAATACACGCGACTTCTGGAGCGGAGTGAGCTTCGCGAAGATCGTCCGCTCCTCGACCAAAACGCGAAGCGCGGTGTCGTCCAATTTTTCTATGTCGCGCCCGAGTACGGCTTGGCCCGGTTCAAGTCCTACTTCACGGCAGATCTTGGCACTCACGACCGCATTGTCGCCCGTAAGAACCTTGACCTTGACGCCATGCTCCGCGAGCGCAGCGATTGCTGGTCCAGCCGTCTCCTTTGGCGGGTCGAGAAAAGTAAGGAACCCCTGAATCGTGAGATCGGCTTCGTCCGCGATGGCATAATGCGTCTTGGCCTCGGACGCCACAAACCCTCGGGTGGCGACGACCAGCACACGGAATCCGTCCTCGTTGTACGCCCGAGCCATCGCAGCCAGATTCTTGCGCTCAACGTCACCAAGGCGGATCAGATCTTTGCCTCTTCTGACGTGCGTAGAGATCGACAGCATCTCCTCAACCGCGCCCTTGCAGATGAGCAAGTGATCTCCGTCCTCGCCCTCGACGACCACTGAGAGTCGGCGGCGCACGAAGTCGAACGGAAGTTCATCGACTTTTCGGTAGCTCGCGGCCGTGTTCGTGATGGCTGGCTCCGCCCCGGCGAATCGCACGACGGCCTGATCCATCAGGTTCTTCACGCCGCTCTGGTGGTAGCTGTTCAACCAGCCCAACCGGAGAACGTCAGCGTTGGGTTGCCCGGTAACGTCGACGTGGTGCTCCAGAATGATCTTGTCCTGAGTCAGCGTGCCGGTCTTGTCCGTGCAGAGAACATCCATCGCGCCGAAGTTCTGAATGGCGTTGAGTCGCTTCACGACGACTTTGCGCCGCGCCATCGCTACGGCGCCCTTCGCGAGGTTCGAGGAAACGATCATCGGCAGCATTTCGGGGGTAAGTCCGACGGCGACGGCAAGGCCGAACAACAGCGCTTCCACCCAGTCGCCTTTGGTCAGGCCGTTGATGACAAAGACGACAGGAACCATGACGAGCATGAAGCGGATGAGCAGCCAGCTCACACTGTTGATGCCGCGATCGAACGCCGTTTGAGCGCGCGATCCGACGATCGCCTTGGCTAACGATCCGAAATAGGTGCGAGCACCCGTGGCAACGACAAGCGCGGTCGCCGTGCCGCTCACGACGTTGGTGCCCATGAAGCAGACGTTGGGCATGTCGAGCGCGTTCATTTCGCTGGACGCTACGCTCGCCGCGGACTTCTCGGCGACAGACCCGAGCGTGTCATACTTCTCAACAGGGATGGCCTCACCGGTGAGCACTGCCTGGCTCACAAACAGATCGCGGGATTCGATCAGCCTCACGTCTGCCGGGATCATATCCCCTGCTGAAAGACGCACGATGTCGCCGGCGACGATCTCTCGCATCGGGATTTCGAATGCTTCGGGATTTGACGTTGCCGATCCTCGACGAAGAACCGTCGCCGTCGTGCGGACCATCGCCTTCAGAGCTTCGGCCGCAGCGCTCGATCGGTACTCCTGAACGAAGCGCATCAAGGCGCTGGCAAGCACCATCACGATGATGATGGTGACTTTTGTCGGATCCGCATCCTCGCCATGTTGAAGCCGAAGCCAGATGTCCGTTACAGCGCTGATCCCAGCCAGGATCAGCAGCACTGCAATGAACGGATTCTTGAAAGCGCCAAAAAACTGAACAACCGCTGGCAGGCGTCGCTCTTGCGCAACCTCATTGGGGCCGTCTTTTGCCAGCCGTTCGATCGCATCTCGGGCAATCAGGCCGTTGCGGTCGCCTTTGACGTTTTCGAAGGTGTCATCCAACCCATTCTGGGCTTCACGGACCGCCTTCATCGACAGCTTGCGTTCGTCTTTTCCGCGCGGCTTGAGAGCCGCCTTGAGGATGGGGGCATTCATTGGATGAATCTCCTGCCGCAAGCGCCGAGACCATGCGCCTCTCGGCACGGTCTTCGGCGCTTGGGGTCTTGGTCGGCTGAGGGGATAATGAAACCGATGCATCTTCACGACGCTCGGCATTCGGACCGCGCTTGAGCAGCGCAGCCGCTCTTCACCAGGGAGGGTCCGCACCTTCGCGCGACCGTGCGATTCTGCGCGAGTACGGATTGCCGCCCCGGCGGGGGTGAAGCCCGTCCAGGCCGGCGGACACCAGAACCATCGCCGTGCTGGCCTTATGCAGCGTGAGGGAATGCATCACACGCCTCACGCCGCAAAGCGACCATGCTGGTAAACTGCAAGAAGGAGTCCGGCGCGCTCGATCAATCGGCGCAACCCGCCGCCCGTGTCTGGTTCGGCGTCAAGCATCCAGATGCATTCGAGCCGACCGGTCTCGCCATTGACACGCCACGCCGCGACCAGTCGAGTCCGGTTCGTGCGGGGAGACTTCGTGAAAGGACGGTCACGCTCGCATCGCGGGTCGGCGAATGCGGGATTGCGTTTCGGCGAGGCGATCCGCGAAACGCGGAGCGAAGCCGGCAGAGTAAAAAATTGGAGAGTCATGTCTCACCTCCGTGACGAGCCGCTCGGCCGTCACAGGCGAGACTGATGATTCAGACTCGCGAGAACGACCTGAGCGGCACGCTTGCTCGACTACTGTCGCTTGGCATTGCTCGTTGATCCTCATGCGTCGGCAGCGGGTTGGAGCCGCTAGATGACATTGGCTGGATATCACCGTCATTCCTTGAGTGACAGTGTCTTGCGGGGTTGATCCGATATACAAAACAATATCCGGGATATACCATCGTATATTGTAAGGTCTTCGGCGATAACTACCTGCGCAATATCAAGCCGCTTAGACTCACCGGACACGGGCGCGTCGACTTCACTAGCGATGTGATCGCTCTGATTTATTTCGATCCGAGGTCTAGTGTGGGTATCGATATGGTTCTTGTCGAGCGCATCGTCGCGCGAAGCCCTCGTCTTCGGCGATTGCTTTATTCGTTGTCCTTAACCTTTCTGAAAGCGGCGTTTCGGTTTCGCCGCACGGGCTTGGATGCCTTTGCCCGACCGACATTGCGTTTATCGCAGTGTCTCTTTCGTACTGCCTCTTCGCGGATACGACGTCGTTATGCAGCCGAGCCGAAAATGACGTCGGACTCGCGCTTTGTGCTCCGTCGCCTTTCTCTCAAACTTTTGATCGTGCTGATCTTTGCCGGTGCTCAAAGCCCGCTGCCCTGGGGATTCGGGAAAGCGCTTACGATGATGCTGTTTATGAGCGCGGCTATCAGCTGTGCCTTGGCCCTCATGAACCACCAACGATTCAGATTGGGAGTCTTGAGCTACTGGGACGAATCTTTGGCCTTTGTCCTGCTCGGCCAAACCGCGCGGATGGTGTTTCTACGTTGAAGTATTGCGAGTGCGCTATGCCGGGGGCTCTCGTCTTCAAAATACTCGCCAATAACCTGCCACGCGATACGGGAATCGCGAAGGTGGCCGTCGAGGCGAGACGCGGGGCAGCGACAACCGCCTGCGGCGTCGTTTGGTATTGGTTATGACGGAGCGTCGCACCACTCGCCGTCGCCGCACGCTGTTGACGGGGAAGATCATTCTCAATCAGCGATCGTCCGTGATAAGTTGCGTCGTCCGAAACTTGTCGGACACAGGCGCCTGCCTCGAAGTTCCTGCTGCCCTGAACATTCCGGATGCCTTCGAGCTGAAAATAGAACCTGGCGGCGCTTGCTCACAGTGTCGAATAGTCTGGCGGAGCGCTACGCGCATCGGCGTGGCGTTCGATTGACACAAAGCTAGAACGCGCCTTCACTTTCAAGGGCGAGTGTAAAGGCGCTGGCCCGAGATACTGGCCGCGCGCACGGCGCTGCAGGCGTGACGGCTGATATGGCCGGACGGCAGGCTACAGAAATAACAAGGACAATGTGTGGGGGAAAGAGCCAATCTCACAAGGAGAATGGCGCGCCGTACTGGATAAAAGTGCGAACGCATATGTGATTGAATCTGCGATTAATTTATTTTGGGGCATCGTGATCCTCTCATCTTTCAGCGTTCGCCGGCTGCCGCCAATAGCCCCACCCAAACGGGTGCGCCGAACCGAACGCGGAGCTGATATCGGACCAAGTACAAGGTATCCGGTATTTTGCTTCTCCCGGGTCTATGAGGAAATGACTAGCTCTTTCCAAATCTGGGCCGCGTACGCAGTGGCTCTCTCCTAGTCCTGAAGTCCGCGGCATGTGTGATTGGGTACCGCTGGAATACATCGCAGAAAATCCCATTCTGCAGCGATGCAAATATCGAGTGCAAAATCGATTAAAAAATAGAGAGCTCCGCGAACTAGACGGCTCGACCGATGAGGGCACCAATGGTCGCAGTTGAGGCCATGGCGACTGCTCCCCAAAACACGACCCGAAGAGTGGGTTTCCATATGCTGGCGCCGCCAGCGCGAGCGCCGATCGCTCCGAGAACGCCAAGTCCGATGAGGCAGGCAATGGAGACGGTCCAGGTGGCGGTCCAGGCCGGCGACAGGAGAGCGACGGCCAGCGGCAAAGTCGCGCCAGATGCGAAGGTGACCGCCGAAGTGAAAGCCGCTTGAACTGGCTTCGCCATCACATGACTGGTCAGTCCGAGTTCATCCCGCGCATGGGCCCCGAAGGCGTCCTTTGCCATCATCTGCTCGGCGACCTGTCGCGCCAGTTCGGGCGTTACACCACGCTGCTCGTAGATCGCGGCGAGTTCGGCCAGCTCCGCTTCAGGTTGCGTGGCAAGTTCGCGGCGCTCACGCGCCATGTCGGCTTCTTCCGTATCGGCCTGGGAACTGACCGACACATATTCGCCTGCAGCCATCGACATTGCTCCGGCGACGAGCCCCGCTACGCCAGCAACCAGAATTTCGTGGGAAGCGGCGGTCGCGGCGGCAACACCGACGATCAGACTCGATGTTGAAATCAGCCCGTCATTGGCGCCTAGCACCGCTGCGCGAAGCCAACCTATTCGTTCGATCAGATGGTTCTCTTTATGAAGGGCTCGCATGGAACATGGTCCTGAATTACATTTCTAAGGCTTTGTAACGCGGCGCTGAGCACATAGGAAAAGGCGCCTTGCCTTCGAGATCGATCTGGAAACTTGGCCGGTCAGGCTGATCAATGATGCTATCTTCCGATGAAACGCCTACCGTTCCATCGCCACATACGCTGTAGTCCAAAGCCGCATTCAACTTCAATCGCCGGAGTGTTGTCCAGGCCTCTCAACGTGACTTCATTTGCCCTGACACTCATCACCAGATGATATCGTCCGTGGTGCGACATGTAGACCTGATGGAGGCATTTTCCGCTGCTACAAAACGTAAGGCGGTCGCCACATCTGAGTTCATGAAGATGAAGAGCGATGAGACGAACGTTCCCAACGTCAATGAAGCGGCTGAAGCCACGCGTTGTTGTCAATTCATCGCCACATACCTTCCTGTATTTTTGAAGGCCTGCCCGCACTTCCGCCGGCAGGTTTTGCACGTAGAAAGGACTGGGTTGATTGTCATGGACAGGAGAACTTGCGAGCGAGAGGGCCGGCGAGACAAAGAAAAGTGACGTCATAGCGGCTAAGATTGCCACGTCACGGAGCCGATTCGATCTTTTCATGCTGAAACCTCCACTTCCAACGGCTGTTTCTCTCGTTCGACGACGGCTGCGGAGCGGCGCTCCATCCATCGGTAGATCGCCGGCAACAGCAGCAGCGTCAGAACGGTGGACGACAGGACGCCGCCGATGACGACAGTGGCGAGCGGTCGTTGCACCTCCGCTCCCGCGCCCTGTGAAATCGCCATCGGTACGAAGCCGATTCCCGCGACCATGGCGGTCGACAATACCGGACGGAGCCGATCCGTGGCGGCTTGCCGGACTGCCTCGATAACAGGCAGCTTCCGCCGCAACGCATTGATATGATCGATCAGAACGAGACCATTCAGCATCGCGATGCCGGAGACCGCGATAAAGCCGATCGCGGCGGTGATCGAGAATGGCATGTCACGTAGCCAGAGTGCCAGCACGCCACCGGTGATCGCAAACGGAATACCGGTATAGACGACGGCGGCATGACGGACGCTCCCCAACGCCGAATAAACGAGCAAGAAGATCATCAGCAGCGCCGCCGGCACGACGATCATCAGACGGGCTCGGGCCGCTTCTAGCTGACGGAACTGGCCTCCGAACTCGATGCGATAGGATTCAGGCAGCGCAAGCTTGCCGTCGAGGCGTGCACGCGCTGCGGTCACATAACCTTCGATGTCGCTGGTGTTGAGATTGACCATCAAGGCGGCGCGGCGCTTACCATTGTCGTGCAGGATCGGTTCGACCGTTCTCATCTCGCGCAGACTTGCAACGCGGTCCAGCGGCACAAGGCCGGACGCGCCGACGCGCAATGGAAGGGAGAGGATCGATTTTGTGTCCGCGCGTAAGGACTCGGGCATACGAACGACGATCGCGTGTCGATGCTCTCCGTCCGCGATGAAGCCGACCTCGTCCCCACCGATCGCTGACGCAATGGCACGGTTGACCTCGGCGGTTCCCAGCCCCAACCGCACCATCGCGTCGTGATTGATCTCGACCACCACACTGTGGGTGCGGCTGGCCGCTTCGAATGCGGCATTGGCGGTGCCGGGCACGCCTTGCAATTCCTCTCGCGCCTGCGCGGCGAGCCGCTCAAGCACGTCGTAGTCGTCTCCGAATATCTTGACCGACAGATCCGCCCGCGTGCCCTCCAACATTTCGTTGAAGCGCATCTCGATAGGCTGCGCGAAAAGGAATGACTGCTCCGGCGCCAGCGCAGTGGCAGCCTTTTCGATCGCCGCAACCAGCTCGCTCTTGTTGCGCGGCATGTCCGGACCTTGCGGCCATTGGTCGAGCGGCTTGTAGAAGATGTAGAGGTCGTTCTCATTCGGCGGCATCGGGTCGGTCGCAACCGCGCTGGTGCCGATGCGGGAGAAGGTTCGGGTCACTTGCGGAAAGCGACGCAAAATTTCACGCTCGGTTTGCTGCTCGATCTCAAGGCTACGGTCGAGCGACATCCCCACGGGCTTGTAGACCATCGCCGTGATGGAGCCCTCATCGAGGCGTGGCGTAAACTGCGAGCCAAGGGTCAGGAATATCCTCAATGCCACGGCCAACAGGACTGCCGATGGAACGAGAAGGGCAGCGGGATGACGGAGGGCGAAGTCCAGGACGGGACGGTAGCCCCGGATCACGAGGCCGGCGAAGCCACCGTTATGCGTGATGTGGTTGTCGGCGGTTATCTCCGGGAGAGAATCTTCCTTTTCACTGACGCTCGGCTGACGCACCTTCTCGCCTCGTAGCAGCCGGGCGCACAGCGCCGGCACTAGCGTAAAGGTAACGATCAGCGCCGCTGCCAGCGCCAGCATCACGGCTTGCGCCATCGGCTGAAACAGCTTCCCCTCGACGCCGCCCAGGCTGAGTACCGGCACATAAACCAGCGCGATGATGGCCATGCCGAAGAACACGGGCCGCGCCACGCCCCCCGCAGCGTTGATGACGATGCGACGGCGTTCATCGGCCGTCAGCTCGCGCCCCTTGAGGCGCTGTGCCTCGCCCATCAGACGCAATGTGTTTTCCACGACGACGATCGCGCCATCTACGACCAGGCCGAAGTCGAGCGCGCCGAGGCTCATCAGATTGCCCGATATACCGAGCGCATGCATGCCCGAGATCATCATGAGAAAGGCCAGCGGGATGACCGACGCGACGATAAATGCCGCGCGCCAGTTGCCGACCACGATCAGCAATACGACGGCGACCAGCAACGCTCCCTCGCCAAGGTTGCGCTCGACCGTCGCGATGGTGCGATCCACCAATTCTGAACGATCGTACTGAACCTGAAGGATCATGCCTTTGGGCAGCGCGGCGCGCAGGTTCGGCAATTGCGCATCGACGCGCCGGGCAACGTCCCGGCTGTTCTGCCCGACCAGCATCATCACTGTGCCGAGCACGGTTTCCTTGCCGTTGGTGGTCGCGGCGCCATCGCGTGGAGCATGGCCGATGGTCACGGTCGCCAGATCCGCTACAGTCAGCGGCCGCACGCCACCTGCGAATTTCACGGGTAATGCGCGGATCATCTCCGCCGTCGTGACACGCGCTTCGGTTCGGACGGTGAAGCGTTGGCCGTTCTTGGTGATGGTCCCGCCGCCGGCATTGGCGACGTTGGCGCCAACAGCCTGGGCAAGCTCGCTCGGCGTGATGCCCGCTGTCGTGAGCTTCTTCAGATCAGGCTCGATGACAAACTGACGTTCGAGGCCGCCGTTGGAATTGACGTCGGCGACCCCCTCGATCGCGCGCAGCATCGGGCGCACGATATATTCCTGAGCCTCGAACAACTCCATCAGTTGTTGCCGCTCGTCCAAATCGGACGGCGGTTGCGCCCATTCGAGTGTGTAGTACCAGATTTCGCCAAGCCCGGTGGTGATCGGAGCGAGGCGCGGCGATGATCCGGCTGGCAGCATGTCGCGCACTGCAGAAAGCCGCTCGTTGACGAATTGGCGTGCGCGAAGCTGGTCCGTGCCGTCCTGATAGATGAGCGTGACCTGTGACAGTCCGGTCTTGGTGAGCGATCGCATTTCCCGCAGGCCCGGCTGACCACCCATGCTGCGCTCGATGGGCAGCGTCACAAGACGCTCGATTTCCTCTGGCGCCAGGGCAGGAACAGTCGTGTTGATCTGCACCTGCACGCCTGTGATGTCGGGAATGACATCGATTTGCAGATTCACGAAAGACCAGATTCCAAGACCAGCGATCAGCAAAGCGATGATCATCACCGTGGCTGGTCGACCGGTTGTCCATTCCAGAATCCGCCGCGTCATCGGGACACGCCGTCGAAGCTGCGGCCGCCATTGAGCGCCCGAAGTTGAAGCATCGCTTCCATAGCCTCACGTCGCGTGTCGAGCAGAGCCGACAGCGCGTCCAGATACTGGCGCTGCATCTCGACGTAAGTTGCGATCGGGATCGCTCCCTGGCGATAACTATCGGCGGCGGCGGTAGCTGCGGCCGCAAATTTCTCGGTGGCCCCGGCTGGCCAGCCCGCAAGGGCTCGACGCTTCGCCTCGTAGTAGGCTGCCTGTTCGTAAACCTGCCTCGCGATCCGTCGGTTGGCGGCGAGCAGGGCCGCATCGCCCTGGGATTGACGGCTCAACTCCTGTGCGAGGCCAGCAGCCTGGCTATTCCAAAGCGGCAACGTCGTCGTCAGCCGTATGCCGAAATTGGTCTCGCGGCTGTCTGACTTCGCGCGATTGAAGTAGGGACCGACTGAGACGTTCGGCACACGCGCTGCTTGTGCGAGGTCAACGCGCAACCCTTGCTGCTGCAATTGCGCGCGCAGCGACTGAATCTCGAAATTGTTGATGCCAGCTTGTTGCGCCATGCGCTCGACCGACGGAAGGCCGGGCAGCGTGATATCGGGCGGAGCAATGCGGAGCCGCGCTTTGAGCGGCGCGCCGCGAAGTTGATTCAGTTCGTAGACGATCGTGCTGGTCTCGGAATCAGCCATCGCGGCATTTCGCTCCGCCGTGATGGCACCCGCATCCAGAATGGCCGTGTCCAGCGTGGTGGCGATGCCCGCCGGATCCCGCTGCTCCACAACGCGTGCAAGCTCGCGCATCCGCGCGGCAACGTCGCGTGCCGCGGCGGCTTTCCGCTCGGCCGCGAACAAGGCATATCCCAAAGAGCGTGCCCGGCTTGCGAGCGTTGCGTCGAATTGCGCAAGACCGAGCCGCGCCAGCGCGATCTGATGCTCGGCGATGGCGCGACGGAGCGCCCCGCGTCCGGCAAAGTCGAGCGGCTGCATAATCGACAAGCCATATGTCGGCCCGGCGCCTTTCGGTGCACCTGTCAGGCCGTCGGCCATCCGGCGTTCGCCTAACTCGAATGCAGCTTCAGGGTCCGGCAGGCGATCAGCCGCGTCGCGCTCAACACCTGCAAGCCCGATCTGCTGGAAATAAAAGCGTCGTTCGGGGTTACTTGCCACGACGGAATTGGCAAGTGCATCAATCGACAGCACGGCGGCCTGCTGAGCGAAGGCTGGGGTCACCAAGATAATTGTTGATATGCGAACGATTATCAGGAGCAATTTTAACATTGGCACGAGTCTCAACACTGACTTCTAGACGCCTGATTGCCACGCTAGTCTGAACACAAGCTGTCAGCGTAAATGCAGGTTGATCCAGTATCGGACTGCAGCAATCAGGAGACATGACCATTCGCATTCTTCTTGTCGAAGACGATCAGGACATTGGCGCCCGCCTGAAGGAAGGGTTGGCCAGCTTTGGCTTTGTCGTTGAGCATGTGGAAGATGGTGAGTACGCCCTTTCCTTCGCGCTGCAAGAAGAATTCGACGCGATCGTTCTCGATCTCGGTTTACCCGGCCTGTCAGGCATCGAGGTCTTACGGAGGTTGCGACGTACCGGGGCCGCCACACCGGTCCTGATCCTGACTGCGCGCAGCAGCTGGACTGAGAAGGTGGAAGGTCTCAATGCAGGGGCTGATGACTATGTGGCGAAGCCGTTTCACGTCGACGAAGTCGCAGCTCGCCTGCGCGCGCTGATGCGGCGCGTCGCGGGCCAAGCCACCTCCGAATTGCGCCACGGAGATATCGTGCTTGACCCCGTTGCCGGCACCGCCAATGTTGCGGGCCAGCCGATCGAATTGACGGCACAGGAATTTCGCCTGCTCCACCTCTTCCTGCATCGCGTCGGCCGCGTCGTGACGCAAGCCGAGTTGCTCGACCATCTCTACGGCCTGAATGAGGAACGCAGCTCGAATACGATCGAGGTCTATGTCGGTCGGCTGCGACGCAAAATCGGCCGCGATACCATCAGGACCCTGCGCGGTCTGGGCTACAGGTTCGGCTGATGGTCAGAAGTCTGCGCGCCCGGCTGCTGGTTGGCGTTATTCTCACGACCGTGACAGGTATCGCTGTCGCTGGCGTTTCGATTTCCGCGCTGTTCCGGGCGCACGTCACGGAGCTTGTCAATGCCGAGCTGATCGGTCATCTCGACGAGCTCGAAGGTCTGTTGGCCCGCACGGCCGACGGACATGTCGCTCTGGCACAAAGGCTCAGTGATCCGCGCTTCGCGCAGCCCGGGACTGGCTATTACTGGCAGGTGAGCGATCGCAACGGCATCGTCCTACAATCAGCCTCCCTCGAACCGCAACGGCGTTTTCCGCCACCCGCGCGGGGGGCGGATCGGCAGCTTACTCGCTCAGTCGAAGCTGGCCCGGCTGGTGAGCCGATGATCGCATATGAGCGACCGTGGCAGACCGCTGAAAACGGTTACGTGCTTCAAATTGGCGCCGACCAGCGGATCGTCGATGATGTACTGAGACATTTTAATCAGGCGCTGGCCCTGTCACTCGGCACACTGGCAATAGCCCTAATTGGGGCCGGCACGTTGCAGGCCTGGTTTGGTCTGCGTCCCATGCGCCGTCTGCGCGACGCGCTGGGCGACATTCGCGCGGGCAAAGCAGAAACCCTGCCTGGTGACTTCCCGTCCGAAGTTCGGCCGCTGGTCGATGATCTCAACGCTCTGATCGACGCCAATACCCAGATGGTTCGCCGCGCCCGCACGCAGGCGGGCAATCTCGCGCATGGCCTGAAGACACCATTGGCCGTGCTGACGGACGAAGCGCGCCGGCTGCTCGCGAGAGGTGATACCGAGGGCGCCGCGGTCCTGACTCAGCAAACAGGGCGGATGCAGCGCCAGATTGATTTCCAGCTTGCCCGAGCCCGTGCCGCAGCCAACGCCGGCCTGCCTGGCGTCATCACGCAGGTCGAACCTGCCTTCGCATCAATAGCCGCGGCGATGCGGCGGCTCTATGCTCATCGTGAGCTGACGATCGTCCATACAGCCGAGACGGAATTGCTTGCCGCCGTCGATCCCAACGACCTTGACGAGATGGTCGCCAACCTGGTCGATAATGCCTGCAAGTGGGCTCGTGGTGTTGTCTCGATCAAGGCTACGCGCGATACCCCGACGGGGCAGCTCCTTATTACGATCGTTGATGACGGGCCAGGCATCCCGGCTGATGCACTAAACCGCGCGTTCGCCCCAGGCGAGCGGCTCGACGAGGCCAAACCGGGAAGCGGGCTCGGACTCGCAATCGTCCGCGATCTCGCCACACTGCACGGCGGCTCTGTCGAACTATCCAATGGCAGAAATGGAGGCCTTCACGCGGAGTTGCGGCTCCCATCAGCCTGACAAGTTCAACGGCGTCTAGGTTGGGCGAGTTTCATCGTGGCCGCGTCGTCCGCGCACCATTCGACCTGAGCGATTCGGCGCGCTCGAAATCAGCATCCGCGCCGCTCTGATCTCCAGCGTTCGCTTTCATCGTTCCGCGTTCGAACAAGAAGGTCGGATTCTTCGGATCAGCCTTGATGACCAGATCATAATCCGCGATGGCACGATCAAAGAGTCCTTTACGCCCGAGTGCCTTCCCGCGATTATAATAGGCACCGAGGTAGTCAGTCCTCAGTTGTACGGCGCGATCGAAATCAGAAATCGCGCGATCAAGCTCTCCCTTGCTCATTAAAGCAACGCCTCGGTTGTTGAGCGCGACATAGTAGTCGGGGGACAAACGAAGTGCTCGATCGTAATCCTCCATGGCACGGTCGATATCTCCACTCGACCGCAGCGCGACACCGCGATTGTTATAAGCCGCCGCCAACTGGGTGATCATCCGCTCGCCTGCCTGGATAACCGCTGTGCATCCCCGGATCGAGCGATCGGGTACGATTTCGGCCGCATGCACGCACGAGTCCCAATCCTCGTCGCTCAAAGCTGATGTGGGCGACGAGTTAATTGCAAAGTACGCAATAAATATCGTTGTGCTCAATAACGTAAGAGCACAACGCTTCCAGCGGGTGGTTCGCGCTAGGATCGATGCAGTTCGTGTTCTCGTATACAGCGGCGTAATGCAAATGAGCAAAGAGTAGCCTCAAGTACGTGCATTATATTATTCCCAGTTTGTTCTCTAACAATCCTGTCTGAATTTTCCCTGACAATCGACGTTTGAGACATCCGATCTGGTCGCTTCCCGAACGAGAGTACACCCGTCGAGTGCTATAGAGATTACCAAGCGAGCGCCGTGCGTGCCATCCGACAGGGACAGATCCAAGACTCCCGGACTAAGCCTCAGTCTGGTAGCATGAAGACATCAGCGGTGTTTGATGTACTAGCAGCGGCAATCGACGGGACGGGATGGATCCGGACTCGGTCACGGGAGGGCAACGAGGAGCCGCTATCCGGAAGAAATCGTCCTGCAAGAATTGAACATCGCGCTCTGCGGCGCTGCCAACTTGAATGACCTCTGAAATATCTGGAGGTCAATACGGCGAATTGCTCTGCAACGGCGCTCCGCAAATATGCAAGATATCAACCTAATATTAAGTTGGCGCGCCATTCAGAATAAAACTACGAACTCGTATGTTATTGAAATAGCTACATAATTTCTCTATGAGGAAGTTTGCAGTTCAACCTGCTCTTTACCAGAGATAGCGCGGCATCGCAGCGGAGAATTGGCCGCTTGGCCCACAAGCCTGCACAAATTGCTACTTCCGCTCTATCGGTTCTAAAGCAGGTGGACGTGGAGGTTGAGAGGCTGCAGCCTAGCGCCGAGCTGTGAGCAGGTTTAAAGGAGCCGCCTGCAACTCCGCGCGCCTCTCGACAATAGCATGATTGAACAGTTCGAGCACCAGGCCAAAGGGGCTCAGTTCTTGTTCCTCGATGGTGCCTTCGTCGTAGTGTTCGAGCGCTTCCGCAATGATCGCATCTACCTCCTGCTGCATCGCCAAAAGCGCGTGGTCGGATTCCGCGGTGTGAACCCTTGAAACCATGGCCAAGATCCGATGGCGATGGCTGGTATTTTCGTCCTTTTCGTCGCGATTTAGATATTGGCGTAGCCAAGCACCGGCCGAACCAATGCCGGAAAGCAGCAGGAGTGCGAACCAGAAGTAGTCGCCGTATCGGTCGAGGAAGGTGCGTTCAGTCCCGTCGATGACGGCTGCCGCTCCGCGATGTATCGGCAGCTCGGCTTCTTTCTCGGTGTCCGGCTTGGTCATTTGCGCAGCGCCGGGTACTTGCCTCGCAATCGCCTGCCGGAGGGCGAGTTGCTGGCGGTAAAATGCCGCCACTATCGTTTCAGACAAAGCTTTCCGTGCGAGAATTAAATGATTGACGCTTACAGTTTCGACCTTGTCATCCGGCCAGGCCGGGTTCGCATTGAAGATGCTGGGTGGAATTTCTTCGGATTCGTAACGCGGGTGCCTTATGGCGATGGCTTGTGATGCATCGATCGCAAGGAACTTTGGCTCGCCACGCGCGCGGGCGGTCGAAGCGACCGCGTCAGAGGTTATTTTGCTGTCGAGCGGACCGACCGCCATGAAGGCATCGAGGGCCGGGTCACGCGCCAGCTCCTCTAATTGGTTCGTGCCAAACTGGGTAACCGTGACCTTGTCGGCCTGCACGCCGGAAGCGCTCAAGATGACCCGCAGCAACGCGGCGTTCGCGGGCGTCCCGCCGATCACTCCTATCCTGTGCCCTTCGAGATCGGCTATCTCCTTGATTTTTGGCGTCGGCTTTCTTTTTGAGCTTTTGCCCTTAAGTCTGGAAGGCGACCACAGCACAACGAAGTTCTTGCGTAAAACGACGACTGTCTGCGCGTCGGGCGGCATCTCCAAGTCGCCACGACCGACCGCAAGTTCGGCCTTGCCAGCACCAAGTAGAGCGAGAGCTTCCGCTGTGCCACGGGTCGTGATTGTGGTCAACCTCACGGTCCTACTTTCGCTGGCGAAGGCCTCGCTCATCGCCTCAATCACTTTATGGTCGTTGCTTCCCGGCGGCCCAACGGCAATCCGGAGAGTTGTCGGCCGCAGTCCATAATACAGCGCGCCCGCGGCGGCGCCAAAAACAAGGAATCCAATGGCTAGAATGAGCAGCAAGGTTTTCGTCCTCTTCCGCTCTCGGCGGGCTGCATCACTTGATTTCGTTTGCGCATCGGACGAAGACATTTACCGGTGCCTTTTGGAGATGAAAATCGCCAGCTTTTTTTGCAAATTACTCCCGAAAAATGGTAACGTCTGAGCATAGATTTGTTTCTTTACGTTAGACTACGCGTTTTGCGCTCTTAGATGAATACTGTCGGCCACGCGGTCTTTTCAAACAAAAGAATCAACCTTCGGCCCATCGCTTGTCACCACGGCTAACCAAACGGCCTTAGAGGCTTCGCGAGAGTTTTGATCGCCACTTTCGACAAGAGATGATGCGCCGCGCTGCGGCGTCAGCGCGGTAAGCGATCGACGGCTGGCGTACTGTCGGACAAAGATGCCGCTCCGATGGCCCCCGAAGGTGAAACGAAGGCCGTGCGGAGAATGGTGGCGAGCTGTCGCGCGTTGACCAGGAAGAGCACGCCGGCGAGAACAAGATAGGCCCAGGCGAGCCAGGTCAGGGTCGCAATCGTGCGCGCCTCGTCGTTCCTGAAGATGAATGCCAGCGCGACCTGAACGGCGAACATACCCACAAGAGCCAGCGCCGACCCAACCCCTAGTCGCAGGCGCAGGAGCAGCGCGAGGCCGAACATGGACTGGGCGGCGGTCAGGAAAAACTCTTCGCTCTGCCGTGCATCGAGAGGGAGCGCGGAGACGGCGCCGGCCCCGAAACTTAGGGCAAGCGGCAGCATACCGACGAGGAGCGTCCACTGGTTGATCTTGTCGCTGATCATAGCCGTGAGCCCGTTGCCGGCGCGGTTGGCGAGCACAAACAGCACGGCGACCGAGACCGCTGGAGCCTCGCTTGCTAGCGGCGCCAGCCACTGGATCAGCAGGAACTCGTTGATGCCGAAGGCACGGCCAGTGCCGACCATGGCTTCAGCGAAGGGCTCGGCGGCCGCGAGGATAACCGCGCAAGCGACCAGAACGAGCCCGCCCATTGCGGTCCACTGCGCTCTAGAGGAAAGCTTATTTAGCGCGGCGGCGGGCCCCGGCTCTTCCTTTTCGTCCGGATTGTCGGTCTTCGGCAGCTTGCGCACCCGCCAGACATAGGCGCCGAAGATTGCAACTAGGGCAGCAAAATCGAGGAGGCTGATGCTGCCTTTGAACAAGATCACGAAGGCATAGAGGCTTGCGAGCAAAAGAAAGCCGACTTCGACGGCATTTGCGGGTGCAAGATCAATCGAGCGATGGCGGTCCTTGAGCCAGTGCAGGAGTACGATAAGAGGCCAGGCGAGCCCGACCAGAAGGCGATTGGCACCCGTCATGTTGGCGGCCGCATAGTGGACGTACTGGGACTCCGGTCCGGCACGCCCGGCCTGATAGGCGTAGTAGAGGTCGACGGCATATTCGGGCAGCACCGTCACGAGAGCAACGGCGGCGAGAATTAGTCCCTGTGAAATGTACTGTTCGGCAGCTTCCGCGCCCCATGACAGGAGGAAGCCCGCGGCAAGGATCGCGAGCCCGAATACCGCCGCGTCCAGAATCGGGCTCGGCCGCAAGCCGATCAGTCGGAAGAGAACCGCCGGCAAGGTCGCTAACAACGCGATGGCGACCAGAATCACAAAACGTCTCACCTGAGTTCTCCTTCGCCTAGGTCCGCCGGATCGGCGAAAGCCGCAACTTCTTTACCTATCAAGGTCGGCCGGCTTGCTTGTCAAACGTCACGACCCGGTATGCGTATATCGCAAGCGCCAAAATCACGATGCCGTTGCTGACCGGCTCGATCGATCCAGTTGCCCACCGTCCGGTAACCTTCGGCTAACACGTAACCTGCGGCGGCCAGCAGCCCGGTCCAGAGCAAGGTGCCCACGGCCGTGGTGGCGAGGAAAGGCATGAAAGGCATCTCCGTGACCCCGGCTGGAACCGAGATGAGTGTGCGAACTCCGGGCACCAACCGACCGACGAGAACGGCGGTCCGGCCATGACGAGCAAACCAGGCACTTGCGCGATCGATCTCAGCTGGGCTTAAGGTCAACCAGCGGCCGTGGCGGGCGGCAAAGCGCTTGAGGCGATGACTACCGAACCATCGTCGAACCGCACACCAGAACAGCGCCCCGGCCAGCGATCCTGCTGCGCCCGCGAGAAGTACACCGACGAAAGTCAGCTGACCGCGCGCGGAGACGTAGCCCGCGAGCGGCATGATCACCTCGGAGGGGATTGGCGGAAAGAGGTTCTCGGCCAACAGGACGAAGATGCCGAATACCCGGTGCGCTCAACCGCTTGCGTGATCCAATCCAATCAGAATAATCCTCTTAAATGCGTCCCGCACTGCCAGCTTTTTTGGCCACGAGCCGAGGAAACTCGCCGGCCGTGCATGCGTTCCCTTCCATCGGGATTTTACCAGCCGCACCAAACATCGCAAATCAAGGAGCGCATGTGACAAGAACAGATTGTACTTCGGAACATCACGTCCGACATGCCGCTCCCGCAATCCCGAGCGGCGCTCCCCTGCTGCAAGCCGGCCTAACCTGCTGGCGGGTAGCGAGGGCCGACCGGCTGGCCTCCCATTGTCGATGCGGCGTCCTACTTCAAGCTGATTCGGGCGGCGCTTCTGCACGCGCAACATTCGGTCCTGTTTATTGGCTGGGAGTTCGACACCCGCATTAAACTCGATCCAGACCGTCCGCTTCCAGGATTGCCTGACCGTCTTGGCCCCTTCCTGTCCGCCCTCGTTGAGCGTCGTCCGGGAGTGTGCGTCCGGGTGCTTCAATGGAACCTTGGCCTGATCGGCACGCTAGTGCGCGGGACTACGCCGCTTTTCTTGCTGAACTGGATGGCGAGCAAGTGTTTCCAGTTTCGGCTTGACGGCGCCCATCCGCCCGGGGCCGCGCATCACCAAAAGATAGTCGTCATCGACGACGCTCTCGCCTTTTGCGGCGGCATCGACATGACCGACGACCGCTGGGATACACGCGACCACAAGGACGAAGATCCGCGCCGCGTGCGCCCGTCGGGCCCCACCCTCGTGCCAATTGAAATGCCGCCGTCGGAGAGCAGGCCGCTCGACGACGGCGAGCTTCTCGATCCGGAGCAAGCCGAGCCGGTATGGCTGATGCTCAGCCATGCGCTCAAGGACCGTCTCGCGAGGGCGGCTAAACGTTGAACAGCAATGTACCGCCGCAAGCGCTGTGCTTCCCACGTCATGACGATCGGCTGAAAGATTGGTCGCCTATCAATTGAACCGGGAGTGGTGGGCACGCGCCAGAGGGGGATCAAGATCAGGCACAAGAATTTTCGCCAGGCTTTCAGGGCGGCGTTTCTCGGTGCTTAGGTAATAGCAGCAAGCTCGTCGCGAAAGACGAAATCCCCGCGCCAGAGCAGCATGCACGACATCGATGCCTCGGCTCGTCCATTATGACGATCTCGTGACGGCAAAATGGGCGCGGAGGGCCGTCTCAGATCTTTGAATGCTGGCCACTGCACTCGGTCTTTCATCCAGCCTTTAGGTTTCGTCTCCTCATCCGAGGCTCACTCCTCAGGGTCGTGTTGGACCACCCAGCAGTCGGACTGTAAGGGCGGTCACGATCAAGATCACAGCCGAAACCGTAATACCAATTACGGCCAGAGTAGGCCCAACCAAGTTACGGACACGACCTGCAAATGACGCAATCGGGCCGGCCAGTTCCGATGGCCCTGCGCTGCGACTGATGTCGCTCGCCTGGGTGATGGCCCAGTCTCCGAACGCAATCCAAAGTGCGTAAGCGACGCCGACCAGCAACACCCACAGCAAGAGCAGCCCGCTGCCGAGTATCCAGATGAGGGTTCGAGCGCGCCTGCCGTGGCCACGTGAGAGCGGAAGAGCCTCTTACGACGCCTGCCAGGACGGCTCCGAACCAGCTTTATCGATGGCGAGGTTTCCCGATCCACCAAGTCCGCCGCGTTGTCCAAGGGCGTTGAGCGCAGCGCGGAGGAGAACTCGCAGGGCGGGATCACGCGCCAACCGTTCTACGAGATAGATCAGGATCCATCTCATGTCATGGTTTCCGGGCTTGTGCGTTCTGAACCGGCCTCAAAGCGCTCAACGAACGCTTGAGGCACCATCAAAATGAGGGCTTCACGTCCGACCGACACTCGGATTGGCGTCTTTGTGATAACCTCGCCATCGACGGCGACGTCCTGTTTTGGGACGGCGTCGATCATCAGTTCTGTGGCTTTAAGGATCTTCATATCGGCAGCCCTAAAAGGCGCGCGGAGGGCGGTACGCGCCCACTGCTTGCCCAGCGCCCACTTGGACGCCCCCGTGAGGATGTGGACCACGATCTTGCCATCGTCAGGGTTGGCGTCGGGCGCAACCAGAACACCGCCTTGATATCCTCCGTTCGCAATCCGAACGTCGAGTGCGTCGAACGAGGTCTCCTGGCCATTGATGGCGATGATGCATCGGAAAGGCGCAAAGCGCATGAACTTGCTTGCCCCGACCAGGAGGTAGGCGCCTCGGCCAAGCCATTTTTTCAAGGTGTGCGGTGTCGCCCGGCCGACAATGGCCGGCATTCCGATGGAAGACCCATTGGCAAAGTAGTGGTCATTGATTTTGCCGAGATCGACATCGAAGACCCTCCCGCCGACAAGGACGTCAATGGCTCCAGGCAGATCAAGCGGAATCCCGAGCGTGCGGGCAAAGCTGTTGGCCGTGCCGAGCGGCAGCAGTCCGAAGACTACGCTGACGTAGGCAAAATGGTCGATTACCGAACTGATAGTGCCATCACCTCCGCCCACGATAATGAACTTGCGTCCTTTGGCGATCTCCTCTCGCACGATCTCCGGTAGTCTCTCGGCGTGCCGGACGGGAAAGGAAGCGTCCAGGATGATTCCTGCTTCAGTGAGTCGCCGCTTCGCCTCCGAATAGGCCCGCGCACCGCGCCGCGACCGCGTATTCACAACGAGAACTGCGCGACGGCTTTCCTTGATCTCCTGCGCCAGTGCGGCCTTTTCCACACGACGGTCAAAGGGTTGATGGTTGGCTGAATGACTGGTCATGGCTCCGCCTACTGACTCTGAGTTGCGGACGGACTTGCGAAATCCTCTTGCGCAAGGAAAACGCGTCCGCTCCATGTTTCCGTGCTCAATTCACGCTGCGCGAAGCGTCCGCCTCTTACCGACTGTGCCAGAAGTTCGAGCGGACGATCAACCTCTGAATTCGCCCAAACGATCGTGACGAAGGATAACGGGCGGAACGTTTGCTCCTCAACAACCGAACCCATCCATAACGAACGGGATGTGCCATTCTGGAGAGCGCGGTCTGCTGGCCAAACTCGAAGCACCAGCCGCGCATTTGGGTTCACATCACTTTCTCGAATCAGAGTGAAATTTGGCCTCCGACCAGCTTGGAGCGAAGGAATCACCGGGAGCTTCTGGGGGTCGGCGGTCACCAGCCAGGCGAGTGTGCTCGCGGCTGTCCACGGCTCGGGTTCCCGCCATCCGGAGGCGAACAACTTCGTCTTGAGGCTTTCGAGCGCTCCTGCCCATTGCAAGGTCAGCGGTTCTTCGATCTCTCCGGTCAGATCGATGCGGTAGGCCGGCAATGTCTGCCACGCAGTTGTCCACCAATCAGCCGCTGCGATTGTCGGGGTTTCGTAGCGGACCGCATAGCGCTGCAGGTCCGCTGCGTGTTTTTGTGAGATATTAAATCCGCCAACGAGTACCAGTGCCGCGCCAGCGACCAGAGCGAGATTTCGTCGATCGAACATTTTCTTGTAGTGTCGGACGTAGGCAAATCCGAGCACGACGACCCAGGCAGTCGCGAAAGTCAGACTGCCGAGCACATCGGAGGCCCAATGAGCACCAAGATAGATGCGGGAGAAGACGATCAGCGTTGCAAAACACAGGGCCGCAACGAAAATTGGCAGCCGCCGCGCAGGGCGCATTTGACGCGTGATGAGAAAGGCTAGAAAACCATACAGGACAGCGTTGACGGTGGCATGACCACTCGGAAATGAAAACGCTGTCGCTCCAACATAAGCGAGGTCGCCGGGTCGAGCGCGGTGAATGGCGAGCTTCGTGATTGTGTTGAGGGTTGCGGCGAAGCCGACGGCAGCCGCCCAATAGAAGGCGGTCCGCCAGGCGCGTTGCCACGCGAGCCAAAGGAACACCGCGATTGTCACTGTGGTGGTGACGACGGGGTCACCCAATTCGGTGATGGCGATCATGAACGTATCGCCGGCGGGCGTGCGCAGGTCCTGCAAGACGCGATGGATGACGCCATCAAACTGCAATAAAGGAGCGCCTTGAACGACATCCTCCAGGACGCTGAAGAAAAGCCAAGCGGAGGAGAGGACCACACCTGCCCAGAGCAGCAGCGCCCGAGCCTCGCTTCGCTCTGGAACGAAAAGCGTCCCGATCTGCCGGGAGAGCCACGTGTCCTGCGAAGCGCTCCATTCACGTAAGCGAGCCTCGCCTGTCGCCATGAAGACAGAAGCGCGACGGAGTGCAAAACGCAGGCCAAAAATCAACAACCAGCCGAGGGCAACAATGAGGACGAGCAGAAGCGCCAATCGTCCCGCCGCCGCGCCCGCGAGCGCCAGGGATGCTCCAAGGAGCATGCCCGGCAGGATGTGAACGGGCGCCCAGGCAAAGGCCGAGAGAACATTGACGAGGTAGAAGCGGCCTGGTGGCATCGCCACTATTCCCGCGACCATTGGAACGAAGCCGCGCACGCCTGGAGTGAAGCGGGCAAGGAAAATGCTCTTGCCGCCGTGCCGATGGATGAATGCGCGGCTCTTGTCGACCAGGCCCGCATAGCGATCGAGCGGCCAGCGCCCAAGGATCGTCTGCCGGTAACGGTGTCCAAGCCAGTAAGGCAGCCCGTCGCCCAGGATTGCACCAATGATGGCGGCGACCATTAGCGGCCACATCTTCACGGTTCCGGTTGGGATCAGGGCCGCCACTGCAACAATGAGAGCCGAACCCGGCACAACCGAACCGAGGACTGGAACGGCCTCCAAAAAAGCGAGTACGCACACGGCGCCATAGGCGAGGTAAGCGTGCGCCGCCATGGACTGTGTGACCGGGGCAAAAAAGTCCATCACCGAATCTCGGAAGGAATCGATGCGCGCGCGTGATTCAGAAGGGCGTGATTCCGAAGGGAAAGACCGCGACGGTCGCCCACAACGCTGCCGTTCCGGAATCCACCGCGCCAATCGCTGCGCCAAAAAGACGGGACGAAGATCAAAGCCGTGGCGCACCGGATCGACGCGGCAAGCCACACTCCCGAAACGCCTTGGCAAAGGTAGCCCAAGCCACGGCGGTCCATCGCTAAAGTGCGACGACGGAACTAAGCACCCTGTAGCGCCACGATGTTGAAGGTCAACTTGGAATCGGGGGGCATCGCTCGCCGACGCGCCCATCAATCGCGGGCATCTGCTCCTATCAGTCATCGAATAGCCTTCCAAAGCAACCCACGGCGGCGATATTTTTATAATCGCAAATCGACGTCCGTACCCACCCTGGTCATAATAGCCGCCTTGGTTGGGGAAGCTGCCTTGCCGGAGCGGCGCGGGTTGAGCCGGAAGGTAGGATGTCCCGGCTTGAGCTGCCCCTTGCGGCGCGGGCGAACCCGCCTCATGCGGCGCTCCGCTCGATGATCTTGTCGAGTTCACCCCGACAGAGCCTGACCCGAAGGCAGCTGCGGCAGTCGATCTCGACACCCAGGCGATCCTCCATGACCAGGATCGATCTTACAGTGCGGGCGCCACATGGCCGAGGCTCTCGTTGAGGCGCAGCCATCGGTGTGTCTGACATGGAGGTTTTTCCTGTTGATTACTCGGCAAGGTTCGACGTGCGAGCCAGCGTCACACGAACCAAGGAAGCCGCCTGGCAGCTTTTCATTGCGTCGAGAAGTCGCGGTGGCGCTGCGTTGTCCGCTTTTTGCCTGTCTTGCGCACTTGTCTCGGCCGATCTCGGGTCGGCAATCGCTGTGGCGAATAGCAGGCGTCACAGCATGCTGAATGTCGGTTAATGCCAATGGCTGTACCGGAGGAACATCGGTCGCTGCCCCGTGTTCTGATGCTATGCTTGGCTGCGACGGCGAGGGCATGGTAGCCACCCCAGCCTCTTCTCGCCCGACGGTCGGAGTGTGGAAGAATTGGCAATGAGGGGAACCGTTCGAGCAACCACTGGGTAGAAGCCAACGTCCGAAATCTCGGATATCGATTGCGGTTAAAATCCGCGCCGGCATCAATTTCCGGTCCGTCGGCTGAACCCTCGACGCGGCGGTCTCCGGTGTCGCAATCCTCGCGGCGGATTTCATGCTATACTCAGTGGTCGAAACCGCAGAGCGGCAGATTTCAGCCGGGTTAATCCTCGCGGTGGTCGCAACCATCACCGTGCTGGCGAATAAATGCGATCGCAACGCAGCGCCGGCCGTGCTTCGAACGTATGCAAACGAACATATCAACAAGCCATGCATAGTCGTCCTGGGGGCTGGATTTGGCGGCCTCAAACTCAGCACGCTGTTATCCGAGACGTTCGGCCACGGCGTCGATGTCACTCTGATAGACAAGAGCGACGCATTTGTGTTCGGGTACTCCAAGCTTGTCATCATGTTCGGCCGATCCACCGTTGACGCGGTGCGGATGCCGCACCGCAATTTTATGAAGCCTGGCGTGCGACTTCTGCAATCGCAAGCCCTGGTGGCGGCATTCGAGGAGCGGCTCATCAAATTCATTCCAGATCGGCGTGTCGTCTCCGTCAACGCGGCCCACAAGGTCGCGACGCTTGACAACGGGGTAGAGATGGCATTCGACCTATTCCTGGGCGTTCCTAAGCATCGCGTTCCCAATGTGGTGGTAGAATGCGGAATGGCCGAAGACGGCTGGATTTGGTTAATCCGCGCACGTTGGAAACCAAGTTTCCGAATGTCTACGCAGTGGGTATGGCGCCAACACCGGCACTCCAAAGGCTGGCGTGTTCGCCGAAGGTTCGGCGCGAGGTTGCCGGCGACCTGATTGCCAAGCTGCGGAACAGCGGCAGGGCTACGCCGGTGGTGAGGCCGTCATAGGGGTTATCCGGTAATGCCCAGGCGTGCAGCACGAACTAGGCCCGGGGCAAGGCGGTTTAGGGAGATGGAGGTCTCCACGCGAACTCGTACAGGCGCGCTGCCTTGCCCTTGCCAATGCACTCCAACTTCGGGGCATGAAAGGATAGAGCTTCCAGCCGCGCTGACGTTGCTGCTGCGAGCAAATCTGCGCAGCGCGGCCGAGTGGGAGGGCGAATGCCCTCCTTGCCGGCCGAACCGAATCTCGCTGCATGACGGCTTCTTCACGCTCTTGAGCTTCAGCTTACCGCAGAAGCGATCGTTTGCGAGGCCGGCTCGACGGGGAGCATGCCGAACTGCTGCCAAACGATAAGCTTCCGCAAGGTAGAGGAACTCGTGACGAAGTGCGGCGCAGTTGCCATCGGCGGCGGAACGATGCTCCCCGATGGGGCGAGGCAGACTAAGGATCGCTGGTGCCATCGTCAGGGATGCGGTGATCGAAACTGTTTGCTCACCTTCGCCAGATGGCGAGGCGCTGGGGCGCCATTGCGACCGGCGTCGGCGCAGGCTGCCGGTTCAACAGGCTTCGGCTGCACCTCGTACACCAGCTTGGGTCAAGCAGCAGAGTAAGACGTGCGGCAAACAGTCGCATCCGGCGCCAGTGCGCCTTGTTGCACGGTAATGGGAGCAGGTCCCCTGACACGATATCGAGTACGCCTATTGTGGTCGTTATGGAAAGTTGCCGATCGATGTCATCGCAGACGCTCGAGCCACTCGGAGGAATTATCGGCATGACGGACTTCGTTATCCAAGTGACAACACGGAGGCGGTGGACGGGGGAAGGCCTACTGCCCAAGCCGCGGCCGTTCGAGCGCCTATCGACTTTCGTACGATCCTCAATGCGATCCGTTACATCTTGGCCACCGGCTGTCAGCAGCACGTTTTGCCCAAGGGACTTCCGCCAGGCTCCACGGTGCAAGGCTATTTCTACCGCCGGGCGAGAATGGCAACTTGGCGTTGGTTCAAGGTCCGGCAGGTTCGATAAGCGATGGGGCGTCAAGTTGAGCCCTCGGCTATCATCGAACCGCCAGAGTGCCCTGACCACCGAGAATGGCGGCCCGCGCAGGGTAGACGCCGGCAAACGCATCAAAGGCCGCAAACCTACATCGTCACCACCCAAGGTTTTCTGCTGGTCGGCCAGGTCCAGGGGCCAACATCCAGCATCCGCACGGCGCCGTGGCCGCTGTTGCGCGCCTCGCGCCAACGCTTTTCCAAGCTGCGTCACATCTTCGCCGACCGGGTCTACCGCCCCCAACCGCGCGCCGCCCTCGAGTCCCTGGACTCAAACGGGTGGTCGAAACGCACCTTCGCCTCGCTGCCGCGAAGTCGTCCCGCGCCAAGGACTTCGAGGCCACCGCCGCCAGCGCCACGGCTTGCCTTCTCGTCTTTGCGCTTGCTCTCCCGCGCAACCCGTTGAGCCCACTACTTTCATTTCGAAGCAGCCTCTAAGGAGCGGATGGTGGTGATGATTAGTTCCTACTGGGGTGTCTGGGGGGATGTTCCAAATCACCTCGTACGCCTTGCTCTGGCGTTCCTGTTCGCACTGCCGGTCGGATGGAACCGCGAGCGGCAGGCGCGCAGCGCCGGCTTGCGCACCTTTCCGATCGTGGCCATTGCCAGCTGCGGCTTCGTCATCCTCGCCATCGAGATCCTTGGTGAACGCTCGACGGCGCAGGCCCGTGTCCTGGAAGGCTTGATCACTGGCATCGGATTCATCGGCGGCGGCGCCATCCTCAAGGCCGAGCGCGCCGTGCACGGCACGGCCACGGCCGCGAGTATTTGGAATGTCGGTGTGGTGGGCGCGGCCGTTGGGTTTGGCTACTACGATCTCGGCCTCATTCTCGCGCTCACGAACTTTCTTGTCCTAACGGTCCTCACGCCGCTCAAAGACAATCCCGGCGAACCGTCGAAGAACGAGGCAGGGCCGCCGGACGCTGGGACACGCTCAGCAAGGACGCCGGAAGTCCCACCGTAGCCATTTGACAGTTGAGCGCGATAAGCCCCGCGCGTCTCGGTACCGGAACCGGCACGCAGCGAGGGTTGGGTTTCAGAAGGACACCCATGTTTAACCCCTTGAGCCGAATGGTCACCAAAAACGGCTTGCGTCGCACGTTGTTACATGTAGCGATCATCGCTGTTGCCTTTGGGCCAACAAAGGCTGCTTTAGCTGCTACCGGAGACGCCGGCGGAAGTACCCGAATTGACCTCACATTGTTGGTCCGAATCGGAGTTGCCGTCGTGCTAGCTTTTTCGATCGGATGGGAACGCGAGTTTCGCGGTTCCGAGGCCGGCAACTTCACGTTCATGCTGGTCAGCATGGGAGCAGCCGCATTTACAGCCGTTGGTGTCGAAAACTTTCCAGCGACTGCGGAGAACATAATCGCCGGTGTCGCCACAGGCGTCGGCTTTCTCGGCGGCGGGATGATACTCAAGAAGGACGGCGGCAACGTGCGAGGATTAACCACGGCTGCTGCCATTTGGGCAGCGTCGGCGGTCGGTATGCTCGCTGGGATCGGCGAACTTCTCATTGCCGGACTGGTGACCCTGTTAGTCGTTCTGATCCTGGAATTGCAATTCCTACCCGTAATCGGGCGGCTCAACGCGCGGCGCTCGAGGCCGAAGGACGCCAAGCCGGAAGCGAACGAACATGAATTCTAATGGACGCTTCGTCACGAGTTGGGCTCTTCATTCCAGAAAGCCAGCATCACGTTTCAATCAACAGCAGAAGAAAATGGGCTTCGCCGCGACGTCCCGTAGGCGAGGCTTATTTCCGGCGTCGCCGATCTTGCCGTATTTACCTGGCTTGGCCAGCCTACGATTCAGATCGAAATCGACCGCGCCGCTACGGATTTAACCCGGCGACATCAACTTAACAATCAAAACAGCCATCGGCGGCGAGTCCGCCGGCGACGTTTACGAACCCGGCAGCGATCGCCACTTTCCGACCATGGGCCGGCTGGCGCCGCGGTTTTGGCAGGATCCTGAGGTGATCAGCAACATCACTATTGTTGCGCAAGGTCAGAGTGGCATTGCCCACATTCCGCTCAGCGAGATAGCCAAGGTCAGATTGGTTTCGGGGCCGTGCTACATTTACCGCGAGCAGCAACGATGGTATCTGCCGATCAAGTGATTAAGTTTAGCGTGCGTGATCGGGATCTCGGCAGCGCAATTCAGTAAGCTCGGAAAAAGATCGCAGAGCAGGTTCTGCTACCCGTCGGCTTTCGGCTCGAATGGGTCGGCGAATTCGGCAATTTTCAAGGTAGGATAGGGCGGTTGCAGATCGTGTCGCCGTTAAGTCTTGCATTCATCGCGCTTTTGCTGTGGGTCAATTTTTCTTCGGTATATTGATCGCAACACCGCGCGTTGCGGCCGCAGACCCGGTGGTCAGCTCAGGTCACCACGGTCCACGCGCGGAAATGGGCGGCCATGCCGGTGGTTATGGCAATCGAGCTATGCAGCGCTATTGGGATCGAGGACACAATCAGCGCGTCATTGTGAAGCCGGCGCACCGCCGTCCTCACTGATATTTCAATTCCGCGCATCCCTCACAAGATGCCGGAAGGCCGGGCGCCTGAGCAACGTCCTCTTCAAACGCGTCCGGCCGTCGTCCCTCACGCGAGGTGTACCCTGCTTAGCCATAAACCTGGTCCACGAACGAACCTCTACGCCTCGTAGCTGAACGGCTCAGCAGACGGCTTCGTGTGTTTAGGTTCAGCCATCGAATATCTCCTGCCATTGTTCCTAGTGGACCCGGCTCAACTCCCCTTCGTTGATTGGCCAAATTCCTGTGTTCAGGACGCTTGCGCTGAGCGCGTCAGTTTTGGTCTTGGCGCAACGCCTAATTTCGATTGGAATCGCATCGATTCGGCGAAGAAGAGGTTCGGTTGGTCGGAGAATCCACGCTCATCAGTCTCTCGCGATTGATGGCGCTCCAGCGTCGGCTGGATGTTGCCGCGAACAACGTGGCGAACAGCCAAACGACGGGTTATCGTGCTCAGCAGCTCTCCTTTCAAGAGCACTTGAAGCCGGAAAAGAAACAGGAAATAGGTGAAAAGCCAGAGCGCCCATTGTCGCTGGTCGATGCTGCGCTGCCGTTTACATCCGCTGCGTCCGGCGCTTTCCGATCTACCGGCAATCCGTTAGACTTGGCAATCAACGGAAATGCGTATTTTGCAATACAAACGAACCAGGGGGAACGATACACCCGGGACGGTTCCTTTAGTTTGGACGCCAAGGGCCGGCTGGTGACATTGGAAGGTCTGCCCGTTCTTGGTGATAAGGGCGTTATAATCGCTCCGCTTCGATCGGGTGAGATCACGATCGACCCCTCTGGCCGTGTTTTAATGCAGCAAGTAGAACTCGGTAGGCTAAAGCTTGTGAGCTTTGCCCCCGGCGCGAGGCTAGAGGCAGCAGGAGAAAATTTACTCCGGTCCGATCAGCAGCCGAAGGTCAGTGCTGGCTCGGCGACGGTACTGCAAGCCATGCTGGAACAATCAAACGTTCAGCCGACGATCGAGATGAGTCGCCTGGCCGAACTCAACCGGTCATATGAAGTTGCGAGTAAGCTGCTGAAAGACTCGCAAGACATCAATGAAATAAGCAAACTCGCTAACGTGCCCGAATAGATCCACTGCTTGTCGAGGTCTGCAAGCTTTTGCCGTTCCAATTCAACTGAAGCTTGCAGACGCTGTCTCTTTGGCTGCAATCGATTTCGATAAGCAGACTGCCAGCGAAGAACGCCCTATCGATTTCGCGGACTTTTCCCCGCCAGAAAGCGCGTTTAACCTTGCCGTCAGCGCTCGAGAAGAACACGCGGTGAAGGCATCCTTCAGGCGCGCAAAGCTGACCGTTGCCGCATTTAACTTGTTCGAAGTGAATCGTGATGACCTATCGCCCAGCAGAGATCGGCAAATATGTTGCAAAGCCGGTCCTGACCCTGCTCGCATCTGCCCCGCACCCCGCTTGTGCTTGATGAAGCGCCAGACGAACAGCTCCAAGAAGACGATGCATTTGCGCAGCCGAAAGTTTCGACCAGCCGCCTTGAGCGACGCCGGAGGCTCTGCCTTGAGCGTCCGCTGCGGAAAGACAAAACGCGAACGCGAGGGCTAGTTTCATCATTGGACGCTCTCTTCCCAATTCACCAATCTCAGCGGTCAGCCTCCTCGAAAAACGACCCCCAGCCGCTTTTCCTTCATCCATGCAACTTCGCATTTGCGCCGAAGGTGATCGACCGCGATATCCAGTACAAAGTGCCGGGGAATTCCAAGCGGGCTCTCCACTTCCAGCAAAGCCCCGTACACTGTTTGATTTCGGACGGTGCAGTCGATAACGGATCCGCCGAATGTGATCTTTCCGTTCTTGAATACTTTTTTCCGCGGGATCGACCTCTTATCGCCCATGGCAGTCACCTCAGCAGTGAATCAGTCGACCTTCTTCTCGGCAGCTTCGCCTTGCTTCACAATGTCGCCTTTCGTGAATAGAATGCCTCGAAGCTCGGTTCGCCAATCCTCGTTGCGGCGAAGAAGAAATTCGAGGTTGATGCCAAAATGCTTGAACGCTTCCTTTTGTGCGTTCGCCATGATGGCCCTGGCTTCCCTGTCTTTTTCGAGCGACATCCGCTGTTCGTACCAGCCGATTGCCTCCGCCTCCTTGATCAGCGACGTGATCATTCGCGCAAAGGTACGGGTTTCCTGCGAAAGCTCTTCCGGCGGTTCGTGATATTGATCGAAGCCCATCCTGAATGCGCGGTTACGTAGATCCAGGCGTTCCAAGCTCCCCCGAACAGCAACGGCGGTACGATGGCTACCGGGGCCGCTACCGCTACCACGCCGGGCATGTAATAGCGGGAGAAGTGGTCGATGAAACGTTCGGTCGGCGCCTTCGACTCCTGCGCTTCCTCGACAAGCTTCACCACGCGGGCGATCGTGTTATCTGCCGCTGCGGCGGTCACGCGCACGCTGAGCAGTCCGTCTCCATTGACGGTACCGGCAAACAGGTTCTCGTCGCGGCCCTTCCGGACGGGCGTGCTTTCGCCGGTGACCGGCGCCTCGTCGATCGAACTCTCTCCGGACATTATGACGCCGTCCGCCGGGATCCGGTCGCCGGGACGCACCTGGATCGTGGCCCCGACTGAAAGCGCATCGGCTTGCACCTCGCGGACATGGCCATCTTCCTCCAATCGGGCGGTCTTCGGTACCAGCTTGGTCAAGTCCTGGATGCTGGCGCGCGCCCGGCTCGCGGCGACGCCCTCAAGCAGTTCGCCGATCAGGAACAGAAAGACCACCGTCGCCGCTTCCTCCGTCGCCCCGATGAACACCGCTCCAACCGCTGCGATCGACATAAGCATCTCGATCGAAAACGGCGTGCCTGCCATCGCAGCGGAAATCGCGCGCTTGGCGATCGGGATCAGGCCGACCATCATCGCCATTAAAAATGCCAAATGCTCGGTGGCCGGAACGGCTTTTCCTACGGCGAAAGCGACCGCGAGAGCTCCTCCGGACGCGATCGTCAACTGGCCCTTGCGGGTTTGCCACCAATGCTGGCCGGAGGCTTCTTCCAGATGCGAATGGGCGTCATGCTGCGCCGGAGACGATTCCTCGCCTTTTCCCTGAACATCATTCCGATAGGTCTCCGAGCGAGCTACCCCGTAGCCCAGATCTGAGATCTGGTCCCGGATAGTGTCATCATCCACACCGTTGGGATCGCGTCTGACCGTCACCGTTCCGCCGGTTACGGAGACGTTCACCTCGCTGATGCCAGGCATGCGCTGCAGGGCGTTTCGGATTTTAGTTGCGCACGAGGCGCAATCCATCCCCTCAACCCGCAAGCGCGTGGTAATCGAAGCTGCAGGCGCCATCAGTTTCGCTCCATGAGGCTCTGACATCATACGGCCCTCAATCTGTCGGGCGTCGATGCCGGTCGGAGGTTTTTGGTCCACGTTCGGTAGTAGGCGACGGCTGTCATCAAGGCGATGCCAGATAGGCTGACGAGCAACTGAAAGGCGATCGAGTCGGAAACCAATTCGATGAGGAAGCACCCGACGAACGACAGGAATATTCCGACGCAAAATACTTCGAGGGAGCGCTCGCCGCAGATTATCGCGGGACGCAGGACGGGAAGCTTCAACGCCATCGCGCTGCGCGGTACCAATCTCGCGACGACCAGCGCAAGCGCGAGGAAATGCAGGATCCGATACGGTGCTAGGTTCGTCTTGTCGTTCGGGAGAAACAGATCGGCGATCGGTGCCGGCATCGCCGATGAGAAACCGAAACGCGCAGCGAGCGTGACGGCGAAACTGAACAACAGAAAAAGCACGGCCGACCACAGAGCCGGGCGGGATGCGGTCAACCGCCTCACTAGGCCTGCTCCATCGAGCGAAATCCAGGCGCCGATCACGAAGAGAAACTGCCAGGCGAAGGGATTAAAATACCAGGCGCCATCGGGATAGCTCGCGAGGTTCCAATCAAAGGTCAGGGCCGCAGCATAGATTGCGAACGAGGCCGCGAGCGCCATGCCGGGCGTCCGCGTCAATAGCCAGAGGAACGGCGGGAATGTGGCCATCAGCGCGGTGTAGAGAGGCAGGACGTCCAGATTGAGCGGCTTGAACTCCAGCAGCAGCCCGTGCTTCAGGAATTCGATCGGATCGGCGATCAGGCGCCGGATGTTGAATTCGTCGAGCAGATAGGCGTGACCGTAATTCTGGGCCACGTAGCCGATCGCGGCGACGTAGACGACGAACAGCAGGATATGCGCAACGTATAGCTTCCAGGCCCGAGCCAGCATGCCGACCGCGGCCACGACAAAGCCATCGACGGCCATCGTCCGCGAATAGACGAGTGCGACCGTGTAGCCGGAGATGAAGACGAACAGGTCGGCCGCGTCGCTGAACCCGTAGTTCTTCATCGTGATCCAGGCGACCACGTTATTGGGAATGTGGTCGAGAAAGATAGCCCAATTCGCCAACCCGCGGAAAAGGTCCAACCTCAAGTCTCGACCCGAGCCGTTCATGGCAATCACTGTGTTCATGTCATCTACCGGAGCGTCGCGACCGGGGCGCGCCCATCCGAAGATTCGGTGCGGATGTGCATCTTTAAGGTTTGTGAGTCGTCGCTCATGATCGTTTCCTTGGCCGCAGCCGGCGCGGCTTGACGCATTGTTTCAATTTCACATCTTGCCCTCCTGACGAAGCCGCTTGTACAGGGCTGCTACGGCGTCCGAAAAATCAAGTGACGGGCTCTTCGCGCACTGATCTTCCATAAAGTGCAGTTGAACGATGAGGCCGAAGCTCGGGGGATTGAGATCGAGACCCTCGTCTACTCCGGCTGGCCTGCTCAACAAGATGCCGCTCATGAACCCTTGAGCCCACGCCAGATAGTCCCGCCGAATCAAAGGATTGGTTTTGACATCATCGTTAAACTGCCGGCACGTCGCTGCGCCCAAGCCGACGATTCTGGCCTTTGGCGCTTCCGCGCGCAGTTCCCGTCCTGCGTCGGCTGCAAGCAAGGCAATCGACGACAGGGTCACTAGACCGAGTAAACGGCCAATGCTCCGGCCCGGAGCGCGGGCGAAGGGGAGGGACGCGTCGCCGACGTAGCCGCGCGGTGCTGTTAGTTCAATCGGCATCAGATCGGTCAAAGAATTCGCGCCATGGTCGAAGTTCCTACTTTTTGAATTTCGCCTGTCCCGATTTTCCCTCGGCGGTTTTGATGGTCAATGTGATCGTGGCGCCCGCCGCTATGGGGTTTTTCGCGTCTCCCTTCAGCGAATTCTCGCCTTGGGGGACAAGCGGAAGCGTCTCGCGGCTGCCACCGCTGGCGATGAGCGCCGCTGCAGTGAAGCCTTTCGTGGAAACCGGCTTGGGCGTGTTTGGAACGAAGACATTGATCGTGACCGTATTCCCGGCGGTCAAAAGCTCGGCATCGACGCCGGCGACGTCGAGCATCAGACCTCCGTTGGGCCCTTTTTCGTAGTCTTCGGCGAAAGCCGGGACGGCGAATGACAACGCAGCAATCAATAGCAAAGCGAGTTTCATGATTTCACTCCATTTTGGTTCGGCGATTTCGTTTCACCATTCTCCGGGTCCTCCCGCCTGAACAGGACATAGAGAGCCGGCAACACCAGCAACGTGAGGATGGTCGATGAAATGATTCCCCCAATGACGACGGTTGCCAGCGGTCGCTGTACTTCCGCACCCGCGCCGGTGGCGATCGCCATCGGAATGAAGCCAAGAGAAGCGACAAGCGCGGTCATCAGGACCGGGCGCAACCGCGTGAGCGCTCCGTCCCGTACGGCGTCGACGAGGGCATGCCCTTCCCTGCGGAGTCGTTCTATGAAGGTGATGATGACGAGGCCGTTGAGAACCGCTACGCCCGAGAGCGCGATGAAGCCGATGCCCGCGCTGATTGACAACGGGATTCCTCGAAGCAGTAGCGCGACAATTCCGCCGGTCAAGGCAAGCGGAACACCGCTGAATACCAACAGTGCATCCGGCATGGAGCCCAGACTCATGAACAAGAGCAGGAAGATCAACAGCAGGGCGATCGGCACCACGATGGTCAGCCGCTGCGTCGCGGACACCAGTTGCTCGAACTGGCCGCCCCAGCCGATCCAGTAGCCCGCTGGCAGCTTCACTTTTTGCTCGACTTGGTTCTGAGCGTCGGTGACGAAGGACCCAAGGTCGCGCCCTCTTATGTTCGCCGTCACGACGATGCGGCGTTTTCCGTCTTCACGACTGATCTGATTGGGGCCGGGCGCCAGATCAATCTGGGCGAGTTCCGACAAGGGGACATATCGGATCTGAGACAGCGGAGAGTTTCCCAGCACGGCAGGAATTGCCTTTGCGTGGCTCTCCAATGGCGGCAAAGGTACCGGAAGCGCCTTGAGCGCAGATATATCGGAGCGCAAATGCTCCGGAAGCCTGACGACGATGCTGAAACGGCGGTCGCCTTCGAACACCTGTCCGGAGGTCTTTCCTCCGACCGCGATCTCGACGAGGTTTTGGACGTCGCCGACACTTATCCCGTAGCGCGACAAGGCCTGACGATTGAGCTTGACGGTGAGAACCGGCAACCCCGAAGCCTGCTCGGTCTTGACGTCTGCCGCTCCCTGCACGTTCTGCAAAACGGCCTGCACCCGAGCCGCGGACTGGACGAGCACATCGAGATCATCGCCGAAAATTTTGACGCCGACGTCGCTACGGACTCCGGATATCAGCTCGTTCATGCGTTGCTGGATCGGCTGCGAGATTTCGTAGACGTTGCCCGGGACTTCCTCTACAGCCTCTTGTATGTCGTGAACAACCGCGGCCTTCGGCTTTTCCGGATCAGGCCATTCCTTCCGCGGCTTCAACATCACATATCCGTCCGACGTCGACGGCGGCATTAGATCGGTGGCCACTTCCGCCGTGCCGGTACGCGCAAAGGTTTCCTTGACCTCGGGAATCTTCATTAGCCGTTTTTCGACCATCGCTTGCATCTCGAGTGACTGCGTCAGGCTGGTGCCCGGAATCCGGATCGCTTGCAGGGAAACGTCACCTTCGTCGAGACTGGGGATGAATTCGCCGCCCATGCGGGAGGCCGCAATGCCGCAGACAACCATCAGCAAGGCGGCGATCACCGCGACTCCCCATCTATTGCGGATTGAGGCTGCGAGCAGCGGGGTGTAAATATGACGCGCGCCGCGCATGAACCAGTTTTCATGCTCCGATACCTTGCCTGTCACCAACAGGGCCACGGCGGCCGGCACGAACGTAAGCGACAAGATGCTGGCGCCCGTCAGCGCCATTAGCACCGTCAAGGCCATCGGCGTGAACATCTTGCCTTCGACGCCGGTGAGGGTGAGGATCGGAAGGTACACCACGCCGATGATCAGCGTCCCAAACAGGCTCGGGCCGATCACTTCCCGAGATGCCGCCAGAATGGTCTCAAATCGCTCCTGTCGGTCGAGGACCCGGCCCAGCCTCTGCTGTTCATGTACCAACAGCCGCAGGCAGTTCTCGACGATGATCACGGCGCCGTCGATGATAATGCCGAAATCGATAGCGCCGAGACTCATCAAATTGGCGCTGACCTTGTTTTCCACCATGCCGGTGATGGTAAACAGCATCGCCAGCGGAATGACGAATGCGGTGGCGATGGCGGCTTTAAAGTTACCCAAGATCAGGAAAAGGATGACGATAACCAACAAGGCGCCTTCGACCAAGTTCCTTTCAACGGTCGCAACCGTCGCTTCAACGAGCCGCGTCCGGTCGTAGACGGCCCGGGCAACCACGCCATCCGGCAACGAACGGCTTATCTGCTTGAGTTTGGCTGCGACTCGCTGGGCGACTGTCCGACTGTTTTCGCCGATCAGCAGCATGGCAGTTCCAAGCACGACCTCCTTGCCGTTCACCGTGGCTGCGCCGGTGCGCAGATCCTTGCCTTCCTTGACGTCGGCGATGTCGGACACCCTGACCGGGACGCCGTTGCGAGAACCGATCACGATCTCCTTGATTTCATCGATCGTGGTGACTTGCCCGGGCGTGCGGACGAGATATTGCTCGCCGTTCCGCTCGATGTAACCGGCACCGACGTTGGCGTTGTTCGACGCCAGCGCCGTCATGACGTCGCGGAAACTGAGCTTGTACGCCATTAACTGGGCAGGGTCCGGCAGCACATGGAATTGCTTCTCAAAACCGCCAATGGTGTTTACCTCGATGACGCCCGGCACGTTCCGCAACTGAGGCTTGATGATCCAGTCCTGGATCGTCCGCAGATCGCTCGGCGTATACTCGCCGCCGCCTGCCTTGCGGGCCCCCGGCGTCGCTTCGACAGTGAACAGATAGATCTCGCCGAGACCCGTCGAAACCGGACCCATCGCGGTTTCGATCCCTACCGGCAGTTGATCCTTGACTTGCTGAATTCGTTCGTTGACCAATTGTCTGGCGAAATAGATGTCGGTGCCGTCCTTGAAAATGACGGTGACTTGGCTGAGGCCGTAGCGAGACTGGGAACGCGTGCTGTCGAGGTGAGGCAGCCCCCCCATGGCGGTCTCGACCGGGAACGTGATCCGCTGCTCGACCTCCAACGGCGAATAGCCCGGCGCCCGGCTGTTGATCTGGATTTGGACGTTGGTGATATCGGGAACGGCGTCGATCGGCAGCCGCGTGAAATTCCAGGCGCCGAAGGCGGCCATGACCAGGACGCCGATCATCACCAGCCATCGTTGGCGGATGGCAAAGGAAAGAATTGCGTCAAGCATCGCGCTTCTCCGTACGTCGGCCGATTTCCCTGATGCGGCCAAATGCACGGACGGGCGTCGTAAACACGACGCCGTCTCCCTTACGGCCGGTCCAGGCGGCGGAAGCGATGCGGTCGCAAATCTCATCGGCCAATTCGGACCGACAGACTAGCCGCAGCTCGAGAAACTGGTGATAGGTCAAATCCGTATCGGTCGAGACGTAAGCGCCTCCTTGTCCACGGCCTCTTCCTTGTCCCCGCACTTCATCAAATGTGAAGCCCGGGAAATCCGGCAAATCGTGTAACGCACGCACCACGTGGCCTTCCATGTGCGGCCTGATGAGAGCGGTGACCAACGTCATTGTAGCGTTATCAGTCATTGTCTCCCGATCCTTTCCCCAGTTCCGCTTTGATGATGAAACTGTTCTGCGCCGCATAGACGTCGCCTTCCAGCACGCCAAAGGTGATCTCGACGAGTTCCGGATCTCGCGCGCCGATCTCGACGTCCCGAGCATCGAATTTCTCGCCGTTGCGGACGAAGACGACGGTGCGGTTTTCCCAGATCTGCAGCGCCGACGATTTCACTGCTACGTTTACTGTCTTTGCAGACAAGGTCAGCCTGCCCGTGATGAACAGCCCGGGACGCAGCCGCTGCTCCGAATTCGCAACCACGGCGCGCGCAATTGCACTCTGCGTGTCGCTGCTGCCGACCGGCGACAGATACGAAACCTTGGCCTCGACCGGGGCGCCCCCATCAGCGGGATCGATGAAAACCTGATCGCCGATGCTGACCCGCTTCAGGTCGCGTCTATAAACGGAGAAGTCGACCCACACCGTCGACAAATCGGCGATGACGAATGCCGGTTTCTGCTCGGAGACATATTCTCCCAAGGTAGTCTGACGATCGATCACCGTTCCCGCGAGCGACGCTTTCAATTCGTATTGCGTCAGGCTTTGGTTGCTTTCGATAAGCGCGAGGACATCGCCTTTTTGAACACGATCGCCGATCCGCTTTCGCACGTCGCGCACGATGCCGGGAAAGCGTGGAGTGACCTGAACCAGCGATTCCTGATTCGGCTGCACAATACCGTTCAGCAATAGACTGTCTCGCAGCACACCCGCCGAAGCTTTTGCGAGCTCGATTCCTGCGGTCTCGATCTTGGCGTCGCTCAACGTAACGCTGTCGGCGTGCTCCTCTTTTTCGGCCTTTTCGGCCGGAGTCGGTTTCGTGGCCGCCGGGGTGAGCATCCGGTAGCCGCCGTAGGCAAGTGCCAGAGCGACCAGAATGAACACTGAATAGCGAACGAATGCCTTCATTATCTTGAACTCTCGCGGGTGAGCGAAAACGGATTGCCGATTAGACCTTCGATCGTCGCCACGGCGATATGGAAATTCTGCAGCGCTTCCTGCTCGCGAAGTAGCGCCTGCAACAGTGCCCCCCGGACGTCGAGCAGTTCGAGAAGGGTGAAACGGCCCTGCGAGTAGCCGCTGAGGATGGTCTCCGCCGCGCTGCGGGCGTTGGGAATGACCGACGACCGCAGCAGCTTGAGCTCGGCCAAAGCACCGGTCAGGGCGTCGTAGGCCCGACCGGCGATGCTGAGCAGAACGAGCTTGTTGATGGCCCGCTCCGCATCCGTCTTCGCCAGCGTCTCCTGTGCTGCGATGATGTTGCCGGTGTTCTGGTCGAAGACCGGGAGCGGAATCGAAACACCGAGCCGCACCGCGTTGTCGTTGGTGTCCTGGAAGTGCCGCCAACCAGCCGAAATCCGGGGGTCGGGAATGGCCTTCAGCCGCGCGATAAGTAGTTCGGCGTTGCGTTGCGCCGTGACGGCGGTCCAGCGCGCCAATTGCGGATTGGCGTCAATCGCCTGGAGTACCGCCTTGAACGGCGGGGGCTGACCGGTGGTGGCCAAGCGACCCACGGCTTCGCCGAACCTCGGACTGGCGTCACCCATCAAGATTGCAAGATCGCGGCGCGCCGTCGCCAACAGTGTCTTGCTGCGTTCCCGTTCGACGCGGAAAAGGTCGGCTGCCACTTGCGCGCGCAGGGTCTCGGCCGGCGAGGACGCACCCTCCTGGACGCGTTTTTGCAACAGCGGAATCAGGGGATCGAAACTTGCGATCTGCTCGTCGAATATCTCGATGCGCCGCTGTGCGCTTATAATGGTAATGAAGGCGATCGCGGTCTCTGAGAGGACTTCCAACCGCGTCGCCCGCCGCTGCCAGACGGCAGTGCCGATGCCGGCCTCGCCGGCCGCAACGCGCGCTTCCCGCTTGCCGCCCAGTTCGACGAGTTGGCTAAGCTGCAGATTGGTTTCGGCCGAACGGACGCCCTTGTATGGCCCCGACCCAAACGCGTTGTCGAGCTCGAACGAGGCCTCCGGATTGGGAAGCGCACCGGCTTGAATGCGGAGCCCGCCGGCTATGCCGATATCGCGTTCCGCAGCCGTCAGGCGCGGGTTAGCGGCCAGAGCTCGCTGGAGCGCCTGAGGCAAGGAAATCGTGCGAGACGCTCCGTCTGCGGCGAGCGATGGAGCTGAATAAGCAAGCAACGCGCAAAAGACGCGCGCGGCGAACGGTAGACGGGACATAAGCGTGACCTGAAAATGAGACGATTGCGCGAAGTTATCCGCGCGCGCTGATAGCTCAGGTCGGGGATTTGGGGGGCGGGGGATCGAGTAGACGCGTTTCCCAGATGCTTATGGTGGAGATCGAGAACGACAAACCGATCGGTATACTAGCCGGTACGGAGACTTGGATCGCGACGGGAATGGTGATGGGCGCGCAAGAGTAGCAGTGGTCAACAACCGTCGGCGTCTTGTTGGAGCCTTCGTCGACGTCATCCGACGCAGCGTTTACGGCAAGCAACGAGCCAGTGAAAAGCGATTCCCCTGCGCATGAAATCTCCCCCGCGAACCCAACCCATAGGTACGCGACAGCAAAAAACACCGCAAGCAACCGGCGAAGAGCAGGTGCACGGACGTTTCCACAGTAGCTGGTTATTTGCCTCATCGGAACATACAATATCAAACTCCGGGATAGAATACCACCCACTCCGACCTGGTTCGAGAACATCGATTTGTGCATTCGTAGAAACGCATCTTGGGTTGGCAAACCGCAAAGCAGCGGCGACAGATCGCGGTATCGAGTGAAAACGATGCCGTTGCCAGTATCATCGGCCTGCGGTGCAAGGCGGCGTCATTCGCGAAATCTCCTATCCGACACTCATAGTTTGGTTGGTCGTCACGACTAACTCCGAAGCCGTTCGGCATCGAAACTCCTAGGTGGGGACGATCTCCGAAATGGGACGATCTCAAGCCCGTGTCCGGCGCCTGGGCCGCTTGCCGGGCTGTAGACCGGGATCTCAGTAGCTGAACAGGTCTGCTCAGGTGCGCCGGGCGCGAACTATGGCAACGCGGCCGACCCTCTCGGAATAGGTCGTTACGCGACGTACACCGACGAAGCCTGCCTTTTTGATCAAGTCAAGCCAGGCGCCGTCGGTATGGGACTTTGCAGTGTCAGGACCGAACAGGTAGCCGGTACCGCGGAGCGCATGGATCTCTGTCGGCCGCAACGGCTTATCGAAATCAGCAAGATACAGCGCGCCACCATGCCGTAATACTCGTCTCATTTCTTTGAGCAGAGCGAGTTTCTTGTCCTGCCGCAAAGGATGCAGGGCAAGGGAGCAGATTACTTTGTCGAATGATGCAGCGCGGCAGTCGATGCAATACTGGTCCCCGCGCAATAACTCGAGATTGCTCAAGCTTTTAAGTTCGTTCTCGTTCGGTCTCGTAGGCCGCACGGCGAAAAAGTGTACTGCAGGATACGAACGTGCAAGTGTCTCACAAGCGCTGCAGCCCTCGGCGCTTACCTCCAGGATTCGCTCGCCCGGACCCGGCGCGGCCTCTTCTAGGAGAGGCTCCCACCAACCACCCATGCGGATCGTTACTCGGTAGCCCCATTTGTATACGAACATGTAGAGGCGCCTAAACAGGGAACGGATGAATGACGATCGGTGAATGACGGACATGTCAAACCGCTAAAGTGTGTGACCGCTTCGCCTCTGGTTGCCGTTCGCTGGCGCGGAACTCTGCTTGGGCGAGGATAGTTCCTCCCCTGTATCCGCCCGCTGGAAATACGTTGGTCGCACTCGCATTTGGGATCGCCGCACCGTGGAGAACATCGACTTCAACCGCAACTTACACATGTCATTTCTTTTTCCGGAGAGTTTGACGTTTGTTACCCTGTTTCTCCTTCTTTAAGGCTGCGGTATCGCCGCCGACGTGGCCGACCATGTCCCGGATCACGCACCGCACACGATCGTCAAGCGTGCCATAGAAAACCTGCTTGCCTCGCCGTTTGGCCTGCACAAAACGGGCAGCTTTCAGAAGCCGCAGATGATGACTTACCAATGCCGCGGAGAGCCCGGCGCATTCGGCAATGTCCGTCACGCACAGCGGCTCCCCGAGACAGATGACAGCAATTCGTAAGCGGTTCGGTTCCCCGAGCACGCGAAAGATATCTGCCAGCTCGGTCGCCTGATCTTCGTCTAGACTTGATCTTGCCATAGCGACATTCCAATGAATGTTTGAATCACCCAGAACCGGGGCAATGTCAAGTTAACGCTTATGCGCCCGTTGCGATAATGCAACGAGCTAAGCGGGCCCCATACAAGAGTTCGGGGGCGGCCCATTTCAAAGCAAGCGCTCGGGGCTTCAGTTTGGTGGCGGATGGGTGATGTACTGGACGGACTTTTTTGAGATGGCTCCTTTGGGTGATATGCCTTCTGACCGTGCTGGGTTCCTGCACGCAGGAAACTTACAGGTCAGCCCGTGATCTTGCCCCTATGCCCGCGAAAACGCTGGCGCTGATCGCCGATCGAGGCACGGACACGGGCGCTCACCTCCTCATGCGGTCCTTCAAGAACGAATCCGAAATCGAAGCTTGGAAGCTTGGCCGGGACGGCACGTATGCGTTGCTTAAGACTTTTGCACCCGGCGTACATCACGTTCGTGCATTGGCCAAATTCCTGTGTTCAGGACGCTTGCGCTGAGCGCGTCAGTTTTGGTCTTGGCGCAACGCCTAATTTCGATTGGAATCGCATCGATTCGGCGAAGAAGAGGTTCGGTTGGTCGGAGAATCCACGCTCATCAGTCTCTCGCGATTGATGGCGCTCCAGCGTCGGCTGGATGTTGCCGCGAACAACGTGGCGAACAGCCAAACGACGGGTTATCGTGCTCAGCAGCTCTCCTTTCAAGAGCACTTGAAGCCGGAAAAGAAACAGGAAATAGGTGAAAAGCCAGAGCGCCCATTGTCGCTGGTCGATGCTGCGCTGCCGTTTACATCCGCTGCGTCCGGCGCTTTCCGATCTACCGGCAATCCGTTAGACTTGGCAATCAACGGAAATGCGTATTTTGCAATACAAACGAACCAGGGGGAACGATACACCCGGGACGGTTCCTTTAGTTTGGACGCCAAGGGCCGGCTGGTGACATTGGAAGGTCTGCCCGTTCTTGGTGATAAGGGCGTTATAATCGCTCCGCTTCGATCGGGTGAGATCACGATCGACCCCTCTGGCCGTGTTTTAATGCAGCAAGTAGAACTCGGTAGGCTAAAGCTTGTGAGCTTTGCCCCCGGCGCGAGGCTAGAGGCAGCAGGAGAAAATTTACTCCGGTCCGATCAGCAGCCGAAGGTCAGTGCTGGCTCGGCGACGGTACTGCAAGCCATGCTGGAACAATCAAACGTTCAGCCGACGATCGAGATGAGTCGCCTGGCCGAACTCAACCGGTCATATGAAGTTGCGAGTAAGCTGCTGAAAGACTCGCAAGACATCAATGAAATAAGCAAACTCGCTAACGTGCCCGAATAGATCCACTGCTTGTCGAGGTCTGCAAGCTTTTGCCGTTCCACTTCAACTGGCGCTTGCAAATGCTGCCTCCTTGGCTGCAATCGAGCACGCAGTCCTCAGGCGCGCAAAGCTGGCCGTTGTCGCATTCAACATGTTAAAAATGAATCAATATCAGCTGTCTCCCATCAACGAGAGGGAATAGGCATGGCCTTCGATTCGGAACAAGTTGGCATCCTTCGCGGCACGCGCTTGCCGTTTCGTCAAATCTGTCCGTCAACTGCGCACCGCAGCCGGCCGTCCTGTGTACCAGAAGCCAGCGAGCATGAAGATCAATGTGAACGTTTGTGCGAGCGCGCCTTGCCAGGTCGGGTAGATGCCGAGCATCTCCACGCGGGGAATCCCCTGTAATGGCAAAATATCCAACAGCCCCGCTTCCTGGAGCGCCGCGATGCCCTTGCCGGCAAGAATGACGGCCAGGATCGCGATGAGGATCGAACTCAGCGAGAAGAAGCGCGCAATCGGCAACCTGCGGCTATAACTCAGCAATGCCCGGGCGATCACTGCGAGCGTAGCGGCTCCTGCTGCCGCACCCGCGAGAATGGCGAAGCCACTGCCTTGACTCCACATCGCCGCGTAAAAGAGAACGGTCTCGAAGACCTCGCGATAGACCACGACAAAGGCCAGCAGAAAGAGGAACCACGCCGATTTCCGTGACAAGGCATGAGACAGCTTTTCGTGCACATATCTTTGCCAGGCATCGGCCTGGGCCTTGCCGTGCATCCACAGCCCCACGGACACCAGAACGACGGCGGCGATGAGAGAGCCAAACCCTTCCGTTAGCTCTCTGCTCGCGCCGCTGATTGAGATCAGATAGGTGGCCGCTGCCCACGTCATGCCGCCAGCCGCCAACGCCGCAATCCACCCTCCGTGGACGTAGGGCAGGACGTCGGCACGCTCTGCCTTGCGCAGGAAGGCGATCATCGCGACGACGATCAGCAGTGCCTCGAGGCCTTCGCGCAACAGGATCGTGAACGCGCCCGCAAAGCTGGAGCCGATGCTGGCCTCTTGTGGTGACAGGGCACGTTCGGCAGTGTCGAACAGGGCGCTCAGGCGTTCGGCCCTCTCGCGCACGGTTTCGGCGGGTTCGTTCTTGCTCATCGCAGCGCGCAAGTCGCCCATGGCGGCTTCGATGCGCACTCTAAGCGCGTCATCGCGTGCCTTCAATATGGGCTCGACGGGTTCGAAGCCATCGAGATATGCCGAAAGCGCAAGGTCGATCGCCTTGGGTCGATTGCCGGCCACATAGGTGGAGACACTTTCAGTTAGTCGGGCGCGCGCGAGAGACATAGTTCCGCTCGCAGCGGACATTGTCGCCGCAGGATGCTGGCGCAAGAACGCGGCTAGGGCGCGCGCCTTCTCGTCGCCGATCGCTTGCGCCAGAGCCGCCGGGGTCCGTTGCGTTAGCGCCTGCAGGTCTGGTATCTGCTGCCGAACTGCCGGATCGCTGTGCCAAAGCTGCTCGCCGCCTCGCGCATCGGCATCGGAATAGGCAAAGCGGCCGACAACGAAAGCGAGAGCCCAGCGCTCGTCTGAAGGCAGATGTGCGAAACTGGGCATGGCTGTGCCATCCAGCCCTTGGTCGATGACCTGATAGAGACCAAAGACGCTGCGTTGGCGAGCGCGGCTCTCATTGGTGAACGCGGTCGGAGGAGGCGTTAGGCCCTTGGCGTCTTGTCCATCGCCCGCCCCTGTTGCGCCATGGCAAGCCGCGCACTGTTGTTGATAAAGTGCGGCGCCATGGGCGAGGTCCGGCACCTTGGATGGCGCCAGCGGCATCGGATACGCGGCGAGCAAATCGCTTGCGAGAGCCTTTGCCAAACCCGCGACCTCAGACTCCGGCGCTTTACGCCCGATGGCGGCCTGGAGGGCTTCAGCCTGTTCAATAAGCGCAGGTTGGGCACGGGTCGACGGCAGCGCAACTAGATATGTGCGTATCCGCTCGCCGAATTCCATCATCTCGGCGTATTCGGGCGCGCTGACCACGCGGCCATCCGCGACAGCACCACCATAATCAACTGAGATATAATCGAGAAGGCGCCATGCCGTCTGGGCGGGGCCGGTATCGGCTCGGACAGAAGCCGGCGCGGAAAAGCAAAAGACCACGAATAGAACGAAGGTTGCCAGGCTCGCGGGAAGGCGCATCTATGTAACATTCCTATTTGCGAAGAGCTATCCATACATCTTTGTGGGGCGCCGCAAAAGCGTGAGGGCGCAGTACTACCTCTGGTTCGGCCGTAAAGCTCGCCTGCCAAGCGCGAGGACAGCGACGATGGTCAAGCCAGCGGCACCGGCCGAACGGCTTCAGACCGTTGCTGCCTACACACGCGATGAATATCTTGACCACGCCGTAAGCCACAACGAACGAGGCGACAAAGCCGACTGCGATGTCGAGTTCGGAGGGTGGCGTCATGAACGCGCGAAAGGATGAGTGGGCACGGTTTCTTTCGTATGTATGCTTAAGCGGCGTCACGGTCTTGGCGAACGAAGCTGTCCAGCATCAGAAAGGCGGCGCCACAGACCACGCCCACATCTGCCATGTTGAATGCTGGCCAATGCCAATCTGCCAAATGGAAATCGAGAAAATCGGTCACGGCTCCGTGATGAATTCGGTCGAGCGTGTTGCCGAGCGCCCCTCCGATGACGAGAGCCAAGCCGGTTACGACAAGGCGGTCGCGCGTCCGCAACAGCCAAACAATGAGCGCCGCCGCAATGGTCCCCGAGAACATTGCGAGCGTCCAGGGTGGCAATTCATGACCACCCAATATCCCAAAGCTAACACCCCTGTTCCAGCCGAGCACCAAATTAAAGAACGGCGCGATGCGAAGCGCCTCAGGCGGCTTCATGACATATTCGAGGATCCACCATTTCGTTGCTTGATCTAGGAGCAACCACGCCAAGGCCAGACCCAGTCCAAAAAGTCTCAGTCCGTGCACTGGTGCATGCCTCGCAGCAATCGGTTCGGTTCTCATCCGAGGTTCCCGAGTGCCGGAAACATCCCAAGCATAAAAATCGCAAACATTGTGAGATGCCCAGTGATCATGGCTACGCCCATCACAACCATGATGCCGCCCGCTACGAGTTGCAAAGCGCGACCGGCTCGGCGGAAGGCGCGCAGCCTTCCCACAAACCCGCCCATGAAAAGGGCCGCTAGAATAAAGGGCACTCCGAGCCCAAGCGAATACGAGGCGAGAAGGGCAACCCCGCTCAGACTGGCGGAGGACGTCGAGACGGCCAGTGCCGCACCGAGCACGGGGCGTCCAGCCAAGTGCAAAAGCCATTCCGAGAAGATAGGCTGCAACGGGTCCGCTCCCGGGCGGATCTCCATGCCATCGCAACTCACGCTGAAGCCACGACAAAGGAAGAAGACCCGCGGTAAACAATCCGAAGACAATGACCAGCAGACCGCTGGCAAGGTTGACCTCCCATCGATAGGCGTTCAAGAGCATGCTCAACGCGTTTGCGCCCAGGCCAAGCAGCACAAATACCGTCGAGAAGCCGAGCACGAAGCACAGGCTTAGTCCGAGGGTTCGCAATCGCGCCTGATCAGCGGTGGAATCGGTAGCCGACTGACCAGCGACATAAGACACATAGCCTGGGACGAGCGGAAGGACGCAGGGCGAGAGGAACGACACGGCCCCGGCAGCGAACGCGGTGGCAAAGCCTATATTGGAAACCAAGGCCAAATGAATGTTCCTCGCTAAGCGTCCCGGCGCAGGACAACGATAAGCGCTCCTCAGCTGCCGGTGAGCGACCGGTCAAGCGGGCTACGGCTGATCGCGCGTGAGCAGTCGCAATCCGTTCAGGACCACGAGAAGGGATGCACCGACATCGGCGGCGATAGCCCCCCAGAGCGATGCGAATCCAGCAATCGTCAAGGCCGTGAACAACAGCTTCACGGAAAGTGAAAATCCGATGTTTTGCCGAATGATGGCAAGCGTCGCCTTCGAGTGCCGGATCAACCAAGGCAGTTTCGAGAGATCGTCCGACATCAAAGCGACGTCTGCGGTCTCGATCGCCGCATCGGAGCCAATCGCCCCCATCGCGATACCAAGATTCGCTCGTGCCATTGCCGGCGCGTCGTTGACCCCGTCGCCGATCATCGCGACGGCCCCGCCCGGCTTGTGGAAACGGCCAACCAACCGCTCGATGGCTGCGACCTTATCTTCGGGAAGAAGCTCAGCCTGGACCTCGTCCACACCCGTCTCACGAGCGATGACTTCTGCGGTCGCGCGATTGTCGCCGGTGAGCATGACCACGCGCTCGATGCCTGCTGCATGAAGTTCCGCGACGATGCGCTTGGCTTCGGGGCGGATGGCATCCGAGACCGCTATCAAGCCCCAAACAGAATTTTCGTCGCCTACCGCAACGACGGTGCGTCCAGCGCCCGCGATTCTATCGGCCGAAAGCAGGACTTCGGCCGTTGCCGCGGTCGTTGCACGCTCCTCCAGGTATTTTCGCGATCCGAGCCAGGCCTCACGGGCGCCAATCCGGCCGGTCACCCCTTTGCCGCGCACAGCTTGAACGGCAGTCGCCGGAGCAACGGTTATTCCGCGCTCTCGCGCTTTTTCGAGGATGGCTCGAGCAAGTGGGTGTTCACTTCGCGCCTCCAGTGCGGCTGCGAACTCCAGCAACTCGGCCTCAGTGCGAGTTCCTAGCGGCACAAGCTCGACCACCCGGGGCCGGCCCTCGGTCAAGGTACCGGTTTTGTCCATGGCGATCGCCTTCAGCTTGGCCGGGGTCTCAAGATGAACGCCGCCCTTCACAAGCACCCCCTGTTTGGCGGCGCCCGCGAGCGCCGCCACGATGGTCACCGGGGTCGAAATGACAAGCGCACACGGGCAGGCGATGACGAGCAACACAAGCGCACGATAGAACCAGGGCTCCCATGCCCCGCCGAAAGCGAGAGGCGGGACCAGGAAGACCACCAGCGCAAGAATCATCACCGCCGGCGTATAGACCCGCGCGAATTGTTCGACCCATTGTTCACTCGGTGCGCGCCGACTCTGAGCCGATCCGACCATACGAATGATGCGGGCGAGCGTTGTGTCTTGCGCGGCCTTGGTAGTTTGGATTTCAAGCGCACCCTCGCCGTTGATCGTGCCGGCAAAGACCTCCTTTCCGGGCTCGACCGGCACTGGGACGCTTTCCCCGGTGATCGGGGCCTGGTTGACCTCGCTCTCGCCGGCAAGGACGCGGCCGTCGAGAGGGATTTTGTCGCCGGGACGCACCACGATGTGGGCTCCAACGGCAACCTGCCCCGCGGGCACTTCCGCCTCGTTGCCGTCGAGGTAGCGAACGCGGGCAACCGTAGGAGCAAGCTCCATGAGCGCCGCCACCGCGCGCCGCGCGCCCCACAGACTCCATGCCTCGAGCGCCAGAGCCAATGCGAAGAAGAACGAAACGGTCGCTGCCTCAAACCACTCGCCGATGCCGATAGCGCCGGCCACTGCCACAACCATCAGCAGGTTCATGTCGGGCCGGAGGCGTCGAGCAGATAGCAGAGCTTTCGGAGCTACGTAGCGAACGGCAAAAACGATCGAAAGAACATAGGCGGCGATCGCCGGCAAAGGTGTGCCGCCGGTCGTCTCGACCGCACCGACGGCAGCGGCGAGGCCACCCCCGAGAACGGCATGCAGCCCAAGACCAACTGCGGCAAGCAGGCCGCTCGCAGTAGTCAAAAGGGTTTGCGTGCGACGTCGGCGCACTTCGGCGGCTGTGGCGTCTGAAGTCGCGCCTTCCTGCCATAGCTCAGCCGTCATGCCCGTTCGAAGGACGGCTTTTTCAATGAGTTTGATCGGCAGCGCGTCTGCGCGACCCAAAACGGACATACGCCCGTTCACCAAGTCGAATGCGAGCTTGTCCTCCCCTCCGACGACCGGACCTACCTCACGCTTGAGGGCTGCGACCTCGTCGCCGCAGTCCATTCCATGGACCTTGAACACCGCTTGCCCCGGCAAAATGGGAACGGTCGCGGTGAGGGCCTGATCGCCGATAGAATCGCCTGAGCATGTGGTGCAGACCGCCTCCCCGGAGAAGGGAACGGTTGCCTCATCGTTAGCAGTGCGTTCTTCTGCAACTACCTCGGCCGACATTCCAGTCGTGGCCACAGCATTCTGGATTGCGAGCGCTGCTGACTGCGACTGGGCCGCGACCCACATCGTGCCGGCCTTCGTATCGAAGGTTAGCTTGTCGTCTCCGCCGACCAGCGGACCTACGGCCGCCTTGAGCTGTCTGACCTCGTTCTGGCAATCGAGACCTCGCACTCGGAATGTGAGGGGAGCTTCCTTGGCGACTTCGCTGGTGGACGTCCCGCCGCGAAGCCTCGCCCGCATGCCGGTGGTTGAGACGGCCTTCTCTATTTCATCGATCGTGGCGAGGTCCTGTGGGCTGACCCGCATCGTGCCCTGCTTGGTATCGAAGCCGAGCTTGTCATCGCCGCCAACGAGAGGGCCAACAGCAGCTTTGAGCTGCCGCACCTCGTTTTGGCAATCCAAACCGTCGATTTCGAAGAGAAGCTCAGTTTGCAAGCCGACGTGAATCACACGCATTCCCGTGCGAGCCACGGCCGCGTTGATTGCCTCATCCGTCGGGCTATTCTGAGTAAGCCTGACTTCCATCAGGCCGGCCTTTGTGTCGAAGGCGAGCATTTCCTCCCCGCCGGCGATGGGTCCGACGGCTGCCTTCAGCTGACGAACCTCGTTCTGGCAGTCGAGCCCTTCGATCTTAAACCGGCGGCGGCCAGTCGCGGACCCTGCCGCAGGGTCGATTAGTCCTCGGGCCAAGTCAGTATCCGCCATCGTCGTCCTCCATGCCCGATCGACGCTCGTCGACGTGGGCCACCATGTCGTTGATCACGCAACGGACGTGGTCGTCCGCTACGCCGTAAAAGACCTGCTTGCCTCGCTTCTGCGAGCGCACGAAACGAGCGGCGCGAAGTAGTCGCAGGTGATGGCTTACGAGGGATGCCGAAAGTCCGACATGCTGGGCGATGTCGCCCACGCAGAGCGGACTGTCCAGGCAAACAACCGCGATGCGAAGACGATTGGCGTCGCCGAGAAGGCGGAAAATTTCCGCCAACTCAACCGCACGTTCTTCCTCAAGCTGGGCTGGCATCCTCACGCATCCGTGAAACACTTCAACAGGTGTTTGAATAACCTGCCCTGCAGACAATTTCAAGGGGTCACCGGGCAGCCATTCGAACGCTTCAAGCCCAATCGTGGAGGTTACTAAAAAGTGTAAGTCCCAGGAGCCCAAGAACGCCGACAATAATTCGCCACCATGCGAACAGCGGAAAACCCTGCCTGGAGACGTAGTCGAGCAGCGTCCGGACGACAAACCAGCCACATACAAACGATACGGCAAAACCCGCTCCGACAATCAGGGTGTTGCTACCGTTCAGCTGAGACCAGTTCTTATACAGGTCATAGCTGAACGCGCCGTCCATGGTCGGAATGGCAAGGTAGAATGAGAATTCCGCCGCGGAGCGCTTGTCGGCGCCGAACAGCATCGCCGACACAATCGTCGCGCCGGAGCGGGATACACCGGGGATCATGGCGAAGCACTGGAACACGCCGATGGCAAGGTACATCGACAGCGAGAACTGCGTGGCATCATGATAGCGCGGCTTGAGGTTCATCCGGTCCACCCAAAGCAGAATCAGGCCGCCGATGATCAGCATGCTGCACACGATCCGGACATTGAACAGCACCTCCTTGATGAAGCCGTGAGCGATCGACCCAACGACCGCCGCGGGCAGAAAGGCCACCAACACGCCGAGCACGAAGCGTCGGGCAGCAGGATCAAGTGGCAGCGCGAGCGCAATATGCCATAGGCGCACGGAATAAACCGAGAGGATCGCAAGCACGGCGCCGAGCTGAATCAATACCACAAACGTTTTTCCGAACGCGGAGTCGCTGAAGCCGAAGAAGTGCTCCAGCAACAATAGATGACCCGTCGAAGAAACCGGGATGAATTCGGTTAATCCCTCCACCATGCCGAGGAGTACTGCCTTGAGGAAATCGAGATGCATGTGTCGTCCAGGTCACGGTTGATAGTTAGGGTGAACGAGCGGCTCCGGCGCGGCGCGAACACCACACCTCTATTATTTTATTATTGCCCAGCCAGAAATAGAGGGTTATTGTCCAACGCGCAAATAGCTGTTTGATCGTGAACGAGCCTAGCTGGGGCGCCAGATAGTCCCGAAAGATTGCGCTCGCAGCCATAGAATGCCGCCGCAGACCGGCATCTGCCGGGGATGATGGTCTTTTGCGGGTGCTCGTCCTCATCAGAGGAGAAGGCACATGAGCTCTCAAGCGGACCCAGCCGTCGCGCACGCGCTCCACAAATTAAAGTCCAGCTGTTTGGCCACGTTCGAAAATCGCTCCAGTCCGAGACGGATACGAGATTGCGCGCTCGCGTTGGCGGTGCTCGGCGCTGGGGCTCCTAGGTGCGATATCAGCCGCGCATGCTGATTGTGGCCGTGAGCGTGTGACGGTTGTTGGCGGCCCGGAAGAGCAGGACCGAGCATGTGCCGCTCTCAGCAAGGTCGGCGATTACTTCGCGCGCGGCGGGTTCCAAATCCAATTCGAGTTGACCGTGCGCTTTGTCACTCAAGTCGAGCTGAACGATTCATCCACCGCACATCAGTCGGTCAGCGGCTACTATCGGGCAAACAATAACGAGATACTAATGTTGCGCGCCAACGCCCCTTGGACATCGGAACGCAAGCCATGGCATCTGTCCTGGGACGAAGAGATTGGCCTTTCCATTCTAGAGCACGAAGTGGCCCACGCGGCGCTCGCGTACATCATGGGTGGCAACTATGAGAGGCTTCCTCATGCTTGGCACGAGGCGCTCGCGTATGCGATTCAAATCAGTCTCATGAAACCTGAACTGAGGGCGAAAGTGCTGACCAAATTTCCAGCCGTTCAGGCTTTCGGCAGCACCTTGGAAATCAATGACGTGGTTTATGCGTTTGATCCGGATGTGTTCGCCGTCGCTGCTTACAAGACTTATGTAAAAAATGGCGACATCGAGTTTCTGAAGCAAGCGATCGACCTCAAATTCGAGTTGTCCGATCCGACAGGTTTCTGATGGAATAGGCAATGTGTGCAAACCCGCATATGAAGATGTAAGTGGCTCAAGCGGTGAAGGTTTGTTGAACGGGTCGGGCGCACCAAACTAAAACGCCGACCTGGGTGAGCCGTTCGCATCCCTCGATCCCCATCTTGTGACGGTACTCGCCGCGCTCCTGAGGGCCCGCGCGGATATGGGAAGCTGGCACCCCTCGTAACGCACGAACTGGATCAGGCCCTTGCCCCGATCGCATTCTGGCGCTTTCGAGACAGCCGGCGACTCTGGCCACAAATTTGCCTGTGGCGGCCCGGACGAATCCAGCGGCCGTCGCAAGTCTGCGCGCAGACTTGCTTGTCCGTTTCCCTTTTTTCGGCAGCTCAAGTAACCATGTACAGGTTAGCTGATCTCGACAGCGAAGCGGGCGCCTACGCCTGGAAGTATCAGCGTTAGCCAGCTTCACCGTCTGCGACACGATCCCGTGTTCCGCATCAAACCTGTGCCGCTCCATCGAATCCGTTCGGTCTTGCCGAGACGCGAGGCAGCAGAGCCCGAGCGTTTTTCAAGAGGATAGTTTGGTCAAGCGCTCGAGGGAATGACCGTTGGGACCCTTGAAATACATGCCTCGGCCTCCATTCTGCGAGTCAAGCTGCGATCTTCAGGGCTGCGGTAGCTGCGGCCATACGTGATGCCCGCTTCTCTTATCTTCTGCAAGATTTCGTCGACTTCCACGGTCGCTCACGTGGAAGGCGTCGTGATGTGTCTCGAACGAAACTACGGTATCGAAAATCCACGACAAGGCTTTCATTGACGCGGACCGGGGCGAAGTACGGGCCGGGGCCATCGTATCGCGTCCGAATATGGACGCAAAGAACCGCGCCGACTGGTCGCGTTCGCGCGACGGGACGACAGTGTGATCTAGCGGGATGCGCATGGCTAACGATATTGCCGCAACAAACCCGAGTTTGCCCGATGGATCATTGCGCGCCGCCAAAGGCGTCCGGCACGCGTCGTCACGATCGCTGTGGCCAACAAGATGGCCAGAATCGCTTGGGCGGTGATGAACCGTGGCGAAGCATTCCGCCAGGCGGCATCCGCCATCGCTTGACAGAAGATAAGTCAATTGCCGAAGCAGGCTATCGAATTGGTGAGAGCGATTGCGAGGTAATGGCGATCGGTCGAGACCGAGGATTGGAAGAGCCCGTATCTGTGCATGCGCATCAAGCGCGACATAGTGGCTGGTATCTGATCCGCGGACTATGTTAAAGCCCGCGGACATCGGATCCGCTTCGATGACGCGGGACCGATGACGCACCCCGGTCGAACGGGGCTGCTGCGTCAAAAAAGTTCTTCCATGCGGCCGCCATCCACCGATGAATGTGTGGATGACACCCACTCCACGGCATCAGTGTGCCAGAATGTTGCTGATAGCAACTAAGAGGGGATCCATCCACAATGCATCCTACCATTATCGGCCTCGCTCTCGCCAAACATGTTTTTCAAGCGCATGGCGTCGATGCCGCAGGCAAAGCCGGTCTTCGTAAGAAGCTCCGCCGTTCAGAATTGATCGCATTCTTTGCCAAGCTTCCGTCGTGTGTGGTTGGCATAGAAGCCTGCGGCACGGCCCACTATTGGGGCCGAGAGCTGGCCGCACTGGGTCATCAGGTCAAGCTGATGCCGGCCGCTTATGTGAAACCCTATGTTGAGCGCGGCAAGAACGACGAGGTCGATGCCGAGGCCATCTGCGAAGCCGTCACGAGGCCGACGATGCGGTTTGTGCCGGCAAGAGCGCCGAGCAGCAATCGATCCTGATGCTACACCGTACCCGGGATCTGTTCGTGCGACATGCTGGTCAATTCGCTGCGCGGTCAGCTTGCCGAGTTTGGCCTGATCGTTCCCAAGGGGGTTATGGCGTGTTCCCGAGCTCGAGGCCCTCGCCCAGGACGGCGAACTTCCGGAGCCGGCTCGAGCCTGCGCCGAGCTGATCTTGATGCAGATCGAGGACCTGCAGTCGAAAATCAAGGCCATCGAGCGGACGATCCTTGCTCGTCATCGTGCCAATGAATTGAGCTTGCGACTTGCTACCATCCCGGGAGTTGGGATCATCACAGCGACTGCGCTGGTGGCAACCGTCGCGAACGCCAGTGCCTTCAAGTCCGGGCGCCACTTCGCGGCCTGGATCGGGCTGGTGCCGCGACAGAATGGCAGTGGAGGAAAGATGGCATTGGGTGGGATCTCCAAGAAGGGAGAGCCATATCTGCGGCGGTTGCTCGTGCTCGGCGCAACCGCAGTCGTCCGCTACGTCCGCAACAAGCCCGAACTGGCTGGATGGGTCAACGCGCTACTGGCCCGGCGGCCGGCGCGCGTGGTCACCATCGCTGTCGCCAACAAACTCGCCCGTATCGTCTGGGCCATCATGCAGCGCGGCGGTACCTTCCGAGGACGACCGTTCGGAATCGCGTAGAGAAAGATGGCTTGGCAATGAAGTGAAGCGGCGACCGCCGCGCTATCGTACAAACTAACGAACAGCAAGTTTGGCAAGGGCAATGACGACGTGATGGCATCCGGTCGACATACCGAGGATCAGGACACCCCGAACCTGTGCACGGACCTTGAGTTCGTCAACGATGATTGGGGCCCGATCAGCGGACAACCATCAAGGCAATGCGGTGAGAATAGACCGCAAGCAAAGGCCGGACAGATGACCGCAACGACCAAATGCCGGGACGTCAAAAAAGTTCTTGCCATGTGGGTGTCGTCCACAGATGCACAGGTGTGAGTTCTGCAAACTTCTGCATCTCTCTGCTTCGATCTGCATTGTTTTGCAGAGGATTGCAGAGCCTAGGGCGGCTTCCTATTTCTTGCTGGTTCGATGAGGCTTTGAGATGACCAGCAACAAAGAGCTAGAGGCCAGGCTAAATGCAATGGCCGACGACTTCCATCTCCCAGGTGGGGGCCGCAAAAAGCTGTCGAAGCTTGTTGCCGAACACTATGCCTGGTTCGAGGCCGCCGCACGGCGGGGCATGAGCTGGCCGGACATGATCCGGGCTCTGACCGCCGCCGGCGTGACCGGCAGAGACGGCAAGCCCTTGAGCGTCGGTACGCTGTCATCGACGGTTTGGCGCAAGCGCGCCGAAACCGAGGGAGAGATGGGCCGCCCCGCCGGGTCAGCCACATCCATCCCGCCTCGAGCCAAATCCGGAAAAGAGGTAAGGCCAGGCCCCGCGAAGGCTGCCGAGCAGAAGCGGTCCGCGGTCTCCTCCCATACCACCAAAAACGCCGGAGACCGAGGCAGAATGACGGGCTCGGCGAAGCCGGCTGAGGGCGCTGGTCGTCGAGCGAACGAAGACGTTCTCGCGTTTATGAACCGGGCCCGAAGCGTGCGGCGGAAGTCGGAATAGACCGAGAAGGTCCGCTCGTTTGGCGGGGCAGAGATCTATCTATTAGATCAAAGCTGACGCGAGAACCCAGGCGGAATAGACGAGTATTCGACGCGCAAGGCGAAAGTGAGTGTCAGGCATGATCGCGCCCCTGACGATCGTGCAGTCCCCTGTGGTCCTCGGCGGATCCGTGACAACAGATAGTCACTTGTCGATCTTGCTTGCATTCCGCTGAGCGGGGCGACCGGAGCGCTGGCCAAGAACAGTTTGAAGAATTTCGCCGACAGATCCGGCCGCGCACCAGATGTCGCCCGTGACGCGATGTGGCAGGCCCCGTTCTTTGTCAAGTTGATATGCTCCCTCGAAGGCCTTGTATGCCTCCGAGACTGGGGCAACGTCGAGATCCGCAACTGCTTCGAACAAGTCCACCGCGACATTGAACATGCAGGGCTGAATGTTCGCGACGTCTCCATACCACTTGAACGTAGTAAACGCGGAGCGGACCTGATCGCGATGCCGCCGGTCAGTCTCGCGTTCCGCGCGCTCGACGAGTGAGCGCGGGACGAGACAAACGACGATCAGATCCGTGGTCATTGCCGGCAGCTCCTCGACCGGAATGATCCTGGCCTCGTGCACCAGCTCAAGGTGATGATGAAAGAGATTGCGCAGCGCCTTGAGCGCAATGAAATCCGAGGACCCAAAAAGATCCCGACCGGATTCGTGCTTCAGCTTGTCATTCAACCCGTGAAGCGCGTTCAGGAAATTGAGCAACGTGTCGGGATCCGGCGCCTGAAGCTGGTTGAAGTAACATCGGAAGAACCGATCGATCGCGGCATTCAAAGCATCGTAGCTCATGGACGGTGTCCGTGTGTAATGAGGTCTGGACCGCGGAGTTCTGCTAAAGGCGCCGCATCAATTCGAGATCCGGAAACTCGTTCGCGCAGGCCTGCACCCTTTCATAGATGGCGTGATCATCACCGTGGATACCCAACGTAAGGTAGGTATTTCTGTCGTCTTGCCGGGCGTAGATAATCCATTCGCCCGTCAATCGTCGGGCTTGGCTACGATCGCGGTATCCCGAGATGACGAACTCGTGCAGCAGGAAGCCCATCATCTTGTCATCGGCAATTGGTATCTTGGCCGCCGTCTCTTTGAGGTGATCGGCAAAGCCGTTTGCGCGCCAGTGATTTACGACATTCGTCGGAATAAAAGCGGATTGATGGTAGTGCTTGTGCCACAGCCCCTGTAGCGGCGACTTTGCAAACCGCGACGGCGGCTTGGTCAGGCTAGGACGTGCGATGGGATGGCCCTCGAGGCCGGCTATTTCATCAAAGATCGCAAACACGTTGTCGGTACGGCCGTCGTACATCTCGGTGAGCTCGCGAACCAGGCCCGAGGCATATCGGCCATTCACCAGGTTGAGGTCGAGGTTTTCACGGATGTAGGTCGTGCTGTGGCTATGTGCATCTGATCCCATTTGCCTCTAGTCATAGAACCATGGGTCAACCTGTGCAATGCGAGCGCCCGGGCTCCGTATGCACCTCAAGTGCCGCCGGGGTTCTGCTGGTTGATCGGTTGGCCTGGCCTAAGGCGTTCCCTCCATCTGTTTGCACCTGGTCAAGACTTTCTTCGGGAGCCAACCATAATCGGTGCTGCCGTCGCTACTATGCATGACGAACCACCAATCCTGGTACTCATCGCGGACCGCGACCTTGTCGCCCTTGTTGACCGGCATGTAGCGCGGCTCGGTTTGGCCGTCAGGCCGGTTCGCGAGTTCGATGTCTTTCGAGACTGTGCACTCGGTGTAGAATGCGCTGGCCGGGGCCGTCAGAGCGAAGAGCGCAACAACGGCGAGAAAAGACTTCATCAGGTTCTTGTGTCCTTCAGCGTCCTCATGCCCTTGTTGACCATGCCGGTTCCACGCCTGGCGGTGTCTTGCGTCTTTGGGCATGGGAATTCATTACATTCAGAACGCTTGGCGGGTGTGCCGTCCGATTTCAGAGAGGTCAAGTTGGGATTTTTCGGGGGTGTGAGTTGCGGGCAAGGCAAAACGATTTGTTAGGGGTCCCGCAAGCAAGTTATGGGATGATACCCGCAGAGATTGCAAGCATGCCCTCGCATTGGAAGAAGCGACTTCAAGATCTGATCGATTTGACGAACGACCGCATCCGGCGGCTTGAGGCCGGCGAAACGCTGAGGATGGCCGTCGGCGTACATTCGGCAGACGCCACTCGGCAGACGATCGAAAACGAGCGCGCGATCGTTGTGCGGCTACAGCAGACGATCGAGGCGCTGAATGCCGCCGTCCAGAACCGACACTCCAGCACCGGTTAGCGGCGCGTCGTGATAGTCGTCCACCAGTTCAGCGGAGCCGCGCGCTAGTCTCGTGTGAGCTCAAGACAGCGAAAGGCGAGCGCGACGAATACAATAGCGCTGCAGCAGCCTTGACGAAGGGATCGAAAATTGTGGTCCTATGTTACCACAAAGATGACCCCGACCCGTCTCTCCTTGCGCCACGCGATCTGACACGGTTTGCGCAATTGCTCGCTGTCGATGACCAGCGTGAACCGTTCAGGAAACCACAGCGGACTATTGATCTCGATGGCCGCGCCTGTTTCAGAGAGATTGCGAACCGTGCACGGGAGTGCGCTGCCGGAAAATTCAATAGTCCCCGATTTCAGCACTCGGCGTCTGGGCGAGATGCGATGGTCTTCATTCGTCATGGTTCGCGCGCGATTCACTCCCAACGAGTGCGCATAAGACGGCTCGTAGATCGGATTTTCAATCCCCCGGATTGATGTAAGACGGTCGGCGGGCCCTCTATGGCGTACCTGCGATGCTGGCACGCACAATAGACCTGAACGTCCTAGCGGCTGCCCGTCTCGTCGAGAGCCGCACCAGAAAGTTCGATCTTGCGGGGCGCGCCGGATATCTCTTCAGCCCGGGTTTGAGCGGCTGCTTACCTTGAAGGAAGCCGGTTCCCTGGCAAGCCCGGCAAGGTGCTCGCCGATCTCGGCAAACTGCTCTGATGGCTCTGCTCACAAGAACGATCTGGGAGCGCGCGGGACTCCCGTAGTTCATCTGCAGAGATTCGTTGCCGGCAGCCTCGCATCGCGAGGCGCGGGCGCCGGAAGAATGGCGGTGCTAGGTTGTCGATCGCTTCGACCCGATGTGGGACGCAAGCAGATCCGCCACGTCCACATCGAGGGCGGCGGCAATCCGGTCCAGCGATTCCAGGGTGGGATTGGCTTTGGCGACCTCCAACGCACTGACGAGTGCCTGGCGAACGTCCGCCTCATCGGCGAGATCGTGCTGCGACCATGATTTCTCATTTCGCAGCCGACGGAGATTGCGGGCAAGCAGCCGTCTCGTATGTGCAGGGTTTCGCCGCCTCATCCATCAGGATGATGCATTTGCGAGGAAGTCGCGCTACACGCTTTAACGTATAATACACGTCTAAGCGTATAGCGTTGGCGGCGTATACTCTTGCGAGCAAGACGATGTTGTTGGGTCGCGCCCCGTTACGTCAATCAACGCCAGACAAGCTGGTACCAACCTTCATGCGCGGAACGTTGCCGCACAGACTTCATGCCGTGGCTTGCGACCGAGGTTTCGTGATCGAGGATGAGCTTTATACTGCGCCAAACATGCAATTCTGTCGGGCAAGATTGCGTCGGGCGAAGCTCGTATCGCCGCAATCGGATAGGCAGTTCGATTCCGTGACTATGGCTTTGGGGGAGAGTGATGATGGCAACAGACGACGGCAACGTCGTGCCGTTCGACTACATCTACCGTGGCGAGCGGCATCAATGCGGATATCGGATCGTCGGCGACAAGCTCGTCGTGGTCGTGGGGGAGAAAGAACGCATCGCCGAGCGTGGGCGAATGATGCCTGACCGGCTCGCCCGCGTTCTCGTCCACGAATTGCTGGTGGAGGCCGAATTCGCCAGGAGGGCCCGGGAGACCAGCAATCGGCCCGATGCGCCGCCCTGTTGAAACCTCGGAGGCGTCGCTGTGGCACATGCACGATCCGATCGGGGCGTCTCTTCACACTTCACATCCCGGCAGATGCCTCCTAGTGTCAACAACGCTGGGTTTAACCCGACGCTAACCCGCAACTCTCTAATCTCGACCGCAACGCAAGCCTGCGAAACCGGTCGATACGGCAGAACGCTCATGTCGAACGTCGCGAAATTCCGGAAGCCGATCTCGTCGCAACCCAATCCCAGGCCCGAGAACGCGCCGGCCGTCGCCGAGGCTCTACTTCGCACTCCAGGCCGGGGCGACGAAATACCGAGGCGTGTTTGACGGGACCTTCGCTATATCCTCTTGTTTATCGAGCTGGCCGCCGCTCATCTGCGCCGCGCCGCGATGAACCCCGATCCAAATGCCACGGATGTTTCGGTATGCATCACGCAAGCCGAAGAATTGATCGAGAGGGCACGAATGCGAGCGTCAGAGCTCTGATGGACGGCTGCGCGCCCGGTTTCGGAAACAGCGCGTTGACATCATAGTTAAGTCTGGTTCGATGACTGGGACTTGTTCCTTTCCCTATATTGGGGTTCTGAATTGGCGAAACGGAAAGACGAATCCATCGACGCAGCTATCGGTGCCCGTATCCGGAGCCTGCGTCTCCATCAGGGACTCACCCAGGAGACACTGGCCGGCAAGCTCGGGATCACGTTCCAGCAGATTCAGAAGTACGAACAGGGCAAGAACCAGGTCAACCCGACAAGGCTTCTCAAGTTCGCCAACATTTTTGGCGTCTCGGCCGGCTTCCTGCTCGGCGAGAGGCAACTGAAATCGCAAGGCGCTCAATTGCCGGCAATCTTGACCGCCGATGTGGACAAGGACGCCGTCAGGATGTTCGAGGCATTTCAGCAGATTACCGATCGGAGGCTCAGACGGCAGCTCTCGGTGCTCGCAGAGCGGATCGCCAGGGCGGGTGAGAACGCCTGACCCGTAGTCTCAGCGCCGCATCATTGCGGGCTGGCGCCGTGCAGCGGCGACCTTCGCTTGAAGCCGCTCCGTTTCACTGGGCGGACGCCCCTGGCCTTCGGGCCGCGCCACGTCCTGCGCCAAGGACCCCATGCTGGGCTCGCCGGCAATATCCTGCGGCTCCTCAGCACAAGGTGCGGTCATCGCGCGCCACGCCGCCGTGTCCGGCGCAAGGTGCGATGGACCATGCACTTTGCCCGGCCGGCGACATGGCGGATGCGGTCGAAAGAGTTCGCCAAGGCGCATCTTCGCGGCGTGCCGCGCGAGGTAGAAGAGCTGCGGCGCCTCGCGAGGGGCGAGGCGCCGTGATGCTCGGTTCAGCGCGACCAGACCAGCGCGTAGCCGTCATCGACTGCGACGAGGTTCGCATAGATCGGCGCCGGGAAGGAGGGGTCGTCGAGCTTCACCGAGTGGTAGACGGTCTTCTCTTTCGAGGTGCGCTGCCACGCGGCTCCAATCTCGACATTGCCTGCCAGCACGCGCAGGTCGGGAGCCTTCTCATTCTCGGAGGATTCGGCTGGGGTGAAGCGCGCCTTGATGTTGAGCGAGAGCGTCTTGATGGTGCCGGTGTACGAGCCGTCTTCAGCGCGGGTGAAGGTGCCAATCTGAGCCATGGTGATCTCCTGTTGCTTGTTTCAAGCCCGCGACCATCGCGGCCTTGATGGCGGTCAGTGAGAGCCGCAACGACCGACCTGCAGCCGTCAGGCCCGCAGCACAGCGGAGGATGGCGTCGAGCGATCTTGTTGTCTCGCGAGGAATGCCGCCGCTTGGCGGCAGGGGAAGAAGATCGCGATCAAGCCATTGCAGGGCAAAGGTCGGCGAGCGCAGCGAGCGTATTGTGGCGCGTGATCCGCCAGCAAAAAAGGCCCGCATGGACGAGGGCATCTGCAACTCACGGGAGAGCACTGGCTCAAGGTCGCACCAAGCACAGCCGATGATGGCTGGCCGGCCGCAGCAATCGTCTGGCTCTCGCAGCAAGGCTCACCCCCGATCACGATCGGACGAAGGCTCCGGATCTCTTTGTGAAGGTTGGCCTTGGTCGAACGCCGCGCGACAGTGGACCCGAGCAGACCGTCGGAACGGGTGATGCCGAGCTCTCGGCTGGCGACGGCAATGCAATCTCCAATCAAGAGGCGATCAACGCGTCAGGGCGGTGAACAGATCGCGGCGCGGCTCCAGCGGATTGACCGCTCCTGCCGCCGTCGGCCTCTCGACGCGATCGCACGTCAACTCCTTGGTGCTGATCGGCATGACCGAGCCGCAGTGCCATCGTTCGGACATTGTCCTTGGGAAGCAACAGTGGCGCTGCGCGGTTCCGAGTCAGGGACATGAGATCTTGAACGAGCACCATTTGATGCGGGCATTCTTGTCGGGTCAGGACCGAGAATTTCTTGTCGGCCGTGGCGGCGCTTACGCGCCGCCATTGCCGAACTGCCAGACGGGAATTCCGAGCTTGCGCGCCTTGTCGGCCAGATTATCCTGGATGCCGGTACCCGGGAAGACCATGACGCCGATCGGCATCAACGTCAGCATGAGATCGTTGCGCTTGAAGGGTGCCGCCTTGGCGTGCTTCGTCCAGTCCGGCCTGAAAGCGACTTGCGGCACCTTGCGGTTCGTCGCCCATTTGGCGGCGATCAACTCGGCGCCTTTCGGCGAGCCGCCGTGCAGCAGGACCATGTCGGGGTGCTTGCCATGCACCTTGTCGAGACGATCCCAGATGAGGTGGTAGTCATCGAAGTCGAGGCCTCCGGTGAGTGCGATCTTGGGTCCGACCGGGACGAGCACCTCGGTATCGGCACGACGCTTTGCGGCCAGAAAATCCCTGGAGTCGATGATCGCTGCGGTGACCGCGCGATGGTCGACCAGCGATCCGGATCGGGGCCGCCAGAGTGAGCCGGTGTGGGTTTCGAATTGCTCGATGGCCAGCTCGCGGAAGAGCTCGATGGCGTTGCGCCGCTCGATCAGGGTCATGCCCTCGGCGATGAGCCGTTCCAGTTCGACCGAGCGGATTTCTGAGCCGTCCTGATCCTTCTGGCTGCGCTTTTGCGCCAGTTCGTTGCCGTCGAGCTCGCGTTCGATCCGTTCGGTGGCGCGGTGGAAGAGATTGACGCTGCCCCACAGCAGGTTCTCCAGATCGGGTTCGAGGCGGGTGTCGCTGAGTGTCGCGATCAGGGCGTCGAAGATGTCGGCGACGGCGTTGGCGACGGTGCGCGCTTCGGGCAGTAGTCTGGGGTCCGGTTCGTCCTGGAACGGGCGATAGCCGTGAAGCTGGAGTTCAGTGAGGACGTGATCGGTTGGGGATGTCGTGAGCACGGGATCGAAAACCTGGTCGTCACGATCGGTCGTCATGGCGATTTCCTTTGTCGGATCGGCCGCGCCCATCGCGGCCTTCGTGGCGACGAAAGGCGGCGGGCGGACCGGACCTGCACCGCGCAGCGGCCGAAGCGGAGCGGAGGATGGCGGGAGCCGGCTATTTTGCTTCGCGATGTAAAGCGCCCGTTAGGGCGCGACGGAAAATAGCCGGCTCCCGCCATTGCGTGGCCGGACCGCTTGCCGCAGGGTCGCCCTCTCAGAAGGCCGGGGATGCGGCCTCTCCGGCATCGCAGGAAACGTTGGCGATCTCGTCCGACCGAACATGCGAGCCGCGCGCTCGCTTCCCCTTATCGGCGTCGCCTCAGAGCGCCATGAAGCGTGCCAGGTCCTCTGGAGTGAAGTGCACCCGCAGGGCTACCCGAAGGGTATCCGTGCCAAGGTTCTGAAGATCCTCGTTGAAATCCCCATAGCGCGGTGACAGCGGGATCGCCTCGATGCCCTGGGTGCCGGCCCGTGCGCTCAAGCTTTCCACGGCGTTGTCGCCAGCGGGATCGTCGTCGCGCACGATATAAAGCCGGCGCAGACCCGCAGGGAAGAGCACGGCTGCCAAGTGAGCGGCTGAAAGCGCTGCCACCATCGGCATATCAGGCAAGACGTAGCGGAGCGACAAGATCGTCTCAATACCCTCGCCGGCCGCCATGACATCCCTGGCGATGCCGAAGCGAACGGCGTGACCGAGCAGATGACCCATCGCGCGCCTGGGCGTGTCGATCGGCGCCTTGCCGCTGGCGGAGCGGTCGAAGCCCTGCGGATTGAGGTAGGTGCGATGAACGCCGGTGATCCGGCCCTCGAGATCGGTGACGGCGGCGATCATCGCCGGCCAGGTCTCGGTCGGCGAACTGTCATCCGGGCGATAGTAGCAACGTGGATGGAACCGCAGCGCGCCTGCGTCGTGGACAGCCTTGATGCCGCGGTGGCACAGATAGCTCTCGACCAGCGTCCGTCGGATCGGTTGCGACATCGCAAACAGCCGCCGCGCCGCGTCCGGCGACCCGGCGGGGACGGGTGTGCGAACGGGTTTTGGGGTTTGGTACGGTTCGGCGCGGGGCAGACGCAAAAAGCGTCGCGCCTCCTCGGCGACATCGCGAAAGTCAACGAGACCGCAGCTTTCGCGGATGACGTCGAGAAGATCGCCATATTCGGCCGAGGCGGCGTCGGTCCAATGCCCGGCGGCGCCGCGACCGGATTCCGGTCCGCTGAGCCGGACGAACATCGACCGGCCGGGCGTATTGCGAACGTCGCCCACCGTCCAGTAGCGGCCCTGGCGCCGCCCGTTGGACAGGTAATGGCGGCACACCGCCTCAGCTTCGCGCGCGAGGCGGCGCGCCAGTTCGGAAGCATCGCGCGACATGTCATGCCGCCGCCCGATCGGAGATGCGCGAGAGCGGATAGCGCTCCAGCACCTTGCCGAGGATTGCCAGCCCGGACGCATCCGTCGGCACGAACATCCGCAGCTTCCAGGAGATGATTTCGTGGAACAGGCCGTAGACTCGCAACCGGTCTCGCATCGCATCGGTAAAGCCGGTAAGCTCGATGCGGTTGGCGCCCATGACGCGGACGCGACGAAGCTGTAACCCGTCGGTGAGATCGAGGACGGTCTTGCCGTCCAGCAATGCCATAAAGGCCTGCTCCGGCGTCAGCGTCGTCATCCCGGTTGACAGCGCGCCTACGACCCATGCGGGTGAGACCTTGCGTCCGATGATCCGCTCACCTGTGTCGGTCTGGAGCCGATAGACGCGCGTCGATTCGTTGGGCAGCCGCTTCCAGATCGGCAACAACAATCCCGACACGATGTGGATCTCGCTGTCGGTAAACTCTGGCACCTCGGCGACCTCCGCCGCCCAGACCCGCGAGAACGTCGCGCGGTCGGTCTGCTGCCAGTGGGTCTGCGGCATCGTCGTCAGTGCGACCGTCGGATGCTCCATGGGGCGGATGAGCCGGACGCGGCGTTCGACCTCGCCGTCGTCCGTCATCAGGCTACGCGCCGGCACCTGGACGGCGGCGCGACCAGACTGACTGTTCACCAGCAGCACGGCACGCGGGTCGGAGAGACGGCCCAAGGCCTCGTCCAGGGCGACGGGGCGGTTTCGGTCGCGTTGGGCGATGGTCAAGAGGCAGGTTCCGGCCGAAGTGCCGGGATGGGTGTAGATGGTCTGCCGTCCCGTCACGACGAAAGATTCCGCCGTCAGCGTCTCAAGCCCGACATCGTAGGTCCCGCTTGCGATCGCGCCCTCGATCCGTGCGGTGAGCAACTGCTCGAACGCTGTGAACAGGATATTCTGAAGGTTGATGGTCAGCGCCAGCAATCGGTTGAGGAACGTCGTGATCGGCGGCAACTCGTCTCTGATGCCGTTGGCGTCTGTGAGCTTCAGCCCGGTGGCATCCTCGAACGTCTGGAGCGAACAATCCTCCACCTTGCCCATGACGAGGAGGACATAGAGCTGCCGCAGCGCGTCGCGGGCATAGTGGCTCTCCAGATTGTCCTCGGACCTGAACAGTCCCTCGCCGCCGGTCTGGCGCTGGCCCCTTGTGATCGCGCCGAGGGTGTCGAGACGACGGGCGATGGTCGAGAGGAAACGCTTCTCGGCTTTCACATTGGTCGCGATCGGGCGGAACAGCGGCGGCTGCGCCTGGTTGGTGCGATTGGTGCGGCCAAGGCCCTGAATGGCGGCATCGGCCTTCCATCCGGCCTCAAGCAGGTAGTGAACGCGGAGCCGGCGGTTCTTCGCCGAGAGCTCCGCATGGTAGCTGCGCCCGGTACCGCCGGCTTCCGAGAAGACGAGGATGCGCTTGTCGTCATCCATGAATGCCTGGGTTTCGGCGAGATTGGCAGAACCGGCACGGTTCTCGACCACGAGCCGATCGATACCATCCGCTCCGCGCGTGCGAACGATCCGCCGGGACCGGCCGGTGACTTCGGCGACCTCCTCGGTGCCGAAGCGCTGGATGATCTGATCGAGCGCGCCGTGCACGGGTGGCAGAGAGGCGAGCCTCTCGATCAGCCGGTCGCGGCGTGCGACCGCGTCTCGGCACTGCACCGGCTGGCCGTCACGATGGACCGGACGCGACGACAGGTTGCCCTCGTTGTCGGTAAAGGGTTCATAGAGCTGGGTCGGGAACGAGTGCGCGAGATAGTCCAGGACGTATTCGCGCGGGGTGATGTCGACCTGGACGTCGCCCCAGTCCTCCGTCGGAATGTCGGCGAGTCGCCGCTCCATCAGCGCTTCGCCGGTCGACACGATCTGGATCACGGCGGCATGGCCCGCCGCGAGATCGCGCTCGACGGCTGATATCAGCGACGGCGTCTTCATCGCCGTGATGAGGTGGTTGAAGAAGCGCTGCTTGGCACTTTCAAAGGCGGACCGCGCGGCAGACTTTGCCTGCGCGTTCAACGTGCCGGTCGAACCGGTGATGTTCGCCGCCTGCATCGCCGCGTCGAGATTGTTGTGGATGATGCCGAACGCGCCGGCGTAGGCGTCGTAGATCCGGATCTGCTCTTCACTGAGGGTGTGTTCGACCAACTCGTATTCGACGCCTTCGTAGGAGAGCGAGCGCGCGGCATAGAGACCGAGCGCCTTGAGGTCGCGCGCCAGCACCTCCAGCGCGGCGACGCCGCCGGCTTCGATGGCCTCGACGAACTCGGCCCGGGTGGCGAAGGGAGAGTCCTCGCCGCCCCAGAGGCCGAGCCGCTGCGCATAGGCGAGGTTGTGAACCGTGGTGGCGCCGGTCGCCGAGACATAGACGACGCGCGCGTTCGGCAGGGCATGTTGCAGGCGAAGCCCGGCTCGGCCCTGCTGCGAAGCGGCCACGTCGCCACGGTCGCCCTTGCTGCCGCCAGCATTCTGCATTGCGTGAGACTCGTCGAAGACGATGACGCCGTCGAAATCACGGCCCAACCACTCGACGATCTGCCTGACACGCGAAACCTTCTCGTCGCGCGCGTCGGAGCGCAGCGTGGCGTAGGTCGTGAACAGGATGCCCTGCTCCAGACGAATGGGCGTGCCTTGCCGGAACCGCGACAGCGGGGTCACCAGCAGGCGCTCCTGGCCGAGCGCCGACCAGTCGCGCTGCGCGTCCTCGATCAGCTTGTCGGATTTCGAGACCCAGAGCGCGCGGCGCCGGCCCTTGAGCCAATTGTCGAGCAGGATGCCCGCGACCTGGCGGCCCTTGCCGGCGCCAGTGCCGTCGCCCAGAAACCAGCCCCGCCGAAACCGGACGGCGCTCTCGGCATCATCCGGCGCGGCCGAGACGACATCGAAGGTCTCGTCGACCGTCCACGCCCCCGCGAGAATGCCGCCGTGGGCTTCGCCGGCGTAAATGACGGATTCAAGCTGGGCGTCGGACAGCAGGCCGTCCGGCACCACAATCGCGGGGAGATGTGGCCGGTAGGACGGAGTGGGCGGCGCGACCGAGGCCATGGCTGCCGACTGCACCAGCCTGGTCGGATGCGCCTGGGCGCCGGGAATACGGATCGATTGCAATCCATAGGGCTCGTAGAGCGCTTCGGTGATGCCGCCATGTTCGACCGGCTTCCAGGTCACGGATTCATAGGCGAGCTCGATCGCCTCGGGCGCCATCGCCGACACCGGGACGGCGGCCGGACGCATGGCGTAAGCGCGGACTGTTCTGGGAATGGCCGGCCGCGCGGCCGCTGGAATGGCGACGGCCGATCCGATCGGCAACCGCGGCGGCACCTGTTGTATCACCCAGCTGAGCAGTGTCGCGACATCCGGCGCGGTGCCCGGAGATGGCGGGAACGACTTGATGTCTCGCGCGGGCGCCTTGTCGATCACCGTCAGGCATGTCTCGACGGTGGTGCCGTGCTTGGCAAAGACCGCGCCGTCAATGGCGGCGGAGAACACCACGCGCCCACGTTCCTGCAAGGCGATGAAGGCATCCCTCCATGCGGGATTGTCGGGCGCGCAGCTCGCGGCCGTGATCGCGACCAGACGGCCGCCTTCGGCGAGACGTGCCAGGGCCGAGGACATATGGCAGAGCGCCGCGCCGGCCATTCGGCGGTCGACGTTGGCGATGGCCGAGAATGGCGGATTCATCAGCACCACGCTCGGAACGATAGCGGTGTCGAGATGATCGTCAATGTTCGCGGCGTCGAACGAGGTGACGGCGATAGCGGGGAAAAGGCGCGACAGAAGTTCCGCGCGGGCCTCGGCCAGTTCGTTGAGCACCAGCGATCCGCCAGCGAGCTCGGCCAGGATGGCGAGCAGCCCGGTGCCGGCGGACGGCTCCAGAACAACGTCATCGGGGCGGATCGCTGCGGCCACGCTCGCTACAAAGGCGAGAGGAATGGGCGTCGAGAACTGCTGAAACGTCTCGCTCTCTTCCGAGCGGCGGGTGTGGGTGGGAAGAAGACTGGCGATCCTGGCCAGCAGCGGCAGCATGGCGGCAGGCGATGCGGCGCGTGCGCGGATCGCCGGGCCGAACTTGCGCAGGAACAGCACGGTCGCGGCCTCCACGGCGTCATAGCCGGTCTTCCAGTCCCAGGCGCCCGACGCGTCAGTACCGCCGAAGGCGGTCTCCATGGCGGCGCGCAAGAGGGCAGCGTCGATGCGGCGGCCCCGTTCGAGATGAGGAAGAAGAAGATGGGCGGCTCGGCCGGTCGCGGCGGAACGGTCCGCGATATCCAAAGCGACAACAGAAGATGGGGCGATCGCGGAGACGGCGGCGGAAGCAGAGAAGTTTGTCATGGAGGCAGGCCTCGGGAGAGCGAAAACGGGTGGAGCCCGCGGGCGCTCTCTCGACCTCGCCGGCTCAAACCCGTCCCGGCCGCGCTCGTCCTCTAAGAACGCGGGGCCCCGCCGCGCCAATCGAGGCACCGCCGAGCTACACACATGCTGATGGGTTGCGGATGATGAGACCGCGCCACCAAGCGACGCGTTCGTCGCGGCAGGCATTGGCGAGTCACGGCAGACAATCGCCATGGCAGGCGAGCGGCGCGCAGAAGCAGACGAGATCGCAGCCGCGGAACTCGTCGAGCGTATGCAGCAGGGGATGCTGATCGCGGAGCCAACGCTCGTTCTTCTTGACGACCGCAACGCGGACGCCATCGTGGCCGATCCGGAACGGGTTGCCCCATTTGCTGCCGCGGCCGATGTTGAGGGCATCCGACTGCACGCCGGTCTGATGCTTGTTGAGAACCTGCACATCACTGTCCCTCCTGACCCGTCTGTTGCGATGGACTGGCCGTGAGGGCACGGTTCAGGGATGGATGTCACGCATCGCCCTTGGGGATGTGGGGACGGCTTGCCCATTGACGTTGCCGCGGCCAGACAGGTCCCTGCGCGGCAGGGTCAGGTTGGGGATGATCGGGCCCGCGGTTCGGATGGCGGCAGATAGGCGGTGTAGGGATTGCCATCCGCGAGATGGCCAAAGGGCGTGAGAACAAGGTCGGTGCCGTCGCGGCCGACGCCGCAAATCACGTAACGGGGCTCAGCGGTCACCGCGTCGGTACATTCTATCAGCGCGAGGTTGCCGTCAGCCGCCGCACGCAGCAATGACTGGAAATTGGCGCTGATGTAGTCGGGAATGCTCATTGCACGGCCCTCCCAGGCGTTGAGGTTGATTGCGGATGGTCATGATCGTTCTCCGGAGATGAAAGAGCCCGGCGCGCTGGCCGGGCTCAGAGGAGAAATGGAAGTCTTCAGATGCGGCGGTGAGCCGCTCCCGCATGAGAGCTATTCGGCGGCAACGACCAGGAGCCGGTCGTCTTCGGGATAGCCCCGCCCCTCGTCATCCTCAGCGAGGAATTCCGGCAACGCCTCGGCTTCCCCAACCGGGGCGTGCTCGCTGTCCGGATCGGCCAGCCGCAGCGGCTCGGGCAACCAGCCGGTGCCGTCGAGCAGACGCTCGGCTTCCCGCGCCATGTCCCCCTTCTTGAGGTGATCGATGAGTTGCACGGATGCCTCACCCTTGGCCTCCCGCACCGCTTGGAGAATCCGGGGTTTGGTCACGCGCCCGAGATAGTTCTCGGCGGTCGGCTTCCAACCTGCCGTCACCATGTCAAGCCCGATCGCGCGTGCCAGGACATCGGCCTGATCGAGCCTGCGCCGGACACCGTGGGCGAAGACTCGGCCCTCGTTGTACCGGTTCGCCGGTTCATATAGCGCGTTGACAGCAGACGCGGCGCAATGCGCGAACAGTGCCGCCTGCGTGGTTCCGTCGAGTGCGGTGAGCGCGTCCCACAGATCGGCCTCATCCTTCGGCAGGCGCGCCTTCCACGCCGCAGAACGCGCGTCGATGGCGATGGCCGATGCGCTCTCCTTCAAGCCCGGAGCCTGAGCGGGGAACGTCGGCGTTCGGATCGCAATCTCCAGGCAGCCACTCGACGATGCGAAGCGGTAGAAGCTGGCCAGTACGAAAGTGTGGAGCACCGCCTGGAACGCCATGGCAGGATGGTTTGCCAAGGCATCGCGCAACGCCAGCGTGCGATGGGCCGTCAGCTCGGTGATAAGCCGGTCCGGCAGCGGTTTTGCAATGTCGTCATCCTCATCCTCCACGGGTTCGGCCGGGGCGCCGCCGATACTGATGACCGCGCGCTTACTCGCGCCAGCCGGTTGGGTACGATCCTCATGGCCCTCCCCGTCGGATTCGATGGCCGAGACTTCGGACGCCTCGTCTTCCGGCCGGACATAGCCGCGATCGACCGAGAGCCTCCCTTCGGCGTCGATGCCGACGAAGGCGCCGGCGCGGGCGACCTCGGCGAGATCGTAGCTGAGCGAGCGGGATTCGAAGGCGGAGCGAGCCGCTTCGATCTCGCCGAGGCGCTGGTCGATTTCATCGGGCAGTTCGCCGGCGTCCTGGTAGTCGGTCTCGATCTTGGCATACTCGGCGTTGAGGGCGTCGAGGGTGGCCTGCTCGTCATCCGTGAGATCGACGGGTCGACCTTCGAGTTCACGCAGGTCATTGGTGTGGCCGTAGGGGAAGTCGACCGCCACGCCAATCCACTTCCAGCCCTCGGCGGCGATGGTCTCGGCTTCCGCCTTGAGCTTTTCGGTGACGAGACGGTCGAGCAGCGGCACATCCTTTAGCCAGCCCCCGTCGTCCTGCTCGAACAGGTCACGCATGATGACGCCACCAGCCTGCTCGTAGGCGTCGAGCCCGACGAACTGGGCGCGGCGGTCGGAGGCCCGAACCGTGTTCTCCGTCAGCATGCGGCGGATCTGATACGGTTCGTCGTAGCCTGACTTGCTGACGATGTCCCAGACCTGCTCCTGGCGTGCATGGTCGCCGGTGACGGAGAACGCCATGAGCTGCTCCAACGTCATGCCGTCCTCGGCATAGATGTCGTGCAGCTTTGGTGAGACGGATGCCAGGCGCAAGCGCTGCTTGACGATCGCCGGCGAAACGAAGTGCCGCGCTGCGATGTCTTCTTCGCTCATACCGCTCTCGCGGAGGGTCTGAAACGCGCGGAACTGATCGAGGGGGTGCAGGCCTTAGATTATGCGTCAAGTGTCCTGTTAGCTGGATGACTCTGATTCTGTGGCCTTTCTGGCTGCATCCTGCATTTTGGGTGTATTTTTGGCTTTGAATCGCAGCCGGTGGGAGTCAATCC
>Ga0265338_10000152_pt1 | contig 126250 bp, 101 predicted proteins | sample 42126metaG_FD_193579 | JGI IMG/M metagenome (GOLD analysis project Ga0265338, IMG submission 193579) | Rhizosphere microbial communities from Carex aquatilis grown in University of Washington, Seatle, WA, United States - 4-21-26 metaG | ecosystem: Host-associated > Plants > Roots >...
CAACAACGGTTGTGGCAACAACAGCTGCGACAACAACGGTGGCAAGGGTGGCAAGACCCTGAGCTTCACCGGCATCGGCGGGAACGGCGGTAACGGTGGCAGCAACAACTGCGACCCGGGCTGCAACAACGGTGGCAACGGCGGCAAGGGCCTCCAGAGCTTCACCGGCCAGGGTGGCAACGGTGGCAACAACAACGGTTGTGGCAACAACAGCTGCGACAACAACGGTGGCAAGGGTGGCAAGACCCTGAGCTTCACCGGCATCGGCGGGAACGGCGGTAACGGTGGCAGCAACAACTGCGACCCGGGCTGCAACGCCAACAACGGTGGCGGCAAGGGTGGCCTGAGCATCATCGGCATCGGCGGGAACGGTGGCAAGGGTGGCAGCAACAACTGCGACCCGGGCTGCAACGCCAACAACGGTGGCAAGGGTGGCAAGGGTGGCCTGAGCATCATCGGCATCGGCGGGAACGGTGGCAAGGGTGGCAGCAACAACTGCGACCCGGGCTGCAACGCCAACAACGGTGGCAAGGGTGGCAAGGGTGGCCTGAGCATCATCGGCAACGGTGGCAACGGTGGCAAGGGAAGCATGTGCAACGCTGAGTAACCGTCCCTCGGTTTCTCGGCGCGACCGCTGACGCGGTCACCAAGCGCGTGGGCGCCCTCCGCGAAGGGGTGCTGTGGTCGGCGAACCGCAGCGACCTCGACGGGGAGGGCGCCTTCGCGCGTCTGCCGGCGCGCGAAGCGTCATCCCCGGCGGCGAAAGCCGCACGGCCGATCGACGGGCGTGGTCGCCGACGCGCTACGAGAAGCGAGCGCGGGCGAGCGGAGGCACGTCGGCGGGTGCGGCCTTGCGCAAGACCCTGCAGAGCTCGTGGAGATCGGCCGGGCTCAGTGCGGCGATCGGGGCCGGAGCGTCGTAGATCATGGCCTCGACCTGGGCCCGGACCTCGACGCCCTTAGGTGTGAGGGCGACAGTCCGGACTCGTCGGTCGGTCGGGTGGGGTCGCCGCTCGGCGAGTCCGTTCTCCTCGAGGCGGTCGACCAGCCACGTCACGTTGGATGCGTCGCAGCCCCAGCCGCCCGCGAGCGCGCTCATCGACTGTGGCTCGTCGGGGTCGAGGGTGAGGAGCGCGTGGAGAGCGCCGGGGTTGAGTTTGAACGACGCGGCGATCTGGGGAAATTGCTGCTTACGGGCCATCATCACGGCCGTGATCAGCCGCCAGGCCTCGGTTGCGGAGTCGGCATCGTCCGGCTTGGCCCCGCTCGCGCGTTCCGTTGTCACGTCACGAGGATACGACGAGCCGGTGAATACTTCAAGTTTCTCGATTATTGAATCGTTTGGATACTTGACATGATTCAAGGAAATGTGCGAAGCTGCGAAGCCATGGAACACGCGATCAGAGTTTCAGGTCTCCAGAAGCGGTTCGGATCCGTCGTGGCCCTCGACGGCGTCGACTTCTCGGTGCCGACCGGGACCGTGCTCGGGCTGCTCGGTCCGAACGGTGCCGGCAAGACCACGGCGGTGCGCATCCTCACCACGATCCTTGGTCACGACGGGGGACAGGCCGAGGTGCTCGGCCTCGACGTTTCCCGCGAGCCGCAGGCCGTGCGCGAGCGCATCGGCCTCGCGGGCCAATACGCCGCGGTCGACGAGAACCTCACCGGTCACGAGAACCTCAAGTTGGTCGGGCTCCTCTCGCACCTGGCGCCGAAGTCCATTCCGGCCCGGGCCGACGAGTTGCTCGAACGCTTCGATCTCGTCGACGCGGCCGACCGGCCCGCCCGCACCTACAGCGGCGGTATGCGTCGCCGTCTCGACCTCGCGGCCGCGCTCGTGCACCGGCCGCCGGTGCTCTTCCTCGACGAGCCCACCACCGGCCTCGATCCGCAGGGTCGCACCGGGTTGTGGCGCGTCATCGAAGAGCTCGTCGCCGACGGCACCACGCTGCTCCTCACGACGCAGTACTTGGAGGAGGCCGACCGTCTCGCCGACAACATCGTGGTGATCGACCACGGGCACGTGATCGCCGAAGGCACGTCGACCCAACTGAAGGCGAGGCTGGGTGCGACCATCGTCGAGATCGAGTTGGCCGACGCCGCCTGCGCCGAACGGGCGCGGGCCGTGCTGTCTCCGCTCGGGATCGTCGAGGTGCAGCCCGACGGCCATTCGGTCGAGTTGAAGGCCAACGACGGTGCGCGCGTCGCGATCGACGTCGTGCGCGCGCTCGATCACGAGCAGCTCGAACCGGTCGCGCTCGCCCTGCGTGAACCCACCCTCGACGACGTGTTCCTGGAGCTCACCGGCCACGGGGCCGAGGAACCCGCAACCGAGGACGCGACGGCCGACGGCCGCCGGCGTCGGACCCGAGGTGCCGCATGACATCCACCGCCCTCGCCCCCACACTTTCGGTCGACCGGCCGCAGCGCAGCGCGCTCGGATGGGCCGTCGCCGACACGAGGACGATCGCGTGGCGCAACCTCGTGACGTTGCGGCGTTTGCCGCAGCTCCTGGTGTTCGCGACCGTGCAGCCGGTCATCTTCGTGTTGATGTTCCGCTACGTGTTCGGCGGCGCGATCCACATCACGAACTTTCCCTACGTCGACTACCTCATGCCGGGAGTGTTCGCCCAGACCGTCGCGTTCGGCGCGATCCAAACCGGGATCGGACTCGCCGAAGACCTCCACAAGGGTTTGATCGAACGGTTCCGTTCCCTGCCCATGGCGCGCTCCGCGGTGCTCGCCGGCCGGACCCTGGCCGATCTCGTCCGCAACGTCTTCGTCGTGATGCTGATGCTCGCGATCGGCTATCTCGTAGGGTTCCGCATCCACACCAACCTGTTGGGGCTGATCGCCGGCATGGCTGTGATGCTGCTCTTCGGCTTCTCGCTCACCTGGATCTTCGCGATCATCGGGCTGTCGACGAGCAACGCCGAAACCGCGCAGGCCGCGTCGTTCCCGATCCTCGCGCCGCTCGTGTTCGCTTCCTCGGCGTTCGTGCCCGTGAGCTCGATGCCGGGCTGGCTCCAGGCCTTCGCGAAGAACCAGCCGGTGTCGATCGCAATCGACGCAGTGCGCTCACTGGTGCTCGGCGGTCAGTTCGCCAACACCGGCAAGGTGCTCCTCTCACTCGCGTGGAGCTTCGGCATCATCGCCGTGTTCGCACCCCTCGCCGTGCGCCGCTACCGAAGAGCTGCGTAACCACCGCGCCGGTGCCGCGGCCGCTCAGCTGAGGGTGATCACGTAGTTGCCGAGGGCGTCGAGCTCGGCAACGGTGTTCGGCGGGAGCACGATCACGGTGAACGGCTCCTCGATCAACGCCGGTCCGGCAATCCGTGCACCGGCGCCGAGTTGGGCACCTTCGTACACCGGCGTGTCGATCCAGCCCTCACCCCAGTAGGCGCGCCGGCTCGCTTTCGTCGCCTTCGACGCGTCGCTCGTTGCCCCCGACTCGGCGAAGTGGTCGGGCTTGGGAGTGAACCCGCGCGCGGTGACCCGCACGCCGCGCACGACCGGCTGTTGTGAACGGAAGCAGAACCCCCGTTCGGCCTCGTGCTGGTCGTGGAATCGCTCGGCCAGATCGAGCAGGCCCGGCTCGTCGAGCGCGGTGCCTTCCGGCACCGGCACGCTCATGTCGAAGTTCTGGCCCGGGTAACACATCTGGACGTAGAGGGTGGTCACCGTCTCGGCCGCGTCGAGACCCGCCGGTTCGAGCTCCTTGGTGACTTCGCCGTCGAGCTCGCCCATCAGCGCCCGCACGCGTCCGAGGTCGACCTGCGACAGCGGGGTGACGTACGAGCGCACGAGGTCGACCACGTAATCGGCGACCAGCACACCGAGCGCGGAGAACGCGGGCGCGGCCTTGGGCACGTAGATCCGCTTCACGCCGAGCTCGCGTGCGATCGCACACGCGTGCACCGCACCGTTGCCGCCGTACGCGATCAGCGCGAGGTCGCGTGCATCGGCGCCATGACTGGCCAGGACCTTGCGCGACGCGTTGGCCATGTTGGCGTTGACGATGCGTTCGATACCCCACGCGGCTTCCACGACGTCGACACCGAGGGGCTCGGCGACATGGTTGAGGATCGCGTTCTCGGCGCCGCCCACGTCGAGCTGCATCCGGCCGCCGGCGAAACCTTCGGCGGGCAGGTAGCCGAGCACTGCGTCGGCATCGGTGACGGTCGGCACGAGACCGCCCCGCCCGTAACAGACGGGGCCGGGAGTGGAGCCGGCCGATTCCGGGCCCACGAGCAGCGCCCCCTGGCGGACCCGGGCGATCGATCCACCGCCCGCGCCGACGCTCTGCACGTCGACCATGGGCAGGCCGATGTAGTAGCGGTACCGCCAGTTCCAGTCGGTCTTGATCTGCGGCTGGCCGTGGCGCACGAGGCAGATGTCGAAGCTGGTGCCGCCCATGTCGACCGCGAGGAAGTCACCCGCGTTCGCCCGGTTCGCGGCGAGCGTCGCGCCCATCACTCCGCCCGTGGGCCCCGACGCGAGCAGGGTGACCGCACGGCGCGCGACGTAGTCGGGCGGCATCACGCCGCCGGTCGACTGCATGATCAGCAGCGGACCGCCGTAGCCGGCGCGGCGGAGCTCGTCTTGGAGGTGCGAGGTGTAGTGCGCGATGCGGGGTGCGACGTACGCGTTCACGAGGGTCGTCGACACGCGCTCGAACTCGGGCCCGCGGGGCATCACCTCGTGCGACAGTGAGACGTGCTCGACGTCGGGGAACTCCTCGAGGATGATCTCGCGCGTCCGGCGCTCGTGGTCGGGATTCACGAACGAGAACAGGTACATCACGGCAATCGAGGTGACGCCGAGCTGCTTGAGTCGTTGCACACCGCGGCGCACGGCCTGCTCGTCGAGGGCGTGCACGACGTTGCCCGTGTGATCCATGCGCTCGCGGATCGGGATGCGCGCGCGCCGGCGGGCGATCGGAATCGGACCCGCGGCGTTCGGGTCCCAGATCTGCTCCTTGTGACAGCGCCGCAACTCGATCTCGTCGCGGTGGCCCTCGGTCACGAGCAAACCGGTGGCCGCACCGTTCATCTCGATCATGGTGTTGTCGGCGGTGGTCGTGCCGTGCACGAGGATCTCGAGCTGCGAGCACAGCTCCGAGAGCGACAGGCCGAACCGCTCCGCGAGCTGCCCGAGCCCGGTCATCACGCCGATCGACTGGTCGTCGAGTGTGCTCGGCGTCTTGTCGAGCACGATCTCGCCCGCGGGTGTGACACAGATGAGGTCGGTGAACGTGCCCCCGACGTCGACTCCGACCCGGTAACCCATTACGCCGAGTATCCGGTCATGGCTGCGTGCGCAGCTCGCGGCGTAGCGTCTCGGTGGCGGGCTCGTCGACCGCGAGCGTGAGATCGTCGAGCGAACCGGTCAGCACCACGCCGTAGTCGCGGCGGGCGCCCTCGACGGAGACGTACTCGTCGATCACGTCGTCGAGCACGGCCTGCGGGTCGCGGTCGAAGGGGTCGCCCCATCCGCCGCCACCGCCGTAGTTGAACATGATCCGCTCGCCGGCCTTCATCGGGATCCAGTCGGCGGTGTGCCCGACGCGATACGGATCGTCGCTGCCGTAGCGGAGGATCATCTCGTTGGGTGCGCCGTTCCGGCCGCCGCAGATGCCGGGCATCGGGTACTTCATGCCGACGACGTACGTGTAGACCTTCGAGTCGACGCAGACTTCCTTCTCGTAGTGGCTGCCGCAGATGCCGCGCCACTGACCGGCTCCACCGGAATCGGTGCGGTAGTCGCGACTCCACTGGATGTGCGGGTAGAGCGACTCGTTGATCTCGGCGGTCGCCTTCCACAGGTTGCCGAACGACGCGTTCAGCGCGCCCCACGCGTCCATGCCCATCGAGGCGTTGCACCAACCGGCATAGACCTCGGCCGAGTGGTCGGTGAAGGACGCGCCGGTACGGGGATCGACACCGGTGATGATCGTGGGGATGCCGGTCTTGTAGGTCTGCGGCACCGCTCGCTCGGGGAGCACGTGCTGCATCGCGACGGCGATGACCTCGCCGACGTCGGCGCCGGGGTGGTGGGTGCCCGCGCTCACCGGCTTGCCGGGGTCGGGATTGAGCACGCACCCCTTCGGCACGACGAGCTTGATCTGCTCGAAGAACCCTTCGTTCTTCGGGATCTCGGGATCCATCATCGCCGCGATCTGGCCGACCGTGTAGCCGCGCGTGTTGCCGTACGTCGACCAGGCCTGGAGCTCGGGCCGCGAGTCGGAGCCGGTGAAGTCGATCGTGAGCGCGTCGCCGGCGACCGTGACCTTCACGTGGAGGTGCACGTCGGGGTTGCCGAGGGGATCGTGATCGACGTACGCGTCGCCTTCGTACTCACCGTCGGGCCACTGCGCGACTTCCTCACGGAAGCGGCGGGCCGCGTAGTCGATCATCGCGTCGACGCTGGCCTCGACGGTTGCGGCGCCGTAACGATCGATGATGTCGGACAGGTGCTTCACGCCGAGCTGCGCAGAGCCGATCTGCGCACGGAGGTCGCCGATGTAGCTCGGGATGCGGTTGTTGATCTGGAGCGCGTAGAGCACGTCGCGGCGCTCGACGCCGCGGTCGATGACCTTCACGACCGGCCAGCGCACGCCCTCGCCCCAGATGTCGGTGGCCGTGATGTTGTAGCCGCCGGGGACGCCGCCACCGGTGTCGCCGTGATGGCACTGGATGCTCGCGATGAGCACCATCCGGCGCGTGCCGTCGGGCCCGTCGGCGAAGACCGGCGCGAACACGTTGTAGTCGGGGAGGTGTCCGCCGCCGTGGTACGGGTCGTTGGCGACGAACACGTCGCCTTCGTGGAACTCGTCGGCACCGAGGAACTCGAGCGCGAACCGCACCGGCAGCGTCGAGGTGAGCATGAACTGCGGGATGCCCACCGACAGCGCGGCGAGCCGCCCCGACGCGTCGAGCACCGTCGCGTTGCGTTCGTTCGACTGGTTGAGGATCGGCGTCGTCGCAGTACGTGAGACGTACTCGGCCATCTCGAAGCACACCGTCTCCATGCCGCCGCGGATGACTTCCGCGGTGACGGGATCGGCGGCGTGGGATTCGGAAAGTCGGCCGCGGCTTCCGGCCAGTCGAACGAGATCGACGTTGGTCATGGCGCCCTCTCAGCGGGTCGAGAACCTGACGTCAGCGTCAGAAGTGTAGTTGCGGTCGGTCATGCGGCGAAGAGGAGTCCGGCGATTCGGTCGAGGTGCCAGCTCGTCGTGCCGAGCAGGTCCTCGTCGGCGGTGGCCCGCCGCAGGTACAGGTGGAGATCGTGCTCCCACGTGTAGCCGATGCCGCCGTGGATCTGTGCGCCGTCCTTCAGGATCCGCCGCGCCGCCTCACCGGCAGCGGCCTTGGCGGAGTGGCAGGCGAGGGGGCGGTCCCCCGACTCGGCGTCGCACGTCATCGCGGCGTACTGGACGGCGGCCGTCGCACGCTGGAGCGCGAGGGACATGTCGGCGAGCTTGTGCTGGATTGCCTGAAACGAGCCGATCGGCCGGTCGAACTGGTTCCGTTCCTTGGCGTACGCGAGCGACATGTCGAAGATGTGGCGCGCGGTGCCGGTCATCTCGGCCGCGATCGACGCGTGGGCGCGGTCACGCCAAGCTTCGAATCGCTCGGTGTCGATGGGTTCGAACGGCACGTCGAGGTCGTTCGCGTCGAGTTGGAACGAACGGCGCGAGAAGTCGATGGTCGTCACGTTGCGCACCCGATCCTGCAGTGCGGCCGCGTCGACGATCGCGACGTTCGGGCCGGTGCCGATCAGTGCGATCTTCTCGACGCGGTCGGCCTCGAGCACGAACGGGTTCATCGGGTCGTCGAGGAACGCGACGGTGCCGGTGGTCTCGCCGTCGCCGCCGGTGAGCGACGTGAACAACGCCGTGCTGAGGAAGGGTCCGGGCGCGGCCGCGTAGCCCGTCTGCTCGAGGAACAGGCACAGGTCGGTGGCCGGCCCGGCGCCGAGCCCCGTGAAGTCACCTAGGTGGCGCCAGAGCGCCTCGTACGCGGAGGGATCGTCGATGTGCGCGCGCACGAGTGAGGCCGGGCACTCGCGCTCCATCAGCTTCGTCGCGGTGTCGCGGAGGAGTTGCTGGTCGTCGGTGAGGGAGAAGTCCATCGGGGGTCCTCAGGCCCTCGGAAGTCCGAGGATGCGTTGGGCGATGATGTTGCGTTGGATCTCGGAGCTGCCGCCGGCGATCGTGTTCGCGAACGACATGAAGAAGCCGTGCGACCAACGGCCCGAGTCGGCGAACGAGTCGTCGGTTACGGGCGCCATCGGGCCGACGATCTCCATGCCGAGCTCGTACGCGGCCTTGCCGGCCTCCGATGTGGCCATCTTCATGTAGGAGTGCTCGGGCGCCGACGAGCCCTGCGCGAACGACGCGAAGCCCTTGTAGCCCAGTGCGCGCAGGCTCGACGCGAGCTCGTGGAACTGGGCAATCTTGCGCCGGATGATCGGGTCGTCGGCCCGGCCGAGCTTCTGGGCGAGCTCGACGAGCCCCGACACGGTCTGTTCGAGCCGGCCGACGCTCTCGACCCACAGGCCGGCACGCTCGTGCGCGAGCGATCCCTGCGTGATGCCCCACCCGCCGTTGAGCTGACCCACGAGATTGTCGCGGGGCACGATCACGTCGGTGAAGAAGACCTCGGCGAAGCCGGCCATGCCGTTGAGGTGGCGCAACGGCCGGATGTCGATGCCGGGCGTGTCCATGTCGAGGATGAGGAGCGAGATGCCCTTGTGCTTCGGGAGCGTGGGATCGGTGCGCACGTAGCAGAAGCACTTCTGCGCGATCGTCGCGTACGACGTCCAGACCTTCTGGCCGTTCACCACGAAGTGATCGTCGAACACCTCGGCCCGGGTCTGCAGGCCGGCGAGATCGGAGCCCGCATTCGGCTCGCTCATGCCGATGCACCAGATGGTGTCGCCGCGGATCGCGCTCGGTGCCATCTCGCGCTGTTCGGCGTTGCCGAACTCGAGCAGGCTCGGCGCGACGATCGCGTAGCCGGGGAAATGGCCCGAACGCGGGATGCGCCGGCTCGCGAGCGTCTCGAGATAGATGAGGGTCTGCACCGGGGTGCAGTTGCGGCCGCCGAGATCGGGCGGGTAGCCGGGGATCATCCACTGATGGTCGAAGAGGGTCGCCTGCCAGTCGCGCATCCACTGCGGCACGAGCTCATGCTCGTCGCCCACGTCGCCCGAGAAGTCGAAACCGCCGAGCACTTCTTCGGGCGTGTGTGCATCGAGGAAGTTGACGAGTTCCGCCCGGAACGCCTCGTCCTCCGGACCCCAAGCGAGCTTCACTCAGTCTCCCGACGAACCTAGAAACCTGACGTTTGTGTCAGAAACGGTAGTGGATCGAGCCCTGTCGGCGTCGGGCTCGTCCCACAGGCGTCCACCGGCGAGGAACGCGTCGGCGAGGCTGTCGATGCTCGCGTCGTTCTCTTCGACCTGGTCGCCGGTAATGGACCTCCGGACACGCCGGGCCAGATCGCGTGCACGGGTCCGCACGGTGTCATCGAGACTCGTACGCGGAACGAGCCCGTAGACGAGATCACAGTCGAGCGCCGCCGCGCAACGTTCCAGGGTCTCGAGGCGAATGCCGCCCTTTCGCTCGGACCGCTCGAGTTGGACGACGGCCGGCTGGCTGCAACCCATACGTGCCGCGAGTTGTCGGCTCGTCATCCCGAGCGCTTCGCGGATCTCGCGGACCCAGCCTCGCTCGGGACGATGCACGAGCGGGCGCAACGATCCGTCGGCGAACGCGGCGTCGAATACCTGCCGGGCCAGCGCGGGCGGCGTCCGATTTTTGATAATGACTAGCTTATCGGAAACCGGCCGCGCGTCCGGGTCGCCGGGCCCGGCGCTAGTCGCGCACCGTGTGCCAGGAGCACGGCATCCGCTTGATGCCGTGGATGAAGTTGCTGAGCAGCATGTCGGGCTCGCCGCTGATCTCGAGGTCGGGGATACGGCGGAACAGCTCCTCGAACATGACCCTGATCTCGCGGCGGGCGAGGTTTGCCCCGAGGCAGAAATGCGGCCCGCCCGCGCCGAACCCGGCGTGCTCGTTGGGGGAGCGCGTCACGTCGAAGCGGAAGGGGTCGGCGAACGCTCGCTCGTCGCGGTTCGCCGAGTTGTAGAACATCACGACCTTCTCGCCGGCCTTGATCTCCTGCCCGCCGACCACGGCGTCGGACACGGCCGTGCGCCGGAAATGGATCACCGGTGTGGCCCAGCGCACGATCTCCTCGACCGCGGTCGGCGACACGTTGTCGACGTCGGCCGTCCAGATCGCGCGCTGGTCGGGGTGCTCCGTGAGCGCGCGCATCCCGTGGCTGATCGCGTTGCGGGTGGTCTCGTTGCCGGCGACGACGAGGAGCAGGAAGAACGAGCCGAGCTCACCGGGCGTGAGCTTGTGCAGCCCGTTCTCGTCCTCGACCTCGGCCTGCATCAACGTGGTGGCGATGTCGTCGCGCGGGTTGTCGAGCCGGTCCTGGGCCAGCGTCAGGCCGTATTGGAACAGCTCCATGCCGGCGCTCATGAGCTCCTCGAGTGTCTGCACGTACTCGGGATCGCCGACGCCGAGGATCGTGTTGGTCAGCTCGAAGATGCGCTGGTTGTCGGAGCGGGGGATGCCGAGCATGTCGCAGATGATCTGCAGGGGGAGCGCGGCTGCGACCTCGCTCACGAAGTCGCACTCGCCGCCGAGCGACACCACGTGATCGACGATCTCGCGGGCCTGCTGGCGCACGTTGTCCTCGATGCGCGCAACCTGCCGCGGCGTGAAGCCACGGTTCACGATGAGGCGGAGCTTCGTGTGCTTCGGCGCGTCCATGTTGATCATGGACCCGAGCCATTCGGCGATCTCGGGCGGGATGTCGCCGATGTTGATGCTGGGCGCCGAGTGGAACGTCTCGGGGTCCCTGCTCACCTGCATCACGTCGGCGTAGCGCGTGAGCGCCCAGAACCCGGGTCCCTGCGGGTACGGGATGTCCGGCGGCGGTACCGGTTCGGCGTGGAACGTGATCGGCGCTTCCGCGCGCAGCTTGGCGAAGATGCCTTCACGATCCGGTCGGATCCAGGGGTCGATCTCGCCGAGCCGGATCTCGTCGAGCGCGAGGTCGGTGTTCGGGATGGGCACGGTCAGGGTCATCGTGACCTTTCAGTGTTACGCGTCACCGACGTTCGGCATGAACGGCGGTACCCCACGGGGCGCGGTCGCGAACATCTCGCTCGAGATCCCGTCGATCAGGTCGATCGTCCACGGCCTGTCGGCGTTGGAGTCGCTCACCGGGCGCCAGCCGCGCAGCAGTTGCACTTGGCCGCCCATGACTTTCACGACCTGCCCGGACACCCCGTCGGAGAGATCGGACGCGAGCCACCCGACGACCGCGGAGATGTTCTCGGGGGCGAAGCGATCGAACTCTCCCTCCTTGGGATTCATGAAGTCGCCGGCGACCTGCTCGGTGAGGCGTGTCCGCGCAACGGGACAGATCGCGTTGACCCGCACCCCGATACGTTCGAGCTCGCGCGCCATGACGATTGTCATCGATGCGATGCCCGCCTTCGCGGCGGCGTAGTTGACCTGCCCCGCGTTTCCGTAGAGTCCCGACTCCGACGCGGTGTTGACGATCTTCGCGTTCACCGGTCCGCCGGTCTCCTTCGACTTCGAGCGCCAGTAGGTCGCGGCGAAACGCGACGGCGCGAAGTGGCCCTTCAAGTGCACGTCGATCACGGCGTCCCACTCGGCTTCGTCCATGTTGAAGCTCATCTTGTCGCGAAGAATGCCGGCGTTGTTGACGAGCACGTCGAGCCCGCCGAGCTCGCTGACGGCCTGGTCGACCATGCGCTTCGCGCCGTCCCACGACGAGACGCTGTCGTAGTTGGCGATCGCGCGCCCGCCCTTGGCGGTGATCTCGTCGACGACCTCTTGTGCAGGTGTCGCGTCGGCGCCGTCGCCGCCGCTGCTCCCACCGAGGTCGTTTACGACGACTGCCGCGCCCTCCGATGCCAGCAGAAGCGCGTGGCTGCGGCCGATACCGCGTCCCGCGCCCGTGACGATTGCCACCTTGCCGTCGAACCGACCCACGCCGTCCTCCTGGTTGCCTACGCGTCTTGCCTGCTTGTCCGCAGTCTCGCGACGGGGATTCCGCCGCGGCAATTCAAGGCGTGAGCGCGGACCGCAACCCGTCGCGGTCGTCGACGCTCACGAGCACCTCCCGGAGCTTCACCGGGAATCCGATCACGAAGCCGCGCGCGGGCTCCGAGAGGCGGATGACCGCGATGGGGCGGTTGGCGCCGTTGACCAACCAACGACCGCGCCAGCCGTGCACCCCGACGCTCACGACCGGACGGAAGTTCACGACTTCCATCACCGCCGACTTCGGGAACTTGGCCCGGAACGCCCAACTCATCCGGACCTTCACGGTGTCACCGTTGATGCTGATGTACGCGAGGCGCGCGGGGAGCAACAGGACCGTCAGGAGCCAGCTCCACGGCTTGCCGTAGCGGATCGGGAATCGCATCAGGGTGTTTCTCCTCGCTCGGGGAAATGTTCGGCGCCGAAGGCCAAGGTCACGCCGAGCCGACCGAGCTCGACGAGGGGAAGCCGGGCGAGATCTTCGCGCGTGCACCACTCGGCGCGGTCCGTGCTCTCGTTCGTCTCGTGCCGGAGCTCGCCGCCGGTGATCTCGGTTCGGTACACGATCCGGACACTGTGATACTCGACTTCGCCTTCGACTCGAGGGTCGTCGCGGATCACCCGCTGCAGGGAGTCGACGGCGAGCAGCTCCACGATGCGTCCCGTGAGGCCGGTCTCCTCCTCGAGCTCGCGGAGCGCGCCGGCTTCGGGATGTTCGCCGAAGTCGATCCCCCCGCCGGGCAGCGTCCACCTGCCCGGTCGTTCGGTGATGTCGCTGAGCCGGCACATCAACAGGCGTGCTGCGTCGTCGCGGCACACGTTGTACGCCGCGACCCGCTGGATCCGCGGCGGCTGCGCAGTCACGTGCCGTCGAAGTGGGCGTCGCGCTTCTCGCGAAAGGCCGACATTCCCTCGACGAGGTCGGGAGAGGCGGTAGCGAGTGTCTGGAAGTGGCCTTCCAACTCGAGGGAGTCGTGGAGGTCGGTCTCGAACGATCCGTTCAGCAGCCGTTTGGTGAGCCCGAGCGATCTGGTCGGGCCGGCCGCGAGCCGGCGGGCGAGCGCGAGTGCGTCGGGCATGAGCGTCTCCGGCGACTCGCTGCAGTGGTAGGCGAGCCCGAGATCGACCGCCTCCGCGCCCTGCGCGCCTTCGCCCAGCATGAGCATCGCCTTCGCGCGCGGGAGCCCGACGAGCCGCGGCAACAGGTACGCGCCTCCGGCGTCGGCGACGAGACCCCACTTGGCGAAGGTCCAGATGAACCGCGAACGCGGGTGCACGAACACGAAGTCGCACGCGAGCGCGAGGTGCGCTCCCGGGCCGACGGCGGCGCCGTTGACCGCCGCGACCGTCGGTTTGTCGAGCTCCCAGATCTCCCGGATGAAGGTCTGGACGCCGGCCCGCAACGCCTCCGATGTGAGGCGGGGCACGAAGCCGGGCTTGCCCGCCTGCGTCACGGTTGACGCGCTGAGGTCCATCCCCGCGCAGAAGCTGTCGCCGTCGCCGGTGATCACGACCGTGCGCACGGTCGGATCGGCGCGGAACTCGCGAATCGCGTCGATGATCCCGTCGCGCATGGCGATGGTCAACGCGTTCTTCGCCTCGGGCCGGTCGAGCACGATGCGCCCGACACCATCGGGATCGCGCTCGACGCGCAAGTGCGTCTCGGTCACGAGCGTTACTTCCGGTTCGTGAGGATGTTGACCACCGAGACGCCCGATCCGCGACCGCCGGCATTGTGTTGGAGGGCGAAACCGTTGCGGGTCGGTACCTGGCGATCGTTGGCCTCGCCGCGCAGCTGCCACCAGCACTCGGTGATCTGTGCCACACCGGTCGCGCCGATCGGATGACCCTTTGCGAGCAGGCCGCCCGACGTGTTGACCGGAATGCGCCCTGTGAGCGCGGTCTCGCCCTCGAGGCTCGCGCGCCCACCGTCGCCCTTGTCGAAGAAGCCGAGGTCTTCGATGTCGAGGATCTCGGTAATGGTGAAGCAGTCGTGCACCTCGGCGCAGTCGATCTGCTCGGGCCCGACCCCGGCCATCGCGTACGCCCGCTGCGCCGCGAGGCGAGTCGCCTTGATCTCCACGAACGAGTCCTTCTCGTGCAGGTACGGGTGATCGGTCGCCACGCCGAAACCCGCGACGAACACGGGGTTGTCGGTGAACTCCTGCGCGCGCTCGGCCGACACGAGCAGCACGGCCGCGGCGCCGTCGGTTTGCGGGCAGCAGTCGAGCAGGTGCAGCGGATGGCACACCGGCGCCGACTTCAGCACGTCTTCGACCGTGATCTCGCTCTGGAAGTGCGCGTAAGGATCGCGGGCACCGTTGTAGTGGTTCTTGACGGCGACCGACGCGAGCATCTCGCGGGTCGTGCCGAACTCGTGCATGTGGCGGGTCGCGAACGGCGCGAAGAGCACCGGCGCGGTCTCGCCGCGGGTGAAGATCGGGTGGCCGGATGCCGCGCGCGAGAGCAAGCCCTCCTCGGTCGACTTGTCGCGCATCTTCTCGACGCCGATCACGAGCACCACATCGTGAACGCCGCTCGCGACCGCCATAGCGCCGACCCGGAACGCGTCGGAGCCCGATGGGCACGCGTTCTCGATGCGTGTGCAGGGAATGCCGACGAGGCCGATCGCGGTCGGGATGGTGTTGCCGCCGATGCCTTCCTGGCCCCAGAGCGTTCCCCGCTGCGTCGCGACGAACGCGGCGTCGACCTGACGCGGCTCGAAGCCCTTGTCGACGCTGGCAACGGCGGAGTCGAACGCGGCCGCGGCCATCTGCTCGTAGCTCTGCTCGAAGAGCTCGCCCATCTTGATCAGGCCGGCGCCCACAACGGCTACCCGGTTCCACGCCATTACGTCAGCTCCCAATCTCTGGTCACGGGCCCAACACCCGCGCTTTGAAGCCGTAGACCGGCACGCCGCGCTCGAACGCGTACTTCCGCAACACGAGCTCGCAGTGGCGGCCGATCGCGACGTCGGATCCGTCGCCGATCACCTGGAGCATGAGCCGCGCGCCGTCCTCCATGTCGAGCACTGCGATCGGCAGCGGCGCCACGAACGGCGCCGGCATCGTGTGGTTGATCACGTAGGTGTGCACGGTTCCGCGACGCGCGAGTGAGACCGGCTCGAGCTTCGGTCCGCCGCAGCTGATGCACGTGGGGTGGATCGAGGGGGGAGTGCTGATGGTGCCGCAGTCGACGCAGCGCCCGCCGAGCAGGCCGAGCATCTCGTCGGCGCCCCGGGCGAACAGCGCGCTCTCGGGCGGCACGCCCATCGGGATCGTCTCGCCGCCGGGAACGAGTTGGCCGCGGGCGCGAAGCAACTCCGCGTACGGCGCGGGGCGACCGCGCTCGATCGCGATGAACACGATGTCGGTGCCCGGTACCGGCGCCTCGACGTTGACGAGCACACCCGTGGTCCGGCCCCCGCCGGTGCCGACGATCGCGACGGTCCCCTCGGTGCCCATCGCGCCGATCGCGCCGAGCAGTGCCGCGGCCGCGCCGGAGTCGCCGACGTTCTTGTACACGACGTCAGACGCGGCCGGTGCGCCCTTTACCTTCTTCGCGACCACGAGACCGAGCCGGCCGTCGGGGTCGGGGAGCGACCACTCCCGGATCGGCTCCGCCGCGAGCTCGCCCGCGACTGCTTCCACGCTGGGAAGGAACATCTCCTCGCGGAAGAGTCGCGCGTCGTAGAGATCGCGGTTGTCGACCTCGCCGTCGCCCCGGTAGCGATCGACGAGGGGGCGTGAATGGCTCACCCGGGTGCCGATCGTCGCCGAGCCGCCTTCGGTCGAGAGCACCACCGCGGCGGCGCCGGCGCCACACCGAGCCTCGAATCCGGTGCCGAGCCCGGGCCGCAGCGCGTCGGACACCACGACGAGCGCGATGCGGGCCGAGCCCGCGGTGATTGCGTCGGTGCCGGCGTTGAGCGCTTCCATCCCCGAGTGCGCCGAGCCCGCGAGGAGCGCGCCTTCCACCGAGGATCGCAGGCCCAACGAAGCCGCGAGAAAGGCCAGGCTCGGGCCTTCGGCAAACGGCGGCCGGCTCGTGCCCCAGAAGATCGCGTCGACCGTGTCGGCGTCGACCTCGGCCGCGAGCAGCGCGGCGGTCGCGGCGTCCCAGGCGAGTGTGAGTGTGTCCTCGTCGGGCGCGCAGGCGGCAATCTGGCCGCGGCCGGACCGGCCCCACGCCTCGCCGATGTCGGCGGCGGTCACTCGCAACGCGGGAGCGGCGGCGCCGACGCCTCGGATCCGGGCGCGAGCTCGGGCCTCGGAACTGGTTGTCATCGATACTCCGAAAACGGCGGGAAATGCGACGGCCGAGCCTAGCGTCGCGGTCCTTTTGTGACCTTTCCGGGCCGCTCGGTGCGGCCTACGCTTTCCGGGGGAAAGGGTGTCTCGCCTGGTCGGGGGAACGGCGTGCAGTGAACCGACGAGCGCGCCTCGGGTCACGCGAGCCGGGCGCCGTCACGCGAGTTGTCGTCGCGATGGTGATCCTGACGGCCGGGCTCGTGAGCGCGGCGCCGGCATCGGCCGCGTCGGCGTGGAACATCGTGCCGAGTCCCAACGTCGGCGGCCCGCCCAGCGGAAGGCTGGCCGCCGTTGCCTGCCCGACCGCGACGCTCTGCTTCGCGGTGGGTTCCGTGCTCGGTGTCAACGCCTCGGAGCCGAACTCCCTGATCGAGCGGTGGAACGGAGCGGCGTGGTCGGCCGTTGTGAGCCCCGATCCGAGTGGAGCGAAGAATGCCGAGCTGAACGGCGTCGCGTGCGCCGATGATTCGAACTGCTTCGCCGTCGGGTACTCCGAAAGCACCCGCAATGGGTCGCGGACGTCGATGATCAAGCGATGGGACGGCGCAACTTGGTCGACCGTTGCGGCCAGCGGCCTCCTCGGTGAGTTGAGTGCGGTTGCGTGCCCGAGCCCGACGACGTGCTTCGCGACCGGAGGGCGGTCCGGAAGCGCCGGCGTGGTCCGGTGGAACGGCACCTCGTGGTCGATCGCGGCGACGCCCACGCTCGGTTTCGATGCGTTCCTCGGGGCGATCGCGTGCTCGAGCGTCTCGAATTGCTTCGCGGTGGGTTCGGATCCCTCCTCTCCGAGAGCGATCGTCGAGCGATGGGACGGCACGAACTGGTCGACCGGCGTGGCTCCATTGCCGCCCGGCGCGGTGAGCGCGGGTTTCGGCGGTGTCGCGTGCACTGACGCCGCGAGTTGCGTCGCGGTAGGTGCGTCCAGCCTCGGTCCACTTTTCGAGCAGTGGGACGGTGCGAAGTGGACGGTCGCGGCGACGTCGGGCGGGGTGACCCCGTCGACCTCTGTCGACGCTGTCGGCTGTTCGAGCGCGTCGCGCTGCTTCGCAGTCGGCTCGGTCTCGAGTAGCGCGGCGGTCGTCCGCTGGGACGGCAAGGTCTGGGCGCCGGTCGCGGTGTCCGGTCCCGGAGCACTGACCGGCGTCGGCTGCTGGAGCGACGCCGGCTGCGCGGCCGTCGGCACAGCCGGGTTCAAGCCCACGGTGGCCGAGCGATGGGACGGAACTGCGTGGTCGGTCGTTTCGACGCCGACGCCCCTGGCCCCGTGGGATGCGCTGATCGGCGTCTCGTGCCGGAGCGTGCTCAGTTGCTGGGCGGTGGGGCGCTACGACGTCGGCGAAGTCGACCTCGACGTCGGCTTGATCGAGCGGTGGAACGGCACGAGTTGGTCAGCCGTCGCGGACGCGCCCAAGAACGGCGGACGTTTGCGGCGCCTGGTCGGTGTCACGTGCGAGAGCGCGAACCGATGCTTCGCGGTCGGCAGCGAGAACTATCAGGACTTCGAGCACACGATGGTCTTGGAGCACTGGGACGGTGCCCGCTGGTCGCAGATCACTCCGAAGACGCCGGTCGGTTTGCGCTCCAGCGATCTGGGTGGCGTGGCGTGCGCGAGCGCGACGCGGTGCTTCGCCGTCGGCTACTACCGCGTCAAAGGGAAGGACCGTTCCCTGGTCGAGGGGTGGGACGGCGCCACCTGGTCGCAAACCGCGAGCCCCAATCCCACCAACGCGCAGTTCGCCGTGCTCTCGGATGTCGCGTGCCCGGGCCCGAAGACCTGCTTCGCCGTTGGTGACTCGCTCGTGCACGGCTCGCCGGTGTCGACGCTCGTCGAGCGGTGGAACGGCAACGTGTGGTCGGTCGTGCCGAGCCCGAACCCGAGGGGTGCGACGTCGAGCGGTCTGGTCGGCGTTGCCTGCACGAGCGCGTCGAGCTGCGTGGCCATCGGCCAGTACACGACCGCGGGCGCGACGAGACCGTTCGGGGAGCAATGGGACGGCTCCAAGTGGACGGTCACGCTCGGGCTGGTTCCGGGCGATGCTTCGTCGGCGCAGTTGTCCAACGTCTCGTGCGCGGCCGCGTCGAGTTGTTACGCAGCCGGTAGCGAGGTCGCGAACAAGGTGACGAAGCCGTTGCTCGAGCACTGGAACGGGCCGAGCTGGTCGCCGGTGTCGGTGCCGATCCCCACCGGCGCGAGCTTCAGTCAGCTCTCGGGCGTCGCTTGCGTCGGCACCTCGGGCTGCGTGACCGTCGGGGTCAGCGGCGCCGAGAACACGCAGTCGACGTTGATCGAGCGGAGGTCATGAGCGCGTGACCTTCACCACGGTCGAGCCGCGCGCCGGCGAGCTCCAGGGCTCGCACTGCGCGAGCAGCAACGAGAACTCGGCGGTGTAGTTGCCGGCCTTCGCGTACTCGTGACGAAACGTGTAGGTGAGGTCGGCGGGTTCTGTCTTCGGAGGATCCCAGGGCCCGTATCCCGACACGGCGCAGGACGCGACGCACACAGGAAGGTCCGGCCCGGCACCGTCGCCGAACTGGCCGCTCGGATAGCACCCGGGAGACGCGGCGTACTTGCCGCTGTCGGGATCGGCGATGTGCACGCGGAACGTCACGGTCTGACCGACGAGCGGCTTCGCGGGTGTGCTCGTGATGTTGACGGTTGCCGGCGCGTTCACGAACCTCGGTACGAAGCGAAGCGGGCCGCACGCCGGGTCGTGGCTGTTGTGGCAAGTGAGCGAAGTGGTCGTCGGGCCGGCGCGGCCGGTGACACGCGGGTTCGTCGTGGGGGTCGTGGCCGTCGTTGGTGGCGCGTGGGTTGTGGGCGGAACGGTCGGTCTCGTCGAGGCCGAGGGTTCGGGCCGCGCCGGTTCGGATGTCGTGGTCGTCCCGAGCGTCACGACCCGGCGGTCGTGGTGCGTCTGGCCGACCGCGACGGCCAACGAGCCGCCGAGCAACGCGACCACGACCGCAATCGTCGTCGCGCCGCGAGCCCGCGCGTGCCGGCGCAGGAAGCGGCCGCGCCGAACGACGCGCTCGTAGATGGCGTCGCGCCGGTTCCGCAGCTCGGGAGGGAGCTCTTCCATCACGCCTCCTCGAAACGCAGGTCGAGATCGGCGCCGAGGACCCGCCGCAACCGTTCGATGGCGCGGTGCAGGTGCGACTTCACCGTGCCCGGCGCGATGCCGAGCGTCGCGGCAACGTCGGCTTCGGTCATGTCGACCAGGTAGCGCAACACCACCGCGTCGCGTTGGCGGGTCGGGAGCGCACGCAACGCCTGGGCCAGCGCGAGACGCAGCACCACGCCGTCTTCCGGGGGCAGCGGGGCCGGGTGGACCGGCTGCGGGCCCCGGCGCACCTGCGCGTCGATCGCGAGGTTCGTGACGACGCGCAACACCCAGGCGTCCAGGTGCTCGTAGCCCGCCACTCGCCGCCAGTGGCGGTAGGTCCGGGCCATCGCTTCTGCCGCGAGGTCCTCTGCGAGCGTCGGATCTCCGACGAGCCGCCGGGCGTGGCGGTAGGCCCTCGCGAACAGGCGGTCGAACGCCGCCTCGAAGTCTTCGTCACCGGTCATCTCACCAGATACAACCCGCCGGTGCGGCCGGAGGTTTACCCGGGGTCCCGGAACACCGGGCGTCAAGCGGGGCTCGGAACCTGTCGATAGCCACGGAGTCGCACGCTCTCCGGCGCGAAGGATCGCTCCGGCCGTGCGCGGTCCGCGAGCAGGGAAGCGTGGCGGAGAAGACGATGCACGGACGCGAGCACGAGGTCGGCAAGACGCGGCGGCGCTTCCGCGCGCACCCGGCCCGGTTGGTGCCGCTCCCGGTCTGCGTGCTGTTCGTTCTCGCCCGCCAAGTCGGCGCCATCGCCGACGAGCCGATCTGGGTGCTCGTCGGTGTGATCGGCGTCGTCTGGCTCGCGGCGACCGCGGCCGAGGCCGTGTTCCCGCAGCGAACGACGCTGCGTATCGCCGTCGAGATCGCGTCGATCACGCTCGTGATCTACACGATCGGGTGGGGCGCGCTGCTCGCGATCGGCTTCGTGTTCAACGTCGCGAACCATCTCGACGACGACGGCTCGCGCGTCGGGCGCGCCAGCATTGTCTGCTGCGTGCTCGGCATCGTGCTGGGTGAGCTCGCGGTGACATTGGGCATTGCCAAGAGCTTGATTCCGGAGCCACAAGGGCACGGGCTCGCGGCGCTCGAAGGCGTCGGTGTGTGCTTCGTGATCTGGATGCTCGCGTACACGCAACGTCAGAAGGAGACGGTCGAGACCGACTTGCGCCGCAGCGAGGAGCGCCTGCGCGCGCTCGTGCAGCACGCGTCCGACGTGATCATGGTCATGCAGGCCGACGGCATGATCTCGTACACCAGCCCGGCGTTGCTGCGCCTGCTCGGCTACCGCAGTCTCGAGCGCATCGGCATCGAGATCCTCCCCGACGACGAGATCGCTCGCGCGAACCTCTTCTTCGCCGATTTGATGGAACGCCCGAACGACGTGGCGTGGATCGAGTTGCCGTTGCGGCATCTCGACGGGACGCTGCGGTGGTTCGAAGTCGGTGTGACGAACCGCCTCGACGATCCCGCGGTCTCGGGGCTCGTCTGCAACCTCCGTGACGTCAGCGAGCGCCGGGCCGCGCAGGATCAGCTCACCTTCCAGGCGTACCACGACGCGCTCACTCGCTTGCCGAACCGATGGCAGTTCCTGGAGCGGCTCGAGCAGGCCCTGTTCGACGCGGCCACGCACGACCGCCAGGTCGCCGTGCTGTTCCTCGACGTCGATCGCTTCAAGCTGGTGAACGACACGCTCGGCCACGACGTGGGCGACCGTCTGTTGATGACGGTCGCGGAGCGATTGCAGTCGTGCGTGCGGCCCGGGGACACCGTCGCCCGGTTCGGCGGCGACGAGTTCAGTCTCCTGCTCGGCAACCTGCGCGATCCCGACGTTGCGATCCGGGTCGCGGAGCGCGTGATCGAGGTCATGCGGGAGCCCGTGATCGTGGGCGAGCACGAGCTGTTCGTGTCGGCGAGCGTCGGCATCGCGATCTCGGTCGGGGGCACGGAACGGGCGAGCGACCTGCTTCGCCAGTCGGACCTCGCGATGTACGTGGCGAAGGACGAAGGGCGTTCGCGCTGGGAGCTCTTCGACCCGCAGTCGGCGCCGCACATGATGGAGCGCCTCGAGCTCGAAGGCGATCTGTGGCGGGCGATCGATCACGGTGAGCTCGTCGTGCAGTTCCAGCCCGAGTTGGAGCTCGCGACCGGACGCGTGATCGCAACCGAGGCCCTGGTCCGCTGGCTGCATCCCACGCGCGGTCTCATTGCGCCCGATCGGTTCGTGCCGTTCGCGGAGGAGTCGGGCCTGATCGTCGCCATCGATCGCCTCGTGTTGCGCGAGGCGTGCGGTTGGGCGCGTCAGTGGTCGATGCTCGTCCGCGACACGCACCCGATCGTCGTCAGTGTGAACCTCTCGCCGCGCTTCATGCGCCAGGAAGACCTCGTGGGCGAGATCACGCGTGCGCTCGACGAGACGGGCGTCGATCCGCACTGCCTCCAGATCGAGATCACCGAGCGCAGCGCGTTGACCGACCTCGAGGTCACGAGCATGAAGCTGCGCCAGATCCGCAAGCTCGGCGTGCGGGTCGCGATCGACGATTTCGGCACCGGATACTCGTCCCTCTCGTACCTCAAGCGGCTCCCGATCGACGTGTTGAAGCTCGACAAGTCGTTGCTCGACACGATCGACACCGTGGAGGCCGACGTCGCGATCGTGCAGGCCGCGATCACGATGGGGCACGCGCTCGGGATGAAGATCACGGCCGAAGGTGTGGAGCGGGTGGAGCAGGCCGATCGCCTGCGCGAGCTCGGCTGCGACACCGCGGTCGGTTGGCTGTGGTCGCCGGCCGTACCCCCCGAGCGCCTCGGCGAGTTCGCGATCTCGGGCTTCTCGCTCCGAGGCGTGGTCGCACCTCGCGAGCTGGTGGCCGGTTCCGCTTCCGGCGGCGAACTGGTGCCCATCACCGCGTCGATCTGAACGCAGGTTCCGGAACCGTTTGCATCCTTCCTGCGTCATACTGACGCATGATGCGTGCGAAAGGATTCGCAGCTCTGGCGGTGGTCGCGGCTTTGGCCGTCGCGTCGCTCGCCGTGGTCGCGGGCTTGGGACTCGGCGCGGCGACGACGACCGGCAAGGACTCCGAGCCCGTGCTTCCGGGGTTCCCGATCACCACCGGCCACGAGTCGGCCGCCCGGCTGAGAGCGCAGTTCGAGCAGGTCGTGAAGCACGATCCCGGGAACATGTACGGCTGGTACAACCTCGGTGTCGTGGAGGATTCGGTCGGGCATCACGAGGCCGCGGCCACCGACTACCTGCAGGCGATCGCGATCAAGCCCGATTTCGAGTCGGCGCTCTACAACCTCGGCGTCATCCGCATGCGGGCGCGTGACTACCCGTCGGCGGTCAGCTTGCTCAGCCGCGCGGTGGCCGCCAACCCGAAGGACGCGGTCGCGCACTTCCACCTGGGGTTGGCGCTCGCCAACCTCCACACGCCGGCCGCCGGCGCCCGCTCGAAAGCGGAGCTCGCGGCGGCGAGGGAGATCGCCCCGGGCCTCTTCCAGGGTCGGCTCGACGGGGCGGCCGGAACGACCTCGACGACGCGCAGCCCGTAGATCGCCTGACTGCAACTGGAGGCGGCGGCGGGAATCGAACCCGCGTTTAAGGTTTTGCAGACCTCTGCCTGGGCCACTCGGATACGCCGCCATCGAACATTTCAGACGTACCGACCCAAGAGCCTCACGCCTCGTCTTCACCCCCAACCGAATGCTTTCGCCGGTTAGAGGGTCTTGGCATCCTATTCCGCGGTCATCGCCGTGGTCCGGGTGACGGTGCCAAGGGGCGCAGAGAGCGAAGGTGCCGGGGAGGGGCTCCGCAGAAGGACACCGCCCGCCGGCCACACGCCCGGCTGACCTGGCTGCCGTGATGAGAGAACGGCTCAGGACCTCGCGCCGGCGGTCCGATGATCGGTATGTGGCGCACCACGATGACGACGGCCCGAGTGAGGGTGAGAAGTTCCTTGCTGCGGTTGGATTCCTCGGCTTGGTGGTGGTGCTGATCATCGGGATCGCCTCGGGCAACAAGGCTCTTCACGCAGCTGCCCTCTGGCTCGGAGGTCTCGGGCTGCTCGTGTTGGTCGTCGCCGCTGTGGTCGGGACGACTTCTGCTTCGTGGACTGCCGGGCGCCGGATCGCCGGCCGCCAGCCGGGCGAAGGAGCAGCAACCGGCCCGGAAGCCGCCGGCCCCTCGGGCCAACTGGGCTCCGCGGCCTTGGAGAACCTGGAAAGACTCGTCCGGCTCCGCGACGCCGGCGCCCTGACCGACGAGGAGTTCGACGCCGGGAAGCGGCAGATCCTCGCGAGCCAGTAGAGCTCGTCCAGGTAGGCGACGAAACGCGCTCAGAACGGCACGGGGCGGCACCGAGCGATCTCGGGAACCGGTGCGGATCGGTGAAGCCGTGAAGCTCGGCACCGAGACGACGCCTTCCCGGCGAACGCCCGTGGAGAGTGGACACGTCGGGGGTGAGCCACTACGTTTTGTAACACGTTCTAAAAATGCTCTCTCACCAAAGGAACCGACGCGCATGGAATTCGGTCTCTTCCAGGGCGGCTTCGTGCACCGCGACATGGCGGCCTCCAACCCGAACGCCGAGCACGACCGGCTCCTCAGTGAGGTGCAGCTGTGCGAGGTCGGCGACCAGCACAACTGGAAGTACGCCTGGTTCACCGAGCACCACTTCTTGGAGGAGTACTCGCACATCTCGGCCAACGAGGTGCTGATGCCGTGGGTGCTCGCCCGCACGAGTCAGATCCACGTCGGGAGCGGCATCATCAACGTGACGCCGCCGGTCAACCACCCGGCACGGGTCGCCGAGCGCGTCGCGATGATGGACCACGTGTCGGGCGGCCGCTTCGAGTTCGGTACGGGTCGGGGCTCGTCCACGACCGAGATGGGCGGCTTCGGCATCACCGATCCCGAGATCACGCGTGCCATGTACGACGAGGTGATCGTCGAGTTCAAGCGGATGTGGGCCGACGAGAAGTACTCGTTCGACGGCAAGTTCTTCACGATGCCGTCGCGCAACGTGCTGCCGAAGCCCTACGTGAAGCCCCACCCGCCGATGTGGGTCGCGGCCGGCAATCCCGACACGTTCGAGAAGGCCGGGCGCGCCGGGCTGGGCGTGCTGTGCTTCACCGGGGGTTCGCCGTCGAAGATGGCGCCGCTGATCGAGACGTACAAGAAGGCGATCGCCACCGCCGAGCCGGTGGGCGAGTACGTGAACGACAACGTCGCGGTCACCACGAGCTTCATGTGCCTCGAAGACCGTGATCGCGCGCGCGATCTCATGACGCATTCGGGCAACGGTCGCCAACAGACGCTCGTGTTCCACTACCTCGACACGTTCCCGAAGCCGCCGTTCGTGCCCGAGTGGCCCACGGAGATCCCCGACCCGACCCTCGACGACATCGACAAGGGCCTGGCGTCGGGCGCGGCGATGGTCGGCACTCCCGACGAGTGCGCGGCCGGCGTGCAGAAGTGGGTCGACGTGGGGGTCGACCAGCTGATCATGGGCCCCTCGGGCTCCACGTTCTCGCACGAGGTGCTCGCCGAGACCGTGAAGCTCTTCGGCGACGAGGTGATCCCGCGGTTCGACAAGGAGCCGGAGCACTCCACGAGCCGCTACCGCCGGGAGGCGGCCGCCCGGCTCGGCCTGAGCTGAGGGGATTGGGCTAAGGGCTCTCTGCGATCCGGGCGATAAATCGTGGATGACCACCGATTCGGACGAGCTGTCCAGGCACCCTGATCTCGCCGGCGTCGGCGCCGCGATGCGCTCGACGTGGGCCGCCGAGCAGGAAGACGCCACCGCCGACGCCCAGGAGCAGTGGCAGCGGCGCCAGACGTTCCGCGACTGGCTGACCGACGCGATGCACGCGGGCGACCGCCTCGCGGTCACCGTCGTCGAACAGCGGTTCACCGGCACGGTCGAGGAGGTCGGCGACGACATCCTCGGGCTGCGCGCCATCTTCGGCCGGGTCGACCTGCATCTCTTGCCGGGTATCCCGTTGCACATCGAGCTCGTCGACCATCCGCCGACCGGCGGGCACCGCGGCAAGACCGACGGAACGTTTGCGGCCGCGCTCGCGGCGCGTGATCCCGAAGCCGACACCTCGGTGGGCACCGTGTTCCATCCCGAGGGCCTCGACGGTCAGGTGACGGCCGGGACCGACTTCGTGATCAGCAAGGCGAGGGCCGGCGCGGTCACCGTGATCCCGCTGGCGCAGGTCGCATGGGTGTGCAATCGTCGCACCTGAGGTGAGGCGTTTGAGCGGCCAGGCGCAGATCCGGAGGCCCGGATGGTGCCGGCCGCGTGGCGCCGTCGGTCGAGGGCCGGAGGTCGCAGCCGTATGAGCGACGAATCCGGTCTCGCACCCGAGGCGCCGCTCATCGATGCACGATCACCGGCCGAGCGGTGGGCCGAAGCCGGCCGCGCGGGATTTGATCGGCTGCGCGCGCGGATCGACGGCGGCGGTCTCGACGATGCGGCCCTCGCGTGGATGTGCCTGCTCCTGCTGTACACCGTGCTGCAGGTCTATTCCGTGTTCCGAGCCGACAGCTTCGGCTCGAGCGACTGGTGGACGCGGGCGTCGTTTCTCGCGCAGACGGGCGGCTTCGCGCTGGTCTTCGGGAGCGTTGCCGCGGTCGCGCTCGCGGCGTATTTCGCCACCCGCGCCGCGGAGCTCACGCTCCGTCTCGCACTCGCCGGCGGCACGTGGTCGGTGCTCTCGGGATTCCTCGGCGTGGTCGTGTCGTTTCACTGGTCCGCCTCGGCGCCGGTCATCGCGGCGAGGGGCGGCGCCGTTCTCCCGCCAAGGAGTTTCGCCGACCAGCTCGTGGCCGCGTTGGCCAACCTCGGCTACGCGGGCCTCGGCGTGGTTGTGCTCGTGCTCGCCTGGCAACTGCTGGGTACGCGGACCTCGCCTCCCAACGGCGGCATGCGAGCGGCGGCGCCGTGAGCGACGACCGTGGAGAAACATCGCTCGAACGGCTGCGGGAGCACGGCTCGCGGCCGCGGCTCGACACGGTCGCACTTGTGTGGATGGTCTTCGTGCTCGCGATCACGGCGGCCACCGTCTACTCGGCGTTGCGGTTCGGCAACATCACTGGCTACGCGGGCGAGTCCGACTGGTGGTTGAAGCTGCGACTGCTGGCGTCGTCGGGCGGCACGATTGCGGTCTTCGGGAGCGCGATCGGAGTCGTGCTCGCAGTGGTGTTCGCGGGTGCGAGGTCTCGGGTTGCGCTCCGGCTCGCGACGGTGGGTGGCATGTGGGCCGGCGTCGCCGGTGTCGTCGGAGTGGTCGTCGTGTTCCACAACGAGTCGGTCCCCGGCGAGAGCGTGGCGTTCGACGGGAGGGTGTCGGACGCCGCCGTGTTCGCCGTCTTCGCGGCGCTCGGGGTCATCGTCGCGACGGTGGCGTGGCGGTTCTCGCGCTCGGAGATCGGGAGCGAGCTCGGCTGAGTCCGGTCAGCTGAGTCCCGTCATTTGGGCGCTCACGTCCCAGAGGCGCGCCGCGGCCGCGTCGTCGAGGGCGGCCTTCGACGGTTTCACGACTTTGCACTGGTAGAAGTACTGGCCGGTGATGCCGCTCACGTCGGGTGAGCTCGCCAGGTACACCGAGGTGTGTGCACCCTTCGCGCTCGAGATCATCAGCGGCCGCGACGCGACCATCGCGAGGCCGATGAAGAAGCCCATGTCGCCTTCGCGGCCGAAGTTGGATGCGACCCAGCCGGGATGCACCGCGTTGGCCGTGAGCTTGGTGTCTTCGTCGCGGCGTGCGAGCTCGCGCGTGAACAGCACGTTGGCGAGCTTGGTGGCGCAGTACACGAGAAAGCCGCGGTACTTGCGGCGTTCCCACTCGAGGTCGCCGAAGTCGAGGCCGTCACGGGCGAAGGTGTGGCCGGTGGAAGAGACGTTGATCACGCGCGCGGCGGGTGCGGCTTCGAGCTGGTCGTGCAGGAGTCGGGTGAGCAGGTAGTGGCTCAGGTGGTTCACCTGGAACTGCGTCTCGTGACCGTCTTCGGTCACCGTGCGCTTCGCCAACGACGCGCCCGCGTTGTTGACCAGCACGTCGAGGTGATCGAAGCGCGACGAGAACGTGTCGGCGAACGCGCGCACCGACGCGAACGACGCCAGGTCGAGCGGCAGGTGCTCCACGGTGGCTGCGGGAGCGCGGCGCTTGATCTCTTCCATCGCGGCCGCGGCCTTGGTGGCGTTGCGCGCCGCGATGATCACGCGGGCGCCCATGCCCGCGAGCTCGGCGGCGGTCTCCTTGCCGATCCCGCTGTTGCCGCCGGTGATCACCGCGATCTGGCCGTCGAGCGCGCTCACGCCTCGGTGTGCTCTTTCGCGGCGCTCGGGCTGCGATCCTCGCCGGGCTGCGCCTTCACCCACGCGATGAGCTCGTCGCGGTGGAAGCGGATCTCCCGTCCGCCGGGGAAGCGGTGCGCCGGGATGCGATCTTCCCGCACCATCCGCCGGAGGTACTCCACGTGCACGTGCAGGAGCTCGGCCGCCATCGCCGTGGTGAGGATCGGTGGGAAGCCGCTCGGGTCAGACGAACTCTCGCCCTCGGTCGCCATGAGGCGTGATCGTACCCGTGTTGGCACAACTCCACGTGCGCATCAGGTGCAACCGCCCGGGTTGTCGGGTATCGCGCGCACGTTCCCAAGCGAGTCGAACGCATAGTCGGCCGGCGCGGTCCGCAGCAGCGCGTACTGACCCGTCGTGAGCTGGCTCATGGATGTCGGGTAGGCGCCGGTCTCGGCCTTGTAGGCCTCCAACGCGGTCGAGAGCGTGTCCTTCTCGGCCGAGCAGTCCTGCGATTGCGATGTCGAGTTGACGGAAGGGACGTTGCCGGAGCTGTGGGTGTTCCCGGCCGCGAACACGAAGATGCCGACGACGATCCCGACGACCGCGAGACCGATGCCGACCCAGCCCAAGACGATGCCCGCGGTCGCGAGCCCGCGGCCCTTCTCGTTGCCGTTGGAGCGGTCGATCTGCTTGCGGGCGATGTAGCCGAACACGAGCGCAAGGATCGATCCGAGCCAGTAGAGCCAGAGAATCCCGAGCACCAGCGACGCGATCGCGAGGCCGTTCATGGATTGCTGGCGGAAGGTGGGAGGGGCGCCGGCGGGGTAGGGAGGCGGCGGTGGCGTGCTGCTCGGGTAAGGAGGCGGCGGCGCGTCGATCGACGGGCCGACCCCAGCGGCGGTCGCGTGATCGAGCGGACCGCCGCACTTCCGGCAGAACCGGTCGGCGGCGTCGCCCGATGGGTTGCCGCAATTCCCGCAGAACGTCACGACGTCGACCATGGCCGGCCAGCCCTCTTCTTCCGGTGTTGTTCAACCCGAAAGTCGGCGGCCCCCGGGAGGGCCTTGAGAGGAACCTGTGCGTGCGCCCGTCCGCCCGCCCTGGCGCCGGGCCGGCCGGCAATTCCGGAAGCCCGGCTTCGTGAATCGCGATTCCCACGACAACTTTCTCTTGTTGGCCGTGGAGCCGCCTTGCTGAGATATCGGCCGGATACCGCGGCCGACATGGAGGAGGGCTGTGGGGGCGGCACGGGCGAATGCTGTGGTTGCGGCGCGTCGGCGCGCCCTCACGAGCCGGGTCTCCACCGGCCACGTCGTCATGGTGCTCGCGGGCGTGCTCGGTGCGCTCTTCACGCTGAGCGCGTTGCACGCGGCTGACCACTCCCGGCCGATGCTCGCGGCCGCGCGCGACATCGCGCCCGGCACTGTCATCGACAGCCATTCGCTGCGGGTCACGGCCGTGCACGTGGACGATCACGTGCTCGCGACGCTCTACGACGCGTCCGAGCTGCGGCGGTTACAGGGCCGGGTCGCCGTCGAGCGGATCGCGGCCGGTGCGCTCGTGACCCGCGACGCGCTGCGCGCGGCCGCGGCCGGCGGCGCACCGCGCGCGATGAGCTTTCCGATCCCGCGGAGTCGAGCGGTCGGTGGCGCGCTCGTCACCGGCGATCGCGTCGACGTGCTCAGCGTGCTGCGCAACAGCGGCCGCAGTGGCTACGTCGCGGTCAACGTTCCGGTTCTCGCGTTCTCGAGCCGGGGGAGCGGGCCGTTGCAGGGTTCCGACGACGCGAGTGTGACCGTGGCGGTGGCCTCCGACGCCGCGGCGCGCATCGCCTCCGCGTTGGAGACCGGCACCATCACATTGGTGCGCGCGACCGGAGCGACGCCGCTTTCGTCGGCCGCGCCGTTCGAGCCGTCGGCGAGCGCGGTCGGGACCCCGGGCGTGAACTCGTGACCGAGCCCGAGGTCGCGCTGGTCTTCACCGCCGAACCGTGGGTCGAGGAGCTGCATCGCCACTTGAGCGATCACGGCGGCGCCCGCATCCGGAGCCTGGTCGTCGAGCAGAGCGTCGCGCTCGAGGAGTCGTACGACGTGCTGGTCGTGAGTCATCGCTGGCCGGCCCTGACGCTCGCGTTCGTCGCCGACGTGCACGCGCGCGGGCGGCGCGTGCTCGGTGTCCACGACCTGGCCGAGCCGGCGAGCCGCGCGCACCTCGCAGCCCTCGAGGTCGACGCCGCGATCGAGGCCGACGCGGGACCCGACGCATTCGTGCGGGCGCTCATCGCGCTCGGTGCACAACGCGCGCCGCGCGTCGGCACGGGTCCGCTCCCGCCGGCAGCTCGAGCCGGCCGGCTCGTTGCCGTGGGCGGCCCGCCCGGCGTCGGTCGCACGGAGATCGCGATCGAGCTCGCGATCGCGGCCGCGCGCACTTCGCCGGTCGCGCTGGTGGACTGCGACGACGTCGCGCCCGCGATTGCGCAACGCCTCGCGCTCGCCGTCGAGCCCAACCTCCGCACGGCGGTCGACGCGGTAGAGCACGGCCAGGGCGACCTCGGATCGGCGCTGTTGGCGATCGGTGGCTCCCGGCTGCGGATCGTCGGCGGTATCCCGAACCCGGCGGCCTGGGCCCAGGTGCGGCCGGGAGAGGTGTTGCGAGTCGTCGACCGTCTGGGCGACCGCGCCGACAACGTGGTCGTGGTCGACGGCCTCGGCTCGCTCCGGGAGGTAGGAGGATCGACGCGGGGTCGGTTCGCGACCGCGCAGGCGCTCGCGCGAGAGGCCGACGTGTTGGTCGCCGTGTGCGATGCCAGTCCGGTCGGGATCGCGCGTCTGCTCACGTGGGTGGTCGAGGCGCGGTCGCTGGCATCGTCGACTCCGATGGTCGTCGCGGTGAACCGGGCGCCGGCCGCGACGTTCCGGCGGGGCGAGCTCTACGAGGAGATCACGTCGAGCGCCGGCGTCGTGGATGTGGTCTTCTGCGCGCTGGACGCACGGGTCGGCGACGCGGCCTGGGCCGGGCGTCCGGTGTCGCGCGGGCGCTTCACCCGAGCGGTGGGACGCGTGTGTGAAGTGGTGCAGTCACTGCCCCGCCGCCGCCTCGATACGCGGCTCGAGGCGGCGTCATGACGACCCGTACCGACGCGTACGACGTCATTCGCCACGACGCGATCGGCGGCATCGAGCGCCGCCGGCTGCAACCGGAGAAGCAGCTCGCCGAGGTGCACGCGGAGGTGGAGCGCGCGATCGGCGAGTACCAGCGCCGGGCGCGGCTCGGCGAGCAGGTTCCCCTCGGCGATGTCGAGACGATGATGCAGCGGGTGCTGCGGTCGATCACCGATCTCGGTCCGCTCACAGAGTTGCTCGCGCGTCGCGACGTGGAGGAGATCTTCGTCGAAGGCGCTCGGGTCACCTTTCTCGACACGAGTGGGCGCCTGCGCGGCCTCGCGGAGCCGACCACCGAGGACGAGAACCGCCAGATCCTCGACCGGCTCCTCGCCGACACCGAGCGTCAACTCAACGCGAAACACCCGCTCGTGCAGGCGCGCGTGCTCGACGGGACCGCCCGCCTGACCGCCGCGATCCCGCCGGTTGCCGACCGGCTCTCGGCGACGCTGCGGCGCTACACCGTGCGTGACGTGACGCTCGACGCACTCGTCGAGCGCGACGCGATCTCGGCGCCGGCAGCCGCGTTCTTGTGGGCGTTGGTGCAGCAGCGGAGTCGCGTGGTCATCTCCGGCGAGCCCGGCGCGGGCAAGACGACGCTGGCGGCGGCGCTGCTGGCCGCCGGTCCGGCGAGCCACTGTGTCCGGTGCTGCGAGGAAGTGCGTGAGCTCTCGGCGCCGATCGCGCACGGCGGCTACTACGAGGTGCGGCCGCCCGGCCTCGACGGCACCGGAGAGATCTCACTGCGGGATCTCGTGAAGTTCGTGCTGGCGATGCGGCCCGATCGCATCGTCGTGGGTGAGGTGCGCGGAGCCGAGTCGTTCGAGCTCACTCGCGCGGTCAACGCCGGTTGCGGGTTCATGTGCACGGTTCACGCGAACAGCGGGCCCGAGGCGCTCAACGCCCTGGTGAACGCGGCGCTGATGGCAGGCGAGAACGTGACGGAACATGTCGTGCGGCGGGTGTTCTCGCAAGCCCTCGACGTTGTCGTGCACGTCGATCGCGACGACGCGCCGCGCGGCGCCGGGAGCGCGCGACGTCAGGTGACGGAGATCACCGCGGTCGTTCCGACGCTCGGCGACGACCAGACGTTCGAACCGATCTTCGTACGCCCGGCGCTGGGTCGACCCTTGGAGTGGACGGGTGCGCTGCCGCCCGGCCTCGAGGAACGCCTCGACCGGGCATTGCCGCGCGGGACCCGTGTGCGACACCTGCTCGAGCGAACCGAGATGATCGCGTGAGGGTGATCGCGGCCCTGGCGGTCGGCACGTGCTGCGCGCTCGTTGTTGCCGCGGTGTCGGGCACGATGCCGCGTCGCTCGCGAACGCGCCCGGCCGGCCGGCTGGCGGCGCGCCGGGCGCGAGCCAACCTGTGGCTCGAGCAGGCGGGCGTCGGTCTGGGACTCACCGCGTTCTGGGGTGGGAGCGCGTTCGCGGGGATGTTCGCGATGCTCACGATCGCGGCCCTGACCGGATCGGTCTTCGTCTCGGCCGTGCCTGGTGTGGCGGTCGCGCTCCTCCCGCGCGCGTACTTCGGGCGCCGGCGCCGGGCGCGCATGCGGGAGGTGCAAGCCGCGTGGCCCGACGGCCTGCGCGACATCGTCGCGTCGGTGTCGGCCGGCCTCTCGCTGACCCAAGCCGTCACCAACCTGGCGACGACCGGTCCTCCGGCCCTGCAGATCGCGTTCGCCCGGTTTCCGCAGTTGGCGCGAGTGCTGGGCACGGTCCCCGCGCTCGATCTCATCAAGGAAGACCTGGCTGACGCGACGAGTGACCGCGTGCTCGAGGTGTTGATCCTCGCCCAGGAGCGCGGTGGCGCGATCGTGCGCGACATCCTCGACGATCTCGTCGGCGCAACCACTCGCGACCTCAAGCTGCTCGAAGAGCTCGAGACCGAGGGCCTCGAGATGCGCATCAACGCTCGGGCCGTCATGGTCCTGCCGTGGTGCGTCCTCGTCGCGCTGACCGCACGGCCCGGAGCGTTCCGCGCGTTCTACCAGTCGTCGGCCGGAGTGCTGACGCTCGTGGTTGCGGGCATCCTCACGATCGTCGGCGTCGCGGTGCTGGGCCGGCTCGGCCGCGAGCCGGTCGAGGCCCGACCGTTCTCGTCCGCGGCGGGATCATGAGCGCGTTGGCGCTCCTGGCGACTGCCGGCGTCGCCGCGGGCGCGGCCGGGGTCTCGGCGCTCGTCGTCCCGCCGACGAGCCGGCTGGCGCCCCGGGTCCGACCGTACGCGACGGTCGCTCGGAACGCGCTCGGGCACCACGACCGGAGCCAAACGGTCGCGTCGGAGTCGCGCCCGCGGAGCGCGCTCGCTCGGTTGTTCGGCCCGCCGTTGCTGGCGTTGGTCGCGCGCGTGAGCCGGTCGGCCGAACAGCGCGGCAACGATCAGCTCGCGCGCCTCCTCCGCCAAGCAGGGGAGTCCGAGCGGACGCCCGACGAGCAGCGTGTCCGTCAGCTCGGTGAGGCGCTGGCGATCGCGGTGACCAGCGGCCTCGCGGTGGCGGTGCTGCTCCGCGCTCCGGTCGCGGTGCTGCTCGCCGGCGTTGCCGGCTTCGTCGTGGGGCTCACCCGCTCGCGCCGGCGTCTCGAGCGCGACGTCGCGGCTCGAGCCGACCGGATCCGGCTCGAGCTCTACACCGTGAATCATCTGCTCGCGATGCACGTGCGTACCGGTGCCGGCCCGATGCAAGCGGTCCAGCGGCTCGTCGACCGCGGCCACGGCGCGGCAGTGAGCGAGCTGCGCGACGTGCTCGCGTGGACGCGCAGCGGGATGGCAGAGGCCGCGGCTTTCCGGCGCGCGGCCGAGCTCAGCCCGGAGCCGAGCGCCACGCGCACCTACCAACTGCTCGCGGCCGGCGTCGAGCGCGGCGTCGATCTCGCCGGCGGTCTGCTCGCGCTGAGCGAGGACATTCGCGACTCGCGCCGGGAGCAGCTCCACAAGGAAGCCGTGCGGCGCCGCGCCGCGATGCTGCTGCCGACGATCGGAATCCTCGCTCCCATCATGTTGCTCTTCATCGCCGCGCCGTTGCCTTCGATCGTGCTCGGTCACCGGTGAGCCGAGCACCTGCACCTGTGTTGTCCGTCCAAGGAGGGATCTGATGTACGTGTTGAACCTGCTCGTGCGCCTGCTCGAACGGCGGCGGCTGTCGGAGGCGGGCATGACCACGGCCGAGCTGCTCGGCAACGCCGCGCTCGGCGTGCTCGCGCTGGTCGTGATCTGGGGGATGCTCCAGGCGCTCGGTGTCGACATCGTCAACTGGATCCGCGGCCAGCTCTTGTGAGCCACCGCAAACGGCGGCATTCGGCTCCGGACCGAGGCTTCACTACGATCCAGTACGTCGTCGCGGTCGCGTGGTCGCTCGTACTGCTCGTGCTGGTCGCCAACCTCGTGGTCGACCTCTACGCGCGTGGTGCGGTGCGCGACGCGCTCGACGACGGTGTGCGGGCGGGCGCGCCCGCGCCGGCTCCGGTCGACGCGTGCGAGACGCGCGCACGCGAGGTCGTGAACGGGCTCGTGCGCGGTCCGTTGCTCGACGCGGTGCTGACGTGCGACGAGTCGGGTGCGTTCGTGGTCGCCGAGGCGAAGGTCTCGTTGCGCTCGTGGCTGCCGATGCTGGTTCCCGACTGGCGGATGACCTTGCACGCCGAGGCGTTGCGTGAGCCGTGACGCCACGCGCGGCGAGCGCGGCTTCATCGCGATCGAATGGGTCGCCGCGGTGGCGATGCTGCTCCTGCCCGCGGTCGTGTTGGTGGCGACGCTCCCCACGTGGGCCGAGCGCCGCCACGCGGCCACGGTCGCGGCGCGCGAGGCCGCACGGGAGTTGCAACAGCAGTGGCCGGCCGGCAACGCCGACGAGGCGGAGCTGGTCGCTCGTTACGTCGCGGGTGATCACGGCATCGCCGCGCGCGACGTGTCGGTGCGGGTGGTTGCGGTCGGGGTGAATCCCGGCGACCAGATCCAGGTGGAGGTGCGGGTGCGGATGCCGGCGATCGCGCTGCCCGGCGTCGCGAGCGTCGCGGCGTGGACCTACACGGCCGTCGAGTCGTTGCGCGTCGACGATTACCGGAGCCGTTGATGCGCCGCGCGCGTCGCGTTCGCGATCAAAACGGGATGATCACCCTTTGGATCCTCGGCCTCACGATCGCGGTGATGTTCCTCGGCGGCCTGGGTCTCGATTTGTGGCGCGCGATCGCGGTGCGCCGAGAGGTCTCGGCGATGGCCGACGCCGCCGCGAGCGCGGGGTCGAACGGGCTCGATGAGAACGCGTTGCGCGGCGGAACGCTCCAACTCGACGACACGCGCGTGCGGCAGCTGGTCGCCGCCGAGTTGTCGGAGTATCCGGACGCCGGCCGCCTCACCGGCGAGACGGTCACGGTCGTGGGCGCGCAGGTGAACGTGTCGCTCCAGGAGCACGTGCACTTCTCGCTGCTCGGGATCTTCATGGGCCGCGGCCAGTTCACCGTGCGGGCCGGCGCGACCGCCGCGCCGCGCGAGCTTCCCTGACGGTCAGGCCTTGGCGGTCGAGCCCGTCAACAGGTCTTGGCCATCGCAACCAGCGCCGCCCATTCGGCGGCGGTTGCGCTCAGGTGCCACTTCGCTTTGATCCGGTCCCACACCGTCGCGTACTGGCACCACGCGCGGTGACTCGGCGGCTTCCAACTCTCGGGGCCGCGGTCACCCTTCGAGCGGTTCTCCGACAGCGCGATCGGCACGAGGTGGTCGGCGTCGGTGAGGTCATTCGCGTAGGCGATCCGGCGGACCTGCGTCCACGAGGAAGCGCCGTGCGCCCACGCGTTCCCGAGGGGCACGGTGTGGTCGATGTCGAAGTCGTGGGCGACCGTCGTGGTGACGCCCGACCACGGATCGGTCCAGCGGCCGGTCTTCACCGTGCAGCGATTCGAGCTGGTGAACGTCACCTTCACCGTCGACGTGCGGATGAGGAGGGTTGCCCGCGTGTCCTGGCAGCCATTGACGTCGCGCCACCCTCCGAAGTCGGCGGTCCGCCGGTAGGTGTTGGTATGCGACGCAGGCGCGATCACGAGCGGGGTGAGCTTCACTCGCGGTGCGACGGTGGCCCCGGCGGCTGACGTCGCGGCCGCGCCGGAGCAGATCGCGACCGCGATCATCACGATCACACCTCGACGCCTGAGCATGACCTTTGCCTTCGGCGCGATCGAGCCTCGGAAGTAGCCAAACCTGGATACGGTCGACTCCGCGCGACCGAACGAACGGTCGGCAGACGCGGGTCGTGGCGCGGTCGGGTGCGAGCTTCCTGCGCGTCAGGCCGCGACGGGCGCGAACACCAGGTTCTCGGAGTGCGCGGTGCGGATCGCCCAGGAGACCGTCAACACGATCGCGCTGATGGTGATCGCGAGGCTCACGACGGTCTTCAACGCCACGAACGTCGTGGTGGGCAGCGTCATCAGCATCGTGAACGTCGTGCCCGCGGAGAGCAGGTGCACACCGGCCCACATGAGCGTGAGACCGCTGAACAGCCGCACGACCCCGGGCCGGGCGACGATCTCGGAGTCGAGGGGGCAGAAGTCGGAGGCCATGCGGGCGATCATCGGCTGGCCCCACCACAGCGACCCGAAGAACACGAGCGAGAGCGCCACGGTGGTGGCAACCGGCTGCAGGAAGTACATGAAGGTGCCGCTCATCAGACCCACGACCGTGCGGATCGTGAGGCCCACCACTGCGAGTTGCAGCACGCCCGGGATCCGCTGGCCGCTCACGAAGCGCCGCAGCACCGAGCCGTAGGCCCACACGAGTGCCGCGAGCATGGCTTCGGCCGGGCCGACGGTCACGAGGAACACGTAGAAGAGCACCGAGGGGATGATCGTCGCCTCGATGAGCGACGGCAGCGACCTCCGGCCGACCATCTTCAGCACCCGCAGCTTCGAGAGCGGCGCGCGCCGGACGTCGAGGTCGTGCGTGTCGCCGGCGACGAGCATCGCCTGTTCCCTGACCGCCGCGCACTTGGCGCCGCGATCGCGCTTCCCGGGCGAGCTGTCCATGCCGCCACGACCGTTCTGTGCCCCGGTCGGCGAGCCATCTGCCCGGCTAGGAAGCCGCATTGACCTTACCCCTCAGCCGTGTCGGTTCCCGGGCGGCCGCTCGGCGGGCCACCCGGGGCTGTTCTCGACACGTTGCGCCCGCGAGGTAAGAACGATCTGAAGTTCGAGACAAAGGTCTCGAAGAAGCGACCTTCCGGCTACTGGGAGGGGTTGGGGATCGGCACGACCGACCACTTGGTGCCGTTCCACTGCTCGGCGAGCGTGCGATTCGCGTTCGCCCCGGAGGCCGCGGAGTTGCCGACGGCGATGCAGCTGCCGGCGTGCACGCACGACACCGCGTTGAGCGTGTTGTAGAAGGCCGCGTTGGGGCTCGACCCGAGCGAGAAGGCCGTGCCGTTCCACCGCTCGGTCAAGGTCGAGGAGCCCCTGGGGTCCGAAGCCGAGCGGGAGAAATAGCCCGTGGCCATGCAGCTGGTCGTGGTCGCGCACGACACGCCGCTGAGCCAGCTGTAGGCGCGGCTCGGCGGATGACTCGCGAGCAACGACCAGCTCTTCCCGTTCCAGTGCTCGGTCAGGAGCCCCGACCGGCCGGCGCCGCCCTCGGCGTACTCGCCGGCCGCGAGGCAGTTACTGGTGCTCGTGCACGAGACCGCGAGCAACGAGGCGCCGCTGCCGATCGTGGGGCTGGGGCTGGCGACGACCGACCAGGCCTTGCCGTTCCACCGCTCGGTCAACGTCACCGGCCCCTCGGCGAACGAACCCGGCGGGCGGGTCTTCAGGTCCTGGTCGCCCACGGCAACGCACGCCGACGCGCTCGTGCACGACGCCGCGTGGAGCCTCGACGACGTGGAACCCGGCGGCGTGGGGCTCGCGACGAGCGACCACTTGGTGCCGTTCCATTGCTCGAGCACCGTCTTGAACGCGATGAGGCTTCCCGACTTCCCCGCGACGAAGAGGTATCCCGCGGCGATGCAGAAGGTCGGGCCCGTGCACGAGACCCCCTCGAGGTACGTGCTGTCGGTTGCGGACGCGCTCGCGCTCGGCGTTGCGACGATCGACCACGTATGGCCGTTCCATCGCTCGACGAGGCTCGTGTTCGCGGTCGCGCCGGTCTTGATCTGGAACCCGACCGCGAAGCAGTTGCTCGCGCTGGTGCACGAGACGCCGAACAGCGTCGCGTACCGCGCCCCGGCCGGGTTGGGGCTCGCAACGATCGACCACGCCTTGCCGTTCCACCGCTCGACCAACGTCTTGCCCGTCCCGATCGCCGCGCCGAGCGACTCGCCGACGGCGAAGCAGGTGCTCGCGTTCACGCACGACACGCCGTGCAGCTCGCTGCTCGCCGGGGTCGCCGCGCCCGCGGACGGCATCGCGAATGCGAGTGCGGACGCGACGAGCAGCGATATCACGGTGGTGGCCGTTCGGGTGGTGCGCACTATGTCCTCCGTGACGGACGCGCGTTCGCGGTGAAGGCGCGAGTGGACCGCGTCATGAGGTGGCCCGGGATTGGGGGCCCGAAACCGACCAGGTCGTGCCGTTCCAGTGCTCGATCAGCGTGTGCAGGTCGCCGAAATACGGTCGCGACAAGGCGCCGACGCCGAAGCAGTTGGTCGCGCTCGAGCACGACACGTCGTTCAGGTAGCTGTTGCCGGCGCCGAAGCTCGGCGTGGTGAGCGGTGTGAAGGTCGTGCCGTCCCAGTGGTACGCGGTCACGTGTTGCCGGTCCACCGCGACGGGGTCGGAGCCGCCCACGACGAAGCAGTCGGTCGCGGTCGGGCACGTGACGGTGCCGAGATCCGCGCCCGGAGCGTTGGCGAGGGCGTCGGGCCCGAGCAGCGACCATGTTCTGCCGTTCCAATGCTCCGCCAAGGTCGAGAAGCTGTTGATCGGCTCCGAGTCGAGGCCCAGGGCGAGGCAGTTGCTGGGGGTCATGCACGCGACGCTGTCGAGCGCGAAGAAGTCGGAGCCGGGATCACCCGGTTGGGGAGTGGGCACGACCGACCAGGTCTGGCCGTTCCATCGCGCCGACGAAGCGCCGACCGCGATGCAGCTCGTGGAGGTCGCGCACGTCACGTCACTCGAGAACACCGGTTTGGGCGTCTTCACGACCGACCACGCCTTGCCGTTCCACCGCTCGATGCCCTCGCCGACTGCGAAGCAGTTCGTGGCGCTCGTGCACGCCAGCCCGCCCGGCGATACGGCGCCGGGTGTCGCGAGGATCGACCAGGTCTTGCCGTTCCACCGTTCCATCAAGCTGCCGGTGCCCTTGCCGGAGAGAGTGGTCGAGGAGAAGCCGTCGGCGAAGCAGCTGGTCGCGGTCGCGCACGCCACGTTCGACAGCACATTGATCGCGTGGCCGGCGACGTTCGGGCTGGGCACCTTCGCCCACGTCTTGCCGTTCCACCGCTCGACGAGCGTTCGCTCCGACGTGGAGCTCGCGGAGATGCCGACCGCGAAGCAGGTGGTCGCGGTCGGGCACGACACGCCACCGAGCGTCTCCCGATTGGACGCGACGGCGGCTGCCGCGCGCCCGGCCGGCGCTCCGGTCGCGGCCACGGTCGCGATTGCGACGATCGTGAGCACTCGTGCGGCGTGGATTCGTCGCACCGTCAGGCTGCGCTCGGGTTCGGGGTGGCGACGATCGCCCACGTCTTGCCGTTCCACACTTCGGTGAGCGGTCGGGTCTCACCCGTGCTCGCGACCTGGGAGTCGCCGACGGCCACGCAGCTCGAGGCGGTCGGGCACGACACGCTCACGAGCTCGCTCGCGGCGGCGCCCGCGGGGTTGGGGCTCGCGACGACCGACCAACTCGTGCCGTTCCACTGCTCGGTGAGGGTCTGGGGCGCGTCGAAGGTGCTCTCCGTCGTAGAGCTCGCGCCGACGCTCAGGCAGTGCGTCGCGCTCGTGCAGGAGACCGCGTCGAGTCTCGGGTGCGCATGACCCGGCACGGAGCCGTAGTCGACGACCGACCAGTCGGTCCCGTTCACCTGCTCCGCCAGCGCGTCGGTCGCCAGGAAGCTGTCGCCGATCCAGTTGGTGTAGGCGCCCGTGACCATGCACACCGTCGCGCTCGTGCAGGACACGCCCGACAGGGTCTCGTCGAACTCGATGAGGTTCTCCGCGGTGAACGCCTCCTTCCACGACGTGCCGTCCCATTGCTCGGCGAAGATCCAGCTCAGCCACCCTGGGTACCGGCCGGGCGAGAAGCTGTAGACCGCCAGGCAGTGCGTCGGGCTCGTACACGAGAGCCCCGACAACTCCATGGTCTTGCCGGTCGGATTCGGCGCGTCGGCGGCCGACGGGACGACCGACCACGCGGCGCCGTTCCATCGCTCGGCCAACGGATTGTCGGCGCCGCCGACCGTAGTGGAGCTCACGCCGATCGCCATGCAGCTGTTGGTGCTCGTGCACGACACGCGGTCGAGTCGGGAGAAGGTCGCCCCCGCGGGGTTGGGGCTTGCGACGATCGACCAGCTCGTGCCGTCCCACTGTTCCACCAGCGTCTTGAACGGTCCGGCGTCGGCCGCGTTGGTCGCGGTTGAAGTCGTGTAGCGGCCGACCGCGACGCAGGAGCTCGCGCTCGTGCACGACACGCCCGCGAGTTGGCTGATCGTCGCGCCGGTCGGGTTGGCGCTCGCGACGTTGGTCCACGCGGTTCCGTCGAAGCGTTGCACGAATGTGCGGTTGCGACCGGGCACCGACATCACGTTCCCGACCGCGAAGCAGTTGGTCGCGCTCGTGCACGACACGCCGTCGAACACGGCGAAGGGCGCGCTGATCGGGTTGGCGCTCGACATCGTCGACCAGGTCGAGCCGTTCCACTGCTCGGCCAACGTCTGGAGGTTGCTCAGCGACCGCTCGAACGCGGAGTTGGTGGCGCGGCCGACCGCGACGCAGCTCGTCGCGGTCTTGCACGCCACCGCCGCGAGCTGACTCCTCGTCGCGCCCGGGCTGGGGCTGGCGACGACCGACCAGTTCTTTCCATTCCACCGCTCGACCCGGGAGAGCGACGCGCCGGAATCGTCGGGGCCGTAGTTCTGCACGTAGCCGACCGCGGTGCAGCTCGTCGTGCTCACGCACGACACCGACGCGAGATGGTTGACGGAGCGACCGTCGCTGCGGGGTGCGACGACGGCCCACTTCTTGCCGTTCCACACCTCGGCCACGGCCGCGCCGTTCTGCGACGCGACGTGGTCTTCGCCGACCGCGACGCAGTTGGCTGCGCTCGAGCACGACACGCCGAGGAGCTCGCCACCCAGCGGCGCACCTTGCCCGGGGCTCGCCACCGTCGACCAGGCGGTGCCGTTCCAGCGTGCGATCAATGTCAGCAGCGCACCCGCCGCGGTGTTGTAGCTGCCGACTGCTTCGCACCCCAACGTGCTCGTGCACGAGACCGCGTTGAGCACGACCGCGCGCCCGCCCGCCGGGTTCGGGCTCGTCGTGATCGACCATTTCTTGCCGTTCCACCGTTCGATGAGCGTCTTCGACACCGTCGAGCCGGCCACCGATTGTTTGCCGACCGCGACGCAGAAGGTCGGGCTCGTGCAGGAGACGCCGGTGAGCTGCGCGCCCGTCGTGCCGGTCGGGTTGGCGCTCGCGACGGTCGACCACGCGGCGCCGTTCCAGCGTTCGATCAACGCCTTGGTCGCGCCCGACACCAGTTGACTGCCGACCGCGAAGCAACTGGTCGTGCTCGCGCACGACACCGCGTCGAGCGCACTGCCGACGATCGCCGGGCTCGTCGCGACCGACCACGTCTTGCCGTTCCACTGCTGCGCGGAAGCGGTGGCCGCCGACTGGCCGACCGCGAAGCAGTGTGTCGCGCTCGGGCACGACACGCCGGCGAGCTGGTTGGCGCTCGCTCCGGTCGGGATGTGGCTCGTGGCCGGGACCGGAGTCGGTGCGGCGCCCGTGGGTGTCGCGAGCGCGACCACGGAGCCGGCCGCCAGCGCGATTGCGACGAAGGCCGTCGTCGCCCGCGCGCCCCGCCGCGATGGCGTGTGCGTCCGCTGTCCGAATCGGCCCGGCAATGTGCCCCCCAACGCCTGAAACAAGGCTATGCCCGTACCTGATGAGGGAGAAGGGGCATCGCGTCAAGACATCGCCGCGCTCGAGCCCCGCCGAGGTCCCCGGGCTGCCACAATCCGCTCTGCGAGTGCGTTGTCGGCGAAGGAGGTCCGCGTGCCCCGTCTGCGTCAGGTCCCGCGAGCGGAGGCCGCGCCCTCGGTGGTGCCGCTCTACCAGCTGCTGTTCGGCGATCGCGATCCGGTCGCCGAGCCCGGTACCGCCACGGGCACGCCCGGTGACTGGTGGCCGGTGTTCGCACTCGTCCCCGACGTGTTCGACCACTCGGTGATGGGCTTCGCGCTGTACCAGAGCCCGAAGCGGCTCCTCGACCCGCAGCTGCGCGAGCTCGGTCAGACGCGCGCCGGGTTCACGGTCGCGAGCCAGTTCGTGTTCTCCCAGCACTGCAAGTCGTGCCGCACCGCCGGCATGCCCGAAGAGAAGATCGCGGCGATCCCGCACTGGCAGGTCGCCGAGTGCTTCTCGCCGATCGAGCGCGCGGTGCTCGCGTACACCGACGCGCTCACGTGGGATCAGGGGCGGGTGCCCGACGGCGTGTTCGCGGCGCTGCGCGAGGGGCTCTCCGACGAGCAGATCCTGGAGCTGACCTACATCACCGCGATGTACGCGATGCACGCCGTCATGTCGAAGGCGTTGCGCACCGAGTTCGACGACCGGGACGAGCCGATCGTCGAGATACCCGCGCCGGGCGACGACCAGACCTTCCGCACGTAGCGGCCCGGTAGCGCGACCGGCGCCGGCTGACCGGGCTGACACGGGCGTCAGGTAATCTGCCGCTCGCCACTAGACCTGCTTCCAGGGGGAGATATGTCCGACGCTGTCATCGTTGCCGCGGCCCGCACTCCGATCGGGACCGCCCGCAAGGGAACGCTCCTCGACGTCACCACGTTCGACCTCGCCAAGTACGCGGCCGGTGAGGCGCTCAAGCGATCGGGGATCTCCGCGGCCGACGTCGACGACATGATGATGGGCGAGTCGTTGCAGGGCGGCGGCGACGTCGCTCGCTACGCCGCGATCGACCTGGGCCTCGTCGAGGTGCCGGGCCTCGCGCTCAACCGCCACTGCGCATCGGGGATGGGCGCCGTGCAGAATGCGGCGGGCAGCATCATCGCCGGCATGGACACCGTGGTGATCGCCGGTGGGTCGGAGAGCATGTCGAGCATGCCCATGGTCTCGAAGCGCACGCCGTTCACCGACGACTGGGCGCAGTGGATGTCGCCGTCGCACCCCGAACAGCCCGACGCGCCCGCGTTCGACATGTCGATCACCGTTGGTTGGAACACGGCCAAGGCGGCCGGTCTCACCCGCGCCGACTGCGACGAATGGGCCGTCCGCTCGCATCAGCGCGCGATCAAGGCGATCGACGAGGGGCGCTTCGACGAAGAGGTCTTCCCGATCGAGGTGAAGATGCGCGACGGCTCCACCAAGATCTTCGCCACCGACGAGCACCCGCGTCGCGACAGCAACATCGAGAAGATGGCATCACTCAAGCCGCTGCACCCGGAGATCGAGGATTTCCCGATCACCGCGGGCAACGCGTCGGGCGTGAACGACGGCGCGGCCGCGATGATGATCGTGAGCAGTGACTACGCCGCCGCGCACGGCCTCACGCCGCTGGCGAAGATCGTCTCGTGGGCGTCGACCGGCACCAACCCGCGCGACACCGGCCTGGGCCCGATCCTGTCGATCCCGAAGGCGTTGTCGCGGGGCGGCCTGTCGGTCTCCGACGTGAACCTCGCCGAGATCAACGAGGCGTTCGCCTCGGTGCCCGTGGCGGCGTGCCGCAAGCTCGGTCTCTCGGAGGACATCACCAACGTGAGCGGCTCCGGCTGCTCGCTCGGCCACCCGGTTGCCTGCACCGGCGCCCGCATGATCATCACGACGATGTTCGAGCTGCGCCGCCGCGGTGGCGGCATCGGCCTCGCCAGCATGTGCGCCGGCGGCGGGATGGGCTCCACGACCGTCTTCGAGGTCTACCCGGGCTAAAACCCCTGGTCACGAGATGCGTCTGTGGACCACACGGTGTGTGGTCCACAGACGCATCTTCACGTGAGGGCGCGGAGCTCGCGTAGCGCGACGGAGAGCGTGGCGAGGTCGAAGACGCCCTGGGTCGTGATGTCGTCGAGCATGGCGAGCGTGCGTTCGATCGCGGCGCGCTGGTCGTCGGCCCACTCTTCGAACCCGGCCGCGGCGTCGGCGGGTGCGGCGGAGGCGCCGAGCACGCTCTCGGCGACGCTGCGGTGCTCGGCCGCGACGTCTTCGCGCAGGGCGTTCCGCGCGAGCGCGTCCCAGCGGTCGGCTCGCGGGAGGTCGACGATGCGGTCGCGGAGCCAATCGAGGCGCAGGCGATCGCCCACGATCGCGAAGGTCTCCGCGACCCGTTCGATGCTCTCCGTGCGGGCGTCGGCCACCTCGGTGATGTCGAAGGCCGCGGGGAGCAGGTCGAGCGCCGCGACCCTTGCGGCGAGCTCGCCGTCGACGCCACGCGCCGTGAGCTCGGCGGTGGCCCGCTCCAGCCGCTCGCGCTCGGCGCCCCGAGCGCACGCCGGCAGGATTGCCGTGAGTCGCTGCACGGGTTCGGCGAAGAACGCGATCGTCGTGGCGACCGCCAGCGGGCGCTTCCGGTGCCGGAGGATCCAGCGGCTCGCGCGCTCCACGAGCTTGCGGGACTCGAGGTACATCTCGGTCTGGGTGTCGACCCCGATCGACGTGTCGAGCGCGTCGATGTCGCGCCAGAGCGCCTCCTGACCGACGATCGCGCGCGCGGCTTCGTGCGCCCTCACGATGTCGGCGCCCGACGCGCCGGTCTCCTCGCCGAGGCGGAAAGCGAAGGTCGTTCCCGCCCGGTTCACGACGCCGTTGACGAGCGCCGTCGCGACGATCTCGCGTCGGAGCGGATGCCGGCGCAGACGATCGAGGAACCGTTCACGCAGCGGAGTGGGGAAGTAGCGCGCGAGCTCGGCCGTGAAGTCGGCGTCGTCGGGCACCGGGCCCGCGAGCAACTCCTCCTCGAGCGTGATCTTGGCGTACGCGAGGAGCACCGCGAGCTCGGGCACGGTGAGGCCGAGTCCGGCGTTGCGGCGGTTGGCGAGGGTCTCGTCGTCGGGGAGGCGCTCGACGGCGCGGTCGAGATGGTGCTGCTGCTCGAGCGTGCGCATGAGCCGCGCGTGCACGTCTTCCATCTCCGGCGCCTGCGCCTTGGCGTTGTCGAGCGCACGGTTCTGGCGGTAGTTGTCGCGCAGCACGAGCGCGGCGACTTCCTCGGTCATCGACTGCAGCAACGCGTTGCGCTCGTCGGTCCAGAGCTCACCGGCGCGCACCGCGCCGTCGAGCAGGACCTTGATGTTCACCTCGTGATCGGACGTGTCGACGCCCGCGCTGTTGTCGATGGCGTCGGTGTTGATCAGACCGCCGTGCTGCGCGTACTCGACCCGACCGAGCTGCGTGAAGCCGAGATTGCCACCTTCGCCGACCGCCCGGCAGCGGAGCTCGGCGCCGTCGACGCGCACGGAGTCGGTCGCCTTGTCGCCGACCTCGGCGTCGGTCTCGTCGCTCGCCTTCACGTAGGTGCCGATCCCGCCGTTGTAGAGGAGGTCGACCGGGGCGCGCAGGATCGCGCGGATCAACTCGGCCGGCGTGCACGAGTTGACGCCGGCGTCGATCCCGAGCCGGGCGCGGACCGGCTCGCTGATCGAGATCGACTTCGCCGACCGTGGGTACACGCCGCCGCCCGGGGAGATCAGCGTCGAGTCGTAGTCGGCCCACGACGAGCGCGGCAACGCGAACATCCGGCTGCGTTCCTGCCAGGCGGCTTCGGGATCGGGCTCGGGGTCGAGGAAGACGTGGCGGTGGTCGAAGGCGGCCACCAGCTTGATGTGGTGCGAGAGCAGCATGCCGTTTCCGAACACGTCGCCCGACATGTCGCCGATGCCGACGACGGTGAAGTCGTCGCGGTCGGGATCGATCGCCAGGTGCCGGAAGTGGCGCCGCACCGACTCCCACGCACCCCGGGCGGTGATGCCCATCACCTTGTGGTCGTAGCCTTCGGAACCGCCCGACGCGAACGCGTCGCCGAGCCAGAAGCCACGAGCGCACGCGATCTCGTTGGCGACGTCGGAGAACGATGCGGTGCCCTTGTCGGCCGCGACGACGAGATACGGATCGTCGCCGTCGAATCGGGCGACCCTTTCGGGCGGGACCACGACCGACGTTCCGTCGTCGGCAGTCATCAGATTGTCGGTGACGTCGAGCAGGCCGGCGATGAAGAGCCGGTAGCAGGCTTCCACCTCCGCGCGCAGTTGCGCGGTGTCGGCGGGAGGCTGCTTCAGCACGAACCCGCCCTTCGCGCCCGACGGCACGATCACGGCGTTCTTCACCTTCTGCGCCTTCATCAGGCCGAGCACCTCGGTGCGGAAGTCTTCGCGGCGATCCGACCAGCGGATCCCGCCCCGCGCGACGCGACCGGCGCGCAGGTGCACGCCCTCGACGCGAGGTGAGTACACGAAGATCTCGAACAGCGGACGCGGCAAGGGCAAGTCGGGCACGCTCGCCGGGTCGAGCTTCAGGACGACGCACGGACGCGCGCCCCCGTGCTCGTCGGTCTGGAACCAGTTGGTGCGGAGCGTCGCGAGCACCAGGCGGAACAGCGCGCGGAGGATGCGGTCTTCGTCGAGGCTCTCTACCCGATCGAGGGCGGCCGTGAGCTCGTCGGCGTGCGGCTGGGTGTCGACGCGTTCGGCCTGATCCGGGTCGAGCCGCGCGACGAAGAGGTCGACCAGGCTGCGCGCGATGTCGGGATGCGCGGCGAGTGTCGTGGCGACGTACGTCTGGCTGAACGGCGTGCCGACCTGCCGAAGGTAGCGGCTGTAGGCGCGCAACAGCGCGACCTTCCGCCAGGTGAGACCGGCGAGCAGCACGAGCTGGTTGAAGACGTCGTCTTCGGCGTCGCCCATCGACACTGCGAGGAACGCATCCTCGAAGAGGTCGTACGCCGACGGGAGCGCGCGGTCCGTCCCGCGCAGGCGGAAGTGCTTGATCCAGCGCGCCGCCTGCCCGGCGGCGGTGATCGAGTACGGATGCTCGTCGTCGACGACGACGCCCATGTTGGTCAGGCGGGGCAGGATCTCCGACAGCGAGGGTTCGGTCCCGAGCCCGTAGAGCGCGAGGTCGAGGTCGGTTGAAGTCCCGACGAGGCGAACGGCGACGCGAGGCGAATCGGGCGCGTCGAGCTGCATCAGCACCGCCAGATCGGCTACCGCTTCCGGAGCCGGCACGCCTTCTTGATACGACTCGGGAAACGCGCCGCCCCAGGCGCGCAACAAATCGAGTCCGCGCTCCTCGCCGTGGGCCGACACCAGAGCGTCGCGCAGGTCGTCGGTCCACGCGCGCGTGGCCGCCGCGACGCGCGCCTCGACCTCGCGCAGGTCGACCGCAGCGTCGCGCGATGCGGGATCGACGCGCAGGACGAAGTGCAGTCGCGCCAGGATCGACGGCGACAGGCGCGTGTTCCACTCGTAGCTCGACGCGCCGAACGCGTCGACGAGCACGGCGGCGAGGCGAACGCGCACCGGGGTCGTGTAGCGATCGCGGGGAACGAACACGAGGCACGAGACGAAGCGCCCGTATTGCTCGTGGTGCACGAACAACCGGACCCGACGGCGTTCCTGGAGCGCCAGGATGCCCATCGCGATCTCGAGGAGGTCGTCGGTGTCGATCTGGAACAAGTCGTCGCGCGGATAGCTCTCGAGGATCGCGATGAGATTCTTGTAGTCGTGGCCGGCCGGGGGGAGACCGGCGCGGGCGATCACTTCCGAAACCTTGCGTCGCAGCACCGGGATGTCGATGGGGCTGCCCGTGTAGGCCGACGACGCGTAGAGGCCGAGGAAGCGGTGCTCGCCGATCACGTTGCCGGCGTCGTCGTACCGCTTCACGCCGATGTAGTCGAGGTAGGTGGGGCGGTGCACCGTCGAGCGGGCATTGGCCTTCGTGAGCACGAGCAGCGTCCGCTCTCGCGCCTTGGCCCGGATCGCGGCCGGAAGCCGGGAGAAGCTGTCGGAGGTCTTCGTGTGCTCGGCCGTGGCCCGCTGGCGCAGGATGCCGAGCCCGCTCCCGGGAGCCGCCCGCAGCACGTCCCCGCCGTTGGCGTCTCGTTCGAGGTCGTACCTGCGGTAGCCGAGGAACGTGAAGTGCTGGGCCACCATCCATTGCAACAGGGCGCGCCCCTCGGCGAGCTCTTCGGGATCGCACGGCGGTTGCTGCAACTCGAGCTCGCGGTCGACCGCGTCGGCCGTTGCGAGCATCTTCAACCAGTCGCCGGTCGCGGCCCGCACGTCGACGAGCACGCGTTCGATGTCGCGGCGCAGGGCCTCGAGGATCTCGACCGACGTCTCGCGGTCGACCTCCACGTGGAGCCACGACTCCTGCGTGGCGTTCCCGGTGTCGGCGGCCGCGCGCACCGAGGTCAGCGTGCCGTCGGCGGTGCGCGTGACGTCGAAGATCGGGTGCACGATGAGGTGCACGCCGAGATCGTGGCGGTCGATCGCCATCGAGACCGAGTCGACGAGGAAGGGCATGTCGTCGTTGACGATGTCGATCAGCGTGTGCGGCGCGTCCCAACCCTCCGACGCGAGCGTCGGCGTGTGCACCCGGACGACCGCCTCGCCGGGTTGGCGGATCGCGCCGAACTTCCAGTGCGCGATCGCGGCGCGCGCGAGATGGTCGGCGTCGGCAGCACTGAGATCGTCGATGGTGCCGTGGGCGTAGTACGTCGTGACGAAGGCTTCGACACTCTGGTCACCGTTCGAGAGCTCGACGGCGAGACGGGCGACTTCGGTGCGAAGTGCCTCGCGCGACTCCTGCTCCGACGGCACGCTCCGGACCATACCGGCCCGTATGCTCCGGGCATGGACATCGCCGCGCACCTGGAACTTGCGCTCGAGCTCGCGGACGCGGCCGACGAGATCACGATGGCGCGTTTTCGGGCCTCCGACCTCGTCGTCACGACCAAGCCCGATCTGACGCCGGTCAGCGAGGCCGACCAAGCCGTGGAGCGCGCCATCCGGGAACGCTTGGCCGACGCGACGAATCACACGGTGCTCGGCGAGGAGTACGGGTCGCGTGCCGGCGCCGACGACGACGCCGAGTACCGATGGATCATCGACCCGATCGACGGCACCAAGAGCTACGTGCGCGGCCTGCCGATCTGGGCGACGCTGATCGGCCTCGAGCACGCCGGCGAGCTCGTGCTGGGTGTGGCGTCGGCGCCGGCGCTGCATTCGCGCTGGTGGGCCGGTCGCGGGCTCGGCGCGTTCCGCGCCGGTGAGCAGATCTCGGTGTCCGCGATCACGGAGCTCGACGACGCGCAGATCTCGTTCTCCTGGGACACCCGGGAGCGATTCGACGCCGGCGGCATCGGCGAGAAGCTGCTCGCGCTCGCGCACCGGTGCTGGCGCTTCCGGGGTGTCGGCGACTTCTGGCAGCACGTGCTGGTGGCCGAGGGCGCCGTCGACATCGCGATCGATCCCATCGTGAACCTGTGGGACATCGCCGCGCTCGTGCCCATCATCGAGGAATCCGGTGGGCGTTGGAGCACGACCGACGGCGGCACCGACGTGAACGGCGGCAACTTCGTGTGCACGAACGGGCCGCTCCATGACGCAGTGCTCGCGGCGCTCGCGTAGCCTGCGCGCCGGCGTCGGGATTCGGGTTCGAGAGCGGAGAGCATGGCTACGGCGAACGTCACCGTCGGGATCGACATTGGCACGTCGTCGGTGAAGGCGATCGCGGCCGACGACGACGGCAACGTCGTCGCGCGGGCCCGCGTGCCCCACGACTTCCATGTGCCGAGTCCGCAGCGGTTCGAGCACGACGCCCGGATCGCCTGGCACGACGGACCCCAGCGCGCGCTCGAGGCGCTCGGCGACATCGACGCACGCGCGGTGTCGGTGGCCGCGATGGTCCCGTCGCTCACCGCGGTCGACGACGCCGGGCTCCCGATCACGCCGGGATTGCTCTATGGCGACGAGCGGGGGCACCAGGCCGAGAAGTCGAACCAGCCCGAGCGCGGGGAGCTCGCCCAGTTCTTGCGCTGGCAGGCCCACGAGCGGCCCGACGCGCGGGGCTACTGGATGGCCCAGGCGGTCGCGAACCATGCGTTGTCGGGGCAGGCGAACATCTCGTTCATCGTCGCCGCGACCGCGGGCGCGCTGTTCGACTGGAAGGGCTGGGACGAGAAGCTCCTCGCCGAGTGCGGCGCGCGCAACGAGCAGATGCCGGTGATCGGCCCACCGGGCGCGGCGCTCGGCGAAGTGATCGGACGCGACAACTGCGTGCTCGAGGGCGGCTCGGTCGACGCGTTCGCCGAGCAGCTCGTGGCCGGCGCGAGCGCGGTGGGCGATGTGCTCGTGATCCTCGGCACGACGCTGATCGTGTGGACGGTCGTGCCCGAGGCGGTCGAGGTTCCGAACTACTACGCCATGCCGAACACTGCGGCGGGGACATTTCTCGTCGGTGGTCCGAGCAACGCGGGCGGGTTGTTCCTCAACTGGGCGACCGCGCTGCTCGGCGACGCGCAGGATCCGGTCGATCCGGCCCGAGTGCCCGTGTGGGTGCCGTACCCGCGCGGCGAGCGGGTGCCGCTCCAGGATCCCGACCGCCGCGGACAGCTCGTCGACCTCGATCTCACGCACGGACCGGCCGCGGCGCGTCGCGCCGCGCTCGAGGCGACCGCGTTCGCCGCGCGCCGCATGATCGAAGCGAGTCCGGTGCCCGCGACGCGCATCGTCGCGACCGGCGGCGGCACCCGGCTCGACGGGTGGGTCGAGGCGATGGCCGATTGCACCGGCCTCCCGGTGCACGTGAGCGCGATCCCGGAAGGCGGCGCGCTCGGTTCGGCGTTCCTGGCGCGGCTGGCGTGCGGGCTCGAGACCTCGATGACCGACGCGACCCGCTGGGCGCGGACGTCGCGCGTCGTCGATCCGTCGCCCGCGTGGCAGTCACATGCCGACGCGCGCTATGCGCGGTTCTGTGAAGTGGCGAGCTGAGTCCGAGACCGGGAGACAGTCGTGGCACTGGACATCAAGATCGATCGCGAGGCCTGCATGGGCTCGGGCAATTGCTCGTTCTGGGCGCCGGGGGTGTTCGATCTCGACGATGACGGCATCGCGATCGTGGTCGACGTGACCGCGGCGGGCACCGACAAGATCGTGCTCGCCGCGCAGGGCTGTCCGACCCAGGCGATCGCCATCTTCGACGGCGACACGAAGTTGGCCTGAGCCGGCAGCCGCCGTCCCGGGACTGGCCACGTCGCCGTGCAAACGAGCGGGACTCCGGGGTCTGAGGGTCCCGAGCTCGGCGGGCTCGGCGTCTCCCCTCAGAGCGGCGATGGGCAGCGACTCAAGCAGCCTGGCGGCACTCCGATAAGTAGACGTGAACTTCTGCGCGGCGTGCGGCGAAGGTCTGCCGGCGGCGGCTCGCTTCTGTCCGTCGTGCGGCGGAGCAGTCGGCGAGCTCGGTCGAGCAGCGGAGACTGGATACGCGGCGCCTGGCACTCATCGCATCGCAAGCGCGCTTCCGCCGCTCTCGAACCGTGCCCCTCGTGTTCGATACTCAGTTCTCGACGAACTGGCACCGTTTCCGCCATTCGCCTCCCGGGTCGCGGCCTGGCTGATCGACCTCGCCGTCGTCGGCGTGCTGATTGGCCTCGGTGTCAGCTTGGGTAGCTGGCTGCTGACATCGGCAAATGACCAATTCGGCAACCCGCTTCCGAACCACGCGGCTCGCACTGTTACTGGCGCGATCGTGCTCGTTGTCTTCATCGTGTGCGCGCTGCTCTACATGCCGCTCGGTGATTGCAGCGCCGAGGGTCAGACACTCGGAAAGCAACTCGTCGGATTGCGAGTTGTTCGTGCACGGGATGGTCAACCGCTCACCTTTGCGCACGCCCTCGGACGGTTCCTCGCCCGCATCGCGGACGTCTACAGCGTGGGCCTGCTCTGGGCAGCCGTTGACCCCTACGGTCGCACCTTCCACGACCATCTGGCGAGCACCGTGGTCATCGACGTCAATCGTTCGTTCTCGTCCGAAGCCGCGCCGAGAGCGTCGGCCGAACAAAAGACTCCAAGCCCAGTTGGCAGCTGAGATCGCCCGGCGATTATCTGCACTACCGAGCTCATCTCGGCCCAGCCGCGCGTCGATCAGGCGATGAACTGCCGGACCGTTCCCGCGGGAGAGCTCGCAGGCGAGTAGTCGCGCAGCTCTTGTTCCCACGTGGTCGCGTCGAACGCGTGGAGGCTTCCGTTGAACGCGCCGACGCACGGCTGGTCGACGACGGTGACCTCCTGCGCGTCGCTCGCGAAGGTGACGGCGTAGACCGTCTCGTTCCCGTTGCTCACGCAGCCGAGGCGCGCTCCGGGGAACGTGCGCAGCGAGTTGGTCTGCTTCTCGAAGCGCGCCGCCGCGGCCGGGAGCAGCAAGCTGCCGCCGGCGAGGGTCGAGCCGCCCTTCGAGATCCGGTAGCGACACACCCGCACGTTCGCGGCCGCGATCGGGACGAACGTCTTGGTGAGTCGCCCGACGCCGGGATTGATCGCGCCGGCCGGCGGGCGCGGCCGGCACGTGACGAGGTCGGCGCGGACGAAGTGCGGGTCGGTGACCGACGGGTACGGTTGGCCGACGCAGGCGCCGCTGAGCGTCCAGCGGCCGCTCCGACGCTTCGCCGTCACCGACGCCTCGCCGAACTGGAGCAGATGATCGGGCTTCGTCGCGTCGAACGTCGCGAAGTCGTGCGTGATGGAGGTGAGCGACCAGGCCGCCGGGTCGAAGTGGCCGGTCGGCCCGGCGAGCACTGCTTCCGGCGTCGCCGCGGAGAAGTGTGAGCTCAGGCCGACGCCCGCGCACCCCTGAGCGGCCGCCGGCGGGTACGTGCGGGCGGCCGGCCGCGCGGTCGAGACGTGCGGCGGAACGCTGACGGTCGACGGTGACGAGACGACCGAGGTCGTGGTCGAGGTCGAGGGCGTGGCCGACTGCCGGGTTCCGCCGCTGGAACAGCCGACGCCGACGAGCGCGAGCGCCGCCAGACCCACGCACAACCGCCGCCCCGCAATCATCATGCGCAGTATGACGCCGGCGCCGGTGCGTCGGTTCCCTCGAGTTGGTTCGGGCGGGGTGCGTCTGCGACGATCCGGACATGGCGATCGGGATCACTGAAGAGCACGAAGAACTCCGGCAGGGAGTCAGGCGGTTCGTCGATACGAACGTCCCGCCGGCTGCGGCGCGTGCCGTGGTCGACGGCGGCGCCGACGCGCGACCTCCGTTCTGGGCCGCGCTGTGCGAGCCGGGCTGGCTCGGGCTGCACGTGTCGGAAGATCACGGCGGCGCGGGCTACGGGCTCGTCGAGCAGGCCGTGGTCGTCGAGGAGCTCGGTCGCGCGTGCGCGCCCGGCCCGTATCTCGCAACCGCCCTCGCCGCGGCACTGCTCGAGGAGAGCGGCGGCCCGGCAGCTGCCGCGTGGCTGCCGAGGCTCACGGGCGGATCGAGCGCCGGTGCGGTCGCGCTGAGCGGCGCGCGTCCCGTGCTCGGTGCGCACGATGCCGACGTGATCGTCTGCGAGCTCGGCGGCACCTGGTACGCCCTCGATGCCGGCGCGGTGCGCGCCAAGGAGTTGCCGAGCATCGACCTGACCCGACCCGTGGCCCTGCTCGACCTCGACGGCGTGACCGCCCGCGACGATCAGATGCTGCCCGGCCTCACGGCCGAGCGGGTGCGCGACCTCGCCTCGGTGTTGCTCGCGGCCGAGGCCGTCGGCATCGCGCAGTGGTGCGTCGAGACCGCGGCGGAGTACGCCAAGGTGCGCGTGCAGTTCGGCCGCCCGATCGGCCAGTTCCAGGGCGTGAAGCACCGGTGCGCCGACATGCTCGCGCGCACCGAGCTGGCACGCGCGGCTGTGTGGGACGCCGCGCGCGCCGCGAGGGACGCCGGCAACGGCGACGGTCTCGCGATCTCGGCCGCGGCCGCGCTCGCGTTCGATGCCGCGTTCCTCAACGGCAAGGACTGCGTGCAGACGCTCGGCGGCATCGGGTTCACCTGGGAACACGACGCGCATCTCTATCTGCGGCGCGCCATCACCCTGCACCAGATCGCGGGCACGCCCGACGAGTGGCGCGTGCGCGCCGCGCGCGAGGTTCAGGGCGGGGCGCGCCGGCGGCTCGCGGTCGATCTCGGTCCGGAAGCCGAGTCGCACCGCACCGAGGTGCGGGCGCTGCTCGACGAGGTCAAGGACCTCTCGCCGCGCGAGCAACGCGAGCGTTTCGCACGCGACGGCTACCTCACGCCGGGCTGGCCGAAGCCGTGGGGACGCGACGCGAAGGCGCTCGAGTTGCTGGTGATCGAGGAGGAATTCCGGGCCGCGAAGGTGCCGCGGGCGAACATCGGCGTGGGCGCGTGGGCGCTGCCGACCTTGATCGTGTACGGGTCGCCCGAACAGCAGGAGCGGTGGATCCTCCCGACGTTGCGCGGCGAGATCAACTGGTGTCAGCTCTTCAGCGAGCCGGGCGCGGGTTCCGACCTGGCGTCGCTGTCGACGCGCGCGACCCGCGTCGAAGGCGGTTGGGTGCTCAACGGCCAGAAAGTGTGGACGTCGATGGCGCGCGAGGCGCAGTGGGGCATCTGCCTCGCGCGCAGCGCGCCGGACCGTCCGAAGCACGAGGGCATCTCGTGCCTGATGGTCGACATGAAGACGCCGGGCATCGACATCCGACCGTTGCGCGAGCTCACCGGTCAGGAGATGTTCAACGAGGTGTTCTTCGACGACGTGTTCGTGCCGGAAGACTGCCTGGTCGGCGCCGAGCACGACGGCTGGCGCTGCGCGCGCACCACGCTGGCGAACGAGCGCGTCTACATGGGCGGCAGCAACACGATCGGCGGTGGAGTGGTGGGTGCGTTGCGCGCCGTCGAGGTGCGAGGGCTGGCCGACGACCGGCTCGCGCTCGCCGAGGTCGGCGGTCTCGCGGTGACCGGCCACGCCCTCGCCGTGCTCGGCTTCCGCATGACCTTGCAGGCCCTCGCGGGCGCCGATCCGTCGGGCTCCGAAGCCGCGGTGCGCAAGCTCCTCGGAGTCCAGCACGACCAGCACGTGCAGGAGGTCGGGTTGGCCCTGATGGGCGCCGACGCGGCGGCCACCGACGGTGAGGCCGGGGCGTGGGCATCGGCGTTCCTGTTCAACCGCTGCCTCACGATTGCCGGGGGCACGAGCGACGTGCAGCGCAACGTGATCTCCGAGCGTCTCCTCGGCCTGCCCCGCGACCCCGAGCCCGGGAGCTGATCGGCGCGAATTGCCTCGTCCCGGGCCCCGTCCGGCCGATCAGCACGGGGATGGGGGTGAGGATCAGGTCATGACCACCACGACGACGCGGATGCCGCTGCCGGCACCGGCCCCGCCGCGGGCCGACGCGCCGTCGTGCGGGCTGCCGGCCGATCAGGTCCACCAGTGGCTCGAGCACGTGCAGGACGACCTGCGACGAGTGCGCGCCCGCCTCGAATACCTCCGCGCGGAGCAGGCCCGGCTGGAGAACCAGCAGCACCTCCTCGCCGAGCTCCTCGCCGCCAGCTCCGCGGTGTGACCTGCTCCAGTTGACACGCGTGTCAGGTTTCCCTTTACGCTCGACACTCCACCGATCGCTACACCATCGATCGGTGCCGTGCACGAGGGGACAACAGGATGGGCGAGCGCAAGCTGCGCTACGACGACGTGAAGGTCGGTGACGAGGCGCCACCGATCGACCACAAGCTGACGCGCACCGATCTCGTGATGTACGCGGGCGCGTCGGGTGACTTCAACCCGATGCACCACGACGAAGTTGCCGCGCAGGCGGCCGGCCTCCCGTCGGTGTTCGGCCACGGCATGTTCTCCGCGGGGCTGCTGGCGACCGCGGTCACGAACTACGTCGGGATCGGCAATCTCACGTCGTACCGCGTTCGTTTCACGAAGCAGACGTGGCCCGGTGAGACGCTGCACACGACGGTCTCGGTCACCGAGAAGCGCCCCGGCAACGAGATCGTGCTGGAGTGCGCGCTCGTGAACGAGAACGGCGAAGCGAAGATCCAGGGTGAGGCCGTCGCCGTCCTGCCCGCGGGGAATTAGCCGATGGCCGGGCCGCGCTTCGACATCCCGAGTCCCGACATGGAGACGCAGCCGTTCTGGGACGGCTGTCGCGAGGGCCGTTTCCTGTTGCGGCACTGCAACGCGTGCGGCGAGGACCACTTCTACCCCAGGCCCTTCTGCCCGAAGTGCTGGAGTCCCGACGTCGAGTGGAAACAGGCGACGGGTCACGGGACGCTGTACACCTACTCGATCGTCGTCCAGAACGACCTCCCGCCCTTCAACGAGCGCGTGCCTTACGTCGCCGCGGTCGTGGAGCTCGACGAAGGCCCGCGCGTGATGACCAACATCGAGGGCACGCCGCACGACGAGTTGCGGGTCGGCATGCCGGTGACGGTCGACTTCAAGCCGCTCGACGACGAGATCACCATCGCGATCTTCCGCGCCGCGGCGTCGTAAGCGCGATCGGTAGATTCGGCGCCGTGAACGAGCACGAGCAGGACTGGAACTTCGCGTTCGAAGAGCCGTTGCACGAGGTGTTCCCGCAGCTGCACGCGGCGCAGAACGCGTGGCTGGCCCAGCTCGACTCCCTCGACGCGCCCGACCGCAAGACCCACGAGCTGATCCGGATGGCGGTGACCGTCGGGCTGCGCAATCCGGCCGGCGTGCGGCGCCACGCGCAGCTCGCGCGCGAAGTCGGCGCGAGCTGGGAGGAGATCCTCGGGTCGATCATGCTGACCGTTCCCGGCTTCGGGCTGTTGCCGGCCGTTGAAGCCATCCCTCACGCCCGTGCCGGTTTCGAGGAAGCGCGCGAAGCCGAGGCGGACTAGCCGAGCATGCAGGAGACCCCATCGATGTCATCCGAAGCGCCCTTTCGCATCCTGCCGCGCCTCGACGCGCACAACCGCGAGTTCTGGACCGGAGGCGCGGTCGGTGAGCTGCGTTTCTGGCGGTGCCAGGATTGCGGCTTCTACATCCACCCGCCCCAGCCGATCTGCCCGATCGACCATTCGAAGCATCTCGCGGTCGAGGCGGTGTCGGGCCGGGCGCGGCTTGCTACCTACTCCGTCAACTACCAGAACTGGATGCCGGGACCGGAGCTGCCGTACGTGGTCGCGATCATCGAGATCGTCGAGCAGCCGTCGGTGCGCCTCACGACGAACCTCGTGAACTGTCCCCTCGACGAGATCGCGATCGGCATGCCCCTGCGCGTCACCTTCGAGCACCACCCGGATCCCGACGGCGACGTCTACCTCCCGCTGTTCGAACCCGACGGAGACGCGTCGTGAGGTTGATCCGAGCCGACCGCCCATGGGGCGCGAGCCGAAGGCGAGCGGGGTAGAGATGGACGAGAACGAGATCATCGAGCGGCGCGCGTGCATCACGGGCGTCGGGCAGTCGGAGATCGGCCGCCGGCTGGGCCGCGATCCGTTGGAGCTGACGCTCGACGGCTGCCTCGCCGCGATCGCCGACGCCGGGCTCACGACGGCCGACATCGACGGCCTGTCGACCTATCCGGGTCCGATGGCACAGCCGGCCGGGTTCAGCGGCGCGGGCGCGTACGAAGTGATGGATGCGCTGCGCCTGAACTGCGGCTGGTACGGCAGCGGGCTCGAGACGTCGGGCCAGCTCGGTTCGGTCGTCAACGCGTGCCTCGCGGTCGCGTCCGGTCTTGCCAACCACGTGCTGTGCTTCCGCTCGGTCTGGGAAGGCTCCGCGCAGGGCGACAAGGGCCGGGCCGGCGTGATGCCGGGTGGGGGCGGTGGCGGTGGTGGCGCGCCGAAGATGTCGGGCTTCATGTCGTGGAACATCGTGTTCTCGGCGCCGTCGGCCGCGACCTGGATCGCGATGTTCGCACAGCGTCACTTCCACGAGTACGGCACGACCCGGGAGCAGCTCGCGTGGATCCCGTTGAACGCGCGCAAGAACGCGGAAGTGAACCCGAACGCGATCTACCGCACGCCGATGTCGTTCGACGACTACATGAACGCGCGGCTCATCTCGACTCCGTTCTGCCTCTACGACTGCGACGTACCGTGCGACGGCGCGACGGCGGTCATCGTGTCGCGGCGCGAGCGGGCGAAGGACTTGCGGCACGCGCCGCTGCGGGTCGAAGCGGTCGGTACGCGTATCGCCGGGCGCCCCTCCTGGGACCAGTTCGACGATCTCACCGCGATGCCGAACCGCGACGCGGGCAAGCAGCTCTGGACGCGCACCGACCTCAAGCCCTCCGACGTGCAGATGGCGCAGCTCTACGACGGGTTCTCGTGGCTCGCGATGTCGTGGCTCGAGGCGCTCGGCCTGTGCGGCGTGGGGGAGGGCGGCCCGTTCGTCGAGGGTGGCACTCGCATCGCGCGTGACGGTCAGCTGCCGCTCAACACCCACGGCGGTCAGCTCTCGGCCGGGCGCCTGCACGGTTACGGTTTCCTGCACGAGGGCGCGACCCAGATGTGGGGCGAGGCGGGCGACCGCCAGATCGCGACCCCACCCGAGGTCGGCGTGATCGCCGCCGGCGGCGGCAACACCTGCGGCTGCCTCCTCCTCGTACGCGAGTAGTCCGGCGGGGGCCGGTCAGTCGATCGCGATGTGGGCGAGCTCGGCGAGGTGCTCCGAGGAGTTGCCGAGCGCGGTCGAGAGCGAGAGCAGCCGCTTGTAATACAGGTGGATGTCGTGCTCCCACGTGAAGCCGATGCCGCCGAACACCTGGATCGCGCTGCCGCCGAGCTGCGCGTACGCGTCGGAGGCGAACGCCTTCGCCATCACCGCGGCGCGATGGGCTTCCTGCGGCTCCGCGTCGTCGACCGCCCACGACGCGTAGTACCCGGCCGCCCGACCGAGCTCGAGTGTGCGCAGCATGTCGGCGCAGAGGTGCTGTACCGCCTGGAACGAGCCGATCGGCTTGTCGAACTGGACGCGTTCCTTCGCGTACTCGACCGCGAGCTCGAGCGCGCGGGCGGCGGCACCGACGCCGTCGACCACGTACGCGACGGCCAACTTGTCGAGCGTGCGCGCGATCGCGTCGGACGCGTCGCCCGCGCCGAGTCGCCAGCCCCGCGCGCTGTCGAGGCGCACGGCCGACTCCTTGCGGCTGCCGTCGACACTCGGTGACGCCTCGACCGAGACTCCGGGGTCGTCGCGCTGCACTGCGAACACGCCGAGCGCACCATCGGGGTCGCGGGCGGTGACGAGGAACAGGTTGGCGGCGCCCCCGTCGGGCACGTGCGCCTTGGTGCCGTCGACGCGCCAGACCTCGCCGTCGACGCGTGCCGAGGTCGAGGGCTCGCGCCACACGTAGCGCAGACCCGGCTCGAACAACGCGAGGGTGCCGATCGTCGATCCCTCGGCGAGGCCGGGGAGCAGGTACCTGTGCTCCCGGGGCGCGCCGGCGTCGAGGACGAGCGAGACCGCGCCGATCGCCGTCGACGCGTAGGGCTCCGGGCAGAGCGCCCGTCCGAGCTCCTCGAGCACGACCGCGGCGTCGACCATCCCCATACCGGCGCCGCCGTGCTCCTCGGGCACGAGCAGCCCGACCGCGCCGATGTCGCGCAGGCCGGCCCACACGTCGTCGTGGCCGAGCTCGGGGGCGTCGTGCTCGTAGGCCGCGCGCACATAGGTGATCGGCGCCTTGTCGGCGAGGAAGCGCCGCACGGAGTCGCGCAGCATCTCCTGGTCGGCACTGAACTCGAAGTCCACGACGGCGCTCCAGACGCGAGCGGTGCGCGCAACCGCGCACGCCATTTGGCTGACACGAACGTCAGGAAACTACCCTGCGCCGAGATGCGCCTGCAGTACGCACCCGAGGACGAGGCGTTCCGCGCCGAGCTCATCGCATGGCTGGCCGAGAACCAGCCCTCCGACGAGCAGTTCCGCTTGCCCAAGCAGTCGAGCGCGCACATGACCGACTGGGCCCGGGCCTGGCAGCGCGCGCTCTTCAACGCCGGATGGCTGGTGCCCGGTTGGCCGCCCGAGCTCGGCGGGCGAAACGCGACCCCGACCCAGCAGATGATCTATTTCGAGGAGATCTCGCGCCGCGAGATCATTCGCAGCGCGAACCCGCAAGGCCTCGGCATCATCGCCCCCTCGATCAACGACTACGGCACGCCCGAGCAGAAGGAGCGTTTCCTCGGCCCGACGTTGCGGGGCGAGATCTCGTGGTGTCTCGGCATGAGCGAGCCGGGCGCGGGGAGCGACCTCGCCAGTCTCAAGACGCGAGCCGAGCTCGTCGGTGACGAGTTCGTGGTGAACGGGCAGAAGGTGTGGACGTCGGGGGCGCACCACGCCGACTGGTGCCTCTGCTTCGTGCGGACCGATCCGACTGTGCCGAAGCACAAGGGCATCAGCGCCCTGATCATCGACACGACCGCACCCGGGGTGGAGCGTCGTCCGTTTCCCGAGTTGTCCGACCCCGACTGGCACGATTTCAACGAGGTGTTCTTCACCGACGTGCGCGTGCCCAAGGAGAATCTCGTCGGCCCGCTCAACGGCGGTTGGCCGATCACGCAGGGTTCGCTGGCTCACGAGCGGGCGATGTTGTGGATCGGCTACGCCTACGACTTGCAACGTGCGGTGCGCGCGCTCGTGGAGCTCGGAGATCGTCCGGTTCCCGGCGGTGGCCGGTTGGGTGATGATCCGCGCTATCGCGACGCCGTTGCCGGCTTCCACATCGACGCGCAGGCGCTGCTCGCGATGGGGTACCGCGGCTTCTCCAAGTTCCTGTTGGGCAAAGCGTCACCCGAGCACTCGCTGCTGAAGTTGTTCGGCAGCGAGTCGTTGCAGCGCGCCTTGCTCTTCGGGAGCGAGGCGCTGGGGATCGACGGGCTCGACCTCGACCTGCTCGGACCGAAGATGTGGCGCGACGGACCGTGGGCGATCTCCTACCTGCGCTCGTTCAGCGGCACCATCCCCGGCGGCACCAGCGAGATCCAGCGCAACATCATCTCCGAGCGCGTGCTGGGCCTGCCTCGCTGACACGGTCCTCGGCGGCTGCCCTCCGCGAGAAGATGCCAGACTGACGCCGTGGACTTCACGCCCTTGGAGATCGACGCCGAGCGCGCGCATCGCTACCGAGCCGACGGGTTCTGGGACGACCAGACCTTCGGGAGCCTGCTCGCCGACGGGTTGCGAGAGGCCGCGGCGCAGCCGTTCACCGTCCGGTCCGAACGCCGGCCGTACCGCGGGACCCTGGGCGACGTCGACGCGCTCGCCCGCAGGGTCGCGGCCGGCATGCGGGCGCGGGGCGTGCGGCCCGGCGACGCGATCGCGTTCCAACTCCCGAACTGGGTCGAGGCCGCCGCGACGTTCTACGCGGTCGCGTACCTCGGTGCGGTGGTCGTGCCGATCGTGCACTTCTACGGTCCGAAGGAAGTGTCGTACATCCTTGCCCGCACCCGCGTGAAGGCGTTGGTGACCGCCGACCGGTTCGGCGCCCAGGACTTTCTCGCGAACCTCGAGACGATGCGCGCCGGCCTGCCGGATCTCGAATGGGTCGCGGTCGTCGGCGACACCGTCGGGCCCGGCAACTTCGCGTTCGACGAGTTGCTCGCCGACGGCTCGCTCGACGAGTTGGCGGCGGTCGATCCGGGCGCGCCGGCGCTGGTCGCGTACACGTCGGGCACCACGAGCGACCCCAAGGGCGTCGTGCACGCGCACCGCACGATCGGGGCCGAGATCCGCCAGCTGGGCGGCATCCAGCCGTTCGCCGGGCAACAGCCCGGTGGGAAGCCCGCCGCGCTCTCGGTCGTGCCGCCGTCGATCACGGGTGCGCCCGTCGGGCACGGCATCGGCATGATCGCGGCCCTGCTGATGCCGGTGCACGGCCGGCGCCCGATCCACCTCATCGACGTGTGGGATCCGGGACGAGTGCTGCGAGCAATGCTCGAAGACGGCTGCTCGGCCGGCCAGGGTGCGACGGTCTTCTTCACGAGCCTGCTCGACCATCCCGACTTCGATGCCGAGCGGCACGTCGCGCTCATGCCGGTGATCGGGCTCGGCGGATCGGCGGTGCCCGCGGCAGTCGGCGAGCGCGCCGAGCGACTCGGCATCGTCACGACGCGAAGCTTCGGGAGCACCGAGCACCCCTCGATCACGGGCTGCTCCGCGGAATCGCCGCGCGACAAGCGGTTGCACACCGACGGCGAGCCGCTCCCCGGTGTCGAGATGCGATTGGTCGACGACGACGGCCACGACGTCGCGCTCGGAGAACCGGGCGAGATCTGGAGCCGGGGGCCCGACTGTTTCATCGGTTACACGGATCCGGCGTTGACGGCGGCCGCATTCGCGCCCGGTGGTTGGTTCATGACCGGCGACGTCGGTGTGCTCGACGCCGACGGCTACCTCGCCATCACCGACCGCAAGAAGGACATCATCATTCGCGGCGGTGAGAACGTGAGCGCGGCCGAGGTCGAGGAGATCCTTGTCCGGATGCCCGACGTGGCGGAGGTCGCGGTGGTGGCCGCGCCCGACGCGCGTCTCGGTGAGATCGGCTGTGCGCACTTCCGGATGCTGCGCGGCGCGCCCGCGCCCGACCTCGACGCGGTGCGCGCCGCGCTCGGCGCGGCCGGGCTGGCCCGCCAGAAGTGGCCGGAGCTGATCCGCGAGGTGCACGAGTTCCCGAGGACCCCGAGCGGCAAGATCCAGAAGTTCGTGCTGCGCCAGCGACTGCGCGAGGAGGCCGGTCAATGAGTCCCGCACCGCTGGCGGGAGTACGTGTGCTCGACGTCAGCCGGTTCGTCTCCGGTCCGCTCTGCACCTTCTTGCTCGCGTCGATGGGCGCGGAGGTGATCTCGGTGGAGTCGCCCCGCACGTCGACGAGCCGCCGGCTCCCACCGTTCGCGCACCCCGACGGGGGCAGCACGCGCGAGTACGTCGACGGCGCGATGTCGATCCCGTTCTTGAAGCGGAGCCGGGGCAAGCGCAGTGTGGCGCTCGACATCACGCATCCCGACGGCGCTCGCATCGTTCGCTCGCTCGCCGAGCGTTCCGACGTCTTCGTCGAGAACTCGCGTTCCGACGCGATGGCGGGTTTCGGACTGGCGTACGCACAGTTCGCCGAGATCAATCCCGCGCTCGTGTACTGCGCGATCTCGGGGTACGGGTACGACGCGCCCGACCGGCCCGCGATGGACAACATCGTGCAGGCCGCGTCGGGTGTGATGGCCAAGACCGGATTCGCCGACGGACCGCCCGTGCGCGCCGGGATCACGATCGCGGATCACTCGAGTGCCGCGTACGCGGCGATGGGCGTGCTCGCATCGCTGCGCCAGCGCGACGCGACGGGCCGGGGTCAGCTCGTCGACGTGGCGATGCTCGACGTGCTCACCGCGTCCGTGTGGGACGAGCCGGTCGATCACTACGCCGCGATCGGCATGCCGCCGCGCACCGGCAATGCCGACGGCCGCGGCGCGCCGATCAACACGTATCGCTGCGCCGACGGTTGGATCTCGGTCACGTGCACGAGCGATCGGCAGTGGCAACGCCTGTGCGACCTCATGGGGCGCGACAACGCGCGCACGCGCTGGCCGACGATTCGCGAGCGAGCGGGCGCGGCAGTCGAGATCGACGAGGCGGTGGAGGCATGGACGGCGACGCGACCCGTGCGCGAGGTCGAGGCTGCGTTTCTCGAGATCGGCTTTCCGGCCGGGCGCGTCCGCGACCCGATCGAGGCCGCCGACGACGCGGGTCTGCGCGAACGAGGCGTGCTGGGCGAGTTGCGCCATCCGAGCGCGCCGCACGACCGTCCGAGTGGGTTCCTCGGAGCGTCGCTGCCGATCTCGTTCGAAGGTCGTGTCGACTTGCCGCCGGCGGAGCTGCTCGGCGCGAGCACCGACACCGTGCTGCGTGAGCTTGCGGGCTGCGACGACGGCGCGCTCGCCCGCCTCCGCGCCGCCGGTGTGATCGCGTGAGCCCGAGCGCAGATCCGGAGGCCCGGCCCGGCGTGCTCGACGGCATGCGCGTGCTCGACGCGGGCATCTGGCGTCCGGTGCCGCACGCGACGCAGCTGCTCGCGGATCTCGGCGCCGACGTGCTCAAGCTCGAGCCCCCGACCACCGACCCGATGCGCACCTTCCCCGACATCTTCCGCGATGTCGCGTCGCACAAGGGGAGCGTCGTGCTCGACTTGCGCACCGAATCCGGCCGGGCTCGCGCGCTCGAGCTGGCGGCGCGCGCCGACGTGTTCTGCGAGGGGTGGCGGCCGGGTGTCGCCGACCGGCTCGGGGTCGGCTACGAGCACGTGAAGGCGGTCAACCCGTCGATCATCTACTGCTCGGTGAGCGGCTACGGCCAGACCGGCGAGCTGACCGAGGTTCCGGGGCACGACGTGAACTACCAAGCGTTGGCGGGCGCGATCACGCGTCGCCGCGCGACCGACGATCCCACGATCCCGAAGGTTCCGATCGCCGACCTCGCCGCGGCCACGGTGGCTGCGCTCGCGATCTGCGCGGCGTGGGCGAACCGGCTGCGCACCGGTGAGGGTGAGCGCATCGACGTGGCCATGGCCGACGTCGTCGCGTCGTGGATCGGTCCGCGGTCGGGGAACGCGATCAAGGGTCGTGACGAAGCGACGCGCGGCTCCACCGGTTACGGCGTGTTCCGCGGCGCCGACGGCGGATGGCTCGCGCTCGGCGTGATCGCCGAAGACCACTTCTGGAAGGCGGTGTGCGCCGGGCTCGGCATCGCAGGCCTCGGCGAGCTCGGGTACTTCGACCGGCTCGACCGGTTCGAGGAGTGCCAGGCCGCGGTGAGTGCCGCGTGCGCGGCGCTGCCGCGTGATGTCGCGGTCGCTCGGCTCACGGCGGCAGGCGCACCCGTCACTCCCGTACTCACGCCGGAGGAGATGGGGGAGCTTCCGCACTTCCGCGACCGGGGTGTGATCGCGGTTGACGGCGACGGCGAGCTTCGGGTCTGCTTCCCGGCGGTGTTCTCGGAGCATCCGGCGCGCCGCCCGGGTCGGACGCCGGAACCCGATGCCGACCGCGACGCGTGGAGTGAGCCGCGGAGGCAGTGATCGAGGATCCCGACTACGAGCGTAGGAGCTTCCCGGGACGCTGCTCGAGCGCGCCGTCGACGATCTGCTCGTCCTCGCGGATGACGGTGCCGTTCACCACCACGTGACGCATGCCGACCGGCTTGTCGGCGACGAGGCGTTCGCCGTCGGCGGGAAAGTCGCGGATCCGCCGCAACGGACCGGGAGCGACGCGCTCGAAGTCGAACACGGCGACGTCGGCCGCCTTGCCGACTTCGAGTGTGCCCCGGTCGCGCAGCCCGAACACGCCCGCCGGCTCACCCGTGAGCTTGTGGATCGCGTGCTCCAGCGGCATGACCTCCTTGTCGCGCACCCAGTTGCCGAGCAGATCGGTCGCGAAGCACGCGTCGCAGAGTTGGCTCACGTGGGCGCCGGAGTCGGCGAGACCGAGCAGCACCGTGTCTTGGGGGAGGAGCCAGGCAATGGCCTCGGGATCGTTGTTCGCGAGCACGCTGGTGAAGCGCGTCTCGAGATGCTCGTCGAGGGAGAGGTCGAGCATGAAGTCGAACGGGGTGCAGTTGCGCTCCTGCGCGACGTCCACCACGTTGCGGCCCATGAGCTCCGGATGCGACGTGCTCTCGGCGACGAGCAGCGAGTCGAAGTTCATCGGGAGTGCGCGCTTGCCGCCGCGTCCTTCGAGCTCCTCCCACGCCCGTGTGCGCCACGCCGGGTCGCGGTAGGCGGCCGAGCGTTCGGCGATCGGCCGGTCCATCAGCTCCTGGAACGCCGGACGCATGTTGAAGGTGAACGGCTCACGCAGGTTCATCTGGAACGTCAGCGGCCGGCACGAGACCTGCGGCCACACCTCCGAGCCTTCGGCTCGGGCTGCGACGTTGGCCGCCATGATCTTCTCGTGCCAGGGGTAGCCCTTGACGGTGAGCAGCGCGGTCCAGGTCACGGGCCGGCCCGCGGCGCGCTGCACGTCGAACACGTCGGCGTGCGTGACCTTCTCGCCGGGCAACAACGCAACGACCCCTTTGTGCGCGTCGTGCAACGGCGCAACGAGCGCGAGCACCTCTTCGAGATCGGCGATGCGCGACGGGACCGGCCGGCCCTTGTCGCCGTTGTGCGTGGGGGATGCCGACGTCGCGAAACCGGCCGCGCCGGCCGCCAGCGCCTCGGCGATGACCTGTTGCATGTTGCGCACGTCGTCGTCGGTGGCGGCCCGTTCGTAGCCCGACTCGCCCATCACGAAGAGCCGAACTGCGGTGTGACCCACGTAGCAGGCGTAGTTGAGCAGCGTGCCGCGCCGCTCGATCGCGTCGAAGTACTGCGGGAAGGTCTCGAAGTCGGTCCAGGGCACGCCCTCGAAGAGGGTGTCGGCCGCCATGTCCTCCACGTGCTGCAGGGTGCGCACGAGGAGCTCCCGGTGCTCGGGCCGGACCGGGGCGATCGAGAACCCGCAGTTGCCGGCCACGACCGACGTGACGCCGTGCCAGCACGACGGCGTCAGCGAGGGGTCCCAGAACACCTGCGCGTCGTAGTGCGTGTGGATGTCGACGAAGCCGGGCGCCACGATGTGGCCGTCGGCCTCGAGCACCCGCTTGCCGTCGAGCCGGTCCCCGATGTCGCTGACGACTCCGTCGGAGAGTGCGATGTCGGCCTTCCGGCCGGGTGCGCCGGTCCCGTCGACGAGGGTGCCGCCTCGGATCACGATGTCTGCGGTCATGGCGGCCTCCGTCGGGCGGGATGCATCAGTGCAGGTCCCAGCATGCCCGACCCGCCCCCCGAGCGGCCACCGTGCCCTCCAGTGCTTCATCACATGAAGCGTTTGGGCTTGTTGGGGCGGCTCAGGTGCTTCATCTGATGAAAGCGATACGGGGGCAAGGTTGACGCCCATGTCAGGTTCGGGAGACGCTTGGGTCATGAGCCCTGCGAGCACCGAGGTTCCCGAAGTCATGCCGGCCGCCGTCTTCATGGGCCTCAAGGACGTGGCGGTCGAGGAGCGGCCCACGCCCCGGCCCGGGCCTGCCGAGCTGCTCCTCGAGGTCAGCCACTGCGGCCTGTGCGGGTCGGATCTCCACTTCCTCGTGGAGTGGGGCGGGCGCACCGGTGTGATCGAGGGGCACGAGTTCTCGGGCACGGTGGCGGCGATGGGTGCCGACGTGACCGGGTGGAAGGTCGGCGACCGGGTGGTGCCCGGCCAGTCGCCGAAGTGCGGCGAGTGCGAGTACTGCCGGGCCGGTCGGGTCTCACTCTGCGCGGGGCGGGGCCGCGTCGGCGCCGACGACAACGGCTGGCAAGGCGCGTTCGCGCGCTACAAGGTGATCAACGCGGCCGAGGCGCTCAAAGTGCCCGACCACCTCTCGCTCAAGCACGCGGCGCTCGTCGAGCCCCTTGCCGTCGCGCTGCACGGCATCACCCAGGCCGGTGGCGCGCGGCCCGGCACCCGCTGGCTCGTCACCGGCGGCGGCCCGATCGGCTTCCTGTCGGTCGCCGCGCTCAAGGCCCTGGGCGTCGACGACATCGTGGTGAGCGAGCCCAAGGAAAAGCGCCGCGACCTCTGCGAGAAGCTCGGCGCGCGCGTCGTCGTGCCCGAGGAGCTCACGATCCCGGCGATGCCGCACGATCTCGTGGCCGAGCCGTTCGACGTGGCGCTCGAGTGCTCGGGCAACGGTCGCGGCATGGAAGCGGCGCTCGCGCAGCTGAAGCGGGCGGGCACGCTCGTGCTTGTGGGTGCGGGCATGGCCCGACCGAAGTTCGACCCCAACCGCATCCTGTTGAACGAGCTCGTGATCACCGGTGCGTTCGTGTACGACGCCGACGGCTTCGTGCGCGCGCTCGACCTGTTGGCGTCGGGCAAGCTGCCGAACGACCTCCTCGTCGAGCCCGACGACTACCCGTTGAGCAAGCTGCTCGACACCGCGCTCGGCCTGCACGAGGGCACGGTGGCGGCCAAGGCCATGATCGTCCCGCGCGTCGACTGAAGAAGGAGTACCCATGACCTCCACCGAGACGCAACCGACGGGGCCGACGTTCGCGTCGCGCAAGCCGCGCATGAACCACGTCGCGATGAGCCTGGCGCCCGACATGCTCGACGAGGAGCACCGAACGCTGCGCGCCGAGTTCCTCGGTGACGTGTTCGGCTTCTACGACCTGCCGATGCTCACCCAGGACCGCTACCGCCAGGTGTTCCAGGTGCACAACATCGAGCAGTTCGTGTTCCTGATCGCCGACGACCCGCCGATGACATGCGCCCGTCTCGATCACTTCGGCCTCTCGGTGGGAGCCGAGGAGGAGCTCGACGAGATCCTCGCCCGCGCGCGGGCGTGGAAGGAACGCGACGACCGCGTCGAGATCATCGACAAGAAGGTCGACGACCACGGGATGATCGCGATCACCAGCATCTACGTGCGATACCTGCTGCCGATGATGATCGAGATCCAGTGGTGGGACTTCAAAGGCATGCCCCGCGCCGACCAAGGAGCGAAGTGACCGAGCACGACCTTCGATACGGAGCGTTCGCGCTCCAGGGCTGGAAGCTCGAGTACACCGGTTGGGACGCGGCGAGCGCGTGGGAGCGCACGAAGGAGCTCGCCCAACTCACCGAGCAGCTCGGCTACCACCACCTCTGGGTCTACGACCACGTGGAGACGGTGCCGCGCCGCGAGGCCACACACGTGTTCGAGGCGTTCACGACGCTTGCCGCGCTCGCGCAGCACACAACCACGATCAAGCTCGGCCAACTCGTCACCTGCGCGGCGTACCGCAACGCCGGGCTGCTCGCCAAGGAAGCCGCGTGTGTCGACGTGTTCTCCGGGGGCCGGTTGATCCTCGGTCTCGGCGCCGGTTGGTACGAGCGCGAGTACCAGGCCTACGGCATCAACTATCCCGCCGCGGGCGTGCGGCTCCAGATCCTCGACGAGACGCTCGAGGTCTTGAAGCGGCTCTGGACCGAGGAGACCGTCACCTTCCAGGGCAAGCACCTCTCGTTCGACGGCGCGTACTGCGACCCGAAGCCGATCCAGCAGTTGCCGGAGATCTGGGTGGGCGGCGGCGGCGAGAAAGTCACGCTCCGCATCGAGGCCCGGCACGCCGACAAGACCAACTGGCAGACGGGCATCGAGGGGTTCCGGCGCAAGTCGGCTCTGCTCGAGCAGTACTGCGACGAGATCGGCCGCGACTTCGGTTCGGTCGTGCGCACCCACGGCCCCGATTGCGTGGTGTTCGACACCGAGGCCGACATGCAGCGGTGGCTCGACTCGCCCGGCGGCGGGTCGCTGTGGGGCCGGTCGCCGCACGACGAGTACGTGCGCGACAACCTCGTGGGGACCGCGGAGCAGGTTGGCGAGAAGGTGCAGGAGTTCGTCGACGCGGGATGTCGCGAGTTCGTGCTGTGGTTCCGTGACTCACCCCGATCGGACAGTCTCGAGGCGTTCGCGCGTGACGTCATCCCGCGTGTGAGGGGTTGAGCGCCGCCGAGTTCCGCATCGAGGCGTGACGACCGGCCGGTGTTACCTTCTGAGACCATGACCGCGCTCTCCGACGCGCCCGCGCGCGAGACGACGGCCTCGGCCGGCACGAGCGGGCGGCCCACCCGGCCGACCGTGATCGCGATCGGTGCGGTGTTGCTCGCGGGCCTCGTGTTCTTCTTCTGGACGCGCTCCGACCTCTGGCTCGACGAAGCGCTCTCCGTCAACATCGCGCGCGTGCCGCTCGGGCATCTCGATCAGGCGCTTCGCCACGACGGCGCACCGCCGCTCTACTACACGCTCCTGCACGTGTGGACCGCGCTGTTCGGAACCGGCGACCGGGCGGTGCGTTCACTGTCCGGTCTGTGCATGGTCGGCGCCGCGGTCGCGTTGTGGTTCGTCGGCCGGCGGGTTGCCGGCCGCGCCGGCGCGTGGACCGCGGTGATGCTCGTCGCCGCGAACCCGTACGCGATCCGCTACGCGACCGAGACGCGCATGTACGCGCTCGAGATCCTGCTGGTTTCGTGGGGAATTCTCGCGTTCCGGCGCGCGCTCGAGTCGCCGACTGTCGGCCGGCTGGCGCAGTTCGGCGCGATCGTTGCGCTGCTGCTCTACACGCAGTACTGGGCCCTGTACCTCTTGCTCGTCGTCGGCGGGTTGCTCGTCGTGCTCGCCGTGCGGGGCAACGACCGGAACGCGGCGCGGCGGATGCTCCTGGCCATGGCCGTTGCGGGAGTTGCGTTCGTCCCCTGGCTCCCGACGTTCTTGTACCAGCGCGCCCACACCGGCACGCCGTGGGGCACCCCGCAGTTCCCGGGCGTGCCGTTCGGCTACACGCTGCGCGACTTCGCCGGCGGTGACGAGCAAGAGGGTTGGCTCGCGCTCGTGCCGCTTCTCGGCCTGCTCCTGCTCGGACTCTTCGGACGGGGGACCGACGACCGGACGATCGAGCTCGACCTGCACACGCAACCCGGCGCGCGTTGGGAAGCGATCGTCGGCGGTACGACGCTCGTCGTCGCGCTCACGTTGAACTACCTCGCCGGCGGTGCGTTCCAGTCGCGCTACAGCGCGGTGGTGTTCCCGTTCTTCGTCGTGCTGGTCGCGCGCGGCGTCACGACGCTGTCGTCGCCGCGCGTGCGGGCCGGCGTGCTCGTGGTGGTGCTCGGGCTCGGCTTCGTGGGCGCGGGCCGCAACGTGTTCACCGATCGCACGGAAGCGGGCAAGGTCGCCTCGATCCTGCGGGCCGACGCCAAGCCCGGCGACCTCGTGCTCTTCTGTCCCGACCAGCTCGGGCCGGCCGTGCACCGCCTGCTGCCCTCCGACCTCGATCAGGTGACGTTCCCGACGTTCGGCTCGCCCGCCTTCGTCGATTGGGTCGACTACAAGGCGCGGTTGGCCAACGTCGATCCGCTCTCGTTCGCGCGCCAGACGCTCGCGCGCGCCGGTAGGCACACCCTCTGGTTCGTGACCTCGCCCGGCTACATCACGCATCCGGTCGTGTGCCAGACCCTGTCGAACGTGTTCGCGGCGTCGCGGCGGCGCATCGGTCGCATCGGGCCCGACGAGCGCCTCTTCGAGCATCCGGGACTCCAGGAATTCCCGCCCGGCGCGTCGACGAGCGGCTGAACGAACGTGCCGTCGCGCGCACAACTCGTTCGGTTCGCTTCGGATGCCCGCGCTCGCGCGGTGCTCGCGCCCTACGTGCTCTCGCGGGGCATCGTGTTGCTCTCGCTCGTGTTGACCCGGCACGTGCTGCGCGGGAAGTCGGCGGCGCCCCTGCCGATCCAGGCGCGCATGGGCCTGCTCGGTTGGGACGCCGCGTGGTACCGCGACATCACGCGCGCGGGCTATCACGGCGTCGCGAAGGTCGGGCTGCGGTTCTTCCCGCTCTTCCCGCTGATCGCGCGGGGCGTGTCGTGGCTGCCGGGCGTGAGCGCCGGCCTCGCGGTGATCCTGGTCGCGAACGTGAGCGCGCTGGGCGTCGGTGCGCTCGTGTACGAGCTCGCGCGGCGAGAGGGCCGCGACCCTGCGCTCGCACGCCGCGCCGTGTGGATCGTGTACCTCGCGCCCTCCGCCTTCGTGTTGGTGATGGGCTACGCCGAGGCCACGTTCATGATCATGACGTTGGTCGCGCTGCTGGCCCTGCGCGACCGCCGTTGGCGGATCGCCGCCGTCGTGGGCGTCTTGGCGGGATTGACGCGGCCGGTCGGAGTGCTCCTCGTGGTCCCCGCGCTGTTCGAAGCGTGGCGCCGGCGCGGTGTCGCGAGCCGGCAGGAGTACGCCGCGATGGCCGGCGCGGTGGTCGGGCCCGCGGTGGGCACCGGCGCGTATCTCCTGTGGGCCGAGCATCGCACCGGGCATCTGCTGTATCCGCTGACGGTGCAGCAGGTCTCGGCGAGCCGGGGCGGGTGGATCGATCCCGTTCGCGCGCTTTGGCGCGCGGCGAGGATGGCGGCCGACGGTGGTCACCTGAGTGCGGGCATCCACGTCGTGACCGCCGGAGTGCTCGTCGTGCTGATCGTGGTGCTGTGGCGGCGCTGGCCGGCGTCGTTCACGGCCTACGCCGCGGTCGTGGTGGTCGTGGCACTTTCCGCGCGCAACCTCGACTCGCTCGAGCGATACAGCCTCTCGACCGTGCCGTTGGTGCTGGCCGCGGCGGAGGCGACGGGCGGCGGAACGCGCGAGCGCGCCGTGTTCGTCGCGCTCGCCGCGGTGCTCGTCGCGTGCTCGGTACTGGCGTTTTCGGGCCTCTTGGTGCCGTAGCCGGGCGATCGGCCGCTCCGGCCGCCCGGAGGAGTGCTGGGTATGCTGCGCGCCGCCGGCACGGTCGGCACGCGATCACCCACCCCCCGCTGCCGACCCCCCGGAATGCCGAGCGAGATGGCCGAGCGACACATGGCTGGCGTCAACGGCGATGGTGCCGCCGCAGAACCGCGGGCAGTCGTGGTCATCGGTGCGGGGCCGGCCGGGCTGACGGCGGCCTTCGAGCTGGTGCGGGCCGGCCACGCGCGCGCGGTGACGGTGCTCGAGTCGACCGACGTCGTGGGCGGGATCAGCCAGACCGTGCAGCGCGACGGCTGGCGCTTCGACATCGGCGGCCACCGGTTCTTCACCAAGGTGCGCGCGGTCAACGAGCTGTGGAGCGAGATGCTCGCGCCCGAGACGATGCTCGATCGCCCGCGCCAGAGCCGCATCCTGTATCGCGGCAAGCTCTACGACTACCCGCTCGTGCCGATGAACGCGCTCCGCAACCTCGGCCCGATCGAAGCGGTGCGGTGCGTCGCTTCGTACCTCTGGGTGCGCGTCCGGCCGCCCAAGGACCAGGACAACCTGGAGGGCTTCTACGCCGCTCGGTTCGGTTGGCGGCTGTACCGGCACTTCTTCAAGACCTACACCGAGAAGGTGTGGGGCGTGCCGCCGTCGGAGCTCTCCGCCGACTGGGGCGCGCAGCGGGTCAAGGACCTCTCGATCATGCGTGCGGTCTGGGAAGCGATGAAGCCCAAGCGCCTGCGCCGGTCGCGCGACGCCGCGCACGCGGTGACGAGTCTCATCGAGGAGTTCAAGTACCCGAAGTTCGGTCCCGGCATGATGTGGGAGATCGCGGCCGACAAGGTCACCGCCGCCGGCGTTCGCCTCGACTTCGACCGGCGCGTCACGCGCATTTTGCACGACGGCGACGGTGCGCGTGAGGTGCGAGCGGTCGATTCCGACGGTCGTGAGCACGTGTATCCCTGCACCCACGTGATCTCGTCGATGCCGCTCGGTGCGCTCTGCCAGGCGATGGACCCCGCGATCGACACCCCGACGCGCGAGGCCGCCGCCGACCTCGGCTACCGCGATCACCTGACCGTCGCGCTCGTCGTCGGCCGCGAGCACTCCTTCTCCGACAACTGGATCTACGTGCACGACCCCGACGTCGAGGTCGGGCGCGTGCAGAACTACGGCTCGTGGTCGCCCTTCATGGTGAAGGAGGGGCGCACGTGCCTCGGGCTCGAGTTCTTCGTGAACGAGGGCGACGCGATGTGGAACAAGCCCGACGCGGAGCTGATCGAGCAGGGCACGCGCGAGTTGGTGCACCTCGGGTTGATCGATGCCGCGTCGAGCGTCGAGACGGGTTACGTCGTGCGCATGCCGAAGGCGTATCCGGTGTACGACGAGCACTACCAGTCGCACGTCTCGACGATGCGCAAGTGGTTGAGCGCGAACACCCCCAACGTGTATCCGTGCGGTCGCAACGGCATGCACAAGTACAACAACCAGGATCACTCGATGTTCACCGCGATGCTCTCGGTCGAGAACATCCTCGGCGCCCACCACGACGTGTGGGCCGTGAACGTCGAGGAGGAGTACCACGAGCAGGCCTCCGACGCCGGTCCGAAGGGATCGACCGGCCGCGACGCCCCGGTGCTCCCGCGGCGTGCGCTCGACGCCGCGGCGGAGGCTCGAGCCGCACGGTCGGGCGCGGATGCCGCCGGCCGCGACTGAACCGGCGCCCCGACGTCAGTCGCCGCCGTTCGCGCCCGCGCTTGCGGCGATCGCGGTCGTCGCGCTCGCGGTTCGCATCGCGTTCATCGTGTGGGTCGCGCCGCAGGTGCCGACGCTCGGTGACGCCACCGCGTATCACCTGCTGGCCGCGAACCTCGCGCACGGCCGTGGGTACATCCGGCCCTTCGACGACCTCCTGCTCCACCTCCGTCGCCCGACGGCCGAGTACCCGCCGTTGTTCCCTTTGCTGTTGGCCCTGCCCGCGCGGCTCGGCGCGCACTCCGTGGAGCAGCAGCGCATCTTCCTCGCGTTCGTCGGCGCCGGCACGGTCTCCCTCGTCGGCCTGCTCGGCCGGCGCGTGGTCTCGCCCGCAGTCGGGCTGATCGCGGCCGCGCTCGCGGCCGTGTATCCGATGCTCTTTCTCAGCGAGGCGACGCTGATGGCCGAGTCGCTCTACGTCGGGTTGGTCGCGCTGCTCCTGCTGTGCGCGTATCGCGCGTATGACGATCCGAAACCGGTCCGTTTCGTCGTGCTCGGTGCGGCGATCGGCCTGGCGACGTTGACGCGCGCCGAGGGGATCCTGCTCGGGATCGTCGTTGTCGTGCCGCTGGCGATGTGGTTGCGCAACCTGACGGCACGCGAGCGCATCGCGCGCATCGGCGTCGCGCTCGGCGTCGCGCTGGTGGTGGTCGCGCCGTGGACGATCCGGAACGCGGTGCGGTTCCACGCGTTCGTGCCCGTTTCGAACAACGTCGCCACCCTGATCGACGGCGCGAACTGTGACGCGACCTACGGCGGCTCGCAGATCGGCTTGTGGCGCGAGACGTTCTCGACGCTCGACGTCGGCCTTGGCCCCGCCTTCGCTCAGGCCCGCTATTGCTTCGTCGGCTTCGACATCCGCGATCCGCACTTCGACGAGGCCAAGGCCGCGAGCGCCGACACGCGCGCGGGCCTGAGGTACGCGCGCCACCACCTCGGCTCGTTGCCGAAAGTTGCGGCGGTGCGGGTGCTGCGCACCTGGGGCCTGTACGCGCCGAGCCAGCAGGTCAACTTCGAGTCGCTCGAAGGACGGCCGCGCTCGTGGCAGCTGCGCGGCACCCAGATGTACTGGGTGCTCCTGCCCCTCGCGCTCGTGGGCGCGGTGCTGCTCCGGCGGCGCCGGCGCGCGATCTGGCCGCTCGCCGCGACCGCAATCACCGTGACGATCGTCGCCGCGACTACCTACGGCCAGCAGCGGTTCCGGATCGCGGCCGAGCCCGCGATCCTCGTGCTCGCGGCGGTGACGATCGTCGAGCTGGCGGGCGCGGTGACCACTAGCGGCCGGCGAGCGCCACGATCTTCGGCATGAGCCATTGCGCCTCGATCGACGCGGCGGCCGGGGTGAAGTGCCGGCCGTCGGGGCGCAGGCGGAGGCCGTCGACGTTCTCGGGGCACGGTGGGCCGTCGGGACAGATCTGCTTCGCGAGGTCGACGAGTGTCACTTCGCCCGGATGCCGGGCGGCGAAGCGCTCGAGGATGCTCTGGAGTCGCGCGTAGCCCGCGTCGTCGACCGCGTTGCTCGTGTTGGCGACACCCTCCGCGTCGTTGGGCGCGGGCGCGGCCTCGGTCAGCACGGCGACCTTCGCTCCGTACAGCGTGAGCTTGGCGAGCTCGGCGTCCATCCGAGCCAGCATCGCGGCGTCGCCGGCCGGCGTGCCCGACACCAGGGTCTGGTTCCCGACGATGAGGTCGGACTTCTCCCAGAGGCTCAGCCACACGATCACATCGGGTCGGAGCTCGAACACCGCGGGAGTCACGGCCTCGTCGACCATGAAGGGGCAGCGCTCCGAATGCGGGGTGATCTGCTCATTGCGCGTCGTGGTGATCTGCCCGCTGGCGACGCCGCAACCGAACACCGCGGCTTGGTACACGTCGGCGCCCACCTCGTCGCCGACGGCTTTCAGTCCCGGGTAGAGGCTGCACGCCGTCGAGTCGCCGACGATGAGCACGCGCAAGCCGTCGGCGCGGTCCCGGAGGCTCGGCGCACCGAGCGTGTGGGCCTCGTCGATCGCGTCACGGGTCTCGTCGGCGCGCGGCGTGCCGCAGAAGAGCGGATCGCCCAACGACCACGGAAAGTCCGTGCGGGGCGGCGGCACGTAACGGGGTGCCGCCGGGATCGACGCCGGCGCCGTTGGCGGGCCGGGCGTCGAGCCGCGCGATTTCGAGCGGGACGCGGCGAAGGTCGGGTGCGCCGGCAATGCGATGCTCGGCGGCGCCTGGCTGCCGGCCAGGTAGCTCGGCGCGGGTGACGCACCCGTCGTGGATGCCAGCACGATCGCGAGGGTCGCGACGATCGCCGGCAGCGCGAGCCACCGCGCCACGTTGCGCGGAGCTGCTCGCGGCGCGGGCGGCTCCGACCGGCGCACCAGGAAGCTCGGACGCCGGCGTTCGCGGATCGGGAGCTCGATGAGGTAGAAGCTGATCGTTGCCGCGGCAAATGTCAGCGCGAGGCGCAGCAGGTTGAGCGGCAGTCCGTGCAGACCGTGCACGCGCGTCGGTACCAGCCACACGATCAGCGGCCAGTGGAAGAGGTAGAGGCCGTACGAGAGCCGGCCGATCCATGCCAACGGCGGGAACGACAACACCTTTTGCAGCATCCCGGGCTGCAGCGCGCCCGCGATCACGACACACGCCAGCGCGGCGTACGCCAGCGACCCTCCGTGGTAGTAGCGCGAGCTCGTGCCCGTCGCGACGTTCCACGCGTACAACATCACGACGAAGGCCGCGACGCCCGCGATTCTCACGCGCCGCTGCGCGGCCGCGCCGGGCTTCCACACGACGAGGAGGATGGCGAGCAACGCGCCCATGAGGATCGTGTGGGCGCGCGCATCGGTGCCGTAATACGCGCGCAAGGGGTCACCGGGGCTGTAGGTGATGGCCATGATCGCGACCGACGCGCCGATCCCGCCGATGCACACCGCGGTCAGCACGCGCAGGGAGCCCCGCGCCACGCGCAGCGAGAAGTACGTGACCAGCGGCCACACGAGGTAGAACTGCTCCTCGATCGCGAGCGTCCACATGTGGCGCAGCGGCGACGCTGCCGAGAACAACTCGAAGTAGCTCTCCTTCGCGGCGATGAATCGCCAGTTCGCGACGTAGAAGAAGCTCGCGAGCGCGTCGTCACGGACCCCGGCGCGGTTCCACGGTGGGATCGCGAACACGGTGATCGCGGTCACGACCACGAGCACCACCATCAGCGCCGGGAGTAGCCGCCGGGCGCGGCGGCCCCAGAACTGGCGGAGGTGGATCCGATCCTTCCGGTGCCACTCCATGATCAGCAGCGTCGTGATCAGGAATCCCGACAGGATGAAGAACAGGTCGACCGACAGGTACGCGCCGCGGGCCCACGGATAGTTGAAGTGGTACGCGATGATCGCCAGCACCGCGAGCGCGCGGAGACCGTCGAGGGATCCCTGATACCCGAACTTGGCCCGAGCGGGCTGCTCCGGCACCACGGTCGGCTCGGGACCGGCCGGCGCCGCGTCGACCGGAGACGCGGCGGCGTCGACCTCGGGCACCCGGCGAGCATAGATGGAGGTGCCTAGGATCGGCCCGACATGACGGCTGTGCTCGCGCCCGCGGAGGCGACCGCCCACGAGCGACGTGCGCCCGGCTGGCGGCGGGTCGTGCTCGCGGCGCCGGCGTGCGTACCGGCGGTGATGATCGCGATCGGCGGCTGGTCGCACCGCTGGATGGACGAGGACGCGTTCATCAACTTCCGCATCGTCGACCAGATCTTCGCCGGGCACGGTCCGGTGTTCAACGCGGGAGAGCGCGTCGAAGCCGCGACCAGCCCGCTGTGGCTGTTCATCCTCGTCGTCGGCCGCGCCGCGTTCGGGGCATTTGTATCGATTGAGTGGATCGCGGCGGGGGCGGGGCTCCTCGCCGCGGTGGCCGCGTTCGCGATCGGCGCGCACGCGGCGCGGGTCCGCCACCGCGATGCCGACGGTGTCGTGGTGCCTGCAGGGCTCGTGCTGGTGGCCGCGGTCGCGGTCGTGTGGGACTTCTCGACCTCGGGTCTCGAGATGGGTCTCGTTTGGCTCTGGCTCGCGGGGTCGTGGTGGGCGCTGATGGCCGCCGCGCGCCCGGGCGAGATGAGCCGCCGGGCGCGGCTCGCGAGTTGCGTCGTGCTCGGCCTGGCGCCCCTCGTGCGCCCCGAGCTCACGGTTATGGTGCTGCCCCTGCTCGCGGCCTGGTTCGTGCTCGCCCGGCCGCGGCGGATCGCCTTCGATCTCGGTGCGATCCTCGCGATCCCCGTCGCGTACGAGATCTTCCGCATGGGCTACTACGCGTCGGTGGTCCCCAACACGGCCCTCGCCAAGGACGCGGGCGGGCTCCACCTCTCCCAGGGCTGGGCGTACTTGAGCGACTTCGTCTCGCCGTACCGGCTGTGGGTGACCGCGGTGATCGTGGTCGCGGTGGTGGTGTACGGCCACGTCACCCGCCGCGATCGCCGGGTGGCCATCGCGACCGCGGCCATGCTCGCGGCGGCGGTGATCGACGTGCTGTACATCGTCGGGATCGGTGGCGACTACATGCACGGGCGGCTGCTGCTCCCGGCGTTTTTCGCGCTCGGTCTCCCGGCCTCGCTCGTGGTGCGGCGCGACACCGTGGTCGCCGCCGTCGCGGGCGGGCTCGTGGCCGTGTGGGCCCTCGTGAGCGTCGTCTGGTTCCGGCCGCCGCCGCCCGCGCCGGGTGTCGGCCTGGGGCCCGCGCCGATCTCCGACTGGCGCACGGTGTCGGGTGCGACGATGCACCCCGTCGACGTGACGCTCGGCCTCAACGGCAAGCAGGCCGCGGCTGCGTACGCCCGAGGCGTGCGCGGCTTCTTCACGGTCGTCGACAAGCGCCCTCGCCCGGGGCGCGATCCGAACGCGTTCGTGCTGACGTTGGGATCGATCGGGGTCCCGGCCTTCGACGCGGGCACGCACGTGTTCGTCGTCGACATCGGCGGCCTTGCCGAGCCGCTCGCGGCGCGGACCGCGCCGGTGCCCGGTCGCCAGGCGGGTCACCGCAAGCAGATCGACGACGCGTGGTACGCGGCGCGCTTCGGCGGGCCGAGCAACGATCCGAAGGTGGTCGCGGCCCGGCACGCACTCACGTGTGGCCCGGTTGCCGGGTTACTGAAGGCGGTCGACGCGAAGATGACGCCGGCGCGCTTCCTCTCGAACATCTGGCACAGCGTCGGCTACACGCGTCTTCACGTACCTTCGGATCCGAGGGTCGCCGAACGCGAGTGGTGCTGACCACCCCGGCGGAGCAGCGCCGCGATCGCGGCGTCGATGGCCACCGCGGCCAGCACGACGAATGACGGCTCCGCCGTGGTGCGGAACCGGGTGCTGGCGTAGGTGACCACCACGGTGACGAACACCACGACGACCGGCGCGAGCAACGGGTACACCGGTATCCGGCGGCGGTACCGGCTCGGCGACCGCCGGCGCAGCAGAAACGCGCCGGGGATCGAGAGCAGGGCGAGGGCCCAGAAGCTGTAGAGCGCGGCCCACGAGATCCACACCGGGCTGCGGCCCTCGATGAACGCGTCGGCCCGCACGTAGAGGCCGGTCCGGTAGAGGCCGACGATCCGGCGGAGGCGTATCTCCTCGACCACCGGCAGCCGGCTCAGGTGGCCGCGCACGTAGTCGACCGCGGCGCGTTGGTACACGACGTCTTCCTGCGACTCGTCGTCGCGCAGCGTCAAGCCGGCCTTCTTCTCGATGGCCGCCGCGCACTGGATGTCGAAGTAGCCCTGCAGTGGCCCGTAGTACGTGGAGTCACAGTTGGCCGACGCGAGCAGGGGGGCGAACTGGGCGCTCAGCAGCACCGGGTGCACGAAGCGCGTGGTGTTGTAGATCGTCCACGGCGCGAGCACGACCGCGGCCGCGAGCACGGAGGCGCCGAGCCAACGCAGCCGGACCGCCCACGAGCGGTCGCGCGTCAGGCACGCGAGCGGCACGACTAGCAAAGGCACGAGCAGGATGAGCTCGGAGCGGGCGAGCGCGCCGAACGCGCACGCGGCGCCCACGAGCACGAGCCGGCGCCCGGTCGGGTGCCGCCAGTACGCGTACGCGAACAACAACGTGACCGCCGCCGCGAACATCGAGAGCGTCTCGGCCTGGAGCATGCCGTCGGGCGCCCAGAGATTCGGGTAGGCGGCCGCGAGCACCGCGGCGACGATGCCGGCGCGCGCGCCGCCGACCGCGCGGCCGAGGAGCCCGATCACCCACACGGTGCCCGAGCCGAGCAGGCACGACCAGAGCAGGTGGGTGAGCACGCTCTTCATCCCCAGCACCGACGGGATCGCGAGGAAGATGATGTAGAGGGGCGGATGTTCGGCCGCCGCGCGGTGCAGGCCCTGTTGCACGAAGAACGGCGAGATGAAGCCCTTGCCTTCCGCGAGCAGGTTCGCGCCCGCGTGGTAGAAGTACGCGTCGCCGTGCGGATCGAAGTTGCGGCGGTACGCGAACACGTACGCGACCCGCAACGCGAGGCTCGCCGCGACGATCGACGGGAGCGCGAGGCGGAACCAACGCGGGTCGCGCTGCGCACGCACGGACTCGGTCATCGGTTGAGGTTCAGTCTTTTCCCGGCGGGCCGATGAACACGGCCATCGGCATGCTGAGGTCGAGCATCTGCGAGATCATCGAGCGCGTGCTCTTGGGGATCGTCGGCGCGATCGCGAGCATGAACAAGTTGTCGTCGACCTGCGGCACGAGTCGGCCGAGTCCGTCGTGCCGGAGGCTGCCCACCACCTGTCCGTGGAGCGTGTCGAACTGCGCCCGCTCGGAGGCGGATCTCGGATCGAACGACGCCACCTCGGTGAACTTCGGGTCACGCTGCCAGTTCGCGATGTCGGGTCCGGTGGCGAGGTGCACCTCGAGCGTCGGCGTGCGGTTGTCGATCACGTGGTAGCGCGTGGCGCCCGGGCGGAACTGCTCCTCGGCCCGCACGGGGAAACCGCGGCGGTCGAGCTCGTTCAGGAGGCCGAAGCCCGCGGAGCCGATCGCTTCGGCGTCGGGCAGCCACGTGACGAGGTACGGGCCACGCGTGCCTTGCTGTTGCAGACGAGTCAGCGCGTTCGCGGTCGGCCCGACGACCGCGCCGAGCGTCTCGTTCAGGCGGGGCGTCTGCACCGTGACGTTCGAGGCCTGGAATGCGAACACGATGCTCACCGCGACGGTGATCACGGCCATCGCCGCCGCGCCCGCCGGCGCGAGTCGCGTGGCCGTGGTCGACGCGCTGCCGCGGCGCACGAGCTCGACCACGGTCCAACCGATCGCGAACAGCATGAGCGTGGCGAGGCCCCACGCCCAGAGCAGCAGGTAGAACCACACCGTTCCGAAGATCCGCGCCGACGACACCAACCCGAGGCCGAGCGCGACCAACAGCACCACGTCGAGCCGGAGCAGCACGCGATTGCGCAGCCGCCACGCGACGAGCACGGATCCCGCGAACGCCACGAGGAGGATCGCGCCCGGTATCCGCGTGCCGGTGACCTCGAGCGCGCCGCCGTCGTGCACGAGCGTGTGGGTGAGCAACTGCCACGGGTTCAACTGCGCGAACAGCACCCCGACGCCGCGGCCGAACCCGATCGGTGAATCGGGCGGGTGGCTGAAGTAGTCGCGGATGATGCCGAGGTTCCCGGGCGAGTGCGCGAACTGGTCGATGAACGGCGGGATCCAGATGACGACGCCCATCGCCACGCCGACGCCGGACCATCGCAACAGCGCGCGGCGGGCACCGGGATCCGCTCGGGCGGTGAATGCGCGCCGCACGAGCACGATCGCGGTCACGGCCACGAGCCCGCCGACGAGGCCGAGGTAGGAGATGTGCGTCTGCGTGCAGAGGCAGCCCGCGAACACGGCCACGGGGATCATCGCGAAGTCGTCGGCGAGCACCGACCACACCGCGAGCACGAACACGAACCACCAGAGCACCGGCAGGTAGGGGTTCCACGGGAGGGTCAGGAGGTAGGCGCCGTACGCGCGTGTCAGGACGGCCAGCGCCACCGCGACCGCGAGGAGCACCGACCGGCCGCCGCGCCGCAGCGCCATCCAGAGCGAGAGCGCGATGGCGACGACGTCGAGCGCGACGGTCGACGCGTAGAGCCCGTACGCCGAGCCGCCGAACAGCCGCCAGACCGGCCACAGCACGTAGAAGCTCAACGGCCCGGGATGGCTGCCGCCGTTGGGGCCGAACGGCCCGATGCGGCCGGCGAGACCGATGAGCGGCGGGTGACCGGTCGAGATGTCGCGCACGCGGATCTCGGTCTGGGCCATGTCGAGCAGCGGGTACCAGTGGGGCCGGCGCAACGCGAACAGGGCTACCACCAACGGGAACGCCACGACGACCACGAGCGCGGCGAAGAGCAACGCCGTGGAGCCCCGCAGCCGCCGATCGGGCGCCGGCCCGGAAGTGGAGCCGGAGGCGCCGGGATCCGCGCCCGGATCGACGCCGGCTTCCGCGACTTTCACGGCAGCGCCTTGAGCGCGCGCACCAACCCGGGCCGCACCGGCGACTGGTGATGCGATCGGCTCGCGTCGCTCGGGTCGTGGCGATGCGCGAGGAACCACTCGTACGACTCGATCACCATCGACGCGTTCGAATGTTGCGGCTCCCAGCCGAGCTCGCGGCGGACGGGCTCGATGTCGAAGTACAACGACTCGCTGAAGAGCAGCCAGTGGTACGGCGCGAACGGCGCGAGGCCGAGCGCAGCCAGCGCGCGCATCGTGAAGCGCGCGGGCGCGACCGGCAACGATCGCACGCGAGAACCCGTCTGCGCATGGTCGACGAGCGCCTGCAGCGTCTCGCGCATCGTGCCGAACTCGGCCGCGCCGACGTTGTAGACCGACGGGGTCGCGCGGTCGCCGGCGCGCAGGCATGCGTCGGCGAGATCGTTCGCATGCACGAGCTGGTAGCGGTTGTGCCCACCCCCGAGCACGAACACCGGCGCGCCGTCGGCGACGAACTCGAAGAGCAACGCGATCACGCCGAGCCGGCCGTGCCCGAGCACTGTGCGCGGGCGCACGATCGTGACGTCGAGCCCGCCGAGGATCGCGTCGTGGCACAGCATCTCGGCGCGGAGCTTCGCCCGACCGTAAGCCTCGAGCGGCCGGCACGGCGTGTGCCCGGTCACTGGATTGTGCTCCGGGATCCCGAACACCGCGCTCGACGACGTGTGCACGACCTTGGCAACACGCGCCTCGCGCGCGGCGACCAGCACGTTGGCGGTGCCGCCCACGTTGACCGCGTCGAAGAGGGCGCGATCCTTCGCCAACGGCACCTGCGCGACGTTGTGGAACACGATGTCGACGTCGGCGCACGCGCGGCGCACGGCCTTGCGGTCGCGCACGTCGCCCGGGCAGAACTCCGCCGCCGCGAGGGTCGGGCCCGGCGGGTTCAGGTCGAGGATCCGGACCGCGTCGCCCCGGGCGAGCGCCAGCTCGGCCAGCACCGTCCCGAAATAGCCGCTACCACCGGTGATCAGGATCGAGCGGGCCATCAGAGGCGGTCACCGCGCTCCAGACACCAGCGCACGCTCGCCTGCATGCCCTCGAGCAACGAGACCGTCGGCTCGTACCCGAGCTCCTTGCGCGCCCGGGAGATGTCGCACGCGATCGTGTCCTTCAGCTCCCCGAGCACGTGCAGCGCCTGGACGTACCGACCGCCGGCCTGGGCGATCGCGTCGAGCCGCTCCGCGACCACGCCCGCGATCCGGGGCACGGTGAAGGGGCGCCGGTGCGAGACCGGCAGGCCCTCGGCCGCGAGCGCGTCGCGGACCGTGCGCAGCACGTCGGCGAGCGCGTACGGCTCGGCATCGGCGATCCAGTACGCGTGGCCGGGCGCGGCGTCGACGCGCTCGGCGAGCAGCACGCCCTGCACGAGGTTGCCGGTGTACACCATCGAGCGGCGCTGGGTTCCGGGCCCGATGAGCGGGAACCGCCCGCGCCGCACGGCGGAGAGGAACTGGGTCTGGCGCTCGGGTTGGAACGGCCCGTAGAACCACGGCGGCCGGACGACGACGGTCGCGAGGTCGCCACGGTCGTAGCTCCGCTGCACGAGCTGTTCGGCCTCGAGCTTCGAGCGCCCGTAGGCCATGTACGGCGCGAAGGGGGAGTCCTCGTCGAAGCGGTCGTCGCTCGTGCGGTTCGCGCCGAACGGCGAGTTCGACGACACGTGCACGAAGCGCGTGGCGCCGCTCCGCCGGGAGCGGTCGAGCATGAGTTGCGTGCCGCCCACGTTGACGTCGAAGAGCTCGCGGACCCGGCCGGCCGGGTGGATGACGGCCGCGGCGTGGATCACCGACGCGCCGCCGATGCCGTCGAAGAGCGCGTCGATCGCGGCGGGGTCGCGCACGTCGCCGACCACGGCCTCGATCCGGGGGTCGACCACCTCGAGGAGCGACGCGTCGGCCGCCTCGTGCACCAGGCACCGGATTCGGCGGCGGCTCGACTGCCCCGCCAGCGACCGCACGAGGTTCTGGCCGAGCCAGCCCGCAGCACCCGTGACCACCACGGTTGCGGCCGGCTCGGTCGCCGGCGCCGGACCGTGGCTGTGGGGCTCGTCCCTCTCCGGCTCGCCGTCGCGCACGGAGGTCGAGGCTATCGCCTTCTCCCAACTGCGCCCGGAGCGTCGGGTGGAGCCGCACCGACCGGCGGTCGCAAGATAGGTTTTCGGCTCTGTGCGTGCACTTGTCGTGACTCCGACCTACCAGGAATCGGAAAACATCGTCGAGTTCCTCAATCGCGCGCGTCGTGCCGCTCCCGACGCCGACATCCTGGTCGTCGACGACAACAGCCCCGACGGCACGGCCGATCTCGCCGAAAAGGTCGGAGCCGAGCTCGGGCGCATCGAAGTGTTGCGCCGGCCCCGCAAGATCGGGATCGGCGATGCCGTGCGCGCGGGCTTCGCCGTCGGTCTCGACCGCGGCTACGACATCGTGGTCCAGATCGACGCCGACCTCTCGCACGATCCGGCCGCGCTCCCCGAGCTGCTGGCCGAGATCGAGCGCGGCGCCGATGCCGCGATCGGCTCACGCTACGTTCCGGGCGGCTCGATCCCGCACTGGCCGTGGTACCGGCGCGCGGTCTCGAAGTGGGGGAACCGCTACGCCACCCTCGTGCTCGGCCTCCCCGTGCGCGACGCGACCTCCGGTTATCGCGCGTTCCGTGTCGACACCCTGAAGGCGGCCGACTACGCGAACACCCGCTCGAAGGGCTACGGCTTCCAGATCGAGCTCTGCTACCGCATCTGGCAGTACGGCGGTCGCATCGCGCAAGTGCCCATCGCGTTCACCGACCGCGTGCGCGGTCACTCGAAGATGTCGCTGAGCGTCGGTGCCGAGGAGCTCGGGCTCGTCACGTGGTGGGCCCTCCAGGACCGCGTGCTCAAGGGGCGTTGGCGCCGCTGACGAGACGCCGAACCCGCTTCGCCTGGTTGCTGTTGGCGATCGTCGCCGTCGCGCTCGGTGTACGCGTGTCGTACGTCGCGATCGCGAAGGCCGGCCCGTGCCACATCAGGAACCACAGCGGGAAGATCGTCGCCAACCAGCCGACGAAGTGTCTTCAGGGCGACGAGCTGTACTACAACGCCGAGTCGAACTTCATCGCGAACGGGCACGGGTTCAACCAGCCGTACGGGATTCTCTTCGAGCCGAACGCCAAGCACCGGCCGGCCGCGGATCACCCGCCGCTCACGGTCTTGGTGCTGGCGCCGGTGTCATGGCTCTCCGCCCATCCGCCGTTGTCGTGGGCGATCCACGAGCCGTTGCGCGACTACGCGCGCGAAGACCGCTACGCGATGGTGCTCCTCGGCACCGTTCTCGTGGGCCTGGTCGGGTTGCTGGGCCGGCGGGTCGGCGGCGAGACGGTCGGGCTCGTCGCGGCGGGCATCGCCGCGGTCTCGCCGAACCTCTGGGTCAACGACGGCCTCGTGATGTCGGAGACGGTGACCAGCCTCGTGGTCGTCGGCGCGTTGCTGTGCGCGTTCGCGTTCTGGGACCGCCCGAACCTGCGGCGCGCCGCCGCGCTCGGCGCCGTGTGCGGGCTCGCGGCGCTGGCGCGCGTCGAGTTCGTGTTGTTCGTGGTGCTTCTGGCCGTCGTGGTGCCGGCGACGGCGCGAGCGACACGCCTCGACCGGGGCGCCTTCGCGGTCGCCGCCATTTCTTCGGCGGTTCTGGTCATGGCGCCGTGGGTCGGCTTCAATCTCGCGCGCTTCCAAGATCCGACGTTCATCTCGACCAACGACGGCATCACGTTGGCCGGCGCGAACTGCGCGGCCACCTATTCCGGTTCGGGAATCGGCCTGTGGGCGCTGGGACCGTGCACCGGGAATCTCGACCTGCCCGGTGACGAGTCGCAGCAGTCGACCGCTTTTCGCCACCGCGGTCTCGAGTACATCAAGCACCACGAGTCGCGGCTCCCGGCGGTCGTGCTCGCGCGCGTCGGCCGTACGTGGAGCCTCTACCGTCCGGCCGACATGATCGCGTTCAACGCCGGCGAGGATCGCGAGAAATGGGTGACCCGCCTCGGGCTCTACGCGTACTACCCCACGTTGCTCGCCGCGATCGGGGGCGCGTTCGTGTTGTGGCGCCGGCGCGCGCGGGGCGCGCTGTGGGTGCTCCTGACGCCGGCCATGGTCGTGACCGTGGGCGCCGTCATCACCTACGGGCAGACGCGGTTCCGGGCCGCGGCCGAACCGTCGCTCGCGTTGCTGGCGGCTGTGGGCGCCGTCGCCGCGGTCGAGGCGCTGAGAAGGAACCGGCGCCCGGCGACCTCGGATGCCGTCACACCGTGACGGCCTGCACCTGGGGCTCGTCCTCCAGCGACAGGATCCGGGAATCCGCAGCAGTGGGCAGCCGCATGAACGCGACGACCGCGACTGCGTAGATCACGAGGGCCGAGAACTGCACCGCGCGGAAGCCGACCGCCATCGACAGGATCGTCGTGAGGACGGATCCGATCACGGAGAAGAACCCGTTGACGGCCCAGGCCCACGCGACGTACTCCTCGCCGTGCTCGGTGAGCGACACGACGCGATCGAGGCCGAGCGGCATGAACATGCCCAGGCACACTCCGAGCGGAGCCAGCACCACGACCGTGGTCAGGACGCGCACCGCGAGCCCGGTCGACAGCAGCGAACCGTCGAGGATCTGCGGGAGGGCGAACTCGTAGAAGATCGTGAGCGCGGCCACGACCGCGAGCACCACCGGAACGAGCGGGCGGATGCGCGCGGCGAGGCGGCGGCTGGCGAGCGCGCCGATCCCGGTCGCGACGAGAAGGGTCGCGAGGGTGACGGTGAGGGAGTAGGTGGGATAGCCGAGGAACTGGACGAGCCGCTGGATCATGGTGATCTCGAAGAACATGAAGCCGAGGCCGAGCGCCGAGAAGTACACCGCCGACGTTCCCTTGGCGGGCAGGGCTCGCCACTTGCGGCGCACGGCGAGGAACGGCGCGAGCAGGAACACCGCGGCATAGACCACGGCGATCCCGAGCAGCAGCAGCAGGACGCGTTCGCCGACCGCATCTTCGGGGTCGTTCGTGCGGAGCGGATGCGTGATGTTCGCGACCACGTCGCGGAAGCGCGAGAAGTGCCAGAAGTAGGGCGAGTCGTCGGTGACCGGCGTGATCGCCTTCTGCGAGTGCGACACGATCGACGCGACCTGCGAGTTGGTGCCCGAAGCGAGCCGGCTCACGATGCTCGTGCCGAGGTCGTGGCCGGGTGCGGCGATGGGCTCCTGGCCGGGCAGCTTCGCGAGTCCGGCGAGGAACCGGTTGGTCTCGTCCTTCGTGAACGGGGTGCGCTTCACCACGATCGTCGAGAGGTCGCCGGAGCTGGTCAACTGCGCGGCGACGAGCAGGTGGTCGTTGGGGTCCTTGACGCCGATCTCCTGCAGGGCCTTGCGCGCGGTGACCACGTAGCGGCTCGTGCGGTTCGGGGATGCCTGGAAGTTCAGCTCACCGAACTGGACGACCATGATGCCGTTGTCGGTGAGGTGCTGCAGCGTCGTCTTGATCATCTCGGTCGTGTAGAGGTAGCTCTCCGAGAGCACGAACGCGCCCGACGACGCCGCGTTGGTCGCGGCGTAGCTGTCGGGCGCGACGTACCACACGAGGTTGTACTTGGTGTCGTGACGCGCCAGGTACGAACGCCCGTCGCCCAGGTGCAGGTGCACGTCCTTGCGCTCGTTGAGGTGGCCCGTGTAGTCGGCGAAGTGGTTGGTGAGGAGCGACATGGTGACGGGGTTCAGCTCGACCGCTTCGATGTCGGGTGCGTGGTAGGCGAGCGAGGCGAGGATCTCGTTGCCTCCGGCCGAACCGATGATGAGCTCGTGCGGAGGCGGCGTGCCGAGCACCTTGAAGGGAATCGAGCGCGGGTCCTTCGCGTAGTACGCGGCGACGGTCTTCGGGTCTCCGTTGAACCGGCGGATCCCCGATCCGAACGTGCCGTCGTGCACGAGCAAGTAGTTGTTCGCGTTCGGGCCGAATTGCACGACGTCGACACGGAACACCGGGCCCCACGCGGTGTAGAGCGTCTTCGGGGTGTGCAGCTTGCCGTCTTCGGTGTGGATGTCGGGCAGGAGGCCGTTGGCCGCGACGGTGACGATCAGCACCGCGCTGGTGACGGTCGCCAGCGCGAAGAGCGCCGACCGGGGCCGGCACGACGCCAGGCCCACGACCGCGAACACGAGCGCCGCGAGCATCACGACACGGGGCGGGCCGATCCGCGTGATCAGCGGGATCGCGAGCAGGCAACCGAGCCCGGCGCCGACGAGGTCGGCGAAGTAGATCCGGCCCACGCCGTTGCGGGCCCGCCCGAGCAGCACCGACACGATCACGCCGAACGCGATGAACGTCGCGAAGATCACGAAGCAGATGAGGCCGAGACGGAGCAGGTTCGTGACCGAAGCCCGGGTCCCGTAGTCCCAGATCACGATCGTGTTCACGTGCAGCACCGCGACCACGAAGTAGCCGAGGGCGATGCTGATCGCGCCCCAGATCGATGCGACCGCGATGATGCGGTCGGTGCTCCATCGGCGAACGGGCGCGCACACCGCGACGAACACACTGCCGGAGCCGATGCCGAGCAGCGCAAGGCCGATGACGAGGTAGGTGTAGTAGTACCAGAGCTTGAAGGAGATGATGCGGGTGTAGCCCACCTCCAGAAGAAGACCGGCGAGGCTGATGAGGAGGATCGTGAGCGCGCGCGGCAGCCGGGTCTTGGCGTCGGTGGCTGCGATCATCGTCGGACTCCTCTCGAGAACCGGCGGATCGTAGCCCGACCGATGCGCAGATGACCGTGACGCACGAACGAACGAACGTGAGCAAGCCCGCCTACGTCGGCGGGCTCGACGGGTTGCGTGCGATCGCGGTCGTCGCGGTCGTCATCTATCACTTCGCGCCGTCGGCGCTGCCTGCCGGCTTTCTCGGCGTCGACGTCTTCTTCGTGGTCTCGGGCTTCCTCATCGCCCGGCTGGTCGTCCACGAAATCGCCGGTACCGGCGGGGTCCGGCTCGGACAGTTCTGGGCGCGCCGCGCGCGACGGCTCCTTCCCGCACTCGGGACGATGACTGTGGTGGTGCTGTGCGCGGTCGCGATCAACTCGTCGAGCGCCGAGAAGCACGACATCCGCGCCCAGGCGCTGGGCACGCTCTTCTACTGCGCCAACTGGGTGATCATCTACGCGAAGGGCAGCTACTTCACGAGCGTGGGCCGGCCCTCACCGTTCCTGCACATGTGGACGTTGGCGGTGGAGGAGCAGTTCTACGTCGTGCTCCCGCTCGTGTGCTTCGCCGCTCGCCGCTCCATCGCGCGTCATCCACTGCGCGCGGCGACGGTCGCGCTGCTGGCGGCGGTCGCATCGTCGGTGTGGATGGCGACGCTCGTCTCGCCCACGGGTGACCCGTCGCGCGCGTATCTCGGGAGCGACTCGCACGCGATGGGCCTCCTCGTCGGTGTGGCGTTGGGTGTCGTGGCCGGCGCGGGCGGGCCGTGGGAGGCGATGGCCGCGCGGCTCCGGGCGAGCGCGGCCGCGACGCGGGCCGCGGCGTTCGCCGGTCTCGCGTCACTCCTCGCAATTGTCGTGGTGATGCGCGTCGCCGACGATCACACCTACGCGCTCTACCGCGGCGGCTTCCTCGCGTTCGAGGTCCTGTGCGGCATCGTCGTGACGGTGGTCGCGATGTTGCCCGCGGCGCAGCTCGCGCAGATGCTCCGCGCGCCCTGGCTGGTCGCGATCGGCTTGCGTTCGTATTCGCTGTACCTGTGGCACTGGCCGGTGCGGGTGTTCGTCTCGCCCAGCTCCGGGTTGAGTGGCGCGGGGCTGTTCGTCGTGCGCCTTCTCGTGTCGGTCGTGCTCGCGGAGTTCTCGTACCGCGTCGTCGAGCGCCCGTTCCGGGTCGGGGCCGTCGCGAAGCGGTCGGGCAGCCGCGGCGCGATCGCGTACTTCGCCGCGCTCGTCGTCGTTGCCGCGGTGCTCGTCGCCACGGTTGCCGCGCCGGTCGCGCTCGGTCCGAGCAGCCTCGCCCAAGCCTCGACGCAGAACAGCGCGCCACCCGGCGCGTTGCGGGTCGACCTCTTCGGCGATTCCACCGGGCTCGTGTTCGGCCTGAGCGGCGCGACGCATTCGCGCGAGCTCGATCTCACGGTCGGCGGCGACGCCCGGCTCGGCTGCGGCGTGGTGCAGGACGACCATTTCAGCGACGGTCGTGTGGTCCCGAGGCCGAAAGAGTGCGACGGGTGGCAGGCCCGTTGGCGAGCGAGGCTGCGGCGCGATCCCCACGCCGTCCTCGCGGTCATGACCGGAGCCTGGGACATCCTCGATCAGCGCACCCCCGCCGGCATCGTGCGCTTCGGCACGCAGGCGTGGACCGATCTCGTGACCGGATCGCTCCGCGACGCGTTGCAGCTCCTCACGTCAACCGGTCGCACCGTGCACCTGTTCGAGGTGCCGTGCTACGGCGCCGGCGACTCCAACGATCCCTTGCCCGAGCGCAGCGATCCCCAGCGCATCGCGGCGCTCAACGCCATCTTCGAGCACGCCGCGCAGGCGATCCCGCACGTGGAGATGGTCGACTGGCGGTCGCTCGTGTGCCCGGGCGGGCATCGCGCCGAGACACTCGACGGCGTTCGCCTCTGGCAGCCCGACAACGTGCACTTGAGCGCGGCGGGTGGCGTGCTGGTGTGGAAGTGGTGGCTGCCCCAGATCCGCCCGGCGCGGTGACTGTCACGGAGGCGGCCGCCCGGCCGGAAGCGAGCCGGCGGTGGCGGCCGACGGGGGCGGCGCTCGCGGAGTGCGCCGTGTACGCAGCCGCGATCGCGCTCGTGCTCGGGGTCGCGGTGCTGCACCCGGCCACCGAGATCGCGGGCCACAGCGACGATGCCCGCTACTACACGTGGCTCGGCTGGCGCATCGGGCGGCTCATCGCGAACGGCCACCTCTTGCCGGGGCGGATCCCCGATGTGATCGCGCCGTTCGGTCTCGATCTGCGGCTCCTCGACGGCTACCTCCCGTCGTACGTGTCCGGCCTCTTCAACGTCGTGTTCGGACCCGTGCTCTCGTACAACTTGACGTTCGCCACCGGCGCGGTGCTCAACATCGTGTGCGCGCGTGCGCTGGCCCGCAGGCTCAGCCCGCACCGCATCGTGCACGTGGTCACGGCAGTCGCGTTCCTGACTGCACCGCCGATCGCGCTGAACGTCCAGGTCGGTCTCCTGCCGCTCTTCTGGGCGTTCTCGCTCCCGTTGCTGTTGGCCGATGCGATCGACGTGGTGAACGGCGACCGCGAGGTGCGCCTCTTCCGGCTCGCGTGCCTGCTCGTCGTCGCGTACCTGTGCAGTGTCTACTTCCTCGTGTTCGGCGGGTTGGCGTACGCGGTGATCGTCGGCGTCGCCGCGGTGCGCAAACGAAGTTGGCGCATCCCGATCGCGGTCGCGGCCGCGGCCGTGATCACGCTCGTCGTGTTGACGCCGTTCGTCGTGTCGCGCGTGCGATTCGATCGAGCGGAGAGCAAACGCGGCGCCGGCACCGAGTTGCTGAGCGACAGCGAGCTCTTCTCGGCGGATGCCTTGTCGATCGTGGCGCAGCCGGCTCGCTCCACGATCTTGCTCCCTCGGCCCGCAGCCGTCGACCGGAGCTTGCTGCGCCTCGTCGACCCGACGCACACGCTCGAGTGGACGATCTTCCCGGGTCTGCTCCTCCTCGTCGGGTTCGGTCTGTTCGCCGCGAGGCGGGGTCGGGCGCGCCTGCCGCTCGCGCTGGTCGCGGCGATCATGTGGGTGCTCGCCTTCGGGCCCTCGCTCAGGTACGGCGGCCGCTTCGTGTGGCAGCACGGTGGGAAACCGGTCGTGTGGCTCCCGTACCGCGCCTTGCTGGCGCTCCCGACTCTCGGTGCGTTGCGCGCGCCGTACCGGACCGGCTTCGTGCTCGCGGCCGGGCTCGCCGCCGCGACGGCGATCGCGCTCGATCGCCTCGTTTCGTCCCGGCCGCGACACGTGGTGGTGGTCGCGGGCGTGTCGGCGGTCCTGCTCGCCACGAATCTGCTGTTGCCGCTCCCGACCGACTCTCTCGGTACGAGCGCGGCGAGCGAGCGGGCGTTGCACGCGATCGGCCGGGTCGCGCGCCCCGGCGACACCGTGTTGCGGCTACCGGCCGACTGCGACCCGACCTTCGAGACCTACCAGGTGTTCCACCACACGCCGATCGTCGGATGCGCCGGTTCCTTCGCGGCGGATCCGTGGTCGAAGCTCGTCGCGTTCGCGCGTTCGGACGCAGTCGCCAAGTTGCGCTGCGACCGCTCGACCTACGGCCGGATCGCGACCACCGCGCGGTCACTGCCACCGTTCGCGGCGGCCGACGTGGCGCAGCTCCGGCAGCGATTCGGAGTTCGCTTCGTGATCGTCGACCGCGAGCAGGTCGCCGAGGCGAATTGCTCCGCCGTCGCCGGCGCGTTGTCGTTCCTGGACCGTTACCGGTCACTCGGCGGTGACGGCCGGCTCGAGGTGCTCGACCTGTCACAGCCGCGCGCCGGGCGGCATCCCTAGAATGCCGCGATGACCACGGAAACCGGCCGCGCGGCCGCGCCCGTGTCAGTTGCGTACGTGCCCCAGCTCGACGGTTTGCGCGGGCTCGCGGTCGTGCTCGTGATCATCTACCACGCCGGGTACCTCACCGCCGGGTGGGGCCCGAGGCCGTTCCCCGGTGGCTTCATCGGCGTCGACCTGTTCTTCGCGTTGAGCGGCTTCCTCATCACCACCGGTCTCGTCGGTCAGCTCGAACGCCGCGGTCGCATCGACTTCGGGTTGTTCGCGACGCGTCGCGTCCGGCGCCTGGTGCCGGCGTTGGTGTTCGCCGTCGTCGGCGTCACCGTGTTGCTCCCGATCGTCGGGAACAAGTTCGACTTCGACGCGGTGCGCAACAGCGTGATCGGCAGCCTCCTGTTCGTCAGCAACTGGCAGCAGGCCGCGGGTTGGCACTACCAGTTCGAGCTGACGCACACGTGGTCACTCGCGGTCGAGGCGCAGTTCTACCTGGTGTGGCCGCTCGTGCTCGGGGCGGCCTCGGCGCTGCGGGTGCCCCGCCGGGTGTTCGCCGCGATCGTGTTGCTCGCGGCGATCGCGGTCGGCGTGCATCGCTGGCGCATGTGGACCGACAAGGCGCACTTCCTTCCGCTCTACATCCGAACCGATACGCGTGCCGACGTGATCCTGCTCGGCTGCCTCGGCGCGCTGGCCGTGGCGTGGGGTTGGCTCGGACCGGCCGCGGGCCGGCGGCTGCGCGTGCCGGTGCTCCTCGCCCTGGGCTTGATCCTGTTCGCCTGCCTCGAATTCGAGACCGGCGACTCCCGCCTCTACCACGGCTGGTTCTCCATCATCGCGGTGAGCTGTGCGACGCTCGTGGTCGCCGCGGTGCTCGATCCCGAGTGGGTGGTGCACCGGTTCTGGCGACAGCCCGCGTTGATCATGCTCGGCAAGCGGTCATACAGCTTGTACCTGTGGCACGTCCCGATCTTCCTGTTCGTCGCGGAGCACATGGGCGATCGCCCGGTGTGGATGCGACTCGTCGTCGGGATCATCCCGGCGGCCGCGTTGACCGAGGTGTCCTACCGCTTCGTCGAACGCCGCTTCCGCTACAAGCCGGTCAAGGCGTAGACGCGTCATCGCAGTTCATGGCACTTGCGGTAGAGCTCGTAGAGGTTCAGGTAGGTGCCGACGTGACAGAAGTCGCGGGCGAGCACCTGCACCGGCTTGTCGGAGCCGAACTTGCGCGAGTCGTTGGGCTCGCTCCAGTCGTCCCAGATCTTCGAGAGGATCACGATGTCGGCCGAGGCGAGCTGGCGGTCGAGGCCCGAGGTCGCGGTGTTCGCGACGCCCGGGTCCATCTCGATGTAGTAGGTCGCGGGCGTGAGGTCGGGAAGCAGGTAGTAGAGGTACGCGTCGCTGTAGGGCGTCTTGCGCAGGTCGCCGGGCCCGACGAAGAGCCGCTCGCCGGGCCGGCTGATCCGCGCGGCCGCGTCGACGACGAGCTGCGCCGCGGTGGCACGGTCCTGCTTGCCGTAATAGAAGGTGCGGCCGTCGTGCTCGATCTTGTACGAGTGGCGATGCACGCCGAACGACTGGAGCGTGTAGTCGGCGTAGCGCGTCGCGGTGAACGCCGGGAGTACGAGGATCACCAGCGCGAGCACGGCCGCGCCGGCGCCGACGGCGAGCCGTCTCGGTGAGATCCGCGGGGCGGCGCGGCAACCCAGCTCCAACAGCGCGGCCGGCAGCAGCCCGAAGGGCACCGCGCTCACCCAGGCGAAGTGCGCGGAGTCGACGCGTTGCAGGGCCTGGGGCATGCACCCGAGGCTGAAGAGGGCACCCACGAGGAGGGCCCGCGCTCGCAGCGAATCCCGGTCGGCGCGCACCGCGCGCCAACCCACGAGCACCAGGAACGCGACGACGGCGAGGAGCAGGAAGAACCACAGGAAGAGTTGTTCCGATGCGTGCGGCGACGGGATCGGCCACCGCAGCTGCTGGAGCAGACCCGCGCGCTGCAGGAAGCCGTCGACGTGCGACCACGGCGGCGGGATGGGGAGCCCGCGCCCGCCCCGGAGGTGGAACACGGGATCGAGCACCATGCCGCGCACCGCATTGCCCACACCGGCCGTCGCGACCTGGATCACGTACGGCGCGATGCCGACGCCGATGCCGGTGAGCAGCCGCTCGACACGCGGCCGGCTCATGCCGCGGGACAGCGCGAACGTGGAGAGCCCGACCGCGATCACGAGGTCGAGCCGGAACAGGACCGCGATACCGAGCAGCAGGCCGGCGCCCAGCGCGAGCCGGCGCGCGCCGCGTTCTCCCGGATCGTCTCCCGGGCGCTCGCGCGCGCGGAGTCCGAGTGCGAGGCCGACCACGCCCAGCCCGACGCCGCCGACCCAGGCGAGCGCGGTGAGCCCGAACGGGATGATGACGAGCGCGGAGGTGACCGCGCCGCACGCGGCCACGACCCGGCCGGAGCGCCGCGCGATCGCGTAGACACCGAACACGATCGCGAGCTGTTGGCCGAGGCCGAACAGCCGCTCGGTCAGCAGCGAGACGCCGAAGACCTTGAACGCCCCGGCGAGAGCCCACAAGCTCCCGGGCCCGTACAGGTGCAGGAAGTCCTTGTTCGGGATCGCGCCGTGCAGCACGAGCTCCGGGAAGACGAGCATGAAGCCCTCTTCCATCGGCGGTCCCGGCGCGCGCAGCAGTCCGCGCAGCGGCAGCGCGAACACCAGCGCGACGATCGCCAGGGAGATCGCGTCGGCTCGACGCGTCGACGCGCGGACGGGTTCGGACACGTCGGGAGGGGAGGGCAGTGTCCGCACGGCTCGGGAGATGACGCGCGAGTTACGTCTGGGCGAGGAAGTGGTCGCTGTTCCGGGCCGCGATCGCCATGATCGTGCCCTGCGGGTTCACGCCGGGCGCGTCGGGAAGCAGCGACGCGTCGTTCACGCGCAGGTTGGAGTAACCCCAGACCCGGCCGAAGCTGTCGGCGCCGGTGCGCTCGCGGTTCTCGCCGATGCGAACGGTCGACGTGAGGTGCACGGTCATCAGGTTCGCGCGGTTGCGCGACGTCGCGTCCCACCATTGCACGAGATCGTCGGTGCTGCGCGCGACCACACCGCCCGTGATCGACGGATACATCTCGGTGGCGCCCGCCGCGAGCAAGACCTCGCCCAGGTGGAGCAGCGCGCGTGCGAGCCGGCTCATGTCGCCTTCGGAGAGGTTGTACGTGACGAGGGGCGCCGCCAGGCCGGGGAGCGCCACGACGCGCCCGTGACCTTCGCTGCGGATGGCGGCGTAGTACACGGCCACCCGCTCCCAGTCGGCGAGCGCGTCGGCGTAGTCGGCGCCGGAGTCGGCGAGCGCGAGGGCCACGTGGCCGCGCCGGCTCGCCGATCCGCCGATCGTGAAACCGGGCGCGAACTCCGTGACCCGGTGCATCGGCACGTCGCCGTGGTCGATCGGATGCTCGAAGCGCGCCGCGATCTTCACGGTCGGGTGCATCTTGAGCCCGTTGCCGATGTTGCGGCGGATGCCGCTGCGCTGCAGGAGCGCGGGCGACTGCGTGGCGCCCGCGCACACGAACACGTGGTCGGCCCGGATGAGGAGGTCTTCGCTCGACCCGTCTTCACGCGCTCGAACGCAGCGCGCGCCGTCGACGCGGCCGTCGTGTCGGGTCAGCTTCGAGACGCGGCAGTTCGCGATGACGCGCGCGCCGGCCTCCATGGCCCGGGGGAGGAGCGTGCGGGCCATCGTCTGCTTCACCGCCCGGCCGCTCGATTCGTAGCGGAACACCCGGGAGAACTCCACGGCCTGCCAGCCGAGCTTCGCGGCGCCGCGTTCCAACACGGCCGACGACATCGGCGGCGCGCCGGGAAGTCGCGACACCCCGAGCTCGTCTTCGATGCGCTGCGCGTACCGGTCGAGCTCGTCGCCGCCGAACTCGTCGATCCGGTACACGCGCTGCCACTCGTCGGCGAGCTCTGTCGGGAGGCGGTGGTAGAGACCGCTGTTGATCTCGGTGCTCCCGCCCACGCAGCGGCCCTCGGCGTAGGCGATCGCGGGGCGGCCGAGCGCGGCGCACGAGCCGCCGTGCCGGTACTTCGCGACCATCTCCGCGAGCGAGAACGGCTCGGTCGCGTCGGGATCGACCCAGGGCCCTTCCTCGACGATCACCACGGATCGCCCGGCGCGGGCGACGGTGGCGGCGGTCACCGCGCCACCGGCGCCGGATCCGATGACGAGGATCTCCGTGTCGAGTATCGCCATCAGGTACCGCTCGGCGCGAGCTCGTTCTCGGCGAAGAGCACCAGCGACTGGAGGAGGCGGACGTATTGGCGAACGAAGTCGATGCGGCTCGTCCTCCAACCATCGATGCGCGTGCGCAGGCCCGCGTGGTCTTGGCGGCCGAGCGCGTGCGCGAGGCGAGGGCCGGCACCGAACAACAGCGACTCTCCGAGCACGCCCGCGCGCAAGTACTCGGGCATCGAGCGGAGTGTGTCGTCGACGTACGACTCGACGGCCTCGCGGGAGCGGGGGTCGAGCGCCGGACTCATGAGCGCGCCGACGACCTGACGCTCGAACCAGAGCACGGAGGGGGAGTCTACCCACGCCTCCGGTGGAACAACCGATCCCGCAGGCCCCAGAGCGTGACCAGCGTCATCGCCTCGAGCACGATGCTCTGCGACATCTTCGAGGTGCCGCGCACCCGGTCGGTGAACGTGATCGGCAGCTCCTCGATCCGGCCGCCGGCCAGGAACGCGCGATACGTCATCTCGATCTGGAACGCGTACCCGGTCGAGTGCGTCGACTCGATGTCCATCGCCCGCAGCAGCGACGCGCGATAGGCGCGGTAGCCCGCGGTCGCGTCGTGTACCCGCAACCCGAGTGCGAACCCGGCGTAGCGATTGCCCCAGACCGAGAGCCGCAAGCGCCGTTTGGGCCAATTGGGCACGGCGCCGCCGGGCACGTAACGGGAGCCGATCGCGAGGTCGGCGCCGCGCTCGACGGCTGCGAGCAGGTCGGGGAGCGCGGCCGGATCGTGCGAGAGGTCGGCGTCGATCTGCACCATGACGTCGAAGCCGCGTGCGATGCCGATCGCGTGGCCGGCGCGGTACGCGCTGCCCAGGCCCATCTTGCGGGGCCGGCGGAGCACCTCGATGCCGCCGACCTCCGCGCCCAGCTTCTCGGCCTTGTCGGCGGTGCCGTCGGCACTCCCGTCGTCGACGATCAGGATGTGCGCGTCGGGAACGGCGGCGCGGATGCGGTACACCAACGGCTCGAGGTTCTCGACCTCGTTGAGGGTGGGAACGGTGATCCAGACGTTATTCATGGTTGATCCGGGCTTCTGGACGGGGGGACCGCGGCCGCCGCGCGACCGCGAACAACACTGGTGTATCGGCATGAACCGAGTTGCTCATGAAGAAGTGCGAGGAGTCGATACCCGAGCCGATCCCACTGCTCTCGCTCCCGAGAACGCGGTACGTGAGCGGCAGCACGTGCTCGTAGGCCCACACGTAGGCGCGCCGGGGCATCCGGCGGCGCAGATTCAGCGGATCCAGCTTCAGCAGCCGCTCACCGCTGGCCCGGCGCGTCGCGAAGTCGGCCTTCAGCACTTCGTCGCCTTCGAGGCCGTAGCAGGTCACGTCCTCGAAGAAGAGCGACAGCAACGAGACCAGATGCTCGGGCTCGAAGAGGTACACGTGGAAGGGGTTCTCGAAGTCGGCGGGCGCGTTCGGCGTGATCACGAAGGCGGTGCCGTCGGCTCGCAGCACCCGGGCGAGCTCGATCACGTGCAGCGCCGGGTTCACGAAGTGCTCGATGATGTGCGACGACACCGCATAGTCGACACTGCGGTCGCGCACGCCGAGCCGGGCGCCGTCGCTCGCGACGAACTCGAGCGGGTCGGGCGCCTCGGAGTAGGTGTGCGCGGCCAGGCGAACCGTATCGCTGCTGTAGTCGGCGCCGATCACCAGACGATCCGGCGCGGCCAGTCGCTCGGTCTCGGCCCCGATGCCGCAGCCGATGTCGCACACCACGCCCGGACCGAGGCGCGCCACGACCTCCCGGTAGCCCGCGTCGTGCAACGCGAGCAGCGAGTCGGGGGTGGCACCTTCCATCGGTCGCTCGCCGGTGAGCTTCACCGCAACCTCCAAGGTCCCCATGAAGGCCGATCGCGTCCTGGAACCGAAGGCTTGAGCGTACCGCCGCGGCGCTCCGGAATCGGATCATCGGGGGTGGGGTGCCGACTGGCGGCCGATCCGAGCCGAATAGTTAGACTCGCCGCCGCACTCGTCCGCGCCCCCGAGGAGTTGCACCGCGTGAGGGCTCCCCGACGCGAGCACGACCATTCTGACGATCCCGGCACGCTTGCGGGCGTGGGATCCGACCTCGGTCCCGGCGCGCCCGACGACGACGTCGTCGGCAAGCTGGGCGACCTCGCCGCGACCGCCGGGCTCCGCCGCATCGCGATCCTCGCGTGGCGCGATCTCGACGATCCCGAAGCGGGCGGCTCCGAGTTGCACGCATCGCGCGTCGCGTCGCTGTGGGCCGAGGCCGGCATCGAAGTGACCATGCGCACGTCGTACGCCGCGGGCCATCCGCAAGTGTCGTGGCGCAGCGGCTATCGCGTGATCCGCAAGGCCGGCCGCTACCTCGTGTTCCCGCGCGCCGCCTTCAGCGAGATGATGGGCTGGCACGGCGCGAGCGACGGGCTGGTCGAGATCTGGAACGGCATGCCGTTCTTCTCCCCGTTGTGGGCGCGCCGGCCGACCGTCGCCTGGCTGCACCACGTGCACGACTCGATGTGGGAGATGACGCTTTCGCCTCGTCTCGCGAGTCTCGGCCGGCATCTCGAGTTCGACGTCGCGCCGCTCGTGTACCGCAACACGCCGATCGTGACGCTCTCGAACTCGTCGAAGGACGAGTTGGTGCGCAAGCTGCACCTCCGGCCCCAACGGATCACCGTGGTGCCCCCCGGTATCGATCCGTCGTTTGCTCCCGGCGGCACGCGGTCGGAGACGCCGCTGGTGGTCGCGGTCGGCCGCCTGGTGCCGGTGAAGCGGTTCCACGCGCTGATCGACGCGCTCGCCGCGGTGCGGCAGCGCCAGCCGGCATTGCGCGCGGTGATCGTCGGTGAGGGCTACGAGCGGGAGGCGCTCGAGGGGCAGGTGCGCGAGCTGGGCGCCGAGCACTGGATCTCGTTGCCCGGTCGCGTGGACGCGCCGGCGCTGCTCGACCTCTACCGCCAAGCCTGGGTGCTCGCGAGTGCGTCGGCGCACGAAGGTTGGGGCATGACGATCACCGAGGCCGCGGCCTGCGGAACGCCCGCGGTCGCGACCAGGATCGCCGGGCACACCGACGCGATCGTGCACGAGCGCACGGGGCTGCTCGTCGACGATCCGATCGAGATGGGCGCCGCGATCGAACGACTGATCGCCGACGACGCGTTGCGCGCGTCGCTGTCGGCCGGTGCCCTCTCGTACGCGACGCGCTTCACGTGGGGCGCGACCGCGCGCGGGACGCTCGAGGTGCTGGCCAACGAGGCCCTCCGGCGCCGCCGGTCGTGAGCGACACGCCAACCGGCGCTCCCCACACGCCAGCCGGCGCACTCGAGACGAATGCGGGCACGACCGAGCCGCCGGGCGGCCTCGGTCGCGGCCGGGTCGCGATCGGTTACGCGCTGCTCGCGCTCGCGGCCTACGTGCCCGTGTTGCGCAGCGACCCGGGGAAGGTCGCCGCCGACACGAAGCAATACCTGTATCTCGATCCCGGCCGGCTGCTGTCGCGCGCGGTGTCGATGTGGGACCCGCACATCGGCATGGGCACGGTCACCCACCAGAACATCGGCTACCTGTTCCCGATGGGCCCGTACTTCTGGGTGCTCGACAAGCTCGGCGTCCCCGACTGGGTCGCGCAGCGGCTGTGGCTCGGCTCGATCCTGTTCTTCGCGGGTATGGGCGCCCTGTATCTCCTGCGCACGTTCGGCATCCGCGGACCGGGCGTGGTGGTCGCCGCGGTCGCCTACATGTTCACTCCGTACACGCTCGACTACTCGGCGCGCATCTCCGTGTTGCTCCTGCCGTTCGCCGCGCTGCCGTGGATGATCGGTCTCACCCGCAAGGCGCTGCGCGACGGCGGCTGGAAGTACCCGGCGATCTTCGCGCTCGTCGTGCAGGTGATCGGCGGCGTGAACGCGACTGCGCTCATCTTCGCGGGCGTGGGCCCGGTGCTGTGGATCGTGTACGCGTGGCTCGTCGAGCACGAGGTCACGTGGCGGCGCGCGCTCGGGGTGACGGTCCGCATCGGCACGCTCACCCTCCTCACCTCGCTGTGGTGGATCGCCGGGCTCGAGATGCAGGGCACCTACGGGCTCGACATCCTGAAGTACACCGAGACCGTGCGCGCGGTCGCGACCGCGTCGTTCCCCAACGAGATCCTGCGCGGCCTCGGATACTGGTTCTTCTACGGCGGCGACCGCATCGGCCCGTGGGTCGAGTCCGCGAGCCTGTACACGCAGCGCCCGGTGATCTTGATCGCGGGCTACGGCCTCGTCGTGTTGAGCCTGCTGGCCGCGGGCGTCGTGCGGTGGCGGCACCGGCTCTTCTTCGTGGCGCTCCTGCTCGTCGGGATGATCATCGCGGTCGGGCCTTCGCCGTACGCCTCGCCGACTCCGTTGGGCGCGATCTTCAAGGCGTTCGCGAACAGCTCCAGTGCCGGTCTCGCGCTCCGCAGCACCGCGCGCGCGGTGCCGCTCGTGGTCCTCGCGCTCGCGGTCATGCTCGGCCTGGGAGTCAACGAGGCCGTCGGGCGCCTGCGCCGGCGCGGGCATCCGGCGCTCGCCGGCGTTGCGGTCGCGGCGGTGGTGGTGCTCATCGCGGTCAACATGCCGTCGCTGTTCAACGGAACGTTCTACGGCAAGAACCTCGAGCGCCCGGAGAACGTCCCCACGTACTGGACGCAGGCCACGAAGTATCTCGACAGCTTGGGTGACTCGACACGCGTGCTCGAGGAGCCGGGGAGCGACTTCGCGGCCTACACGTGGGGCAACACGGTCGACCCGATCACTCCCGGTCTGATGGACCGTCCGTACGTGGCGCGCGAGCTGATCCCGTACGGCACCGCCGGCACCGCCGACCTCCTCAACGCCTTCGACCTCCGCTTCCAGGAGGGCGTCGCCGATCCGTCGGGAGTGGCCGCGTTGCTCCAACGCATGGGCATCGGCGACGTCGTGTTGCGCAACGACATCCAGTACCAGCGGTACAACCTCGTGTCACCACGGGAGCTCAACCGGGTGTTCGCCCGGATCCCCGGACTCGGCGCGCCGACCGGGTTCGGTGCGAAGGCGCCGTCGTCGCAGGTGAAACCGGCCGCCGGCGCACGCGAAGAAGACGAGATCGACCTCGGCGCCCCGGCCAACGAGCCGAACCTGAATCCGGTCGTGGTGTACCCGGTCGAGCATCCGACTGCGATCGTGCGGGCGGAGTCCGCGCGGCACACGCTGATGATCTCGGGCGACGGCGAGGGCATGGTCGACGTCTCCGACATCGGGCTCCTCGCCGCGGCCGGCGCGACGCAATACAGCGCGTCATACCCGACCTCCACGGCGTTACGGGCCGCGGTGGCGCCCGACGCCGCGCTCGTCGTCACCGACGAGAACCGCAGTCGCGCGCGGATCTGGAGCTCGGTGCTCGACAACGTCGGCTACACGGAGCAAGCGGGCGAGAAGCCGCTCGTCGACGATCCGAACGACGCCCGGCTTCCGGTGTTCCCGCGTGAGCAGGCGGATGCGCTCAGCACCACCCAGCAGCGCGGGATCAAGACGATCCAGGCGAGCGCGTACGGCAACACGATCACCTACACGCCCGAGGATCGCGCCGCGCGTGCGCTCGACGGCGACACCTCCACCGCCTGGCGCGCCGACGCGCTCGGCAACGCGCTCGGACAGTTCATCCGGCTCCAGCTCGACGCGCCGATCACGACCGACCACGTGAACCTCGTGCAACCGCTGAGCGGCCCGCGCAACCGGTGGATCACGAACGTTCAGCTCTCCTTCGACGGGAAGTCGGCGGAGTCGGTCTCGCTCGACGCGTCGTCGCGCACGGCGGCCGGTCAGACCATCTCGTTCGGACCGCGGCGCTTCTCGACGCTCGAGATCAAGATCACCGGCACGAGCGACGGCCACCGCAAGCTGTTCGGCGGCGCCGACGCGGTGGGCTTCGCGGAGATCAGGCTGCGCGACGCGCACGCCGATCACGACGTCCGTCTCGACGAGGTCGTGCAGATGCCGCAAGACCTGCTCGACGCGATGGGCAGCGGCGCGGGGGCGCACCCGTTGATCCTCGTGATGACGCGCGAGGCCGTGCGGCCGGTGCCGCCGCGCACCGATCCCGAGCTCTCGATCGCCCGCACCTTCGACCTGCCGGGCGCGCGCACGTTCTCGCTCACCGGGAGCGCGAGCGTGAACCCGGATGCGAGCGACGCCGCGATCGCGGTTGCCCTCGATACCGCCGGCGCGTCGACCGCCGCCGCGAGTGCGAGTGGGTCGCTTACCGGGTGCCTGGCGTGTCGCGCGGCGAGCGCGGCCGACGGCAATCCCGCGACCGCGTGGAACACGCCGTTCTCGCAGGTCGGCGGTCAGTGGGTGCAGTTCGTGGCGCCGAAGCCGATCCGAGTCGCACAGATGAACCTGCAGGTGGTCGCCGACGGCCGGCACTCCGTACCGACGTCGATCGAGCTCCAGGTCGACGGCGCCGTGCGCGACCTCCGCCTCCCGCCCATCGTCGATCGAGCCGCCGAGAACGCAACGGTGCCCGTGCAGTTGCATTTCCCGGCGATGACCGGGCGCCAGATTCGGGTCACCATCACCGGCGAGCGCGCGCAACTCGCCACGCGTGAGTCGACGGGAGACACGGTCGCGGCGCCGGCCGCGATCGCCGAGCTCGGCATACCCGGCCTGCGCGCGGCGTCGCCTCCTGCAGAGGTGGCGGGGAGCTGCCGATCCGACCTGCTCACCGTCGACGGCAAGGTCGTGCCCGTGCGCGTGACCGGGCCGACCGCAGCGGCGGCGCAGATCGACGGGCTCGCGGTGACGCCGTGCAATCCGCGCGACCCGCGCCGGGTGCCGACGATCACGCTGGCGCGCGGCCCGCACGTGATCCGCACCTCCGAAGGTGTGCGCACCGGTCTCCAGCTCGATCGCCTCGTGCTCGCGTCCGCGGCGGGCGGCAACCCGCTCGCGGTCGACGGGGGGCGCGTCACCGGGCTCGGCGCCTCGGCGCCCGCCGCTCCGAGCGTCACCGTCGTCCACAACGGTGCGACCCGCATGCGCGTGCACGTGAGCGGCGCCGACGCGCCGTTCTGGCTGGTGCTCGGCGAGTCGCAGAGCAACGGGTGGAAGGCGACGATCGCCGGCTCGGGCGCGCTCGGCCAGTCGCATCTCGTCGACGGCTACGCCAACGGCTGGCTCGTACGCCCCGCGCACTCGTCGTTCGACGTCGTGCTCGAGTGGACACCGCAACGCCGGGTCTGGGCCGCCGTGTGGGTCTCGCTGCTCGCGGCGCTGCTCTGCATCGGGATCATCAGCTGGGCGCTCCTGCGGCGCCGAGCGCGCGCGGCAGTCGTGGCCCCCGACGCCGCCGACGCGCGGGTGTGGATCGAGTGGCCGGTGCCCGCCCGTCGCCCGCTGACCGGTCTCCGCGACCGGCATCGGCGCCGCGATCAGATCGTCGTGCCGCTGCTCGCGGGTCTCGTCGCCGCGTTGATCGTGGCGCCGTGGGTGGGCGCGCTCGTGCTCGTGTTGCTCGTTGCCATGCAGTGGCGACCGCGGCTCCGCGGCGTGCTCGTGCTCGGACCGCCGGTGTTCCTGGCGCTGGTGACCGCGTACGTGGTGTACCTCCAGCATCACTTCCGGTTCCCGCCGCTGTTCGAGTGGCCCACGTTGTTCCCGCTGGCGCGGCCGCTCGGCTGGTTGGCGGTGGTGTTCCTCGCGGCCGACGTGCTCGTCGAGCGCGTGCGCGGTCCGGTGCCGGGCGCGCCCGGCCCGGGCCCTGGAGCCCGCCCGGAGCCGTAATCGGCCCGGTGGCCGAGGTCCCGCGCGCGACAATCATCTGTGCTCCAGGTACGCGATCTCAGTGTGGAAGTGGGCGGGCGGTTCACGCTGACCGGTGCGTCGTTCTCGCTGCGCGCGGGAGACAAGGTGGGGCTCGTCGGCCGCAACGGCGTCGGCAAGACGTCGCTCCTCAAGGTGTTGGCGGGTGAGGCGCCCGCGGCGCAGGGCGTGGTCGCGCGCACCGGGGCGATCGGCTACCTGTCGCAGGACCCGTCGCCACGGGGCACCGGGCTCGACGGCACGGCCCTCGCGCACGTGCTCTCGGCGCGGGGGCTCGATGCCGCGAGCCGCCGGCTCGACGAGCTGCACCGCAAGATGGCCGAGGACGCGTCGCCGCGCAACGTGCGCGCCTACAGCGACGCCGAAGACGCGTTCCGGCACGCGGGCGGGTACGCCGCCGACTCGGAGGTCAGGCGGATCGCGGCGGGTCTCGGCCTCGGCGCCGACCGGCTCGATCTCCCCATCACCGCGCTCTCGGGCGGCGAGCGCCGGCGCGTCGAGCTGACGCGCATCCTCTTCGCGGGCAGCGATCTGCTCCTCCTCGACGAGCCGACGAACCACCTCGACATCGACGCCAAGCAGTGGCTCATGCAGTTCCTGCGGTCGTACCGCGGCGGCCTCCTCGTGATCTCCCACGACCTCGAGCTCCTCGACAAGTCGATCACGCGCGTGCTCCACATCGACGAAGGCGAGCTGGTCGAGTACCGCGGCACGTACTCGCAGTACCTGTCGGCGCGCCAGGACGACGCGCAGCGGCGCGCCAAGCTCGCCGCGCGGCAGTCCAGCGAGATCGACCGCCTGCGCGCGCTCGCCAACTCGATGCGCGGTCAGACCGAGAAGCGGGCGCGCACGGCCAAAACGCTCGACCATCGGGTCGAGAAGCTCACGGCCAATCGCGTCACGGCTGCGCGCGCCGAGCGCAAGGTGCGGGTGCGGCTGCCCGAGCCGCCGCGCGCGGGGCTCGTCACGCTCGAGGTCACGGATCTCGCCAAGGCGTTCGGCACCAAGACCGTGTTCGAGGACATCAACTTCGACGTCGGGCGCGGTGAGCGCATGCTCGTGCTCGGCCTCAACGGAGCCGGCAAGACCACCCTGCTCAAGACGCTCGTCGGGGAGCTCGAAGCCGACCTCGGCACCGTGTCGCTCGGCCATCAGGTTTCGCTCGGCTACTACGCCCAGGAGCACGAGGGCATCGTGAAGGGGCGCAACGTCCTCGAGCACATGCGCGACGTCAGCAATGAGCCCGACCAGTACCTCCGGGGTCTGCTCGGGATGTTCGGTCTGCACGGCGAGATCGTGTTCCAGGACGCGAGCACGCTCTCGGGCGGCGAGAAGACGAAGCTCGCGCTCACGATGCTCGTCGCCGGCCATCACAACCTGCTGCTGCTCGACGAGCCCACCAACAACCTCGACCCTCCGTCGCGCGCGGCGATCGGCGCGGCCCTGCGCACCTGGAAGGGCGCGATGGTTCTCGTGAGTCACGACACGGAGTTCGTCACCGAGCTCGAACCCAACCGGGTGCTCGTCATGCCCGACGGCACCGTCGACCACTGGTCGGATGACCTCGTGGAGCTCGTCGCCCTCGCGTAGTGTTCGGTCGTCGCCGCGGGGAGGTCAGATGACTCGAAGCGCTCGGTTGGTCGTCGTCGCGGGGATCGCGGCTCTGGTGATGATCGCGGCCGCGTGCGGCAGCGGGACCGCGAAGGGCGCGGCGCCGCCGGTGACGACGGGAGGCGCGGGCTCGGGCGAGCAAGCGGCCACCACCGTCGTGACCGTTCCCGGCGTTGGCACCGGGGTGACCCCGACCGAGATCAAGCTCGGCATCTCGCTGATCGACTACAAGTGCATCGAGAGCTACGTCGACTCGATCTACTCCGATCAGGAGACGATGTGGGGCTATTACATCAAGAACATCAACGATCACGGCGGGATCAACGGCCGCAGCATCGTTCCTGACTTCAAGGAGCTCTGCCCGGTGCAGTCGGCCGCGGCGCTCTCGGCGTGCACGTCGTTCACCGAGGACGACCACGTGTTCGCGGTCATCGGCAGCATGTACGACACCTCGGGCGACGCGCAGCTGTGCATCGCCAAGAACCACAAGACGCCGCTGATCACCGACAGCCTCACGCAGGAGATGATCGACAAGGCGCCACCGGCCTTTCTCCTCACGCCCAACATCACCGCCGACCGGCAGCTCAAGGTCGTGATGTCGCTCGTGAAGTCGCACCACATCCTCGACCACAAGAAGGTCGCGGTGCTCACCGAGACCGATGCGACCGCCCGGGTGAAGTCGGTCGTCGACCCGACGTTGACGTCGATCGGCGTGAGCCAGGGCTCCGAGGCCGTGCTGTCGATCAGCGGCGCCGACACCACCGCCGCGCAGAGCCAGCTCGCGAGCTTCATCGAGAAGTGGAAGACCGAGCACGTGAACGCGCTGATCCTCGTGGGTGCGGGCGCGTCGTCGAAGCAGTTCATCAACGAGGTGAAGGTCGCGATTCCCGACATGCAGCTCGTGGCCGACACCACGAGCGTCGAGGAGGGCGGCCAGGACGACGTGAAGGCGCACATCGAGCCGAACCCCTACGACGGGATCATCACGGCCGAGGGCCGGATCCGCCTCGAGCACTCCAAGACCCCGCACTTCAAGTACTGCAACGACATCTACAAGGCGGCGACCGGCAAGGACCTCCCGCTGCCCAACGTGGTCGTGAAGCTCGCGAACGGCAAGCAGAACAACATCTACGGCAACGCCGAAGATGCCTGCTCGTTCCTCACGATGTTCCAGGACATCGCCGACCGGATCGGCAAGAACCTGAACGACACCAACTGGGTCAACACCGTCAACAACTTCGGCTCGATCCAGGTGATGAACACCGACTGGGCGTCACTGCACACCGGCAAGTACGACGCCGACGACACCTACGGGCTCGTCGCCTTCGACCCGAAGATCCCGCCGATCGGCGAGTGGAAGCACATCACTCCGACCGAAGACGTCAGCGGCTCGTAGTCAGGTAGTTACCCAGCCAGGCGCAGATCCGGAGGCCCGGTCGGTGCTCGGAGTCGCACGGGCGGTGGAGGGCCGGAGGTCGTAGCCGCATCAGGCATTGCTGCGCTGGATGGCGCGTTCGTCGGTGCCGAGGTACGACGCCACGACGAGCGGGTTGTTGCGCACGTCGGCGGGGGTGCCTTCGGCGATGACCTGCCCGGCCTCCATGCAGTAGATGCGGTCGCTCAGCGACAGGATCATCGGGAGGTCGTGCTCGACCACGATGAGGGTGGCGTCGAGCTCCTGTTGCACCCGCTTGATGAGCGGGCCGAACGCTTCGGCTTCGCGCTGGGCGACGCCCGCGGTCGGCTCGTCGAGGCAGATCACGCGTGGCGCGACCGCGAGCACGGAGGCGAGCTCCACGATGCGCCGGGTCCCGGTGGAGAGCTCGGCGATGAAGCGGTCGGCGTAACGCCCGAGCCCGAGGAAGTCGATCAGCTCCGACGCCTGCTCGCGCTTGAGCCGCTCGGCCCGCAGGGCCGGCGGGAGCCAGAGCGTGCTGCCCCAGAACGACGTCGCGGATCGCGCTTCGAGCGCGAGTTGCACGGTCTCGCGAACGGTCAGCTCGGGGAACAGCGTCGCGGCCTGGAAGGTGCGGCCGAGCCCGCGCCGCGCGCGGCGGTGCGCCGGAAGCGAGCTGATGTCTTGCCCGAGGAGCTCGACGGTGCCGTCGGCGTGGGCGAAACCGCCGATCGCGTTGAGCAGCGTCGATTTGCCGGCGCCGTTCGTGCCGATGAGCCCGATGACCTCGCCGGGCTCGGCGCGGAAGTCGACGGAGTCGACCGCGACGATGCCGCCGAAGCGCACGGTGAGCCCGTGGGTGGCGAGCACGCTGCCGTCGGGGTTGAGCGTGAGGGAGCCCGGTGTCGCCACTCGCGTGAGTGACTGCGGGGGCGCGGTCGTGCGCTTCGTCGCGCGGTCGGGGAGTCGCTTCTCCAGCCACGTGAGGAGCGAGCCGCGCACCGCGTAGCCGATCTGCGTGAAGCCACCGGGGAAGTACAGGAGCACGATCAACAGCCCGATGCTCGACGTGAGGAGCAGGATCGTGTCGTTGTTGGGCCAGAAGGCCGGCAGCCCGATGACCCACAGCGCGCCGGTGACCGCGCCGGCGAGGCTGCCGAGGCCGCCGATCACCGCGATCGCGACGAGGTTGAGCGAGTCGGGAACGGTGAAGAATCGCTCGGTGTAGCCGATCGTCACCACCAGCCCGCCGAGCAGCGCGCCCCCGAGGCCGGAGATGAATCCGCCGAGCGCGAACGCGGTGAGCTTGGCGCGCGCGGGCGAGACGGTGAGCGCGGCCGCGGCCGGTTCGTTCTCCCGCACGCCGATGATCGTCCGGCCGATGCCGGTGCGGCGCAGATGGCCGGCCACCGCGAGCACGACGACGAGGCAGATCAGCACGAAGTAGTAGTAGTTGCGGTTCAGGTGGTTCAGGTCGACGCCGGCGATGTGGCCGCGTGAGAAGTTGACCGTGAGCAGGCCCTGGCCGCCGGTGAAGATCTGGCGGCCGAAGATGTAGCTCGCGGCCGCGATCGCGAACGCCATGGTGCTGATCGCGAGGAGCAGGCCCTTCACGCGCAACGCGCCGATACCGACCAGCACCGCGAGCAGGCAGGCCACCAGCGCGCCGAGCAGGATGTCGAGCCCGAACGGCAACGGCCGGATCGTCGGTCCGATGACGCGTCCGGCGAACAAGGGTTCCAGGCCGATCGCGACGACGATCGTGGCGATCGCCGCGACGCGGCGGGTCGATTTCCATTGTTGGCGCCGGGCGGTGAGGCCGATCACGATGGCGACGACGGCGAGCCCGATCGACATGACGAACGGGACCGGCTGGAGCGCACCGTTGAACAACCGGTGGGATCGCCAGCCGATGTTCATCGTGATGCCGCGGGAGAACGCGGCGCCGCTCAACGCGCCGATGCCGGCGAACGCCATCTGGCCGAGCGAGAGCTGGCCGCCCCAGCCGGTGAGCACGGTCACCGACACCGCGCAGATCGCGAACGCGAGGATGATCGAGTACGTGAGGTGACGCGCCGACTGATGGATGATCAGCGGCAGGATGATCGCACCGACCAGCGCGACGCCGGCCATGACCTGCGGCATCCGGCGCACCCACCAGATCTCGCGCAGCCGCTCGGGCACCGGGGGCACGCGGGGTGCGAACGCGAAGCTCTCACCGCCGGCGTCGTCGCCCCGGCTCATGCGCGCGACGAGCAGGAGCACGATGATGAACAGCACGAACTGGACGAGCCCGGTCTCGTTGGGGAAGTTGAAGACCAGTACCTGATAGAGCAGGCCGACCGCGATCGCGCCGCCGACGGCTTTCGGGAACGACGTCATGCGCGCGATCAACGCCGCCGACAAGCCGAGCAGCAGCGTCTCCGGCCCGATCGACACCAGCTCCGACGACCCCTGGAGCGTCGCGTAGAGGATCACCGACACGGCCGACAAGAATCCGGCGATTGTCCAGATCGCGGTCGACATGACCTTCGGGCTCACGCCCGTGAGGCGGGCGAGGTCGGCGTTGGTGGCGGTGGCCCGCACCGACTCGCCGAATCGGGTGTGACCGAGCAGCCACCACAGCCCGACGCAGATGAGCGGCACCACGATGATCGCGAGCAGCTGCGGACCGGTGATCACGATGTCGTGCGCGTGGAACGGTCCGACGCCGATGCTGCGGATGCTCCACTGCGCGGTCATCGGGCTCGGGTACGAGATCTGCAGCGAGCCGGTGCGGTAGTCGGGGAGCGCGTGGGTGACGGCCTCGCAGAGCTCGGCGATGCCGATCGTGGCGACGAGCACGATCACGCGGGGCGCCTTCGAGAGCCGCCGAATGATCGCCATCTCCACGACCGTGCCCGTGGCGGTGCCGATCAGCACCGCGAAGATCAGCCCAGGCCAGTAGGGCCAGCCCGACTTGCCGACCATGACCGCGAGCACAGCTGCGGCCGGGACGCCGAGGTCGCCGACCGCGAAGTTGATGACGCGGCTCGAGCGGTACACGAGCACGATCCCCATCGCGATGAGCGAGACGACGAGGCCCTGCACGAGCCCGATCACGAGGAGGTTGGCGGTCCAGAGGTTGGGGTGCAGGAGCGACCCGGCCATCAGCCGCCCTCGGTCCCGAAGAACACGGCGCGGGCGAGGTCGTCACGTTCGAGGAGCTCGTGCGCGGGGCCCTCGAAGCGGATCTCGCCCTTCTCGAGGAAGATCGCCCGGTCGGCGATCGCGAGCGCGACGTTGAGCGACTGCTCGACGATCAGCATCGTCTGGCCGCGTGCTTTCAGCGTGTCGATGAGCTCGAGCATTCGCTGCACGACCACCGGCGCGAGCCCGAGCGACAACTCGTCGATGAGCAGGATCTCCGGATCGTGCATGAGCACACGCGCCAGTGCAAGCATCTGCTGCTGCCCGCCGGAGAGGCTGCGGGCCGGCTGCTTCTTGCGCTCCTCGAGCTCCGGGAACAGCTCGAGCATGCCTTCGACCCGCTCGTCGATCTCGGCTCGGGTACCGCCGTTGAGCCGGGCGCTGATCGCGAGGTTCTGGGAGATCGTGAGGCTCGGGAACACGCCCTTGCCGCCGGGCAGCTGCACGATGCCCATGCGCGCGCGCGACTCCGGCGCGACGTAGGTGATGTTGCGGCCGTTGAGGCGCACGACACCGCGCTCGGGCACTTCGAGGCCGCTGACGACGCGCAGGATGGTCGACTTGCCGGCGCCGTTGGTCCCGAGCAGCGCGACGCACTCGCCCTGGTGGATCTCGAAGTTCACGTCGAAGAGCACCTGCACGGTGCCGTAGGCGAAGTCGCAGTTCGCGACCTGGAGCACCGGCGTGCGCGCGCCCTCCTGGGCGCGCTTGCGTTGCTCGGATTGCTCTTCGAGGAGCTCTTCCACCACGAGCGACAGGTCGTGGCGGATGTGTCGCGCGCCGTTCATGAGCAGGAGGCTGCCGATGATGCTGGTCGGGATCCCGAGGAGCAGCACGGCGGCGCGTACGCCGAACGCGTTCGTGAAGAAGTCGGCGAGCACCCCGCCCGCGAAGCCGCCGATGAACACCACGTACATCACGCCCATCGCGGTACCGAGCCCGCGGAGGCGATACGGGCACACGGCCTGGAGCACCGGTGTGACCATCGCGAACGCGCAGGCAGTGAGCACGGCCTGCGGGATGCCGAGGATCACGAACCACACGACGCTGTGGGTCGACACTTGCAGGGGAGTGAACAACGCCGACGGCATGATGAGCGCCCCGACGATCACGAGGGCCTTGGCCGGATCCTTGCGGTACGTGCGGTCGAAATAGGCCCCGACGGGGTAGAGGAACGGCACCGCCGCCCAGCCCGCGAGGCTGAGCACGAGGCCCCGTTCCAGGATGCCGTGTATGCGGATCGTGTCGTACAGGTACTGCGACTGCAGGCTGCCGAGCGCGAACAAGCCGAACCCGAGCGCGGCGAACGCAGCGATGGCCGAGCGGATCGTCGCGATCTTCTTCAGACGGGTGAACGCCGCTTCCATCGACGGTTGCGCGGGATGCTCGTCTTCCACGACCTCGCCCAGCACGTCGTCCTTCTCGTACTGGCCGCGTGGAGGTTCCTTCATGAGAAGTGCGAGCGCGGCCACGATCGCGGCGGGAATGCCGAGCACGACGAACGACCATCGCCAACCTTCGCCACCGCCGTAGCGGTGATTCACGAACGTGGCGATGAGCCCGACGAGCAGCGGGCTGAAGTTCCCCAAGATCTGCTGGCCGAGGTTCATGACCGCCGAGATCCGCGCCCGTACCCCGATGGGGTAGTTGTCGGCGAGCAGCGACGGGTGCACCGCGATGTCGTTGGCCCGCGTGATGCCGGCCAAGCAGATGCACCAGAACAACATGAACGCGCTCAACGATGCGCCGACGAGCATCGTGAACCCTGCACCCAGCAGGCCGGTGACGGCGACGATCGGCACGCGTTTCATTCGGTCGGCCAGCCAGCCCAACGGGATCGCGCCGAGCGCGTAGAACAAGCCCGAGGCGGTGCCGATGAAGATCGCGGTTCCCTTGCTGATGTGGAACGTCTGCTCGAGCTCGGGCGCGATCAGCTGCACCGCGTTCAGGGTGAGCTGATCGAAGGAGATGAGCAGCCCCAAGACGACGAACATGAGCGCGCCGCCCTTGGCGAACGCCTGGGGCAACGAGACCGTTGCCGACTCGACGCCGGGCAGCATCTCGTCAGGGAAGATGACCTGCTCTTTGGCCCGGGCCTGCGCGGCCTGGCGGGCGGCTTCCTCGTCGAGCACCGCGGCCGCGAGGGACGCGGCGTTGCCGCTCGTGCCAGTCGCCTCGTCAGGTGCGTCCACTGCTCTCCCGGGGCGTCATAGTGCCGTTGGCGGATCGTAGGCGCTTCCTGACACGCGCGTCAGGCTCGATCGCATCTTTGTGAACTAACTTCGGCCGGATGCCCGACGCTCCCGTAGCCCCGAAGTCGTTCCTGCTCACGACGGAGCTCGCCGATTACCTCGTCGGCCACGGTGCGCCGCCCGACGACGTGCAGCGCGGGCTCATCGAGGAGACGCGCGCCCTGGGTGCAGTTTCGGGCATGCAGATCGCGCCCGAGCAGGGGGCGTTCCTCACCATGCTCACGCGGCTCGTCGGCGCGAAGTCGGCGGTCGAGGTCGGCACGTTCACCGGCTATTCGTCGCTGTGCATCGCCCGGGGCCTGGGCGAGGATGGCCGGCTGCTCTGCTGCGACGTGTCGGAGGAGTGGACGGCCGTCGCCCGGCGGGCGTGGGAGCGCGCGGGGGTCGCCGACCGGATCGAGCTGCGGATCGCGCCGGGCGTGGAGACCCTGCGGGCGCTGCCGGGCACGCCGACCATCGACCTGGCGTTCATCGACGCCGACAAGCCGAGCTACGCGGCGTACTACGAGGAGATCCTCATCCGCCTGCGTCCCAACGGCGTGCTGCTGGTCGACAACGTCCTCTGGGACGGCCGGGTCGTGCAACCCGACGCCACCGACGAGAACACGCTCGCGATCCGGGCCTTCAACGACATGGTGGCCGCCGACGACCGCGTCGACGCCGTGATGCTCCCCATCGCCGACGGCCTCACCCTCTGCCGCAAGAAGTAGAAAGCGCCTGCGGCCCCAGGCGCAGAGCGGAGGCCCGGGGGCCGGCGCGACGTCGCACGGGCGATAGAGGGCCGTAGCTCGTAGCCGAGTAGATACAGCTACATGCCTCGGATCATCTTGTAGACGGGGGCCATCTTCTGGCGGGTCTTCTCGGGGAGGGGGACCAGCTCGCCGAGCACGCGGGCGCCCCACACCATCTCCGCGGTGATCTCCACCATGTTGGCGACCTTCAGCGCATCCTTGGGTGACTTGCCGACGGTCAGGAGCCCGTGGTTCGCCATCAGCACCGCGGCCCGGTCGCCCACCCACTTCGACACCTCGTCGGCGAGCTGCTGGGAGCCGGTGAACTTGTAGTCGGCGACGGGCACGTCGCCGCCGACGAACGCCTCGACCTCCTCGATCACGCACGGGATCGGCTGGTGGGTGATCGCGAACATCGTGCAGAACTTGGCGTGGCAGTGGATCACGGCGTGGATGTCGTCGTAGGCCTTCAGGCACGCGAGGTGCAGCATCTTCTCGGTGGTGGGGCCCCGCGTGCCCTCCACCACGTTGCCCTCGAGGTCGCAGACCACGAGGTCGTCGAGCGTCATCGTGTCGTACTCGAGCGACGACGGCGTGAGCGCGACGTTGCCGTCGGGGAGCCGGGCGGAGAAGTTGCCGGCGGTGCCGTGCACGAGATTCGTGCGCAAGCTCTCCTGCGCGACCCACAGCAGGTCGGCGAGGATCTCCTCGCGAGTGCCCTTGAGTTCGGCCATCAGTCGAGCACCTCCGGGTTGACGCAGTTGACCGGCTTCTCGCCCCGCAGGATGCGACCGACGTCGTCGGCGATCAGCTTCGAGTGGTTGGCTTCGGTGTCGTAGGTCGCGCCGCCGATGTGCGGGGTGAGCACGACGTTGGGCATCGCGCACAACGGGTGGTCGGGCGCGAGGTGCTCGCCCTCGAAGTGATCGAGGCCGGCGCCCGCCAAATGGCCGGAGAGCAACGACGCCACGAGTGCGTCGGTGTCGTGCAGCAGCGCGCGGGCCGAGTTGACGTAGATCGAGCCCGGCTTCATCGCCGCGAACTGGGTGGCGCCCATGAGCCGCTCGGTCTCGGGCGTGACCATCGCGTGCATCGACACGACGTCGCACTCGGCGAGCATCTCCTGGAGCTCGTCGGCGGTGTGATGCGTCGCCTGCGGGTTGTAGGGGTCGAACGACAGCACGTGCATGCCGAGCCCCTCGAAGCGCCACTTGGCCGCGCGCCCGACCGCGCCCAGGCCGATGATGCCCGCGGTGCGCCCGGCCAACTGCCACGCGCGGTACCGCTGGTAGGGGATCTTGCCGCCGGCATACACCTCGTCGGCGCGCACGTCGTGATCGGCGGGCACGATGAAGCGGTTCGCTGCGAACATCAACGCCATCGTGAGCTCGGCCACGGCGTCGGCGTTGCGCCCCGGGGCGCGCAGCACCGGGATCCGGGCCTTGGTGGCGGCCTCCACGTCGACGTTGTTGGGGTCGCCCCGGCACGAGCCGATCAACTTCAGCGGCAGGTCGAACACCGCGCCCTTCACGGAGTCGGACTCGACGATCAGGATGTCGGCGCCCTCCTCGGTGAGGCGCGCCGCGAGCTTCTCGCCGTTCATGAGGCGCAGCGGGACGTGCTCGATCCACGGGTCGTACACGACGTCGGCGAGGGCGTTGAGCGTGTCCCAGCCCTCGCCGCGAAACGGCGCGGTCACCAATGCCTTGTGTCGTTCGGCCACACCTCATCCTCGCGCGTCACTGACGCAGACGTCAGGTTGGGGGATAACGTCACGGCCGTGCCGATTCACTACGCCCAGGATGCCGAGCACGTCGTGCTCATCACGATCGACCGGCCCGAGGCCCGCAACGCGGCCGACATGGCGCACTTCAAGGCGCTGCGCGAGGCGTGGGAACGCTTCGAGGCCGACGACCAGGCGTGGGTCGCGATCATCACGGGGGTGGGGGAGGCGTTCTTCGCCGGCGCCGACCTGAAGACGTACGTGCCCGAGATCACGAAGTTCCAGAAGGAGATCGCCGAGAAGGGCCTCACCGAGATCGACGGCTACCGCCTCGACGACGGCACCCGCTCGGTGCTGCGCAACTGGCCGCTCTACAAGCCGGTGATCGCCGCGGTCAACGGCTTCTGCACCGCCGGCGGCATGGAGATGCTCGGCGGCTGCGACATCCGGGTGGCCTGCCCCGAGGCGAAGTTCGCGGTGATGGAGCCCAAGCGCGGCCTGTTCGCGGGCGGCGGCACGACCGTCCGCCTCCCGCGCCAGATCCCCTGGGCGCAGGCGATGGAGTTCCTGCTCTGCGCCGACCTCATCCCGGCCGAGCGCGCCTACGAGATGGGCCTGCTCAACGCGATCGTCCCCCGCGACCAACTCCTCGACAAGGCGCGGGAGTACGCGGCGCGCATGATCGCGAACGCGCCGCTCGCGGTGCAGGCCACCAAGGAGAGCGCGCTCAAGGGCCTGTACGTCGACGAGGACGCGATCACCCAGGTGCGAGAGGCTGCGCGCGCGCTGCGCGGCGCGCTCGAGCAGGTCGACGGCAACGATCCCACGTCGGCGCAGGCGGCGATCGCGGCGAGCATCGAGGTGCTGACGAAGCTGGGCAAGGAGATGCGCACCGCGTTCGAGAAGGAGAGCCGCATCTCGAGCGCGATCTTCCAGACCGAAGACGCGAAGGAAGGTCCGCGAGCGTTCGCCGAGAAGCGAAAGCCGGTTTGGAAGGCCAAGTGACGGCGATCGACCCGCGCACCCCGTGCATCATCGGGGTCGCGACGCACACCTGGCATCCCGAGGTCGTCGGCGAGGCGGGCGCGCCCGAGCCGCTCGAGATGTGGGAGCACGTTGCGCGCCTGGCCGAACGAGACGCCGGCCGGCCCGAAGTCCTGCGCGTGCTCGACAGCGTGCAGATCGTCTACTGCCAGACCTGGGAGTACGACGACGCGGTCGCGCGCCTGGCCACACGCCTCGGCGCCGATCCCCGCCATCGCCACTATTCCGGTATCGGTGGCACCACCACGCAGCAACTCGTGAACGCCACCAGCGAGGCGATGCTGCGCGGCGAGATGGAGCTGGCGCTCGTCACGAGCGCGGAGGCGCTGGCCACCAAGCGCCTCCGCAAGCGCCAAGGCGTGCGCTACGAGGCGTCGTTCGCGCCGGCCGAGCGGTCGCCGTTCCCGTGGGAGTCGCCGCCCGACCCGGTCGAGGTGGCGCACGAGGTGTTCCAGGCGTGGCTCACGTTCGCGGTGTTCGACAACGCCCGGCGCGCGCACCTCGGCGTCGGCCTCGACGAATACCGGACGCGCATCGGCGAGATGCTCGCGCCCATGACCCAGATCGCGGCACGCAATCCGCGCGCCTGGTACCGGGTGGAGCGCACGCCGTCGGAGATCGTCGACGCGACTCCCGACAATCGCATGGTCGGTTACCCATACACCAAGTACATGGTGGCGGTGATGGACGTCGACATGGCCGGCGCGCTGCTGCTCGCCACGCACGGCAAAGCCGACGACCTCGGGATCCCGCTCGACCGGCGCGTGTACCCGCGCGGCTGGTGCTACGCGCGCGATCCGGTGCTCGTGGCGGCCCATCCCGACCTCGCGTCTTCACCGGCGATGGCGGCGGCGAGCGCCGAGGCGTTGCGCATCGCGGGCGTGTCCGTCGACGACGTCGCCTACTTCGACCTCTACTCCTGCTTCGCGAGCTCCCTGCACTTCGCGTGCGACGCGCTCGGTCTGCAGCCGGGCGATGCGCGCGGGCTCACCGTGACCGGCGGCTTGCCGTACCACGGAGGTCCGGCGAGCGGATATCTCACGCACTCGATCGCAGAGATGGTCGAGCGGCTGCGCGCCGAGCCCGCGGCAACCGGGCTCGTGAGCGGCGTCGGCATGCACATGACCAAGCACGTGTACGGCGCGTACAGCGGTTCGCCGGGACCGGTGACGCCTCCCGACGCGTCCGGCGTGCAGGCCACCGTCGATCGTGCGGGCTCGGTCGAGCTCGTCGCGGAGTACGAAGGCCGCGCGACGGTTGCCGCGTACTCGGTGGTGCACGGCCGCGACGGCGCGCCCGAGTGGGCGCTGTTGGTGTGCGACCTTCCCGGCGGTGGTCGCACCTACGCGCAGGCCCGGGCGGCGGAGCTGTGCACCGATGCCGAAACGACGGAGCTCGTCGGCCGGGCGGTGACGTTGAAGACGGAGACCGTCGACGGCCCGATGGGCACGGCGCGAGTGAACCTCGCCACCTGGTAATCGCGTACCGGCGAAATACGAGAAGCGGCTGCTCGCGACCGCGATCAAAACGCACAGGCACGAGCCCCGGGGAAGTCGCGTCGCCACCGAGAGCGAGGGCGATGCGAAACCGGCGAGTGCGACCGGGAGACTCGGTCCGACCAGGGTTGAATGATTGACAGGGGCGGCGATTCTTCCTTAGGTTGCGCCGGTACGATCACTGTGACGGCCGTCACACTCGGCGTCACGCGCTCTGCCGGACTCGTGCCGGCCCAAGATGAACTCTTTGGGGGAACACGTGAGACACGTCCTCAGGTCGCGTAAGCGGAGTGCAGCCGGCGCCATCGCCGTCGTTCTGGTGACGGCAATGGTCCTCGCTTCTTGCGGCAGCAGCTCCAAGGGCGGCAGCGGGCCCACCAAGCCCACCAGCAAGAGCAACGCGACCGGCCTGAACATCGTTCCCAACGAGGGCGGTGCGATCCAGGGCATCAAAGACGAGAGCGCGACCAAGCCCACCGAGGGCGGGAGCATGACCTTCGCCCTCGACGCCGAGTCGACCGGCGGATGGTGCCTGGCCGAGGCGCAGCTCGCCATCGCCGGCATCCAGGTCGCGCGGTCGCTCTACGACTACCTCACCGTGCCCGACGACAAGGGCGGTTACCAGCCCGACCTGGCGACGGCGGTCACGCCCAACAGCACGTACACCTCGTGGACGATCAAGGTCCGCTCGGGCATCACCTTCTCCGACGGCACCCCGCTCAACGCGCAAGTCGTCGCCGACAACCTCAACGCCTACCGCGGCAAGCTGGCGACCCGCTCGCCGCTGCTGTTCATCTTCGTGTTCGACGACATCTCGAACGTCACCGTCGTCGACCCGATGACCGTGCGTGTCGACATGAAGACGCCGTGGGCCTCGTTCCCGGCGCACCTCTACGAGTACGGCCGCCTCGGGATCATGGGCGAGCGCCAGCTCAAGGACGGCAAGAACTGCTTCAAGGACATGGTCGGAACCGGTCCGTTCATGTTCCAGGGTGACTGGGTGCCGAACGACCACCTCACCGTCGTGAAGAACCCGCACTACTGGCGCAAGGACTCCTTCGGCCAGCCGCTCCCGTACCTCGACAAGATCACCTTCCGGCCCGTGCCCGACCCGACCGCGATGCTCAATGGCTTCAACTCGAAGGCGTTCGACCTCGGCAACACCGACGACACGACCACGGTCGTGCCCGGCTTGCTGCCGGCGGTGAAGAGCGGGGCGATCAACCTCGCGGTGGCGACCAGTAACCCCGAGACGGCGTACACCATCTTCAACACCGGTATCGCGCCGTTCAACAACATCCTGGCCCGCAAGGCGTTTGCCACCGCTTACGACTTCACGCTCTACGACAAGCTCCGACTCGACTCGCTCAACGTGCAGGCGAGCGGTCCGTTCGGTCCGGGCGTGCTCGGGTACGTCGCCGACACCGGCTTCCCGAAGTACGACCTCACTGCTGCCAAGGCGCTGGTCGCGCAGTACAAGCAGACGACCGGCCAAGACTTGAAGTTCACGCTCAGCATCCCCAACGACGCGGCGTCGCAGCAGAGCGCCGCGGTGGTGCAGAGCATGATGCAGGCCGCGGGCATGACCATGACGCTGAAGCCGGAGGAGCAGTCCACCGAGATCAGCGACGTGATCGCGGGCAGCTACCAGGCTGCGGCGTGGCGGAACCACCCCGGCTTCGACCCTGACACGCAGTGGGTGTGGTGGCACTGCACCTCCAAGCCGGGCCAGGCCTCCGCGGAACCGGGTTCCTCGGCTCCGAACGCACCGAACGTCGGCCCGGCGAGCGCCGACGGTCCGGTCGGCAACAACTGCGACAACGCGGTGAACTTCAGCAAGTTCAACGACCCCGAGATCAACAAGGACCTCGAGACGGGTCGCGTGAGCACTGACCCGACGGCGCGTGCCAACGCCTACCAGGACCTCAACAAGGAGTTCGCCAAGGAGGTCTGGGAGGCCTGGGGCTACTGGTCGGTGTGGACCATGCCGTACCAGACCAACGTGCACGGGATCCTCGGACCGAACCTGCCGACGCCGACCGACCCGAACGCAACCACCAGCGGGCCGCACCCCTACACCGGCTTGTCGAGCGGTACGGATGTCTCGGGGCTCTGGAAGAGCAGCTAGGTAATCGACTATCAAAGAGGGAACGCGGACGCGGCTCGGCCGAACAGGAGTGAAGGATGCGAGCAGCACTACGGCGAATTCTCCAACTCGCTGTGGTGCTGCTCTGCGTCTCCTTCTTCTCGTTCGGGCTCCTGAGCCTCGCTCCCGGTGACCCGGTCGTCGCGATCGTCGGGTTCGCGGCGCCGTCGCAGCTCAAGGCCATCGGCCACCAACTCCACTTCGACCGGCCCTTCCTGGTGCAGTACTGGGACTGGCTGACCGGTTTTCTGCACGGCAACCTCGGCCACCAGTATTTCGGCCCGACCGGCGAGCAGAACGTGTCGACCGCGCTCGGTCACGCCCTGCCGGTGTCACTGCAACTGATGGCCTACGCGATGATCCTGACCATTCTCATCGCGATCCCACTCGGTGTGTTGGCGGCCTACAAGTCGGGCACGGTGATCGACAAGATCATCAACACGACGGCCTTCGGCTCGATCGCAATGCCCGACTTCGCGCTGGCGTTGGTGCTCTCCTACTGGGTCGGCGTGAAGCTGCACTGGCTCCCGTCACAGGGCTACGAGTATCCAACGCACGACTTCGTCTCCCATTTGCAACATATGGCGTTGCCGGCGCTGAGCCTCGCGGTCGGGCAGATCGCGGGGTACATGCGGCTGTTGCGCAGCGACATGGTGGCGACGCTCCAAGAGGACTTCATCCTCATGGCCAAAGCCAAGGGGATCACGAATCGCCGGATCCTGTGGCGGCACGCATTGCGACCCTCGAGCCTGACCTTGCTGACGGTCGCCGGCCTCAACGTCGGTGCGCTGATCGGCGGTACCGTCGTGATCGAGATCATCTTCCAGTTGCCCGGCATGGGACTCTTGCTGTACACGGCAATTACCGAGCGTCAGTTCGTCATGCTGCAGAGCCTGGTGGCGGTGATCGCGGTCGGTTATGTGATCGTGAACGTACTCATAGACACCCTCTACACGATCCTGGATCCGAGGTTGCGGCATGCTCGCGCAATCGCCTAGCACCGTTCCCGACTCCGATCTCGCGACGCTCGAACCATCCGAGCCGCCGAAGACCGGGCGGTTCCGGCGGCCCCGTTCCCAGCGGCTCGGGATCGGCGCGTGGGCCGCGATCATCTGGCTCGGCATCGTGCTCGTCGGCGCGATCCTGATCCCGATCCTGGTGCACTCGAACCCCAACAACAACGCGATCGCCGGGCACTCCAGTCAGGGCCTCTTCAAGGTTGCGAGCCACCCGCTCGGCTTCGACCGCAACGGCGACGACATGCTCTTGAACCTGGCCAAAGGCGCCCGGAACTCCATGCTCGTCTCGCTCGGCGCGGTGGGTTTCGGCCTGATCCTGGGGGGCGGCCTCGGGCTCGTGGCCGGCTACTTCGGCCGGGGCGTCGACGGCGCGCTCACGACCCTGTTCAACGTGCTGCTCTCGATCCCGCCGTTCGTCCTCGCCTTGTCGCTCATCACGGTGTTCGCCACCACCGCAATCGACAAGACCGGGAACCAACATCCACCGTCATCGACGCACCGGCTCATCGTGTTGATCATCGCATTGGGCGTCGTGTCGGTGCCGACCCTCGGCCGCATCACACGCGCCAACGCGCTCCAGTGGTCGCAGCGGGAGTTCGTGCTCGCGGCGCGGGCGCAGGGCGCGAGCAACATCCGCATCATGTTGCGGGAGGTCCTCCCCAACGTGCTACCCGCGATGTTCTCGATCGCGTTCCTCGCGATCGCGTTCGTGATCGTCGCCGAGGGCGGGCTCTCGATCCTGGGCGTGGGCGTGCTTCCGCCGGCCGTGTCGTGGGGCAACATGATCGCCGGCACGCGCGCCGACCTGCAGACGTTGCCGTTCGAGCTGTTCGAGCCGATCTTGTGCATCTTCTTCACGGTGCTGTCGCTCAACTACCTCGGTGACATCGTGCGTAGCCGGTTCGACGTGCGGGAGAGCGCGATATGAGTCCTCGGCGCAAGCGGGCGACGGCGGAGCGGTTCGCCGACGCGCCGCTCGACGGGCCGCTGCTCGAGGTCGAGGGCGTGCAGACCTTCTTCAAGACGCCGCGCGGGCTCGTGCACGCGGTCGACGGTGTGTCCCTCACCCTCGAACGGGGCAAGACGCTCGGGATCGTGGGGGAGTCGGGTTCGGGCAAGTCGGTGCTGTCGCGCTCGATCATGGGATTGCTGCCGAGCAACGTTGAGCGGCACGGGAGCATCAAGTTCGAGGGCCACGAGATCGGCCACGCCTCAAACGACGAGATGCGCCACTACTGGGGCACCCAGATGTCGATGGTGTTCCAAGACCCGATGACCTCGCTCAACCCGGTGATGCGCATCGGCAAGCAGATCACCGAACCGCTGCGCTACCACCTCGACGTGAGCCGCGACTACGCGCAGGACACCGCGCTCGCGCTGTTGCAATCGGTGGGCATCCCCGAGGCCGAACGCCGGCTGCGTGAATACCCGCATCAGCTCTCCGGAGGCATGCGCCAACGGGTGATGATCGCCATCGCGCTGGCGTGTGGTCCGAAGCTGCTGTTCGCCGACGAGCCCACGACCGCGCTCGACGTGACGGTGCAGGCCCAGATCCTCGACCTCTTGCACGCCCAGCAACGCGAGCGGTTCATGGCGATGGTGCTCGTGACCCATGACCTCGGAGTAGTGGCCGGACGCGCCGAGACCACCGCGGTGATGTACGCCGGGCGCGTCGTGGAGTACGCACCCACGCGGGATCTGTTCAACTCCACCCGGCACCCGTACACCGAGGCGTTGCTCAAGTCGATCCCGAAGCTCGCCCAACCGAGCCACACGCGTCTGGAAGCGATCACCGGCCGGCCGCCCGACCTCGTGAATCCGCCGGCCGGCTGCAAGTTCGCGGCGCGCTGTCCGTACGCGCAGGCGCGCTGCCTCACCGAGGAGCCGGGTCTCGGCGACTCCACCTCGGTCGGTCACTCGTTCCGTTGCTTCTACCCGGTCGGCACCGAGGCCGGGAAAGCCGCGTTGGCCACCAACGTCGCGGCCGGCGTCACTGCGGCCGGCCTGCCGGTGAGCGCAGGCGGATCCGTCGTGGCGCCCACTTCGGTGGTTGCCTGATGGCGGGTTCGGGTACCGCACATCTCCGTTCGCCGGAAGAGACGCTGCTGCGGGTCGAGGACCTCGTCGTGGAGTTCCCCGTCGGGCATACCGGCCTGAAGGTGCACGCGGTCACCAACGTGAGCCTCGACGTGAAGCCCGGCGAGACGTTGGGCCTGGTCGGCGAATCCGGGTGCGGCAAGTCGACCACCGGCAAGGCGATCATGCAGTTGCCGCGGCCGAAGTCGGGGAAGGTGCTGTTCGAAGGCGCCGACATGACCGACCTCTCCGGCGCGGAGCTGCGCAAGACCCGCACGCGCATGAAGATGATCTTCCAGGACCCGATCTCGTCGCTCAACCCGCGCCGCAAAGTGGAAGACATCATCGCCGAGGGCCTGCGCATCTGGAAGATGGGCACCGACGAAGAGCAAGCGGCCAAGATCGACGAGGCGATGCTCGCGGTCGGCCTCGATCCGTCGCTGCAACGCGGCCGGCGCCCCCACCAGTTCTCGGGCGGCCAGTGCCAGCGCATCTCGATCGCGCGTGCGGTCGTCACCGACCCGAAGTTGATCATCTGCGACGAGCCCGTGTCGGCGCTCGACGTGTCGGTGCAGGCGCAGATCTTGAACCTGCTCGAAGACATGAAGAAGCGCTACGGCCTCACGCTGATCTTCATCGCGCACGACCTCGCGGTGGTGAAGAACGTCAGCGACCGGATTGTCGTGATGTACCTCGGGAAGATCTGCGAGGTGAGTGGGCCCGACGCGCTCTACAAGCAGCCCGCGCATCCGTACACGGCGGGGTTGCTGGCGTCGATCCCGGTGCCCGACCCGACCGTGAAGCCATCGGAGCGACCGGCGCTCGCCGGCGAGATCCCGTCGCCGGTTGCGCCGCCGAGTGGCTGCCGGTTCCGCACCCGCTGCCCGAAGGCGCAAGACCGGTGCGCGTCCGAAGAACCCGAGATCCGGCAGGTAGGCCCCGGCCAGTTCGTCGCGTGCCACTTCCCGATGGCGCCCGGCGAGACCCTCGCCACCCGCAACGGCCAGTCCGCCTGACCCGCATCGCACCATCAGTTGGTGCAGTCGAGGGCTCCCTGGCGCCGCGAAGTGCACCATCAGATGGTGCAGTTGGCGACGCGCAGCGTCAGTGGCGGGGGAGGCCGAGCATCCGCTGGGCCAGGATGTTCTTGTTCACCTGGGTGGTGCCGCCGGCGATCGTGAGCGCCCGGCTGTAGACGCGGTCGCGTGCCCATTGCCCGGAGAGGGCGTCGGGGCCGAATACGTCGGAGGCCAGCTCGGTCACGTGCTGTTCGGTCTCGCTCCACAGCAGCTTGGCGATGCTTCCCTCGGGTCCCATCGCGCGTCCGTGGATCTCGGCCGAGAGGGCACGGTCGGAGATCAGCTTGAGGAGCTCACCGTCGAGGTAGGCGGACGCCAGCCGCTGGCGGAGCACCGGATCGTCGGAGGCCATACGGCCGTCGCCCAACGGCGTCGACTTGGCGTCGTCGATGAGGCGGGCGATCTTCGATCGGGTACCGGTGTGCAGCTTCGCGACGGTGCCGCGCTCGTAGGCGAGCGTCGTCATCGCGACCCGCCAGCCTTCGTTGACGGGGCCGAGCGTGCAGTCGAGCGGGACGCGCACGTCGGTGAAGAAGATCTCGTTGAACTCCTTGTCGCCCGTGATCGTCACCAGCGGGCGAACCTCCACGCCCGGCAACGTCATGTCGACCAACAGGCACGTGATGCCTTTGTGCTTCGGTACCGACGGGTCGGTGCGCACGAGGAGCTCGCACCAGTTAGCCATGTGGCCGAGGGTGTTCCACGTCTTCTGACCGTTGACGATCCAGCACTCGCCGTCGCGCACGGCCGACGTGCGGAGCGACGCGAGGTCGGATCCCGCGTTCGGCTCGGAGAAGCCCTGGCACCAGATGTCGTCGCCGCGGAGCATGCGGGGGAGCAGGTCACGCTTCTGCTCGTCGGTACCGTGCTCGATGATCGCGGGCGCAATGTTCGACAAGCCGAGCGGGTTGAGGGTGCCCGGCGCGTGCGCCCGGTGCATCTCCTCGGAGTACACGACCTGGTCCATCACCCCGGCGCCCCGCCCGCCCCATTCCTCGGGCCAGGCGATCGCGGCGTAGCGCGCGTCGGCGAGCGTGCGGTTCCAGGCGCGGAGCTGTCCGAGGGTCGTGGGCTCCATCTCGAGCGTTCCGCCGAGCCCGCGTCCGCGCAGGGATTCGGGGAGGTTCTCGTCGAGCCAGGCCCGGAACTCGGTGC